>TARA_R110001606_G_scaffold145231_1_pt1 | contig 385994 bp, 335 predicted proteins | sample TARA_R110001606 | Tara Oceans TARA_R110001606 (sample SAMEA4398315) | marine metagenome | biome: Polar Biome; feature: [SRF] surface water layer (ENVO:00010504); material: water (ENVO:00002006), including particulate matter (ENVO:01000060) such as... | depth 5 m | reverse complement strand
ATTTTCAACACTATTCTTATTAGGAGTAATTGCATTTGTTGCTGCTCTCATAAAATATCCAAAGGATTTTGTCAAGCTGGTTTGGGGGTTTATAATATTTCCATTTGAACGAGCATGGGATCTGCTCATATTAATACTGACTCCATTCTGGCTACTGCTGTTAATTCTTGATGACATATTAGGCTTAAAGGTTCTTCCGAAAGTAGGCTCCAAAATTTCAACGAAAGACTACAAAACCATATCTCGGCAACCTATAATCTTTGTCGGGTTCGAAAAGTTTATTCTGGTCAACTCACTCGATATTAATTCAATAAGAGAGCAGCTTGTTGAAGCCAGGGAGACATGTCCAGAAGTAAACATCGAAAACTACACCATCGATAGTCGTACTTCATTTTCAATTATTCATTTGCCCAGCTCAAGTTTTTATGGCTTTAACTTTTTGGTTATGTGGCTAGCCGAACATTTTAAAGGCCAGGAGGTATATGGATACGCTAGAAACGGGACAGCAAGGTTTTTCAACTATGTTGATTCTAACACGGAGAACTCTCTTATTGGCATGACAAATAAGCAGGAGAAATTTTGGATAAGCATGTACGATAATCTTGCCGAAAAGCAGTACTTAAGAATCGACAATTCGATACCGATGAATTCTAAGCTAACGACAGACTTTTTTGAAGATTTAGTGAGTGAAAAAGCTCCATAATCGAGTCGCCAAACTGCTACTCACGGCATAGCCATCTACAAATGAGCAGTGCTGTTGTAGTCAGAGCCTCCTTTTCAAGCCCCACTTTTTGAACTTTGCTCGATTTCACCTATTTTTAGTAATGATCAAACGATTCTTCAGAGGCTATCTCATGATTCTGAAAGGCGAGTTGCTCGCCTGGGCAATTCTGCTTTTTATTGGATTGGTGCTGCAAATTGCCGTGAGCATTTTCTAACCCCCTCTCCTTTCCCTCCTCCTCTATTTTTTTTATTGTTCCCGAAACCTTAAAAGCTAAATCACGTTAGCGACCACATAGTCGCTACTATATGGTCGCTTTAAAAACATTCAATAACCTAACACAGGAAAGGCAGCAGGAAATCATCGGGGTTTGCCTCGAAGAGTTTGCCTTCAACGATTACCAGTCTGCCTCCCTTTCCACCATCATCAAAAAGCTGGACCTGGCCAAAGGCAGCTTCTATCGCTACTTTGAGAGCAAGCAATCTCTCTACTTCTACCTGCTTGACTACGCCGTTCAGCAACGGCTGGCAAACGACAAGGGATTTATTAAACAACCGCTCGAAGACTTTTTCGACTTGATTATTCTGCACTTCCGGGCCAAGGTTCACTTCGACAAAACGCAGGGGGTGGTCAGCGCCTTCCTGTACAATGTGCTGCGGGAGAAAAACACCGAGGAGCTGGGCAATATTCAGGCGATCAGGAAGCAGAAAGCGCTGGACATTATGTATCAGCTGGTGGACCAGTATGTGGAAAATGGGCAGTTGCGAAACGACATTGACCGCAAAATACTGGCCTGGCACGTGCTTCAGACGCAGCTTTCCATTTTTGAGTTCATGGAGTTGCACTACCAGCAGGACTTCCGTCAAAACATTCAAAACAACAAGCAGCTCTACAACCTGCCCGAAGATGAGCTGGTCGCTATTGCACAGCAGTTTGTTGAGATTCAAAAAAACGGTTTTAAGAACAAATGATGATCATTGAAACAGACAACCTGACCAAGCGGTACGGAACTGCCACAGTGGTCGACCAGGTGTCGTTGCAGATTCCGCAAGGGAAGATCTACGGATTCCTTGGCCTCAATGGAGCCGGAAAAACAACCACCATGCGCATGCTCCTGGGCATGATCAATCCAACGGAGGGCAGCGTGGCCCTCTTTGGCCGGAAAGTGCCTGGCAACGCATCGGTATGGGACAAAGTGGGCTACATGATCGAGTCGACCTGCGCCTACCCGGACCTTTCGGTGGTGGAAAACCTCAACATTTTTTACCGGTACCATGGCCTGAAGGACAAAGAAGTGACCGAGAAAGTCATTGCCCGATTGAAGCTCGACCAGTACAGAGACATTCAGGCCAGCCACCTTTCGCTGGGCAATCTGCAACGCCTCGGCCTGGCCAGAGCGCTTATGCACAGCCCCGAGTTGCTCATCCTCGACGAGCCGGTGAATGGGCTTGACCCGGCCGGCATTGTGGAAATCCGTCACCTGCTTCGGGAGCTAAGCGCACAAGGCACCACCGTGCTGATCTCGAGCCACCTGCTAAGTGAAATTGCCAAGGTGGCCGACACCATCGGCATTATACATCAGGGCTCACTCATCAAAGAGCTGGAGGCGAATCAGCTGCACAATGAAATAGACAGGAAGCTCGTGCTGAATTCGCACAACAATGTACGGGTGGCTGACCTGCTCCAAAAAAACGGAATTCCGTTCAGGACAAACGCAGCCAGCGAGATAGAGATCATGGATCGCCAGTGGATGAGCGAGCCTGAGCGCATTGCCGAAATGGTGATAGGTGAACACGTGGGCCTCACCAAACTATTCACCTTCGAAGAAGACCTCGAAAGCTATTTTTTAAGAACGATTCAACAGTAAGTAAAATGGCGACTTCATTGAGAGCCATTGCTCCAGAATTTTTAAAACTCAGGCATTCCACCATCGTGTGGGTAACCTTTGCAGCCTTTGCCCTCGGCCCGGTCATGGGTGGACTGTCGCTCTATCTGCTTGGCCATGCAGGTGATATGGGGGATTCTCCCTTGAGTGAAAAAGCAAAGCTGATGAACTTCTCTGCCGACTGGCCCTCCTATGTAGGCTTGCTCACACAGGTGGTCGGTGTTGGCGGTGTTGTTGTTTTTGGGTTCGTAGCCAGCTGGCTATTTGGCAGGGAGTATTCCGACAAAACAGCCAAAGACCTGCTAGCGCTGCCTGCTTCCCGCAGCAGCATTATCAATGCAAAATTTGTCGTATATGCCATGTGGTGCCTGGCACTTGTGGTGGCTAACCTTTTGCTGGGGCTGGTGGTTGGCGCCTTGCTGGGCCTCGACAACTTCGATATCCGTGTGATCACCTCCGGGCTGAACACCTATATTGCCACGACCATACTGGTGATGTTGCTGGGCACGCCGGTCTCCTTCATGGGCATCTGGGGAAAAGGCTACCTTGCTCCTATCGGGTTGGTGGTGCTGATGCTCATCGTTTCACAGATTGTCGGCGCCGTGGGCCTGGGGCAATATTTTCCCTGGTCTGTTCCCGGATTGTACAGCGGCATAAGCGCCGAAATGAAGGCTACCTTGACTTCTACGAGTTTTGGAATAGTTGGCTTCGTCGCCATTTTTGGCTATTTCGCTACGCATTGGTGGTGGAACAAAACAGATCAGACTTGACGCCATAGAGCAAAGACTACAAAAGTTTCGCCGCATAGCCAGTCTATTACCTTCTACGGACGTCCGAAGGGCCTACCTTCTTTCTATTGTTTCCTAAACTTTTGTAGTCAAATACATTGATCAACATAGAATATTGATTGCTTCTATTCACCAGAACTTCCGATATTGGGATTCTTTAAAATCAAAACCTACCCAGCGTGCTTAAACTCGTCTTCAAAATCTCCCTGGTCGCTCTGCTCTTCACCTGTGTTTCACCAGCCTTTTCTCAGTCCATAAAAGAGCCTATCGACTACGTCAACCCAATTGTGGACACACACAAGTCACGCTGGTTCTTCTTCTCTTCTGCCTCCCGGCCCTTTGGCATGGTGAACCTGAGCCCCGACACCTGGGTAAAAGGAAGCTGGAACTCCGGCTACCTGTACGACAGTCTGTATGTGCGGTGCTTCTCCCACATCCACGCCTGGCAAATGTCGGGCATACCGGTAATGCCCACCGTCGGCGAATTCAAAGGACATTTGGGCATGGAAGCTTACAAGTCGGCCTTTAGCCATGATGATGAAAAAGCTATACCCGGCTATCACAGCGTCTTTTTGAAGGACTACGGCATCAAAGCAGAGCTCACTTCTACTACCAGAGTGGGCTTCCACAAATACACCTACCCAACCAATGTCAACAAGGATATCATTTTCGACGTGGGAGCCTTCCTGGGTCACGGTGCGATGGACTCGGCCAAAGTGGTGAAAATAAGCGATAAGGAGATTGAGGGCTATAGCATCATGGCGCCCACCCACCGCCGCCCAAAACCTACCTACGTCTACTTTGTTGCTCGTTTCGATCAGCCCATCTCTTCTTTTGGAGCATGGGAAAAAGGAAAACTCAAGACCGGAAAAATAGACCAGATCCATGGCAAAGAAGTGGGGGCCTATGTCAGGTTTGATAAGAAGCAGTCGAAAACGGTACAAATGAAAGTCGCCATCTCCTACACCAGCACGGCACAGGCCCGGCTCAATATGGATACCGAGCTCCCTCACTGGAATTTTGAACAAGTGGTGTCAGCATCCAAAAGTGAATGGAATGGCTACCTCAGCAAAATCAAAATAGAAGGCGGCACCGAAAAGCATAAAATCAAATTCTACACCGACCTTTGGCACTCGCTGCTCGGTCGCCGCATTGTGAGCGACGTAGACGGCAAGTACTGCGACATGACTGGGCCGAAGCCAGTCGTTCGGCAGGTGGCATTGGATGAAAACAGAAAGCCAAAACACAACCAGTACAATTTCGATGCGTGGTGGGGCAGCCACTGGACACTGAATGTGCTCTGGTCGATGGCCTACCCGGAAATCATGAATGAGTTTTGCGCCAGCATGGTGGAGATGTACCGCCACGGTGGGCTGATCCCCCGAGGACCCTCGGGAGGCAACTACACCTATGTGATGATAGGCGACCCGGCTGTTTCTTTTTTCGCTAGTGCCTACAACAAGGGCATCCGAAACTATGACGTAGCCAAAGCCTACGAAGGCCTCTACAAGAATGCTTTTCCAGGCGGCATCAGAGACCGGGCTGGCTATGAGCATCGTGACAATCCGCAGGGCGGCGGCATGAACTATTACGTAGAGCGAGGCTATGTGCCCGAGGGCATCCCCGGCCCTGGCGGACACAAAGACGGTGCCTCCATGACACTGGAATATGCTTATCAGGACTGGTGCCTGGCCCAGCTGGCCACCGCTTTGGGGAAAACAAAGGACTACGAGTTCTTTGATAAGCGTTCTCAGAACTACAAAAACCTATGGAACCCAGAGACGCATTTTATTCACCCTAAAAGCATAGACGGAACGTGGATTGACAATTTTACGCCCATCGGCGAAGGATTCAACACGTTGGGTTTTGTGGAAAGCAACTCGGCCATTTACACCAACTACGTGCCCCACGACCTGAAAGGACTGGCGGCGTTGTTCGGCGGGGCAGACAAGTATGCTCAATATGTGGACAGCTGTTTTATTAAAGCGAAGCCCAACAAGTTCATCACCGACCATGGCAAGCACGCCGAAAGCTGGGTGGATTATGAAAACCAGCCTTCCTGCCAAATGGCTCACCTGTTCAATCACGCCGGAGCGCCCTGGCTTTCTCAAAAGTGGGTGCGTGAAGTAAAGGAAATTACCTTCTCAGATATCAGCCCTTATGGCGGCTACAACGGTGATGAAGACCAGGGACAAATGGGCGCCCTGGGTGTACTCATGGCTATCGGGTTGTTCCAAATGGATGGCGGCGCTTCGGTCAATTCTTCCTACGACATCACCACACCAATATTCGATAAAGTTGAAATCCAGCTTGATCCGAAATACTATGCCGGCAAAACTTTCACGATCAGTACAGAAAACAACTCGCCGGGCAACATCTACATTCAAAAAGCTACTCTGAACGACAAAGACTGGACAAAATTCAGTTTCCCTCACGAGGTGTTTTCACAGGGGGGAGAGTTAAAATTGACACTTGGCAAAAGCCCCAACAAAATGTGGGGGCTGGAATAACAACCACAACCAACTGACTATCAGTATTTTTTGGCCTGAGTTTTGTAGATGTGAAGTTTTTAAACTCTCATGTCTACTTTTTTAAACTATGAAAACATCGTCTCACCCTGAGTGGAAGTGGTTGGTACTACTTTCATCTTTAGCCGTGCTCCCTTTGTCGACTTTTGGGCAGGATCAGCCCGATGAAGTGCGCAATGGACTTTTGCTAACAGCCGGTATTCCTTCACTCAGCATTAGCTACGAACATCAGCTAGCGCACAAAAAAGAGAACCGACGGTTCTATTTGAGAGGGATTGCGGGACAATTCGGTGACCTTATCAATCAGGAATGGACCGGTTACCTGGCTGTGATGCCAGCCTGGGTATTTGGCACGGGAAACAATCACCTCGAAACAGGGGTAGGACTTACATTGGTTTCTCCTTCCAATTCGCCAGAAGTTTGGGCTGCACTCAACCTGGGCTACCGTTACAAGAAGCCAGGCGAAGCGTTGATATTCAGAGCTGGGGGCGGTATTCCGGAAGGTGCCTACATAAGCTTCGGCCTTGCATTTTAGCGGTCAATGAATTCCGTCCTGCTCTTTGAAAATCATTCAAACAAAGACCAGGGAACGTAGTGTAAAGGATTCTGTAAAATATGGCTTGTGGTTTGTTCATATGATATCAGTATTAAATTCTTCAACTTTTTGGACTATGAAAACTCTCCCTAAAATCATGCAAAGGTGGTTAGTAATTCCACTACTTTTTACCCTGCTACCTTCAATGGCCAACAGTGAGGGTGGCCCGGACGAGCGGCGAAATGGTATATACCTATCTCCCGGTATTCCCTCTCTCAGTATTGCCTACGAGCGAATGCTAAAGCACAAAAAAGAAAACATTAAGCCCTACATTCGATTCATTGGCGGAAGATATCAAGGCTTATTTGACAGTGAAAGGCAGAACTATATTGCTGCTGTGCCAACACTGGTATTTGGGTCCGGGAATCACCACGCCGAAACTGGTATTGGTTTTACGGTTGCTTCTCCCGGTCATGATCCCAAGCTTTGGGGTGCGCTCAATGTGGGCTATCGGTACCAGAAACCGGATGGCAATTTTCTTTTCAGAGCTGGTATTGGAGCTCCCGAAGGTGGCTATCTTAGCGTTGGTATCGCATTTTAGAGCGGTGTTTTCGCTCACAAGGTTATTTCGCTAAATTTAGGATAGCACCAAGTCTTTGAAGGCTATGAACAAAAACTCACAAGTGGACGAATACCTGGCCAAACTGGCCCATCCAATGACCGCTGAAATCGAAAAAGTAAGGGAAATCATTCTCTCCGCACATCCTGGTATAGAGGAAACTATCAAGTGGAACAGCCCGACATTCTTATACAAAGGAAATATGGCCTCCTACTTTATGAATGCTAAGAAGCATGTAAGCCTTATGTTTCACAAAGGAGCATTTATCAAGGACAAGTCCGGTCTGCTGGAAGGTGACGGCAAGGAAGGCCGAGTGGCCAAGTTTACGACTATCGATGAAATAATGAATCGCAAGCAAGACCTTGAAAACATAGTCATTGAATGGGTAAGGATGCAAGACGCAAATTAACTGGCGATGGGCAAAAAAGCTCATTGAACAGTAAAATGCCTCAGGAAAAAATACTTCAAGTGCATGCCTCTGACGAGGGGTTGATACAGCAAATCGCCAATTGGTACCTGGCCGAGTGGGATATTCCGATTGCGAGAACGACGCAACGTCTTGCAACGCACCCCGGCAATAACGACATGCTGTTTCAGTTTCTCATTTTGGCTGACGGCAAGCCCGTAACCACGGGAGGCCTTAGCAACCATGTGGGGCTACTTGAGGCACACCCCAGCCTGCAAATTTATAAGCCGTGGGTGTCGTTGCTTTACACCACAGTAGATTATAGAAATCAGGGGCTTGGCAGGCAGCTCCTGGAGCGCATCGAGGCCGAAAGTCTCAAATTGGGGTACGAACAATTATACCTGCACACATTCACGGCTGAGTCTCTGTACAAAAGGCTCGGTTGGAAGGGAATAGATGTGGCGGATTACAAGAATCATAAAACGGTAGTGATGACAAAACAATTGAACCCAACCTAACCCCTGGACGACACCCCTGTGCGCCTCAGTCAATAAAATACCAGGCCCGGCTAATCTTACCATTCTGAATCTGATAGATGCCCATGGCAGAAGAGGACACTGTTTCGCCTGCTTTGTTTTGATGGCTGACCACTTCCCTGAAACTGATCCGCTCGCCGTCGACCGCATATTGTTCAATGGTCGAGACTGATTTTCTCCCTGCAGAAAAGTAATACTTCATACTTTGCCTGAAATTCTCTTTTCCCTCCACTTCGAGCAAAAGGGTATCAGCGGTGAGTGAAAACCACTTAAAATCGTCGGTGACATTTGCGGTCAGCCGATCAACGTCACCCTCGTTGAAAGCCGCCACATGGTCTTTGAAAACCCTCAATAGTTCTTCATTTTGTGCATTTGCAGCCGACACCCATGCAAATAAGGCGATGCTTAATAGAATACTTTTCATGACTTGTTGTCTACATATGTTTTGAATCCCTCCTCGAAAAGCAGTTTCCAGCCTTCCGTAATTTGTCCCTTAGCTTTCGCTGATACATCACCCATCAGCGTGTCCGACAAAGTCAGCATGGTCTTGCTGCCATCTTCCTTCAGGGTAATCTTGAGAAACGTAATGGCTGGCCCTCCATAATCCGGAGTGAGGTGCCCCTGTAGTTCCAGGTGATGGGGGGCGTTGAGCACAATCACCGTATACCAAAGCAGCCCCTCATCATTGCCATAGTCTTCGTACATCCTCCCTCCCACTTTGGGTTCAAGGATAAACGCCTTTGTTTTTGGGCTGGTGTAGAAGTCCTTTCTCCACCAGAGTCCGATGTCTTTGATCAGGCATTCCCACACGTTGTTAATGCTGGCATCAATCGGCACTTCTAGTCTGATATTGACAGGTTTGGTTGGCTCCTTCATAAGTAAGTCGTTAGTTAAATCATCAATATGCTCTTTGTATTCAGCCAGCTCACGCAACTGAAGCAAATTAGCAGCCCACTGTGCTTCGTACTTTTTCACCCAGCGTTCATAAATCTCCTGCAGGGGAATGGCGTTGATAAAGTTCCAGCGAAACTTCCCCTGCTTCTTCGGTAAGATAAGTCTTGCGTCTTCCAAAACCGAAAGGTGCTTCATCACAGCACACCTGCCAATGGATTCAAACTCTTCCACTAGTTCGCCCGTTGTCTTTGGTGACTCCCTCACCAAATCCATCAGGCGCCTGCGGGCTGGGTCGGCCAGGGCTTTCCAGATTTCGGTTTCTTTTTCGAGGAGTGTTGAGGTCATTTGAAATGAATTATCTCATTATGTTACTTTTTAGTAACATAAAGTTATTAAAAATTCTTTGATAAACTATTGCGCAACTAATTAGTTGCATTTATATTTGCAACCATATAGTTGCATTTTTAATCTAACTCTTAGTAAAATGACTGAACACAAAACACAAACGGCGACAAAAGCGGACCTCTACGACAGCATGTTTCGCTTTCAGGAAGGAATTTATCAAAACGCCCTCCTTGGCATGACCGAAGAGCAAGCCCTGTGCAGGCCTTCCGACAAATCGAACCACATTAACTGGCTCATGGGCCATATTCTTCACTGCCGCTTTATGCTGACTAATATGCTGGGTGTGAAGGCGGAGAATCCTTTTGGAAATCGTTACTGGAGTGCGATCGATGAGCAGGAATACCCCGCTTTAGAGAAGGTAACAGGCTTGCTTCCTGCCATCACGGCCACCCTCACGAAAAAGCTCACCTCCCTCTCAGACGAGGAATTAGATGCCAGGTCTGCCAGTGACAAGCCTTCAGTGTCTGACATCGTATCCTTCTTTGTGTACCATGAAGCTTACCACCTTGGCCAGATTGGCTATGCCCGCAAAATAATCGGTTTGGATCCCCTTCAATCAAGCTAATAGACATATGAAATAGCTATAAGGAATACCATACCCAACGGAAATGAATAAGTGGATCGAAAAGCTAAATATTCATTCTCATTGGTAAAAGCTATTCCATGTGGCCGCTGAGAAACAAATTATATACACATGAAAAAGATCATGACAATCGCTCTTATAACCATCGCCACCCTGGTAGTGCTTGTGCTCACCTTCATGGCCTATAACCGCATCATGCCTATCTCGCTGGGCATGCATAAACCTGTTTTTCAGGTGAACAATGTGGCCCTTGGAGGCTACGATGTAACTACCTATTTCAAAGGTGCGCTTGAAAAAGGCGAGCCTGCCTACAGCACCGAAGCGTATGAGGTAAACTGGTATTTTTCTTCGCAAGCCAATATGAATGAGTTCCAGGGCAATCCTGAGAAGTACCTTCCCCAGTTTGGTGGTTATTGCACAAAGGCAGTCAGCACCGGGTTTGCCGCCCCTGCTGATCCTACCGTCTACACCTTACACAATGACCAGCTTTATATCTTCTCCGATGCAGCGGTAAAACAAGCGTTTCTGGAGAATCCGGCAACCATTATCGCCGCTTGCGACAGTCAGTGGAATTAACATTTAAAAAAAAGAGAAATGAAAAAAGGAATTCTAATTGCAACGATGGTCTCGGCCGCCGCCTGGTGCCAGGCCCAGCACTTTAATGCCAGCATGGCAAGTGTGATGAAGAGCATGAAGGCCTATACATTGGAAATGGTGGAGTTGATGCCGGAAGACGGCTTCGACTACAAACCGGCCGACTCGGTTCGATCTTTCAGCGAACAAGTGCAACACATGATAAGCACCAACCACTTTTTGCTCAATCACTACCTCATCGACAAGCAAAAAGGATCGAGGCAGGAAGCCGGAGCAAAGGCAGCTAAATACGCTGAAAAATCGGGTAAAGCAGCGCTTTCAGCCTTACTTGCAGAACAATTTGACCAAACTATTGCTTTCTTCGAGCGTGCAGATGCATCATTGTATGAGCAGACTTTCACATTTGGCCCGGTGGACAAACCCATTGTAAAGGACTACTTTACTACCAGCACGCTTATCAGGGATCATTTCACCCATCACAGGTCACAACTGATAGTGTACCTGCGGCTTAAAGGCATAGAACCAGCACAGTTTAGGCCCTTCTAATTGGGTATTTGATTGTTTAAAAAGTCTGCCGGCTGTCGGGTTGCATCTCCTCCCGGGCGGTAATGAAACCTGGCCGGGCTGACTTTTTAACAATCACTTTTTTGTCTTCAGATACTTGTCCAATGCTGTTATCTTGTCGTCCCAGAACTTGTCGTAGACTGCCATCCAGTTTTTGATTTCCTTCAAAGGTGTGGGGTTGGCCTCACAAAATCGCTCTCTCCCACTCTCCGAAGTTTTAATAAGCCCCGCTTCTTCCAGCAATTTAATGTGTTTGGTTACGCCCTGCCTGCTGATGTCAAACTGTTCGGAGATTTGAGTGAGCGACAAGGCGGTACTCGCAACCATGAGCACATGAAATATCTCCCTCCTGGTGGGGTCAGCTACCGCTTTAAATACTTTGTTTATCCTGTCTTGTGACATTTACTTTTCTGAGAGGTATTTATTCAGGTTAGTGACACAGGTATTCCAGCCACCTTTGAAGTTTTCGAACATAAAAATAGCTGTTTCGCCCGGATACTTGCTAATCCCGTAGTGCTCCAAAGTAAGTAGTGTACCCTGAGGATTCTCTTCCAGCTTCCAGCTGACGGTCGTTTCCACATCAGTGCCGCTAACTATCCATGTGTATACCAGTTCATACACAGGATTAGCCTTGAGTACTTCGCCGGTAATGATCGTTTGCTCATGGGTGAAGGTATATTGATACCCCACCTCCGGCTGAAATTCTGCTTTGATAAACCAGGCAGAAATTTCATCCGCCAGGGAAATGGCTTTCCATATTTCATCAATCGGGTGAGTGAATTGGTGGGTTTTTATGATTCTGTCGTTCATATGAGTGTAATTATGCAACTAATTGGTTGCAATGTAAGAAGGAATATTTAAAAAGGCACGAATCTACCCGGACTTTACCATGCTCCACTAACTCTTTGTCTGCGATAGGGAGGAGAGTGAAGCAAGCGAGGTTTGTGGTTTAGTCAAAACCAATGTTTGGACTTAAAATATCAGGTTTCGGAAAGTAATCGCCTCCTTTGAAGAAACTCACCGGCCATACATTGGGCGATTTTAACTAATTTGAACAGTGTATCAAGTAAGCCTAACGGAGGCCTAAATTGATATTTGTATCACGAAGTTTTTGAAAATGACGCTTATGGAAAAGTTGAATTGGATCCTCCTCCTCTTGTTTCTCCTGGCTTGCGGTAGGTCGAGCAGAGACAAAGTTGAAATTTCTTCACTTCCCGATCCGGAACCAATTGCTTTTATAAGCAACCGGGATGGCAATACGGAAATCTATACAATGGCATCCGACGGCACTAGCCTCCTCAACCTAACCAATAACCAGGCTACCGACTATGCGGCAGGATGGTCGCCCGATGGCAAATCAATTCTTTTCTACTCCGACCGTGAGGGTGACAATGAGATCTATATGATGAATATGGATGGCACAAATATTCAAAGGCTCACCACCCATCCCGCCAGCGATGTTCTCCCCTCACTTTCTCCCGACGGGCAAACAATCGTATTTATGAGCGACCGGGACTCGCTAAGTCGTGATGTCTACCTGATGGACATTGACGGATCCAACGTGCGTCGGTTGACGCACAACGACGCCTACGAAGAAAGTCCAGGTTGGTCGACTGACGGAAAACAGATTTTGTTTACCCGCCAGCTAAGAGATGAAAAGGATACAACCCACGCAGCCAATGGAGAAATTTTCATTATGAACAGAGATGGAAGTAATGTGCGTAGGCTGACCAACAAAGAGGGGTATGATTCAGGCGCAAAATTCTCCCCGGATGGAGCAAGTATTGCATTCTATGGTCTGTCGGACGGCCTTTGGGACCTCTACACAATGAATGCTGATGGCAGCAACCTGACCAATATTACGCAGGACAGCATCGAATGCTATTCCCCCGACTGGTCGGCGAGCGGAGACTGGCTGGTTTACACTGCAGGATCGGAGAACAATTACAATATTTGGATAATAAACGTAGAAAGTAGAGAACGCCGGCAGCTAACGGACACCCCGGGCAGGGAGGTAGGGCCATCCTGGAGAAAGCAGTAACTAACAGCCAGTGTGACCTGTTACAAATTTTGATTAGTCAGTTCTACAGAAATAAACAAGCTCCTCTTCTATCGGGACTTTATTCTGGTGTACTTTGACTTACCTCCATAAATTTCCTAGCCCTATCTTATTTCCGGAAAGTTGGAGAAATCAGAAAAACACATCGCCAGCCCGCCATTTATAAGACATTCCAGTCCTTTGGGTTCATGCTGGGATATTATCGCACGCCTCGCACACCTTCGTTGCAAAAAAAATGAACTGACGCTATCGCCCGGAAAAGAAATACAAATGAAACATGCTGATCAATTTGGGCTTCAATCCGCTGGTGAACCTGAACCGGACAAACATGGTGCTGGAGGTGAATGAGGTCAGGTAAAACTTTTTCCAAAGGGTTAATCATCTTTCAACTTGATGTGGCATATTGTGTGCCCAAGAGCACATGGAAAAAAAGCCAGACGAAAATAAGGTTGCAACGAGCAGCAAACCCTTTGAAGACTTCAAAGGGGAAAGCAGGCCCGGCGGGGTTGCTCTCGACAAGTACCTGTCGGCGGAGCAATCGGGCACCGGGGAAACTGGCGGCTCTAAAACCATCGTTGTGCTGGGTTCTCACAGGTACTACAACCTGTTCAGTGCGCAGCTGGTGCGAGGCGGCCTCACTCAAAACAGAGAGTTGAAAAATCCGCTTACTGTGCTCAATCCACTTGACAGCATGTGGCAATCGCAAAATCCGGAGGTGCTCAGGTTTTATGCTGCCATTGCCCGTTTTCAGGCATTCTATGAGCCCACCCTCACGGACCTGGAGGCGATTAAAGCCATTGTCAGCAATCCACTCCATTACTCCTTTTACCAGCACGATGCTTCTGTTTCTGAAAAGGTAAGTGCCAGGTCGGTGTCCAAAATCACTTTGAGAGAAGCCGACGTCCGGGTGTTGGTCAGGATTTCGATAGAAAATGATGTCTATCATGTTAGACCCGAAGTGTTTGTCGAAGGGGCTTTCACTCCCACAAGCAGACTGGCCGTCAGGTTCGATAGGTTCGTCACAATTGATCAGCAGTGGTTGATGGCGGAAAATGCCGATGCTTTAAAAGTACTGTCGTACTTCAGGAAATACGAAGACGGTCTGCGCCTGCCTCATGCAGCGTTTGTTAGGTTTCAAAAGGACGTGCTCTCGCAAATGGAAAACCATGTAGAAGTAGTGCATGAGTACATGGAAACAGCCAGGGCGATGGTAGATGAAAAAAGTCAAGCGAGTCGTCTGATTTACCTGTCCGACTTCGGCGACTATATCGTGATTGATCCGGTAGTGAGGTACGGAAAAACCGAGATCCCAGTGCTGACCACTAAGCAAATCTACGTTGAGGACGTGGAGGGAAACCCGGTGATTCTGGAGAGGGACACCGCCATGGAGGAAGCCTTTGTTGCCCGCCTTATCCGGCAGCATCCGCTTTTCAAAGAGCAGGTCGACAACCCGCTGCTCTACTTTTACCTGCACAAAACCAGGTTTGTACAGGACGGCTGGTTTCTGAAGGCCTACGAAGAATGGAAGGCGGAAGGGCTGGAAGTGCTTGGCTTCAGCCAGCTAAAAGGGATCGACGTCAACCCCGAACCAGTCAACATCTCAATACAGGTGAGCAGCGGACTCAATTGGTTCAATGCCCGGATAGAAGCAAAGTTTGGCAGAAAGAAAGCATCGCTCAAGCAAATCCACAAGGCCGTAAAGAACCAAAACCGATACGTAACGCTGGACGACGGGACACTGGGGGTGATGCCTGAAGAGTGGCTGCAAAAGTTCGAAAGCTACTTTGCTGCAGGCACCATTGTCGACGACGTGGTGCAGGTGCCAAAAATCAACTTCGAATCTGTTAATCAGCTTTTTGAAAGGTTTATGCTGGACGAAGAAACCCGGCAGGAAGTAAGCGGCTACCGGCAGAAGCTCTCAAGCATTGGCAAGATTACACCAGCAAAGCAGTCAACTGCTCTCAAAGCAACACTGCGTCCCTATCAGCTTCAGGGGCTGACGTGGCTCAATGTCCTCGATGAATTCAACTTCGGCGGTTGCCTGGCCGACGACATGGGGCTGGGAAAAACCATCCAGATCATTGCTTTCATACTGGCTTTGAAAGAAAAGCATGGCTCCTCTACCCACATTTTGGTGGCGCCCACTTCGGTGATCCACAACTGGCACAATGAAATCGAGCGCTTTGCCCCCACTCTGAAAGCTGTCTCGTTCCATGGCCCTCACCGGCTGCGAACAATTCCCAAATTCAAAGACTATGACCTCGTCATCACCACTTACCATACGCTCGTCAATGACATTACCTACCTGAGAAAGTACCAGTTTCACTACGCCTTTCTCGACGAGTCGCACAACATCAAGAACCTGGCTTCGCAGCGCAATAAGGCCGCCCGCATGCTGAAGGCCAAAAATAGGGTCATCCTTACGGGCACCCCACTGGAAAATCACAGCTTCGATTTGTACGCTCAATTATCGTTTGCCTGCCCGGGCTTGCTAGGCACCCGTACCTACTTTCGCAACACCTATGCCATGGCCATCGACAAGTTCCAGCACAAGCACAGCATGCTGGACTTGCAGCAGCGCATCAGTCCTTTCATACTCCGGCGAACCAAGAAAGAAGTGGCAACTGAGCTACCTGAAAAAACAGAAATGGTTCTCTATTGCGACATGGAAGCCGAGCAACGAAAAATTTATGATGCCCGTGAGAAAGAACTCCGGGACCTGATTGAATCGACCAACAATGAACAGTTGCTGAAGACACCCATGTACGCCCTCCGAGGCATTACCCAGCTTCGTCAGATTTGCAACTCGCCGTTGCTGCTTGGTGAGGAAAAAGAATATGGAGACAGCTCGGCAAAAATTGACGCCCTGATGGAACAGCTCCGCAACATCACCGGCGATCATAAGGTGCTGGTGTTCTCGCAGTTCGTTTCGATGCTAAACCTGATCCAGAAAGAACTTACCAAAGAGCACATTGGCTACACCATGCTTACCGGCAGCACGACCAACCGGGAGGAAGTGGTCAGCCAGTTTCAGAACGACGTACATACAAGGGTGTTTCTGATCAGCCTGAAAGCAGGTGGCACCGGCCTCAATCTTACCGAAGCCGACTATGTGTTCCTGGTCGATCCATGGTGGAACCCGGCAGTCGAAAACCAGGCCATCGACCGCAGCTACCGCATTGGGCAGGACAAAAAGGTGATTGCGATTCGCCTCATCTGTCGGAACACGGTAGAGGAGAAAATTCAGCAGTTGCAGCAAAACAAGGCAAAGCTGGCAGGTGATCTGGTGAAGGAAGGCAATAGCTTCCTTATGTCCCTCACCAAGAGTGACTTGATTCAGCTGGTAAGCCCCTAGCGTCTTGCGAATTGGCAAATAATGGTGAGCCAGATAAACTGCCTGCTCCATTATCCTATCCTCACTGCCCACCATCAAATACTACTCAATCAAAACCCTGAAGGACTTCGACAAGCTTTGCGAGAAAACTTTCAATATGTAGACTCCTGGGATTGCCGCACTAATGTCAAGACTCAGTCCATTCAAAGCATGAATTTGCTGGTCATTTTTGTTCAACACTGTGTTTCCAAGTTGATCATATAGAATAACATTTACCAGCTCATCAAAGTCTGTGCTTGGAACAATATTCAAATACTCAGTGGCTGGGTTAGGATACAGAGTGAAAGCAAGCTCTTTACTTACAGAGTTTACCATAACAATTTCACTTAGCGTCGATTTTCCATCAAAATCAACCTGCTTCAATTTATAGTAGCTCTTTCCGGTAGTTTGCGAGCGATCTGTGGCTGAATAATTCCTTCGTGAAGTAGAATTACCTGCTCCGTTCACCTTGTGTATGGCAAAAAACTCTTCACCATTCCTCGACTTTAATATTTCAAAATAATCATTATTAGTCTCGGAGGCCGTTTCCCACTTTATCGACACCCCGGCACCAACCTGGTCTGCGGTAAAACTTATTAGCTCAATTGGAAGCGGGCTGCTGTCGCCCGACATCGCCCACGGAGAAAACTGAGTTACGCCAGGCACAGTCACGGACGTTGCTCCTGCGGTCTGCCCCGGCAACGGTTGATCCCAGTTGGTGCCGTTCCAGCGCTGCGCCCTCAATGAGCCAATAGACCCAACTTCGGCAGCACTGGCGTTAAACGTGACGTCAACATTGGGGCTTGACTCACCCAAAAGGTCAATCAGAAAAAACCTATCAACCGTGCTCACGCTATTATCAAAGCCAGCATTGTCTCTGACGTGAGCTACTCCCGGAGGCAAAGGCAAATTGCCTGTAGTTGTTGTATAAGTGGCAATGGATACTGTTCCGGCATCTCCGCTGTTAAGGTCGAAAACAAAGGGGATGTAATTTCCATTTGAGGTTCCAAATGGAAATGTAAACTGAGAAAGTTCTGCGCCGATTGCCCAGGAAAGGACACTGCCAAACGAAGTGCTTTCGCTTAAAATATATCCACTTGATCTGGCGATAGCAGTTGGCGAGGAATTTGTAACTGATAAGGTATTCCCGTTTAGGTCAAGTGCTCCGCCTGTCAATATCAACGTGCCGCTCACAGTCCCTCCCAGGTTCAATAGAACCTTATTTCCTGTTTTATTCACTTCCAGATCATCAAAAGCTGTCACAGTTGTTCCCCCTAACGCCGACAAGCCGGTTCCACTAAATACTACAGCCTGATCTATAAGGCTCAAAGTTGCAGCATTGTTCGTGAAGTCACCGCCCACCGAAAAATCAGAAACAACGTCCATTACTGTGCCGCTGCTAAAAACCAGATGGTGAAAATTATTGATCCCATTCCCATTTATCCCGTCAGTACCATCTGAACTATTGAATGTAATGGTGGATGTTTCACCATTGAATGTTCCATTGTTGGTCCAGCGACCAGCCAGCGTGTGGCTAAATGCGCCACCATTCAGCTGAGAACCAACACCAATCAGCAAATCCTGAGAAATGCTCCATGCAGTAGAAGGAGTGACTCCAGCAGCGTTGGTATTTGATATAATGACGGAGGTGAATGCCGGATTGCTCTCCGAAAGAGTAAGGACGCCTGCTCCTCCAAATTCCACTTCTTTGTCCGAGGTAAACCCTGTCCCAAGGGTAACAGTTCCGGTAGTGGAAGGTTTGAATGCAAGTCTGCCGCTGCTAATGACCGTACCAGCATTGATGAAATTTCTGTAGAAGGTATGTGTCAGTGGCCCGCCGTCCCACGTAGCTCCAGAGGCAATATTCATGGCCACAAAGACCGACCAGGGTTGCGACGCCACAATTGGCGCCGTATTATTAATATTTACTGTAGCAAACTGCGGCGCCGAAGTGGAATTTAAGGTTGGTGACACAGTTCCGTTAAAGTTGACCACTCCCGTTGACGCTGATGAAATCGCATTCAGCAGACGAATATTCTGTATCTGATTACCAGCAAAAGTAACGGTTCCGCTTGAGCTCACGGCACCCGAATTGGTAAAATCACCTTCAGAAATAACAGTTATTGCCCCTGCGTCAAAATCTCCCGATGACGTAACCGATAGATCACCAGTAAATGTGGCGCTTCCACTCGTCAGCGTAAAGGCGCCATTTACTACCATGTCATTGTAGATGATATCTCCATCAATATTCCCCGTTCCATCCAGTATCAAAGCACCACCATTGGCATTGAAAGTCCCATTCATCTCATAGTCGCCTTCCAATGTAAGGGTGGTTCCGGGTGCAGTCAGGGTGCTTCCTGAATTTACTGTAAGCTTTCCTCTGACCGTGGTTGGTCCGACCATAATTTTTGGATTGGAACCCCCATTGGACAAAATCAGATTTCCATAGGCAATCGGTGGTATAATTCGAGATGAAGCCGTGTAGAACTCTATTGTGCTGGTTGGGTCAGCAGTTAGCGTCCCAAAGTTGTTGATCTGAATTCCACTGCCACCAAAACGAGCTACAGCTCCGGCACCAAGACTGGCACTTCCGCCTAATGTGCTTCGACTGACGTCGTAAGTTGATACTTCTACTGTGCCTGCCTGTATATCGATGTTGCCATTGATAACAAGGTCTCCTAATACGCTAAGCGTTCCTGCTGGTTTATTAACTGTAAGATTGTTAAAAGTGGTTGGATCCGTCGTTTGAGCACCTGTTCCATTGAATACGATAGTGCCGCCACCTTGCTGGAAAACCCCATCCTGAACCCAATTGCCGCTCACATTGATGGTGTTCGTAGTCGGAATACTCAATATTGTCCCACTGCCAATATTGATGTTTCCCGCCACCGACAAAGTGGTCTGAACATCAAGTTGTCCACCGTTCGAGAGGGTAAGGTTATTATTTACCGTGACCGGAGAATTCATAATGGTGGTGCCGGCTGCTTTATCGATGTTGAGATCATAATACGTAACCCCTCCCACCGACTGAGTCCCGACACCATTGTAAAATATAGTAGAAGCGTTAGGTGTAAAAGCTCCATTTACATAATTGAAATCTCCACTTATGTTAAGGCTGCCAGCATCAGTAAACGTGATATTAGCACCTCCAGCCTGTGTGAGCGAGCCATTGACATTGATAGTACCTGTGCTCGCTGTTAAGTCTATTCTCCTATTAGTTGTTCCATCACTGAGCACAATATCGCTAAACGTGGTTAAGGTCCTTGAGCCCACACTTATTGTATGTACAGCGTCGGACGACCAAAAACCATCTATATTTCCCTGAACGGTCAGTGAGCCACCACCAGAAAGCGTGAGGGTGGTAGGTGTTGTAGAATTGAAGTAAACTTTTTTCACCTGCTCCAGTGTAGCAATGGTAGGCTGATTTGTAAAAGCCAGGTCACCAAAATATACAACATCTGCAATTCCAGGTATGCCAATAGCTGGAGTCCAGTTATTGATATCTGACCACAAAGTGCTAGCTGAACCATCCCAGCTATACTTGATCAGCCCTTCGGATATTGTCCACTTGTAGGGCAATACAGTTACACCTGATTTCTCCACCCAATTATCTGAAACATCATTGCCTGTTTTGCTCCGATCCGTCCATGACCCTGTGCCTCCATCTTCCCATATGGTCATAGCACTTTCAACATTCCCGTTTATTTCAGCCTGTTCATAGTGGAATCGTACTGTAGCTGAATATACCGTGCCTCCTGTCATAGAAATGTCGTATGTTCTGTTTATGCTAGCTGCTCCGGGAAATGTGAGGTTGGGGCTCGCAGCCACCACCATTGTAATAGAAGTGATAGGCACAATTGTAATGGATGAAAAGTTGATGAAAGTATTTGGCCCTTCAAATTCATAATTAACAGACGTAGCATAAGCATGCGTTCTTGTGATTCGTCCGGTGATGAGGCCGTTGCCGGTCCGTGTTGTCGTAATTGTTATTGTGTTAGCACCTGTGAGCATTCCCCCAGAGGTCATAGCCAGTGTTGCTACGCTTACGCTGCTTGCAAGCGTCACTTTATTAGCTGAGCCCTTATTGATGGTTAGGTTATTAAAGGTGGTTGCCCCGGTGATGCTGACGTCGTTAGACCCCGTCAATTGAATCGTGGAGGTGCCCATCGTAAATGTGCCACTATTTACCCAGTTTCCAGCCAGAGAATGAGTGTAAGAACCGGCGGAAAATATCGTGGAAGCTCCTATTGTTAAGTTCCCATTAATGGTTAAAGCGCTTGGCGGAGTCTTTGTACCAGTTCCGGAAAAAGTGAGATTGTTGTATGTCGTAAAAACAATCGACTGAGCGCCAGCTCCATTATAACTCACTGTATTGGGCGTGTTTGCGTTTGGGTTAAAGGTTCCCCCGGCATCCAGTGTGACAGCCCCGGCTATCCCGAGCGTTGAGCCAGAGCCCATAGTAAGTGTAGCCGCACTGGTTAACCGGACATTGAAAAGATTGGCCACGCCAGACAATGTGGAAGTCCCATTGAGTGTTACCAGGCCTGCGGTGGCAGTAAATGAGCCTGATACATTTATATTCGACGACAACGAAAGATCCCTCGCCGTAGTAAGCGAGCCAGTTATACCTGTTGCCGCCAACTGAATAGCTCCAGCTCCAGAGATGGATTTGCCAGTACCGGAAAATGTAGTGGTTCCAGAAGTGGCCGTGTAAGTGCCATTGGCTACTAAATCGCCCGCAATAGTCAAAGAACTCGTGGTGGAAATACTTGCCCCGGCGTTAATGTTCAGATTATTGAAAACAATGCTGGATCCTGAGATCGTTTTAGAAGCACCCGTCATAGTGAAACTTCCGGTTCCGCCGGCAACATGCCTGAAAGACCCGCCTACACTGGTCGAAAAGTTGCCGCAAGCAGAAAAGCTGGTGTTTTGATTCAAGGTGGTACCACTTCCGCCAATGACCAGGTTTCCAAAGTTATTCGTGCCTGACCCACTTAAAACAGCTCCGGCCTTGGTGAAGGTAAATGTACCGCCGCAGCCACTATAAACCCCATTATTAGTCCAGTCGCCGCTTGAAGTATGAGCAAATGTTGACCCATTGAAGGTGCTATTAGAACCCAAAGAAATATCGCCTCGCACTGTGATGATGTTTAAAGCTGTAAATGCTAGCGTCCCCGCTGACACCGACGTAGTCAAATTGCCTGCGATCGTCAGTGCATTTGCCGGCATTGTCTTTGTAACGGTGCCAGACACACTGCTGAAAATAAGGTTACCATATGCTTCGGCGGCTACACTTTGATTGCCTCCATAGTATTCGACCGTGCTTGTGGTGGCAATGCTGTGTGAAGAATAATTGGCTGGAAAAGTCTTCGTCCCTCCAATTTTGAGCGCCGAACCTGCAGATATTACAATGCTACCGCCTGAGTTGCTTCTATTCGCAGTGAAATCTCCCAAATCGAGGGTTCCACCCGCAATCAGCAAATCCGAAATCACTGTAGTGTTGGCCACAAGCGACTTCGTCATGCCTCCGCTGATCCGAAGTATTCTGTAGCTTATGTTATTGCTTATCGATTGGTTAACGGTGGTTGAAGCATAGTTAATAACGGACGTACTTGTGCCAGCGTCAATGTCAATAGTGGCGGCGTAATTGGTGGTGATGACGGCGGCCATTACCTTCAGTTCACCACCGGATTTTATGTCAATTTTCCCGGTTCCGGTAACTTTGAAGGCTGGAGTAGGATCAAAAGTCCCACTGAGGTCCATGAAATTAGAAATATTAAGATTTTGAGCGAGAGTTACTGAGCTTCCGTCGTTAATATAGAGTCTTTCGAAATCGGTTACCGTAGCACCGCCAATCGTCTGGTTCGTACCAGTAAAATAAACTCTACGATTTGATCCGCTTGCATTGTAAGCACCTGAGTTAAGCCAATCCCCCTCAAGAGTCAACCTCCCTCCGCTGTCATCAACGGTTCCGTTGGCCCCAATTAACAACGTGCCGTATATGTCAAGTCCGTCCAGAATTGTAAACGTACTGGCTTTAGTGCCATTGCCGACAGTCAGAGATTTGCACTCTCCCTTGCCTCTTCCCCTTTCAAGGGTAGGTTGAAATGACCCCGTAAAATTGGCATCTCCGATAACAACGTGAGTATTGGCATCGGGCTGCCCATTTGTCCAGTTAGCATCAGTTCGCCAGTTGTCATTGCTTGTGCCCTTCCAAGAAGTAGTCTGCGCCAGGCTAAACAGCGAAGACGAGAACAAAATGACGAGAAAAAAGAAAATCGATAGCTTAAAATTTTTCATAAAAAGACAGTCTGAGAGTAACGATCTAACACACTCATTTACAAGTCCTTAATTTCCAGTTCGTGTGTGTTTATAATAATACAGCAAACCTAACGGCATCACTCAGGTGCTGCCGAGTTGTCTGGGCAACAATAGTACACGGATGACTTTAGCTTAATTTTCACTTTAGAATATGTCTGCAATTCATGTATGTATTGAATTGGTATCGCTGATGTGCATTTCTGCCCAGCTAAAAGTGCTCCTATCAAATGCTCCTGTCTTCTACTTTATCTGGAAATAGTTATTCATTCCGTAGATATCTTACATCACTTTGATCGCACCTAAAACGTTTGCGGAAGATCAGATTGTAGCGTAACACCCAAAGTGTATGGTCATTGTCCTATTTTTTTTTCAGTCCGGATAAGAAATCAATTTTGCAATTGAGTGGGGTAGCGAGGAAGTTTCTTATAATCAAGCTGGTTCATTTTAAATGGCACGAAGTTCCCGGCAAAAAAAAGGGCGTTGGCTGCATTCACCTTGGAGCTCTGGGGAATTCTGGCTTGACTTGGGGAAAAAAGATGAAACTAAAACTGCTGTTCACTGTCTGTTTCGCTGCCGGATTCCAGCTGCATGCTCAGGAATACCACTACCTGCCAAGTTCCAATCATCCGTTCGGGCTACCGAACCCCAACGCTCCAAAGGAAATCCGGGACTACCAGGAATTAATTGGCTCCTGCGATTGCAAATCTGTCAGCCGGATTGATCCAAATACCTGGGCCGACACAGTTCAGATGACCTGGGTGTTTAAATATATCATGAATGGGATGGCTGTGCAGGACGAAACTACTAAAGCAGACGGACTTCATTCTGGTAGCATCAGGCAGTATAGCACCGACAGTGCCAGATGGAACGTTCATTACTACTCCACCGTCGCCACTCCCTCATTGCGTGCCTGGTACGGTAATAGAAAAGGAGATAAAATCATTTTGTATAGTGAGCAACCATCGCCCCAGGGCAATCCAGGCTTCTATAGGCTGACTTTTTCTGACATAAGCAACGAAGGATATAATTGGGTGGGGGAATGGGTGGACAAGAGCGAATCGTTTTCATATCCAACCTGGAAGATCTTTTGTAAAAAGAAAAAAGTGTAGATTCCCGACTGGAAAACTACACTTGGCATGTTTAAAACCACCTATTTCTATAAAGGCATTGTCCTAACTTTCATATTAGCGCTACACTCCTTTTTGGCAGAAGCTCAAACGCCGATGAGAGCCGAACCAGCCAGACCACCCAAGCCACTCACCGACTGGCTGCTGGACGATTCAGCTTTTAAAGCAGACGTATATCAAGGGCAATCGCCGAAAGAAATTGCTCTTTCCAACGGGCTCATCCGGCGAACCTTTCGCCTGGCTCCCAACGCAGCCACGGTAGGTCTCGACAACCTGATGACAGGCGAGAGCCTTCTGCGAGGCGTAAAACCGGAGGCTGAAATCACCATTGACGGCATTCCCTACGCAGTGGGTGGCCTCAAAGGTCAGCCAAACTATGCTTACCTGCGTACGGAATGGATTGATCAGCTGAACAACGATCAAGCCTCGCTGCAGTTTACCGGCTACGAAGTAAGCGAACCAAAAGCGCCTTTTGAGTGGACGCAGGTCAGGCATCATGCGGCAAACCTCGACTGGCCTCCAAAAGGCGTGCATCTCCGAATGGATTACCGCATGCCTTTACCTGATGAGCTGGTTCAATCTGGAAAGTCGTTGCCCAGCGACTATGGCAGAAAGCAATTGATGGCAACTGATTTCAAAGCGCTGGATGCAGCATGGAAGACAACTGTTTCGAAGGCTCACCCCAGAAGCTCATTTATCAACGAAGGAAAGGTCGGTGAAATTTACACACCACAGAACACCAGCGTCTTTGTAGAACGTAGCCTAACAGGAGATGTGCATCTGGTGGAAGCAACAATTGACCCCGGAACAGATCGAAGCGGCGACTGGGCACCTGGCCTGGCCCTGATTTACCCTGACCGCACCATCAAATTTTCCCTGACGCATGGCGGCCACGTCAACGACCAGGGAAGGTCACTATTCTCTGTTTGGGATGGAGAGAAAGCAACCAAGACCGCTGGCGAAAGAGTCAACCCTGAGTTTAGCGGTGCAGTCAGCTTGCGCATCAGATGGGATATGTCGGGTATCTATTGTGAAGCCAAACTGCCCAACGAAACGTGGCGATTGGTAGAGAAGCTGGCACCGCAAAAGGGAAAACCCACAAGCGTCCGAATTGGAAAGATGGATGCCAAAGGGCAGGCAACAGACAATAAAGATGACTTAGGAGAGCTGGTGAGACTGCATGTCAACCATTTTGCTGCCTATGGCGACTACAACCAAGCGGCCACTAACGCTGCCGCAAAAGAAGCCAACCGGGCTGTCAAAGTATCGGTGCACTACGAATTGTATGACGGCATTCCCGTCATGGCAAAATGGATCACCATTGACAACCAATCCAAATCTGCCCTTACACTGGATCGGTTCACCAGCGAAATCATTGCTGCCGTGGAGGATGGTTCTGCAGTTGAGGCACGGAAATACCTGCCACACACACCTAATATTCACGTAGAAACAGACATGGCATTCGCCAGCTTCGATGCTGACGATGCCAATCACCATGTAGTGCATTGGGGGCCAGATCCGGAGTACAACACGCAGGTCAACTACCTCAAGCTGACGCCTTGCCTGTTGACCGTGACTCCGGAAGTAGGGCCAGGTCAGCTAATTGCATCAGGCAAGAGCTTCTCTTCTTTCCGCACCTTCGTTATGCCGTTCGACAGTTACGACAGGGAGCGAAAAGGCCTGGCGCAACGTAAAATGTACCGAACATTGGCGCCATGGACGACCGAAAACCCACTGATGATGCACGCCCGCTTTGCTGACTGGGAACGGGTAAAAGTGGCTATTGACCAGGCGGCCGAGGTGGGGTTTGAAATGGTCATCCTGACCTTCGGCAGCGGCTTTGACATTGAAAACAACAGCCCGGAATACCTGGCCGAAATGAAAAAGTATGCCGACTATGCCAAAAGTAAAGGAGTCGAAATTGGCGGCTATTCCCTGCTCGCTTCCAGAAAAATAGGCAACGGGCAAGATGTGGTCATGCCAGAAGGAATGACGCCCACTTTCGGCAACTCCCCCTGCATTGGCAGCGAATGGGGAGAAGCCTACTTCCAAAAGCTCTACAACTTCTACCAGCAAACCGGATTCACATTACTGGAGCACGACGGCTCCTACCCTGGCGATGTTTGCACTTCTCACGATCACCCAGGCCATCGTGGCCACGAAGATTCGCAATGGAACCAGTACCAGGTGATCTCGGAGTTCTACCAATGGTGCCGCAGCCAGGGTATTTATCTCAATGTGCCCGACTACTACTACCTCGCCGGGTCTAACAAGTCGGGCATGGGCTACCGGGAGGTGAACTGGAGCCTCCCCCGCGCACAACAGCTCGTCCATACCAGGCAAAACATTTACGACGGCTCGTGGGTCAAGCAGTCGTCGATGGGCTGGATGTTTGTGCCGCTGACGGAGTACCATGGAGGTGGGGCTGCAGCTACCATCGAGCCGCTGAATGAGCACCTAGATCATTATGAAGGCATGATCACCAGCAACCTTGGCGGTGGCGTACAAGCCTGCTACCGTGGGCCCAGGCTCTATGACACGGAGGAAACCAAAGCCATGGTAACAGGATGGGTGGACTGGTACAAAGCGCATCGCAGTGTGCTGGAAGGAGATATTATTCACCTGCGGCGGCCCGACGGACGGGACATCGACTACTGGCTAAATGTGAACCCGGGTGGGGAGGAAAAAGGAATGCTGTCGGTTTACAATCCATTGGATGTGCCCGTCAAGAAAGAGATTTATGTGCCTTTGTATTATACGGGATTGTCTCAAAAAGCAGTTGTGAGCGATAAGGAGGGAGTGGCCAAGACTTTTGATCTCGACAGGGAGTATGGCATCAGGTTGGAAGTGGAAGTGCCGGCGAATGGTTTTGAGTGGTTCCTCATTAAATAAAAACTAGCAGGTTGGAGTTATAATTGTGTTTCTATCGGTCAGAACTTCATCAATAGCGCCGACTCCAGGCCATTGGATCCTGCCTCAGCATGCTGGACAACAGACGGTATAAAGTTGGATTGTGCTCATGAAGCTCGGCGGGACGTTCAAAGAAATTTTCAACAGCAACCGCAAAAAACTCCTGGTCACTTGAGGCACCGTATTTCCTGAAAAAAGTTAAATCTCCGGTTTTCATTCCTTCAATTTCTCTCCTCCCCTCCTTAGTAAACTGCACTAAAGAATCGTAGTCCAGGAAATTATACTCCTTGTTTCTTATTGAATCCTCCACTCTTAGCGCATGAGCCATTTCGTGCAGTCCCAGGTTTCTGCCATCCTTTTCATCCATGAGCCCGAAAACGAAGCTTTTCCAGGAAAGTGCGATATAACCGCTAGTATGAACCTCTCCTTGATGTAAATGCCCTGTAGCGTTAGATTGATAAACATCCCCAAAAACATATATTCTGTCAAAATGTACCAGATAAACCCTGGGGTAGCCGAACGTAATTTGGACAGCCGTGGCACTTATCAAAGCTATCATCTCGTCGGTAACCTGGTCGATATCGTGGCCGGGCATAAACTCTTTCGACTTGATAAAATATTGAACCTTTTTCTCAAACAATACTTTTTTCTCATTCGGCAGGGCCTGGTGGTAAGGAAACTTTTCTTTAATAATTATTAGATATTTTTCTTCAAGAGGCTTCCTGATAAAAAACCAATGGAACTTATCTCCCAGAAAAAAATCGAAAGTAGCAGCAAAAATTTCGTAGACGTTTTTAAAAACCTGCACGACTATGAATACTATTGCAAGAGCAAATATGAGGGCTGCTACGTACTCCATTACGACCTTCTATCTTTAAAAAATTATATCGTCCATCAATATAAGGCAAGGCGTCAATTTAAACTACACGATTATAAGCTCAACCAATTTCCGTCGGTTTGTTTTCTATAAACTTACGAGTGGGCAATAGAGCACAAGCTCGATACCAATGGCTGTTCATAGTTTGCTTTTGAGCTAAAGAACTTTCCCCCACTTTATCCCTCCATATTTTCCGACATTCATTACCTTTGAATCCGTAATCATTTTTAAGACCAAACATCCATGGCAGAGAAGAAATCAGTTGCAGAATTGAAAGCTATAGCGTCGCAGGTGCGTCGTGACATTGTTCGTATGGTACACTCATGTCAGTCAGGCCATCCTGGTGGTTCTCTTGGCTGCACCGATTTCTTCGTAGCACTCTACTTCCATGAGATGAACCACGATCCAAAGTTCAACATGGATGCGAAAGGTGAAGATCTTTTCTTCCTTTCAAATGGTCATATTTCACCTGTTTTCTACAGTGTGCTTGCCCACAGCGGTTATTTCCCTGTGAAGGAGCTGGCCACTTTCCGTAAGATCAACTCCCGTCTTCAAGGGCACCCTGCCACACACGAGCACCTGCCAGGTATCAGAATTGCTTCGGGCTCACTGGGTCAGGGCCTTTCCGTAGCAATTGGTGCGGCTGAGGCAAAGAGGCTCAATAAAGACGATAGTTTTGTGTATGTGCTAATGGGTGATGGCGAGCAGCAGGAAGGCCAGGTATGGGAAGCAGCCATGTATGCCCCCAACCACAAGCTGGATCACCTGATCGCCACCATCGACTGGAATGGCCAGCAGATCGACGGCCCCACTGCCAAAATAAATGACCTCCGGAATCTTCGTGCGAAGTATGAGGCGTTTGGATGGGAAGTAATAGAGTCGAACGGCAACGACATGGCAGGCATTTTAGCTGCTCTTCAGAAAGCAAAAAGCCTGGCTGGCAAAGGAAAACCCATCATGAACCTGATGAAAACTGAAATGGGTGCTGGTGTTGACTTTATGATGGGCAGCCACAAATGGCATGGTGTTGCTCCCAACGACGAGCAACTGGCAGAGGCTTTGGGGCAGCTCGAAGAGACCTTAGGGGATTACTAAACCCAAATCATTTTGAAAAACTTACTCAGGAAAGCTACCGTTATTGCGGGACTGCTCAGTCTTTTCAGCTTTCCTGTGTTTGCTCAGGTGTACAAGCAAAAGCCGCCGGAAAAAACACGCATCCTGTTTTTACTTGACGCATCCGGCAGTATGCTGGCCAAGCTGGGAAATGTGCGGCGAATTGATGTGGCTACAAAGCTCCTGTCAGACCTTGTCGACTCGTTGAGTGTCAACCCCAATGTGGAGCTGGCGCTGAGAGTCTACGGTCACCAGTATGCCAGGGCCTACAACAACTGCACAGATACCAAGCTGGAGGTGGGCTTTTCAGCAAAGAACCACCGGGACATCCGGGCCAAGCTCTATCAGCTCACACCGCAGGGCAACACGCCCATTGCGTATTCGCTGGAACAAACTGCCAATGACTTCCCAAAAGTTGACGGTTATAGAAATGTAGTCATTATCATTACCGACGGCATAGAAAGCTGCGAAGGTGATCCTTGTGCCGTCTCCAAAGCACTGCAGTCGAAGAACATCTTTCTGAAGCCCTTCGTTATCGGCCTGGGGTTGGGCTTGGAATATGAGAAGAACTTCGAATGCCTGGGTAAGTACTTCGACGCAACCGACGTGCCCAAGTTCAAAAAGTCGCTCAACGAAGTGCTGAGGCAAACCCTGATGGAAACCACAGCCAGCGTAGAGCTTCTCAACGAAAACAATGCCCCAATTGTCACGGATGTGAACGTCAGTTTTATCAATACAGTCACACGGCAGTCAGTTTACGACTTCGTGCACTACAGGGACAAACTGGGCCGTCCCGACTCTGTGATCCTCGATGCGGTGCTCACTTATGATGTGGTGGCCAATACAGTACCCCCTGTGGTAAAAAGAAATGTGGCGCTTGTAGGTGGCATCCACAATATAATCGACATCCCTACTCCCCAGGGCAATTTAGTCTTTCAAATGCCCGGTGCCTCAGAGTACGGTAATCCGGTGCAGGCATCAGTACGGCTGCCTGGTCAAACGCAGAGCCTCAACATCCAAAAACTGACCGAGCCCTTTCTTTACCTGGCTGGCACCTACGACATCGAAGTGCAAACCTTCCCCCGCACCTTTATAAGGGGCTATACTATAAAGCCTTCTCAGGACAATTCCATTACCCTTCCCGGGCCAGGGGTTCTCAACCTGACCATGGGCGTGCGGGGCATTGGGAGTCTCTACAAAATCAACCCCGATGGGTCGCAGGAGTGGGTTTGTAACTTTCCCGGAAATATCACTTCATTTGTTAGCGCTATTCAGCCCGGAGAGTATAAATTTGTGTTTCGTGCACAAAGCGCAAACGGCAGTAAGTTTACAGAAATAAAGAAATTCAGCATAAGAACTGGTTCCACAGAAACCATCAAACTATACGGTAGATGACGAAATTTGAAATACTCGGAAAAAACGACACCCGCTCCGGCTTCGGAGTAGGCTTGCTAGAGGCTGGCCAGCAAAATCCCAATGTGGTTGCTCTTTGCGCCGACCTCATTGGCTCATTAAAAATGGATGCCTTTATTAAGGAGTTTCCAGAACGATTTTTTCAGGTAGGTATTGCCGAAGCCAATATGATGGGCATTGCTGCTGGCCTTACTATAGGAGGCAAGATTCCTTTCACCGGTACTTTCGCCAACTTTTCTACAGGAAGAGTCTATGATCAGATTCGTCAGTCAATTGCCTATTCAGGAAAAAACGTGAAGATCTGCGCCTCGCATGCAGGCGTAACCCTCGGAGAAGACGGTGCTACGCACCAGATCCTCGAAGACATTGGTATGATGAAGATGCTGCCAGGCATGACAGTTATCAATCCTTGCGACTACAACCAAACCAGACAGGCTACCGTGGCTATTGCCAAATATGAAGGGCCTGTGTACCTCCGCTTTGGAAGACCGAAAGTCCCGATCTTTATAAAAGAGGACTTACCTTTCGTGATTGGGAAGGCGCTGAAGCTGGTTGAAGGAAGCGACGTCAGCATTTTCGCTACTGGTCACCTGGTTTGGGAGGCTGTTCTGGCAGAAGAAATACTAAGAGAGAAGGGTATTAGTGCCGAAATCATTAACATTCACACCATTAAACCACTCGATGAGAAAGCAATCCTTGACTCGGTGGCCAAAACCGGTTGCGCAGTGTCTGCTGAAGAGCATCAGATGAACGGCGGCCTTGGTGACAGCATCGCCCAAACCCTTGCAACACACAACCCGCTACCTCAGGAATTTGTTGCTGTGAAGGATAGCTTTGGAGAAAGTGGTGTACCTGAGCAGTTGATGGAAAAATATGGATTAAATGCTGCTCATATAGTGAAAGCAGCGCTGAAGGCAATTGACAGAAAGCGTAAGAAATAGAGGATAAAATCAACTTTTTTGAATTTTCCGTTCACTATTTGAAACAAAAGAGGGCTCCAATTGGAGCCCTTTTCGTTTCATGACCAGCTTAACCTTACATCCTCCGCATAGATGCAAACCCGATTTAATGGGGGCTTTGCCTTCCATATAGTCTCTTTTCTTCCAAGTATCTCCAAATTCTTACGTAAGGAACCTGCCATGTGAAGACAAAGACAAAGATCATCCGACACAAGTAAGGAGGGTTTCCTAAAGTCAACTTTTAGGGCTAAAGAGCGACATACCTTTGAGACATCAAATCTCTCAGTTATATGAATCGTTTAGTTACATCGCTTGCTCTACTTCTTTTCACAGCCGCCACAACGGTCGCCCAACAAATACAATGGGCATCGGCAGTAGACTATCAATACAACCAGTTTGCCGAAGCAGAATATGCTGGTCACTCCGCCACCGGAGAGCCTGATGCTTTTCCTCTTGGCTTTTTAAGTCCAAAGGCATTCAGATTAAAAAACGAGAAGGCTTTCGGCTCATTAATGCTTGAGTTCGACAAGCCACAGGCGGTTCAGCAGCTATTGATAGTTGAAAGCCACATGCCAGGTAGAGTAACCAAGATTGCTCTTTTGGATGAAGTTGGGAACAAGTACCCAATTTATAATAAAGAGGCAGCTAATGTTGATGAAAGATTCCGCACCCTGCTTATCAGTATCCCTGTGACTTACTACGCTGTGAAGAGAGTTGAGATAGTGGTGGACACGGAGTCAATAGAAGGATGGGCACAAATAGACGCTGTAGGTATATCTAACACAGCGTCGGTTTCAGACATCAAAAAATCATTACAAGAAAAATACGGCAGACTTAATTTCAAAGACGAGATCTTTTTCACGGCTGCCAAAGAAAACCTTGGAGGAACTGTCAACTCGCTTTTCCCTGAAGCTAAGCCAATCATCTCCGCTGACGGAAAGACCCTTTACTTCGCCAGACAAAACAGCGACGGAAATGTTGGCGGCCAATCGGACGATCAGGATATTTATGTGTCGTACTTTGAAAACGGAGCCTGGACAGAAGCTGAAAATATTGGTGAACCTTTAAACGACAGGTTTGCGAATGGTGTATGTAGTGTTAGCCCAGATGGTAACACCCTCCTGCTGATGAATTCATACAGCGAGGCGGGTGCTACCCAGCGGGGAGTATCTATCTCTAGAAAAACATCTTTTGGCTGGGAAGCACCAGAGCCGGTAGTTATCAACAACTTTGAGCCTAAAGGAAAATACCTTGACTTCTTTATGAGCGCCAGTGAAGAGGCATTGATCATGGCTTATCAGGCAAAAGATGGAGGGTATGGCGATCAGGATCTTTATGTGAGCGTAAAGCAGGGTAACAACACCTATGCTAAGCCAAGAAATCTTGGGAAAATCCTCAACACCAACAAAGCCGAGTTCAGCCCCTTCCTTGCGCCTGACAACAAGACATTGTACTTCGCCAGCAACGGACATGGCGGCATGGGTGGCAGCGACATTTTCTACACAAAAAGACTTGATGATACCTGGACTAATTGGAGCACACCGGTCAACATGGGTTCTAACATTAATACACCAGAATGGGATGCCTACTACTCCATCTCAGCTGATGGCAGCAAAGCATTCTTCACGTCGAGAGACGAGAGCAGTGTGGGTGCAAGAGACATCTACTCTATTTCTCTGGAAAATGAATTGAAGCCGGAGCCGGTAATGTTGGTAAGAGGAAAGGTTTTCAACAGCAAAACCAACGAACCTATTATGGCGGACATCGTCTTTGAAACCTACTTTGAAGGTGTAAAAGAAGGCATGGCTAGTCCGGATAGTAAGACGATGGAATACAAAGCCATTCTGAGCCGTGGTAACAAATACAGAATTCTGGCTTATGCAGAGGGCTATATGCCGCTAGACATTGGTATTGACGTGCAGTCGTTCGACACTTATTCTGAACTCCACAAGGATATTTACCTGGATCCGATAGCGCTTGGCGACCTGATCACATTCAACAATATTTTATTCAACAAATCCACCCCGGAATTGTTACCTGAGTCGGGCACTGACCTGGCCATGCTGGAAACACTGCTGAGAGAGAATCCCAATATGGTGATTGAATTGGCAGGCCACACAGACAGTTGGGGTGATGTGAGTAAGAATTTCAAACTATCGCAAGAACGTGTGGAGGTAGTGAAAAACTACCTGACCATGAGAGGCATTGACGCAAGAAGATTGCAAGCAAAAGGCTACGGAGGCAGCCAGCCAGTAGCCAGCAACGCCACCGAAGACTCGAGACAGCTTAACCGACGAGTGGAAGTTAAAGTATTAAAGAATTAAAGATCCAGTGATGGAAAGAGAGTAGTTTACTAGAAAGGACCCCGGCAGTGTCGGGGTTCTTTTTTTGTATGCAGTGCAACAGTGTCGGCACGGCCCTTTGCAGTCAGACACAGTTGGATCAAACCTCTGAAAACGCTTTTTTCCAATGGTTTGGCCCAGTAACCCGGCGGCTGACGGCCCCAACGCTTTTTGCCTGGCCGGAGAGGAGGCCTGTTGAATTGCCTCATTTCTCCCTACCTTTGCCCCATGCTTTCCAACAGACAACTCTTCCAGCAGCATCTCGCCCAAACTTCAGAGTTTCCTTTGATGACCGAAGTGGAAAAAGCCGAAGGCATCTATCTCTACACCCCGGAGGGAAAAAGAATCATTGACCTGATCTCGGGCATTGGCGTCAGCAACATCGGGCACCGCCACCCCAAAGTGGTGGCCGCCATCAAAGAGCAAGTAGATAAATACCTCCACGTAATGGTTTACGGAGAGTTTATTGAAAGTCCACAGGTAAAACTGGCCAAGGCCCTGGCAGACAGCCTTCCAACCCCTCTCGATAATGTCTTTCTGGTCAACTCCGGCAGCGAGGCCGTGGAAGGCGCCCTCAAACTCGCCAAGCGTTTCACAGGCAAGCCCAACCTGGTTTCCTGCTTCTCTTCCTACCATGGCAGCAGCCACGGCGCATTGTCGGTAACCGGCGACGAGATTTTCAAGCAAAAGTTCAGGCCACTGCTTCCCGGCATTAAGCACATCACTTTTGGCCATACCCCAGACCTGGACACAATCGACGGTCAGACAGCTGCGGTCATTATAGAAACCGTACAAGGCGAAGCTGGCGTAAAATCCGCTCCCCGGGAGTATTTCAAGGCCTTAAGGCAGCGATGCACCGAAACCGGCACCCTACTCATACTAGACGAAATTCAGTGCGGCTTTGGCAGAACAGGCAGCTTCTGGGCATTTGAGCAGTACGACATTGTGCCCGATATTGTGGTGGCGGCAAAAGGCATGGGCGGCGGCATGCCCATAGGCGCTTTCATGTCTTCCAAAAAGATCATGCACGTGCTTACCGACAACCCCGTGCTTGGACATATCACCACTTTTGGGGGCCACCCTGTTTCAGCAGCAGCTTCGTTGGCAACCCTTGAGGTAATCCTGGAAAAAAAGCTTTACAGCGAAGCGGAAAACAAAGCAGCCCTTTTCAAGAAACTCCTGCAGCACCCATCCATTCTTGAAATAAGAAACAAGGGACTAATGATGGCAGTCCAGTTTGAAAGTTTTGATATACTAAAACCAATTCTCGATCTTTGCCTTGAACGAGGTGTGCTTTCCGATTGGTTTCTTTTCAACAACAGTGCCATGCGAATTGCCCCTCCTCTTACCATAGACACCACACAGATTGAGGAAGCCTGTGAAATAATATTGGGCGCCATCAAAGACGCATAGCCCTGGTGTTGCTATCATCAAAACATTAATTAATATTACCGGCCACTAAGGCTCGTCTATTTATGGAAGATATAGGAAAAGTAGAACTTCGTGCTTTAAAATCATCTGACTATCAGGGGCTGAAAGACTCCATGATTGCCGCCTACCCAAACTGGCCGGGTGCATTTTGGGGTGAACAGCATATTGAAACCTTGCTAAGGATATTCCCAAAAGGTCAGATCGCTATTTTTGTTGATGATGAACTGGCAGGATGTGCACTGTCACTTATTGTGACGTATGAACATTTCGGCGATTCGCACACCTACCAGGGAATAACGGGCAATTACACTTTCAATACCCACACCCCTAAGGGTGACGTTCTTTATGGTATTGATTTGTTTATAAAGCCAGAATACAGGGGGCTGCGGCTGGGGAGAAGGCTTTATGATGCCCGCAAGTCACTTTGCGAAGACCTCAACCTGAAAGCGATCGTATTCGGAGGGCGGATACCGAAGTATCATGAGTATGCCAAAGACTTAAGCCCTAAGGAATACATCCAAAAGGTGAAGTTCAAGGAGATCTACGACCCGACTCTGACCTTCCAGCTATCGAACGACTTCCACGTAAAAAAAGTGCTGGTCAACTACCTGCCGGGCGACAAAGAGTCGAAAGACTATGCTGTGCTATTGCAGTGGGACAATATTTACTACGAAAAAGGTGCCAGAAAGCTCCTTGACAAATCAATCGTAAGACTTGGTCTGGTGCAGTGGCAAATGAGGCTCTACAAAGATATCGACGACCTTTTTGAGCAAGTAGAGTTTTTTGTGGACGCCACATCAGCGTACAAAAGTGATTTTGCCCTCTTCCCGGAGTTCTTTAATGCCCCGCTGATGGCAGCACACAACAACCTAAGCGAAGCGGCTGCAATAAGAAAGCTTGCCGAGCATACCGATGAAATCAGAGACCGCTTTATTCAGCTAGCCATAAGCTACAATGTAAATATTATCACAGGCAGCATGCCCTCCATGCGGGGCGACAAGCTTTTTAATGAAGGCTTTGTTTGTCGGAGAAATGGCACATATGATAGCTACGAAAAAATACATGTGACACCTGATGAGGCCAAGTTCTGGGGCCTCACCGGCGGTAAGAAAGTAGAAGTCTTTGAAACCGACTGCGGCCCTATTGGCGTCCTTATCTGTTACGATTCTGAGTTTCCTGAGCTTTCGAGGATACTGGCCGCTCAGGGTATGAAAATCCTATTCGTTCCTTTCCTTACCGACACCCAGAATGGCTACGGCAGGGTGCGTTACTGCTGCCGTGCCAGGGCGATTGAAAACGAATGTTATGTGGCTATTGCCGGCAGCGTAGGTAACCTTCCTAAGGTGTCGAACATGGACATCCAATTCGCACAGTCGGCTGTGTTTACGCCCAGCGACTTCTCCTTCCCTACTAACGGCATCAAGGCGGAAGCAACACCCAACACAGAGATGATCCTCGTAGCGGATGTTGACCTCGACCTGCTGAAGGAGCTGCACAACTTTGGCTCAGTGCGCAACCTGAAGGACAGAAGGACTGATATTTATGATGTGATCAAGAAGTAGGTAGCGCCTTTCCTGATTTCCCGTCTTCATTTACCCCGGCCCTAAAGGGTGCGAAGACGGGAAATCAGTTGGCTCCCTTTTGGGGCGCCCGGCTTAGGGTTGGGGCAAAACGACTGATTTTTCACTTTCAAACAGGATACTCATAGCCCTTCCGATACTCCCTTGACAGCAGCTTATTCGCTTCGGGATCGTTGATCACCTCCTGCTTGTCGCCGTCCCATTCGATGCTGCGGCCCGCCTTGGCAGAGACCATTGCCAGCAAGCTGATATTGGTCGCCAGTTGCCCGTTGATCATCGGGTTGATCGTCTGCCCTTTGCTCTCAATCACTTTCAGGAAGTCAGTCCATAGCTCTTTGATGTTTTGCTGGTCAGGCTCATGCAGCACCGGATCCACATGGATCGTCTCCTTGTTCTTGTTGACAGGGTAAAACGTCCAGCCATCAATCCATCCCAAGTGTAGCACACCTTCGGTGCCGTAGAAGTAGCAGCCAACATCTGGCCCTTCCTGGCGGTTGCCGGCGTAGTTGCGGTTTTCCCAATGCAAGGTAAATGACTCAAAGTCGTAAACAGCTATTTGCGTATCTGCGGCGTCGGTGCTGTCTTCCCTGATGCGGCGTGCAGTGCTGGAGTAAATCCTTTTCGGTGCTTTTTCCTCTGTCCACCACAGCACCTGGTCGAACCAGTGCACACCCCAGTCACTGATGGTGCCATTAGCAAAGTTGAGGTGCTGACGGAATCCTCTGGGGTGGATTGTCTTATTGAACGGAACCAACTGAGCGGGCCCACAATACATCTCCCAGTCCATACCCTCCGGGGCTTCCGAATTGGGTGTAATCTTTCCCGGACCGCCGCCATAGTTAATGAAGCATTTCACACTGCCGATTTTTCCCAGCTTACCTGAACGCAAAAACTCGTTGGCTGAGATATTATGTGGTGATGCTCTGCGGTGCAGCCCGATTTGCACCACTTTTCCTGAAGCTGCAGCCGCCTTCACCATGGCTTTTCCTTCATTGATGGTGTGACAAATAGGTTTTTCGCAGTAGACGTGGGCGCCGCTTTTCAAAGCATCGATCGCTGCCAGGGCATGCCAGTGATCAGGGGTGGCCACGATCACAATTTCCGGCTTCTCCTTCTGCAGCATTTCCCTGTAGTTGGTATAAGGCTTCGGCTTATTGCCTGTCAGCTTTTCCACTTTTTCAATAGCAGGCATCAGCTGGTTTTTGTCTACGTCGGCCATGGCCACCACCTTGCTCCTGCCAGAAGCCATGGCCTCCCCAAGGATGTTCATGCCCCACCAGCCAGAGCCGATGAGTGCAACTTTATAGGTGGCTTGTTGCCTGGCAATGCCCATGAGCGGCATGGCTGAGAAGGCAGCGCTGGCAGCTATGCCAGCAGTGGTCGTTTTAATAAAATATCGTCTGTCCATGGGTGTAGCAGGTATCGTTTTAATGTAAGGAGAAAAGCTATAAAAAACTCAAATAAATGACCAACAATTGTTGACTACTGGAAATTTCAGGTGACGTCAGGCAACCTGAGTTAGTCAAGCTTCACCGGGCTACCAGATCCGCTTTTTATTAGCCATTTTTCCCCATAAATCGACTTGTAGGTTATTTGTATAGTGAGGCTATCGTGATTGAGGATACTGAAGAGCTGCTTGGCGTCCTGCACGTCGTTTTGTGGCAAGGTAGCAACATCATTGATGCCTAACTTTGCCAGCAATTCGTGATTCACCAATTGAATCAATGGAATCTCTACATTGGGAGGGATTAGCTTTCCAGAAGATATATTTGAATGTAGATACAAAATAGAGTCTTCTGGCGGGATAACGTCGTCAACGTAGTATACCAGATCCAGATACTCTTTGCCATTAGGCCCGACAACTAGAACAGAGTCAATCATCGCAGGGCCGATTCCGTCATTTTTAAGCACATATTGGTACTGAAGCGAGCCGCTGAACTTGTTCGAAAAGCTAAGGTGAGGATACACCGACATGTACTGCTGCTGACGAATGAGGTTGGTTTGGTAGCCGAATACGCCCAAAGTCAGCAAACTAACCAACACAGCGGCGACACTTAGTAGCTTGTCGCCAGTCCAGAATTTCGCTTTCATGCTCGTCGATTGGAATGGAGAAACAAAAGATCATGTATAGGGGCCTGTTGCCTCTTGCGTTACCAATATAAGCATTTACGTAAACCAAGTTCCAATTAAAAATCTGGCTTGATCTTTCCCTCCTTTCTTATGCCAACCCAAAGGCAGGTTACCGTTTGGTCGGATGAAAACAATGTTTTTTCAAAACTCCGGCGATTAAGGCCTCATTTCCCTATCTTAGAATCCAAACCAGATTTAGAATGCCGCAATTCACCCTCCATATTAATGGTTCTCAAAAAACTGTCGATACCGAACCCGATACCCCCTTGCTTTACGTGCTTCGGGACTACCTGGAACTGAACGGACCTAAGTTTGGCTGTGGCCTTTCGCAATGCGGGGCCTGCATGGTGCTTTTGGACGGACGTGCGACCACCAGCTGCATGATCCCCGTGTCGGCTATCGGAAACACCGAAATCACTACGCTGGAGGGGCTGGCAGATGAAAATGGTAAGCTTCACGTGGTGCAGGAAGCCTTTGTGAAGGAACAGGCCGCCCAGTGTGGGTATTGTTTGAACGGAATGGTGATATCGGCGGTGGACCTGTTGAATAAAGACCCCCAGCCTGATGATGCCGCTATCAGAGAAGCATTAAAGTTAAATTTGTGTCGTTGCGGCGCACATACCCGGGTGATCAAGGCCATAAAACGTGCAGCAAAAGACTCATAACCCAACGACCATGATCGATACACACCGCCCATCGAGAAGAAAATTCCTTCAGCAAATCGGGTACATCAGCGTGGGGTTTCCCCTGCTTACCTCCTGCATCACAGAAGCTGACCCGTCAATCGCAGCACGGGTAAATTATGAAGGAGGGCTGCCAGGAAGCATGCAGCGAACAAAGACCGTGAACGCCTGGCTGCAGGTGTTGGAGGATGGCCGTATCAGGGTGCTTTCAGGAAAAGTAGAACTGGGCCAGGGTATACGCACCGCCATTCGTCAGGTAGCCGCCGAGGAGCTGGACATGGAATTAGGCATGGTGGAGGTGCATTTGGCAGAAACAGGCCTTACACCTGATGAAGGGTATACTGCAGGAAGCGGTTCCATCGCCAACAGTGTCATGTCGGTGCGTTATGCCGCAGCCACAGCCCGACAGAAATTGCTGGAGCTGGCCAGCAGTAAACTAAATACACCCATTGAAGACCTTTTGCTTTTCAACGGACAAGTCAAATCCAAAAAAAGCAAGGAGTCATTGAACTTTGCGGAGGTACTGGACGGGGCTCAAATTGACATGGAAGTGACTACCCCGGTGAAGATCAAAAGCAAAGCCGATCACAGATATGTAGGTAAAGCTATCCCACGAACGGACATCGAAAACATGGTGCGGGGCGAAGAGGTCTTTGTGCAAGACTTGCGCTTTCCGGGCATGGTGCACGCCCGGGTGTTGCGTCCTGCGGGCTATAAATCTGCACTAGTCAAAGTAGACGATAGAGGACTTGTCGCAGCGGTACCGGGAGTGATAAAGACCGTAGTGAATGGCAGCTTTGTTGGCGTGATCACTGAACGGGAGTATCAGGCCATAAAAGCGGAACGATACCTGATGGAGCATACAGAATGGAGCAACGCTACCTCCTTTCCAGCACAAAAAGACTTGTACAACCATATCCGATCCATTGCGGAGGCGCCCAAAAACATCCGGAACGATGGGGACATTGACTCGGAATTCAAAAGCGCACAAACGGTCAAAGCCACCTACCACAAGCCCTACATCAAACATGGCTCCATGGGCCCTGCCTGTGGGGTGGCTATGTATGACGGGCAGATACTTCATATTTGGTCGCACAGCCAGGGCATTTACCCCATGCGAAATGGTATCGCAGCCATGTTAGGCCTGGAAGTGGACAAAATCCATATCGTGGCCATACCGGGCGCAGGATGTTATGGACACAGCACCGCCGATGATGCAGCTGCCGATGCCGCCCTGCTGGCCATGGAGCTACCGGGAAAGCATGTACGGGTGCAGTGGTCAAGAACGGATGAGCACTCCTGGGATCCCTTTGGCTCGGCCATGATCATGGAAGTGGAAGCCAGTTTAGATGCTGAGGGAAAGATCAGCGCCTGGAAATCGGATGTGTGGACAGACAGCCATAGTTGCCGTCCGAATGGTGATGCCGGCACTTTGCTGGATGCCAGGTACATCACCAACCCCGTTCAAATGAAGTCAAGGGGCTATCTGGGTGGAGGCCACCGCAACGCCGATCCGTACTACAGCATTCCTAACATGCAGGTAAATGCATCCTTCTTCGATGGACCCTTGCGTGTTTCTTCTCTGAGAAGCCTGGGTGCCTACGCCACCATCTTCTCCATCGAATCGTTCATGGATGAGCTGGCTGAAAAAGTCGGCAAAGATTCCCTCGACTTTCGACTAGCACATTTGGAAGATGAACGAGCGATAGCAGTGATTCAAAAACTAAAGGAGTTAACTGCTGGGATTACAATGGGTGATGGTGAGGGAATAGGCTACGCTTTTAGCCGCTACAAAAACACAGCAGCCTACGCCGCTGTGGCCGCAAAAGTTGGGGTGGATACAACCACAGGCCGGGTACAGGTAAAGAAGATGTGGGCGACGGTAGATGTGGGGGAAGTGATCAACCTGGACGGCATCACCAACCAGATAGAAGGCGGCATGATCCAGGCCGCCAGCTGGACGATCATGGAAGAAGTGACCTTCAGCGACAAAGTGATTACCAGTACAGTTTGGAACACCTACCCTATTTTTAAGTTTCCCGACATTCCGGAAGTAGAAGTCGCCATCATCGACAGACCCGACGAACCGGCAGAAGGCGGTGGTGAGGTATCGATGCCTCCTTCAGGTGCCGCCATTGCCAATGCGGTGTATCAGGCAAGTGGGAAAAGGGTGTATGATTTGCCTATTGCAATAAAATAAGAGGAACGGCAGGGTCGTACACAAACAACTTGGCGAAAACACGAAATTTGCTGATTGAAGCCTTTTTTCACAAAAGCTCACATATGGAGTACGGGGTTTGTCATGATCCCGTTAGTTGCGACAAACCCTGCAACTAATCAAGCATACATCTTACACTGTAACCATCATCTCTGCTAATATTGAATGGGCCTGGGAAAATAGATTGTGTTTTTCTTAGCTCCCATCTATGTCTTGTCGTTGGATGATCACTCCAGGTGCTCCAGAAATAGGCATATTGCCCGAAATCCCCAAAGACTCCATTTTCTCTTGACCCTGATGGAACCGCTGCGAATCCGGTTTCATTGGTCCCATTATTATCGGCACCCCAATAGTCCGTCCCATCATCCTTCAATTTTCTACCCGCAAGCTCACTACCCACATATGATCGTAAGGCCAACCAATCATCGTCTGCTGGAACACGCCACCCTACCGGGCATAATTTGCCTGATTCGACAGTATACCAGTTGTACAATGCTCCATGAGGAGTTTTATTTGACTCCTCATTGTTGTCATACCATGAATATGCGGCAGTTGTGAGGCTTTCCCAGCTAGTATCATCTGTTACATTGTTAATTGCTACACCATCATTGAAGGTAATTGCCCTAAGGTTTTCCGCCATCCAAACCTGGTCACCAATTTGAACTGTTTTATAAACTTCGCCATCACGTGGATCCACATAATCCTCACCGGGTAGCCACAAATCTAGTTCCAACTCAACCGTCAATGGAGTTGATTCATAGTGATTCAACTCCTCTCTCGATAGGGTGATGGAATAATCATGGTACCCATCCTTGGTAACTAAAATAGTATAGGACAAGAACCCCTCCTTAATGACCACGGAATTATTTGCGATGGGCGCTAGGTTTTGGTGAAATGAGTAAGATTCGGCATTTACAACTAGTTCGGCGCTTAAAAGCTCCTCAAGTTTACCCTTTTCTGAAACATTTACGTAGAACCTGAACAAATCCACCTTTGACAGGTCAAACCCAACCAGCCCAAAGTCTTCAAGTCCTAAATTGTCAGTTGACAACACCTCAACTTCTAAATCCAAAATATCATCAACACTTATAACAAACTCAATCGGCAGCGGATCGCTTACATTCTGCGCTTGAAGAGAGCCTTCCTCAGGCGCAACATATATTATATTATTATCTTCATCAAGCACCAAAAACTCCGTCAATCTGTACGCACCAACTGGAAGTGAAATTTTTTGACTTATAAACTCTCCATTAAGTTGATACAGCGCTATTTCAGATGTCGAATATTCAGTTGGCGAGCCATCATTATGATTAACGGTGATCAAAATTGAGACTGCATCACTCAAATCTAACGTCCTTCCGTTCCCCATCTCGTTGGCAAACTGAGGCCTAAAACTAATTTCCCCCGAACCGTTCGGCCGACCAGAATCGTCGCCTCCGCACCCGGCCATCATCCATAAAAAGATAACTAAGCTCAGAAGTTTTGTTACAGTGTGTTTCATGGTTGGATGGTTTGCGAGTAGCATCATTGATATTTTCTTTTTCGTAAGAGTCGATCCATATGAATAACTAGCCTATTTCTTGCTTCAGTAGTTTAACATAAACGACCGAATATAAGCAAGAATTTACTAATGTTATATACTATAACATTTATTTTACCCATCTATTAAAATAGATAAATAAAACTATCAATACATAAGTATCCATTTTTTAAAACACAATGCACAAACGATACACCTACTGAAAAGATAGAAATTCCCTGGTTACCATGCCCTTTATGGGTAGTTCATAACCGCTTCTTGGACACAATAAAAAGGTCAATTCAAAACGTGCTTACAATTGCTGCTCAACATAGCTACATTTAAATGGCCATGTTTGACTTGAAAGATAGCTACGTTTCAGTCGTTTGCCAGGTAGTAAATGGGCCAGGGACTGCGTTGTTGAAAAATGGATAAATTTAGTTGCCGAATAGGCTGACATACCTAATAATACGAAAACAAAGGCACACAGGCTGTGTACAATCGGAGCGAATACAACAACTATTTATTTCCAATAACATCTGCAAACAAGGCCGAAGCCTTTTTCGTAGACCCACCACGGCCAGCCAGAAAAATGCGTTCTCCTGCAGCTGTAACGGCATAGTTCATCAGTCAAGTCCTCTCACCACCTTTGCAGTTGAACAGACATCAGCGGTGCCTCATAATAGCGACGAACGGTCGTAGCATATAAACTGGTGAAAGTTTCATTGTCGATCAGGCTGCCAAACACTTCCCTGACTCTTAAGAAGCTCAATGCATCGGCGGTTGTATTTTGGGCTGCCCGATGGAGCTGTTCCTGCATGGCATCGATGATTTCCAGTGATTGCCCGTTTTGGTCAATTTGTTTGTCGGAGTAGTAACACCACGCAGCTATCAGCCACGTGGCCATATCAATAGACCCACCTTTGCTGAGGTTTTCTTCAATAGTGGGCAGGAGAAATTTAGGAAGCTTGGCAGAGCTCTCAGAGCAAATCCGACTGACCTTGTCCCTGATATTGGGGTTGGCAAATCTCACCTGCAGACTGTCCTTGTATGCCTCGAGATCAATGCCTTCCACCTTATCTAGAATGGGCGTAGCTTCCTCGTCCCAGAACTTTCTCAGCACCGTTCTCAGCTGCTCATTTTCCATGCAGGCATTGATAGTTTGAATGCCCATCAAAGCACCGCATATGCCAAGGACTGAGTGTCCCGCATTCAGCAAACGGATTTTCATTTTTTCGTAAGGTGTCACATCCGTCACAAATTGCACACCATCTACTTTATCAAAATCAGGTCGGCCATTAGAAAAATTGTCTTCGATGATCCACTGAAGGAACGGCTCGCAAGTCACCGGCCATTCATCTTCCAGATCAAACTGGTCTTTCAAATAGTCCATTTCGGCGGCTGTAGTCACAGGCGTAATCCTGTCCACCATGCTATTGGGAAAGGCCACCTCTTCGCCTACCCAGGCTGCCAAACCCTCATCCTGCGCCGACAGAAATGATAACAGCATTTTTCTGGTCACATCCCCATTGTGCTGTATGTTATCGCAACTCATCACCGTAAACGGTGTCTGCTGTTTGTCTTTTCGTTTCCTGAGAGCAGCCGACAGGTACCCGTAAATCGTTTTGGGGTCGTTGGGATGCTTTAGCTCATGCTGAATATCGGGATGCCGCAAATCAAATTCGCCGTCTGCTGTCAGGTTATACCCCCCCTCGGTGATGGTAAGAGAAACGATCTTTGTTTCAGGGTTGGCCATGCGATCTACAACAGCTTGCTTATTGTCAGGTGCCAGCAGGAAATCTGTCATCTGCTGCATCACTTCACTTTCCACTTCGCCCGTTGGGTAACGGGTGATCAGGGTATACAAGCAATCTTGTCTGGCAAATATGTCAGCGATTTTGCTGTCTCCCTCCCGCAAACCAATGCCACATATCCCCCATTCCTTATGCCCGCCTGCTGCCAATAGTTGCTGAACGACAACCGCCTGATGGGCCCTGTGAAATCCGCCTACACCTACATGAACGATGCCTGTCTTTATTTCATTCCGGTCGTAAGCGGGTACTTTAATAGACCTGCTTACTGCTGGTAAATTCTTTTGATTGAGTTGCATACTAAACGATCTGAGCAATATTCTTTCTCCGTTGCATGGCCCAGTAGGCCATTACAAAATAAATGATGGTACAAATGAATCCGAAACTGTAAAAAGTTTCTCTGTTGGCAATATACCTGCTTTCATCCGGGCTGGCCAGCAATACATTGAGCCCTAAAACCATAGTAACAACCAGTGCGAAGATCGACACGCCGTCCAACACCCTGGTAAAAAAGGACTGATCAGGATTGAGCACTGCTTCCTGATTTTTCTTCCACTCCTGATACCGTTCAATCTGGTCATTCTCTTCGGACTCTTTTTTCTCCTCTGCAGGATACTGCTCCCTGGCTCCGGAACGCCCCGCCAGCAAGGTGTATAACAGAATGGTGAAAATCCAGGTTGGTATAAACAAGTAATAAAATGGCATCACATCCACGATATTCAGGCCAAAGCCAAGTATCAAACCAAGGAGCCACGAGGCAACGGCAGGCTTGCTGAAAACCAGTTGGCGGTACGACAACCAGTAACGGGTATAACCGATACGGGGAAAGATCTGGTGCTCAGCAAATACAATAGCGCCTACAGGCACCACCAGCAGTCCGGCGTAAGTCAGCAATGGTAAAATTTGAGAAAAGACAAATGGAAAACACGCAACAGCCACCGTCACCATTCCCACGATCAGCGTTGTTCTTCTTCTCGAAATTTTTGTAAAAATTGCCTGAGCTGCCAGCCCGGCTCTGTAGAGGTTGGTAATGGCGGTAGTCCAGCCGGCCACAATCACAATGACAAACCCCGACCAGCCCAGTGCATAGTAGGCAACGTCACCCGGATCGAGCTCCACAAGTGACTTCCCCAATATCACGGCTGCTCCGGCACCCATGATGCCAGCGGCTATCCACGCCACATAGTGACCAAACATCATTCCTGTGCTGGTGGCCAGGCCATAAATTTTCTTTTTGGCAAATCGTAAGAGTGCCATATCGATCAGGCCAAAATGGGTGATCGTATTGGCTGCCCAGGCAAACCCAATAACCTCCAAAAGACCAATGCCAGGTTCACCGTTGCTGTTTACGCCTGTCCAGATGGATTGGTCGCCTATGTCGATAAACTCCTGCCAGCTGGCCGGAAGTGTGGAGCCAAGTACGGAGAGCGACAAGGCAGGCAATAACACCATCGCACCGCATGTGAACATCACGAACAACCATGGGGCACAAATTCCTGAGAAATCGGACACGGCATTGAACCCGTAAATAGTGATGAAAACAACGAATGCTCCAACCAGCACAACAATGAGTACAAACCATAAATTTGACGGATACCAGTTGAGCTGCGCCGGAATGTTAAATGCAAACCTCACCGCTGTTGCGGAGACTGTAATCATTGCCGCCGAGATGACCGTAAAAATGAAAACGTTTGCCCAGTTGTAGAGCTTGCTCATCGAGTCGCCCGCAACTTTATTCAAATAGGTATACAAGCTGAGCCTGGTTTCAACGGCAATTGGAGAGGTGATAAAAGTCCAGCTTAACACTGCCAGCACATTGCCAATGAGTAGCCCTAACAAAATATCGGTGGTTTTGGCACCCAGTGCCACGAACGTGGCACCTATGACAAATTCGGTGGCGGCTACGTGTTCAGCAGCATATAAACCGGCAAAATGCGTCCATGTGTGAAGCTTATGTTTTGGAACAGGCAGCTGCTCTACTTCTATTTGCTCATATTTCTCAAACTCTTTTGGTATAGACATAAAACAGTTCGTTGGTATTAGTAAATCATTTCAGGAGAACAGTAAATTGGAATGCCATGCCGGTGCACTTTCTCTGCCAGATGCTCTAAAATGGCTCGCAGTCACTTAGTATTGCCTATATACCAAAAGTAATGTTCAACGCCAACAATCAGGCGGATTACAATGTAAGTAAAGCTAAATGATGCAATGTGAAAAAAGGCGAAAGCGTGCAGTGGAAGCTGGTCAAGTATTCCGCCATAGGCGCCTGATAATTTAATTGAGGAGTGGTAACACTGCCCCCTGCTCCACCAATGCAGGAGGTGTAGCCGGGCAACAAAGACCATCTACCCGGGGAGCTTCCGTAATTAGCCTGCCAATTCGTTATTTTTCTCTTGGTGCGGGCTCCTTATTGTATATAACAGGCATCTTTCCCTTCCATCTTTGCCAGGCCTCATCTTCTGTCAAAAGGCTGGCCATGAAATGTCCGACATTCACTCGACTGGTTGATCCTGCATCAAAAACAGGGCTCCTTATGGGTGACGGAAACACTTCGTACTCGGTAACCTCGTCCCGGTCAATTAAACTGTCGGGGCGAACAGCCACCCATTCAATATACTGGTCGTGCTGCCCAACGTGTGTCCGCAGGTAGTCTGCTGCTTCCTCGTTATCCAAATGCGGGGGCAGAAGCAGTCTCAATGCCCCTACGACCAATCTTTGGCCAAATGATGCAGGCTCATTAAGGTCTCTGTTTCGGTTGCCAGTTGTATTCATCAACACAAATTTGACGGGCCTGTCAGGTGCATTCGCCCTGATGGCACAACAGAGCATGGTGACGGCCTCTGTCACAAGTTTGCGGGGTTCGCCAAAAATACCCTTCAAGGTCGGATGATGCCCTAGACACGAAACAATACCCTGGCACCCTCGTACATATTCTGCCAAACGCTCCTGATCCATGTGAAGTAGACTAGCCTGTACAACCGTAAGATTGCGATCGCTCTCCCATAATCCCGTTAAGCCGTCAGCCGAACGCACGATCACAATTACTTCCTGTCCGGTGCTTAGCAGCTGCTTCACCAGCTGTTTTCCTGTGGCGCCATTTGCACCCGCTACCAATATTCTCATTTTGCAGCTTCGTTGCTTTGAAATAAAGTTCTTTGCGTTAACGTAGACACTCATCGCTCTTTGCCGACCCCGCAAACTTGCCTTCCTGATGTTGTCTACGCAATGGAAAAGAAGATAGTCAACATTTCACCTTACTCCATCGCATCCAGCACCAGCACCCAGTCCATGCCTTCACCTTTGGAGGGTGGCATAAAAGCCATCTCGGGTTGCTTTTCCATTCTTACGGCCGTGGTCATTTCACCGGTGCGGGGATTGAACCAGCTCACATTAAGGGAATTCCCTTTGAGGCTGGTGGTATTGAGGTTAAGTACTCTGCCAAAGGGCGTGTAAACAAAAGCAAAGGTGCCTTTCGACGACCGGTTGGCGCTGATGTAGTAGCCTTCCATTGGGTCGTTCTCTCCCAGCACCATCGACTGGTCAGGGATTCGCTCCAGCATGGGCCTCGACTCCATCAGCTTTCGCACATACCCCATCTGTCTGCCACCCGTTAGCTCCAGCGACTCCTTCCAGGTGTGTTGCGGAGCGTTCACTGGCTCCCGGCCTTCCTCGTACATCTGCCACACTGCATGGCACCCATAGGTGTGCCCTGCCGCCCCGGCAAACACCTGCCAGTAGGCCAGCTTGCGCACGTTGTCGGCATTGGACACGCCGTGCTCTTTGATGTTGAAGCAGATGGGGTGCTCTTCATACAAGGGCTCGCCATCCAGCGTTGGTTTGGTTGGCGTCAGGTTGTAATCCCAGGTGATTTTCTCGTGGCGGTTGTTTTCGTAGCAGTGGCCTGTTTGGTGCATGTTGAAATCGAGCCATTGCTCCCGGTGAAACCAGGTAGATGAGCCGCCGTTTTGGTGTGGCTGTGGATGATAGGTCATCAGGCCTTTGTCGTTTCCACCCAGGCCTTTTGCCACTCCTTCAGCCATGGCATTCCAAACGGCCACGTCGGCTTCATTTCTCGGATTTCTGTCGCCACCCAGAATCCAAATGATATTCCACTGGTCTTTGTACCGCTTGCCAAAATACTCGCCATATATCGCTGCATTCTTCTCGTTAAAAATCTCTGGCCCCGTGCCCCAGCTGTTCTTGAATAGCTTGTCGCCCCAGGTAGGCAGCAGCCCAATGAACAACCCTTTTTCGGCCGCCTTCTGAATCACCCAATCCACATCTTTGAAATATGCCTCATTGGGTTTGGTGGGGTCGTTGTCAATCAAGGGCTTGTTGCCCTGCGCATTCGGCGTATTTAGTCCGTCTATTTCAGCCAGCGCCACAGCCTGAATAACCGTGTACCCCTGATCTTTTCTTTTTTGCAGATAGTACTCGGTATCTTCATGATTGAGCCTGTGAAAAAGCTCCCAGGCGGTGTCGCCCAGGTAGAAGAAAGGGCTGCCATCGGAATAGACGAGAAAGCGCTGGTTGTCGGACACCTTTAAGGGAAGTTGTTTGACCTGTGCAAACGTAGTAGAGCTAAAAAGCAGTAGAATGATGAGTAGTCGCATAGGCAGGGTTTTGGGACGGAATTTAGTGATTCTGATGGAATGCAACACCTGTTTTGCCAAAGACCTGTCAGGTCTGTCCCTGGTTAAAACACCAACATCGGCACGTTGGCATGGTAAGCCATGTCCTCGGTATGGCTCTTTCTGAACAAATCCTTTATGGTTGATCTAGCACTTCTGCGCTTTACCAGCATGAGTTCTTCAAAGCTGCTTTCTCAATCCAGGGCTTTGATGAGCTCCAATAGCTCTTTTTCTGAGATATTGTTCTGCTCAGATTTATCATAAATATAAATCAGATAGACGGTAGTATCAGTAACATGAAGGTGGGTAATCACTCTGGCGCCCCCCAGATTTACCTTTTCCTTTAGATTTTATAGAGAGCCGTATTTTGTAGCAGTTATGCTTGATGGGAGTCCCATGAGTGGGATCAGCTTCCAATGCAAAAATCAGATCTTGAAGCTCTTGCTTTAAGGAAGGGTATTTTCTTAGTAAAGCTTTGGCCTTGCGTTTGAATTTAGAGGTAAGCTCAATCTTCAAGTTCATTGAGGAAATCTTTCGCAGATTGCAGCTTTAATTTACCTTCCTTGGCCAGTTTTACCTCGTCAATCGCTTCTTTAAACTCCTGCAGAAACTCAGCTTTAGACTCGGTAAGGGTGGTCGCTTTTACGAAAGAGAAGTTTTTGAGCACCTCCATGAAGAAAGCAGATTTATCATCTTTTATTTCCAGTAATACTTTCATATGCAATAAGAATTAAGAGCTATAAGCGCTTTGTGTATCATTATCCCCTAACGAATCAAAACAGGCCTTTTCGCCTTTAGGTAAAGTTGCACTTTATGGCACTCAAACCAAAATATGGGCGATAGGTCTTTCGCCACTGTCATATCTATTTGCAGCTAATAGCACCATCGTCAACAAAAATAGACGATTGCAAAGTCTCAATCAATTTTTAAAAGGTCTCGTTACTTATGTACTAAAAAATCTGAGCAAGTGTCATTAGTCGCATAGGGGCAATGAAAAACCCACGTGGAAACCTGATCAGAAATTCTGCTTCAACCAGCGTCAGTATTCATAAATGGTCAAAACTGAACAAGCGGCGAGAAAAAAGACCTCCTCAAAACACCAACATCGGCACATTGGCGTGATAGGCCATGTCCTCAGTATGGCTCTTTCTGAACAAGTCCTTTATGGTTGATCTTGTGCTTCTGCGCATTACCAGCAGGCTTCCGGGGTTTTTGCCCAGGTAGTGCTCAATGCCTTCAAAATAGTCGTCGTAGTTACTTGAATAGTAGCTTACGTCGGCCTGAAAGATCTTTTCCTCAGCAAAGTCTTTCATGCCCCTCCATTTCAGCTCAAAGTCTTTGGTTTCTTCTTCCTTGATATGTGCGATCACAATACCAAGTCCAAGCTTGCCTGCCAGGTCGTCCACACTTTCCAGCAAGGCGATATCCTTGTCTTTCAGGCTGGTGGCAAAAACCAGGTTTTTCACCTTTCCAAAGTCGGCTTTGGGAGGAATCACCAGTACAGGTTTGACCGACTTGTGTATCACATCAGCTGTACGGCTACCCAGGAAAAATCGTTTAAGGCCACTGGCTCCCATGGTAGGCATGAGCACCAGGTCGGCAGCATACTGCCTGGTTGCTCTCAATATGCCTTCCGATACCTCACCCTCCAGAATATGCATGTCGAGATTCAACTCATCGGCAGAGGTAGTAGTCTGATAAAGCTCTTCAACGAGGGCTTTTAACTGGGCTCTGGCCTGCTTTTCCATCGCCTTTTTGTTTTCTTCCTGTCGGGAAGCAAAATCATAGGGTACCTCCAGCGTGTGAATGAGGCTCATATGCGCCTTCAGTTTCTGCTGAAGTGACATGGCGAAATGCAACGCTGTTTTAGAGTTGTCTGAAAAATCGAATGGCAAAAGCAGCTCTCTTATCATGGGCTAAAAATTAGTGCGAAAAGTTAGATATTCCGTATTCAATAAACATCTTCGGACGATCAATAATTCATTAAATTTCAATATCAGCGCTGTCTGCGTTGGTTTTGTCTTCAGGCAAGCCTAAATTTATCATGTGCAGAAATTTGGCTCGAACGCATTAGAAAATACGAGCCGATGCGAAAAGAAATGAGTGTGGGATCATGAGTGAGAAAGAGATCAAAGAGCTGGTAAAAAAGGCCGTCGACGATGGGCTGTCCATCCTCCGCTATCAGGAGGAGCGGGTAGAACAGGAGGAGATTGCTGACCCGTTCTCTTTCTACGAGCAGTTTCCATTTTTGCAGTGGTCAAAAAACGGACTGCCGGACTTTAGCTACTCTTCCGTGGCCAAAATCAAATACAGCAACCTTTTTCTGAAAGGCAACCGGTACAACGATATACAGTCGTGGAAGACTTTGCAGCAAGGACTGCTCAGCAACAAGGACTATGTGACCTTCTATGGCCTGACCGCCGAAGAGGAAGTGGCCAGAAACTACCACACCTACTTTTTTATCGCTGACCTCATCGATCATTATGCGCATGTGTATGGAAAGCTGGAGTACCATGAAAAAGCGTTTGAGCCGGTATTCCAATCGTGGTATGGTGCCTGGTCGAAAAGTGAGCTAAAGGTCGATGTGTGGGTACCCATCTTGTTTCTTCACTTTCCGGTTGGGGAGGTGGAGCTGGGCCCGGGGCTTGCACTGCGACAAATCGACGATGCACGTCAGCTGAGCAAGGCTTATTTTGGCAGGCACCTCAACTCCAAGCTGCAGCAGGTATTTGCTTCTGCCACCCATGCGCTGGTTTTTGAAGACTGGGTGGTAGACAATACTTCGCTTGAGGCCAGAAACGACTTCCTGAACGACCCCAATGCCTTTTCTGATATCATTGACCACCTGGATTACCTCATGGGTTCGCTTAGAGTGGTGACGGGAGAGGACACCGGCTACGGACAGCTCCTGGTGTTTCCAGTGGGTTGGTCCGACCAATGGGCCGCCGATTTGCTTCCCTGCTTCCCTATCGAACAGCACGATTTTCCAGCCTCTTTCCTCAACCAAAAGTGGAAGCAAACGCCCCCTAAAGTCAAAGAAAAAGACATTCAGGACATAGCGGATATTTACAAGTCGCTCTCGAAAGGTGGCCGAAAAAGCCTGGAAGTTGGTGTGCAGAAGCTTAACAGCATCTACCTGAACGACCAGTCGCCGGAAAGCATGATCGACATCCTGACAGCGCTGGAAGCACTGCTGCTGGACGAAGTGCATGGTGATCCCGTGTACAAACTATCCATGCGGCTGGGCTCTTTGCTGCAAATAGCTCCATTCTCAAGAAAAGAGGCCAACGATATTTTTAAGGTGGTGGAAGCGCTGTACAAATACAAGCTCAGTATACTTAAAGGCAGCAGTCACCTCAACGGCAAGGAGCGAAAGATCAGCTTCTACCCCAAAAAGAAAATTGATGTGGTCAGCTTCGGCACCGACTTGCTTCGCCATATCCTCCTCACCTTTTTCAAGAATCCTCAAATGCAGGAACCCGCCTATTTGGACAGGATGCTTATCAATCGGGGTTGATCACTCCGATCACGATGCGTCCAACGGCTTGTTTCTAATAGCCTGCTATTTTTAATAGTATCACTCTATTTTCAGGCTTTTTTTACCCCCGCCCTAAAGGGAGTAAAGCCTGAAAACTTGATGGCTATGCGCTAAAAAAAGTGATCTAGTCACCCTAATAAAGGCGGGTGGTGTAAGGTTACTCGGTTCTCAAAGCATCTACCGGGTTGGCCCAAGCTGCTTTTACCGACTGGGAGCTGATGGTCAAAAAGGCCACTGCCAGCGCTGCCAGGCCAGGAAGTGCCAGCATCCACCATTGCACAGTCACCCGATAAGCAAATTCGTTCAGCCATTGGTCCACCAGCCACCAACCGACCGGTAAGGCTATCAGGTAGCCGATTGCCACCATCTTGATGAACCTGAAAGCAAACAGCGAAACAATATGAGCCGTACTGGCTCCCAGAACTTTACGTATGCCCACCTCTTTGGCACGTTGTTGAGTACTAAAAGCTGCAAGGCCAAACAGACCAAGGCAGGCTATCAAAAGCGCTATTACGGTGAAAAAGCCAAATATTTCGCCCTGTCGAATATCTGCCTTATAAAGTTTATCAAAATTATCGTCCAGGAATTCGTAGTCGAAGGGGAGGGAAGAGTATTTACGAAATGTTTCCTCCAGAGAAACCACGGTTGCAGGAAGGTCTCCTGGCTTAACCTTTACAGAAATGTAGCGGAAATTCTCCTTCAGTTCTACCAGTAGCGGCGCAATCGTCATGTGCATGGAATGCATGTGAAAATCTTTGATCACCCCCACAATGGTCTTGTCGCCCTCCCAGCCAGATGCAAAGGTCTTTCCCACCGCTTCGTCAACAGACCACCCAAACTCCCGGCAGGCCGCTTCGTTCACAACAATATTTTTGGAGGATTGATCAAGCGCATACTCAGGTGACAACGTCCTTCCTGCAATCAGCTCCATGCCGAATACTTCGAGGTAGTTTTCGTCGGTTCTCAGCTGATAAATGGTATGGTCATAATCAGTCTCTTTCCCTTCCTCCTTCAGGCTAACCACGTTACTCTGCTCTACATTAGTAGGAAGGTTCTGAGAAATAGTTACTGCCACCACTTTCGGGTTTGCCAGCCACTCTGCTTTTATGGCCTCAAAGCTGTCTCTTACATTACCATCGTAAGACCGGATTGTAAAAACATGCTCTTTTTCAAACCCAAGTTCCTTTTCGCTAATGAACTTAAACTGAGCATAAGCCACAAGGCTACAGATAATCATGGCAACTGAAATAGCATACTGCCCAATGATCAAACCTTTTTGCAGGCGAATTCCAGAATCAGACGCATTCATTTTCCCTTTCAGCACCTTTACTGGTGCAAGCGACGACATAAACAAGGCCGGGTAACTGCCGGATAGTATACCTACAATGATAACCAACAGCAACAAACCAGGGGCTAGCATAATAAAGTCTCCCATGTTGAACACCAGCGTCCTGTCGACCATCTGCCCGAAGTATGGCAAAGAGGCCGGTAGCAATAGTGCAGCCACTGCCAACGCAGCGAGAGTAACAAATACCGACTCACCAAGGAATTGCACCACCAGCTGCCATTTGTGAGCGCCAATTACCTTCCGCAACCCCACTTCCTTTGCTCTGCCAATAGATCGGGCAATGGCCAGGTTCATATAGTTGACACACGCAAGTATCAGGATCAATGCAGCTATCATTGAAAAAAGTGCTAGCTGCGCAGGATTTCCTCTTGGGCCAAGATCGAAATTGACCGCCGTTTGCAAATGCCATTCCGTGATTGGCTGGATCAAATAAGTCGGGTAGTCGTCGTAGGCCCATCGCTGTTTCAGAAGCTCCGGCATCTTGGTCTGTAGTCCAACAGCATCGGCACCTTCTTTCACCTTCAGAAAAGAGTAAAATGCATTTCCCTCCCACTTTTCCTTTGCTTTATCGTCCAGATAGTACTGATCTGCCTCAAGGCTCCAAACATGCGTAAACTGTAGCGTGGAGTTGAGAGGCGGATCCTGAATAATGGCGGTCACCTGAACCTTTCGGCCATCCAAAGTTAACAACGTTCCCATAACGTCATCGCTTCCAAAAAGCTTTTGGGCCAGCGACTCGGTCAGCACTATGCTTTCTGGAATCAAGAGTGCGCTCTCCGCATCACCTCTTAAAAAATTGAAGCCAAACACCTTAAAAAATTGAGGATCCGCAGAGATTCCCTTTTCCAGATAGCTAACCTCTCCCATTGTTATAATTCGGGTTGGTGCCTGTAGTGAAGTAGCCGCTTCCACCTCCGGAAAATCACTCATGAGTGTTTCAGCAAACCCAGCTGGCATTACGGCAAAGTAATCGCTACCCATAAAAGGGTTGAATGTTTGTTGTTGATAAGTCCGGTATATTCTTTTTGAGTCAGGATAAAACCTGTCAAACGACAGCTCGTGCCTGACATACAAAAAAATTAGAATAAAGGCGGTGAGGCTAAGTGCCAATCCGCCCACATTAATGGCGGTGTAGAGCTTTTGTCGCTGCATACTGCGCCAGCCCACTTTCACATAGTTTTTGAACATCCCGAACTGATTCATGCGATAACTTCCTCCTATAGGTTTAATAATTGCAGGTCTGAAAAGCTTGATCACATCAAGAGCAAAAAGCCGCCTGGCTTTTCTCAAACCATTGTCAATAATCCTGGCGTCAAATCGCTCCAGTAAATCCCCTTCAATATCCTCCTGGTAATCCGGATGGCAGAACCAGCGGAAGAAACGGAGGGGTAGTTTCGGTGGGTTGTGTCTATTCATCTCTCAAAGCATTGATTGGATTGGCCAGCGCAGCTTTTATGGTCTGAAAAATGATTGTCACGGTGGCAATAACGAGCACCAAAAACCCACCGGGAAGCAGCTGCCAGAATGAAAGTTGGATACGATAGGAAAAGATTTGAAGCCAGCTATCCATCCCAACCCAGGTGATTGGGGCTGCCACCAAAAATGCTATAGACACGTAGAGCAGAAAGTCTTTCATCAGTAGCCTGACAATATGCACCGGCGACGCACCATGAACCTTTCGTATGCCAATTTCTTTTGTCTTTTGCTCTATCGTGAATGTGATAATGGCCAGCAACGCAAAACATGACATGATAAGCGCAATGGCACCAAAGCCGGAGAAGATTTCGCCTGTTCGCTCATGGCTGGCATGCTGTGCCTGGTACCTGTCTGTCAAAGACTCATAGCTGAATACACTACTTGGGTTCAGTTGCTCAAAAGATTCCCGAATAAAAGCCAAAGCTCTTCCGTTGTCGTTACCCGTAAGCTTGATATACAGGTCACCTGAGTTTCCGTTAAAAATGAAGAGAGGTTCAATGGCTTTGGTGAGGCCCCAGTAATTGAAGTTCTTCACTACACCTATGATCTTCATCTCCTGCCCTCTCGGCAATCTCACAGTTTTACCTATTGGCGAAGTCAGCCCCATTTGGTCGGCAGCCTCCTGGTTGATTACTATCGACTGCTCATCAGCATGGCCCTTTTCATAAAATCTGCCTTCGGCCATTGCTATACCAAACGTTTCGATAAATTCACTATCAGCATCCATCGGCCTGACCGTTATGGTACCTTCCACCTGCTTTCCCTCCCAATCGCCAATCGGCATATCAAAGTAGATATACTCAAATGTCGAGCGGGAAACAGCAGCTATATCCGGCGCCTGATCCAATACATTTTTAAAGGCTTCCACGTTGTCTCTGGCTTGATCATCTATCTTTACAGTCACCAGGTTTTCCTTTGTGTAGCCCGGATCCCTGTCACGAATAAAAGTCAATTGATTTTGAAAGATCAGTGTGCCTGTAACCATGGCAATGCTAACGCAGAATTGAAACACCACAAGTGGCTTCCTCACCGAAAACCCACCTCGGCCTTCGCTCATGTTTTTCCTGATCATTACCAGCGGCTTTGACGAGCTGATCAATACAGCCGGGACAACCGAAATAATGAGGAGTATGACTAGAATAAAAGCCATTATAAGACCAATCACTTCCTGCCGGCTGATAACGGAACCAACGATTGCTATTGGTATACCAAAATAGTTGCCTAACAAAACCAACAGCATGATTGCGGCAATGCTGCCGAGAATCAAATTCAAAAGGCCTTCCACAAAATACCGGTGGATGATGTGCCACCTGTCGGCACCAAGTATTCTTTCCAGTCCGGCTTGCCGAAACTGCGAGATAAACCGGGAAGTGGTAAGGCTTACATAGTTGACGCAGGTAAGAATTAAAATCAGCAAGCCGGCAATAGAAAATATCCACACATATCGGATGTCGCCACTGCGTGGGAAAAAGGGCGTCATCTTTTCGTGAAAATAAATATCAGGCAAGGCGATGAGGTCACTCGACCAATGCGGCTTTTCGATCTTGTCGTAGAGTGTTTTAAGGCCGTTTGATTTCGAAAGCAAGGATGAGGCAGTTGCTTTCGCATCCAGCTCAATAAACGTGGCACAAAACCAGGCACCCCAGGCCCTGCTCTCATCCTGATAAGAGGTCTGCTCAAACGGGATGATAAAATCAAATTGGAAAGATGAGTTTTGTGGCAAATCAGCCAAAACTGCTGACACCTGGTAGGTACCTGAGCTCCCCACTGTTACCAAATCCCCAATTGGGTCAGCACCGTCGAATAACCTGTCGGCAAGTGCCTGTGTAACAATGACGGAGTTTCCTGAAAACCCTAAGCTGTTGCCTGAGGCAAACGGGAAATCAAACATGCTGAAAAAAGCCGCATCCGTTTTGGCGCCTCTCCCATTGATTTGCTTGTCGCCTATTTTGACAACTTCCGGCTCGCTGCGGAAAGTATACCGGGAGGCGTTCACGACTTCCGGATATTCCTGCTTCAGCGCTTCAGCCAGCGGCCCGGGCGTTACCACGCTTTTCTCATACTGTCGAAGAATAAGCTCCACCTGGAATATCCTGTCGGCTTTGGTATGAAACCTGTCAAAGCTCAGCTCATTGGCCACCCATAGAAAAATACCGACAGTGCAGGCGAGCCCCAGTCCAAGCCCCAATACGCTCAGGATGGAGAAAGCCTTGTTCTTTTTCATGCCTCTAAAGGCTAGTTTCAAATGGTTAGAAAACATTCCGTTGTAAATCTGTTGCATCCCACCTATTGGCTTCATAAGTGCCGGTTTTAGTAATTGAAAAACATCCCACACAAAAAGCCACCTGGCTTTCTTTATCCCTTTCTCCTCCACCCTCTTCTCAAACCGTTCCATCAAATCCCCTTCAATATCTTCCCGGTAATCCGGGTGGCAGAACCATTGGAAGAAGTGGAGGGGGAGTTTTGGTGGGTTGTGCTTACTCATCTCTCAAAGCATGGATAGGATTAGCAAGTGCGGCTTTCAGCACCTGACTGGCAATGATCACAATAGATAAAACCACCACTACAGAGATAGCAATAGCAAAAAGCCACCAGGCCACATCGATCCGGTAGGCGAACCCTTCCAGCCAGCTGCTCAACCCAAAGAAAGTGACCGGCACAGCCAGGGCAGAAGCGATCAGCACCAGAAGGAGAAAGTCCTTTGACAACAGTCCCAGCAAATTGGCTGGCGAAGCGCCCAGGATCTTCCTGATTCCAATCTCTTTGGCCCTCTGCCGGGTGTCGAGTGCCGACAAACCGAGCAACCCAAGTACTGATAGCAGTAAAGCGATGGACGCAAAAATCAGGATAAGTTTCCCAAACCGATCCTCCGACTGATACTGAGCCTGATAAGCCTGGTCAGCAAATGAATAGCTAAAGGGCCTCATAGGACCAAAGTCGGCCCACTTGTCTTCCAGCTTATCGACAATGTCGTGCATATTGCTGCCCGAAACATCCAAGGTAAGGAACATGAATCTTGAAGGATCTATCTGCAAGGCAAGAGGTTCTATTTTCTCTTTCAGCGACTTGAAATGGAAATCTTTTACCACGCCAATGACCGTCCCCTTCCACCAGTTTTTTTGGTCAAAAGGCTTACCTATTACCTCCGCCGGATCGGCATAACCAAGGATGCTGACAGCAGTTTCATTGAGAATGATAGCTTTCCTAATATCTGACTGTAGCTCTTGCTGAAAAGCCCTGCCAGCCACTATTTGCATCTCATACTGGTCGATAAAATCATAGTCTATCCGGTACAGATCGGAAACAAAACTGGTTATTGTGCCATCTGCCCCAGGGACTAAGAAGTTGTATCTGCGACAAGTGTTTCCAGGCACACACGACGACATACTGACAGCGGTAACACCTGGTATCGCCAGTATCTCCTGCTTGACCATCTTCTCATTTTCCTTAATGTTTTTGTCCATGTAAAAATCCAGCACCAACTTCTGTTCCCTCGAATAGCCAAGGTCCTTATTTTGCATAAACTGAAGCTGCCTGTAAACACTCAATGTTGACGCAATCAGCATCACCGAAAAGAAGAACTGTGAAACGACCAGCGACTTCCTGATTGAGTGTCTGTGGCTACCTACCTTCACCTTTCCTTTCAGCCCGCTGACCGGGTCGAAGCCAGACAGGAAAAACGCCGGGTAAATGCCTGAAAGTAATCCAACACCAACTGTAAGAGCCAAAAGGCTACCGACAAACTCTATATGATTGAAGATATTAGTACTAATGGGCTTGCCCACCAGTTGGTTGAAAAAGGGAGAAAGCAATACAAACAACACAAGTGCAAAAGCAAATGCCACTAGCGAAAGAAAAACAGCATCTGCAAGAAACTGAAACAGCAGTTGGCGTTTGGCAGCACCCAACACTTTTCTCACGCTGATTTCTTTGGCACGGTTGAGCGAAAGTGCCGTCGACAGGTTCACAAAATTGAAGCCTGCGATAGACAATACCAGCAGCGCCACTATCGCCAAAATATAAACATTGTTGATGCTGCCGGTAACAGATGATCCTGTTCTGAACCCCCGAGCCTCAGCACGCAAATACAGGTCAGTCAGAGGCTCAACAGACATGAGATAAGTGGCCTGTCCGCTATCAACCTTACCTGCCACAAAATCGGTAAGCTCCTCGTTAAAGCTGGCAATGGCCGGCTTGCTTTGAAGGAGCAAATAGGTGTAGGTACCGAAAGCATTCCAGTTGTCTTTTATTCCCGGATTCCAAACCTCTGTTAGCAGCTTCATTGAAAGGAATATTTCAGTCCGAAAATGGGAGTTGTAGGGCATATCTTTCATCACACCTACCACATACACGTTCGTGCTTCCATCAAGTGTAAGCTGTTTGCCCAGGCAGTCGGTGGTGCCGAAGTACTTGACAGCGGCAGTTTCCGAAAGCACAGCATCGTAAGGTGCGTCGAGAGCAGTTGCCGAATTACTGGCTACCAGTGGCAATGTGAACACTGAAAAAACAGATGCATCGGCATAAGCCAGGTCTTCCCGCATGAAGGTCTCCGGATCAGATTGAACGATCATGTAATCCAGAAACACCCTGGCGTAACCTGCCACCTCCGGAAAATTGGCCACTACTGCCGGTGCCATTGGGAGCGATGAACTTTCAAGCCTGGGGCCGTTCGGCGTCTGCACATCCGTCACCAACCTGTATATCTGCTCACTATTTTCATGGTAGTTGTCATAACTCAATTCAAACTCCACAAAAAGCAGTGCAAAAAAGCAGACCAGAATGCCCGTGGTCAGCCCTATAAGGTTAATGAAAGTAAATGCCTTATGGCTTTTCAGGTACCTCAGCGTAATCTTGATGTGGTTCTTCAGCATTCCATAATGGTTTAGTCGTTGTGCCCCTTCCATTGGCCTTACAATGTCAGGCCTTAATAGTTTCAAAACCTCCAGCGCAAAAAAGACTTTGGCAGCAAATACTCCTTTCTCCTCCACCCTTTTCTCAAATCGCTCTGTTAGGTCACCTTCAATATCTTCCTGACAATCCGGATGGCAGAACCACCGGAAGAAGCGGAGGGGGAGGCGAGGTGGGTGGTTATTCATCTCGAAGGCAATTGACAGGGTTGGTCATAGCAGCCTTAAATACCTGGGTGCTGACAGTAGCAAATGCAAGCAACATGGCTACAAAGCCAGTTGCAGCAAACACCCACCAGCTGAGGCCTGTTCTGTAAGCGAAGTTTTGCAACCATTGGTCGGCCAGAAACCAGGCTATGGGGATTGCCAGCAGGAAGCCTGTCAGCACAAGACCCAAAAAACCGAGGCTGAAATTCGACATAATGTCCGTTATGGAAGCGCCGAGCACTTTCCTGATGCCAATTTCCTTCATCCGCTGACCAGCGCTAAAAGCAGCCAGTCCAAAAAGGCCGAGGCTGGATATTAAAATTGCCAGAATGGTGAAAAGGCCAAAAAGCTTGCCCTGGCGCTTGTCATCTTTGTACAGTTGATCAAAATGGTCGTCAAAGAACTGATAACTAAAAGGGAAGTCTGTGTGCTGGCTCACCGCTTTTTCCAACTCCGAAATAGTCTCCTGGAGATTATCAGGCCTCACTTTCACAGAAACGTAGTTAACCTGATCGCTCACCTTGATCATCAGCGGAGCAATCGGTAAATGCAGCGATTGTGTATGAAAATCCCTCACCACGCCAATGACCGTTTTCGTACCTCCGTCTTCGTTGGTGAACTGCTTGCCAATGGCTTCGGTCGGGCTCCACCCCAATGCACTGGCTGCTGTCTCATTAATAATATAGTTGGTCTCAGTATCCATGGCATAGTCTGGAGAAAAGTTGCGCCCCGCCACTAGTTCTATCCCGTACAGCTCAAGAAAGTCGTAGTCTGTGCGCAACCGATAAATCTGCCCCCCTGTTCTGTCATCAAACAAAAAAGTACTTGAGCCAATGTCGTCAGGAAGGTGGTTAGAACCAGTGATAGCCAAAAAATCTGTACGTTGGAGTAACTCACTCTTGAGTAGGGGCATTACTTTGTTGAAGTCGTTGCCCGGCGCACGAAATGTTATAATGTGTTCTCTTTCAAACCCCATATCTTTCTGGCCGATGAACCGAAACTGGTTATAGATGACCACACTGCAAATAATCATTGCAATAGAAACCGCATATTGCCCTACTATCATCGCTGTTTGAAAGCGCTTTCCACCTTTAGGCGTACCGGCTTTTCCTTTGAGGGCTTTCACAGGCCTCATTGATGCCACAAACAATGCCGGGTAGCTCCCGGAAAAAATGCCCACAAATATTACAGCACTAATCATGAGTGGTATTGCCGACCAATTTTCGACGGCTACAAGTTCCAATGGCCTTTCTACCATTTTTCCAAAAAGGGGAGTCAGAAATACGGCCAGCACCACTGCGAATATCAGCGCCAAGAAAGCCATCATAACGGACTCTGATATAAACTGAAATATGAGCTGGCCTTTCCTGGCACCAATTACCTTTCTTAATCCTACCTCTTTTGCCCGGTTGACCGACCTTGCTATGGCGAGGTTCACGTAATTAAAGCAAGCGAGTGTGAGCACCAGAAACGAAACTACGGAGAAGAGCATCAGTTGCGTCGAATTGCCCTTTACAGCCAACTCTTCATTGATATTTGGCCCGAGATGAAGATTGGAAAGTGGTTGAACAATGTATTCTACTGGTATTGTAGCTTTATGTAGCCACCGTTCCTCTACTAGCTTTGTCAGCTTCTTCTGAAGTAATTCTGGGTTCGCATGAGGTGCAAGCGAGAAAAAAGTATGGTAAGAATTGCCATTCCATTTTTCCTTTTTCACCTCTTGCTGGTAATAGCTACTGGCATGCAAACTGATCAAAACCGAAAACCTGATAGAGGCATTAGCCGGTAAATCCTTTACTACACCAGTTACAATGCCATTGTGACCCCAGTAGGTTATAGGCCTGCCCATGGCATCTTCACCATCGAAGAGCTTATTTGCCAGCGACTCTGTCAGAACGATACTCTCAGCGCTGTTCAGAGCCGATTGAGGGTTTCCACTTATGAACTCATGCTGAAAAACGTTGAAGTAATGTTCATCAACCAAAAGACAGTTTTCCAGATAATTGTTATCGCCACCTAATTCCAACAACACCGAATAATCGGTCATTGAGGTGGCATATTCAACCTCGGGATACTCCTGCATCATCGTGAAGGGTAAAGCAGCAGGAGTTACACCATAAAGGTCTGTGCCTAACGAACTGTTGGTTGGCTGGCGCTGGTAAATCCTGTAGATATTATCGGCATTAGGGAAAAATTTATCGTAGGAAAGCTCGTGCTCTACAAAGATGAAGATCATCAGGAAGCAGAGTAACCCAATGGTGAGCCCGCCAATGTTGATGCCTGCATACAATTTTTGCCGAAGCATATTCCTCCAGCTTACCTTGAAATAATTTTTTAGTATCCCAATCTGATTCATACGGTTACTCCCTTCTATCGGCTTAATTATGCCTGGACGGAAAAGCCTGGCTACCTCCCAGCCAAATATCCATTTAGCCTTGAAAACTCCCTGTTCTCTCGCTCTCTTCTCAAACCTCTCCACCAAATCTCCCTCAATATCCTCCAGGTAGTCCGGATGGCAGAACCAGCGGAAGAAGAGAAGGGGGAGTTTGGGTGGGTGGTTATTCATCTCAATTGTCTTTCAGTGCAAATAGTCTTTATCTGTTCGATCACTGATTTAATATTACCTTCAACTTCTGCATTAGTAAATCGGATAACCTTGACTCCAAATTGCTCTATTTCTTCTGTCCGTCCAGCGTCGTATTCCATCTGTTCAGCCAAATCATGATACCCTCCGTCAATTTCAATTACTAGCCTGACAGGGTGGGAATAAAAGTCGGCAACGAAAGTGCCAATAGGATGCTGCCGTTTAAATCGAAGTCCCAACAGCTTGTTGGCACGAAGCTCTTCCCATAGCAACTTTTCGGCTAAAGTCTGATTAGCACGAAGCTTCTTTGCATTTTTGAAAATCGCAGAAGACGCACTATAAAACATGTTTCTGGTTTCTCCCATTTATGTAATTCTTCGACTGTTTATCGTTTCTGTAAAAAGTGCCAACTCCCTTTAGGGTTGGGGTAAAATGGCACTTTTTTTTTACAGAACCCTATCCTTGGTATTTGTATAAAGCACTCACTTTAATGTTTTCTGTTTCAAATTTTCAACCTCCGTTGGCCCCTACCCTGAAGGGAGCGGAGGTTGAAAATTCATAGATGATTTTGGACTTAAAAGAACGCATTCTCCCTTTAGGGCTGGGGTAAAAATGCGTTCTTTTAAATCCCGATTATTCATCATTTAAACGCCACCTCAGGTATAGCATTCCACAACCCAAGCCGCTGTTCCTTCAGCTCTTCCATGGCCTTTTGACCATATTGAGTCACTGTGAAATATCTTTTCCGCTTACCCCCTCTTACTTGTGTGGCCTCTCCAAACTCTGAAGACAGAAAACCTTTCTTCTCTAACCGTCTAAGCACGGTTTGCAATGAACCGATGCTCACCTTCCTGTTGAGCCTTTTTTCCATCTCTTCTATGATGGCTATCCCGTAAGCTTCTCCGTACAGCACAGCGACCGTCAAAAGGACTACTTCTTCAAACTCGCCCAGTTGATATTTTCCCATAGTTTCTAATATTTACCTTAAACGTAGTTATTATAATTTATACTTCAAACAAGAGCCAGATAATTTTTACCTTGATTGTAGTTTATATGCTACGATACGAAAAAAGGACTGGCGATGCACCAGTCCCTTCCTGTTTACTCCAAACTAATCTATTTATCCCCTCAACCTTCTTCTTACAACATGCTTTCTAGCCTTTACATCCAGCTCTATTATCTGAGTTTCTCCGTTGATAGTCACTTCTGCCAGGTTATCGCACTCACCATCGCCATAGTCGATGACAATAGTTGCACCTGGCGCAACGGTTTCAATCACACCTGATACAGGAAAGAAATAGCCCTTGGCTCCGCAGCGTCTTTTGAAGACAAGCCGTTCGGTGATGGTGCTGCTATAATTCTCACCGTCTCTGTTGACTCCCTCAGCGGATCCCTCCACAAACGATTCGTCCTGAGCCGGGTTCTCTGCCCTCGACCATGTGCGGGTGTGCTCAGAATCACGAGTTGCAAAGGTGCCGTCGTTCCATGTAAGCTTTCCACCTACCACCTCAGTTCTGAATTGAGGAGCGCTTGCCTCATCTGCTGTGATATTCGTAATGGTACGAATTCCTTCCACTTTTACACTGTCGATGTAAAAATCTTCGAATGTCACACTACGAGAGGCCCCTGGTTTAAACCATCTTTCGTCGCTGTAGGTGACAATAATTTTTCCTCGCCTGGTTCGGCCATCTCCCTCGCAGCCATCTCCGTAGTCAATCGTCACGGTGTTATTCTCATGATCGTGGGTAACCACTGCACATTCGATCAAAGCGTCACGCATAATTTTTCCGCCGGAAGCATCATCATAACTAATGCCCGCTTCCACCACATTGTCTACATCCTCAAAAGCCACATCCATTGATGCTTCAGTGTCTACTGCGACATCTTCGAAAGCCGACGCAGTAGCATCATCATTCAAACCATCCTCTTCGTTGTTGCAGGAAGCCAACCATACCATGGTTCCTCCCACCATTGTCATCATCATCAATCTCTTTAGCAAATTCATATCTAATAGAAGTTTGTTTGCTGCTTTGATGAGGCCGGGCGGAAAAGGTTTAATGTGGAATTGAAAAAATTCTAAAAAATATAGAAATAGGTTAAAAATTACTACTGAGCTGCATTGTCGAAATTTCCCCATTTATTGTCACCCTCACATCGCTATCACAATCTCCTTCACCATAATCAACAATGAAGCTGACTCCTTTCATGGTACTCTCGACCTTTCCGCACGAAGGAAAAACTTTACCTACCACCAGGCAGGTTCGCCTGAAGCTGAGCTGCTCTGTTACTATGCTGGAGTATTCATAGCCATGCCGGTTGACGCCGGAAGCGACTCCCTCCCAGCTGTATTCGTTGTGCATTGGAAGGTGAGCAAGGTGAATGGTTCTAATATGGTTCAATTGACGGATGGCGTAGGTGCCATCAGGCCAGGTAAACCTTCCCTGCTCCCATCTCACTTCATATTTTCTTTCCGTTGGCGCTCCCTTTGATCGGTAGGTGAATGAGAAATCGCCCTCTAGCAATACATGATCTATTTTGAAATTAATCAAAGAAATACGGTACGTCGCTTCATCAACCAGTCGCAGCTCAGTGTAGGTGATCCGCAGCAACCCACTCCGCCACACATCCCCCGCCCAGGCACCTCCATTTCCAAAATCAACACTGATAATTTGGTGTTTTTTGTCGTGGGCTACCATAGCGCCCTGCAGCCATGGCTCCTCCGGTTTCGGCCCGTCAACGGCCCACTTCACCGCAGCATCAACTACCTGGCCAACAAGCTCTGGCATGGCTGTCATATAAGCTTCTGATCGCAGAGAAACACCCTTATAATCATCCGGCATCGGTGGCTGATCGGCTTCCAACTTTGGAGTACAGGCATGCAAGGTCAAAAAAAGTGCGACAAAAAACGCACGACAGGCAGGTCTTGGAGTGGCTTCCACAGTGTCTCTAGTTTAATAGTTAAAATGGTTAAGCCTGACGGCGGATCCGGGCAACACACAAAGCGGCGAGACACACGGTCTCAATGCCGGATCATACCACAGTCAGGGCTATCTTCAATGGTGTAGTAGCATACCTCAAAACGTCCAACTTCAATTTCAAAAAAGCATATGTCATTTCTATCCCCCTGTTTGCAGGATAATTCAACTGACTGGTTACATATGTGTTTGATATAATTAACCGGCTGTGTAGCTTCCCAAAAAAACTAATCAGGACAATGCAACATTTACCCAACAGACTGTGGAGCATGACTTTCTTGCTCCTTTTCACGAGCTTCCTTTCCATGGGCCAGGTGCTCGATATGGAGCTGCTCAAAGGCATCAAACCACGCAATATTGGCCCGGCTGGCATGAGCGGCCGTGTTACAGCCGCCGACGTGGTGCAAAGCAACCCCGACATCATCTACCTGGGCACTGCATCGGGTGGCCTTTGGAAGTCAACTGGCGGCGGCACCAGCTGGAAACCCATTTTCGAGAAAGAAAAAGCTGCTTCCATTGGCTCCATTGCCATCTATCAGAAATCGCCCGACATCATTTGGGTGGGAACCGGCGAGGGCAACCCCCGCAACAGCCAAAGCATGGGCAATGGCGTGTACCGTAGTCTCGATGCCGGCCAAACCTGGCAGCACATGGGGCTGGAAAATACCCGTACGATCCACCGCATTTTCCTGCATCCTGATGACCCCAACACGGTGTGGGTAGGTGCACAGGGCAACGCCTGGGCCGATAGCCCCGACAGAGGTGTGTTCCAAACCACCGACGGCGGCAAAACATGGAAAAAAGTATTGTTTGTGAACAACCGCACAGGCATCGCCGATCTGACAATTGATCCAACCAACCCCAACAAGTTGATCGCTGGTATGTGGGAATACCGCCGCTGGCCTTGGTTCTTCAAGTCGGGCGGCGAAGGATCAGGTATTTATGTATCGGTCGATGGCGGTGAAAACTGGGCAAAGAGAACCTCCGACGATGGCTTACCTGAAGGTGAAATAGGAAAAACCGCTATCGCTATTGCTCCGTCCAACCCTGACGTGGTTTACGCACTTGTTGAAACCAAGAAAAACGCCCTTTACAAGTCGGTAGATGGCGGCAAAAAATGGAGCAAAGTGCAAGACCAGGATGTGGGCGACAGGCCATTTTATTACTGGGACCTTCGTGTAGACCCTAGGAACGAGAACACATTGTACAACGTCTACGGCATAGTAAAAGTGAGTATCGACGGCGGGAAAACCTTCGAGACACTGGCTGGTGGCGACAAGGTGCATGTGGATCACCACATGTTTTATGTGCTGCCTACCGACGCCTCTCTAATGCTGGACGGCAACGACGGCGGTGCCTACATCTCCCGTGACAGAGGCAAAACCTGGCGCTTTGTAGAAAACCTGCCTGTTGGCCAGTTCTACCATGTGAATGTGGACATGGCTACGCCCTACAACGTGATGGGTGGCATGCAGGACAACGGTAGCTGGAGAGGCCCAAGCCAGTCGCTGCACAACGGTGGCATCCGCAATGGTTACTGGGACGAAATCGCTTTTGGTGATGGTTTTGACGTGGTGCCTGTTCCAGGCGATCTGCGCTATGGCTATGGCATGTCGCAGGGCGGTTTCCTTTCTTACCTCGACTTTGAAACCGGCTTCAGCCAGTTCATCAAACCCAACCACCCCGACAACGTGTTTCTTCGCTTCAACTGGAATGCGGGCATTGCTCAGGATCCGTTTGACGCCAACACTATCTACTACGGTAGCCAGTTTATTCACAAAAGCTCCGACAGGGGACAAAACTGGAGCCTGATCTCCGGCGACCTCACCACAAACGACCCGGAAAAGACCAAGCTGGAAACTGGCGGACTTACTTTTGACGCTACCGGTGCTGAAAATCACTGCACCATTCTCGCCATTGCTCCAAGCCCGCTGGACAAAAACATCATCTGGGCTGGCACCGACGATGGCAATGTGCAGCTAACCAGAGACGGCGGCAAAACATGGACAAATCTCTCAGCCAACATCAAAGGCATGCCAAAAGGTGCCTGGATACCGCAAATCAATGCTTCCACCTACAATGCAGGGGAAGCCTTTGTGGTAGTGAACGACTACCGCCGGGGTAACTGGGCACCGATGCTCTACCAAACCAAAGACTTCGGTAAAACATGGGTCAACCTGGTCAACGAGCAGAAGGTTTACGGCTATGTGCTTTCCATGGTGCAGGATCCCGTCGAACCAAAGCTCATATTCGTGGGCACAGAATTCGGCCTTTACGTTTCTATCGACGCCGGTCAAAACTTCACCAAATGGACGAACGATTACCCAACAGTATCTACTTACGACCTGAAGATTCACCCAAGGGAGCATGATCTTGTGATAGGTACTTTCGGGCGGGCACTTTGGGTAATGGACGACATCCGACCATTGAGAGAAATGGCCAGCAAGGGCGCTCAGATGATTGCACAGCCTCTGTATGCTTACCCTGCGCCTGACGCCTACCTTTTTGCCTACAAAGAAGCGGCAGGCACCCGTTTCCATGGCGATGCTATTTTCAAAGGTGATGACAGGGAGCCCGGAGCACTGCTCTCCTACTCAGTAAAAGCTACCTCGAAGCAGGACACCACCATCAAGTCGGACACTGTGAGACTGCAAATATCAGACGCCAGCGGCACCGTCATCCGCAACCTGTTTCAGGTGGTGGAAAAGCCCGGTCTGCAACGCATCGTGTGGGGACTTGACAAAAAAGGCGTTCGCAGCCCAGAGAGTGCCAAACAAAAGGCAGGCGCCGCCGAGCCAAGTGGCTTTAGCGTATTGCCAGGCACCTACACAGTAAAGTATACTTATGCGGGTAAAGAAGCTACAACGAAAGTTGAGGTAAAAGCCGACCCACGGTTTACATTCAACCAGTCGGCTGCGGCACAAATGAGTCAGCGCTTTGATCGTGTCAATGCCATCATGGAAAAGGCAACAGCTGCGGTGGATAAACTCAACGATGCCAAAGCCACCATCGCCAAAGTGAATGCAGCGATGGAAGACAGCCCCATAGAAGGCAAGGAAGCACTCAAGAAACAAGGAGCCGAACTGGAGAAGAAGATTACTGAACTAAAAGAGCGGCTGAAGTCAAAAGAGGATGTGCAGGGTATTTACGATGACCCCACCGTAGCTTCCAGTCGTCTGTTCATGGCCATGTACCAGGTGGGCAATCCCTACAATAGTCTAAACACCAATCAGGAATGGGCAATTGCCCATGCAGAGAAGGCTACCGACGAAGGCGTAGCCAACGCTGATGCTTTCTTTAACACCGAATGGAAGGCCTACAAAGAAAAAGCCAGCACCATTAACTTTTCTCCTTTTAAAGAATAACATAAATTCGGATCAAATGTCAGTTTGAGCCTGTCGAAGACGGTTTTCATGACTATGTTTCTACAAGCCCAGACTGACATTTCTTTTTACCTTGCCACTATTCAACCAACAAAACTTTCATGCCCCTATATAAAGCCATTATTTTCGATTTCGACGGTACACTTCTCGACACCGAAACCTTTCACTTTCACATCTGGAACGAAATCCTGTCTGAGTACAATATCATCGTCAGCTATGAAGAATACCTCGACGTATTTGCCGGTGTACCCACTCCCGTCAATGCACAAATGCTGGTCGAAAAACATACCCTTCCGATCTCCCAGCAGGCCTTACTGGAGAAGAGAGAAAACCTGGCTCTGGAGCGGATGAAAACCGGCACCTTCAAAATGATGCCTTACGCCAGGGAAACACTAGACTTCTTTTTCGACAAAGGCTACCCAATGGCCCTCGCCACAGGCAGCCCCCGGTCCGACGTCGATCTGCTGATGGAACGAATGGATTTGGCTAAGTATTTCAAAATCACCATCACCAGGGACGATGTAAAAATCAGCAAACCCGACCCGGAAAGCTACCAGAAGTGTGTCGACTTCTTCGGTTTTCCCAAGGCAGACTACCTCGTGTTTGAAGACACGCCAAACGGTGCTCTCTCAGCCAAAAACGCCGGCCTCACCTGCTTTGCCGTGCAACACGATGTGCGGGAACACCCCCGGCTGCAGCATGCCGATAAACTCTTCAATGACCTGAAGGCCGCTATGGACTTCCTCAGAAGAAACAAGCTGATTTAGGCAAAGCCGTTGTGTGTCAAGAAAACACATTCAATGATGTTTTTTATCTCACATTTTGCAGTAAATTAATGGGACAAAGGGAGTCGATTGTTTAAACAAAAGCAGCAGACATTTTTTTAGATGATAAGAAACTACCTACCCGACGACTACACCAAAGTAATGGAAGTATTCAGGCTGAATGTACCTCAGTTTTTTGCCAGCGAAGAAGAGGCCGATTTAACTGACTACCTGAAAGAGCATGGTGAGAGTTATTACGTGATTGAAGTAAAAGGAGAAATAATTGGCGCCGGTGGCCATCATTATCCGTTACCTGGCGTAGGCCGACTTTCCTGGGACTTTTTCCGCCCCGAAGTACAAGGTAAAGGCTGGGGCCGCAAACTGATCAACCATTCACTCGACGAAATCAGAAGCAAAAAACATGTAAAGCGACTGGAAGTGTGGACGTCGCAACAGTCCTATCAGTTCTATGCCAAGTTTGGTTTCAATGTTCATCGGGTGGAAAAAGATTTTTGGGCCAAAGGTTTCGACCTCTACCACATGGAAATGATCGCTGATAAAATTCAGCGGCCAACCTACTTCTAAACCTTTGGAAATGTTGGTTTGTCTATAGGGAATTTTGTAAACTGACTGGCAAAACACTACCTATGGAGAACCTGTTTTGGATGCATTTTATTCTTGGCCCCTTCTTTCTTGTTATCGCTTTTCTTTTCAAAGCATTCCCTCCTAAGAGCATCAATTACCTGTACGGCTACCGCACCACACTGTCGATGAAATCAGACGCCGCTTGGCACGCAGCTAACAAACTAAGCGCCAGCCTGATGGTGGGAGTTGGTCTTGCCACTTGCCTGGCTCAGGGCATTTTCTACGCCACAGGCATGGGGTTCGCCGCCTACGTCGGTTGGTCCAGCGGCGTTTTGGTTGTCCTTCTGCTGGCCACCATTCCGGCTGTTGAGGCGCATCTGAAGAATAATTTTGACGAGCAGGGCAATCCCATATCAAAATAAGATGAAATAGCCATAAGGAGAGCCATACCTAGCGGAAATGAATAAAGTCGGAGAACAGTCGACTATCACTTCCGAAATGCTACTGGCTATTCCATGTGGCCGCTGAAAATCAAAATTTATACACATGAAACAATATTTGACCGCCTTCTTTTTGCTTTGTATCCTGTGTGCTGGCTGTGAACAAAAAGCTGTAAAGAAACCCAATATCCTGTTCATTCTGGTCGACGACCTGGGCCACAAAGACCTCAGCGCCACAGGAAGCAACTTCTACGAAACACCCAATATCGACAAGATAGCAGATGGTGGCATGGTGTTCACACAGGGCTACGCTGCCAGCCGGGTTTGTAGTCCGTCGAGAGCCAGCATCATTTCGGGGCGGTTTACCGCACGCCATGGCATCACCGACTGGATTGGAGCCAAATATGGCGAAGACTGGAGGTCGCTGAACAGGTTCGACAAACTACTGCCTGCCGACTACACACACTACCTTCCCCACGAATACGTGACACTGCCGGAAACCTTAAAGGAAAACGGGTACAAAACCTTCTTTGCAGGCAAATGGCACCTGGGCGACAGGGGATCGTATCCCGAAAATCATGGCTTCGACATCAATGTGGCGGGTTGGGACAAAGGAAGTCCGATGGGTGGCTACTTCTCGCCATACGAAAACCCGAAGATTTCGGATGGCCCTAAAGGCGAGAACCTGTCCATCCGCCTGGCACAGGAAACGGCCCGTTTCATCGAAAGCCACAAAGACTCAACGTTCTTTGCTTTTCTTTCCTTCTACGCCGTTCACGGCCCCATTCAGACGAACGAAGAAAAGTGGGCAAAATACCGCACCAAAGCTGAACAAATGGGGCTTGCCGAAAATGGCTTCGAAATGGAAAGCGTGCTTCCTATTCGGGTAACGCAGGACAATCCGGTGTACGCCGGACTCGTCGAAACCATGGATGAGGCCGTTGGCATTGTGCTCGACAAACTCAAATCACTTGGACTGGATGAAAACACTATAGTCGTATTCACTTCCGACAACGGCGGTGTTTCATCGGGCGACAATTTCTCTACCTCCAATCTTCCGCTGCGGGGTGGCAAAGGCTGCCAGTGGGAAGGCGGAACGAGAGAACCCTTTTTCATCAAAGTGCCCTGGCTGAACAGCAACGGAGCAAAAAGCAATACACCCGTTATTAATACCGACTTCTACCCTACCCTGCTGGAGCTGGCCAAAATACCACTGAAACCCAGCGAGCATATCGACGGTGTGAGCCTCGTGCCGCTGCTGGAAGGAAAATCAATCGCTGAGCGACCTCTTTATTGGCACTACCCTCACTACGGCAATCAGGGAGGCGAACCGTCCTCTGTGATCAGGCTTGGCGATTGGAAGCTCATCCACTACTGGGAGGATGGCAGAGAGGAACTCTACAACCTAAAGAGTGATGAGGCTGAAAGGAACAACCTGGCTTCACAAGAAAATGAGATCACAAAACAGCTAAGCCAACAATTGCTGGGCTGGCTGAAAGAGGTCAATGCCAAGCTTCCTGTGCCCGACCCGGAATACGACCCTGCTAAGGCGTTACAGCGACACGAAGACATTGTAAACAACCTCTGGCCAAGGCTGGAACAGCAGAGAAAAGACATGCTTACTCCCGGCTGGTCGCCAAATGCCGACTGGTGGGGAAGCAAAACGATCGACTAACAGGACACCACAGTATGGAAATGACTTTGCCTGTTCACATATTTACCTTAGTATCAATGCTTAACCAATACCTATGAGACTACTACTCCTACTTTCGCTGGCTATTCTGGCGAGCTGCACCACGACTGGCAACGAACCTGGTAAAATATCTCCAGTCGACCTCACCTGCGAGTACCTCGAAAACCCCTCAGTAGTTGACGTGGCCCACCCCCGCCTGGCCTGGATCAACACTGCCATTGACAACGAAAGAGGGCAAAAGCAAACCGCCTGGCAAGTGCGGGTGGCAAGCAGCCAGGAAGGCCTTGAAAAGCCCGACCTTTGGGATAGCAAGAAAGTGGATTCTGAGCAATCGGATAGGGTCGAGTATCAGGGCAAGGAGCTCACCAGCAGGACAGAATGCTGGTGGCAAGTGCGGGTGTGGGACAAAAACGGAAACCCTTCGGACTGGAGCGAGCCAGGTAAATGGAGAATGGGTTTGCTGGAAGCGTCCGACTGGAAAGCGCAATGGATTGGCGCACCCTGGCAGGGCGAAGAAGCGCTGCCAAAACCTGGCGGGGGACCTGATGGAAGACCAAAGCAATTTGCTGGCCCCGCCCCCATGCTTCGCAAAGAGTTTGAAATCACAAAAGAGATTGACAAGGCCGTGGCCTATGTGACTGGCCTGGGCTACTTTGAGTTGTATGCCAATGGTAAAAAAGTAGGCGACGATGTGCTGGTGCCTAACCAGACTAACTACGGCAAGCGCCCCGGACTGAACACCTCCTATATCAACGTGCAGGACGATTTCAGAAGATACAAAGTGATGTATCTGGCGTACGATGTCAAAGATTACTTGACGCAAGGCAAGAACGCCATCGGCAGCATGTTGGGCAATGGCTTTTACAACCCTGCCAAGTTCTGGACGGAGGGCTACGGTTCACCTCGTTTCCTGGGCCAGGTGCATATCACGTACAAAGACGGAACCGAGGATGTGATTGTAAGCGACGATAGCTGGAAAGCCTCACAAAGCCCTATTCTCATGGATATGGTGTATTACGGAGAAGTATATGATGCCAGGAAAGAACAACCAGGCTGGAGTACTCCCGACTTTGACCAGTCTTCCTGGGAGCCTGTGGCAAAGAGAAAAGCGCCTGAGGGTGAGCTGGTGGCACACACTGCTTACCCCGATAAAGTTACCGAAAGACTGGAGCCCGTTTCCATAGAGAAGCTGGAAAACGGCAACTACAAAGTCGACTTTGGGGTCGAAATATCAGGCTGGGTGCGATTCAATAATGTAGAAGGGCCGGAAGGCCATCAGATCGACATCTCATTCAATGGCAACCTCTACTCTGGCGACAATACCTACATTTTTAACGGAAAAGGCCCCACCTCCTATGCACCCAGGTTCAACTGGTTTGTGTTCAGTGGCATCGAAATCAAAAACTGGCCGGGAGAGTTAAAAAAAGAACACCTCACAGCAGAAGCAGTCAATACCTACGTGGAAGAATCAGCGGTTTTTGAAACCTCCAATCAGCTATTCAATGACATCAACAAGATCTGGCGTCGCAGCCAAACTGACAATATGCACGGTGGCATTGCCAGCGACTGCCCGCACCGGGAGCGCTCGGGATATACCGGCGATGGCCAGGTAGCCTGCTCCATGGTCATGCACAACTTCGACACAAAGAACTTCTACTACAAGTGGATACAGGACATGTATGAAGCTCAAAACGTCGAAACGGGTTACGTGCCTAACGGTGCGCCCTGGCAGCCAGGTTGCGGCGGTGGTGTGGCCTGGGGGGCAGCCATCTGCATCATGCCATGGGAGTTTTACACGCAATATGGAGCGCTGGATATGCTGGAAGACAACTACGATGGCATGCAAGGCTATATCCGCTACATGCAAACGTGGGTAGATCAGGACGGCATCATGTTCTCCCAGCGCAGAAATGGCTCTGGCGAAATCCTCAAGTGGTTCAACCTCGGTGAGTGGGTATCGCCCGGTGAGTTGATCCCTGATGACATGGTACACACTTTCTACTTCTGGCACTGTGTTGAAATTGCGTCGAAAACCGCCCGAAAATTGGGTAAAAAGGGAGAAGCCGAAGCCTATGAATCGTTGGCAGAAACGACCCGTCAGGCTTTTATGAAAAAATTCTACAGCCCTGAAACTGGAAGCTACGGCAAGGGTGGAGGCAATATCCTGGCACTGAGAATGGGCGTGCCACCCGGGCAATACGAGCAGGTGAAAGCCGCCTTGATAGCAGACATAAAAGCGGATGACGGACATCTCGACACAGGCATTTTCGGCACAAGATTCTTCTTTGAGGTGTTGGCCAGCAATGGTCTCAATGCCCTGGCCTATGAGGCATTGAACAAAACTGACGAACCCAGCTTTGGGCATTGGCTGGAGCTGGGCTCCACCACCACCCGGGAGCACTGGAGCGAAGATGGTTCGTTCAACCACCCGATGTTTGGCGGTGGGCTGGTTTGGCTCTACAAGAACCTTGCTGGTATGCAAACCGATATTGCCAACCCTGGCTATAAGCATATCATCTTCAGACCACAGCCGGTTGATGAGCTTGACTTTGTCACTTATTCCAACAACACCATATATGGGCAAGCTGGAATTACCTGGAAAAACCTACCAAATGACTTTCATATGGACATTACCGTTCCTGTAGGAAGCACTGCAACCGTCTATGTTCCTGCGAGTGAAAAAGAGGTGGTGACCGAAGGTGGTGAAAAAGCCGAAAATTCTGCCAGCGTCAATTTTAAAGGCATGGAAGAAGGCTACGCTGTTTTTGAGGTGGGAAGTGGAAACTATAATTTCGTTGCAAAGAAATAAAAGCCGGAACATTCTCTCAGGTTTCTACGTGTTGCTTGCTTGTGAACACGAAAAATCACTACGACCAACACCTGTCACATTTTTACAGCTGGATGGTTGGCGACTTCGAGCAGAAGGCGGCAGAGCAGCAAACATTCTTTGAGAAAAACGGCATCATTCCCGAATCGTTCGGCCTGGCCATTGACCTTGGTGCCGGCCACGGGCTTCAGGCAATACCGCTGGCGAGACTGGGCTTCAGCGTCACTGCTATCGACTTCAGCGCTGTGCTCCTCAAAGAGCTTGAGGAGCGCAAAGGCCACCTGGACATTTCGACCATCGAAGCCGATATAACTGACACCAACTGGCACGGATCCCTCAAACCAGAGCTTGTCGTTTGCATGGGCGACACCATCAGTCATTTGGAAAGCTTCGAGCAGCTCGAAGCCCTTACCCTCACACTATCGAATCTACTGACCAGAGAAGGAAAGCTTATCTATTCCTTTCGTGACTATAGCCAGGCACTGGAAGACACGCAGCGGTTCATCCCTGTTAAAAGTGATAGTAACAGAATACACACGTGCCTGCTTGAGTACTTCGACAATACAGTGAGAGTGACTGACCTGCTACACGAAAAACAAGGCGATATTTGGCAGCAGCAAGTGAGTTCGTACACCAAGCTCCGCCTAACCTCCGACATGGTCAGCGCAATGATTGAGAAAAGCGGATTGAATTTGATAAGCGAGGGTGTCCACAACAGAATGAGCTACCTGATTGCTCAAAAGTAGCTGTTGAAGTGTTATGCTAGTTCTGCATCCAATGGTTGGTTATTATCTGCTCATAGGCAGATAATATACTTTATCTGCTTTAGAACAGATAAATTTGATTATCTGCGCCAGGACAGATATATCTCATTAAATGAACATCCGTTGCCAAAAAAGGCTATTGAGAACCACTTTTCATCTACCTTCATCCCTCTATGCAAGCCATTACTTTAACCGGAAAAGAAAAATGGGCAGCACTAGGCCTTGCTGCTCTCGGTTCCACTATGTTCAGTGCCAAAGCTGTGTTCATTAAGCTGGCCTATCAGTTCGATATTTCATCCATCGACCTTATGTCGCTGCGAATGCTCATGGCCCTGCCTTTCTACGCAGGCATTTTGTGGTGGACCAATAGAAAGAAAGCACCGATGGTCATTACCCGTAAGGACGTATGGCGCATTGTCCTGTATGGTATCATGGGTTACTACATCGCCAGCTATTTCGACTTCTGGGGGCTGGAATATGTGAGTGCCAGCATGGAGCGGCTTATCCTGTTCATTTATCCAACGCTGGTGGTGATATTGTCTGCCATTTTCACCAAAAAGAAAGTAACGAAGTAGGAAGTGCTGGCCATTGGCATTACCTACTCCGGCATGCTCCTTGCCTTTTTCGACAAAATCAAAATAGGTGGGGTACATGAAACGCTGATTGGAGGCAGTCTCATCTTTGTCAGCGCACTTACCTATGCCATTTACCTGATTGGCAGCGGAAGGTTGATCCCCAAGTTTGGTACGGTTCGCTTCACGTCATTGTCCATGATAGTGGCTTGCATCGCTGTCATCTTCCACAACCTCATCGCCAATGGGCAATTGGCCTTGCTTGACTTCCCCTGGCAGGTCTATACCCTGGCATTGATGATTGCCCTGATCTCAACGGTGATTCCCTCCTTCCTGATATCGGAGGCCATCAAGCGCATAGGCTCGTCCGAGGTAGCCATTACCGGAAACATCGGCCCCATCTCCACCATTATCCTGTCCATGATATTCCTCCACGAAATCATCGGCTTCTGGCAATGGGCCGGCACGGCGATTGTGTTGTTTGGAGTAAGCCTGCTATCGAGAAAGAAGGGGTAGGTTGCCTTTTGCGCTGTTCGAAATAAATGTTCGTGGTTTTGTGTCTTCATGACTCAATGTCGTTGTCGCCTTGTATCTCCACAAGCCACTTCTTCACTCGTGGATCTTAATCTACCAAAAATCACTGCCTTCAGACTTAGCGTTCCCACAAACCGCTTTTGCGATGGTTTGTGAAGGCACTAAACCATAACAAAAGCTGCCATTCGTTTTTTGGCTCTGTGTCTCACGATGTTTGTGGTTCCGTGTCTCACGAACCACCTGGTCGTGGCCTTGCATCTCACGAGGTTTTTTATTCCGTGTCTCACGAACAACTCTATTTCGCCCAAGCGGGCACTGCCCCTCCCATATCAAACACTGGAACAGCCACGAGGTAAAGAACAATCGTCAACAATAGAATGCTGATCAGGTTCAGCCAAAACCCGGCCCGGGCCATTTGCGGAATGGTCACCAGCTCACTACCAAAAATGACCGTGTTGGTGCCCGTACCCGACGGCAGCATAAAGGCAAATGAGCAGGCAATGGTGGCTGGGATCATCAGCATGTAGGGATGTGTGCCACTGCTCACAGCCATGGTGGCCAGCACTGGCAGGAAGATATTGGCTGTAGCGGTATTGGAGTTGATCTCCGTCAGAAAGGTCATCAGTGTGATCACACTCAGCAACACCAGTAGGGGCGACCAGTTGGCTATAAACTGAAGCTCTGTGCCCAGCCACGCCGCCAGGCCAGTAGTTCCGAAGCTCTCAGCGATGGCATAGCCTCCACCAACTATCATCACCGTGCCCCAGGGAATGGCCTCGGCCTGCTTCCAGGTAATCAGTCTCTTCCCGGACTCGCTTTTGTCGGGCAAAAAGAACAGGAGCAGGCAAGAAAAAACCGCCACCGTAGAATCATGCACCCAGTCGGACACGCCCAGCAGGCTGGCCCAGCCTGGGAGCACAAAGTCATCAACTACAATGTCCCTGCGGAAAACCCAGGCGAGTGCCGTGAAAATGAATATCCCAAGTACCATCTTCTCAGCCGGTTTCATCGTGCCGAGTCCTTTGAGCTCTTTTTCCACAATCTCCTTACCCCCTTCAAACTTCCCTTCGATCTTAAAATACCTGACGAGGTAGAACCAAATCAGCGGAAGGAAGATGACAATGAGCGGCACTCCCAGCAGCATCCACTGGAAGAATGGAATCTCAGGAGCATCCGGGTAAAGCTTCTGAACCATGCCCGCAAAGACCATATTGGGCGGGGTGCCAATAAGGGTACCCGTTCCGCCAATACTACAGGCGTAGGCGATGGCCAGCATCAGGGCAATTCCGAAGTCTTTGTTGTGCCCCGAGGCTTCATTTTCCCTGCTGATAATGGCCATGGCAATCGGAAGCATGAGCAACGCCACTGCCACGTTGGCTATCCACATCGACAATAAAGCCGAAGCCACCATAAAGCTAAGCAGCAGCATCCGGCGGCTACTTCCTATGAGGTTCATAATGGAAAGCGCAATGCGACGGTGCAAATGATGAACCTCAATGGCCTTGGAAATGATGAAGCCAGCCAGCAGCATCAGCACATAGTTGTGACCGTAGTTGGCGGCCGTAGTTTCAGCATCGAGAATGCCCAGCAGGGGAAACAAGGCTAATGGGAGCAGCGCCGTGGCTGCAATGGGTATGGCTTCAGAAACCCAGAGTGACGTCATGAGCAGCGCTACTGCCGCTGCCCTCATGGCCTGGTGAGAAAGGCCCTCCGGCGTTGGTAAAAAGATTAACGCAGAGAAAATGAGAAGACCTATAATGAGGCCAATTCTCTTACCACTTATTTTCAATTGATCAGGTGTTGGTTAGCCTGATCAATATGCTAAAAAATGCACAAATTATTCTTCGCCCGTTAAGAATTCCTCAATGCCAGTATGGTTACTTTAATTTATTCTCAAGATAGAGCACATCAGTTGTTGACGCATTCCACTTGTCGATAAATGACTTAGGTGTAAACGCCGGCGAGTACGTAAATGAGCCCAATATAAGATCCGTGTCGCCATCGAGGTCAATATCGCCGGACTCCATCACGATCCATCGTCCGTCGTCGGCATTGGCCAGGGTATGTGGTTGAAAGCTGAAGTTGGCCGAAGAAGTGTTCTCAAGGTAGATAAATGACTCTTTGGGGTTGTTCTCGAAATCGGGAAAGAAGCAGGAAATGGCAAAGTCCACGTCACCATCCTGATCAAAATCGACGGCTTCGACTTGAGTGGCGCCGTAGGCCGGGAAGAAGAACGCCTCTTCGAAATTATTTTTACCGTCATTAAGGAAGAGCCTCATGCCATGGTAAGGCTTCAAAATGGGTGAGTAGTCGGCGTTGTCGCCATGCGCCACGGCGATGTCCATGTCGCCATCGGCTTCGTAGTCAAAAAGCTCAAGGTCGCTGGAGCCATACAGCGGATTGAGGCGCAGAATCTGTCTAGCAGCGAAGGTCAGTCCTTTGCCCTGGTACAATATATAAGCGCCTTCATTGCCCTGCGAAACAAGCACCACAAGATCCTTCAGTCCATCGTTGTCCATGTCGTGCACCTCTACCTTAATGCAACCGGCGTAGGGTAACAGCTGTGTTTTTTCCCTGCGGCCATCTATGTCGGAAATCAAAGTCAGCTGGCCAATCAGGTTGCCAAACTCACAGACAAGTATCTCGTCGGTGCCATCACCATCAAAATCCTCTACCAGGCTAAACACCGGCCGTTGCAAAAACTCGGCTACCTTCTTTTGGGGTTGGTCTGGCGTTACCTCCCACAAAGTCCCCAACGACTGCTCCGTCGGGTGCATCTGCCCCATTTCAACAACGAACTCCCGTCCCATGCCTCTGATAAACGAAACTACCGACGTTTTGAATGTCTCTTCGATTCTTGCGGAGTCGCCGGGCTCCCACTTCCATATTTGCCCGTTGGCATTAGCGCCATACACTCCCTTTTCGTCGTCAAAGTGTCTGAAATGCGTTACCAAAGACCCCTTGAAGTCCTCAGTCTTGACAAAAGTGGGAGAAAACTGGGTCAGCACGCTACTTCGCTCAACCCTGGCAAGGTCAGTCGGCATAGAATCCGGCGCATTTTCCAAAATGTATTTCGTTACGGCCTCCCAGTCGCTGTCAGAAATCATCGGTTTTTCAGGGTAGACATTGTTGGACTGTAGGAGCATTTTCTCGTTCATGTCCACCCTTCGGTAAGGATCATATCCCTCTATCTTTACACCCAACCTTGCGCCCATCTCAGGAAGTACAAGCCTTTCCCACACACCTTTGGTTAGTTGTGCAGGGTCCGGCAGGTTGTGGCAGCCACCGCAGTAAGTTTTGTAAGTAGCCGCAGGTTTATCAATATTTCCAACACATCCGTCAAGCAGGCAGGCCACAGAAATGATGGCACCAGCCCCAATCACCCATTTTATTCGCTTCATCTTATATCGTACTCCTTCGTCAACAATATTAGACAAATGAGCATGAAAAAGCATGGAAGTTTGACTGGAAGGTTCTTTTTAGACAGGAGAGAAATAGGAAGCCGATTTGAACTACCTTCTCAAAGTAACCCCGAGGGAAATCTCGAACCCTTCAAGATTCACCCTGGCATCAGGAAAATTGATGGCTTTGGTTTCTAGGCTTCCCCCCTGCACGCCGCCAAAATAGTCGCCGTTGAGCGTGGCAGCCGACGCAACGGACAAATAGCTGACCTCGGTTGATACAGAAAATTCTTTGGCTATGTGCCATTCAAAAGAGGTGCCTGCTATCCAGCCCAGGCCAATCTTAGTTTTAATTGTGGCATCAGTATTGGCAACGTCCCAGCCTTCATAATCTCTTAGTGCCCTGTCGAAGTTGCCTTCGTTCAGCCTTGGGTTGATGTGCCAGATGCCAGCAGCTCCTCCTCTGATCCGCCAGGTCACAATTTTGGTATCTACCTTGAAAGCCAGTTCCACAGGCACCAGCATAGAAAAGTGCGGACCTGTCAGCGGCTTGTTTGCTTCAAAAGGTAACTTGTCCATCGCTAAGCCTGACATAGAATAAATGGAGCCGCCTGTCTCAATTCCCACAGGCCCAAAATAGTAGCCCAGCCCTCTGACTGAAAACGGGCTGACCGGAGCCGACACATAGCCGTTTTTTGGCACCAGGTAGGAGAAAGAAATGCCTTGCGCCAGCAACTCACTACCCGCTAACAAGCTGATTGCCCCGATTAAAACAAATAACTGAAGCGATTTGTAAAGGCCTCTGATTACGGTTATCTTCATTTACTCAAACTTTTTACACCTGTCATCCTTTTTCGAAAACGAAGTTAGGACATAAAGCCTCTTTCTTAAGACTAATTTGCTTTGAATATGAGTGAGGTGCAGAAATTCCTCAAATCCATCTATGACCTGCCGGCATCGAGCATGCAAAAGCTGGAGGATTGTCTGAAGCCAGTGGAGTTCAAAAGAAAAGAGGTAATTACCTGGGAAGGACATGTTGAGAAGTACCTCTATTTTGTTCAGGAGGGCATCCAGAAATCTTACTATATCAAGGATGGAAATGAGCACGTCATCGCATTCACCTATGCCCCCTCTTTTTCGGGTATCCCTGAGTCGTTTCTGACACAAACTCCCTCAAAATATTTTCTGGACACTATCACACCCAGTAAACTACTCCGGCTTTCCTACGATCAGCTGCAGTCGTTACTAAGCGAAGACCGCCATTTGGAGCGGATGATGCAAAAAGCAACGGAAGTTGTGCTGGCAGGGCTGATCCAGCGCCACCATGAGCTGCTGGCCTTTGATATTGAAGAAAGGTTTACCGCCTTCGTCAGGCGAAGCCCAAAACTGCTCAACCTCATCCCTCACAAAGACCTGGCCTCCTACCTCGGCATTAATGCCACCAACTTCAGTAAGCTGCTGGCACGGGTGAAAATCTGAAATCTTGGTATATACCAAGAGTCATTCCTTTGCTGCTCGATTCCTTTGCTAAAAAATAAAACAGCAATGAAGAAGCAAACTCCTCTTTGGCTTGACGAAAGCCTCTACCCCTTTTCACACCGTTACATCGACCTTCCCTCTGCCACAATGCACTATGTGGATGAAGGTCAGGGCGACGTACTTTTGTTTGTGCATGGCACGCCTGCATGGTCATTCCTTTACAGAGAGCAAATAAAAACACTGCGTACAAAGTACCGGTGCATTGCCATAGATCATATTGGTTTCGGGCTGTCAGACAAGCCAGAAAAATTTGACGGCACTCCTCAAGCCCACTCAGCTAACCTTGCCCTGTTTGTAGAAAAGCTTGGCCTCACCAATATCACCCTTGTGGTGCATGACTTCGGCGGGCCGATAGGTCTTTCATTCGCCCTGGCGCATCCCGAAAAGGTGAGGAATCTGGTGATACTAAACACCTGGCTCTGGAAAACCAGCGATAACCCCGATGTGCAAAAGGTAGACAAGGTGGTGAACAGCAGGCTGGGTAAGTTCATTTATCTGCACACCAATTTTTCCCCATCCATTCTGATGAAAAAAGCGTTCCACGACAAATCGAAATTAACAAAGGCTATACATCTTCACTATACCAGACCGTTTCCCAACAAGGCGTCCCGGTGGGGGCTTTTACGGCTGGCACAATCCCTTCTGGGGTCTTCCGATTGGTACGAAGAGCAGTTTAACCAACTACATAAATGGCAGCATAAACCTGCTTTGATCCTTTGGGGCACAAAAGATCAATTTATAAAACCTGCATTTCTGGAAAAATGGAAGGGGGCCCTGCCACAGGCTACTGTCCGAACTTTTGACGCCGGACATTTCGTTCAGGAAGAAGCCTCGAAAGAGGTTTGCAATGCCATTGACAGCCTGATACAACAGAACCAATTTTCGCTGGCTGGCAACACTTTTACAGGAACCTAACTTCAGCATGTAGCACCGTCCGCAGGCAACGAAGATAATTAGCAACACAATAGTGATTTTGTGCGCAACTGTTTTCATTTTTGCACTCAGATTGATGCTTCTCTGATATTTGGGCAAATGAAGCATCAAAAGGCAAATGGATACGTAAAATATAATTAATCGAATAACTAATTGAATATTTTAACGTTACAACAAACTAAAACAACAAGTCATTTTATGAAAAAACTGTTTTTATTAGTAACAACCAGTTTAATTATTGCTTCGGCAGCCAACGCACAGAACACAGATTATAAAACAGCCGTGGGACTCAGGGCTGGTTTATCAGCCGGTCTTACAGTCAAGCATTTCCTCAGCCAAAAAGGTGCCCTGGAAGGCCTCGTTTCATCCCGCTGGGGTGGTGTAAACATCACAGGTTTATACGAAGTACACGACATTGCTTTTGATGAGCCAGGCCTTCGCTGGTACTATGGCGCAGGTGGCCATGTCGGCTTTTGGGATGGCAATAAGAATCCGTGGTTTGACGATAATGACAATCACAGCGTAATTGGTGTAGACCTTATTCTTGGAATGGAATATACCATTCCCGGCTCACCAGTCAACCTGAGTTTGGACTGGAAACCAGGCTTCAATATTGTCGGTTACAGTGGATTTTGGGGCGATGAATTTGCTCTCTCCCTGCGATTTGCCTTTCAATAAAGCATACAGGGGTGGGTGCCTCACGCATCCACCCTTCAAAATTTCGATGCCAGTCGCATCAGTTCCTCTCTGTTCACTTCATGTTTCCCCTCAAACACCAGGCTTCTGGTGTTCTTCCCGAATAGCTCTTTGAGTCTTACCTTTTCCTGAGCCAGCAGCTGCTCGCTATAATAAATATCTTGCCGACCAATGCAACCAATCACCTCTGCCTTTGGTGACGCAAATTCGAAATCTGCCGGCGTCAGTTCTTTTGGGAACCCACCTGCCCACAGCACCATCTTATGAAAGGGCCACTTTTTGTGTGCAGCTAACCTTGCCACAGCTGATACACCTTGTGAAAAGCCGAACAAAATCAGCTTGTAGTGGTCAAAGTCGATGTCTTCAAAAATAGGATCAAAAACCGCATCGAAGTAGGCCCTTTGATTGGCCAGCTCAGTTTCCCTGTCCTCCTTAGTCATCCAGCTTGCCCCTACTCTGCCGTATGTTTGGTCGAGGTACAGTCGGCTAAGGCCCTGCGGTGCAATGACAAAATGCTTGCCCGGATCCAAAAAATCGAACTTTTGAACAAAAAACTCTGCCAGTTGCGCATAACCATGGCACACCACCCAGATGTATTTGGTGGCAGGCGTTACATTGTTGAGTGTGTAATAGGGAGCTGAAAAAGAAAAGGAGACGTGTCGCTGCAAAACCTGATTTTTTTTGAAACGTGAAGGTAAAGTGAAAGTGCGTGCTGTAAAAGTACCGGGCAAATTATACTTGGCCAGCTTTACGTGAATAACAACGCACGATTGAAAAGGTAAATTTCCTACATTTGACAAAATGATCCACTGAAAACTATTCGAAAAAAACGCTGTTTGTAAAACCCTCTGTATGACAAAAACATCAAGCCTCCTCATTGCCATGCTATTCCTGGCGCTGTCACAAAGTCTGTTAGCACAAAATAGCTCAGACCCGGAGCCACTTTTAGAATTTGCGGCTGTTTATTCCAACGGTGAAAAATGGGAGGCTGGCAAAACTCCGGCGGAGCAGCCCTACTTTATGGATCATTCTGCTTTCCTGTTCCGGTTGAAACAATCAGGAGTGATTACGGCCGGTATAAAGATCGCCGACAAAAGCATCATTTTGTTCAAGGCCAAAAGCCTCGAGGAAGCAAAAAAATTATTTGCACCCGATGTGTCGGTGGACGAGAAAACCTACAAGCTGGAGGTGCAACCGGCCACGGTGTTTTACAAAGGCTGTATTTGACGTCAGTTTTGTCGCAAAGTTGCCTAATTTTATATCAGACGAAAGCCATTCTTTTCAGCTAACCATACAAAGCCATGAAGATATCTCTATCCATATTTTTTGCGCTCTTCCTACTGCTCTCCTGCAAGGAACAAGGCAAAGATGAACAGCAAAAACCAGAGGCCCCTGAGCCGGGTGAACCAGTAGCGGAAGTCGACTGGGACGAAGCCACACTGGCCTGGTCTGACGAATTTGACGGGGAAGCGGTAGACACGGAGAAATGGAAGTTCGAAACCGGGGCCAATGGCTGGGGCAACAATGAATGGCAAAACTATACCAGCGGCCCAAACTCTTCTGTCTCAGACGGGTTACTGAAGATTACCGCCAAAAAGGTGGGAGCCGGTCAGAAAGTGGGCGACTATACATCGTCACGCATGCTGAGCAAGGAGACGTTCACCTACGGACGCATGGAGGTGAGGGCCAAAATACCTGAATGGAAAGGCAAGGGCGTTTGGCCTGCGATCTGGATGCTGGGCGACAATATCAGCCAGGTTGGCTGGCCCGACTGCGGCGAAATCGACATCATGGAATATGTGAGCTATGCACCCAACGAGGTTCATTTCAGTATCCACAGCAAGGCCAATAACCATGTGCAGGGAACCCAAATTACCACCGGGCCCATGAAGCTGGAAACCATAGAAGAAGAGTTCCACAACTATGGCATTCTTTGGACGGAGCGGTACGTCAAATTCTATCTGGACGATATCGACAACGTAAAACTGACATTCAACAAACCCACCGTGCCCTCGCAGGACAACTGGCCGTTTGACAAGCCGTTCTTCTTTTTGCTGAACATCGCCGTTGGTGGCAATTGGGGAGGTTTACAAGGAGTGGATGACAACATTTTTCCATCGACGATGGAGGTGGACTATGTGCGGGTTTATCAGTTTGAGTAAGTGATGATCCGTAAGTAGCGGCTGGCGTATTTGGATCAGGCTCAAAACCTGGGGGACTAACCTTTAATGGTAATATCCCGAGGATCCATAAAAAAGCAAAAAATCCAAGCCTGTCCGACTGGAGAAGCCCGGCCGGGCGAGACGCATTGAACCAGTTTTGCTTTTTTATTTAACCAAACACTCAGCTCCCAGGAATTCAGATTGATCCCCTTTCATTCCCAACTATTTCCCCCAATCCGGCGCTGGAGTATCTGGGTCAAATAGCTCATCCAAATAGTAGTCTCTTTTATATAGATTATTGCAATTGTTTTCGCCGCTGAGGTCGAAAATACAGGCGTATTGGTCAATGAATTCACCATTCATTAGACTTTTTGCATCTCCATTGGGTAGCAGGGCATCATCGTGATCAATTCTTCGCAGAGCGCAGTGGCCCAGCATGTGTAACATCAATGCTTCCTGTGTAATCTTATCGCTCCAGCATTTGTTTTCCTGATTAATCTCAATTTTTAGCTGTTTGCCAACAAACACACAGGAGCCGCACAAAATACCCTCAGTGTTCAGGCCGTATTCAATGATCAGGTTGTTTGACAGGTCAAGCTTAACACCACGCTGGGTGGCCTCCGACACAAGCGTGTCAACAAAAGACTGCAACTCGTCGGGAACGCTATAAATCGTTTCCTGCTCCTTGGTACACGCAGCAAAGAGCATCCAGAAAATAAGCAGCATACCCGCTGACGATAAAAAATGCTTTCTCATTAACTTAATACGAGGCTTAGTTACTAGTCAAGTTAATAAATACTAACTTGGATGCGAGCATTTCATCATCGATTTAGCTCACAAATATCATTGTTCAATCAAAAATCCCATTCATATGAAAAGATCAGCAACCGCCGTTTGGCAAGGAAGTGGAAAAGAAGGCAAAGGACACCTGACCACCCAAAGTACAGTACTTAATAAAACTCAGTACTCCTTTTCGTCGAGGTTTGAAGAGGGAGTGGGCACCAATCCGGAAGAGCTGATAGCTGCCGCTCATTCGGGTTGCTTTGCTATGAAGCTGAGCTTCAGTTTGACCGAGGCAGGTTTTGTGCCAGACACGCTGGACGTCACTTGTCAGGTAACACTGGAAGATGGAGCCATCACCAAATCCCATCTGAAGCTCAAAGCAAAAGTAAAAGGAATAAGCGACTCAAAATTTGCGGAGTGCGTGAAAGATGCGGAAAAAAACTGCCCCATCTCTAAGTCATTGACTGCTGCTATTTCCGTTGAACACACACTGAATGCATAGTTGACAGGACGGACTACAAAAGTTTAGCAGCGGGAAGAAGGATATGTGGACATTCCGACCACCTCTGACGTCGCATGGCAACGTCCGCCCAAAGCTTTTGTAGTCTGCTATTTAGTCCCTTCCAACTCATACCATTCCACTTCTGCCAGATTGGGTCTTCTGCCTTTGTTCTCAGGCGCATAGTTTTTAGCCAGGTAGTCAAGAATGGCAGCTTCGTTCTCGCCCAGATCCCAGAGTTTCTGTGTCCGCTGCATCCAGCGTATCATCCCTTCCCATCCCTCTCTTGTGGCCCTGTTTTGCGTCACAAGGGTGGCTGCGTGGCAGTTGGTGCAGTTGGTTTTGGCCAGCTCCCACCCCGCATCGATGATAAAGCCGGTTTCTTCATCTATGGTGCCGTTTTCGGCCTTTGGAGCAACGGCCTCAACCTTGGCGACAGGCGCTGCTGTTTCCTGCTTAGCAAGTATTGGCTTTGGAGATGGCTTGTAGAAAAAGAACAAGTAAGCAGCACCCAAAGAAAGCATCAAAGCCAGGCTTAAAATCCCTATTAAAGCACCAGTTGCTTTTTGCAATACTTCCAGTAAATCATTTTTCTTTTCCATCATCTTACTTTCACGGCGATTCTATGGCACGCATTATTCAGATAGCCTTTGGGGTTCCACCCGGGCACCACCATGGGCTGGCTCTTGCCGTCACTATCTGTTGCCTTGGCCCATATTTCGTAGTAGCCCGTGGCAGGTAGCTTTAATTCAGCGCTAAAATGCTGCCAGGCCTGTCGGTTGGCAGGTCGCTCCAAATTGGCAGCCTGCCAGGTAGCGCCAAAATCGGACGATACGTGTACCTCTTTCACATCCTTATCCCCCACCCAGGCATGCCCACGGACGGGAAGCGTTTGACCTGCTTTGATCATGGCGCCTGATTTCGGGTAGGTAATGATCGACTTCACAGGCATGCCTTCAATGATGCACATGTTTTCATCGGGCACCACCTCGCCGGGCGCTACGGCTTCGCAGGGAACACGATAGCTGTCACCGCCCATTTTCTCGCCATCGTGCACAACATTTCTCACGGAAATAGTACTCAGCCATTTTCCGGAAGTAGAGCCCGGCCATCCGCCCACCACAAGTCTTAAAGGATGTCCGTTGGCCAAAGGAATATCCTCGCCATTCATCGCCCAGGCCACCAGGGTTTCGTCTTCAAGTGCTTTGCTAATGGGCACTCCTCTCGATATCACTACTTTCTCAGGGTCTTTGCTCAGGTGCACATCCTTGCCGTAGTAGCCGATGTACACCGCATCGTCTTTTATGCCCACATCCATCAAAATGTCTTTCAGCCTCACGCCTGTCCATTTGGCGCACGAAACAGCACCAACTTCCCACTGATTGCCTTTGGCTGGTGGGTTGAACTCGGCCCTGCCATTGCCGCCGCACTCAATAGTAAGCTGGTAGGTGTAAGTTTTAAATTTGCTTTTAAGCTCAGCGATAGAATAGGATTTCGTCGTTTTGGCAGACTCTCCGTTGATCGTTAGCGACCAGTTAGCCACGTCGATAGTCTCTGGCATCAGCCCATTGTTACGCACAAACATTTTATCGGCAGGTGTCACCTTGTCGTCGAGCAGGTGTGGCGGCGTTTCAATGTTCCAGGGCCTTTCGCCAAGCACCTTCAAACCAGCGTTTTTACCCGGAAGCATCTCAGGATCGGCCAGCCATCTGCCGACAAACGGGTACTTTTCCGGCACAACGTTACCGTAGTCTACCGGCACGCCCCAAACCAATGCCTGACTGCCTAGAAATGACTTTTTGAGGAAACTGCGGCGGGTGTTCATGATCTGATTTTTGTAAGATAACACCAGAAAGTTAACCTTACGAAATCAGAAATAAAACGAAACCGGTGTCGATTGGCGGATAAAGTATCAGATATCCCTGGTTTGTTCTTTTAACCTGAGCAGCTCAGCTTTCAGCACCTCTCTGGGCGCTCCTTCTCTCAGTACTTTCCCATCTACCAGCCATACCACATGATCGGCCAAAATAGTCGCCTCCAACAGGTCGTGCGTGGCCATCACCGCTGTGGTGTTGAGCAGGCTAAGCATTTGCTTGAGCTCACCCCGTATCTCGTTTCGAAGGCTGAAGTCGAGCGCCGCCATAGGCTCATCGAGCAAAAGCAGTGCTGGCTTTGCCGCCAAAGCCCTCGCCAAAGCCACCCGCTGTTGTTGCCCACCAGAGAGTGAGGCGGGCCGGTCGTTGACCAGGTCTTGTATTTTGAACACTGTCAGCAATTGCTCCAACCAGGCATTGTCCACTTCTTCCCTGAATCCGTATTGGATGTTCGCTTTCACATTCAGGTGAGGGAACAGCGCATAGTCCTGAAATACGTAACCTATATGCCTGCGATGGGGAGCAACAAAAGCCGAAAGCGATGACCACACAGACTCCGACGCTCTTATGACTCCAGTATCAGGCTTTTCTAAACCGGCCAGCAGCCGCAATAGGGTGGTTTTGCCGGCACCACTCGGGCCCATCAGTGCCGTGAAAGAACCCTTGCTGAGTGTCAGCTCCGCTTCCAGCGAAAAGGATCGGCCCCTGTCGGCGTACTTCTTTGTGCAATCCAGTGAATAAGCTGCTTCTACCATAGTGCTATCCGCTTTTGAAGCCACTGAACAAGGAAAATGATTACAAGTGAAAAAACCAGTAGCACCATGGCGTACTGGTTGGCGACATCGTAGTTCATGGCCTCCATTTCGTGAAAGATAGCAATGGATGCTACTCTTGTTTGACCGGGTATGTTGCCGCCAATCATCAGCACCACGCCGAACTCTCCTATGGTATGGGCAAAGGTCATGATGAACGCTGCGAACAACGACGATTTGATATTTGGAACAAGCACTTTAAAAAAGGTCTGAAGCCTTGTTTTCCCCAGGGTAAACGACGCCTCCATTAACGACTTTGGCAGTGCATCTAACCCCGATAATATGGGGCTTACCATGAACGGAAGGCTAAAAACAATGCTGCCAAGCAAAATGCCGTAGAACGAAAACACCATCCGAATGCCAAACAGTTTTTCAAAGACGCCGCCAGCGACGCTATCGGGCTGCATGGCCACCAGCAGGTAGTAGCCCAAAACCGTTGGGGGCAACACCAAAGGAAGGGCAACAATGGCCCTGATAAGGCTTTTTCCCCTGAAAGAAAACATGTGGAGCACGTAGCCGGAAACGACTCCAATGAACGCAAGGATTAGCGTCGTGAACACGGCCAATTTCAGGCTCAACCACAAGGGGGCCATGAACTGCTCCATGGTTACTCTGCCACAGGGAGTTCGTAACCAAAATCTTGAAATACCCGGCGGGACTCTTTGCCCAGAAGAAAATCCTTGAAAAGCGTAGCAACGAAAAGCCCGGGCCCGTCAGTCTTTAAAATGAGCATTGTTTGCGGTATGGGATCCATCCAAATCTCCTCAATTTTAATAAACTTGCCCTCGCCTTTCTTCTGACTAAACTTGAGAGAGTTAGACGTAAAAGCCGCATCGACAGAACCGGCCGCAATGTACTGATTTACCTGACCGATACTGGTGCCATACACGATCTTATCGTGCACTAACACCCCCAGCTGCTTCACTTCCAGCCAATCTCTGGACAGCTTGCCGTAAGGGGCCAGGTCAGGATGTGCCAGGCCAATGGACCTCACCTTTTCCTGTTTGAGAATAGCCTCCGGATCGTCTCCGGCAATACCGCTTTTCACCCACAGATACACAGTACCAAAGCAAATAATTTGTGGCCCTCCATGTGCCTTGTCTTTGTCAATTACCTCATCAATGTATTTGTCGTCGGCCGAAACAAAAATCTCGTAAGGAGCGCCGTTGACAATCTGCGAGGTGAGAGTGCCGGAAGCTCCGGGAATGAGTTCCACTTCGTAGGGGTATTTGCCCTCAAATTTCTTTTCAATCGCCTGCATTGGGAGCAAAAGGTTGGAGGCCACCGCCACCTTTATCGACTGCGCCATCATTGAGCAGCACAGCAGCATCAAAAAAATAGTAATATGTATTCTTGTAGCTATATATCTATTTACCATCACCCAACTCAATTCTTCCTGAAAAAATCTACAACTAACTTTATTCCCAACCAGCTTTGGTAAAACTTACCCAACGAACAATAGGCAATAACACCAAAAATGGCGGCTTAGCCACCTATCGTCGACATGCTTTCCGACACGGTATGTCCTTTCGCTCTTCTTGCCTCCGCTTCAAATCCGTCTTTGGCTCTTTGCCCAAATGCCTTCAGCAAAGCGGCGCTGATTTCTGCATTGTTGGCACCATTTCTTAGTAAGGCTCTCAAATCAAGCACACCGTCATCGTACAGGCAGGTCTTCAGCGTGCCCTGGGCAGTCATCCTGATCCGGTTGCAGGTGCCACAAAAGCTCCTCGTAAAAGCCGCAATGATCCCTACAGAGCCTTTGAACCCATCTATGCCATACGTTGCCGACGTAGAGGCGGCTTCGTCTACTCTTCGACTGAGCGATGGGAATGCCCTGACCAGCTCCTGGTGAATCTTCGCATGCGTCCACACCAGCACAGGGTAGTGTGAACCCTCACCATTGAAAGGCATTTCCTCTATAAACCTCACGTCCACTTTGTGTTCTTTTGCCAGCATGGCCAGCGGCACAATATCGTCCGTGTTCTGTCCGTCCATCACCACGGCATTGATCTTGGTTTCAATTCCCTGGGCAAGCAGCGCATGAAAAGTATCCATCACTGCTGGTAGCTCGTCCCGGCGGGTAATAGAGTGAAAGCGCTCACGATCCAGTGTATCCAGGCTCAAATTAACCGATTTGATACCTGCCGCCTTGAACTCTTCAATATGAGGCAGTGTCAGAACGCCGTTGGTAGTGATATGAATGCCTTCGATGCCCGGGATTTCATTGAGCTTTTTGATAAAGTACATCAAGTCTTTTCGCACAAAAGGTTCTCCACCGGTAAGCCTCACCTTTTTCACCCCAAACCCAGCCATGATCCCTACAAGACGCAGCATTTCCTCGTAGGTGAGCAGCTCCTTTTTGGGCAGGTACCTGATGCCTTCTTCCGGCATACAGTAAAAGCAGCGCAGGTTGCACCTGTCGGTAACAGCCAGCCGCACATACTCTATGGGCCTTCCGTGATTATCAAAAAACTGTTTTCCCTGCATAGTTAGTGTTACAACACGAATTCAAGTTGGTAAAGTTTAAGCTGATTTAGAAATTGTTTGGTGGAAAGAGGGGATTATTCCCCATAATTGGTTGTTGTGTTGAGAAGAGGTCGCAAATTGATTTACTTTACTGTATGGAATTAACGATTCAGGCATTTGGCATAGCGAAGGATATACTTGGCGACAGGAAGACCATGCTGAGCATGAACGATGGAGCGACGGTAGCTGATTTGCTGGCCCTACTGAACAAAGAGTACCCGGCGTTTCAAAAGCTGACGTCGCTGGCGGTAGCGCTGAATGAAGAGTATGCAGAAAAGGAAGCAGTACTTAGCCCGGCTGATACGATAGTACTCGTGCCACCGGTAAGCGGAGGATGAGCATCTGATGATTGGGGGACTTGTTGATTTGAAGATTTAAGGATGGCAGAATTGAAGGTTTTGAAATTGCTGGCGACTTCCATCTCCGGTCTTCCGACTCCCGTCTTCTGTCTCCTTTCTTCCGACTTCGGTCTTCCGTCTTCTGACTTCCGTCTCCGGTCTTCCAACTTCCTCCTCCCAACTACTTAACCTATGATCAAACTTACAGACCAACCCATCGACATCCACGAAGCCATTGAGGCAGCCCAGGCAGAAGGCGCCGGTGCGGTGAACGTATTCATTGGCACGGTGCGCAACAAAACCCAGGAAAAGCAGGTGCTATCCCTCGACTTCGAAGCCTACGACCCCATGGCTGAAAAAGAAATCCAGAAGATTGTGGACCAGGCCAAAGCCAAATGGCCCGTGATCAAAGCGGTGGTGGTGCATCGCAAAGGGCATTTGGAGATTGGCGAGGCAGCAGTAGTGATTGCCGTTTCAACCCCCCACCGCAAGGCCTCTTTCCAGGCCTGTGAATTCATTATTGACACACTGAAGCAAACTGTTCCCATCTGGAAAAAAGAGATTTTTGAGGGGGGTGAGGAATGGGTGAGTGCGCATCCTTGACGAAGTAACTCCGCAATAAAATAAATATGCTTGCCACAGCGACAGACTCTAAGCCTCCCCGGTTGCATTGTTTTTACAAAGTACTCAGCTCGCATATTAATAGTAAGTATCTGTTGGCATTGGCTTCTATTTGTTTACGTCTTGTTCAGTTAGAAATTGAAGTTGTAATAAATCTTCTTTTTCTATTTCCCATCCGTCAAAGTCAATCTCCCAGCGTTCCTCTAAAAATGAAAACATTTTGCTTCCACGTTCACTGATTTCTCTTGGTGTCCAATCATTATAGCTGGAAACCTCAATTTCGCTGTAGGTTCCATTGAAAAACCCGACTTCGTCTCCTTCGCTATTAGTATGTTTTTTCTTAAATCCGAAGCATTTGTTTTGAAGCTCGGAGTTCTTGGAATGTCCAAGAAGGGTTAGGTTCCCTAAGCTATTGAGAAGGAATTTTCTCTGTTTCTTGGAACATCCGTTAAACACTGAGATCCAGCATTGATCCTTAGGCGTCTGTGGATATATATGTTCAATTGTATCTTCTTTCTTCCGCTTATTGAAATCCGACCATTTGAGTTTTTGATTCCCATTGGCTTTTTTCTGTAAGTGCAACTCATACTCGAATAGAAAATATCTGAGACCGCTCCATGTATAGTAACCTTCTTCTTTCTCAAATTGATCTTTTAGATAACTCTGGAATTTCTGTAAGTCGAACCAACCATAATAAACATAATCATCTCCATCACCTTCTTCACCCTGCGTCATCCAGTCTATATCCTCAATTGTAGATTGGATTGTCGTGTTATCCCTAGAAAAGTAGAAGGAGTTTGCAAGCCTGTATAAGTGACTATTTTTGGTGTTTGAAGGTCGTTGGGAAAGCCTGAAAACCAAAAATATAAATCGTTCGGCTGACTGCAAGAGAGGTAAAAATTCGTCCTCTTCACACTTAGTCATTGCGGCCATGAATAGCGGAGGAAATGCACTCATTCCTAAACGATTTAACTTTTGAATCCACTCCTTAGTATCATCTTTATAGAAAGAAAATTGTGGATTAAATAGATAAAACCAAGATTTCACACACTTCAATAAACTGTCAATATATTTTTTTATATCAGACAGTTGAATTTTACCGATGAGAGTGTTCTTAGCAGTAAACCTTCTATTTAGCAAAAATTTTGCGTATGCGGCAGATTCCTTTCGGTCATACCTGAAATACATGATCCAATGATTTCTGAGGAAATCATCATCATCCATCGCATTGTCTTTGTTCTTTCCAAGATATTCGTAAATGGTTTTCCATGTTTCATTAATGTCCTTTCTTAACAATGCACGTGTTTCGGAATCAACGTCTAATAGAGTTGAAAGGTAAATAAGACGATTTTTAAGGAGTTCCAGATTGGACAAAGGTTTTCCTCTGTTGTTCATAGTCTCAAAGGTCACATAAACATCCAGTTCGTTATCTATCTCATAAAAGTTGAACTTTAATTTTGAGGTTATTTTTTTAAAAATATCCTCCATTTCTGATTTTGAGAGCTTCTCGAGGCTTTTCTTGAAGAAATATTTTGCTGCTTTTAGGTTAGAGGTGTACAGGGTTTGTTCAGGAACTTTATCCGCAGTGGAAGATTCTTGCCCTAATATTTTTGTCTTGAAGTATTCATCACTTGGGTTATCTCGCTCATATCCGAATATGTAGGATTTGTAGTGTTCACCATATGACTGATACAAAAATTTGCCTACCCAGTACGACTTTTCTTTAAAGTTTAATCCCTCCTCGTCACTAAACAAGCTCAATACCTCGTTTATCAGAATTATTGAAGTGGTTAGTCGTTGTTGTCCATCGATTAAGTAATAAGCACCTAAATCCCTTTCAAAGAGCCATAAGTCGTCCTGCCATTTTTCGATATTTTCAATGCTTTTCTTTGAAATGGGTTCGACAGTAAGCAAGCCAGTATAATGTATTTTATCACTCTTGAGGTTCACGATATCTTCCCAAAAATCCTCGAGTTGTGAAATTTCCCATGAATAACCACGTTGAAAGTCAGGGATGCGGAAAAATTTCTCGTTGAAAATTTCTGTTATTGATTGGAGTTTATTGTCTGCCATGATCTATAGTATAAATGCATTTGTATAAGCCCAACATCCTGGTTTATACCTACAATATAGCCGGATATACCCAACCTACTCTTTATATATACCTTATATTTTTAGGTGATAAAGACTAAAAAGAAGCTGGCACCAAAAGTGATAGCAAAAAAAAACAGACGTCTCTCCTCACAAGTTTACTCATGGACTTCTCTATTTCGCTGAAAGCTTCGGCGAACCGCAGCGGAAGGCAGTACCGTTGTTCGCTGAAGCCTGCGTCGCACTCCATTGAAGCCTCAATGGGAAACGGCCTCCAGCCTGGTAAGAAAAAATGTCTTTTAGCGTTATATTCAACACTTTTTGGAAGTATATTCGGCTACATTCAATAAGAATCAATCATGCAGAAGAAGCACCGAGCCCTGAAAATCGCTCTTTTTATCTTGCTGTTCAATCTACTGAATAGCAGCAGCAACCAATGGGACAACTTCAAAAGGGGCCTTTTAGGTCAACCAGAGGTGCCAACACAGTCACTGAAGTAGTTTTCACTTTTCCCCATTGCTTATATGAAAATCACCAAAAGAGATGTTCTATTTTTCTGCATAGGCGTTGTAGCCATGTTTGTTTTGGAAGTAGTCTACGACTGGGACGACCACAAGAAAGCTTTTGACGAAGGATATAAGAAAGGGTACAGCTCCTCCAAAAAATAATTTTCATTCAAATATCACGCAAAGACGAAGAGGCGCAAAGACTTACTCTCTAAGACATTGTGTCTTCCCTTTGCGACTTAGCGCCTTTGCGTGCCAATAAAACTGGGCAAGAACCTAAGGCGCCACCGCCTGCATCATCAGCCCACACAAGTACGCCCCGTATGTGCCTGCCGCATAGCCCAGCACAGCCAGCAGCACACCCACCGGCGCCAGCGAGGGGTTAAACGCTGAGGCCACAATGGGCGCTGAAGCGGCACCACCCACATTGGCCTGACTGCCCACCGCTACAAAGAAGAATGGCGCTTTGATCAACTTGGCCACCACCAGCATGATGGTGATGTGGAACAATATCCAGACGAAGCCTACCAGAAATAGTCCCGGGTTTTCGAAAATGGCCAGCAGGTTCATTTCCATGCCAATAGTGGCTACCAGAATGTAAAGAAAGACGCTGCCAAGCCTGGAAGCACCAGCTCCTTCAAGATTTCGTGCCTTGGTGAAGGACAGCAGCAGGCCCAGTGTGGTAGCAATCACCACTATCCAGAAAAAACCCGAGGTAAGGCTGTATTCCTCCAGCCCAGGAAAGTTCTCTCCTATCCACGGCGCAATGATGTCGGCGCCGAAGTGAGACAGGCCTGTCACCCCAAAACCTACCGCCAGTATCATCAGTGTGTCCGACATGTTGGGCACCCGCATGATACTGAGGCGGTAAGTCTCTATTTTCTTTTTCACCTCTTCAATGGCTGAGGTGTCCGACTTGAGAAACTTGTCGATCTTTTCAGCTCTTCCAGTGCCGTACAGCAGGAAAGCCAGCCACAAATTTCCGATCAGGATATCAACAGTCACCATGGTAGAAAACATCTCCCCTCCCACGCCAAACACTTCTCTCATGGCCGTTTGGTTAGCCCCACCGCCAATCCAGCTACCGGCTATGGCCGTCATGCCCCTCCACACCTCCTGCCCGGGTGTGCCCGTCACCACATCGGGTGCAACAACCGAGAATAGCAAAATGGCCAGCGGCCCGCCCAGCATAATACCGACCGTACCTGCAAAAAACATTATCAACGCCTTTGGCCCCAGCTTCATGATCTCTTTAAGGTCTACCGACACAGTGAGCAAGACTAAACTAGCGGGAAGCAGGTAACGGGAAGCCACGAAGTACAGCTTGCTGTGAGCACCCGATATGATGCCCATGGAATTGAGTATGGATGGAATGAAATAACAAAGGAGAACGGTAGGCACAATGGAATAGAACTTCTGCCAGCCGGTGTGCTTGCTGGAGGCCGTACCAAATACGGCTGCCAGTATCACAATGAGTATACCGAATACGACTGCGTCGTTGGTGATAAGAGGTGCTGTAGTTTCTTCCATGGGAGCCTTTTAATCAACTCCCAATATGCCCAATTACCTTATATCCTCCAAAATTTGAAGCAACTCACCCAGCATCATGGCGGTAGCTCCCCACACTACCCTGTCTTCAACGGTAAAGAACGGCGACCTTATTTTTATGTTAGGGCCCACTATCATGTCCTTCACTGCTATTTCCTGCTTAATCAAGTTACCTACATCTGCTGATAATATTTGAGCTACTTCTTTTTCCTCTGGCACAAACCGGGGTGTTGAAAAACTGATCCCAATGACAGGCAGCACTTTGAAGTTGCTGGCGGGGATATAAAGTTCGGACATGGTGCCCAGTACTGTAATTTCACTAGGGTTGGCTCCCACCTCTTCTTCAGCTTCTCTCAAAGCGGTATGCAGCAGGTCTCTGTCACTTTTCTCGTACTTGCCGCCCGGAAAGCTCACCTGGCCACTGTGCGCACCGGGGTATTCAGGCCGCTGAATCAACGGAAAGTGAATACCTCCCGTTCCCGGATGAAACAGGATCAGCACGGCTCCCGCCTTCGCATCCGGCCTTTCTTTGAATACAAACCGCTCCTGGTTGATGGGCGTGGGCGACATCCGAATTTGTGCGTCGACACCCGGCAAAGGTGCCTTCAGCCTGTCCGACAACCTCGCCTGAAACTCTTCATTCAACTCCCACATACCCAAAGATAATCTATCATAGAATTTTGCTTTACGAGGAATTTGCTAAATTCGTTTGTCAACGTCAAACGATGAAATGGACCCCGACCTCCCGCTAAGGATTTATATCGTATTTTTTCTAACTACTTTTTCCCTTTTTCTGTTCCTCCTTTTTGCTATTGGGTTTAGCCGCCACTCCAAAAGAATACGGCTGCAGTGGCTGACCGGCTTCACCACAACTGCTTGGCTGGGAATTACCGGCTACCTCGCCTACTCCGGTTTTTTCCAGGCTTACGAGGAAGTGCCTCCAAGAATGATTTTTGGCGTTCTGCCTCCTTTGGTCACCGTGATCGGGTTGGTGGCATTCGGGGTTTCCCGGCGTTTTCTTTTTCGAATCCCGCTGTTCACCCTCACCTACCTGCACATTATCCGCATCCCGGTTGAAATCGTGCTTTGGTGGCTGCACAAGCAGGGGCTGGTGCCTGAAATGATGACCTTCGAAGGTGGCAACTGGGATATTCTGTCAGGCATCACCGCTCCTTTTGTGGCTCACTTCCTCAACCCATCCGTCGGCAGGCACCGGTTCGTTATCTTTATTTGGAACCTCGCAGCCTTAGGACTCCTGTTCAATGTGGTGATCAGGGGCGTGCTGTCGGCGCCGTACATTACGCAGGTCTTCTCCTTCGACCAGCCCAATATTGGATTGCTTCAATTTCCGTTCATCTGGCTGCCTGTTTTCATCGTGCCTGCGGTATTGTTCAGCCACCTCATTGCCATGAATAAACTGGTGAGGAAGTTGAAGAAATAGTTATTGGTTGTAAGTGATTAGTTCTGCTTTGATATGTTGAGTAACGTGTGATTTTTCTCCTGATTCACCCCTGCCCTAAAGGGAGTCATGAGAAAAACAGGCAGATCCTTCGAGTGTGTCAAAGTTCCCTCAGTTAACAGTTCTCATTCACCAATTTTAGTACCTCGGGCGTTGGCTCGGCCACACTTAGCGCCTTACAAGCTTTTTCTTTTTCTCCCATAGCCAAATAAGCTTTCCCCAGCCACAGGTGAACTTCAGCCATTTGGCTGTCCATGGACTCTGCCCTTGTCAGCAACCGAAGAGCCTCCTCATAGTTGCCTGCCTTGTAGTAGTATATCCCCTTGTTACGGTAAGCCCAGGCGTTCTGTGGATCCCGCAGCAAGCTGGCATCAATATCCTCCACCGCCTTTTCCAAACTATCGAGTTGTAAATAAACGTACCCCCTGTTGTTCAGAAAGTAGGCCTCGTTGGGAGATATGTCAATAGCTTTATTAATCAGGTCAAGGCCTTTGGTGTTGTTGCCCTTCGCCGACGCTACCATCGCCAGGGTGTTCCACGCATTGCCCTCCTCCGAATGAGACAGGAGCCCTTGTTCCAAATCCGATTGCGCCGAATCGAGCTTGTTTAAATAATACCTGACTGTGCCCCGATTTATGTAGGCCTCACCATTGCTGTTGTCCCTCATCAGCGATTCCGTGAAGGCGGCTTCGGCCTGCTGGTACTCTTTGAACTGAAAATGAATGACGCCTTCCGAGAAATAAACCCTGGCCGAATCGGGGAAGGCCTTTCTTACTACAGTGATGTCGTTGATGGCCTTGTCGTACCGGTTGGCACCGGCATACGCCTCAGCCCTGTTCCATACATAGGAGAGGTTTTCGGCATCAATGAGAATAGCCTGATTGAAATCGAGCAAGGCGGAAGCAGCATCTCCCCTCTTCATGTGCGCAATGCCTCTGTTATTGAACGCATCGGCATAGTCGTTGTCCAGTGCCAGCGCTTCAGTGTAAAGCCGGATGGCCTCCTTATTATCGTTCCCCTTCAGTGCCTCATTGCCCAACAGAAAGAACCTGTCTCTATCGTTTTTCTTCCTTTCCGCACCACACGACGTGATAAAAGCGATGACGGCAATGAGAATGCTGAATTTTAATAATTTGTTAAAAAAACTTCCTGAAAATGTAAATTTTATAATGTTCATTCTTTTAAGCACCTCTTTTTTTGAAATATATTGTGAAAAAAACCAAACTAACAATGGGCTAAGCCCTTTGCCGAAAAACAAAATTCTTCTTTTTTGTTGCCAGATAAAATTTTCTGCCATAGGTTTGTGGCACAAGTAACAGAAAGAAAAGATTTATGTTATCCTCGCTTATCATTAACGTCCGTGTCATTGTCGTCATCGTTGGATGTCGGTCGTGAGAATGGAGCGTTAAAACTAAGCACAAAAAGGGCCATTCTCATTACAGAGAATGGCCCTTTTTTAATTGTTTCAGCTCATGTCAAAAGAATTAAACAAACACAGCAAGACAATCACCCAGGATCCGAGTCAGCCGGGCTCTCAGGCGCAGCTTTACGCCCTTGGACTTACGGAGGAAGATCTGAAAAAAGCGCAGGTGGGTATCGTGAGCACTGGCTTTGAGGGCAACCCCTGCAACATGCACCTCAATATTCTGGCCCACCAGGTAAAGAAAAGCGTTAAAGAAGCCGACCTTGTAGGACTGATCTTCAATACAATAGGTGTGAGTGACGGCATGTCCAATGGAACAACTGGCATGAAGTACTCGCTGATCTCCCGGGATGTTATAGCAGATTCGATAGAGGTAGTTAGCCAGGCTCAGTTTTACGACGCTCTGGTGGCGGTGGTAGGCTGCGACAAAAATATGCCAGGCGCCATTATGGGCATGTCCCGATTGAACAGACCCAGCATCATGGTTTACGGAGGCTCTGTTCGCCCGGGCAAATGGAAGGGCGAAGACTTGAACATCGTCTCAGCATTTGAGGCTTATGGTCAGCGTCTCGGCGGCAACATGTCGGACGAGGACTACAAAGGCATTATTCAAAACTCTATTCCCGGCCCCGGTGCCTGTGGCGGTATGTACACAGCCAACACCATGGCATCGGCTATCGAGGCAATGGGCATGAGCTTACCCTATAGTTCATCCAACCCTGCCGAGGGCAACCCAAAGATAAACGAGATTCAAGAAGTGGGTGCGGCTATTCGTAACCTGATGGAAAAGAATATTCTTCCGTCAGATATCATGACGAAGAAGGCGTTCGAAAATGCGATCACAACTGTAATGGTGTTGGGCGGGTCTACAAACGCAGTGCTTCACCTGCTGGCCATGGCCAAAGCAGCAGACGTGGAGCTCTCACTTGACGACTTCCAAAGGATCAGTGACAAGACACCTTTCCTCGCCGACCTGAAACCGAGTGGAAAATACCTGATGGAAGACCTTCACAAGATAGGTGGCGTGCCAGGTGTGTTGAAGATACTTTTGAGAGAAGGTTACCTCCACGGCGACTGTATGACAGTTACAGGAAAGACGTTAGCCGAGAACCTGGAAGAAATTGCTGATCTTCAATCGGGACAGGATCTTCTCTACTCTTTTGATAAGCCCATTAAAAAGACCGGGCACCTGCAGATTTTGTATGGCAACCTCGCACCCGAAGGCGCAGTGGCGAAAATCACTGGCAAAGAGGGAGAAGTGTTCGAAGGCCCTGCGAGGATCTATGAAGATGAGTTTGCTGCCATCGACGGTATTGGAAAAGAAGTTAAAAAAGGTGAGGTAATCGTTATTCGTCAGTCGGGACCAAAAGGCGCACCAGGCATGCCTGAGATGCTGAAGCCGACAGGTGCCGTCATGGGTGCCGGGCTGGGAAAAGACGTGGCGCTGATCACCGACGGGAGGTTCTCAGGCGGGTCGCACGGATTCGTAGTGGGGCATATCACCCCTGAATCGCAGGAAGGCGGGCCTTTGGCACTGATCAAAAACGGAGACATTATCCGCATTGACGCAACGAATAATTTGCTGGAAGTGAAACTTTCAAGCGAAGAGCTGGCAGCAAGAAGAAAAGCATGGGTAAAGCCTGCTTACAAAGCCACGAAAGGAATATTGAAGAAATATATTAACTCAGTAAGCTCAGCCTCACAAGGCTGCGTTACAGACCTTTAATGAACGTAGTATGAACACCTCGACATTAGCGGTTGAAAAAAAGCAACCCAAAAAGACCATCAGAGTATCAGGTTCAGAAGCATTGCTTATGTGCCTGCTCGAAGAGGGCGTTGACTCCATCTTCGGATACCCCGGAGGAGCCATTATGCCGATCTACGATGCTTTGTATGGCTACCAAGACAAGCTCACCCATTACCTGACCCGCCATGAGCAGGGAGCTGCCCATGCCGCCCAGGGTTATGCCAGGGTCACTGGCAGAACGGGTGTCTGTTTCGCTACTTCCGGGCCCGGAGCTACCAATCTGATTACCGGCATTGCCGATGCTCAGATTGACTCAACCCCTATGGTCTGTATCACCGGTCAGGTTCCTTCTCATTTGCTGGGAACTGATGCTTTTCAGGAAACCGATGTGATTGGCATTTCTATGCCTGTAACAAAATGGAATTATCAGGTAACCAAAGCCGAGGAAATACCGGGGGCTATTGCCCGGGCATTTTATATTGCCAACACTGGCAGACCCGGCCCTGTGTTGATCGATATTACCAAAGATGCACAGTTTGCGATGGTGGACTTCTCTTACGAAAAGTGCACCAAAATCCGCAGCTATCATCCCTATCCTGTATTGGATGAAAGCAAGGTGGAAGAAGCTGCTGAAATTATTAACAATGCAAAGAAACCATTCTGCCTTGTTGGCCACGGCGTTTTGATTTCACACGCACAGGAAGCGCTTAGCGAATTCCTGATCAAAGGCGATATCCCGGCAGCATCTACGCTTCTGGGACTTTCGGCACTTTCTACGGATCATCCGCAGTACGTCGGGTACCTGGGCATGCATGGCAATTATGGCCCCAACATCAAAACTAATGAGTGTGACGTGCTGATTGCGATCGGCATGCGGTTCGATGACCGGGTAACAGGCGACTTGAAAAAATATGCACGGCAAGCCAAAGTGATTCATATTGAAATCGATCCTTCAGAGATTGATAAAAATGTGAAGACCACCGTGGCCATCAATGCTGATGCAAAAGCGGCCATCAAATCATTAATTCCGAAGATCAAAAAGGCAGAGCACAAAAGCTGGATTGCGGAATTCAAAGAATGCGACAAATTGGAGCATGAAAAAGTCATCCAAAAGGATCTGTACCCAACGAGCGGCGAAGTGAAAATGGGTGAAGTAATCAGGCTTTTCAACGAAAAGACACAGGGGAAGGCGATTTTGGTTACTGACGTTGGGCAGCACCAAATGGTCGCCACCAGGTACTATGGCTTCAATGAAACCGACAGCAACGTGACGTCGGGCGGACTGGGCACCATGGGCTTTTGTCTTCCGGCCGCTATCGGTGCCAAGCTTGGCAAACCAGACAGGCCGGTGATTGCCGTGATTGGTGACGGGGGCTTCCAGATGACCATCCAGGAACTGGGCACCATCTTCCAGTACAATATTGGCGTGAAAATCGTGGTACTCAACAACAACTTCCTTGGCATGGTGCGCCAGTGGCAGCAGTTGTTCCATGGCAAGCGGTACTCATCTACTGAAATGGTGAACCCTAATTTTCAGCTGATTGCTGAAGGCTATGGCATTCCATGTCAAAAAGTAGTAGACAGAGGCGACCTTTCAACTGCTATTGATAAAATGCTGAGCACTGACGGTCCCTACTTCCTGGAGGTAGTGGTGGAGCAGGAAGAAAACGTGTTCCCTATGGTTCCTTCCGGTGATTCAGTTTCAAACATTCGTTTAGAGTAAAAGAGCAGTATTATGTCACAGTCATTATATAACGAACAAAACGGGCAGGATCCTGAAAGACTCTTCACCATGTCAGTCCTGACAGAAGACAAATCGGGACTCCTCAACCATATTACCATCATATTTTCCCGCCGGAAGATCAATATCAGCAGCCTGAACGTCTCAACGACAGAGGTAGCTGGTGTGAGCCGCTTCACCATAGTGGTGCATAGCACGAGGGAGCAGGCAGAGAAGGTAGTAAAACAGATCAGAAAGCTGGTGGATGTGCTTGGCGCATTTCTTTACGAAGAAGATCAGGTGCATTATCAGGAAATCGCCCTGTACAAAGTACCTACCAAGATTTTCATGGGAGGTAACAAGATTGAAAAACTGGTCAGAGACAACGGAGCACGAATACTTGTCATAGAAGAAGACTATATTGTGCTCGAAAAAACGGGCCACAAAGACGAAACGTCTGACCTGTTCAAAAAGCTGGAACCCTATGGTGTTCTGGAGTTTGTGAGGTCGGGCCGTGTGGCTATCTCGATGAGCAAAAGAAAAACCGAAACCTTTATCAAGGAATTGGAAGAAATAAAAACCAACCTATTGTTACAATAGCGGTCATAATGTAAATCCTAATTTTAATAAGAAAACACAAGAAAATGGCAAAGATCAACTTTGGAGGCGTAGAAGAGGAAGTAGTAACCAGAGAAGAATTTCCTTTAGAAAAAGCCAGAGAAGTCCTTAAAAACGAAACCATAGCCGTACTGGGATATGGAGTACAAGGTCCTGGACAGGCACTCAACCTGAGAGACAATGGTTTCAACGTTATCGTTGGCCAGCGTAAAGATTCGAAAACATGGGACAAAGCGGTGAAAGACGGCTGGGTACCTGGCAAGACACTATTTGAATTGGAAGAGGCCTGCGAAAAAGGCACCATCCTTCAGTTCTTACTATCTGATGCCGGACAAATTGCGCTTTGGCCAACAGTGAAAAAGCATCTGAAAAAAGGCAAGACTTTATATTTTTCTCACGGCTTCGGCATCACTTACAAAGAGCAGACTGGCATTGTTCCTGACGCCGACATTGATGTGATCCTTGTAGCACCTAAAGGATCTGGCACCAGCCTTCGCCGTCTGTTCCTTGAAGGAAAAGGCTTGAACTCCAGCTTTGCTGTTCATCAGAACGCATCTGGCAAAGCAAGAGAAAACGCTATTGCCCTTGGTATTGGCGTAGGATCAGGCTACCTGTTCGAAACTGATTTCAGAAAAGAAGTATTCTCCGACCTTACCGGCGAAAGAGGCACGCTTATGGGCGCTCTGGCTGGCATTTTGGAGGCACAGTATACGCTGCTTCGCAAAAAAGGACACTCACCATCAGAATCTTTCAATGAGACAGTGGAAGAACTGACTGAGTCTCTAATCAAGCTGGTAGCCGAAAACGGTATGGACTGGATGTACGCCAACTGCTCTACGACTGCTCAACGTGGTGCACTTGACTGGAAAAACAGGTTCCGTGACGCCGTAGCTCCTGTGTTCGACGATTTGTACGAAAGCGTAGCAACAGGCAACGAAGCCCGTATTACTATTGAGGCCAACCGTCAGCCGGACTACCGTGCGAAACTGGAAGTAGAACTAGCTGAACTTCACGATTCAGAAATGTGGCAGGCAGGCGCTCAGGTGCGCAAGCTCCGCCCGAAACAGTAAATAGTAAATGGTAATCAGTAATCAGGTGACACCGATTACTGATTACCGATTACTTGATGCATTTACCTCCCCCAATGTCCTCCACACAATCTCCCCTCGTTGCCGCAGACAAAATCCTGCAGGCCAAAATCACACTCAAAGACGTTGTCCCTCCCACCCCGCTGCAATTCAATCAGCAGCTTTCTGAAAAATATGGAGCCAGGATTTACCTGAAGCGGGAAGACCTTAACATCGTTCGTTCTTATAAGATTAGAGGAGCCTTCAACAAAATTGCTTCGCTGTCGGATCAGCAAAGAGCCAACGGTATCTTCTGTGCCAGCGCTGGTAATCATGCACAAGGCGTTGCTTATGCGTGCTTCCATCAGAAGATTCATGGCAAGATTTATATGCCCACTCCCACGACCAGTCAGAAGATCGACAGGGTGCGGATGTTCGGAAAAGAGTTCGTTGAAGTAATTTTGATCGGCGACACGTTTGACGACGCCAATTCCCAGGCCGTTAAAGACTGTGAAGCCGCTGGCGGCACGTTTGTTCCTCCCTTTGATGACGAGAAAGTAATAGAAGGCCAGGGCACAGTGGCGGTGGAAATACTGGACGAAATTTCCGAACCCATCGACTACCTGCTTGTCCCCATTGGCGGCGGCGGGCTCTCTGCGGGTGTTGGGAGCTACTTTAAAGCATTGAGCCCAAAGACAAAAATCATTGGTGTAGAACCCCTGGGTGCCCCGGCCATGCAAAAGTCGCTGGAAGCAGGTCATGTGGTTACATTGGAGCAGATCGACAAGTTTGTGGATGGCGCCGCTGTGCAAAGCGTGGGTAAGCTTAACCTGGAAATCTGCAAAGAAGTGCTCAGCGAAGTGGTGCTGGTGCCCGAGGGTAAAGTGTGTACCGCCCTGCTGGAGCTTTACAACAACGAAGGCATCATTGTGGAACCAGCAGGTGCGTTGACAACAGCAGCACTCGACTTGGTAGCTGATCAAATCAAAGGAAAAACCGTCGTTGCCATAGTCAGTGGTGGCAATAACGATATCATTCGGATGGCCGAGATCAAAGAGAGATCAATGCTATACGAAGGGTTGAGGCACTATTTTATCGTGAAATTTCCACAGCGGGCCGGGGCTCTTAAAGAGTTTCTTGTCAATGTGTTGGGGCCAAGCGATGACATCATCCTTTTCGAGTACACCAAAAAGACGGCTCGTGAAAACGGCCCGGCCATGATCGGCATAGAGCTAAAGGATCGGAACGACTTCCAAAGCCTGCTCGATAGAATGAAGGCCTATAACATCAACTACCAACTGCTCAACAACAAGCCCGAGCTGTTTGGGATGCTGGTTTGATTGGGGGCATTTTGGCGTATCCCAGAGCCAAAAAAAAGGCCCGAATCCGGGCCTTTGCGTTGTTGCAGAAATCTATTGTTTAATAAACCTAAAGTCTTTTCGAACTTTGTTGTCGAATACCCGCAAATAGTAGACCCCGGCAGGTAATTCGGCCAATTCAATTGAATTCTCATTAGCTCGTAGCTGTAATTCCTTCACCAGGCTTCCCGAGACATTCGATATTTGCACCAACTTGTCGGCATGAAACACTTCATTTAGCGATTTCAGCGAAATTCTTTCCGTTGCTGGATTTGGATAAACGGTGATATTGCTGAGATAAGAATCGTTAATACCTGTTATCGTCACATTCACTTCCGCCGAGGTACTGGTACATCCATCCACATCCACCATCACCTTAAATACGCCACTGTCCTCATTGGGAAGGTTATTTCCTTCGGTAGGCAATTCCTGTCCATCTCTGAACCAGGTGTAAGTAGCGCCGGTTACCAAAGTGGTTGATAAGTTTTTTCCTTTAGAAGTGACAGTAATCACTGGCAAGGCAGGGTTAACACAGATCGACTGGGTAGCAGCGGTGGCGGCGTTGTAATTGCCATTGCCAGGCTGACTGGCGGAAATTGTTAGTGGACCGGCACCCAGCAGGGTTACGGTATTCCCTTCAAGGCTTGCGGCACCTTCGACAGAAAAAGTGATTGGCAGCCCACTGGACGACGAAGCCTCAAGAGTAACAGTGCCCTCTTCCAGGTTCACATCCTGCAGTGGTGTAAAGCTAATCGTTTGGCTGGCCTTTGCCACTTGTATAGTGACCGACGCATCCGCCGCAGTGTAGCCATCATTCCCTGCCTGCACTGCATCTATAATAATTTCGCCAGCCCCGGTTATGGTCACCACATTTTCCGAAATAGTAGCGGGTCCGGTGACCGAAAGCGCTACGGCCAGTCCGGCGCTGGACGTGGCGGTTACTTCGAAAGCAGCATCGCCAAATGTCTTATTATCTATCGCAGCAATTGTAATCGTTTGGGATAACTTATCAATTGATCCGTCGCAGTTGTTGTCCTTGCCATCAGGCAAAGCGGGAGCGCTTGGGTAAACGTCCTTGTCAGTGTCGTTGCAGTCTGTGGCGTCGGCCACAAACCCCTCCGGCTTACTACATGATTTTGAGGTGGTGGCCGCATCACCAAATCCGTCTCCATCGGCATCTTTGTACCACACTGTATTGGGATTAACATCCGCCTTGGCATCATCGCAATCGCCTGTCACGAGCACATATCCCTCAGGTTTTGTGCACTGTGTCTTTTTATCCGTTTCCAATCCAAACCCATCACCATCGGCATCAGCATACCACACAGTCGTCGGATTGATAGCTTCCTGACTGTCGTCGCAATCACCTACTGTTAAGATGTATCCAGCTGGCTGAGTACATTGGGTCTTCGTCACACCTTCGTCTCCATAACCATCCCCGTCGGCGTCGGCATACCAAACAGTTGTTGGTTTGATAGTTTCTTTGGTATCGTCACAGTCGTCAGCATTCGCCACATACCCGGCAGGGGCAGCACATTGTGTAAGGCTAACGGCTGAATTGCCGTAGCCATCGCCATCGCTGTCCTGGTACCAAACGGTGGTTGGTTTGATGTTAGCATCAGTATCGTTACAGTCGCCACTTACCCGCACATAACCGGTGGGCTGCGTACACTGCGTTTTTGTGTCTGTATCTGTGCCATAGCCGTCACCATCGGTATCGGCATACCAAACTGTAGCTGGATTGATAGTGCCGTCGCTGTCGTCACAATCTCCGTCGCACTTCTTGTAGCCATCACCATCCACATCTGAGTCAGCAACCAGAATATTGCTGTTCTGCGCCACTTCCTGTCCGTCGTCGCAGCCATCGTCGTCGGTGTCGGCCAGGTTCGGATCGGACTCATAATCGTTCACTTCTTCTCCATCTTCAAGGCTGTCCTCATCAGTGTCCTTTACCAGTGGGTCAGTACCATAAACATTCACTTCATCACCGTCGCTGAGGCCGTCACCATCGGTATCGGATAGCAAAGGGTCGGTGCTATAAGTGATTAGTTCCTCATAATCATTTAACCCATCATTATCGCTATCCGAAAGCGTGGGATCAGTACCGTATGTAATGACTTCGTCATAGTCACTAATTTCGTCTCCATCTGAATCGGTAAGCGTCGGGTCACTGCCATATGTATTTACTTCATCGCCATCCTCCAGACCGTCATCGTCAGAATCCTTCAGCGTCGGGTCGGAACCATACACGTTCACTTCATCGCCATCTTCAAGGCCGTCATCATCGGAGTCTTTGAGGGTAGGGTCACTGCCATAGGAATTGATTTCGTCGTAATCACTGAGGCCATCATCGTCAGAATCTGAAAGTGTCGGGTCGGTACCATAAGTGTTCACCTCCTCAAAATCATTCAGGCCATCGCCGTCGGAATCTGATAGAGTAGGATCAGAACCGTAAGTATTTATTTCCTCGCCATCTTCCAGCCCATCATCATCTGTGTCCTTCAAAGTTGGGTCAGAGCCGTAAAGATTTACTTCATCCCCATCATTCAACCCATCGTCATCGGTGTCGGCAAGCTCAGGATCGGTGTTGTATATATTGATCTCATCATCATCTGTCAGCCCATCCCCATCCGTGTCGGTGGTTACATAACTTTCCAGGGTAATCTCATTGCCTGCGGAAGTAGCCAAAAAGGGAGCCAGCAGCAGCAAAAAGGCAAGAGTACTCCATATCGTTGGTTTGTATATCGAACTCATCGTAGTAGTAGTTTGGGTTAGATTAGTGGGTCAGAATGATTCTCCTGCTAATTTCCAGTCCTTTGCCATTCGAAAGCTTAAAGACATAGATGCCAGAAGGTCGATCCCTCCCCTGCCAGATAAACTCAGCCTGCTCTTCTCCCTCGAGCCACCCGTCAAACAAGTGTTGTACCTCCTGCCCGGCAAGGTTAAACACCGACAAAGAGAAGTAGTCACTTTGCGGTGGTATAAGCCGGAAAAACACCTGATCAGGTGATGGGTTTGGATAAATCACCAATTCAAAAGCTGCCAGAACTTCTTCAAGTCCCATGGCTATCTCAGTATCATCTTCTTCAGCTACCCTGGCTCCTGGCTCGGCAATGGTTTGGAAAGTAGACACTGACGAGAACTGGCTGCGCAACGAATTATCACCTGAGCAAATTGTACGCACTTTCCACTGGTAGGTGGTCAGCGAAGTCAGTCCTGAGAGGCTTATCGATGCAGTGGCTGAAGTTGCCGCCGTCCAGATAATGTCGCCCTGCTTGCGGTACAAAACTTCATAGCTCAGGGCCCCGCTGGCAGCCCCCCACGACAAATCGGCGGTGGTCTGCTCGGTGACGCCAACCGTTAAACCGGTTGGAACCGCACATGCCGTGGCACCAGTAGTACTAAACTCCATTATGGAGGAATACGGGGACACCAGGCTGTTATCCGGAGCACAAAGTGTTCTCACCCTTACCTGGTATGGCATACCCGACGACAAGCCAGACAGGCTTACCGAAGCGGTACCTGCAAGCACCTGTGTCCAAATGGTAGTACCTTTTACTCGATAACGAACGTCATATTGATCTACACCCGCAGCAACAGTCCAGGTAACCTGAGCGCCCGTGTCGGTGATGGCCGACGCTGCGAGGCCAGTTGGCGATTCACATGACACTGTGCCGGTGGTGGTGAAAAATTCCACACCGGAGTACAACGATTTCAGTGAGCCATTGGCCGCACAAACAGAACGCACCTGGAATTGATAATTGGTGCCCGTTTGGAGCGAGCCGAGGCTGATCGCATTCGTGCCAACATTCAAGTTTGTCCAGATGGTGGAGCCACTCACCCTGAACCGGACGTCATAACTCAAGGAGCCAAGGTTAGCCCAGGTTATCTCTGCGTCTGTATCAGCAGCACTAACGTTAAAACCGGACGGTACATCGCAACTTGGTAAGCCATCGGTGGTGAACTCTGCCGGGACAGAGTATACCGACGACAACACAGGATTGGTGCTACAGTTTGATTTCACAGAGAACTGATAAGGCATGCCTGGCTCGAGCCCTGTAAGATTGTAAATATTTGTTCCGGTTGTAACGAGCGTCCACAAACTGGTTCCTTTCACCCGATACCTCAACCCGTAGCCACTTGCTGCTTCTGCCACAGTGGTCCATGAAACCGTGGCCGAGCTGGACGTAATATTGGAAGCAGCAAGGTTAACAGGAATTTCACAGCTGACGGTCCCAGAGGTTTCGAATGAAACCAATGAGCTAAACAGGCTCTGAACACTTCCATCTACGGCACAAATTGCCTTGACCTGCACCTGATAAGGCATGCCTGACTCAAGGCCGGTGAGGACGTAGGAAGGACTGACCACCGGAACCATCGTCCATATGGGTGTTCCTGCGATTCGGTAGCGAATTTGGTAGGATGTCGCACCGACATCGCTCCAGCTAAGGTTAGCCGACTGGTCAGTGATTGCCGACACCAATAGGTTTGTTGGCACTTCACACGAAACTACACCCGTAGTTTCAAAGAACGCCATGGAAGCAAAAGGCGAAGCAAGGGTACCCTCCGCATTGCAAATGGTTCTTACGGTCCACATATAGGGCATTCCGCTCACCAGTGAACTGACGTTCAATGAATTGGTTGCGGTGGTTTGATAGCTCCATGTGGTAGTTCCCTCCAACCTGTAGCGTACCTGATAGCTGAAAGCGCCGCCCTGAGCCGCCCACGTCAAACTCGCATCGGTTGTGCCTGGAGTAGCTACCAAACCCGCAGGAGTGGTACATGCAGCCGCTCCCTGGGTGGTGAAGATGTAGGTGGTTGAATAAACAGACACAAACGTACCATCAAGGGTACAAACCGATCTGGCCTGCACCTGGTAGGAAGTGCCTCCGCTAAGCCCTGTCAATTGCTTACTGTTTGTTGGGCTCTGTACATAATTCCAAACAGTAGTGCCCTGCACACGGTAACGAATGTCGTAGGCGACGGCACCTGTGCTGGCAGTCCAGCTTAAATCTGCGGTATTGGTAGTCACTGTAGCGCTCAACCCAACCGGAGTCACACAACTTGGTGCACCCGTGGTAGTAAACTGATTGACAGTTGTGTAGACTGAACTCAGCCCTGCACTCGAATTGCAGACAGCCTTGAGCATGTACACATAGTCAGTACCTGGTTCCAGGTCAGTCAAATCTATGCTGGCTGTAGCTGTGCCGGTGGTCGTCCAGATAGCAGTGCCGTTGGGCTTGTACCTGATTTCGTATGATTCAGCCGATTGGTCTGTCCAGGAAACTGTAGCAGACGAAGCAGTGATACCCGAAACCGACATACCTGCTGGCACCGGACAACTTACAGCTCCCGAAGTAGTAAACTCATATACTGATGAATACAGGGTCTGAACAGCCGCACAAACTCCTCTTACCTGTATCTGATACGCCATACCAGCCTGCAGGCCAGTGAGACTCGCACTCGCAGAAACAAGCCCCGTAGTGGTGGTCCAGATAGTAGTTCCTTTTAGCCTGTAACGAACATCATAGGTCACAGCCCCCGTATTATTCCATGTAATGTCCTGCTCCGTATCACTGATGCTCACATCGCTCGCTATTACAGGCACTTCACAAGCAGGTGTACCCAATGTGGTGAACGATTCCACATCCGTATAAGCCGACGTCAGCACCTCAGACCCAGTACAGGTCATGTTCACTTGAACAAGGTACTGCACACCAGGCTCAAGTGCGGTAAGTTGAAGGGTGGTTTCCCCTTGAATTACCTCTTCCCATGTGAGCGTACCCAATGGTTTGTAACGGATTTTATAAGTGAGCGCATCTCCGGCAGGGTACTGAGCTATATTCCAGCTTAAGTCAGCTGTGGTGGAAGTAACATTCGAAACAGTGAACGACACAGGCGTATCGCATATTTCCTGATACTTGTACTTGCCCACAAACATAGCCGCCGAGCCACCAGAATTCAACGTAGTTAACTGGCCAAATTCAGCAGCTCCCAAAAAGCGGCCGGTGGCGTAGAGATTGTTCTCAAAAACTGAAACAGCACGATTCGACACCAGATAATTAGACTTACCTTCTACCTTGTCTACCCGAAGGACTGCTCCAGAGGCATCGTAGTGAGCAAAGAATCCAAAACCGTTGCTCAAAGTCTCAGCCGACGGCGGGAATAACATTTGATCAATCCCCATAAAACCGCTTACGACAATTTGTCCTGAGCTGCCCGTTGCCATCGCCAGAATGCCATCGCTTCCAGCTCCGCCCATTGTGCGAATCCACTGTGTGTCGCCGTTGGCACTGCTTGCAGCCAGCAGGAATCCGTCCCGTCCTCCTGCACTGCTGGCAGGGCCAATTGTAGGAACCACCAGAGAACTGCCATCGAAAAAGCCGCCAACGTACACATTGCTGCCATTTACTGCCACTGCATAGGCGATATCGTTTTCAGGGGTTGATGCTTGCTTCACCCACAGAGCATCGCCAGAATTATTGAACTTAGCGTAGTAAATGTCGATTGTGCCGCTGACTGACAAGCCAACACCGGCTATGCTGGGAGCGCCGCTAAAACCACCTACAACGTATATATTGCCCTGCGCATCAACAGCGAGATCGTTGCCTGAAACGCCTGATTCGGCAGACACAGGCCTTGTCCTCACAAAGTTTCCGTTCGGTGAGATGGTCACTATGTGTAAACCAGCGTTGAGCGCACTGCCTCCAAAGGTGCCATTTACGCTGGAAGAGCTGTATAGCAGATGGATATTACCACTTCCATCAAAGGCATGGGAGGTGATGAGGTCGTTGAGTGAGCCCCCTAAAGACTTGGCCCATATCAACTGCCCATTGGTGTCCATTTTCAGTAGGAATCCGTCAGTGCTCCCTTGTGAATTGAAAGTAGGGCCGTTGGGAATGGTCAGCTGTCCACTAAAATACCCACTGACGTACAACACGCCATTGGCATCAACTTTTACTTCTTCCACTGATGCGCCACTATTGGATAATAGTTGTCGGCCCCACACGATATTTCCGTCCGCATCATATTTAATAACAAAGCCGTCGCTGCCTCCAGATACAACCCAGCTTTCAGCACCGACAAACAAGTCGGCATCAACACGCCCTCCAACATAGGTATTACCATTGTTGTCGTTGGCAACGGTGCGTCCATAAGAAGGTGAATTCAGGCTACTTGCCCAGGCCCACCGGTCATCAAGCGTGCCGGAGAAAGTGGCAGCACCATCATACACATAATCCGATTCCTCACTGGCTCCCACAGCTTTCAGCCTGTAAAAGTAGTAGGTGTCTGGAGTGAGGCCGGTATTAGTGTATTCAGTGCCATTGGCACCGACAGGAATGCCTACTAAATCAGTCGTGAAATCATCCGAAGTTGATCTTTCCAGCGCATAGTGAGTTTCATTGTTAGCATAGTCAATCCAGCTAATGTGAAGTGACGTCTCACTCAAAGGCAATACCAGGAAATCGGATGGTACCTGGGGAAAAGCGTCATTGGCAATGGTATGAATAAAGCCAATATTCATTTGATAGTTACCACCTGAAGCACCCCCCCCTACAGACTGGCCGGCTACCCCAAAATGCTGGATATTTGTGCCAGTTGAACTGCCACCGCCATTCGACGTTGTTTGGCTCGTCTGCACCAGCTGCGCCTGTGCTCCCTCGTAAAGGAGAACAGTGCACGCCAGTAGTAAATAATATCTTAAGTTTCGTTTCATAGTCATTCAGTTTTTAAGTCCAACTTGATTGAGTGGATTAGGTAGTTGAATGACTACTCTTGTTTCCCTAGTGAGATGCTGTTTTCATCCGATGGTTTAGAAGGTGCCTGTAGCAGGTTCACCAGCGATTTAACGCTGGCTTCCAGTTCGGTTATTCGTTTTTCGTTGTTGCTTGCCGTTGCCAGCTCCGTTTTTAGTGAAGCGTTTTCTGTTTTAAGTGTTTCGATCTGAGTATTCAGCTCTTTGATGGCTTCGATAAGCACCGCTACCATTTGAGCATAATTCACAGACTTCATGCCCTCTTCGTTGGTGTGTACAAACTCCGGATAAACTTTCTCTACCTCCTGAGCGATCACGCCGATTTGTCTGCTTTGAGATTTGGCTTTGTCTACCCAGTTGTAGGATACACCACGGAGTTTAAGTGTGTTTGCCAGAGAGTGCTCGATCGGCGTTATGTTCTCCTTCAAACGACCATCTGAAGTGGTATTGAAATTTGTTGCGAACATGTCTCCTTCAGCGCTCACACTGTTGCTGGCGTTTACGCTTCCGTCGCCCCATATGTACACATAACTTCCGGGCCCATCGAGTGCGATATGACTTCTTACATTGCCATCGCTATCAAAGTCATAGCCACCATACATCCTTAGACCGTGACCCGCAGACGTAGCCCCTAAGTTGACTGTCCCGCTGGTGTTTCCGTTGTTTTCGCCCGTTGCGACATTTACAAGCCCATTCTTAACATTGATACTTCCGTCAACTCCACTGAGTGTGATAATATTGGCATTGCTTGCATCGTTCACATTCATGTATCCTGCATCCTGGTCGTTGCCCATTTCAATTGAATTATTGGCTGGATTGCTGCCTTGCGCCACTGCCAACATTGCAGAAGACCGAACTCCCCATTGCCCATCGAGGGTAACAAAGCCACCGTCGGCACTGTTGGTTAAATTTATGTGCCCTGAATAGGTAGACGCTCCATCATCATTTACCGAAGCCTGGATACGGGTTTGATCATTCGCATCTCTTAGCTCCAACGCACCCTGACCATCATTTCCCCATTCACTTTGCAGGGTGGCTCTTTTCATATAGATATTCTTAATGTCGCCGCTAAGCCCATTGGCATCAATTCGAAGGTTAGCTCCATCGGTGCCGTTAAAACTGACCGCACCCAATTCATTGCCCAACCCATCGTCGGCTACTTCCATCCATACCAAGTCCTGATCCGGCGTATTACCCCGCATGCGGAAGTAAGGTCTGCCCGCCCCATTCGTGGGATCCTCCCAGGATTTGGCCCCTATTTCCACGTTGCTCACTCCATCGTTAGCCTCTAGTCGCAAAGAGCCCCATTCCTGGCTCCCATCCTGATTGACCTGTAGGCCTGCATGGCTGTAAAACCAGCCGTTTCCGTCCGGCTTGTTGCCGAACAGTGATATATGCCCCAAATCGCTGTCCTGATAGTTTTGACCACCAATGATTACGTTGGGCGACTCTTGTCCGCTTAGCTGAAGACTACCTGACCACTCTGCGGGTGCATTTCCACCGGGATCGTTTGAGAGATTGGCAGAAACGAAGCTCCTTGGACAAGTAGGACAATTCACATCATTGTACACCGGGCCAAATAGGGAAAAGCTGCCAACTGTTTCTGATCCTGCTTTTTCTACTCCCAAAGCGATTCTGATATTGTCTTTCCCTGCTTCGGCATCGCCACGAAGGTCAAGGTAGCCCTGAAGACCTGTCTCCCAATCCTTTTCTCCAAAATTCCCGTAGTCCTGATTGATACCCGTGGCAGAAATGCTTCCCCCCTGACCATCGACAGAAAGTGTGCCGGTCACCTTCACATCTCCTTCAAACCATCCTGCCCAGTTTTCGCTTGTGGCACTTAGCGCTTTGCCGTATACACCAATATTTCTTGTGGAATTTACAGTAGATGATAAGCCGTATACTCCAATATTCTCACTTCCACCGCCAGTATCTCCATTGGTTCTTCCTCTGAGGCCGATGTTCTGAACGGGGTTACTACCAGCTGAAAAATCACCACCGAAGTTGTTGCCAGACCCCGGCGTGGAGTTGCCGGAAATGCCTCGCACACCGACGCTGAAACTAGACGGACCGTTGGCTTCTCCACGCAAGCCATAGATTACAGCAGTCGTATTTCCCTGGTCAGAATTAGCCTGACCATAAACCCCGTAATTGAAACTTGCAGACGTTGCCGAAACATTTGCCACCCCTCTCACACCAGTGTTTCCACCTTCTATTGCATTACCAACTCCCATGATCCCATTATACTCCGAAACGCCTGCTCCCTGAGAATCAAAAACTCCGGTGCCGTTTACCTCTCCTTTTAATGCCACAATGTATTCACCTGTCGAACTGTCCTGGGTTTTGGTAAAAGTGGAGGAGCCGTTTGCACCGCCATCCATCACCAGATTACCATTGATTTTTACATCGCCATCGAACCAGCCTGCCCAGTTTTCTGTGCCGCCTTCTGCGAGTCCAACCACGCCTTTGTTAATACCCGTTCCTTTGGCCCAGCCCAGCATTCCCTTATTCTCCACTCCACCTGTAATTTCGCTCCAGCCAACCACGCCTATATTGTCGGCCGCTCCTGCATCACCAGTCGCTCTGCCCCAAACACCAACATTTCCATTCAGGTTGTCTTTCGCTATCGCCATAGCTCCATAATTATAAGAGCCCCATGCGCCTTGAAAGTCCGTAACGGAACCATCGCCAGTGCCAAGTCCAAAGCCATAAAGACCAACATTTATTTTTCCTGTTCCCTCACCTTGTCCGTAAACGCCGTAATTGTCCCCATCAGTGCTGGCATATCCCTCTATGGCTGCCCAATTACTCGCTGGGCCCGATATTTCACCCAAAATCGCAGGTCGATCGGTACTTCCGTCCATTTCCTTCGTGAACTTCCACTCCTTGATACCAGCATAGAGAGTAATAGGAGATAAACTTATCGCCCCTACGGTAATTTCCAGGGTTCTTTCACTCACATCCGAAAACAGCTCATCAGGCAGAGTCGCAATGTCGCCTAATACAAGGGAATAAAGTCCATCCTGAACCTGTACACCAATGTGAGTTTCTGTCCACAAAGATCCGCCAACTCCGTCTGGTATATTGAAAACAAAATCTCTGGTACCCGTCACAGGTGTTCCGTTTTCAATAAGCTGCCCCTGAAAAGGAAGCTTCTGCGAGGAGGCTGTAAATGAGATTAGGGTGATTGCTAATGTTGTTACAAGGGCTTTCATAAAGTGATCTGTTGGTTGCTAATAAAACACCTTATAAAAGTAGTTGAGGGTCACCGAGATAGTCAATACTCAATTTGGAGTATTTCCAGACCAAGGTGGAAGTTATCATGAGACTCAATAAAACACTTCTTCTCCCTTAGAGTCTAAAATGTAATGAGTTCCGAAATAAAATTTTGTACTTACAAAAAATCACAATACACAGCTGTCTCCATTAGGCATATCAGCAAAATTATGGGAGAAACAGAAGCGTGAAGGGTTACTATACTTACAATGTAGTATAGCGAATAATATATAATTATTCCAATAAAAATAATTGACTTCAACCCACAAAATAGATGAGAGAAATTATCTCCTCCAAGTGAGAATTGGCGTGAGGCCGTAGCTCGAACACCCGCAGAATGTGACAAATAGGGTTCGTTTTTACACTACCGCTGCCTCCAGCCACTCCGGCTTGGTCGTTCTCACCTCCGCTCCAAGGTCGTGCAACAAGTTATAGAGCCCAAAATACGTCCTGTTGATGTACAACCCGTGCCTCGAACCTCTCGGATGCTTAGAGTTCTTGAACTCTTTGCGCTTCGAGATACTTTCCCCCAGGTCAAAGATCTTTTTGAAGTACTCCTCGTTGGCAAAATCAAATGACTCTTTATGAAAAGGAGCGCCCAGTAGCTGCATCATTTGCTTGAACACGTCGATGTAAAGAACTTTATAGTCGGCCGGGTCGTCTTCATACAAAAAGCACAGATCGTGAAATGCCGCCACCAGCTCCTCTTCTTTCCAGAGCAAGTCTTCCCTCATCAGTTGAAAGTAGGTCTTATAAAAATCTTCGGGAATCACTTTCACACAGCCGAAGTCAATCACACCCAGGCTGCCGTTCTCCATCATAAGGAAATTACCCGGATGTGGATCTGCGTGCACTTGAAGAAGATTGTGCACCTGGAAATTGTAGAAATCCCACATGGCCTGACCTATCTGGTTTCTAAGCTCCTGGGAAGGATTTGTTTTCAAAAATTCTTTCAGGTGCAAACCTTGTAACCAATCCATAGTCAAAATCCTTTCTGAAGACAATTCAGCATAGTATTTAGGAAAGGTCAGATTCGGAATATGGGCGCAAGCATCAGAAATTTGCTGTGAGCGAAGCAGCTCCAACTTGTAGTCGGTTTCCTCCAGCAGCCGTTCCTCCACTTCTTCCATATAGTGATCCAGTTCCTGCTCGTTCAGCTTCACGAGCCTGAGAGCAAAGGGCTTCACCAGCTTCAAGTCCGATCTTACACTGCCGGCCACTCCAGGGTACTGCACCTTTACGGCAAATTCTTTGTCGCCGATAGTGCCCTTATGCACCTGCCCAATAGAGGCTGCATTCACCGCACTTTTGGTAAACGACTCAAAAGCCTCCGTTGGCGACTTCCCAAGTTGTTCTTTGAAGGTCTTCACCACCAGCGGATAAGACAGCGGAGGAGCGCTATACTGCGCCATGGAGAACTGGTTTTGATAAGCCGTCGGGAGGATGTTCTTATCCATGGCCAGCATCTGAGCCACTTTCAACGCACTCCCTTTGAGCTCGCTCAGCGAACCGTAAATATCTTCTGCATTGGCCTGATCAAGATCCTCCCGGGAAGCATCGCCGGTCATAAAACGTTTGGCGTAATGCTTGACATAGTTGCCCCCTACCTTAGCGCCCGTACTTACAAACTTAGAGGCCCTAGCCACTTTCGAAGTGGGAATACTGGATTGTTCTTTCATTTGATCAGGCTTCCTTCTTCGATTGATAAATAAACTTGGCCAGGTCTAGCAATGAATCCACAGCTCCCCGCCCCATGAGGTCAAAAGCCAGGTTAACGGCTTTTTCTATCGCAGCATCCGTTTTTTCAAAGCCTTTGCTTTCGTCTTTGTGCCAAAAATTGAGAATAAACAAAGTTTGTACCCACATGGCCTCGCCATATCTGTCGCTGATAAAAGGACGGTTCGCAATTTCGTCTGTATCTTTTCCTTCAATCACAAGATTATTGGCCCAGGAAAGAAATTCGGATTTAAAAGCCTTGAGGAAATAAGGCGTTGTGGTGGGGTGCTTCACAGCTTGCATCTGCCACAGAATATAGCTCCTGTTTCGCTTCAGTTCCTCAATCAGGGTGTAGTAGAACGCTAAAAGTTTCTCCCTGACAGAATACTCTTCGTAAACTTTTTCTGATTCAATAGCCTGGATTGTGGCGCTAACAAAGTCGTGCCAAATACCCTTTTCAATAGACTCAAATGAATTGTAAAACTCGTACAGGTCTTCTTCTTTCAGTTTAAGCGACTTAGCAAACAAAAAAAAGGAAGATGGTGCTGCGCCATTTTCCAATACGTGCTCTTTGTATTTGGCCCTGATGTCGGCGCTTTGAGGTTTTTTGGCTCCAGCTTTTGCTTTGGGAGCCTTAGCTTCTTTTTCCATAGCATCATAACCAGTTTCTCACCTAAATGGTTAGCTACGGAGCGAAAAAAAATTATTGGTCTATGACGCTGTTCGTGATGTATTTGTTCACCTTCTTTTTTAAATCTTCCGGATCAAACGGTTTTATGATATGGTCGTTCATACCGAACCGTTTTACCTTATCCCGGTCTTCCATCATGGTGGATGCGGTGAGGGCAATAATGGGCGTGTTAATCCCGAGCGCCCTTATTTGCCTGGAGGCTTCATAGCCATCCATGACAGGCATTTGCAAGTCCATCAAAATCAGATCATACTTTTTGTTCTTGACTTTGTCGACAGCCTCAGCGCCATTGGCCGCTATTTCGATGCCAAACTCCCATTTTTTTAAAAACTTCTGGGCTACCAGCACATTGACTTTGTTGTCCTCAACTAGAAGAATATTCGCTCCTTTATTCCCTGATTCAACTCCATCCGCCAACGCTTCATCCTCTTCTACAGCATGATCCACGGTCTCGAACCTTTGAATAAAGTAAAACTCAGAGCCCTTGCCTTTCTCGCTGTTGAGACCGAGTTGCACGCCCTGAAGGTTAAGCAACCTTCTGGTAATTGTTAGACCGAGCCCGGTGCCCCCATATTCTCTGGTCACTGAGGTGCTCGCCTGAGTGAAGCTGTCAAATATTTTCTGCTGGTCGGCCATAGAAATGCCTATGCCGGTGTCCTTTATTGCAAACCGCAGCGTTATATGGCCTTCATCTCTGTCCAATTCATTCACTATTAACTCAATTCCACCTTCTTTGGTGAATTTCAGGGCATTGCTGATCAAATTGCTTAACACCTGGCTTGTTCGTGTCGAATCACAGACAATAGACTGAGTTATCGTTTCGTCAACCGATACCTTAATATAGAGCCCCCGCTCATCGGCTATCCTTTCAAAAACCTGCTTCAAGCGGGCCGTCAGCTGCCTGATGTTGACAGGCATTTTCTCAAACTCAATCCTGTTGGCTTCAATTTTATTAAGATCGAGGATGTCGTTGAGGATCACAAGCAGGTTCTCAGCAGAAAATTTCAGTGTGTTGAGTGCCTCTTTGTGTTCTTTTTTTGGTTTGTCGCCAATCATATAATTGGTCAGGCCTATTACTGCGTTCATTGGCGTTCTGATTTCATGCGACATCATGGAGAGGAAATCAGACTTGGTTCTCGATGCCTCCTCCGCCTCTTCCTTGGCCACCCTCAAAGACCTGGTTACCCTGAAGAACATGTTCAATGACTGGAAGAAAAAGAATGAAATAAACCCAATGAACGTCAGGAGTCTGTTTTCTGGCTCCAGTGCCAGGTAAACATATATTTTGTAGATAAACACCAACAGCACCACCATGGTGCTAGCCAAAGCATAATTGGCTCCGTCCCGATTAAACCTGGCCGCAGCAGCATACACGTAGGAAACGTAGGCAATTACAGCGACCATCACGAATAGATAGGGCTCAACAAAAAGTGTGAAAGTGGTGCTTGGCAAAACAAGGGTGAGCAGGCTCAGCAAGCCAGAGAGACCTGCAAATCCACCCAAAATAATAAGGCTGCCGTCTTTTGGAAAAAGAGTGTAAGAGTAGATGGCAAAAAGCGAGGGCGCTAAAAACAGGGCCAGGTACTCAAAATGCAAGGTTACCGTCCAGGGAATGTCAGGATACAGAATGTGCAGCGCATAGTTATCGGCGCCAAAAAACCTGTAGCTGAATACCAGGCAAAAAAGGCCAAAAGCGATGATGTAGTTTTCCTTTTGCCCAAATAAATAAAGTCCCAGGAAGAAAAGACCAGCCATGATCAGGCAGCCCGACAGCAACAGGTCGTAGCTGATATTGAACAGGCTGTCGTGCATAATTCTATCCCGGGCTCCCAACAGAATAGGCTCCCGGGCTCCACCTTTCGAGTGATGAAAATTGGAGATATGGAGCACTAACTCCAGGGTATCAGAGCTAGGAAGGATTCTGAGCGTTTTGGGAATCCAATGAGGCTCAGAAGTTTCTTTGGTGTTGCCCACCACGCCATTTTCCCCCAGCAGTTGACCGTCGACATACAGATCGTAGTCACTGTAGAAGTGACTGATGGCAATTGACAACGGGGGAGTTTGTTGTGGCAGAAGCAACTTGACCCTGTAGGTGGCAAAGCCCTGACTCGACAGTTCTACGCCACCAGCAGTTTTTGAATCGTTCCAGAGCTTGGGGAACATGAAATAATCAGGCGCTGGAGCAGCGTATTTGAACTGCTCTGGCGTTATCAATCTTTCCCAATAAAACTCCCACTCGCCCTCAAGTTGTGCTTTCCCCTGGGAAAAATTGAATGCCCTAAGGTCAATAATACCCCTCTCCGCTTCCCGGGCCTGTGCCCCAAAAGAAAGTACAACAAACAAACAAAAGAATTTGACCAGGCTCCGCATCGCTCGAAAATACGCTGCAATTTATGTATTTATAGTGGGGCACCGATAGTGCTGTAATATTTTATAGCTTTTCGACATTTTTCAGACACCACATACGATCAGAAACGCTTTCAATTAACTCCGAAACGATTGGTTCGACAAATATCATGGCAATCTTTCGCATGAATAACTTTTATGAAAATTGGCAAAAGGCTTACATTTGGCTCGTTTCATTTTCTAATATAGGCTATCGAATTGATGAACTCAGTCCCTTATGAATACCCACCGCTCCCAGTAACGTTAGAGGGTGAGCATGTAATCATTCAACCGATGCTTCCTGAGCACCTCGCCAGCCTTTGCGAAGTTGTCAAAGACGGTGAACTGTGGAAGCTTTGGTACACACTGGTACCCTCACCAGAAACAATGGAAGCCTGGATGCAAAAAGCTTTTAAGGAGCAGGCCAGCCAAACCTGCCTGCCTTTTGTGATTTATAGCAAGGCGCATCAAAAGATAGTTGGAGCTACCCGCTTCCTGAGGATTGAAAAAGCCGTACATCGATTGGAAATAGGTTCCACCTGGTATGCAAAGTCTGTTCAGCGCACTGCGATTAACACGGAATGCAAGCATTTGCTCCTTACACACGCTTTTGAAAACCTGAAATGCATTGCGGTGGAGTTTCGGACACACAGAATGAATACAGCATCAAGGGCAGCCATCGAACGGCTTGGTGCTCAACTCGACGGTATCTTCCGAAACCATTATATCATGCCCAACGGCACCATGAGGGATACCGCCGTTTATAGTATACTTGATACCGAATGGCCCACCGTAAAAAGTGGGCTGGAGTACAAGCTGGGCAGATAGCTTTACCTGGGGCTCATCTTGTAGCTTTCTTCAGACACTTTCATGATCATCTCTTTTGAGTAGTAAACGGGGAAGTATTTGTCATTCGCCCAAAGGTCGAAGAGGTTTTTATAATATTTGCTATCCGGATCGCCCGACTGCCCGGGGGAGTTGATACCCATCGAGCGATCCCAGCTTTGCGTGTCCATGATGATACGAAAGGTGGCACCATGGGTTTGATTGTCGCCTGACCCCGTCACACCGGGCGTTAAGTGGTAGCCTCCACGTGGTGCGGGACCAACATCCAATTTTTTCCGCATGTCAGCAGACACTGCCTCACTCATGGGGTGTTTGATTATCACATGATGGTTCTTTTCCTGGCCATATTGCCACTTGCGCTGGTCTCTCCCTAGTTTTTGCTCAAGCTGAGCAATGGCCACAGAAAGCGACGAAGTCAGTAGGTCGTCCCTTCCTTTGATGGGATCGCTGCCAAAAACCGGCGGCGGTGCCTGTAACCAGCCGATGACTTTAAACATGGAAAGCCCGGAAATGTGCGGCCTCGCTTCCGCCGGAATCATCAGATCCTTCATTCTCGCATTGATCTCCTTTTCCCAGGCTGCATAAATGGTGGCCGTTGTGGAATTCTTGTCGAGCACAAAATTCCAGGCCAGCAGTTTGTCTCTCGCTGCACTTATTTTTGTGTCAGCAATAGACAGATTTTTTAACATAGGCACGATTTCCCTTGCCGGAAGCGCCAGGTAGTCCGTTTGCATGGCTGCCATGTCCCCCAGGCTCAGCACCCTACCCGAAGCAATGATCTCCTTCAGCCTGTCGCCTCTGTACCCATCACCCCAGTCAAAAGTAATTACCTCGGGAAACTCATAATCGGTTTTGGTAAGGTTCTCATTGGCGGTAATCACATAGCCTTCCACCGGATTGTAGCTGTGAGGCTTGGCTTTGATAGGCAAGTAGCCTCCCCACTCGTATCGGCCGTCGCCAGGCACTGGCACCATGCCGCTGAAGTTTTTACGAATGGGAGCTATGCCCACAGCCTGCCAGCCGATGTTTCCTTTCCGGTCGGCCCAGATCATGTTTTCTCCTGGGATATGGCTGTAGTTGCAAGCCTCCCGAAACTCCTCCCAGGTCTCGGCCTGATCCATCCTTAAACTAGCCAGATAGGGCGCACCGCCCACCTCCTGCCACCCACAGCGGACAGCATAAGCAACGTATTTATCCGCTTTTTCAAACACTACAGGGCCATGGCGGGTGTATTTCAATTCAACAGTGACGTCGGGCCGGTCTTTCACTTTGATCGTCTCGGTGATGATTTTCATATCTTCCCAGCCGCCGTTGTATTTGTACTGGTTAGGGTTTTCCGGGTTTGTTTCATACACATACAAATCTTCGCTATCGTTGGTAAACACCGTGAGCCCCCAGGCACCATACTCATTGTGGCCAATGGAAATGCCGGGAATCTCAGGCTCACCCGCCCCTATCACATTCCATCCCGGCGCTACCAGGTGCGACCAATAGCGAAGTGAGGGTGCCGCCAGTCCACGATGCGGGTCATTAGCCAGCATGGGGTAGCCGCTCTGAGTACGCTCGCCACTCACCACCCAATTGTTACTGCCAACGGCGTTTCTAAGTTCCTGCCTGTCGAGCGTAAAGTCCTCTTCCCATTTGGCTGCCAGCTCGCTGTACTTCTCCATGCCTTCCCTGGCGCTGGCTTGCACATCTGAGGGTTGAAATTTGACAGATTTCCGATAAGCATTATAAAGCTCAAGGATATCTTCGGTCAGCAGCGACTGGTCAATAACCGGGTCCATATTCAAATCGGGATCGAACGGATGATAGTACTCTATTTCCTTAAACTTTTCGGCTCCAATCGCCGCCACTGCCCGGGCAGCTTTTAGCTCGTTGCCAATATTCCCCAACAACCCCTGATGCCTGGAAATAACTACTTCTGGTGTCCACGGCTGCGGTTTTGTCTTCAACAGTTGAAACTCGACAGGGAGCTTCTCCGGAGCTGAATTAGCTTCAGCGATATAGGTATTTACACCATCTACAAAAGCGGTAATGATTTCCTCTCCTCTTTCATGATAGTGATTCATTTCTTCCTTTATGTTCCCCCGAAACTTAAAGAGCCTCGTACCTATGTCTCTTTTGATTTCACGCTCTCCCAGCAGTTCAGCTACCGTACCTGTGGCCTGCCTTCGCCAAATTTCAAACTGAAAAAGGCGATCTTTGGCGGCCATGTAGCCCTGCGTAAAAAAGAGGTCGTGCTCATTCTCAGCATAAATATGGTTGATACCCCAGGGGTCACGGTATACCTCTACTTTATCCTGCAGCCCGGAAACTGTTAGTTGTTGAGCATGCGATGTAAAGAAGCTGAAAAGCAATAGGAAGGACGGTGCTGCTATTTTTTTTAACATCAATTCTGAGGTTTACAATTGGTTGTCTAGATTTGAGAAGGTATAAAAATTAAGCCCGCCAAGAGGCTGCATTTTTTAATAAAGGCCAAAACAATGACTGAGGAGACAATAAAAGTTATAGACGGATACGAGCATGTGCGCCATCATCCGAGGGCATTTACCCCGGAAATCACCTTGCAAAAGAGCCTGCACTTCTATCAGGACATGGACTTGCGGCGAACCGTCAGGGATTTCTCCGACAAACCGGTTGATCGGGCAGTGATCGAAAATATCATAAAAACCGCCTCTACAGCACCTTCCGGAGCACATAAGCAACCCTGGACATTCTGTGCCATTTCAAACCCAGCGATCAAAAAGGAAATAAGAAAAGCAGCCGAACAGGAAGAATACGAGAGCTACCATGGCCGAATGAGTGAACGCTGGCTGAAAGACCTCGCACCTATAGGCACCAATTGGGACAAACCCTTTCTTGAAACAGCTCCATGGATCGTTGTGGTCTTCAAAAAAGTGTATGACAAGGATGAAGAAGGCGAAAAGATCAACAACTACTACGTAAATGAATCGGTGGGAATTGCCTGTGGTATATTCATTACAGCGGTGCACATGGCTGGGTTGGTGACACTGACTCATACGCCCAGTCCCATGAATTTTCTCTCGAAAATACTCGACAGGCCCGACAACGAAAGGCCCTATTTGTTACTACCAGTGGGTTATGCGGCCGACGAGGTTTACGTGCCTAAGCTGGCAAGAAAGCCGCTGGAGGAAGTGGCTAAGTTTTATTGAGCAGGTTCCAGGCGCATGGCTTCCTTGAAATCGAGTCCAAATTTCACCCTGTCGTGCATATTCCTCATAATTCTCCTGGGGCCCACAATGGTCATGTTGTGGTTTTTGAACTTCACGGTAATTGTAACATTCTCCATCCATTGATTCAGTGAGACAATCCCACTGATCTCAGGATCGAAAACCATCACCTGGTCTTTATCTTTTCTCAACTCATAGCCTTCTTTTCGCATCGCTTCAGTGACCAGCTTGCCAAGCTTTCTCTTGGTGACATGCGTAACTTTCAGCGTTGAATGTCTGGTGATGTAAGCAATCCCACTGGCAAGAAAAAAGGGAAGAAGAATAAACCGATAGAGCCCCTGGCCGACAATGATTCCTTCAAGTGACTGATCCATTAAGTAACTCGCCAGAAGCGACAATCCTGCCAGAATAACTATTAACAGACTAAAAACCTTAACGAATACCTGGGGTTCGAATCGTCCTAGCGAATAAGTAATCTCCGGTTTTTTATCCATTCCTTGGGGCGTGTTAACGTGGCTGCAATAATAACTTTTGAAAATGACTTAATTCAATTTCATTTTCAATAAATCTTACAATAAGCGGCTACTATTTTGACAGAAACGAGCATTCCGAGACAATAAATAGCTAACTTAGTTCTGATGAGGCCACTTCTCCCCTTCCTTATTTTAGCTGCCATGCTGAGTTGCGGACAAAAACGATCTACCATCGACCCAACTGATAAAACTGGTTCATCTGTAAATGGTACGGCCTCATCGCTTCCTGTCGCCAATCGCAAGACGGCTCTTGCCCTAAATGCCTATCGGGATGTAGTCGATCTTACGGGCTACAAAGATTTGGGCAGTTTTCATTTTCGCAGGCTGCATTTCTATACCAGAAAGAATCCGGGGATCAAAATTGGCCCAGCCAACGTAGATGAAATCACGGCTTACTTTATCGATCGCTATGCAGTGAAAATAAGGTACAAGCTGTCGGAAGACGTGGCTTCCTACCTGGTCGACTCGCTGACTACAGATACCAAAAGGGTGCAAGACCTGAACCGGGACTGGTCGAAACAGCGGCAGATCAAATGGAACTACTTCAGCAAGATCATTACGTATCAAAACAAGTGCCCGGACGATGATCTCGCTCTGACACTGACCAACGAAATATGTGATAGCCCCTATTGGTTGTATGTTGAGCTTCCCGGCTACAAGAAAAAGGTAAAAGAGCTCAAAACCGTGGAGAACGCCGTGCACGAGTACCTCATCGACGCCCCTTCGGCGCAGGTTTCTTCACCGGACTAGGCTCACCGTGATAGTGTGCCAATACTCCCTGAACAATCAGCGCTTGTGCCGCAATATATGTCACCATTACCCAAAAACCAGCCATGGGAAATGGCCCGACAAACTTACTTACCGCCAGCATAGAATCGGAGACGAGAAAGGCGATGGCGCCAAAAAATAAAAGCGAGAAACTCGTTTCGTTGGTTCTGTTTTTTCTGATCACTGCCATCAGCAGCATGCCCACCAAACAAGCACCATAAAGGATGACGGGAACCTTGAAGTTGCCGAGGAAATTCCAGAGCGTGTAGAGCATGAAAAAGTAAAAGATGACAAGCAGGCCCACACTGAATTTTGTCCGCCATTCCATCTTTTTCTTTGAAGGATTTTTAAGCTGAGCAAAATTGAATCCATACATGATCTGTGCTATTAGAAATGCGCCCAGACCAAGCAGGAAATACATTTCCGCCTTTTCCTGATACATAAGCAATGAATCACCCAGCCAGCTAAAAACCAGCGCCGCCAGAATGCCTACCCTCACCGACTTGTCAACCGCCTTGCTACTCAACCAAAAATAAAAGGCCAACAAGGGCATCAACAAAGGCTTGGTCCAGTGGATCAGGTCGGAGTTTTCAACGCCCACCGCCCACAGGTGCATACCTATCGAAAGAAGGAAAAGGACAGAGATCAGGTTTCGGGTGTTCATTGTCTGTGTTTTGGAACAAAGTAAATAAATCTACTGGCGCAGTTGAGAGGGAATCACGTCTTTTTTCTTACCGATGAGCTCCACAAAAACCCAACCCAGAAAGGCAACAAAGCCTACGAAAGAGAACACAAAGGGCATATGCGAAAAATGGTTGCCATACAGCCACCCTGCCAGCAGTGCCCCCAAACCTATGCCCACTTCCAGGGCAATATACATGGTGGCAATGCCCCTGCCTCTGTGGCGTTCATCACTGAGGTCAATGGTCCAGGCGTAAATGGTTGGTGAGTTCATGCCCGTACCGATGCCAAACAGTACAGCACCTGTCAAAAACTGCCATACACTGGTGGAAAATCCGGTGGTGATCATGGCTGCCACAAGAAAGAAGATGGAGAAACGCAGCACAGCTACCCTTCCATACTTGTCCGACGCTTTGCCGGCAATGAACCTGATACCCAGAGAAGCAATGGTGAAAGTAGTAAAATACAGTCCCCTGTTTCCCATTCCCAAATAGTCGCTAAAGTCGGGTGCGAGGGTAAGCACAGCCCCGAAAGGCAGCATCGTCAGCAGCAAGGTAACCGAGGGGTAAAGCACCCTGGGTTCATACACATCGGCCCAATTGATCTTCAGGTGGTCAGGGCGAAATTTCTCCCTATTGACCAGCGTCTCTCTCATGCCAGCCAGTATAACCACTGACAACAGCGCCATTAATGAAGAGGTGTAGAACATGGTGTTCAGCGAAGCAGCTGAGGCGATGTAGGAACCTATGGCAGGCCCGATGGCCATCCCCATACTTCCAAAGAGGCCAAAAATGCCCATGGCTTCTCCCCTCTTCAGCAGCGGCGCAATGTCTCCTACATAGGCTGCCGTGCCAGTAGGTTTAAAACCTGTTGAAAAACCATGAAAGAAACGAAGCAACAAGAAAGCCCATACCACGGTGACATGGGGATATACCAGCGCCGCCAATCCGCTGACCGTAGCGCCAAATACCATCACAGGTACTCGTCCGACCTTATCGGCCAGCTTGCCACTGAATGGCCGGCTGAGGCCGGCTGTGAGGGTAAAAACCGAAATAATGAGACCCTTGTAGTCGCCACCACCAATGGAGGTCAGGAAAGCTGGCAGCTCCGGGATGATCATGTTGAAGCTGCTGAAGAAAAGGAGACTACTGAAACACAATAGCATAAACTGCCATGTGTATATCTTTTGCTGGGTCATAGAAAAAATCGACGGGTAAAGGTAGAACCTTCGGGAAGGTTATTCAAAAAATTGCATGGGTTTTGACGACGTTGTCTCAACACGGGTGCCTGGACAACGAATCTACTTCAGAAACCACCTTGCCTCTGGGACGGTAATTGCGAGCGAGTAAATAAATCAAATTCATTGAACGGGAAGCCTTACGAGCGTGGCAATCTGTCTGTTAGAATTCGTATCCAAAACAAGTAGATTGCCACGGCTGATAGTAACGCACTTAAAGAAAAAATTGTCCACAGCCTCGCAATGACCGGTAAGGGTGGCTACTACCCTCCCCCGACCTACGCCTCCTGCCCCATCAAAAACGCTTTGATGTAGTCGTCGAGATCGCCGTCGAGTACATTCTGCACATCGGTGCGCTCCACGCCGGTGCGGGCATCCTTGATCAGTTTGTAAGGGTGCAGCACATAGTTGCGGATTTGCGAGCCAAAGTCGACCCGCATCTTGCCGGCTTCCACCTTGTCACGCACGGCATTGCGTTTCTCCACCTCCATCTGATACAGCCTCGACTTCAGCATTTGCATCGCCAGCTCTCGGTTGGCCAACTGCGACCGCTCCACCTGACACACCACCACAATACCAGTAGGCTTGTGGGTCAGCTGCACCTTGGTTTCAACCTTGTTTACGTTTTGGCCTCCTGCACCACCTGATCTTGAAGTATGCAATTCCACATCTGCGGGATTGATTTCAATCTCTATGCTGTCATCCGCCACCGGATATACGTAGATTGAGGCAAAAGAGGTATGTCTCCTTCCTCCTGAATCGAACGGTGATATACGCACCAGCCTGTGCACACCCGTTTCGGCTTTCAGGTAGCCGTAAGCAAACTGCCCTTCAAACTCCAGCGTGGCTGACTTAAGACCAGCCGTATCGCCTGGTGTGTAGTCCACCTGCCGCACTTTGTAACCATGCTTCTCTCCCCACATGATATACATCCGCATGAGGATTTCCGCCCAGTCGTTACTCTCTGTTCCGCCAGCACCCGGGTTGATTTCCAGCATGGCACTCAGCTGGTCTTCTTCCCCGCTAAGCATTTTCTTGAGTTCCACCTCTTCCAACTGCGCAGATACCTTTTTGTACTCCGCATCAACGTCCTCCATCTCAGCCTCGTCGGCATTGTAGAATTCATAGATGGTTTCAAGATCCTCCAGCGAAGTGCTTACTTCTTCATAGGCATTTGTCCACACCTTCTGCAGCCTTATTTCTTTCAACAGCTTTTCGGCTTCACTGGGTTTGTCCCAAAAGCCCGGCAGCACTGTCAGCGCCTCATTGTCTTCTACTTCACGTTTGCGGTTATCGTAGTCAAAGATACCCCCTCAAAGCCGCTACCCTGGCTTTCACGTCTTTCAACTGTTCTATTGTCATGGTGTTATTTGTTTTTCAATTAAGTATACTTTGTACGGGAATTACTAGTCCGTTCTTCACTCCGCACTCCAACTCAAAAGGCGAAATATTTTTTTTTTACCAATAACTTCACGGCTATTTGGCTAAGGGTTTGCACCCTTTAATTCCCTAAAGGGGTTCTAACTGCCTTCTTGTGCCCTTTAGGGTTAGGGTATTTAATGGAGTTGACCGTCGAATTGCCTTAGTCAAATAGCCTAAAACGATTTTCTAGATTTGATTAGCGCCCCCTAAACAACTTTCGCCAACCTTTCAACCTTAACCAACAAAAAATCCACCCCTTCGAAAAGCAGATGGATTTTGTAATATGTTACTATGGTCAGACTCTGTAAATCCAGCCGTGTGTGTCTTCTATTCTGCCGTACTTGATATCATCAAGCGCTTTCAAAAGCCTGTTCGACAGCGTTCTCGACTCCTCACCTGGCAATTCCAGGTCGCCATCTTCAAAACCGATGTGGCTGATTTTGGCAATAGTTGCCGCTGTGCCCACACCAAACGCTTCGTTCACCTTACCATCGAGCAATGCCTGCTTGAGCTCTTTTACATATACTTTGCGTTCTTCAACAGGATAGCCCCACTCTTTGGCCAGGGTAATCACACTGTCCCTGGTCACCCCATCAAGAATGGTTTCTCCTGCCGGAGCTGTGCAAAGCACGCCGTCAATCAGGAAGAACACATTCATGGTGCCAGACTCTTCAAAGTATTCGTGAGAGCCTGCGTTGGTCCAAAGTAACTGGTCGTAGCCCGCTTTTTGACCCTGCACCATTGGATACAATGCCGCTGCATAGTTGCCGGCAGTTTTGGCGCTGCCGGTGCCTCCGGGAGCAGCTCTTGTGTATTTTGTTTCCACTTTCACCTTCACCGGCCTGGAGTAATAAGCACCTGCAGGGCTGGTAAAAATGATGAATTGATATGTCAGTGACGACCTGATACCCACGAATGGATCGTTGCCGAAAACAAACGGACGGATGTACAGCGAAGTACCCGGCTTGTTAGGCACCCAGTCTCTGTCCAGTTTGAGCAGCTCAGTAAGCGCACTCATAAACATCTCCTCAGGAATCTCAGGGATGCACATCCGCACAGCGCTTTTGTTCAAGCGGTCGGCATTCTTATCAGGACGGAAAACAAGTACATCGCCGTTCTCAGCTTTGTACGCCTTCATGCCCTCAAAAATAGACTGGCCATAGTGCAATGTGGTGTTAGCGGGGCTCATTGACAGGTTGCCATAAGGCACAATCCTCAAATCCTTCCACTGTCCATCGACATAATCTGCCATAAACATGTGGTCAGAGTAGCTCTTACCAAATTGAACATTATCCATGTCCAGTTCCTTGATTCTGGACTTCGCCACCTGCGTGATCGGAAATTGAAGGGTATCTATCATGGCCTCAACCTATTATTGAAAAAGTAAAATTAGAAATTTAATCTCTAAACGATGGTATAACGGACGGGAAGAATCTTTGGTTTTTTCAAAAAAATTGAGGCAGGGTGCAATTTGTGGTGTCTGTTTCAATTACAATAGGGTCTGGTAGCATTTGCGCCAGGGGAGCTTTATCAACTATGTTTCTGAATTAGCATTTCAAAATCCGGATCATTAAGATATCCTTTCCAATCTTCATCATTTAAAACAAAATCAGCATCAATTTCACTACGGAGCAGGGCTATACTCAAATATTTTAAGGCATTTTCTTTCTCTCGTTTTAAAGCGTAAGCGCATGATAAGTTGTAACTAATCCCTCCCAACTCAATAGCCTTTTTGAATTTCTCAAATGCCTGTTGATACCATTCTTCTGCTTCCTTTCCTTCTTTGGTTTTGGCTAAGTTCCCTAAAGCAGTTCCCAAGTTATTGAAGGCTTCGTGTTCGTTTGGGCTTATCTCAATTGCCTTTTTGAATTTCGCAAATGCTTGTTGATACAAGCCTTCTGCTTCCTCTCCTTTTTTGGTTTTGGCTAAGTTCGTTAAAACGGTTCCCCAGTTATTGAAGGCTTCGTGTTTGTCTGGTTTTACCTCAATGGCCTTTTTGAATTTCTCAAATGCCTCTTGATACAGGTTCTCTGCTTCCTTTCCTTCTTTGGTTTCGGCTAAGTTTCCTAAAACAGTTCCCCAGTTGTTGAAGGCGTCGTGTTTATCTGGTTTTATCTCAATGGCCTTTTTGAATTTCTCAACTGCCTGTTGATACAAGTCTTCTGCTTCCTTTCCTTCTTTGGTTTTGGCTAAGTTCCCTAAAGCAGTTCCCCAGTTGTTGAAGGCTTCATGTTTGTCTGGTTTTATCTCAACGGCCTTTTTGAATTTCTCAAATGCTTGTTGATACAAGCCTTCTGCTTCCTTTCCTTCTTTGGATTCGGCTAAGCTCCCTAGAGCAGTTCCCCAATTGTATAAAGCTTCGTGTTTGCTTGGTTTTATCTCAATCACCTTTTTGAATTTCTCAAACGCCTGTTGATACAATACTTCTGCTTCAGTTCCTTCTTTGATATCAGCTAATTCCCCTAAATAAGCCCCCCAGCTGTGGAAGGCTTCAGGTTCATCTGGTCTTATCTCAATCACCTTTTTGAATTTCTCAAATGCCTGTTGGTACAATTCTTCTGCTTCTTTTCCTTTTTTGGTGCCCGCTAATTCCCCTAAATCAGTTCCCCAGTTTAAATACAACTCTGCTAACAAAGAATTTACACTAGTCTCGTTAATTTCTTTTGCCTTTTCTTCAAATGATGCAATGAGGTTTTTATCATATGATTCAGAAATCAATAACCCGATAATTTCTTTTTTCAATTTATCAATTTGCAACTCCAATTCATCAACGGCTACTTTTTCCTTCATTTCAAATTGCTGGATTGATTTAATTACATCTTTTTTAGCCATTTCAAGTCTTTCCCGCACACCTTTGAAATGCTCCTCGTCATTGATGTCATTGATTTCGGTCAACATAGCTTGTAACGACGAAAATGGCTTATCTAGAATTTCTGGCTGTTCCAATCCCAAAATTTCATTGAGTTTGAGCATAAATGCGTCAGAATCATATCCCTTAACGTAGAAAGCGTTTGTATTTGAAGAAGTTAAGAGTTTCTGCACATCCTCGTTTGGTGAATTATCTCGGTAACCTACCCAGTAAAGACCATTATCAAACCTTCCTAAACCTTTAATGTGCTCAAAAACGGGGTCAAAGCCACTGTAGCCTATAAAAATCCAGGGCCTTTCATTCTTTATACTATCGAAGATTCTTGGTATGGTCGTTTTTACCTTTTCCATTTCATCCTTGGTGTTAAGCAGCCACAAGCCGTGGTGTTGACCATGCAAGTATACAACTGATCCAACATTGAATGTTGTTGTCGTAAGATCCTTAAGAATTGCCATGTCATACGTAGAAGGAAATTGATTAAACAATGCCAGTGCTCTTAGCATTAAGTTGTCAAAATTGACTGTAAGGATGTAATCGATAAATCCGTTCTTTATTAGCTGAGCCAAGTAAATGTGCGTTACATTGATCTTGGCTTCATTAATGTACTTTTTCAACAGTTCATTTCTCTGGTGTGGCAACAGGCACTCCATAAGTTTGGAATAAGATCGGTCATGTTGCTCTAATTTTTCAATAAACGGGCTATCGGGATATTTTGCGAGTATATCTTTTACAATATCGCTAGCCAACGGAATACCACCAGACACCGAAGCACCCGCCCCGAGAAAGAAAATGGGCTGAGGCCGATTATTATTCTTAGCTTGTTTTATCAGGTATGCCAACTCCTCTATTGAGATTTCCTTCATCTAGATTTTTTATTTTTTGTGTAAAGCACAACGATAGCATAGATGCCATTTATTGGATTTTCACCTACAATATAGCTGGATATACTCAACCAATTCAGAATTTCTTCTCCATGTTCTTATCTAAGAAAAGATGGAAGGGAAGCACAAAAGAGAAAATAGCATCAAAATAGGTGAGCAAAAAAAGTAAACTTTTAGTCTAACCAGTTTACCCAAGGCCTGCTCCATTTATGCTCAAAGCTTCGGCGAACCCCAGTGGAAGGCAGCACCGCTTCCGGCTGAAGGCAGTGCCGGGTTCCATTGAAGCTTCAGTAAGGGTTGGCTGAAGCTTCAATGGAGAACATATAAAAAAGCATCTTCCCTCAGAGTCTCCTTATAAGGGACTCTGAGTACCAAAAAAAACTCCACCCCCTCAGAGTCCTCTGCCAGAGACTCTGAGGGAAAAAGAGCGTGCACTTTCGAAGAATGATTGAATTTTATATCTTTCACAGTTAACCAGAATAATTTTTTCACACTCAACCAACAAAATGACAGACTTACGATTTGGCTCACACCCTGAAGACATTAAACAGCTAACTACTTCGGCGCTTAGAGAGCGTTTTCTGATACCCGAGGTAATGAAAACAGGACAGGCCACGAGTGTATATTCGCTTCACGACCGCATGATGATCATCGGCATAGTGCCAACAATCAAGGCAATTGCTCTCCCCGCCTACAAAGAGCATACGAAAGCAGATTTCTTCCTCGAACGCCGGGAGCTCGGGATCATCAATGTGGGAGCAAAGGGATCTGTAACCGTAGATGGTGAGTCATTCGAACTCGACAACAAAGAATGCCTTTACGTAGGTAAAGGAAAAAAAGAGGTGTTGTTTGCTAGCGATACCGTTGACACCCCTGCCGAGTTCTATGTGAACTCATGTCCCGCACACCGGGAGTATCCAACCACAAAAGCAACATTCGCCGATGCCAATGAGGTGAAGCTAGGGTCGAAAGAAAACTGCAACGAACGCACGATTTATCAGTACGTCCACGACGGAGGTATACTGAGCTGTCAGCTGGTGATGGGGCTCACCATTTTGGCTCCAGGAAGCATTTGGAATACCTTTCCTCCGCATACACATAACAGAAGAATGGAGGTATACTTCTATTTTGACTTGCCCGAAGATCAGATTGTGATGCACTTTATGGGTGAACCTCAGGAAACAAGACACCTGGCTATGAGCAATAAGCAGGCAGTGATCTCTCCCGAGTGGTCTATTCATGCGGGAGCAGGCACTTCAAATTATACATTCATCTGGTCAATGGCTGGCGAAAACAAAGCGTTTACAGACATGGATGGCCATCCACTAAGATCCATCCGCTAACCTATGGTACTCGATTCATTTAGCCTGAAGGGCAAGACTGCCCTGGTCACAGGTTGCAAAAGAGGAATTGGCAGGGCCATGGCCGAGGGGCTAGCAGAAGCCGGAGCAGATATTATCGGAGTGTCGGCCTCACTCGAATTAACTGGAAGTGAGATAGAAAAATCGGTTCAGGCACTGGGCAGGTCATTTACGGCCTACCAATGCGATTTTTCTGATCGGCCGTCGTTGTATGCCTTTTTGGAGAAAGTGAAAGCGAAGCATGCTGTCATCGATATACTGGTCAACAATGCAGGCACGATACTACGGAAGCCTGCCGCCGAGCATCCTGACGAATACTGGGACGAGGTGATGGAGGTCAATTTGAATGCGCAATTTATCATGTCGAGGGAGATAGGTAAAACGATGCTCAGCCGGGGTAGCGGCAAAATCATCTTCACGGCCTCTCTGCTCACTTTTCAGGGAGGTATCACCGTGCCCGGCTACGCTGCAAGCAAGGGAGCGATTGGTCAGCTGACCATGGCGTTGTCCAACGAGTGGGCATCCAAGGGGATCAACGTGAATGCCATTGCTCCTGGCTACATCACTACAGATGTTACCCAGGCACTGCAGGACGATGCCGACCGCAGCAAATCTATACTGGCACGTATTCCACAAAACAGGTGGGGAAATCCGGCTGACTTCAAAGGACCGGTGGTCTTTTTGGCCAGCGAAGCGTCGTCGTATATGAACGGGACTGTTGTGGTAGTAGATGGCGGCTGGATGGGTAGGTGACAGGCCTACTACATGGTCGTTGAATCCAGTCTTCCAAAGCAAGTCTGTTGATCCAAGCTTCTTAGAGTCCTATCCGGAAGACTCTGAGGGAGAATCGTAACTGTGACGCAATCAGTGGATATCGAAGGCAGAATTACAATTCCTGCGATAGGGCGATCAGGTCGCAAATCTGGAGGAGCTTAGGTACTATTATAAAAAGTATTCGTTATTTCAACTGCCCTTTTTTCCAATAGGCAGGGATGCTCAGCACAAAAAGCACGACAACTATTATGACTACTGTCCATTCCATCCGATTAAGATAGGCTTTTTTTGATTAAAAGCATGCCTCACACCCAATCATTTCAAGCTTCGGAGTCCTCTGAGAGAGACTATGAGGGAGTGCGCTAATCACCAAAAAGCCCGACTGTGGTGCCACCAGCTATCGCTGTGGGCACCACAGTCGGGCCCGTAATTCAACAATGCTACAACATCACTTAGTCGTGGCCATTTCCAGAGCTTTGATGTTCGTGAAATACTTCACCTTCATGAACGCCTTTTCCCACTCAGGCATGGATCCGGCCTGGTAGTACTCCAAAAACTTCTCGGTTACCTGACCAAAGTGTGCTTCATGTCCGTTGTGGTAAGAATCAGGGATGTCGACAATGTACTCGCCTCCCTCCTGCTTCGTCAAGCCAATGCCCGGGTATTTCGCCTGCAGCGTTTCGTTGATCGCCTTGGCCAATGCCTCATCCTGGTCGCCCAATAGTTTCACATACAGGGTGGCCCTGTAGTTTTCCTCCGCTCCCTGACGGATCATCAGGTTGGCTTTGGTACCCCGCATCATACTGTAGTGTGTATCGGCAGCCCCCTCTGGCGCTTTGTAGTTCCATATCACGCTCACCTTCGCATGTTTGCCTCTCAGGGTGTAATTCATCTCCCCATTGCTTAGCACTTCCAGTTTGCCGTCTTTGATATACTCGCTAAGGAATGCCGGAAACTCTTCAGCGCCCGTCACGCCTTTAAAATCGTCAAGCGTTAGCACGGTAGGCCAAAGCTTCGCTGACATCATGTTCACATCGGTGGTGTCGAGCATTTGTTCGGGGAAGGTTTCCCACTGCACCAAATCCACCAGGTGAGTGGTTACATCCACAATGCCCGTTCCCTCTACTTTCACATCAAAAAACCAGTCGGGCCGCACTAAAGGCTTGCCGGACACATATTTAAAGAAGTGATGCACACTTTCTTTGGTAATCGCCGGATTGTCAGGCGTGCCGTCTTCCAACTCACCAAACACCTCAGGCATCATAGAAAGCTGGCGTTGCAAAATAGTGGTGATCTCAAATCTCTCGGTCATGATATCATACAGCAGCAGGTCTTTTTGTTCTGCCACCTGAAAAGCCTTGAGTAGCTTAGCGTAACCAGCCTTGTCCACCACCAGTGGTTTATCGGCATACACATTTATTTCATTTTCAATGGCTTTCAGCACATAGTCTATCTTGTGGTCATTCTTACCTGCCACCACCATCACGTTGCCCGGCTTTTTCTCAATCATTTGCTGAAGGAAATCTGGCCCCTTAGTTACCTCCAACTGCCAGCCAGTTGGGTTTTCCGCCCGGGTATTGTAGCCATTGATGCGGGCAAGGTAGTCTGTCAACTCCGGGCCTTCCGGCGCAAACACATAAATAGTAGAGTCCACCACCGGATACATCGACTTGTGGATGAGCCCGGCGTGAAAGTGCCCCGGTTCCAGCGTCATAATCCTGATTTTACCATCGTCGGTAGATTCTTCCGTGCTCTCTTTCATCGTTCCTGATTGGCAGCCTGCAAGAAAAAGGGCTGCGAGAGCCCCTGAAAATAGTTGGTTGAGTTTCATTTAATTTTTATCCTTTCATTTTAACGTTATCGGTTCCATAGGGCGCTCTTTGCGGCCTGCTCAGGAGCTTGTTGGCTTCATCATTGTTCACAAACATTTCCTTCTCAGGGCTCCACTCCAGCCTGCCAGGTATTTTCATGGCAATGTGGCTGACCAAACAAACAGAACACGCTCTATGGCCAATTTCGATCGGAGAAATCGGCTGCTTGCCCGACTGAATGCACTCCAACCAGTTGCCATGGTGCTCTTCGCTTTCGTATAAATGGATTTCGTCGTCTCCAATCTCCGACTTTAGTATCTGCGGATCTGAGGCATCAAGGGCCTTCGCACTGTTTTCAGCAGCCACCGGATCAGACGCCGACGCCACATAATCACCACGGGATACCCAAATCCAGCCGTCGCTTCCCTCATAACGTACACCATTTGGATAGCCTCCTGATGTATACACATTGATGCCATTGTCGTACTCCTGCTTCACCATAAAGTCGCCATGCACGTTCCACAGTCCGGATCTTGGGAATTCGGCTACCGCTTCAATATAGCGAGGCCCGGTCAGCTCGGTGTCCATGCCCCAGGCAGCGGAATCATAGTGATGTTGCCCCCAGCCGGTGATCATGCCTGCACCAAACTGCTCACAACGCAACCAGCCCGGACGGCCATAGCCCTCTACAGGATGAACGCCGATCTCAGTATAAGGCACCTCGGGTGTTGACCCCAGCCACATGTCGTAGTTAAGTTGTTTTGGCACAGGCATAGCAGGAGCTTCGGGACCTGAGGGGTCGCCAGGTAGGCCAATTCTTACGGTGTGCAGCTTGCCTATTCTCCCATTGCGAACAAGCTCCGCAGCCACTTTGAATTGCTTCATGGACCGCTGCTGCGTGCCCATCTGGAAAGTGACATCAGACTTCTTCACAAGGTCAGCTAGCTGACGTCCCTCTTTGATGGTGAGTGACGTAGGTTTTTGCAGGTAGACGTGCTTTTTGGCCAGCACAGCCTCCATGGCAGGCTGAGAATGCCAATGGTCGGGAGTGCTGATGATGACTGCATCAATGTCTTTGTTCAACAGCATTTCCTTGTAATCACCGTACTGTTTCACATCGACATACGGTTTGCCCATTTTCTCAGTATAGTACTTTTCAACGTGCTCTTTTCCTTCCTTCATCCGCTTGCTGTCCAAATCGGAGACGGCCACGAACCGGGCGACGTCGTGCTGCCAGGTGCCTGGCATGTCGTGGCCACGGGCAATGCGGCCACACCCAATCTGGCCAATATTGATTTTGTTGCTCGGCGCATCTTTTCCAAAAACGGAAGAGGGCACTATGGTAGGGAAACCCAGCACACTGGTGGCAATGGCTGTGTTTCGGACAAATTCTCTTCTTTTCATAGGTATATAAGTAGTCTAAGGGTAAGTAGTTAATTATTATTTGGTGAATGCTTTCCAGTAAGCTTCCGCTTCTTCGGCTGTAAGCGTTCCGTCAAACACCACCATTCTATATTTCAAAGTGTATTTCTTTCCAGGCTCAATTTCCCAGGGCTCATACCTGATGGGGCAAAATTCTATATACACATTTTCTTTTCCTCCGTTAGCATCCACTGGCCACACCCTCATTGGTTCGGGGTGGGCCCTGTTTTCAGGGTAGCTAAGAAATAGTATACCGCTTTTCCCTTCCTTTGCTCCAGAAACTCCATGCACCATTACCCACTTCCCCCCTGTTCCATCGGCGTTGGTTCTATTGTACCCTTCTGACGTAAGAATCGTACTGTTACCCTGATTCCAGGCCGCCGTGGCACGATAGCCGATACCTCCGCCATAGCGGTAGGCCTCCAACATAATAGGCGTTGAAAGTGGTGTGGAAATGGTCGTTGTGTAGTCGACCAGGTACCTTCTTTTGTCTGCTCTTTGCACCCGGATGCCCAAGTCCTCCTCAATGGCCACCTGTGGGCCGTTCGGTGCCAGCAGGTCAGTATGGTGCTGTCGGACAACCACCTCAGCAATATTCCCTTTAGATGTCTGTGAGATTATATGATCAAAATCGACCCTGCCTTTTCCATCTCCCAGGTTCCAGAAGTCCACTTCCCTGCCCTCGACTTTTGTCTTTGTCCATGGACCCCAAATACCTAAATGATGGTAATGATCGGGTGGTTGAATGCGGGTAAGTACCTCGCCAGAAGGTGATTTGAGCGGGTGGATAAAGCCAGATTTGCGAAACTCCTTCTTCACACCTTCCGGCACGGTGAGCATGGCAGTTTGGTAGGTAAGCACCTCCTTTCCGCCTATCAGAAAGTCAATACCTGTGGTCGTCTCTTTTATGCTTACTTTCTGCGCCTGAGTGGACGAAAAAAGGCCAAATAAAGCAGTAAACAACAGAAGAGTCTTCTTAAGCGTCATCTAAAATTTAGTATCGGGGTTGAGACCAATGAAGATACTAAATTTTTCACCAGGTTTGTCCCGGTACAAACTTTTTCCTTTGGGAGAGGTGCAAAAAAAGCCTATTTTGGACTTCTGGGCTTCCACGGGGTTTCCTCCACGCCTAGCTCCTGCGCCATCATGCGGCACAGCACAAAAAGATAGTCGGAAAGGCGGTTAAGAAACTGGACAATACTTTCTTCGACGGGCTCCTGCTCCTGCAGACCAATCACCAGGCGTTCAGCCCTGCGGCAAACACAGCGAGCGATGTGACCATGCGAAACCGAAGGATGGCCGCCTGGGAGAATGAAGTTTTTCATCGGAGGCAGCAAGGTATCCATTTCATCCATGGCGGCCTCCAGCCTGCTTGTCAATGTTTCATCAACCTGCGGAATGGGGAATTTGGTACTTCCAGGCTCCATAGCCAGGTGAGAGCCAATGGTAAAAAGCTGCTCCTGTATTTCTATAAAAAATGGTATTCTGGCTTTGTTTACCTCTTGATCCCTCAGTAATCCGATATAGGAATTGAGTTCGTCGACAGTGCCATAGGTTTCTATGCGAAGATGTGCCTTCGACACCCTCGTGCCACCAAGAAGAGAGGTGGTTCCCTTGTCGCCTGTTTTAGTGTAAATTTTCATCCAATATCAGACCGGCTCTGACACATGGCGGGTGATGTTTTTATTTTCAGTGTCAGATTCAATCAAACCGTCCCTTAGCCTGATGACCCGGTGCGCATACGTTGCAATATCTTCTTCATGTGTCACCATAATGATGGTGTTGCCTTTGTCGTGCAGCTCCTGAAAAAGCTCCATTATGCTGTAAGAGGTCTTCGTGTCGAGGTTACCAGTCGGCTCATCCGCCAGGATAATCGAAGGGTTGTTAACGAGCGCTCTCGCAATGGCAACTCTCTGGCGCTGCCCACCCGATAACTCATTGGGCTTATGACGAGCCCTTTCAGCAAGTCCAACACCAGCAAGGGCTGCCATGGCTTGCTCTTCCCTGTCCTCCCTATTCATTCCCGCATAAATAAGCGGAAGTGCAACGTTCTCAAGAGACGACTGCCTTGGCAGCAGGTTGAAAGTCTGGAAAACGAACCCGATCTCCTTGTTCCTGATTTCCGCCAGCTCATTTTCGGTAAGGTCGCTTACGTCATGGTTATTGAGGATGTATTGACCTCCGGAAGGCGTATCAAGACAGCCTACAATGTTCATCAAAGTAGATTTCCCCGACCCTGACGGCCCCATAAAAGCCACATATTCACCCCTGTTGATGTCGATGGTGATGGACTTAAGAGCGTGGATAGTTTCGCTACCCATCACATATTTTTTGGAAACATCTCTGGTTTGAATGACTGCACTCATGAACAAAAGGGGTTTTAGAAAATTTTAATATACAATAATACCTCTAACGATTGGAAAATCCACAACTAATTCTTTAGTGGGTACTTTTTAATTGCCCAAAGGTTTCACTATCGTTTTTAACCTTAACGACGAAGACTACCCTATTTGTTTACTTTCATGCCAATGAATTACAGTATTGGTCTGTATTTTTTTCAAGCTCACCACTATATTGCGACCACTTGCCAATTTGCCACCTCCTTGATCGAACTAATCCAAAAAATACTGAAACCGAAATACTTAACATGAAACACATTGCTCTCCTCCTTTTCCCCTACCTGATATGCAGCAGTTTATCTGCTCAAAAAGTAAAAACTGATGACCAGGATGTTGAAATGATCCGCAAAATCTATGATGAAGCTTTGGCAAGAGGCGAATCGTACCAGATGCTGGACTTTCTTACCGGGCAAATCGGAGCGAGGCTGGCAGGCTCACCAGGAGCCGCCGCCGCAGTAGACTGGAGCAAAGAAACCATGGAGAGCTTTGAGTTTGATAACGTGTTTCTGCAAGAGGTGATGGTTCCTCATTGGGTAAGAGGCCAAAAAGAAATTGGCAAGATTGTTAACTCTAAAATGGGTTCCGTTGAGGTAAACGTGGTGGCGCTGGGCAACTCGGTGGGCTCCGGGCCTAATGGGGTGGCCGGAAAAATAGTTGAGGTGCAAAACTTTGACGAGCTTGCCGCTCTTGGCGAAGCCGGTGTAAAAGGCAAAATCGTCTTTTTCAACCGCCGGATGGATCCTACATTGATCGAAACTTTTGAAGCCTATGGCGGCGCTGGCAACCAAAGGGGTGCCGGGCCATCTGAAGCTGCCAAGTATGGTGCCATTGGGGTTGTAGTCCGCTCGCTCACCAATGCACTGGACGACCACCCGCACACTGGCAGCACCAACTACACACCAAATCTTTACAAGCTGCCAGCGGTTGCCATCAGCACCAACGATGCAGACAGGCTGAGCAGGATGCTGAAGGACGACTCTGAGCTTGAGTTCTACTTTGAGACGCATTCACAGATGCTACCCGACAAGCTATCGCACAACGTAGTGGGCGAACTTAAGGGCGGCAGCAAAACCGACGAATACATTGTTGTTGGTGGCCACCTCGACTCATGGGACCTGGCGCAAGGAGCCCACGACGATGGCACAGGCTGTGTGCAGTCTATTGAGGTGCTTCGGATTCTCAAGGCCATTGGCTACAAGCCAAAAAGAACCCTGAGGGCTGTAATGTTCATGAACGAAGAAAATGGCCTTAGGGGAGGACGGAAATACGCCGAACTGGCCGCCGAAAATAAAGAGAAACACATTGCTGCCATGGAATCGGATCGTGGTGGCTTCAAACCGCTTGGGTTTACTTTTACTGCCGAAGACAAGCAGGTTGAGCGCATCAAAGGCTGGGCCCCATTGTTCGTGCCATATCAGATTTACAAGTTTGACACCGGAGGCGGTGGAGCCGACATCAGCCCACTTGCAACACAAGGTGTGCCCATGATCGGCTTCTACCCCGACCCGCAACGCTACTTCGACTACCACCATACGGCGATTGATACGTTCGACAAAGTGAGTCGGAGAGAGCTGGAGTTAGGCGCTGCCACCATGGCGGCTTTAACCTATTTGATTGACAAGTACGGGCTTTAAGGGATTGCTAATTTGAGACTTATGATGACAGATTGGTTGGCTGCCGGGATCAGGAAACTTCTTCCTTTCATTGTAATATTGTTTTGTATCGGAACTGCCCATGCACAGTTCCAGATTGAGGTTAAAAAGCACAGCAACTCGATATACATTTACGAGTCGTACGGTGCTTATCAGGGAGGAAAAGTGGGTGCCAACGCTGTCATCTTTGTGGGCAAAGACAGCGTGGTGGTCATTGACACTCCCTGGGGAAATGACCAAACCGTGCAGCTACTTGACTGGATTGACAGTGAAATCAAAAAACCAGTAGCCAGCTTTGTGATTACGCACTTCCACGATGACCGCATTGGCGGTATTGATGTCCTAAAAGAGAGAGGCATTCCAGCCGTGAGTTCGGCGCTAACGGCCAAACTGGCCGTAGAAAATGGTATTGCTAAACCAGACGTCCTCTTTAAAAACGACACCACCATCACTCTGGCAGGAGGTAAAATTGAGGTTTTCTATCCGGGAGCCGGTCACAGCCCCGACAACGTGGTAGTTTACTTCCCTTCAGAAAAACTCCTGTATGGTGGCTGTTTTTTGAAGGATGCCTCAACCACTTCCCTTGGCAACCTGGGAGATGCAGACGTTACCGCCTGGCCTGTGAGTCTCGAAAAAATGAAGAAACGTTTCCCCAAACCAAAGATGGTCATTCCGGGCCATGGCGGACTGGAGCCGGGGGCTATTGAGAATACGGCCAAACTCCTGAGAGATTACAAGCAGTGAAATAAACAAACAAGTTTATTGAAAAAAGGAAATGGCGGTGCTATTTCCTTTTTTTTATCCCTGATCCGTGCTGAAAAAAATTAGAAAAACACTTGACTCTAACGTAACGTCATAGCCTTTCTTTGCATCATCATTAATGAAAATGTATGGCAGGCTATACAGTAAAAAAGCTGGCAAAACTAGCTGGGGTAAGTGTGCGCACGCTTCACCACTACGACCAGATTGGTCTTTTGACTCCCGAAGAACGAGGGTTTGATTCAGGGTACAGGTACTATGGAAGGCATGAAATGTTACGCCTGCAGCAGATCCTGTTCTACCGAGAATTGGGCTTTGCCCTGAAGGAAATCAAAAAGATCATGGACGAAAAGGATTTTGACTTGCTGGAATCGCTGGAGTTCCAAAAGTCGGAAATTCATAAGCAGATTGCCAGAAACAAGGTGTTGTTAGGCACTTTGGAGAAAACAATTGATGAAATAAAAAACAGAAAAAAAATGGTAACAGATAAAGAAATGTACGAGGGCTTCACCGAAGAGCAGGTGACGACCTACCGTCAGGAAGTAGTGGACAGATGGGGTAAGGAGGCCCTGGATCATTCTGAAAATGTGATTAGAAACAAGACAAAAGAAGAATGGGCTCATACAAAAAAGCAATCAGACGACTTCTGCCGCCAAATGGTACCCTTAATGAGCCAGCCAGTCACTCATCGGGAGGTGCAACAGCTAATCGCCAAGCATCATGCATGGATAGGTCAGTTTTTCGAAGTAACAGAAGAAAAGTACCGAGGCCTCGCTGACATGTACGTGGCGGACGAGCGATTCAAAGTCAACTATGAAAAGTTTGCAGTTGGATTGGCTGAATACATGAAAAAAGCGATGTGCCAGTTTTGTGAGAATGGAATGAAGGTACAAAAATAGTCTCAACAGGCAGGCCGTATACCTTCTGCGGCCTGCTATTTTTTATCAAATTCTTTCGCTCTGATTTGCTCTATGGCTACTGAAAAACCTTTAAGCACCTTTGACTCAACTGTTCCTTTTTGCGAGGCAAATGCCAGCAACTCGTACTTTCCATTATTCAATGCAAAAATCTCAATCACTTCATTGGCTGGATCAACTACCCAAAATTCTTTCACCCCAAACTTCTCATAAAGTGCTTTTTTTCTTTCCTGGTCGTGATAAAAGGTGGAAGGTGATAGAATCTCGACAAGAAAATCGGGCGACCCATTGATATTTCTTTCTGTCAAAATCCCTTCGTTGGCATGGCTGACAAAAATCAAATCGGGCTGTACCACGTTGTACTCATCAAATCTCACATCGGCTGGCGCATCAAACACATGCCCTAGCTTATTGCCATAAACATAGTCCATAATAAGCCTTTGCAAATTCCGTGAAAAGGCCTGATGCTTTAAAGAGGGCGCTGGCGAGATATCAAAAAGCTGTCCGTCGATGATTTCGTAACGCTTGTCATCATCCAACTGGAGGTATTTACTATAAGTGAATTTTTCGGCTACTGCTATCATTTGTTCCCGGTACTTTGTAAATATACCAACCAATTCTTATGTAAAAAATGCCAAATTGGCCACAAAACAGCCAGATCAGCAACCATGCAAATGACACCTATTAACCTACTCGGCATCCCCTTCGACGCCAACTCATCCTTCATGCGAGGCCCGGCTCAAGCCCCTCCCCTCATTCGCAAAGCGCTGCATTCAGATTCAACCAACTACTTCAATGAAGCTGGACAAAATATAAAGGACTTGCTGATCGATGCAGGAGACATCTCACCGATGGTTCCGTATGATGCATTGCAAAAAGAGACCTCCAAAATCTACACGCCTTCCGATAAATGGATCTTTCTGGGTGGCGATCATTCGGTCTCCTACCCCCTTCTTCAAGCGGTAGCTCCACATTACCCAAAGCTTTCTATCCTGCATCTCGACGCCCACTCTGACTTGTACGACGAGCTGGATGGCAACCGATTTTCTCACGCCTGTCCATTCGCAAGAATCATGGAGAATGGCTTGGCGCAAAGCCTCACACAGGTTGGCATCCGCACGCTCAACAAGCACCAAAAAGAGCAAGCGGAAAGGTTCAATGTCAGCATCATTCCAATGAATAAATGGACGGAAGACATGACCATCGATATTGATGGGCCTGTGTACCTAAGCCTGGATATCGACGTGCTTGACCCGGCCTTTGCTCCTGGCATCTCACACTACGAACCGGGCGGCGCCACTACCAGGCAGGTAGTCAATTTCATCCAGCGCCACAAGCACCTGAATATCGTAGCGGCCGACATTGTAGAATACAACCCTGTAAGAGATGTGAACGACATGACTGCATTTGTAGCTGCCAAATTCCTGAAAGAACTTGCAGGTATTATGTCGGCTGGCTAGCGCATTGGTTGAGAATTTTTTTCTGTTTTGTCCAAAACGGTTGCCCTGCCTTGTCTACACATCAAAAACCTCTAAATTATCCCTATGAAAAAGTTCTTGATTCTAATCAGAGAAGACCTTTCTGCAGTTAACAAAATGACACCGGAGCAAATGGAGGCCGACATTGCCGAATATGTTAAGTGGAAAGACGGTCTTCAGAAAGAAAACCGCCACGTGATGAGTGATCCTTTGGAAGGCTCCGGTGCAATGATCTACAAAAATAAAGTAAAAACAGACGGACCATTCATTGAATCGAAGGAGGCTATCACTGGCTTCTTTGTGTTCCTGGCAAAGGACATGGAAGAGGCAATCAGCATTGCCAAAACCTGCCCTATTTTCAAATACGAAGGACTCGTGGAGCTAAGGCCCATCATGGACTTTTGATGCAACAGGAACAGCCCCCCTATCATTTTGAAACACAAAAGCTGGTCAGCCATCTTTACCGCCAGTGGTACGGTAAGATGGTGACCTCCCTGGCTCGCTACTTCGGGCTTCAGCAGCTGGAGCTGGCCGAAGACATCGTGCAAGAGGCCTTCGAGTCGGCCATCAAGCAATGGGGACAAAAAGGCGTGCCTGATCAGCCAGTGAACTGGCTCTTCAAAGTATGTAAAAACAAAGCGATCAACGCTGTGCGAAAAAAGCGTTTCGAGCCGCTACCAGCGGAGTCTTTTCTTAATACACCGGAAGAGATCAAGCTTGAGACGCTTTTCCTCGACAATGAAATTGAAGACAGTCAGTTGCGGATGATCGTGGCTTGCTGCCATCCCGCATTCTCTGTTAAGAATCAGCTCATTTTTGTCCTGCGACATGTGGCCGGCTTAACCGTCAGGCAAATTGCCCGTGGCTTGCTGATGACCGAAGAAGCGGTTGCCAAGTCGATAGTACGTTCCAAACAACTTATCCGTGAAAAGAACCTGTCATTTCCCGATCCTGACTATTTGAAGGTGAAAGAGAATCTTCATGAGTTGCATTTAATCATCTATCTGCTTTTCAACGAAGGCTATTCCTCCACAGACGGCGATTCTATTATCAGAGAAGAGCTGTGCTTTGAAGCCATCAGGCTGATCAAACTGGTGACAAACAACGAAAAGCTGAAAACAGCAGACTCATTGGCCTTGTTCTCGTTATTTCTTCTCCATGCTGCGAGGTTTCCAGCCAGGGAGGATGTTGAGAAAAAACTGATTGACTTAGAAACTCAGGATCGGCGACTTTGGGATCAGGACATGATAGCCCTCGGGCAGCACTATTTCAGGGAATCTATTCAGGAAAAGAATTACAGCAAATACCAGGTGGAAGCTGCCATAGCTTACGAACATGCGCAAGCTCCCTCCTTTGAAGAGACCGATTGGGCAAGCATCTGCGAACTGTACGAATACCTTCTCCAAAGCGACCCTGGGGCTGCCGTTTATCTGAATTGGCTTATTGCACTTTTCTATAGCCAGGGGCCGCTCGTTGCCTACGAAAAGCTCCAGGAGCTTGATGCAAAAGGGTGCCTTGTGCAAAATCAATACTACTTTTCACTCCTTGGTAAAATGTATATGGCCATGGACGATACCACTCTGGCGGCCAGCTGCTTTCGTCAGGCCATTGAGCTGACAACCAGCATGCCGGAAAAAAAGTATATCGAAAGGCTTCTGGCAACACTTTAAATGGCCGGCGTGCATCAGCGACCTCAACCGTCCGCCAGCGCACAACTATTCCCTGCTTCTGTATTTCATCACTTTCTTTAAGAATTGATATTCAAGCAATTGATATTGGTTTTACTTGTCTTGACAAAAGGTATTATTATTGTTTAAAATGGAGCGGGCAAAAGCTGTGTATAAATGAAAAAGAGTAACCAGGCAGGAAGAATTCTGATTGTTGACGACAATCCGGACGTGTTGAGCGCCGCCAAAATATTTCTGAAGCGACATTTTCTGGAGGTGGTGACAGAGAAAAACCCTGAGTCCCTTCCCAATATTCTGATGAATGAAACTTTCGATGTCATTCTTCTGGACATGAATTTCACGAAAGACGTTAGCTCGGGACACGAAGGCTTTTTCTGGCTCGACAAAATCCTCGAAATAGACCCATCGGCTGTTGTTATACTGATTACCGCCTATGGCGATGTGGAAGTAGCAGTAAAAGCCATCAAGGAAGGCGCCACCGACTTTGTGCTCAAGCCGTGGGAAAACGAAAAATTGCTGGCCACTGTGTCCTCCTGCATGCGGCTGCGTGAGTCGAGGCTGGAGACGAACAAACTCAAAGACAGACAAAAACAAATTAACGAGGACCTGGATACTAAGTACCAGGAGATTATTGGCAGAAGCGATGCCATTATGAAGGTGTTCGACACCATAGAAATGGTAGCGGGAACAGATGCCAATGTGCTGATCCTTGGCGAAAATGGCACAGGCAAGGAGCTGGTGGCTCGGGCCATTCACCGCCATTCAAAACGGGCTTCCGAAGTATTTCTTAGTGTTGACCTGGGGGCGGTAAGCGAAACACTTTTTGAAAGTGAGCTGTTTGGGCATACAAAAGGTTCGTTTACTGATGCTAAAGAAGACCGAGCAGGCCGCTTCGAAACAGCCTCTGGTGGTACTTTGTTTCTGGATGAGATTGGCAACCTTTCCACACCGCTTCAGGCCAAGCTACTGTCCGTGCTACAGTCGAGACAGGTGACGAGGGTTGGCTCCAACAAAGCCAAACCTATTGACATCCGCCTCATTTGCGCCACCAACATGCACCTGTACGACATGGTGAAAAAGAGCGAATTCCGGCAGGACTTGCTCTACCGCATCAACACCATCGAAATCAACATCCCTCCGCTTAGAGACCGCCTGGACGACATTCCGTTGCTGGCAGAGCATTACCTCGGGCAGTTTACCAAAAAATACAACAAGCCCATCCGGTCGCTAAGCCCCTCGGTGTTGAAGAGAATGCAAAAATACAGCTGGCCGGGAAACGTGAGGGAGCTGGAGCATGCCGTGGAGCGGGCCGTGATCATGAGCCGCAGCATGGTGCTCGAAGCCGACGACTTCTTTTTGAACCAGGGTGGCAAAGAGCCTGACGAAGCAGCGGTAAACCTGGATGCCTACAACATAGAGGAGATGGAGCGTATTCTCATCCGCAAGGCGCTCAAACGCCACAATGGCAATATTACTCAGGCCGCTCAGGAGCTGGGGCTGACCCGCTCTTCCCTTTACCGACGAATGGAGAAGTATGATTTTTAACAGCTTCCGGTTTCAAATATTTCTGCGAGTGGCTTTTATCGGCCTATTGACAATGGCTTTTATTTGGCTGGTGGAAAGCAGCAAATACGTGAGTGCCACCATTATCTTTTCTGTTGGCGTTTTCTCGCTCTTCAGCCTGTTTCACTACGTAGAAAGTACCAACCGCAAGCTCACCCGTTTTATTGAAGCCATCAAATACGACGACTTCATCATTGGCTTTGATGCTGACAACAGGGTCGGGAAATCTTTCAAACAGCTGAATCAGTCAATGAAAGAGGTGCTCGATGCCTTCCGGCTCACCAGAAAAGAAAATGAGGAAAATCTTCAATTTCTGGATACCCTGGTAAAGAACGTGCAGGTGGGCATATTAAGTTACGACGATACCGGCGAGGTGGGGCTCATCAATCAAATGGCAAAAAAGCTGCTTGCACTTGACAACCTGACGGAGCTAAATGAGCTTTCGGCCACAGACCCGGAGCTTTACAGCCTGTTAAAATCAATTCCGACGGGAGGCAATACCCTCTACCGAAAAAATGAACTTGTTCACCTTGCCATCCATACCTCCCGGCTGAGAATAAGAGGACGAGAGCTCACACTGGTTTCCCTGCAAAATATCCGGTCGGAGCTGCAACAAAATGAGCTGGAGGCCTGGCAAAACCTAACCAAAGTGCTCCGGCATGAAATCATGAATTCGGTGACGCCAATTTCTTCTTTGGTGTCCACGCTAAAAGAGATGTTTGAAGAGGAAACCCATGCCGACAATGAAGAGCAAATGTCGAAGGAAACAATTAGCGACATTAACGAGGCTCTTCAGGCAATAGAGAACAGGAGTCACGCACTGAAAAAGTTTGTCCATGCCTACCGGGACTTCACCCAGATTCCAAAACCGGCACTGAAGCCTGTAAAAGCAGCGACACTGCTGGCCAGGATCGAAAACCTGTATTTGGCAGAAACAAAGGCAAGCGAAGTGACCCTCGCCACAGAACTTGAGGACGATGAAATGACCATCATTGTGGACGACGAGCTGCTGGAAATGGTACTCATCAACCTTGTGAAAAATGCCATTGAGGTATTACAAGACCAAACTGATGCAAAGATCACTGTCAGGGGTTATGTGAACAATCAGCTGCGCCCCGTTATAGAAGTGGAAGACAATGGGCCTGGCATTATTCCGGAAGCCATCGACAATATCTTCATTCCGTTTTACACCACTAAGCCTACAGGGTCTGGCATAGGCCTCAGTCTGTCGAGGCAAATCATTCACATGCACGGAGGCACACTGGGAGTGGAATCGGTGGTTGGAAAAAAGACAGTTTTCAAAATAGAGTTATAAGGCGGCAAACATCTGGCTGCTACTACTTAGACTGGATAGCAGCCCATTCATCTTTCAACTTCTGATGGTACGGATGATCTTCCCCTAATACTTCCTTACTTAGTTCAATGGCCTTTGCATAATTGAGTTCGGCCTTTGCCATGTCGTTCAACTCGCCATACAAGTCCCCAAAGTTCGAATAAACATCGATTACTTTTCTGCTCTTCTCCCCCAGCTTGTCGAGATAAATGTTGAATGCCTTCTGGTAACTTCGCTCAGCCTCATCAAATTTCTGCATTGCCTGCCAAGTCATTCCCATGCTCACATAGTCACCTGCTACGTAAGGATGCTCGTCGCCAAAATTATTGACATCCGCCGCAAGCACCTTTTCATAGTAGCTCAGCGCATTCCCAAAGTCCCGCTGTCCAAATTTTGAATTTCCGAGGTTGTACAACACGCTTACTGTATAATTGTGAAAGGGGCCAAATTTAGCCAGGTAGGCCTCATACGCCAAAAGCTGCAAAGAGTCTGACTTCGCATAGTCTTTCAGCTTGTAGTAGGCAGAGCCCAAATTCGCATAGGAACTAAGCGTACTTGGATGATCAGGCCCATAAATTCGAAAGTTCTCATCCAGCAAGTCCCGGAGTATCTGCGCCTGTTTTTCAAAGTCATGAAGTCGGCTATATACTAATGAAAGGTTGTTTAAAGCGATAAGCTTCAGGGTAACATCTTCACCCTCAAATTTCTCACCCAGTTCAACTGCCGCCAAACTCGCCTCAAGCGCCTCTTCATACTTTGACTGCTCCCGAAGGTTGCTGCTGAGATAGTTGTAGGCAAACCCCAGTAGAATTTCCTTTTTCAGGCTCCCCCCTCCTTCGGTGTGTCCTGAAGCTATGGCGTCTTCAATGAGAGCAATTGCCTTTCTCACTTCACCCTCCCCTTGCTCATACTTGCCTTTCAGGTATAGGACATACCCATGGTCTTTGTAAGATGTTGCCAATGCCAATGGATTGCTATCTTTCTTACGCTCAAGATGGCTGATCGCCAGCTGAATGGTTGAATCAGCTTTGTCGTACTCCGACATATCCCGATAGTAGCCAGAAATCTCATTGTATAGCCTGCCAAGCTCAAGCGCACTACCATTTCGTTCCTGATAGTATTGGAGCGCATCGAAGAAAAGAGGCCCTGACTCCTTCCACAAGCCCAGCCTTTTGTATAAACTACCCAGCTGCACCTGAGCTGAGGCCTTGATCTCAGGGTCACTGATGTTTCTGATTGCCTTCTCGCTATTTCGGAGCAAGGCAACGGCTGTCACCTCTTCTCCCTGCACAAGCCCAGGGTCATTTGCTTCAAATATCTTAGTCAGAAACTCGTTGGAAGCCATCACCTTTTGCTGCTCCCTTTCAAGTGCTCGCTTCTGAATTTGAGTAATGATAGCAGCGCCCATTGACACCACCACAATGACTGCTACAAGCGCCGAGGCAAGTGTGTTGCGCCTTAAAAACAGGCGGGAGGAATAGCCCCAGCTCGTCTCTCTGGCCGCTACCGGGAAATGGCCGAGGTAATTTTGAAGATCAGTGACCAAATCCGTCACTGTCTGGTACCTCTGCACTGCATCAACAGCCATGCACTTTATAATAATTGCATTCAGGTCTGTCTTAATGGCCGGGTTCAAGGTCATTGGGGCCCGAAACTGCCCACTACGTATCATTGCTATTACCTTGTCTCTGTCGTCGCCGTCAAACGGCATGCGCCCTGTGAGCAACTCATACAAAAGCACTCCCAACTGATAGATATCGGACTGAACAGACAACGCCTTGTGTGAGAGTTGCTCGGGAGATGCGTATTTCAAAGTGCCTCCAAAAGAAGTATCTTCCTCCAACTGGTCATCAAAGAGCTTGCCTATCCCAAAATCAAGCAATTTGACCTGGCCGTCATCGGTAATGAGAACATTAGAAGGTTTAATATCTCTATGAAGGATGAAGGCGTTGTGGGCATGAATCACCGCACGACACACCGGAATCATAATGCGGTTAAGCGTATCGGAAATGCTTAACCGATGCTGTTTACAGTATTGATTAATAGGCAAGCCATCCACATACTCCATGATCAGATAAGGAGTCTGATCATCGGTAAGCCCCCCGTCAAAAATGCTTGCTATGTTGGGGTGATTCAGCGAAGCCAGTAGTTGCCGTTCCGCTTTAAAGTATTGTTCGTATTTGTCAGTGTTGAGCAGTGGCGAAAGCACCTTTATAGCCACTTGCTGATCAAACAGTTTGTCAGCTCTTTTTGCTTTGTAAACCACTGCCATGCCACCCACACCCACCTCTTCCACCACCTGGTACTTACCAATGGTATAACCCACCGGCAGCCTTACTTCGAGGCTATTGGAAAGCTGTTTGAATAGGTCATCTTGCAGTGCATCAAAGAATGACTCAGCATCATTCTGACGGCCCAGCAAATCGGGCAATGCCTCCGCTGAGAGGTTCATTTTCGTTAAAAAATCGATCCATTCTTCCCGGGAATACTGCTCCATGTTGTCGACTTCGATTCTAAGCAGCTGATGGTGAAAGCTGCATATGCAGCCACGTTTTGGCCATATTCCATGATCGCTTAACAGTGGACGGGCTTGTGCCTAATATCTTTGCTGTTTCGTCAATAGAAAGGCCAGCAAAAAAACGGCACTCGACAATTTTCCCGTAGGTAGGCTCTCTTTTCTCAAGCACCTCCAAAGCTTCATGTATTTTCAAGATGGCCGTTCCTGTCTCTTCAGTAAAATTTATATGCTCTTCAAGGTCATCAATTTTCAAATGATTGGGCTGATTTCCTCGCTTGTCAGTTTGCTTTTTCAGGCAAGCGTTCACCAAAATTTGCCGGATGGCTTTGGCCGCCAGATTGTAAAAGTGCTCTTTGCTTTGAAGCTTGCTCAGGTCAGCTTTCGAGAGTTTCAAATATGCTTCGTGCACAAGTGCGGTGGTGTTCAGGGTTTCTTGTTGCCGAAACTTGAACCTCAAATGGTGGGCATTTTTCCGAAGCTCATCGTAAACAACGGGAAAGAGTTCATCAAGGGCTTTTTGGTCACCTTTATTGATCCTGTCTATCAGTTTCACCAGCTCCGCTTCACCCATCGTTTGATATAATAAATTAGATGCCTATAAACGCTATCAAAGTATAAAGCTATAAAGAATAAATAGAATACTCCGTATTTAATCTACGGGCGGAAGCATAAAAAACCCGATCCTTTTGGATCGGGCCTTTACAAGAAATTCAGCTGCCTGTGTTTTTCGATTGGTTTTTACCTATTCCTGATTATTTCCACTCGCATTACCAGTGAAAGTGTTGCCGGCTGCAGCTCCGGCAAAGTCATTGGTCACACCTTTGGAATAGATGCCGTAGCCACTGCTGTTGGAAATAGTAGAGTTCGTTACCGTCACCTTTCCGTCTGAGTTCACGGCAATATTGGCAGGGAAATCGGCTCCATTAAAGTCATGCGGTGAGTTTCCACCGTAGGCGATGTTGCAAAAATCAAACTCATTGCTGGCATCTGTTGACGAAAAATAAAATCCTTTCCAGTGCAATCCACCATCGATATTTGACGAGGTGAAAGTGATCGTGTTAGTGGAAGTTCCTTTTGCCGTAAATGCGCCGTCAACCAGAATCTGGACGTCTTCGTCCATTTTGAAAAAAGCGCCTGCTTCCACAGTAACTTTTCCGTACACCCTGATATTTCCGGTAATTCTGTAAGAAGCGCCGGTGGTCAACGTCTTCCACGTGACTACTTTGGCCTGGGCCAGGTCGCTTCCAAACACTTCCACATCAGCAAATGAGTTGTTGCTGAAGGTGCTTGCTCCATCCATGGTATCAACTTCATCGGCTGGTATACCTACCCCCCTTTTGTTGTCGGAAAAGCTGTTGGTTCCAAAACTACCTATCTGCCCGCCCGACTCATCGGCGTAGATGCCATAGTCTTTATTGTTGGTAAACGTAGAGTTGGTAACCGATACCTTGCCGGTGATATCCACGCCAATGGCAGCTGCAAAATCGGCTCCTGAGAAATCGATAGGAGAATTACCGGCGAACGAAAAGTCGGTGAAATCAAAGTTATTGAGGCTACTGGCAGAGCTGATGTAAATGCCCTTCCAGTAGAGCTCGCCTCCAGGGTTTGATGTCGTAAATACAATGCGGTCGGCGGCAGTTCCCACGGCTGTGAGCGACCCAAAAACCCTTACCAAAACATTTTCATCAAAGTTCACGATAGCTCCGGCGGCAATGGTGAGCTTCCCCTTTACATCCATGTCGCCCGACAGTCTGTAGGCAGCACCTCCGCTGAGTTTTTTCCATGTTGACGTTTTGGATTCCGAAAAATCCGACTCAAAAATTTCAACATCAGCATTAGTGTTGTCGGTGAAAACAGAAGCACCGTCTATCATTTCAGCCTGGTCAGCTGGTAAGCCAACCGCCCTGTCATTTAAAGCAAGTGTGTTGTTTTCAAAAGCACCAATCTGCCCACCGGCATCGTCGGCATACACGCCATAGCCTTTGTTGTTGGAGAAAGTACTGTTCTTAAACGCCATTTTTGCGCCGAGCTCAATACCAACACCGGCGGAGAAGTCTTCTCCTGAGAAATTCATCACTGAATTTCCAGCATATGAAAGCGTGACATGGTTCAATATATTTCTGCCATCTGCTGAGTTCACGTAAATACCTTTCCAGCGAAGTGCCGAAGCCTCATCGGAGGTTGTGAATTCAATCGGGCTCTCGGCAGTGCCGGCAGCTATGAACGCCCCGTCTACTCTAATCATCACATCCTCATCCAAACCGAATTTGGCCCCGGGAGCGATGGTCAGCACTCCATTCAGATCTATGTCACCCGAAATTGTGTAACGGGCGTCGTTGCTCAATGCTTTCCAGGTTATTTCTGTCGCTTCGGCAATTGAAGAGGAAAAAATTTCAACATCAGCATTTGTTGAATTGGTAAATGTGGTGGTATTGTCAACACTTGCTGCCGTTTCAGCCCACGCGGCCATGCCGTTTTCATTGTCAACAAAGAGGTTGTCTTTAAAGGTATTCAGTTTCCCTCCATCGTCGTCGAGATAAACTGCATATCCTTTATTGCTGGCAAACAGGCTATTTTCAATCTTAATATTTCCGCCTCCATTTACACCTACACCAGCCTTATAGTCAGCTCCGTTAAAATCCATCGCTGTGTTGCCGGCGTATGAAACTTCGGCATACTTAAGTATGTTCTGCGCACTGGCTGACTGTATATAAAGCCCCTTCCAAAACAGATCAGCCTCTTTGTTAGCTGTGGTAAAAATGATGGAGTCGGTTTCAGTACCAGCTGCCAGCAAAGTCCCACCTTGCTCGATCTTCATCATTTTATCTTCCTGGAAATGAATAACGACCCCTGGTTCCACAGTGAGCACGGCAAGCACGGACACATTGCCAGTAACAAGATAGTCGATCAAATTAGGGTCAAGATTGATGTTTTCAAGGGTCATGTCGCTGTCTATAAATCCGCTAAGCTCCACATAACCAGGAGCCAGAGCATTTATAGTCACCGTCTTGGTATCGCTTACGCCTTCATCAGCATTTGAAATTTTCAACTGCACTTCGTAGTCTCCCTCCACGTCGGGGATCAAAGAAGCAATAATGGCATCGGCGTTGGTTATTTCGGTTGTGCTACCAGCTGGCTGCGACAGCAGCGTCCACTCGGCAGTGAAGCCAATCGCATCCGCATCCACAGAACCACTTGCATCCAGGGTAATTTCTTCATTCACAGCCGGGTTTTCCGGACTAAAATCGATATCTGCTTCCAGCTTGAACTTCGAGGGTGCTGGTTCATCGTCCCCACAACTTATTGCAAACACTAACATCACCAAACAGGTGAGCATTCCGACTAACTGTTTTACTTTCATATTACATGGTCTTTTTATGTGATCAAATTCCCTTCACCCCCTACTACAGGAAAAGGAGTGAAATCGGGTCAGCTCACTTAAAAAAAATCATGCATTTATTTTTCCGGTCACGTTGGCCAGCCTTTGAGACATAGTTGTCCGCTCACCAAAAGCCTTTGTCTTCTGCGGCAGAGCCCTAAAAATGGAGGCAACAAAGGGACAAGCCACAAAAGACGGCTAGCTAGTTGGAAAGGTGTAAAGAGGGGAATGGGGAGGATTATAGCGCCTCCGACTTGAGTTGCAAAAAAGGTCGCCACTCGTCGAACACACTGCCATTGGAGGTCTTTAAAAACATGATGTAAGACGGCTTGAAAGGCTCTTTTCTAAGTTTCATCCCGACTTCACCGGGAGAATAATCGCCTTTCTTGGCGTTGCAATGTTTGCAGGCAGTAACAAGGTTTTTCCAGCTGGAGGTTCCGCCTTTTGAGCGAGGAACAAGGTGATCAAGGGTGAGGTCCCGGTTGGTACCGCAATACTGGCACTCGTGGTTGTCACGCCGGAAAACGTTTTGGCGAGACAGGATAACTCCTTTGTAGGGGACACTGATATACCTGGATACTTTGATGACCGATGGGGCCTGATATGAAGTGTCCACAGTGTGCAAATAAACATTGGGCACGGGCGAAATCATTTCAGCCTTATTCAAAAAGACAAGAAGAAATGCTCTCTCCACCGAACAAACAGTCAAGGGAGAATAGTCCTGATTAAGAACTAGTACATTCCTTTTTAAGCTCATGCCTCTTCTACATTTTGAGAATCCTCCTCACCGCCACTAGCTGCCCGTCTCTCATTTCACTGGTTAGACCCTTGTCATCAATATTAACAATCTTCACCGAATCAGTCACTATCACCGCCTGTTCTTCTCCTATGTTGATGCCTGCCTTTATTTCATCTTTAACACTCCAAACAAGCAAATCCCCAGGCTTAGACTCGCTCCACGAATCAACCTGATCGCCCGTGACGGCAAGTTGTTTTAAGTTCCTTGGCACCGGATAGCCCACCATGCGATACACCTGCTGCACAAGTCCGATATCATCGATGCCATAAGGAGACCTTGCACCAGCTCTGTAAGGGGAGTACATATACTTCTGCAGGATTTCACGGAGAAAACCATAATCACGACGCTGACCTAGGCTTTTCGAGTTTCCGTTGAACGCCAACTGCTCCTCTATTTTGAATAGTTCATTCGTGGAAATCGGCAGCACACTTCCTATAAGGATATTCAGGTAGTGTTTCTTGAAGAAGATATTCGCTGTCAAATCCGTGCAAACTTTGTAGTCAGAGTGGTTGATCTGCTCAAAATACTCTTGTGTGATTCCGTAGAAATGCACCTTCAAAATCCACCCGACCACTCCATCAAAATGGATTTTTACCTTTATCCACTTTTTGTCATCACTTGCTTCCAAAACCTCATAGTGCTCCCCAAAAAGAAGCTCGCTTAGTTGAAGCGAGTGAAAGGAAGGTTCGCACATAACCGGCACAAGGCATAATCTACAAATTCCCTTTTCGGTCTCAGTCATAAGGTTTACAGTCTAAGTCGGTCTAGCTCTCGCTTGCTATCCCTCTCTTTGATACTTTCTCTTTTGTCATGAATTTTTTTACCCTTTGCAAGGGCTATTTCCATTTTAGCTAGTCCTTTGTCCGTCATAAAAAGCCTCACCGGCACTATGGTAAGGCCCTTTTCTTCCATTTTTGATTGCCACTTCTCGATGTCCCTCTTTTTTATCAGGAGCTTTCGCTCCCTGACAGGATCATGGTTGAAATGGGTAGCCTCGGCGTAGGGGGTAATATTCATCGCCTTGATAAAAATCTCGCCCCTATTGAAATAACAATACGCTTCCTGCAAGCTGGCTTTCCCTTCCCGAATGGACTTGATCTCAGTCCCCTTGAGTACAATGCCTGCTACGAGCGTATCAATAAACTCAAACTCAAAACGAGCCTTCTTGTTTTTGATGTTTACTGAGTTTGAAAATCGCTTATCGTCCTTTGCCATTCAATATTTAGCTGAGCATTTCTTTAAAAACTAAAATAGCATAAAATTAAAATTTCATCCTAGGCATTGGGGCAACATCCATGGATGAAAAGTCCTTTTCAAGGTATTTGAAATGGGCCGTCATGGCAATCATGGCTGCGTTGTCGGTACAATACTCAAACTTGGGAATATACACTTCCCAGCCCAGCTCAGCACGCTGATTTTCAAGTGCTTGCCGAAGTCCTGAGTTGGCCGCCACACCTCCGGCAATGGCAATTTGCCTTATCCCTGTTTGCTTTGCTGCCTTCTTGAGTTTCTGCAAAAGCATGTGGATCAAAGTGTGCTGTATACTGGCGCAAATGTCGTTGATATTGTTTTCAACGAATGTCGGGTCGGTCTTTGTTTGGTCTCTCAGAAAGTAGAGAATAGCCGTTTTTATCCCACTGAAGGAGTAGTTCAAGCCTTGCATTTCTGAGAGCGGAAATTGAAAGGCCTCCGGATTGCCTTTTTGCGCCAACTTATCGATAAACGGGCCACCGGGATAGGGCAGCTCCAGCATTTTGGCCGCTTTGTCAAACGCCTCCCCTACTGCATCGTCCTGCGTTTCGCCTATCACCTGCATGCGCATGGGTGACTCCACCAGCACTATCTGCGTGTGCCCGCCGCTTACTGTAAGGCACAGAAACGGAAATGCTGGTTTTGGGTCGTCAATAAAATGCGCCAGAATATGCGCCTGCATATGATTAACGGCTATCAGAGGCAACCCCAACCCCCAGGCCATTGCCTTAGCAAAGGAGCTACCCACAAGCAAAGCACCCAATAATCCAGGTCCCTGCGTGAACGCAACGGCATCAAGTTGGTGTTTATCAATACCTGCTTCTTTCAAAGCCTGATCTACTACGGGCACAATATGCTTCTGGTGCGCTCTGGAGGCCAGTTCTGGCACTACACCACCATATCGTTGGTGAACAGATTGCGTAGCAATAATATTATTAAGAATTTTACCGTTCCTGATCACAGCGGCAGAAGTCTCATCGCACGAAGATTCGATCGCTAAGATGGTCGGGGACATACAGTTGATTTGAACTATAAAACTAAAACATCTGTCGTTTTCTATGGTATTGGGAAAGCCTTCTACTGGTTTTCACTTACCATTTTACTTTTGCTGATTGGCTTGTTTATCACGCTGCAATCATCGGCTGTTCAAACATGGCTGGTTTCCTACGCCTCCAAATCCTTCTATGAACAAACAGGGCACAAAGTTACCATTGCAAAAGTGGATGTCAACTGGTTTGATGAAATTACCCTTGATAGCCTGGAAGTAAAGGATCTCCAGGATACCAGCATGATTACCATAAATAGGTTGTTGGTCGATTTTAGCCTTCTCGATTTATTACGTCCCAGTCAGCTACATTTTGACGCCGCCCGAATAACAGGAGCCGATGTGCGACTGGTGAAGTTCGCCGACGACCAACTCGACAACATCTCCTTTCTCATCAGCCAATTACGGCCCAAAGACACCACTGCCCGAACTTCGCTGCCACGTCCGATAAGTGTGAGCCGGATCAAGCTGGAGAAAAGCAGGTTCTCCCTCAACGACATGCGAAAGGACAGCATTGAGGTGGGCTTCAATTACTACCAGTTTACCATCGATAGCATATTCAGCGACCTTAGCAACTTCTACCAACGGCTGGATACTGTCAAGTTCAGGGTAGACAAGCTGGCCGCCGGTGAGAAAAGCAAAAAGCTGAAGGTCAACAGCCTCCAAACAAACTTTCTGCTTACCTACCAAACTATGGAACTCTCTGACTTAGACCTGCATACGCAACACAGCCACTTGCAGGACTATGTCAAGTTTGAGTTTTCCAACCCCTCTAACCTTACCTATTTTGTTGACAGCGTCAACATAGTAGCTCATTTTGACAGCACGACAATAAGTAACCGGGACCTGCGACACTTTTCGCCCTATCTCGAAAAGTACGATGATACCTATTCCATATCAGGCGACTTCAGCGGAGGAGTTACCAATTTTAGCTTGAAGAACTTTAGCCTGTATTTTGGTGAAAACAGTCAGCTCTTTGGCAATGCAAGCTTCAACGGCTTGCCCAACTTTATGGAAACCTTTATTGACCTCCGACTTGATAAATCGACGCTACTCGCCAACGACCTTGGCATGTATATGAATCAGCAAGACTATTACATACTGAATCGCCTCGGTTTCATTAGGTTCGATGGCAGGTTCATTGGTTTTCCTACCGACTTTGTGGCCAACGGGAGTTTTGATTCAAGGCTGGGAAGTGCTAAATCCGATGTCAACCTGAAGCTCCCTAGCACACCGGAAAAGGCAGTTTACAGTGGCTCCCTTACAGTCAAAAACCTAAACCTGGGCACTTTAGCAGGCGACTCCGAACTTCTCCAAAAAGTAAGCTTTTCCGGAAGTGTCTCCGGCAAAGGCCTCACACCATCATCTGCTGATTTTTACCTGAAAGGCAACATACAAAAGCTCGGACTCAAGGGCTACGACTACGTGAATATCAAAACAGATGCACGACTAGCCGCAAGTTTTTTTGAGGGAAAGCTCAGTATTGATGACCCCAACGTAAAACTTCAGGTCGAGGGTTCGTTTGATTTCAGAAACCAGCTCAACAAATTCAAAGCGAACGCATCACTTGACACACTCTTCCTATATCCTCTCCAGCTTACTTCCAACGATGTATTTCTCAGGGGGCAAGTCGACCTTGATTTTCAGGGACTTGAAATAGATAGTATTACGGGCAGTGCGGCAATACATAACCTAATGCTTGAAGTTGACGGAAAACAGTTCAAGGCGGATAGTATTCTCGCTACATCACAAAGGAGCGGACCACAGCGTTCGTTCAATATTCTGTCAGAGCATTTGAGTTTAAGCGCTGAGGGTAACTTTGATTACACAACCCTATTTGCGGATTTATCGGAAACATTTAACGAATATGAGTTGGCATTCAGGAATAATAGCGACGACATTGAAAGCTACTATGCCAGCAAACCCGCAAAAGAAGTATCGCCGTACAAAATACGTGTAAATGCAACGCTCAGGGATATCAACCCACTGACTGATCTTTTCGTCAAAGACTTTTACATAGCTAAAGGGACGCAAATTGAAGCCGGATTCAACAAAAACATCTCTTCAGTTGCTTCATTTTACACTGCCATTGATACACTCACCTTCAGGGAGTTCTCCTTCATTGGAAACGAAATAGATATCAACACCAGCAAAGCGGCAGACAGCACAGACGTGCTATCGATGTTCTACATATCGTCGATGCGACAGCTGCTTAATAACAGAGATATTACACAAAACAACTACCTGGAGGCGATTTGGAGTAATAACAAAATCGATTTTCAAACCAACGTAGAGCAGCTCAACACCACCAACTACGCCCGGGTATACGGGGACCTTCAATTTCTTGCAGACAGGACAATTATCACCGTATACCCTTCTGACCTTCAAGTGCTTGAGGGAAAGTGGCAGTTTTCAGACAACAACCAGATTGTTATCACAGATGAAGCGATTGCCTTTGAAAACTTGAAGCTTTCGGCGGGCAGTCAGGAAGTGGAACTAACTGGCTATATCAGCGACTCCACAAATATTCCGCTACGAGGCCGGGTCTCGAATTTTGCTCTGTCTAACCTCAACCCGCTCACAACTGTTCCTCTGGACGGAGTGGTAAACGGGCATGCCACGCTGATTAACTATGGTGAGGGATCCATTGTTGAAAGCGACCTCAAAATTGACAACTTCTTTGTCGATAGATTTTTAGTCGGAAACCTAACCGGTAAATCATCATGGAACGATGCCTCCAAACAAATACTGTCGAGGCTTACCGTAATAAGGGAAGGCAAAAATATCATTGGGCTCAATGGCTACTATGCCCCACTCGACAGCATAAGCCCGCTCAACTTCACTGCCGACTTCGACAATGCCAACATTAATATCCTTGAGCCCTTCATCGACGAAAACTTTAATGACATTAAAGGCACTGCCAGCGGAAAATTCAGAATTTCCGGCAGCCCAACTTACCCTATTCTCCGGGGCACCGGGACGCTGCGCAATGGAGCAGGAAGAGTCAGGTACCTCAACACTTTCTACAGTTTCAACGGAGATATCTTCTTTGATGATAACGAAATAGGTGTCCGAAACCTCGACGTCCGAGACGAGCAGGATCATCGTGCTTCATTGAATGGAGGTATTTTCCACGATGGATTTAGGGACTTTGTGTTGGACTTAGAAGGGCAGTTGAATAACTTTCAAGTACTTAACACGGCTGCTGCCGACAATTCCCTGTACTACGGCACCGCCTATGCCACTGGCTCAATCAACTTTTTGGGTGCCATATCCAACCTCAATATTAGCGCCAAAGCTACCACAAATAGAAATACACGGATTTTCATTCCGCTTGACGAAAGCTCCGACGTACAGGTTGAGGACTTCATCTCATTCGTGAACTTTAGCGACACAACCAAAGTAGCCGATAAGGAATCGGATATTGACGAAGAGAAGTTTTCTAATATTCGACTCGATTTCGACCTTGACATCACGCCTGACGCATATTGCGAGCTGATCTTCGACATAAAATCCGGCGACATCATACGGGGCAGAGGCAATGGAAAGCTCAACATGCAAATTGACACCAACGGGGATTTCTATATGTTTGGTGATCTTGAAATCGAGGAAGGGGGATATAATTTCACCCTTTACAATATCATCAATAAGGAATTTGAGATCGTGAGCGGAAGTAGTATCTCCTGGTCGGGTGATCCCTACAAAGCCCAGATGGACATTACTGCGGGCTATCGGCAAAATGCATTGCTATCCCCAATTCTGACCAATATCGACAGCGCTACCCTGAATACACCTGAGCTGAAGAGACGGTATCCCACAAACGTACAAATGAAGCTCAATGGGGATTTGATGTCACCAGACATCGCCTTCGACATTCAGATAACAGGCTACCCTGAGACCGCCGGCGCCAATAGTTATCCTTTGGGCACTACCATCCAGGGGTTCAAAAACACAGTAAAAACAGATGAGCAGGAAATGAAACGCCAGGTGTTCAGTTTGATCATCCTGCGACGTTTCTCACCCATCAACAGCTTCAACGTCGGCACCAACTCCATCGGCAGTAGTGTGAGTGAATTTGTCTCCAACCAGCTCAGCTATTGGATTTCTCAGGTGGACGAGAACCTTGAAATCGACATCGATCTGGCCAGCCTTGACAACGATGCTTACAACACGTTCCAGCTTCGGCTCGCTTACACATTTTTGGATGGCCGACTGCGGGTTTCGAGAGATGGAGGCGTTACAAGCACCACCACCCGCAACGAACTGGGAGCCATTATGGGCGACTGGACCCTTGAGTACCTGCTTACACCTGACGGCAAATTGAGAGCCAAAATGTACTCCAGAACCAGCGTCAACAGCCTCACGCAAAACATAAGTAACCAGACCAATACCAAAGCGGGCTTTAGCCTCCAGTACATCCGAAGCTTCAACAACTTCAAAGACTTGATGCAGGACGTCCGTGTTAAAAACAGAGAAGAACCTGACCAGCAGGAAGAAGACAAAAAGACCTCATTCAACTTCAATTCGGATAAGATAAAGCAAGAGGAAGACGATGCAAGTGGTCACCCCTTCTTCAATTTTTCTGAGCTTTAATAACTAAATGACCACTGCGTAGTTAGTTAAGAAAAACCTATGCCAACGCATCCGGCTGTCAATATTTTCTGGTTCCGGCGAGACCTTCGCTTTGCGGATAATGCAGGGCTTTTCTACGCACTGAAAGATGAGACTCCAGTTCTTCCGATCTTCATTTTTGACCCGCACATATTATCGAAACTTGAAGAAAAGGCCGATGCCCGGGTTTCGTTCATTCACAGCACCTTGTTGCGACTGAAGAAGCAGCTAGAAGACCACGGAAGCTCGATACGCATTCTGTATGCTTCACCCGAAGCAGCATTTTCGCAGCTGGCGGCAGAATTCGACATCAAAGCGGTCTACACCAACCGGGACTACGAACCTTATGCCAACGAAAGGGACGCCACAGTCCGCTCACTACTCAAGGAAAAAGGGATAGGTTTCTACTCTTTCAAAGACCAGGTGATTTTTGAAAAGGAAGAAATACTAACTGACACCAGCGGCGTATATAAGGTGTTCACCCCCTACAAAAACAAATGGCTGGCTAAGTGGCAAAACTTACAGTTGGAAGAGTTTTCTGTTACACCCTCGTCATCAAATTTCCACAAAACCAAGCCATATCCTGTACCTGCGTTGCAAGACATGGGCTTTGCAAAGAGCTCTATTGTCATTCCGCCGTCGACGTTCGATGAGTCTGTTATTGCCAACTATGACAAAAAGAGGGACTTCCCTGCCATTGAAGGTACGACCCGCCTCGGCATTCATCTGCGGCATGGCACTATCAGCGTACGGACAGCTGTGAAAAAAGCGGCCGCCCTTAATCAAACCTGGCTAAATGAGCTTATATGGAGGGAATTCTATCAAATGATCTTGTACAATTTTCCTCATGTTGTTACCAACGCCTTCAAACCTCAATACGACCTCATTCCCTGGAGAAACGATGAGGAACAATTTCAGAAATGGTGTGAGGGAATGACCGGCTACCCGATGGTAGATGCGGGCATGAGGGAATTAAACACCACCGGCTACATGCACAACAGAGTGCGCATGGTAGTCGCCAGCTTCCTTACCAAGCACTTGCTTATCGACTGGCGGTGGGGCGAGGCCTGGTTTGCCAGGAAACTACTTGACTTTGAACTAGCCTCCAACAATGGCGGCTGGCAATGGGCGGCGGGCACAGGCACCGACGCTCAACCGTATTTCAGGGTGTTCAACCCCGAGTCGCAAACAGACAAGTTTGACAAGGACAAATCATATATCCGCCAATGGGTGCCGGAATATGACAGCAAAAATTACATAAAACCGATTGTTGAACATAAATTTGCCAGACAAAGAGCCATAGAAACTTACAAAGCGGCGTTAAAGTAACTGTATGAACATAGGGGACAAAGTAAGGCTTCTGAGAGGAACTGAAGAGGGAGTTATTATCAGGGTGATTAACGAAAACACCTATGAAATAGAAATAGAAGACGGCTTTTCCTTCCCCGTACTTAAGAGTGAGGTCGTTTTGGTAAGTAAAACGGAAGCAGAGCACTTCAAAAGGGGCAACGCCGCACAGCAAAGCGCCTCCGGCCAAAAATCATTCGTCAAGGAGACTCAGGCGGTTGCTGAAAAAGGAATTTACCTTGGCTTCGAGCCAAAGGGAGATATTTTTACAGTCTGGCTGATCAACAACACAGATTACGAGCTGGTTTTTAAGATAGATGAGCTGGTGAAGGGCACCACACTAGGATTACACGCCGGTCACCTGGAGGCAAAGTCGAGCCAGGCAATAGCATCCAAGTCTTCTCAAAACTTTGACAATTGGTCGGACATGCAATTTACCTGCATGTATTTCCAAAAAGGAATCTACAAAAGTAAGCCTATGCTGAGCAGGGTTGTCTCATTCAAAGCAGCAGCTTTCATGCATAAGAAGGGTACGATTCCCATGACCTCGAAGGAAGGATATGTTTATCAACTGGATGATAATCCTGCAAAAATTAATGCTGATGAGATAAAAAACAGCATGCTTTCTGCCAAAGCAGCGCCAGCGCCGAAAACAGAGCAAAAACCAGGCTCGCACGAGGTAGATTTACACATGGAGAAATTAACAGGGCAAAAAGAAGAGGTGCCTACCTCGCAGGCTCTCTCCTACCAACTGGCTATTTTTGAGAAAGAACTGGACTCGGCCATTGCAGCTGGCAGAGACGAGATAACGTTTATTCATGGTGTAGGAAACGGCGTTCTGCGTGAAGAAATCCACAAAAGGCTAAGTAAAATGAAAAATATCTTGTACTTTCAGGATGCCCAGAAACAAAGGTTTGGCTATGGCGCTACACTTATCAAATTAAAAGACTAACTAGCATTTTTTAAGCCTAAAATAAAACATAATACTATGGACGTAAGAAAGTTGATGGAGGAACTTGCCTCTGAAATTAACGGCCAATATTCAGAATATGACGATAATCGATCAGTTGTGATCGTTCCTCTTCCCGACGGTAGGTTCCAATCGGTGCGTGGTGGCAAAATTGACAACAAAAAGTATGGTAAGAGTGTCATTCAGATACTGTCCAGAGTATGTCGTACCGCCGAAAAAATTGATTATACCAAAGTGCTTGCGCACAACGTTGACCTTATCAATTCTAAGTTTGTGGTACTTGGCGATTTCCTAATGGTGGAAACCACATTGTTTGACGACACAGTACCTCCGCAGAAATTGAAGGAAATGATACTCGAAACAGCTAAGCTAGCCGATGAGTGGGAACTTGCCATTACTGGCAAAGACGTCAACTAAGAAGCATCTTTTAGTTATCAAATAAGTTTAACTATTTAGGAAAATGTGATCCGCCTTATCGCCTTGTTCAGAAAGTATTCTGAGCGGGGAGGAAAGTCCGGGCAATGCAGAGCGCCGTACTTCCTAACAGGAAGGGGCATTGTTGGCGACGACAGTGCTACAGACAGTGCAACAGAAAATAAACTACCCGTAATGCTTCTGCATTGGGGGAAAAGGTGAAAAGGTGGGGTAAGAGCCCACCGCTTCAATGGCGACATTGGGGGCACGGTAAACCTTACGGATTGAAAGATCAAATATGCCATGATTCAGGGGCTGCTCGTCCCTGCAGGTTGCTTCGGCAGCCTCGTTGTGGTGGGTAGATTGATAGAACCAGGCGGTGACGCCTGGTCCAGATAAATGATAAGGGTCTCCCGACTTGTCGGGAGACACAGAACCCGGCTTACAGGATCATATTTTCCTATTTTCATTAACCTATGGCAAAAATTCTAATAGTAGACGACGAGAAATCTATTCGCTCTACCCTCCGGGAAATTCTTGAGTACGAAAAATTCAAAATTGAGGAAGCAAAAGATGGGGAAGAGGGCCTTGAAATGCTCAAACAGGGATCGTACGACCTCGTGCTTTGCGACATAAAGATGCCCAAAATGGATGGGCTTGAATTGCTTCACAAGGCAATGGAGGAGGGAATTGACGCACCATTCATTATGATTTCAGCTCATGGCACAATAGATAGCGCTGTGGAAGCGACCAAAAAAGGAGCTTTCGACTTCCTTCAAAAACCGCTGGATCTAAACAGGCTGCTGGTCACTTTGAGAAATGCGCTGGATCGGAAGGAACTGGTGAATGAGACCAGGGTGCTGAAGAAGAAAATAAGCAAGACTTACGATATCGTGGGCGAGTCGCCGAAAATTGAGGAGGTCAAAGCAATGATTGAAAAGGTGGCCCCCACTGATGCAAGAGTGCTGATTACAGGCCCGAATGGTACGGGCAAGGAGCTGGTTGCCAAATGGATCCACGAAAAAAGCAATCGCTCGTCAGGCCCGATGGTGGAGGTAAACTGCGCAGCCATTCCATCCGAACTAATTGAGAGTGAGCTTTTCGGCCACGAGAAGGGCTCCTTCACCTCCGCTGTAAAGCAACGGATTGGGAAGTTTGAGCAGGCTATCGGAGGCACGCTATTCCTTGACGAAATTGGCGACATGAGCCTTTCGGCCCAGGCCAAAGTTCTGCGTGCCTTACAGGAAAATAGAATTACTCGGGTAGGTGGCGAGAAGGAAGTAAAGGTAGACGTAAGAGTAGTGGCTGCTACCAATAAGGACTTGAAAAAGGCTATTGCCGAAAATCAGTTTAGAGAAGACCTCTATCACCGGCTAAGCGTAATCATCATTCAGGTGCCTTCGCTAAAAGACCGCAAAGACGATATTCCGCTGCTAGTCGATAGGTTTATTGCAGACATTTCGGCCGAATACGGGTGGGCACCAAAACCAATAGACGATGCAGCCATTAAGCAACTTCAGCAATTTGAGTGGACGGGAAATATCAGGGAGCTAAGAAATGTGACGGAGCGGCTGATGATCATGTCATCAAGCACCATATCAGAAATGGATGTAAAAAAATATGCGGTACTTACTTAGTAAGAACCGCATATATTCTTTCAATAATTTCCAACCAGGTCGAGTACTTTCCAATTAAAGCCTTTGAGCAGGCTTTTCTTTCTGCACGTCCGACTTAGCGTAAGTAGGACACGTCTTCTGAGTACAAGCACCAAGCATGAAAACAGCTACAGCAAACAACAGTAATTTAATTTTCATAACGAAACGGCTTTACTTAGGTTCTTAGAAGCTCTAAGATATATATATCTACACATATATCAAAACACTTTAAGTTCCGAAGCTGGAGGTAATGGCTATTGTATCAGCAAATTGCATCCCCTTACATCCGAATTATCAAACCTGCCAAGCACTTCAAAATCACCTTTCGTGTTAGTTATTCGGCCCAAATCCTTTGTTTCTATAAAGCAGCAAGAGTGAATATTTCCAAGATCAATAATATTTAAACCTCCTGCTTTTTTTTCCTGTAAATACGAAAACGGATCATTAATATCACGAACCGTCACCTTCATCGATCGTGGGCAAACGAAGCCAGCCCCTCCATTCGAATAGGCCTGCGACATTAACTCTGTCATCCCATACTCAGAATGTATCCACTCCACATTTAATCGATCTCTCAACAAGGTGTGTAACTCAGCCCTTGTCAGCTCCTTCCCTCTCCCCTTCATGCCTCCGGTTTCCATTACAATAAAGTCACTCAGGTCAAGCTGATGCCTTTCGGAGAGATCAATTAGGGCAAAAGTAACTCCAATCAGCAGCTTTTTACCCTCCTGCCGTTTGAGCTTTTCTATCACACTCAAGAGGGTACTGTCATCCCTCAAAAAGAAGCCTGAGAACTTCGAGCCGGTGAGCTTTATGAAGTGCTCAATCATGTAGATGAGTGAGGATCCACTTCTTTCAAGGTAAGACGGCAGCAAGGCAACAATATGAAAGTTTGAGAGTGCTCCATACATTGACTCAAATATTTCCTTCGTTAATTTCTTATAGAATAGAGGGTCATCGAGGTAATGGGAGCTTTGCACAGAACCAGTGGTGCCGCTACTGGAAAACATAAGGGAAGAACCCCATTCACCTGTCTTTATAGCATGATTCTTGAAAAATTCGATCGGAAGAAAGGGAATGTCTTCCAACCGGCTGATTTTTTTTGGGTCTTTAGCTAAGTATGAAATATACTTTTTGTAGACAGGATTGTGTTGGGCCTGCCACTTAAAAATGTCCAGAGCGAGGACAGTAAAATGATCATTATTCAGGTTAAAAAGGCGGTCTCTAAAACTATGAAGCTCGGACATGTGTTTAAATTGCGAAAGATGATCCAATTTTAATAATTTTATGAGGTAAGTAAGCGATGGAAATGAAGAATAGATTATTAAAAAGTCTTATCCTGGGTGTGGTAGTGATGGGCTTGGCGTGGGCATGCCAGCCACCAGACGAGCTCCCCATCATTCCAAAAATATCCTACAACAGGGTAGAGTTTTTTGACCAGCCAACTGGCTCAGATTCACTTGTTCTCTATATCAATTTTGAAGATGGAGACGGCGATATAGGGCTGAGAAGCACAGAAGACAGCTACCCATACCACCCATTTAATTATATTATCGACGCCGACAGGAGACTTGTCTATTTCGGAGAAACAGACTATAAGCTCCCCTTCTATAGTGTTCCTTTGGTGGTTTCCGGGGGGCAATTTAGACCTCTTGAGAAAGAGAAATTATTTTCAGAAACAGACACGAGACGACCGTTTAATTGTGAACAATATGAAGTCATAAAATTCAACCTTGATAATACTGGCACCAATACAGAAATAGACACTTTCTTTATTCAGAAGAATCCCAACAATAACAATATTTATGTGGACTTCTACAGAAAGGTAAATGGTAACTATGAGTTTCTCGACTGGGCAAGTGTGTTTTCAACTACCGGTTGCGGCACAAATTTCAACGCCAGGTTTCCAATCTTCGACACAGATAACCTGGGAAAATCGCTATCTGGCACGCTTCGCTATTCTATGCTATCTGCTGGATTCGGCATCGTATTGAAGAAAGATACCTTCAAACTAAAAGTCTACATCAAGGATCGTGCACTTCACGACAGCAATGTGATAGAAAGCCCAGATTTGACGCTTGACAATATTACACTCAATTAAATATCTCAGGGTATTTTTCCGGGTCGGCTTCCGCCATCAATTCATACACCTTGTCAAAGACATTCTCCACATTGGGTTTGGAGAAATAATCGCCGTCTGAGCTATAGGCCGGCCTGTGCTCGGCGGAGGTAATCGTACCTGGTTGGGAATCAAGGTATTTGTACCCACCCTGCTCTTCGAGCACTTTCTGCATCATATAAGCAGAGGCCCCTCCCGGCACATCTTCATCAGCAAAAATGATGCGATTAGTTTTTTTCAACGACTCAACAATCGAATGGTGCAGGTCAAAAGGCATTAACGACTGCACATCAACTACCTCGCAGGAAACGCCATATTCTTCTAGGAGCTCAGCTGCTTCCATCACAATCCTGCACATGGAGCCGTAGGTTACGATGGTCACATCAGATCCTTCCCTTATCACCTCAGGAACCCCAAGCGGCGTTTTTATATCATCTATGTTTTCCGGAAGTCTTTCCTTGAGTCTGTACCCATTCAAGCACTCGATCACTATCGCAGTGTCATCGGAGGCCAGCAAAGTGTTATAGAAGCCAGCTGCTTTGGTCATGTTCCTCGGCACAAGCAGATAGATGCCTCTGAGAGATCCCATGATCATACTCATAGGTGAACCTGAATGCCAAACGCCTTCGAGTCGATGACCTCGTGTTCTAATAATCACAGGAGCCTTCTGGCCTCCCTTTGTTCTGTACTGAAGCGTTGCCAGGTCATCTGACAGGGTTTGCAATGTAAATATCAGGTAGTCCAAATATTGTACTTCAGCAATAGGTTTCAACCCTCTCATAGCAGCGCCAATGCCTTGTCCTATGATGGTGCTTTCCCGTATTCCCGTGTCGGTTACACGAATCTCGCCATGCTTCGCTTGTAGCCCCGCAAAGCCCTGATTCACGTCACCAATTTGCCCCACATCTTCTCCTATCGCAAATATTCTCGGATCTCTGCTAAATGCATGGTCAAAGAAAGCCTGAAGTACTTCTCTACCGTCAACAACAACACTGTCGTCGTTGTAAACAGGCGCCACCTCCTTCACATTTACCGCCCTTTGCTCCGACTCGCTATACAAATGGCTGCTGTACTGCTCAAGGTGTTCTGCGTTCTTGATCTTCAGCCAATTGATGAGGTGCTGTCTCTCTTCGTATTTCTCACCTCGCATAAGGTACAAAGAGCGCTTAACAGCCTTTACTACGTCCATCTTCAGTGGATTCAGCGTTTTCTCCAGCGCCTTGTTAATAGCGCTGATTTTCGCACCATTTTTACTAACGCCTGCGGCATTGGCCAGGAGATTAGATGCCCCCTTCAGGTCTTCCTTGATACTGGCTACGTAAGCCTTCCATGCCTCATTCTTATCGGTCTTAGCCTTCTCCCTGGCATTTTCCTCCAGCCTTTCGAGGTGCTCCAAAGTGGCCATTTCATTTTCCAATATCCACTCTCTAAACTTTTTTATGCAGTCGAACTCCTCTTCCCATGCTAGTCTTTCTTTCGACTTGTATCTTTCCTGCGACCCCGAAGTCGAATGCCCCTGAGGCTGCGTCATCTCTTTTACGTGAACGAGCACCGGAACATGCTCATCCCTGGCAACCCTGCCTGCGTGGCGGTATGCCTGAACCAGCTTCTCGTAGTCCCAGCCATTCACCACGATGATTTCATACCCTTTCTCGGAGTTATTGCGCTGGAAGCCAGCCAGAACTTTAGAAATATCTGATTTGGTAGTATGATATTCTGCAGGCACAGAAATTCCATACTCATCATCCCAAATAGAAATGACCATAGGCACCTGCAGCACCCCACCAGCATTGATTGTTTCGAAGAAGTGCCCTTCAGACGTAGATGCGTTGCCGATAGTGCCCCAGGCTACTTCGTTACCGTCAATAGAAAAGTCCTCAAAATGTTTAAGTGCGGGGTTGTTTCTGTAGAGTTTAGAGGCGTAAGCGAGGCCAAGCAGACGTGGCATTTGACCCGCTGTGCATGAAATATCCGAACTGGAGTTTTTCATGTCGGTCTGCGTTTTCCACTCTCCCTTTTCGTTAAGGTACCGGGTAGAAAAATGACTGTTCATCAGACGACCGCCAGAAGAGGGGTCGGCAGAAAGATCGGTGTGAGCATAAAGCTGAGCAAAGAATTGCTGGATCGTGAGCTGACCAATGGCCATCATAAATGTTTGATCCCTATAGTAACCAGACCTGAAATCGCCATTTTTGAATACTTTGGCCATCGCTACCTGAGCGAGTTCTTTGCCATCCCCAAAAATGCCAAATTTCGCCTTGCCCATGAAAACTTCCTTCCTTCCCATCAAACTAGCTTCACGGCTTTCGCAAACCAAAAGGTAGTCGTCGAGAATTTCGGCAACAGGCACGCTAATTTCTTTCTTAGTCTTTACTACACTCACTATTATGCTGATTTAAAGGATAATGTTGTCGATTGCAATGAACGGACTCTCAAAAGAGGTATTTCAAATATAAGCATAAAATTACACGTTTTCAATTTTGTCAATCGCATGAAAAAAATACAACTACCTGATAATCAACGGAAAATATAGTTTTTAAGGAATAAAATTTTTGGAAACAGCCCTTCCGGCAAAGAATAGTTTGCCGGGGTCAATCGGTGGGAAATTTTAGCATTATTCAATGAAAGAGGGACGATTTTATCAACTTCGAAAATCGAAGAGTTTCAAAACAATTATTGCATTCATGTTCATATATTTGTTGCCTTTCCAAAAAGCGACATTTACTAACAATACGATCATGATTATTGGGATTCCTAAGGAGATTAAAAACAATGAAAACAGGGTTGCATTGACCCCTGCTGGCGTAACTGAATTATTAAAGAGAGGGCATGAGGTTCATGTGCAATCTACAGCAGGAGAAGGCAGCGGTTTCACCGATGATTCTTACAAAGAGGCCGGCGCTAACATACTTCCGACCATTGAAGCTACCTACCAGAAAGCTGAAATGATCATGAAAGTGAAGGAGCCTATTGAAGCAGAGTATTCGCTTATCAAGAAGGATCAATTACTATTTACCTATTTCCATTTTGCCTCATATGAGCCCCTTACACACGCCATGATAAAGAGCGGGGCTGTTTGTCTTGCTTATGAGACCGTTGAAAAAGCCAATGGCACACTACCTCTTCTGATCCCTATGTCGGAAGTAGCAGGCAGAATGTCGATACAACAGGGTGCCAAGTTTCTGGAGAAACCAATGAAGGGCCGTGGCATTCTGCTGGGAGGTGTACCTGGCGTGCGCCCGGCAAAAGTGATGATCCTCGGCGGTGGAGTAGTGGGCACTGAAGCAGCGAAAATGGCCGCCGGCCTCGGTGCTGATGTAATCATACTTGATCTGAGCCTTCCAAGGCTTCGCTACCTCGACGATGTAATGCCTGCCAATGTAAAAACGCTAATGAGCAATGAATACAACATCCGTGAACTCATCAAGGATCATGATCTTATCATAGGTGCAGTACTTATTCCAGGCGCAAAGGCTCCAAAACTTATCACCAAAGACATGCTGAAGGAAATGCGCCCAGGCACTGTGATGGTAGATGTGGCGGTGGATCAGGGTGGATGCTTCGAGACCACCAAGCCAACTACTCACCAGGATCCGGTTTTCATCATCGATGATGTCATTCACTATTGCGTCGCCAATATGCCTGGTGCCGTTCCTTATACTTCCACACTGGCGCTGACCAATGCCACACTGCCCTATGCTATTCAACTCGCCGGCAAAGGATGGAAAACAGCCTGTAAGGAAAACAATGAACTGAAGCTTGGCTTGAATGTGATCAACGGAAAAGTGGTATACCAGGCAGTATCAGAAGCCTTTAATTTGGACTATACTGACGTAAACACATTCCTGAATTAAATCGATCTGAAGAGGTTATTGAAGAAGAGGTTGTTCCATCGGCGGACAACCTCTTCTTTATTTATAAGGGGGAATATCATCAAGCGTCTTAAGGTTATTCTTTTCCCTTTCTACCTGAAGACAAATCATTTCTTTTCCATTGGTGATCACCAAAATGTTTGCGTCCAGCTCTTTGTTATAAGTTGACACCTGAAATATTGTTTCACGACTTAGTTTCACATCAGGTGCTTTACACTCCACCAGGATATGAGGCTTGCCGTTGTTGTCATACACCACAAGATCTGTTCGCTTCTGCCTTTTGTTGTAATGCAACCCCGCTTCTATCGACATCAAACCTTTTGGGTAGTGGAGTTCATCTATCAGATAACTCACCATCTGCTGCCTGACCGCTTCTTCGGGCGTCCAAACGAGATACTTCCTTCTAAGAAGGTCATAAATGAGCGTCTGTCCGTCCTTTTCAATTACAAGCGGCCTGGTTTCCTTGCTCATCTAGCTTTTTCCGCTTTTGGAAGCCTGATAACGTTGAAATTAGTTTGTCTCAAGAAAAGGAGACCCAAAATAAAAAAGGTTGCAAGGGCGAGCGTGCTGTTTCGCATGCTTCCTGTCAGTTGCTCTATCAACCCATAAGCAAATGTGCCGATCACAATTGACAGCTTTTCCGTTACGTCATAGAAGCTAAAGTATGAAGCATGGTCAATGGTGTTTTCCGGTATCAGCTTAGAAAATGCCGACCGGGACTGGGACTGTATACCCCCCATCACTAACCCGACCACAGTGGCTACTACATAAAATTGCATAGCGGAAGTAACAAAGTATGCCCCAAGGCAAACCAAAATCCAGATCACAACCATTGTCGACAACGATATTTTGTTCCCCTTTACCTTTGATACATAGGCGAACAAATATGACCCAGCCACGGCTACCACCTGTATGATCAACACCGTAAGGATTAGTTTTTCACCCGGTAGTTTCAACTCTTTGTCACCAAAAGTTGCAGCCAAAAACATGACGGTTTGCACACCCATGTTATAGAAAAAGAAAGCCTTCAGGTAACGTCGCATAGAAGGTAAGTCTTTTAGAGATCTAAACACCTTCCTCACTTCCTTGTACCCATGTGCCAGCAGCTTTCCGGCAGGTTTCCGGTTGTAGGGATTTGTTGGCAGATAGTGAAAGGGAATAAGCGAAAACCCCAACCACCAGACGCCTACCAGCAGAAAGGCAAATCGTGACGCTGCTCCCCCATTAGCAAACCCAAACCAATCAGGAAAAGTAATAGAGATAAGGTTAAACAGAAGCAGCAACAGGCTACCGGCATACCCCATAGCGTACCCCTTGGCGCTTACGATATCATACCTGTCGGAAGTGGTGATTTCAGGCAAAAAGGCGTTGTAAAAAACCAGGCTGCCCGAGTAGCCAATACTGGCGACAATCGAAGCAAAAATACCAAGTTCTATGTTGCTCCCATCAAAGAAATAAAGCGTTATACATGCCGCTGCTCCAATGTAGGTGAAGATGCGAAGAAAGAGTTTCTTCATGCCACCATAATCTGCGATGCCCGACAGCAAAGGGGAAAAGAGCGCAATAGCCAAAAATGAGAAGGAAATCGAGTACGAATAAAGGACAGTGTTGGTGATTGTCAGCCCCAAAAACTGCACCTGCTCACCACCAAAGAAGTTTCTTGTGACGCTGCTATAGTAAACTGGGAAAATTGTACTGGTGATTACCAGGTTGTAGACCGAATTAGACCAGTCGTACATGCACCAGGCATTAACGACCTTATTATTCTTGAGGTTTAGGTTCATGGCAAAAAAAAAGTCTTCCCCAAAGGAAAGACTTTTATATGATTATCAACTATGATTATAGATTATCCATGCCTTGACGGGAGCTGTAAAGCACCTTTCTGGCATTTGCTTCTCTCAATTCCTGCTGCACATCAGCTACAATACCCATTTTGGCTTCAATATCCACCTTCATTGACATTGTAATCTGATCTCTTTCCACTTCGCTAAGCTTATCCTTTTCTGTATTCACAAACTGGACAACATCTTTTGGCGTGATGAATACATCATTCACCTGAATTTTAGGCTCAGTACCAAAAGTTGCAGTGTTCTTAGGGGGGCCGATGTATATATAGCTCACCAAAGACTTGCGTTCAATCTTTGAAAGCTGAGTCGCCCTGGGCAACTCCTGTTTCACCAATAGCTCTGTTTCCCTCATCACGGTGGTTACCATGAAGAAGAACAGCAGCATAAAGATGATATCAGGAAGAGCAGCTGTAGGTATTTCCTGAGAAGTACCGGAACTCTTTTTAAACTTTCCCATAATTAACCTCCAATTTTAGAAGGCTCCGCAATAGAAATCGCTCTGGGCATTCCTGAACGAGCCTGATCATACAGCTTCTTTTGTTCCGGATCTTTCTGATCCAGTTGAAGAAACTCCTGTGCAGTTTTACCTATTCTCTCACCGTACACCTCATTGTAAGCGGCATTTACTTCGTCCAATACAGTGATGTACAGTTCGTAGCTCGTACCTCTATCGGCTTTGAAGGATACTATAGCCTTATCAGGGCCGTCAGAAGAATCCTTTCTCCGTCCATAAGCGCTGACAAAGCTTTTCATTGGCGCCGGAAGGTCGTTGTAAACCATCATGGCATCTTCCGAGGGTCGTCCAAAATTCAGGATAAACTCCTTGATCATTGGCTTCAGCTCTTCAATATCAGTGAGTGGCTCATCTTCAACAAGCAGCAAATCTTTCGAGTTGGCTTGTATCTTGAAGATATTCCTGTCGTTCTCCTTCACCTCTGGTGGTGGCTGGTTCGGATCCGGCTTCGGAGGCAAAAGCATCGCAATACCTTTGTCATTTGCCATCGTGGTAGTTACCAGAAAGAAAATGAGCAAAAGGAAAGCAATGTCAGCCATAGAACCGGCATTTACCTCCGTACTAGGTCTGTTTTTCTTGCTTGCCATACTACTTAACTATTTTTGAAATTTCCGTATACACGATTCCAACTAAAGCTACACCTGTCAACAGGTACATCATAATCAAAGAACCTCCAACCAATTTAGACAATCCTGCGTCGACGTCATACTTTGTATACACTGCTGTTACCTCATCGCCGGAAATTGCATATCCCAAACCGAAAATAACCAGCAAGATAAGAATACCGACGGCCGACATGGCCAATGAAGACAGATCGTCCAAGGCGTTGATCAAAGGCAATATGATCGCTGCTAGTAGCGCTATTCCTACCAGAATGTAGGAGCCGATCAATGCTATATCAATAAAATCCATTTTTGCTGTCTTTAGATGTTAATACTACTTAGAAAGATTGTGCTTTACAAGGATGTCTACCAATGTAATAGAGGCATCTTCCATTGAGTTCACAAGAGAATCGATCTTTGAAATAAGGTAGTTATAGAACAACTGAAGAATAACAGCCACGATAAGACCACCTACCGTTGTCAAAAGGGCGATTTTGATACCATCGGCCACAAGAGCAGGAGAAACGTCACCAGCTGCAGCAATTGCATCAAATGCACCAATCATACCAATTACCGTACCCATGAAACCAAGCATAGGAGCAAGAGAGATGAATAGAGATATCCAAACCATTCCTCTTTCCAGTTTACCCATTTCAACAGAACCGTAAGCAATGATTGACTTCTCAACCATTTCAACGCCTTCTGACATTCTCATTAGTCCCTGAGTAAAGATAGATGCAACGGGGCCTTTAGTATTTTTACAAACTTCTTTTGCTGCCTCAACGCCTCCTGAAGCTAGCGCATTCTCAACGTTAGCAAGAAGTTTTTTGGTGTTGGTGGTAGCGAGGTTCAAAGTGATGATACGCTCGATGGCAACCGCCAAACCGAAGATCAAACACAAAAGAACGATACCCATAAATTCCCAACCACCTGCGATGAACTGCTCTTTAACAATTTGGTGAAATGATTGCTCGGGCTCATCGACAACTTCTTCCATCATTGGAGCGACAGGCTCAGGCTCAGCAACCACCTCTTCCACAGCAGCAGAGTCAACCACGGCAGTACTGTCTGAGGAAACTTCATCCTGAGCAACTGCATTGAATTGGCTGAATGCAAAAACGCCTGTTAGCAACAGCGAAGCGAATAACTTTTTCATAGTTTAAATTTTAGTAAATCGTAAATTGGTTACAGTTAGTAAAAGATAGTTTGTTTTCGTTTTGAATTCTCGTTTATAAATTCTGCGGAGAGAGAGGGATTCGAACCCTCGATACCCTTTAGAGGTATACACACTTTCCAGGCGTGCTCCTTCAACCACTCGGACACCTCTCCAAAGTACAATTTTTGGCGTCTAGCAGCAACAAATAAATCAAGAAAAAACTCTTTATGCAAATTTTGATATTAAATTTACATAAGCGTAAAACTAGCTCATTTCCCCTGCAATTGGCACTATTAGCTTCTTTTTAACTTCCTTGGTATTCTTCTCTTTTGCCAGCAGAAACATTAGTTTGGTGATGGCAGCTTCAGTTGTGATGTCCTGACCGCTGAGCACCCCTATTTCCTCGAGAATCCTGCTTGATTCGTAGCGCCCCTGAATTACTTTACCTCCAATGCACTGGCTTACATTAAAGATGACAATCCCTCTTGTAACAGCGGAATGAAGGCTTTTTATGAACCAGTCGTAATTCATTGTATTACCCGACCCATAGGTTTCCAGCACAACTCCCCGAAGTCCAGGCGTGCCCAATATACTATTGACCACACTCTCACTGATGCCAGGAAAAAGCTTTAAGATAGTGACATTGTTATCGAATCCCTTATGAAGTTTGAGTTTAAGGCCAGGCCGAAAAGCCATGATTGAGGACTTGTTGTATTCGATAGTAACGCCCGACTCAGCCAAATATGGGTAGTTTTCCGATTCGAATGCCGCAAAATGACTACTCCTTAATTTTTGCGATCGGTTACCTCTCATCAGGTAAAAATTAAAGTAGATGGCAACTTCAGAGATAATTGGCTTGTCTTCTTCGAGTGTAGAGGCTATCTCGAGCGCTGTGATCAGGTTCTCCCGGGCATCTGACCTTGTCGATCCGATGGGAATTTGTGCACCAGTGAAGATAACTGGCTTATTAAGCCCGTCGAGCATATAACTAAGTGCTGACGCTGTATAAGCCATGGTGTCAGTTCCATGAAGTATTACGAAGCCATCGTACTGAGAATAGTTTTCGTAGATGATATAGCCAATGTCTTGCCAGTGTGAAATATTAATATTCGAGGAATCGGTGGGTTCGGGGAACGAGATGACCGTAATTTTCAGATCAAGGGCCTTCAGCTCTGGAATTTTATCAATCACCAGGCCGAAGTTAAAGGGAACAAGAGATCCTGTTTCATCATATGACATCCCGAACGTGCCTCCGGTGTATATGATAAGGATACTGCTTTTTGGGTTAAGGCCACTTGCGGTGGCAATGTTTACAATCTTATAATTCATCGGTGATAGCTGAAAAGTTGATCTGCATTCCTTGTGGTTGTTTCAGCCACTTCAGCCAGGGAGAGTCCGGTAAGTTCAGAAACCCGCTGCGCAATAATTGGAATGTAGGAAGGCTCATTTCTTTTGCCCCTATGCGGCACTGGCGCAAGATAAGGAGAGTCTGTCTCCAAAACCAGTCCGTCAGCACCCAGCTTGGGTAAAACAGCATCAAGCCCGCCGTTTTTAAAAGTACTTACTCCTCCTATTCCTAAAAAAAATCCTAATTCCAATATCCTTTTGGCCTGATCTGTACTTCCGGTAAAGCAATGAAATACTCCTTTAAGTCGCTCGTCTTTAAGAGACTCCACCAGGTCAATGGTCAGATCAATCGATTCACGACAATGAATAACTATTGGCAAGTCATACTCTTTTGCCCACTGACACTGTATGGTAAAAGCTTCCTTCTGGTAGTCGATGAGGGTTTTATCCCAATAAAGATCGGTACCTATTTCGCCAATAGCGGCAAACTTCCGCTTTCCCAGCCACTCTTCGGCGATCTTCAACTCATTTTCAAACCCCTCCTTTATGGAGCAAGGGTGCACACCCATCATTGAAAAGCAGCGACCCGGATAAGTATCTTCCAGTGCCAGCATACTATCGATGGACTCACTATCTATATTAGGCATGTAGATTCTCTCCACTCCGCCTTCAAATGAGCGGGCCACCATCTCGTGAACGTCTTCTGAAAATTTTCTTGAATATATATGGGCGTGGGTATCAACAAACTGCATCAAATGTCGGGGCTAATAATGTCTATCCTTCCACTTTATTCCTGAAGGCAAAAGGGAAAACAAAAGTGTGGACAAAGATATAATAGCCGAGTAAAATTCGAAGAGAACAATCGCACCAATTTTTACAGGCAGTGCCGACAGGCGCACGGTTCTGCAAACAAACCATGATTGAACAACACCCTTTGCGGCAACCAAAAGTATTGACCATGGATAAAATACGATCAACACAACAGCCAGTGGATAGTAGATGGCCTGAAGACCCAAAACAGCCACGATGGCCACAGGGAGTTGGAGAGCTCCGCTCATCCACCTCTTTCGTTGATGCAAAAGCCCCTTGATACCAGCTGCAGGCAAAGTAATGCCGGTCACGGCGGGGCTGATCAACTGCTTGAAACCATAGCCCCTGGATAAAATAGCCCTGGTGAGCTGAAAGTCTTCAGTAACTGAAAAAGGCATATTTTCATAGCCACCTGTTTGATGATAAGCCTTGGCTAGAACAGCCATGTTATTGCCCATCCCGGTCACGGGCATACCCAAATCGGATACGACCTTCATCATACCGATGGCATAAGCCCAATCGATGGCCTGAAAGGAGGCAAAAAGGCTGTTTTCGTTTATCGCCGTGTAGCCTGTTACCATGCCCGTGTCTTTTTCAAAAGCTGCTACCATGGCCTTGCACCATGTAGGTGGAAGCGACATATCGGCATCTGTAATTAGGTAGATTTCACCAGACGCCGCTCTGGCCAGCTGTGCCAGCACATTTGCTTTGCCCCTGGCTGAGCCCATATCATGGTCAATATTAAAGACCTTTAGCTGAGAGCGCTCCTTTTCAAATGAGCGGGCAATCACCTCGGTTTTATCTGTGGAGGCATCGTTTCCGATGAGTATTTCTATTTTATCAGCAGGATACTGCTGATTCAAAAGGCTCTCGATGCACCTTGATAAGGTTGCCTCCTCGTTTCTCGCCGCCACCAGCACGGATACCCTGGGAAGATTCGTTTCATCGAATAAACAAGTGGCGATATCCTTGCTTGAATCACCTTTTAGAAAGAAAAGCAGCAATATGTCGGTAAGCAGCACACTGCCGACGAAAAAGATCAAAATCAAACCGACAATCTCACTCAATGGCACAGAACTGATAACCTAGTGAAGAAAAATGATCCAAAAATTTCGGCAACGAGTACTTGATTCGGGCTTCTGCTTTCACGTTTTCGTGATAAATGACAATAGAGCCAGATTTAGCTCCTTTTATTGTTTCTATATGGCATTTTTCGGGGCTTAATGATTGATCGAAGTCACCAGTTAAGTAGTCCCACATGATAATGCGGTAATTGGCCGATATCTTTTTTGCAAGCGAAAAGGTCAGCTGCCCGTAAGGCGGCCTGAACAGCCCGGCGGGGCCTCCTCCTCCACATTCAACGATAGCTGCCTCACAAAGTGCTATATTGGCCATATAGTCTTCATGAGAGGTTCGCCATCCTTTCAGATGGTTGAAGGTGTGATTGCCGATACTGTGTCCTTCATCGCTAGCCCGCTTAAACAGCTCCGGGTGTTTTTTGATATTATTGCCGACATAAAAAAAAGTAGCCCTGGCGCCAAACTCCTTCAACGTGTCGAGCACCCAGGGAGTGAGCTCGGGAATTGGACCATCATCAAAAGTCAGGAATATCTTTTTTTCGGTATCGTCAAAATTCCAGGTCGCCTGAGGGAACAACTTCTTTAGCCAACCGGGGGTTTTTCTGAAGTAGAGCAAATCAAGCCTAGCTTATGACTTTACAAGAAAGCATGGTAATATCGTCCCTGTAGCTTTCTGCACCTTTGAAATCTTCGAGTGATTTGATCACTGTTTCGTGGATGCCCGCCAGGGACTTGTTGGTCATGTCGCTAAGCGCCTCCATAAGTCTTTCGGAGCCATATTCCTCGCCTTCGGCATTGAAAGTCTCAGTAAGCCCGTCGGTATAGCAGAAAAAGTTGAAGTCCTTGAGTCCGGTAACGGTGCCCACATTCAAAAAGGGCAGGTCTTCAAAAATCCCTAATATCGTAGTACCCTCCTCCAGTGCCTGAAAGCCGCTTTCTGTAAAAAGAATCGGTGGGTTGTGCCCACAATTTACATATTTCATCTGCCCCGCCTCATGATCGTAAATGGTCATGAAAAAGGTAATGAAATTTTCACCATTGCTATTGAACATGATCTGCCGGTTCAGCTCATACACTATTTCCCGCACATCGTAGGTCTTCCTGACTATCACCCTCAACGCTGCCTGAAAGTTTGACATGAGCAATGCCGCTGGGACGCCCTTTCCCGACACATCGGCGATACACAATAAAAACTTCCCGTTGCTCAGCTCCACATAGTCGTAGTAGTCGCCGCCAACATTTTTGTGCGGAATATAAGTGGCTTCTATTTGCAGTTTCTCCAGCTGAGGTAGGTTTTTTGGGAACAGAAACGTTTGAACCTGTCTGGCAATCTCGAGTTCCTTTCTGTAAGCCTCTTGTTCCAGTTGTCTTCGTGCCAGTTTCTTATTTTCAATAGCCACCAATATGATATTGGTCAATGCCTTAATGAATGTGAGGTTGTGAGACACCCCCTGCTCCGTCTGGGCGTCGTCTTGCTTACCGAGGAAAACCACCGCCAGCAGCTTTTCCTTGTGCTGAACAGGGAATGCCATGTGAAACTCCGACCAAAATGGTTCACTCGAGTCGAGCTCAACTTCCTCGGGCAGGTTCTGATAACATGCCGGGAGCTTTGGAATCTTTTTATTGCCTACACCAAAACTGAGCTTGCAGTCCCACTCGTCCTCCATTACATACAACGCAAGCTTCTTTACTTTGAGGTTTCCGAGAAGGGTAAAATGGTAGATTTTATACAAAGAGGCTTCCGCCAGGTTATTGTTGATAGCCTGAGTGATTTCGAGCAAAGAATTTAACTCCAGCTCTTTGAGATCTTGTTGCGTAACTACGGACTCCATTTTCACTCCTATTAGCGCCCATTGTGAGCGAGCAGGCCTTCCTTGCTGGCCAGATAAAAGTAGTTTTGAAAGTTATGATCTAAGTTGATTTGCTGATCCGATATTTCGGCAGCCACACTTTCATAAACTTTCAACCATCCCTTACGGTACAAATCGGTGAGGGTAGACTTAAGGTTTTCCACTGACAAGTTGGTTGCGTCCTTCAATTCTTTGAAGTGCGTTACGAAATACAACTCGTCCAATACATCAAACTCCAGGTCACTCATGGATACACCCTTCCCTTCCAGTGATATTCTCCAAAATTAGAAGCTATAGCAAAAAATACGGCATAAAATGGGTAAATAATTTCCATGAGAACAAAGTACTGCCCCAGTCCACCCTGGTTGAAGTTTTCGCTGATTTTTCGGCTGAAGGCAAACTCCGCAAGCCATTTTAGAGCGATAGGCATCAGCCAGACTGGATTCATTGAAATAAAGAAAAAGCTGAAAAGGCAGATGAAACCCAGGTTGCCCGCCACCACAGCAGCGGCCAGTTGGCGAGGCCACGGAACAGTGTAGGCCTTCCACTTGCCTGCCCAACGCCTCCGTTGGTAGTAGAGGGCTCCCAGCGATTCCGGCCTGTCGGTTGAAACAAGCGATTCTTGATCTTTATTGTAAAAAGCGCCATTCGGATATTTCCCCTTCACGGCATGCAGCATAAACTCGTCATCGCCAGAAGCAATCTGTTGGTTGTCGTCAAAAGGATTGAGTTCCTGTATCAGCTCACGCTTATAGGATAGGTTGGCACCACTACACATAGTTGGTTTATGGATTAGGTTAGTGATGGCCGCAACGCCCGTAAGCGACATTGCCTCCAGGTTCAAGAGCGCTGACGTCCAGTTTCTTCCTTTAAAGCAAAATGCACCAAAGACCAACTTCGCTTCCTCAAAATGTGTGTAGTAGTTAATATGAGAGGCTACCCAATTTGGCTGCACGTTGCAATCGGCATCGGTCAGCACAAGCACGTCTGCCTCAGATAGCGCTGCTGCTGCCTTGATTGCCTGCTTTTTTCGACTTCCTTCGCCAACTGAGGCTTCGAGGTGAATGATTCTAAGTGCCATGCCATTGTCCGCAGCAAAGCTCTCCGCCTTTTCTACTGTGTCGTCGTCAGACTGGTCGTTGAGTAAAATCACGTCCATCAGATGGCCGGGATAAGTTTGAGCTTTGATGTCGCCCAGAAGTGACAAGATGGATGCTGCTTCGTTTCTGGCCACAATAACAATTGATACTGATAGAGAGCCACGCCCCTCTACTGTACCCGGGGCAGCAGGAACATGTCTCCACCTAGCCCAGCAATAAGCTATGAACAGGCTGTACATGACAACACCCACAGCAGCAATGATCCCGAAAATATCAATAGCCAACATCCGGGTTTGAATTTAGGGAGGATTTATGTAGCATCACCCAAATTTTAAATAAGCTTATTGCAAAAGCTACAGCAGGTTTGAACAAGACTGTAAAAGAGAAAATCATTTTGGGGGTTGACCCAGGCACCAGCATCATGGGCTACGGGGTCATTATGGTGCAGGGAAACAAACTAACGTTGTTACAGTTTGGTGTGATTCACCTGAGCAAGTATTCGGGCCATGAGTTGAAGCTCAAGAAAATTTTTGAAAGGATCACCTCAGTTTTAGAGGAGTTTCATCCCGATGAAGTAGCACTAGAGGCTCCATTTTTTGGCAAAAACATCCAATCGATGCTTAAGCTGGGAAGAGCGCAGGGGGTGGCCATGGCTGCAGCATTGGCACGTGAAATTCCGATTTTTGAATATGCGCCCAAAAAGGTAAAGCAGTCGGTAACGGGGAACGGGAACGCCTCAAAGGAGCAAGTAGCTAAGATGCTCCAGACTCTTTTAAGCTTCACTGAAGCCCCAAAGCTATTGGACGCAACCGATGCACTGGCGGTAGCGGTTTGTCACCATTTCCAGGGTGGCGACACCGGGCCCAAAAACAAAAGCTGGAAATCCTTTATCTCTGATAATCCTGGAAGGGTAAAGGGAGCATAGCTGCGAATCAAGCTATAGGGCTGCTCTGATTTTTGCTGCTGTAGCTGCCAGCTCTTCCTGTGTTGGGTGCAATTTGGGCTCAAGAAAATTGATGTCCCTCATGCTGTTGATCGGCACCAGATGCACGTGGGTGTGGGGTACTTCAAGGCCTATAACAGCCACTCCTACTCTCTTGCAGGGAATGCTCTTATCGATAGCCCTGGCTACTTTCTTGGCAAAGACCATCATCTTTGACAAAGTATCATCGTCATTGTCAAAAATGTAGTCCACTTCTTTTTTAGGTACCACCAAAGTATGGCCCATTACCAGTGGGCTGATGTCCAAAAAAGCGATAAAGTGCTCGTCTTCGAGCACTATATGACCTGGTATTTCTCTATTGATGATTTTGGTGAAAATAGAAGCCATCGTGCGAATTGTTATATAGCAATATCAACAATTTCGAATTCAATATTCCCGCCTGGCGCTTCTACCATGGCTGTTTCGCCTAGCTTCTTTCCCAGCAATCCTTTGCCGATCGGCGACTTAACCGAAATCTTGCTGGCTTTCAGATCCGCTTCTTCCTCCGCCACAAGCATGTAGGTCATCACCGCCCCATTTTTCTTGTTCTTGATTTTCACCTTTGACAGAATAGCCACTTTTGAAGTATCAAGCTTGGTTTCGTCAATTACCCGGCCATTGCCAACAATCGCTTCAAGCTTCGAAATTTTTAACTCCAACAAGCCCTGAGCATCCTTTGCAGCATCATACTCAGCATTTTCGCTCAGGTCACCTTTGTCTCTGGCCTCAGCTATTTGACGGGCCATATCAGCTCTTCCTTTCGTTTTCAACTCATTTAGCTCGTCCTTGAGTCTTTTGAGTCCTTCCTCTGTGTAATAAGATAAATTAGACATACAGTGTGCTATTAAATAAAAAAGAACGGCCCGCCAGGTAAATCCTATTGGAGACCGTTACAATTGATGATTTTTTACTGATGATCGATTAAAACGTCACTAACAACTATTGTAAACTTTATTCACAATAGCTGAAGTCTGTGATATCAAATATATTAAGATTTTAATTCAAACCCCGTCGGAGCTTAAAACATATATTGATCTAGCATGCAAATATAAAGATTTATCCCCTAAACCTGCAAACCAGAGATCATGCTTTACAACGAAGTGCTTGGGGTTTTGGTTTCTTTGAGCTTCAATTTACGGATCTTCTCCACCAGTACCTGATTGATTCTCTCGTAGGATTCGAACGACCAACCTGCCACATGAGGTGAGAAAAGTACATTTTTCATCTGCGCCAACTCACCGAATGTGTTTTCCTGCTCTGGTGTGAAAGAGTGAAGCTTTTCATTCTCAAGCACGTCAAGCGCTGCCCCTCTTATTTTACCAGACTTAAGACCACCCAACAGATCCTTGAGAACCACCACCTCGCCTCGTGAAGTGTTCAACAGCCAAATTGGCTTTTGAAATCTCTCAATAAATTCGGCATTGACCATTTGCCTTGTTTCGGCAGTGAGAGGCACATTCAAACTAACAATATCAGCTTCAACATACACCTCCATCATGGATGCTTCTTCAACACGCATATTGCTAAAACCTCTTTTGAATTTGTCATAAGCTATGACCTTGCACCCAAAGCTGGTAAGCCTTCTTGCAAATGCATCGCCCATATGACCAAAGCCAATGATGGCTACTGTCTTCCCTTTCAACTCATAGCCCCGGTTGCCCTCACGGTCCCACACTTTGCCTCTTATCTGAATGTCGCCCACCAACAAGTTATTGAACAGTGTCAGCAACATCGCTATACTGTGTTCTGCCAGCGCATCCTGATTGCCTTCCGGAGCATTTAGCAAGTAAATCCCCTTACTTTCTGCTGCTTTTACGTCGATCTGATCCATGCCGGCGCCTGCCCTGGCTATGAACTCCAATTTCACACACTTTTCGAGGAAAAGCTTATTGATCACAAGCTTTGAACGCACAACAAGTCCAGAATAATCAGCGACCCTGTCCAGCACCTCACCAGCAGATATTTGCGGTTCATAGTCCACCTTGTACCCTTCGTTTCCCAGAAGCGGAACTATGCTAGGGTGCATTTCATCTACGATCAATACAGACTTCAACATATTTCTTAAAATATTCCGTAAAGCAAGTTGGCCACTGTAAAGTAAACCCCTAAACCAAGCAAATCGTTTGCTGTTGTGATGAAGGGGCCAGAAGCGAGTGCAGGGTTAATGCCAAACTTATCTAATATAATTGGCGTGATTGTGCCCATAAATGAAGCCAGCAGCACCACACTGAAAAGGGCAATACTCACCGTGATGGCTAAAAATTCTTCTTTGTAGAGAAGAATGACAGACCCAAAAACCAGCAATGCGAGAATAAGCCCATTGAGCACGGCCACCGTGAGTACTTTAACCAACCTCCTGGCCATTGATTCTGCAAAAACATTGGGGTTTGCCAAGCTCTGAACGACAATGGATGACGACTGTATACCAACGTTGCCTCCGGTGGCTGTTATCAGCGGAATAAAAAAAGCTACGGCGGGGATCAGTGCAATATCGCCCTCAAAAATCCCTATGAACCTGGCCCCCATCAATCCACCAACCATGCCTATGATCAACCATGGCAACCGGGCCTTCGAAAGCTTCCAAACGCTGTCGTCTTCCTCAACGTCGTCGGAAATACCAGCCATCAGCTGCCGTTCTTCTTCGGCTTGCTCCTGCATCACGTCTACAATATCATCAATGGTGATTCGGCCAACTAGCCTGCCCTTGGCGTTAACCACGGGTACAGCTTCCAGGTCATACTTCCGCATAATGGATGCCACCTCGTCTTCGTCCATATGGGTGGCCACCGACACTATATCGTCGTCGTAGATGTCGGCAATTTTGGCACTGTCGTCAGCAATAATGATTTTCTTCAATGACACCTTGCCAATCAGCTTTCCTGTGTTGTTCACCACGTACACAGAATAGATTTTCTGCACCGTCTCGGCCTGCTTTCTGATCTCGTCTATACACTGACGAATGGTCCAGTTGAGATTGCACTTGATAAGCTCTTTGGCCATCAAACCACCCGCTACATCTTCGTCGTAGTGGAGCAGTTCCTGAATATGTCTTGCCTTTTGCTCGTCACGAATGAGCGCAACGACCTCTTCCCTGGTTTGGAGCGATAACTCCATCAAAATATCTACACAATCATCCGAGTCGAGGAAGTCGAGGAAGGAGGAAATTTCTGTTACCGTGAATGCACCAAGGAACTCAGTTCGGGTGTCCTCGTCCAGGTCGTTGATGATCTGGGCACTGATCTGCTTCTCCAGAAGGTCGATAACGTATTTCGACTCCTCAGTATCGAACTCGTAGAGGAGTTGGGTAATGTCAGCTGGATTGACACCATCGAGCGACGTTCTGATGAACTGCTCATCTTTCTCGTCAAGTGCTCCCTGGAACCTCTCGAGGTACTCTTTGCTTAGCTCGAATTGGATGACTGCTTCCATGCTTTTTCCAGAGATAAAGTAAGTTCGAAGAAATCTTCAACTGACAATTGTTCCGCCCGCTTCTGAAGTATGGGGTTTACTTCAAATTCAGTCGGCAAAGTTAGTTCTTTAAGTGCATTCCGCAACGTTTTGCGTCGCTTTTGGAAGGCGGTTTTCACCACTTTCCGAAAAAGATCTTCGTCGCATGGCAAGCGCTCCCGTTTGTTTCTCTTCAGCCTGATAACGGCTGAATTTACTTTTGGCGGCGGATGAAAAACACCCGGAGGCACAGTAAAAAGAAGGTCTATATCGTAGTATGCCTGCAGAAGCACGCTGAGAATGCCATAGTCCCGGCTACCTTCCTTCTCGGCTATGCGCACCGCCACCTCTTTCTGGATCATACCCACCACTTCGGGCACTTTTTGGCGATTATCAAGCACCTTAAAAAATATCTGCGAGCTTATATTATAGGGGAAATTTCCAATGACGGCTAACGGGCCAGGCGCAATGGTCTCCAAGTCCATTTTCAGGAAGTCGCCATCGATAATTCTACCTTCCAGTGAAGCAAAATGCTTTTGCAGGTAGGCCACCGACTCTTTGTCTATTTCGGAAACATATAATTGGAATTCCTTCTTATCAATCAGAAACTGTGTGAGCACGCCCGTGCCGGGCCCCACCTCCAGTACCGTTTTGTAGTCGCCGTGAAGAGTTAACGACTCCGCAATTTTTCTGGCAATGTTCTGATCTTTCAAAAAATGCTGCCCTAGATGCTTTTTGGGTCTAACTCTGTCCATTTTTTTAAAGAAGGTAAAATCCCTTAATTTGCGCCTCCTGTGTGGAAAGGTTACACATTACTCAATCCCTGAATGGAAAACCCAAACGCAGGCCAAATAACTGAAATTTTGTAGGATAAATCGGATGGATAAGTCAAAGAAAAATAAACCTGTTGTTGGCATCACCCTTGGAGATATTAATGGGATTGGTCCTGAAGTCATCATAAAGGCCCTTGAAGACAGCAGGATTTTGAAGTTTATGACGCCCGTCATTTATGGTTCTTCCAAAGTTGTGTCTTATTACAGAAAGGCGCTCGACCTGAGCGACTTCAACTACCACCAAATTAAGGACCTGGGCCAGCTCTTTCATAGAAAAGTAAATGTTTACAACCTGTGGGAGGAAACTGTAGAGATCAAAATGGGGGAAGAAAATGAGACAGGAGGTAAGTATGCGTTTCTTTCCCTGAAAGCGGCAGTGGCCGATTTGAAGGACGGAAAGATTGACGCTGTAGTGACAGCGCCCATTTCTAAAAATAATATTCAAAGCGAAGAATTTAAATTTCCAGGGCACACCGAATACCTGGCCGAAACCTTTGGCGTAAAGGATCACCTGATGCTGATGGCTGGCGACAAAATGAAAATTGGGCTGGTTACGGGGCATATTCCTTTGAAAGCAGTGGTTTCAGCACTGGGCAAGGAGCTTATCCTTAAGAAGCTTTCGGTGCTTGACAGTACCCTAAGAAAAGACTTTGGCATCAAGAAGCCAAGGATAGCTGTGCTGGGGCTCAACCCTCATGCGGGAGAAAATGGCTTACTCGGCAACGAAGAAAGAGACGTGATCTCGCCAGTGCTTAAAGAATGGAAAGACAAGGGCAATCTTGTTTTTGGTCCATTCCCCTCAGATGGATTTTTCGGTACTCTGATGCATGCAAAGTATGACGGCGTGCTGGCCATGTACCACGACCAGGCGTTGATCCCGTTTAAGACCCTGTGCTTTGAAACCGGCGTTAACTACACAGCAGGTTTACCCGCTGTTCGCACTTCTCCTGACCACGGCACTGCCTACAATCTCGTGGGAAAAAATGAAGCCTCTGAATCATCTATGCGGGAAGCTATCTTCATGGCCGCAGACATTGTAAAGCAGCGGAGGGTGAACGCTGGAGAAGAAACCGAAGATTGACTCTTGATGACCTGAACGCCTGGCAGCTTTTAAATAGTTGCTGGTAAAAACTAAATCGGTGCCAGAAACCGTTTTAAGTGGGTGCGAGATATTTTCTATTTAATTCATGAACGTCGTTTTATTAATTACGGCTTTATTCATATCTTTGCGGTCTTTATTGAATACAGAGTGAGTTTGAGATGGCAAAAAGTCCCTTAAAACCGTTTGAAATAGAGATTCAGGGGCTTTCTCTTGACCAGCATTCATTTGACTTCAGCTTTGACAATCAATTGTTTGAGGCATTCGAAGGGTCATTGATTGAAAAAGGCAAGGGAAGTGCTCATGTTGAGCTTTTGAAATCTGAAACAATGATGACATTGTCATTCGAGGTTGAAGGTTCGGTCGAGCTTATATGCGACAGAAGCCTGCGCCCGTTCGACTATGAGTTGGACATCAGGCAGGAGTTGATCATTAAGTTTGGAGACGAGTTTGCTGAATTGGACGACGATATTGTAGTGATTCCGAGAGAAACACAGTATTTGAATGTCGCTCAATATATATATGAGTTCATTTCGGTGGACGTTCCGATGAAAAAGCTTCATCCGGAATTGGTGACTGAAGAAGACGAAGACTACGAGGTTGAAGGATCGTTGATTTATCAAACCTCTGCCGAACAGGAGCAAGACGACGACACAGAAGAAAACGTCGATCCACGCTGGGAAGCACTGAAAAAATTTAGAAACAATTAATTGTTAATACGAAGTAAAAATGGCACATCCAAAACGAAGACATTCGACCACCAGACGTGATAAGAGAAGGACTCACTATAAAGCTGAGGCCAAAAGCTACGTGGTATGTCCTACAACAGGGGAATTTCACCTGCCACACAGAGCCTTCTGGCTTGAAGGCAAGCTTTACTACAAAGGCAAAGTGATTATGGAAAAAGAGGTGTTGGCATAAGCTAACCCCTCTTTTGGTTCCAAACCAACACATCGTGCATGAAAATAGCTGTTGACGCAATGGGAGGCAATCTTGCCCCTGATCATGTTGTCATTGGAGCAGCCCAAGCCCTGAAGTCCTTTACTGAAGCCGATTCGTTGGTTCTTCTGGGCGACAAAAGCGTTATTCAGGCGTCATGCGAAAAACTTCAAATCTCCCATCAACTATTTGAGCTTCACCACGCTCCTGAAGTTATTGGCATCGATGAGCATCCTACCAAGGCCCTGGCTCAAAAACAGCATTCAAGCATTGCAGAGGGGTTTCATTTACTGAAAAATAAAGAAGTAAGGGCGTTTTGTGGGGCCGGCAACAGCGGAGCCATGCAAATGGGTGCCCTTTTTTCAGTCAAGCCTATTGAAGGGGTGATTCGGCCAAGCCTGGCTGGGCTTGTGCCAAAGGAAGACGGTGGCTATGCACTACTGCTTGACACCGGAGCCAATACCGACGTTCGGCAAGACGTTCTCCTCCAATTCGGCGAGCTGGGCTCAATTTATGCGGCGAGCATGATGGGCATTGAAAACCCCAGAGTAGCACTATTGAACCTTGGCAAAGAGGAAGGAAGGGGGACGCTGTTTACCCAGGCGGCCTACCAGCTATACAGCGGTAGTTCCAAAGTGAACTTTATTGGAAATATCGAAGGAAGTGACCTCTTCAACAATAAGGCTGACGTGATAGTCTGTGATGGCTTTACCGGCAATGTGGTGTCAAAAATGATTGAGGCTTTTTATGATCTTCTGAAGAAACGTAATTTCCTCGATGACTTTTTCACAAGGTTTAATTACGAAGCCGTTGGAGGAAGTCCTATATTGGGAGTTAATGGGAATGTGGTCGTTGGCCACGATGCCTCCAGCCCTGAGGCAATTAAAAACATGATTTTACTTGCATACCGAATGGCGGAAACCAATTTTTACCAAAAAATAAAGGTCGCCTTCGGAGATTAAACAACTACTAATATGACCAAAGTCCGGGCAGGAATAACGGGGATTCAAGGATACGTTCCAGATTATATATTGACCAATAAAGAGCTGGAAACCATAGTAGAAACTACAGACGAGTGGATCACCTCCAGAACCGGCATCAAAGAAAGGCATATCCTGAAAGGCGAAGATCAGGGAACCTCCGTAATAGGCATTGAGGCTGTGAAGGGGTTGCTGAAAAAGACCAACACCGATCCTTCGGAAGTAGATTTGGTGATCTGCGCCACTACCACTCCTGATATGTTGTTTCCTGCCACAGCCAACATCATTTGCAATGCGGTGGGAATAAAAAACGCTTTCAGCTACGATATTCAGGCTGCTTGCTCAGGGTTCCTCTTCGCCCTCACGACTGGATCACAGTTTATCGAAACGGGAAAATACAAAAAGGTGATCGTGATAGGAGCCGACAAAATGTCCTCTATCATTGACTACTCCGACAGAACCACCTGCATTATTTTTGGCGATGGTGGTGGAGCTGTGATGCTTGAGCCAACAACTGATGGCACAGGCATCATTGACGCTGTTCTTCACTCCGACGGGTCGGGAGAGCCGTTTTTGCACATGAAGGCCGGTGGCAGTCGCAAGCCTGCTACGGCAGAAACAGTGCTTGCAGGCGAACACTACGTGTACCAGGAAGGTGCTACCGTCTATAAATTTGCGGTGACCAATATGGCCGAGGTGGCTGCCGAAATCATGGAAAGAAACAGCCTTACGTCAGACAACGTCGACTGGCTGGTGCCTCACCAGGCCAATAAACGCATAATAGATGCCACCGCCAAGCGAATGGGCGTTGGCGAAGAGAAGGTGATGCTCAATATTCAAAAATACGGCAACACCACAAGCGGCACCATTCCACTGTGCCTGTGGGATTACGAAAAACAATTGAAAAAAGGGGACAATCTGGTGCTGGCCGCTTTTGGTGGTGGGTTTACCTGGGGATCAGTTTATGTTAAATGGTCCTACGATTCTAAATAATAGCTTCAACATCAATATTGACAATATTTTATGGCAACTACAGCTGACTTTAAAAACGGTCTGTGTATTGAGTATAACGGCGAACTTCATGTCATTACCGAGTTTCAACATGTGAAACCAGGTAAGGGCCCTGCCTTTGTCCGCACCAAGCTCAAAAACATCAAAACCGGCAGAGTGATTGACAACACCTTCAACTCGGGCGTGAAAATTACAACTGCAAGAGTGGAGAACCGACCTCATCAGTTTCTTTATAAAGATGACCTGGGGTACAACTTCATGGACAGCTCTACTTTTGAGCAGGTAATTCTTCAGGAAGAGATGATCAGCGCTCCACAATTCCTGATGGATGGGCAAGGTGTCGACATTCTAGTACATGCTGAAACCGAAACACCGCTGTCTTGCGAATTGCCTGCACACGTAGAAGTAACTGTTGTTTATACAGAGCCCGGGCTTAAAGGGGACACGGCTACTAACACGTTGAAACCCGCCACTATAGAAACCGGTGCCACCATAAAAGTACCGCTGTTTATCAATCAGGACGAACGAATAAGAATCGATACAAGAACAGGCGAATACTACGAAAGAGTGAAATAGTAGCTATTCCATGTACGGCAGGTATTTCGAAAATATTCCACTAATTTAGTTATCGGTTAACCCAACAAAATCTATTAGCCATGGCAGAAAAGCAGTCGAGGCCCAATAAAAACGAACCTATGAAAGCGAAAGAAATTCAGGATCTGATCGATTTTATCTCCAAAAGCGGACTTGAGGAAGTTAATATCGAAACAGAAGAGTTCAAGATCAAAGTAAAGCGCAATAGCGACGCACCACGCATCGTCGAACACGTAGCAGCAGCTCCAGCTCCGGTAGCGGCAGCTCCGGCACCTGCAGCAGCGGCTCCGGCAGCACCTGCACCAAAATCTGGCAGCGATGAGAGCAAATACATTACAATCAAATCTCCGATGATCGGTACTTTCTACCGCTCTCCTAATCCAGAAACAGACGTATTTGTAAAGGTTGGTGACAAAGTGAAATCAGGGCAACCTGTTTGTATCATTGAAGCCATGAAGCTCTTCAATGAAATCGAATCTGAAGTTTCCGGAACCATCGTGAAGGTATTGGTGGACAATGCCAGTCCGGTAGAATATGATCAGCCATTATTCCTTGTTGACCCCTCCTAAGGCCAGCATTTGAGGAATATTGAAGTCATATTTATTTGTCAGGATAAACCCAAATTATTGTGTTCAAAAAGATATTAATAGCCAATAGAGGAGAAATCGCCCTGAGGATCATAAGAACCTGCAGGGAGATGGGTATTAAAACGGTGGCCGTTTATTCCACAGCCGACAAAGACAGCCTTCACGTTAGATTTGCTGACGAGGCCGTTTGCATAGGCCCTCCCCCAAGTGCCAAGTCGTACCTGAAAATGCCCAATCTGATTTCAGCGGCTGAAATCACCAATGCCGATGCCATTCACCCCGGCTATGGTTTCCTTTCTGAAAACGCTGAATTCTCACGCATTTGTCAGGAATATGGCATCAAATTCATTGGGGCCAGTCCCGAGATGATCAACTCAATGGGAGACAAAGCCACTGCCAAAGACACCATGAAAAAGGCTGGCGTGCCCATTATCCCCGGATCTGAGGGTCTATTAGACTCGGTGGCGCAGGGCAAAAAATTGGCCGCCGAAGTAGGCTATCCGGTGCTTTTGAAGGCTACTGCCGGCGGTGGTGGCCGGGGTATGCGTCTGGTGAAGCAAGAGTCAGAATTTCAAAAAGCCTGGGATGATGCCAGAATGGAATCTGCAGCGGCCTTTGGGAACGATGGCCTCTACCTCGAAAAGTTTGTTGAAGAACCACGCCACATAGAAATTCAAATCGTTGGAGACAGCAGAGGCAGAGCCTGCCACCTTTCGGAGAGAGATTGCTCTATTCAGCGCCGCCACCAAAAGCTGGTAGAAGAAACCCCCTCTCCTATTGTATCTCAGGAGCTGAGAGAAAAAATGGGTGCAGCGGCCATTGCTGGTGCCGAGGCCATAGGTTACGAAGGAGCCGGCACCATTGAGTTTCTTGTAGACAAGCATGGAGATTTCTACTTCATGGAAATGAATACCAGGATTCAGGTGGAGCACCCAATTACTGAAGAGGTGACAGATTTTGACCTGATCAAAGAGCAGATTCAAGTTGCTGCGGGCGTACCTATTTCCGGCAAAAACTACTTCCCGAAACTTCACTCAATGGAGTGTAGAATCAACGCTGAAGACCCAGGAAACGGATTCCGTCCGAGCCCGGGTAAAATAACAAACCTTCACCTCCCAGGCGGGCATGGTGTGAGAGTGGACAGCCACGTATATGCCGGCTATACCATTCCACCTAACTACGACTCCATGATTGCCAAGCTCATTGTGTCAGCCCAAAGCCGTGAAGAAGCGATTACGAGAATGAAAAGGGCTTTGTCGGAGTTTGTGATTGAGGGAATTAAAACCACCATTCCATTCCATATTAAACTGATGGACGACCCTAAATTCAAGTCAGGCAAGTTCACCACGAAATTCCTGGAAGATTTTGATTTCAGTGATTTAAAGTAAAAAGCTTCGCAACCCGAAGTATTCAGAACCCGAAGCACAATGTTTCGGGTTTTTTTTATGCTTTTCAAGCTATCTGTGCAAAGTGGCTATGCATATAGCGAGGAAAATCTTAAGTTTAATATTACATGGAAAGATTTGAAAATCAGGTAGCCATTGTCGCTGGCGGAGCCAGGGGCATTGGTAAAGGAGTAGCCAAAAGATTGGCTTCGGAAGGCGCAACAGTTGTGATACTGGATGTACTTCAGAAAGAACTGGATGCCACTGTAAAGGAACTTACAGGCAATGGATTGAAGGTATCCGGAGAAATAGTAGATGTAACCTCAGAAAAAGAAATACAGGCCCTTGTTCAAAAAGTGGTAGCTGCCAATGGTCGGTTGGATGTGATGGTCAACTGTGCCGGTATTGTGGGAGAAACCAACGTGAAAATTGGCGACTACACCACTGATGTATTCGACAAGGTGATTGCTATCAACCTGCGAGGTGCATTTCTGCTTACCAAGCATGCTATCGCTCCCATGGTAAAGGCAGGCTATGGCAGAATTCTTCATGTGACCTCCATTGGTGGCAAAGAAGGCAACCCAGGCATGATGGGCTATGCGGCAAGCAAATCAGGGCTGATTGGACTAGTGAAAGGGGCTGGAAAAGAATATGCAGAATCAGGCATCACCGTAAATGGCATTGCCCCAGCTGTAATTGCCACGGAGTTTAATGAAAACACCGACCCGGCAATGTTGAAGTACATGACCGACAAAATACCCATGAAGCGCATGGGAACCATCGAAGAGGTGGCGGCCCTCTCCTGCTGGATCGTATCGAAAGAGGCAAGCTTCAATACTGGGTTTGTCTTTGACATTAGCGGCGGAAGAGCGACGTATTGAGGAGGAAGAAATCTGGAGACGGAAGTTGGAAGACTGAAGACTGAAGTCAGGAGAAGGAAGAAGGAAGTTTGGAGACAGAAAACCTGCCCGACTACAGGCGGAACCAGAGAAGAATATTGAAAAGCCAAAAAAGGAAGTCATTATACAGAAAAAGAAAAAACACCTACAATTACTTACTTACATGAAAAAATTACGCAGCCAGAACTGGTTTGGCAAAAAGGGAAAAGACGGCTTCATCTACAGAGCCTGGATGAAAAATCAGGGTACTCCACACGATGAGTTTGAAGGAAAGCCTGTGATAGGCATATGCAACACGTGGTCGGAGCTGACACCCTGCAACGGGCACTTCCGGGACCTGGCTGAGTCGGTAAAAAAAGGAGTTTGGGAGGCTGGTGGCTTTCCTTTGGAGTTTCCGGTGATGTCGCTCGGTGAAACACTGATCAAACCCACTGCGATGCTCTACCGCAACCTTGCCAGCATGGATGCAGAAGAAAGCATCAGGGCTAACCCCATCGACGGCGTAGTGCTACTGGGTGGTTGCGACAAAACAACGCCCTCTATCCTCATGGGCGCTACCAGCGTTGACCTGCCCACCATTTTCGTTTCAGGCGGCCCTATGCTCAACGGAAAATACCGGGGCAGAGACATTGGCACTACCGACATATGGCGTTTCAGCGAAGCCAACCGCCGTGGTGAAATGAGTCAGGACGAGTTCATGACAGCCGAAGCCTGCATGTGCCGCAGCCAGGGCCATTGTGCCGTGATGGGCACCGCCTCTACGATGGCCTGTATGGTGGAGTCGCTTGGGCTTACCCTGCCAGAGAATGCCGCTATTCCTGCTGCCGACTCCAGAAGAAAAGTATTGGCCCAAATGAGCGGCCGCCGGATTGTGGAAATGGTGAAGGAAGACCTGGTAGTTTCCAAAATCCTAACCCGGGAAGCATTTGAAAACAGCATCATGCTGAATGCTGCGGTGGGTGGTTCTACCAACTTTGTGATTCACCTGCTAGCCATTGCCGGTCGTGCTGGCATCAAGCTGGACCTTGAAGACTTCGATAAATTCTCCTCCAAAATACCGCTACTCGCCAACCTGCAGCCTTCCGGACAGTTCATGATGGAAGAGTTTTTCTACGCCGGAGGCTTACCTGCTGTCATCAAAGAGCTTCTTCCTTTGATCAACAAGAATGCCCTCACCGTAACCGGAAAGACCATGGGCGAGAATGTGGCCAGGTCAGAAAACTTCAATGATAAGGTGATTGCCTCTGTAGCCAAACCTTTCAAAAAGGACTCTGGTATAGCGGTGGTAAAAGGCAACCTGGCTGAAAATGGCGCCATTATCAAACCCAATGCTGCAACACCTGCTTTGATGGTGCACAAAGGAAAAGCGGTAGTATTTGAAGACATCGAGGATTTCAAAGCGAAAATTGACGATCCTGCTCTGGAGGTAGATGAAACCTGCATTCTGGTTTTGAAGAACGTTGGCCCTAAAGGCTACCCCGGTATGCCCGAGGTGGGCAATATGGGCATGCCTAAAAAATTGCTTGATAAGGGCGTAACGGATATGATCCGCATCTCTGACGGACGCATGAGCGGTACCGCTTTTGGTACTGTGATCCTGCACGTGTCACCAGAAGCGGCGGCTGGTGGCAATTTAGCGCTGGTAGAAAATGGTGACCTGATTGAGCTCGATGTGCCTAAAAGAAAACTACAGCTGCATGTGTCGGATGCCGTGTTAGCCGAGAGGAAGAAGAAGTGGAAAGCGCCTGACCTGGGGTACGACCGTGGCTATGTGAAGCTTTACATCGATCACGTGGAGCAGTCTCATCTGGGCACTGACCTCGACTTCCTGAGAGGCAAGTCGGGCAAAGAGGTAAAGCGGGATTCGCATTAGACACAATCTTTTCTGATCCTTTACCCCGACCCTAATGGGAGGGATCAGAAAGCTCGCCTTCATGCCTGGAGGGTTGTAAAGAAGAATGTCAGTCTGAGCCTGTCGAAGACAGTTTTAGAGCCGTAAAAAATGTGTTTTCAATAAGCTATACTTCGACATGCTCAGTATGACATTTCGTTTGTGATAAAATTTCGTCTATTAACACCCTTTTGAAATGGATCAATTATTCAAGGACAAAGTAGCCATCATCACCGGTGCCGGTATCGGCATCGGCTTCGAAATAGCCAGACAGCTTACCCAAAGAGGCGCCAGCGTGGTGCTCAACGATATTGATGAAAAGGTGGCAAAGCAGGCCGCAGACACTATTACCAAAGAAGGGGGCAAATGTGTGCCGTTTGCGGGTGATTCCAGCACGCTGGAAACCATACAAGGATTGATTGGCAAAGCCGTTGACACCTACGGCAAACTGGACATGGCCATTGCCAATGCTGGCATCACCACTTTCGGTAAGTTTCTGGAATATAAGGTTGAGAACTTTCAACGGATTTGCGCTGTAAACCTGCAAGGCACTTTCTTCCTCTCTCAACAGGCGGCTTTGCAGTTTATCAAACAAAAATCTGAAGGAAGGGTTGTGATGATGTCTTCTGTTACGGGCCATCAATACCATCCGGATCTTGCCGCCTACGGTGTATCCAAAGCAGCCATTCAGTTTATGGCCAAAACCCTGGGTGCTGAATTGGGCCCGCATCAAATAACCGTGAATGCTGTATCGCCGGGCGCCACTATCACCGAGCGCACCATGGCCCTGGAAGACGATTATATGGGTGCCTGGAATGCCATCACTCCTACAGGCAGGGCAGCCACTGTCGCTGATATTGCCAATGCTGTTCTGTTCTTTCTGTCGCCCCACTCCGGTCAAATCACGGGGCAAACTGTGATAGTGGACGGGGGTTGGACGGCTGTGAGCCCGCCGCCTTGATGTAGCATTTGAGCGAAATATGCATTATCAATTATCTATGCGTTGACTTCTCCTTCGAAGCGTCTTTTTTTGAAAAAACAATTATGAAAAAGGTAACTCAAATTCTCTGGCTGACTTTTTTATTTATCTCTGCAAATGCATTCTGTCAGGAATCCTCAATTACCTACACAATTATCCAAAAGGAAACCCTGCACAACATTAAATGCAGCATCGACATTAGACTATCTGACAAAATTTCTGAAGGTGAGTTGAAGCGTTTAGCCTTGAAAATTAAAGCAGATTTAGGTCAAGAATTCGAACGAATATTCATAGTCTATTACCTACCAAATATGGAGGTTGGGGCTGGTGGATGGGCTACCACCCATTTCAATCCGACACTTGAGGTGAGCATCAATGGTCTAACGAAAGCTGAAGAAACAAAACTTATTCAAGGAAGTGGCGGTGTCGATGGAGGGGACATAATAGGAAGATGGTTGAACGAATCTCCTTTCATGGGTTCCTTGATGACTCTCTATCGAAAAAATGGGGCCGTCTACTTGGAAAATAAGTTTAAAGATGGCAGCGAATCAGTGGACGAGATGAAAGTCGAAAAAGTTGGAAATGAGAGTCGATATACTGTAAAGGGAGACAATCCCTTTGGGGAATATTATCGAATAAACGCCAAAGGAGATATTGAAATGTGTGATAAAGAGGGTGTACTGTTTACAGCTAAGAAAAAATGATGTCGACTAACCTATCGAGTACGATCACTCCCTCTCAAAAATCTACTTTGGCAGCGGCGCATGGACACCTACATTTCATTTAAAAGTTTAGTGATATTCAAATCTACCACCACCATACTGAGCATCCAGGTGTCCGCTTGTGAGAGGCCATTTTCTTTTCTCAGGAATTTGATCATTTCATTCTCCAACATGTAGGCGCTCTTCAGCCAAAATGGATTATTCGAATCACTTCATTACCTTTATTACATGTTCATCGTCGATTACATATCAAGTAGAGAGAAGCAATTCAGTGAAATTTGCTCAAAAAACCATGTGAGCAAGCTCTACGCATTTGGGTCGTCGGTGAGCAACAAGTTCGACGCCGAAAACAGTGATATTGACCTGCTTGTGGAAATAAATGTAGCTGACCCGATAATTAAGGGCAGTCTGTTGCTTGATTTTTTAGAAGATGCTGAGCTTTTTTTTGGCAGACGAGTTGACATGCTCACCGATCAGCCGATCAAGAATAAAATACTGGCGGAAAACATTGAACGTACTAAAGTGCTGATCTATGACAGAGAAAAGCAAAAAGTACCTGCTTGACATTCTTAACTCAATAGCCCTTGTTGAGGAATTCGTTAAGGAATGCAAAAGCTTCGACATCTACATTCAGGATTCAAAGACTAAAAGTGCAGTTGAAAGGCAACTTGGAATTATTGGTGAGGCAGTCAATCTATACCAAAAGTCTGCACCCAATTACCCGCTAGAAAACAGCTCAAAAATCATCACTTTCCGGAACTGGCTTATTCATGCCTATGATGCCATCGATAACACAACTGTTTGGGCAGTCATTCAAATTCACTTGCCAATTCTGAAAGAAGAAATTCGCATTCGGTTAAGAGAAGTCAACAACTAAGGGAATGAAAAGTGATGCCACTAGCTTTCGCTGTGGGCGCCACTTCTTACTCATACCTCAGCGCATCCACTGGATTAGCTTTGGCAGATTTGAGTGTATGGTAGCTAATAGTCGCCAGGGCAATGGCGACGGCAATGACCATCGACACAATAAAAACCACTGGATTGATGTCAATGTGATAAGCAAAGTTCTCCAACCACCTGCCAAGAAAAAGCCATGCAAGCGGCGTCATGATCACAAAGGCTATCAGAATGAGCAGCACAAAGCTTTTGCTCAGGCCAAACATGATATTGATCACCGAGGCGCCCAGCACCTTCCTGATGCCTATTTCCTTGATCCTTCTTTCAGTCGTTATAGCAGCAAGACCAAACAGCCCCATACAGGCGATAAGAATAGCCAGTACACCCATGATAGTCACCACGGCACTCATTTGCTTGTCTGACCGGTAGAGCTCCTCAAAATGAGCATCCAGAAAGGTGTACTCCAGTGGAAACCTGCCAACATGTTTCGTCCACACTTCGTCGAGTTCTTTAAGGGCCGCCTCAATGTTCTGTCCATTGATTTTCACTGACATTTCCTGATAGCCCCATTCAGGGTGCACCACCATCGATAGCGTGTTGACGGCATAGTGCAGCGAATTGAAGTTAAAGTCTTCGGTCACCCCTATGATTGTTCCCAGCGAGTCGTTGTGAAACCACCCGTGGCCCGCCTTTGCTCCTATCGGCTCTGACAAATTCAGATCCTTAGCCAGCGACTCATTGATGATGAATGACATGCCATTGTCTTGCGCATATTCCTTCGAGAAACCTCTCCCTTCTTTCAGTTTTATGCCAAATACCTCAAGGAAATCATAATCTACGTTCACATTGGAGGGCGTAATGTCCATTACTCCCGAATCCGACTTGTACTTAAAGCCCCACTGGTGAAAATTGTTGCCCAGCCGCTGGCCGGAGGCTGTTACGCCAAGAATGTTGGCTTGGTTGAGCAAGTCGCTTTTGATCAGGTCAAACTTCTTGTTAGCATCCCCATTCAGGCTTACCTGCACAATGTGATCTTTGTCAAAGCCAATGTCTTTGTTTTGCATGAAGCTGAGCTGCTGCAACACCACAAAAGTGCTCACAATCATGGCCAATGCCAGACCAAACTGCACTACTATCAGCGAGTTTCCCAGCCACGACTTACCACTCTTTACATTTGCTCCTTTAATGATGCTGACGGTCTTAAATGAGGCCATAAAAAGTGCCGGATAAATCCCACCAATCAACCCCAACATCAAAGTAATGAAGAAAAGCCCGCTCCAAAATGAGGGCTGCCCAAGGTAGGAAAGCAAGCTCAGCTCCCTGCCAATCAACGTATTCAAAAAGGGAATAAGGAGGAGATCCAGGAACAGCGCCAGGATCAACGCCAGAAAAGCCAAAATGGTTGACTCAATAAGGAATTGAGAAAAGAGCTGACCTTTTTTGGCTCCAATTGACTTGCGGATACCAACTTCCTTGAAGCGATAAGAAGCTCTGGCAGTGACCAGGTTGGTGAAGTTCACTCCAGCAATAAGCAGAATGAAGATTCCCACAAGCTCAAAAGTACCTATGTACTCGCCATTGAATTTTCGGTAGTCGTGGTAGTCGTGCTCAATATCTATCGAGCCCAAATGCACATCCGTCAATGGCTGCAAAAATAATTTGTAGTAGTCCAGAATATCCTCACCACCATGCTTAAGTAGAAAATCGTTGAACCTGGCAGACATTTCGTCAACATTTGTACCCGGGTGCAATTCAAGATAAGTCACCATCCAGTTGCTGCCCCAGGCGGTATTAAGACCCGGATTGTCTCTGACAATGGTCGCCATGGAAACAAGCACCTCGAATTGCAAATGTGAGTTTTCGGGCACATCCTTCATTATCCCGGTAATCTTATAAGACTTATCACCCCACATCACCACCTCCCCCATCACGTCTTTTCTCTCAAAAAGCTTCAAGGCTAACCCCTCTGTCACTACCATTGTGAGTGGGTCGTTCAACGCATTTTCCCTATCACCTTCAACTACGCCAAAGTCAAATATTCGGAGAAAAGTGCTGTCCACATTAGCTCCCATTTTAACTTTGATCTTCCTTTCACCCACCTCAAGCAGCATATTGTCGTTTCCCATGAACCGTGCGTACCGCTTCACCTGGGGAAAATCCTGCTGCATGAACGGCCCCATGCCCGGCATAGACAAGGCTACTTTTTGAGTGTTGGTACCAGGAAAGCTCTGAATCTCATCGAGCCGGTAAATGTTTTCCTTTAGCGAATGGAATTGATCGAAGCTGGTTTCATCCTGAATAAACAGGTAGATGACGATGGACGCCGCCAACCCAATAGCCAGGCTGAAAACGTTAATGAAACTAAAGAGCTTTTGCTTGAGAAGATTGCGAAAAGCAATGAGGAGGTAGTTTTTGATCATGGAAGGGATTGATTAGTTATTGAAATTTACTCGCTTCTAATCAAATGGTTACATGGTTAAGGCCTTTTGACACTTCTTTTACACTCTTTTTACATAACCTGTCCTCAACAGGCAACACTTGAGGGCTTGGAAAGCTCAGCAAAACTCTAGAGGCTCGCCTTCCATTGCTCAGGAGTCACCCCAGTCCATTTCTTAAAAGCTTTAAAGAAAGAGTTGGGGTCAGAAAACCCACATTCAAAAGCAATTTCTTTTAAGCTTAGTTGGTCGTTGCGGAGCAGTTGGCAAGCCAATGCTTTTCTCGCCCGGTCAATCACCTGCTGGAAGTTTGTTTGCTCACTACGTAGCTTCCGTTGCAAGCTTCGCTCGCTCAACGAGAAATGGTCGGCTGCCACTTTTAAGTCGGGGGTGTTTTTGATACTTTTCTTTATATAAGCCTCAAGCTGGCTACTGAATAACTCTTGCTCTCGCCCTTGCCGGGCATTCTGCTCAAGGTACTGTTTCAAATGCTCCCACAGCTGTGGGTTGGCGAATGGCAATGGTCGAAGAAAAACATCCGCTTTGAACACCAGGGTACAACCGTCGCCCATCAACGGGTCAATACCCACAGTTCTCCTCATTACCGTCCGCTCAGGTCCGGGCAACTCGTAAGGAAGGGTAAGCGACACAGGCTCGGCAATTTCAGCATCGAACCACTCTTTTACTATCCTCATCATTCCATAAAGAAACATTTCGATAGCCACTTGAAAAGGGCGTTGTTTCCAAAGGCCCGGCTCTGTTGTAGTTATTGTGGAGGCAATGTACTCCCCCCTCCTTTCAATGGATGGGCTAAAAATGCTATTTAGCTTACCGTAGTATTTGTAAAACGCCTCAGACACATTCTGCAGTGTTGGGCTCACCTGCACCAGCTGACCCAGTGCACCCAGCATATTAATTTGCCCCAACGAAAAGTGCTTATACTCAATATCGAAGGCCATTTGCCCATCGGGGTAATGTGTAGCCACGTGGTCAATGATCCGAAAGAACATTTCAGCGGGTATCATGTCGTCGGTGGGCAACGACTCCAGCAAAATGTAATCCGGAGAATTTTGCAGCAAATGACCATACCCAGCCACCTCTACCTTCTTCATCAGGTGCTTTACAATATTGGCTGATATCATCATGGGCGTCAATTTAACTACTTTGTCGTGATTGGCAAGTGCTTTGGCGGGTTTGGAACATTCCAGCACTGCTCTTTGCCGTAAAATTGCATAACCAAATTATTAAAACATGAAGGCAGTAATAGCAGGTGGCGGAATAGGTGGGTTAACGACCGCCATCGCACTGGAAAAGCTCGGGCACGAAGTAGAAGTATATGAAGCAGCATCGGAGTTCAAATCTGTGGGCGCCGGCCTTGGTCTGGCAGCGAATGCTGTCAAAGCATTTGACCATCTGGGCCTGAAGGGCGAAGTGCTTGCCGCAGGTCAGCTACTTCCCAGCGCAAAACTTTTGACCAAAGAGGGAGCTGTCATTACTCAGGTAGATTCACTAAAAATAAGCGCAAAATATGGTATTGATAACTTTGCTATTCACCGTGCCGACCTGCACGCAGTATTACTCAAAAACCTTAAGAAAACTAAACTCGTCACCGGAAAAAAAGCGGAGATCTGCAGTGAAAGTGCATCTGGCGTCGAAGTAAAGTTTACTGACGGAACCTCAGCCTCCGGCGATTTTTTAATAGCCGCTGACGGCATTCACTCCCAAATAAGGAAGCAGTTTTTACCGAAGTCGGCACCACGATATGCCGGCTACACCTGCTGGAGAGCTGTGGTTCCGCAACCCAAAAAACGGATAGAGTTGCCTTCAGAAACATGGGGAGAAGGCGCACGATTTGGCATCGTTCCATTGAAGGATGATAGGATTTACTGGTTTGCCTGCCTCAACGCAAGGCAACATGACCTGTCGGTGCGGAACTTCAAAAAAGGAAACCTTCTCTGGCACTTCGACGACTTCCATGAACCAGTGGCAGAGCTGATCCAGCGTGCAGCTCAGGAAGACATCATCTGGGGTGACATCATCGACCTGGCTCCGATCGATAAGTTTGCTTTTGGTAAGGTGCTGCTAGCAGGCGATGCAGGTCACGCTACCACACCCAATATGGGACAGGGGGCCTGTCAGGCGATTGAAGATGCCGCCTTTCTTTACTCGATCCTGCGGGGCGCTGGAAGCATTGAGGAGAAGTTTCAGCGGTTTGAGAAAATCAGAAAGCCCCGAACCAAAAAGATCGTCGAAAACTCATGGCGAATAGGTCGGGTGGCTCAATGGGAAAAGCCCTGGGCAGCCGGGTTGCGCAACAAGCTGTTTAGTATGGTTCCACAAAGCGTCCAGGAGAAGCAGTTGTCGTTTTTATACGAGGTGGAGTTCTAGGTATATGTAAGTGAACAGTTTGGGAAACATTTAGTATATTCATCTGCAATAGTCAAGGCTTAAACAGGTGTATTGAAACTTCTTCTACCTATTTTCATATCGCTTGTGTCAATCAACGCATTGGCGCAAGAGGGAGGCACTGATATTGTTATCGGCAAATCGCATGTTATTCATTCCAAAATCCTGAATGAAAAACGGCACTATGCGGTGTATCTTCCTGATGGCTACAGTAATAAATCATCCCATCCGAAGAGCTATCCCGTGATGTATGTGCTGGATGGTGAGAGTCACTTTCACAGTGTAAGCGGCATTGTTGATGCCAGGTCACCCTTCTACCTTCCACAAATGATAGTCGTTGCCATTGGCAATACAGACAGGTGGCGGGACTTGACCCCAACCAGCAATGACTCATTGTTGGAGAAACCCAATAGTAAGGCTAACACGACTGGCGGCGGAGAGGAGTTTCTAGACTTTATCGAGAAAGAGCTGATCCCTCACATCGACAAAACTTACCTCACGGCTCCATTTAGACTATTCGTTGGGCATTCTCTTGGCGGTTTGCTGGCGCTCTATTCAGCCTACTCCCGGCCGGGTCTGTTCAATGCCTTTATCGCCATCGATCCGACCGTTGGATGGGACGATAATATGGTGATAAAAAAATTCGAAGAAGAGGGTATGCAATCGAAGCTGGTTAACAAATCGATCCTTTTGGGCATATCTAATCGGGTCACCGAAAACAGCTTTAAGCGTTTAACAACAGATCGGGCTGTTGATAGAATTGTGACGACCTTGCAAACATCTGGAGCATCGGAATTTAGATTCAACTATGAAAAATACGAAACTGAAACCCATGGTTCTGTGCCACTTTTCGCAGAGTTGGATGGGCTCCATTTTATTTTTGAGAAATACCGCATCAACATCGAGTCGGATAACCCTGATGCAGCAAAACTAAAAACCCATTTTGAACGATTCTCCGAAGATGTCCATTTTTCATTTCCACCACCCGAAGTAGTCGTTAACGTCGTGGCCTACAATTTTATGATGCAGGAAGAATACGACAAGGCGCTCGAGTGCTATCTCTTGAATATAGAAAACTATCCTAAAAGCAGCTCCGCTTATCTGACAGTCGGCGACATATACCGGGACAAAAAAGGAGATCGAAAAAAGGCCCTGGAATATTACGAAAGATACCTGAAAATTAATCCTGGTGCGACTACAGTAAAAAACCGGATCAAAGCGCTGACTGAAGATGACTAGCGAGAACCTGAACCGTAGCTAAGCGACTCCGTTTAATATAATTTTGTTCTTATCTTTAAACTGCAAAAGGCCAGTAAGTCATGGAAGCAATTAAGAAAAAATATATAGTTGATGAAAAGCAGAAAAAGGTAGCTGTTCAAATTGACATTCAGGAGTTCGAGAAAATTGAGCGAGTAATTGAAGACTATGCACTAGGCAAACTGATAGAAGAAAATGATTCTTCTGAATCTTTGACTTTTGATGAAGCCAAATTAGCCTATCAACAGCTGCAAAAAGCAAAGTAGTGAATGTAAGGTTTGCTAAAAACTTCCTAAAAGACCTTGCATCCGTTCCGTCAAAGGAAAGAACGAAGATCGAAGCTTTTGTTTTTGAAGAGATACTTACCCTTGATGAAATTTCCTCGATCAACAGCATCAAAAAACTAAAAGGTTATCCCAGCTATTACAGAATACGCTTTGGCAACTATCGGGTTGGTATCAGCTACACAAATGAAATACTAACATTTGAAAGAGTGCTGCACCGAAAAGAAATCTATCGCTACTTCCCCTAAATCAAATATCCTTCACACACCTGAATCCTGTATGGTTGAGTCCTGAGTCGTGGCTGGAGCTCATGCGGCGGGCTACCCGGTAGCCGCTGCAATAACTGTCGTTGCACAGAAAAGAACCGCCCCGCACCACATGCTTTTCAGCATACGGCTCGTTGGGATCGTAGAAGGAATCCGGGCCTTTTGGGTTTTCCACTTTGCCTTGCTCCTCGGCCATTTTGTAGGCATCCTCGTGGTATTTGTCGGAACACCATTCCCAAACGTTGCCAGCCATGTCATACAGCCCGTAGCCATTGGCTGGGAATGACTTGACTGGTGCTGCACCAAAAAAGCCATCCTTCTCCTCGTTATCGTAGGGAAAGAAGCCCTGCCAGAAATTCGCTTTAGTAAATGCAGTCTCCACCGATTCATTACCCCACGGGTATTTCACTCCATCCTGACCTCCCATCGAAGCCCACTCCCATTCTGCTTCAGTGGGCAATCTCTTGCCGGCCCACTCTGCGTATGCCAGGGCATCGTCGTAAGCGATATGCACAACAGGAAAATTCATTTTCCCTTCAAGCGACGACGCTGGGCCTTCGGGATGCTGCCAGTTGGCGCCAATCACCCACTCCCACCACTGGCTGTAGTCTCTGAGGTTGACAGGCCCCGCAGTTGCCCGAAAAACCAGGGAGCCGGGTGCCAGAATGGAATCAGCAGGCTTGGGCGTACCTGGCGGCAACTGCTTCGCCATTTCTTCCCAGTCAATAGCTCTCTCGGCAATGGTCACATATCCAGTGGCGTCGATAAATGCTTTGAACTGTGCATTGGTTACCTCATGCTCATCCATGAAAAAGGCAGAAACCTCTACCTGATGATTAGGGTACTCATTGGGTGAAGCCTGATCCGATTTACCGCCCATTGTAAAGGTGCCAGACGGGATATAGACCATTTCTTCGGGGGCATCAGCCGAGTCCCCAGCTTGCGACTGGGTTGCAGAAGAAGTTTCGCTTGTTGGTGTAGAACAGGAAAAAAGCACTCCTGCGGTCAGAATAGAGATCCAAAGCTTGTTAATCATTAAAGAGCATATTTTACAGTGGGCAAATTAAGAAATATAACCGACCCAGCCGGGCCAGTTATTGAACTTTGTGAAACAGTTTGTCGGTAGCAATATTGATTAGAAAAGTTTTGCTCGGAGCGTGTTACAACAATTTATTCTCACGAGAGACTTCATCCGTTCAGCGGATCATGTATGCAACGGTGATGCTGGCCTAAGTCGTACATTTTTTGGCTTAGTCAGCGTTATACCACAGGAGACTGGTCGTATGCTTCTATTGAAAACAATCATATTTGGTTTTGGAGAAAAGGCTGCCACTGCGAGGGCATCGCTGAAAACAACACTGGCCAAGTATGCCTAATATGCAAAGCCCCAATTTCATAAATCCAGATCCACTATAACCGGCAAATGGTCAGACAGAATCAAAGCTGTATCCGTGGTAATGATCTCAGCCCTTGTGACTTTTTTTGCTACATCCTTAGTGGCAAAAACGTAATCTAACCGTCTTTGATCCCCATGTTCACCTTCCTTTTCTATCAACGTTGGAAAGCTGCCAGAAAATTCATAGGTGGGAGTTCGGCTGCTGGCTTCCAGGTCAATTAATCCAAAATCCAATACCTGCTGAATGACTGAGTAGTCTAGCTGACCATTATTTAGGTTTTTTTCATTGTACAGTGAATCTCGTTCACCAAAAAAGGGCGGTAACCTTCCATGTGTATAGTAAACAGAGTCAAGTGGAGAAAACGTGTTAAAGTCACCTGCAAGGATTACTTTCGAATCTGCGGGTAATGATTCAATGTTCTGAAGAATCTGATCTATTTCAACCTTTCTGGTTTGCCAGTTGGAAGGATGCAAATGAATTACATAAACATAAATGCCTTGTATCCGCACCCGCATCAATCCATGATGAAAGCCTTCCCGGATTCGCTGAATGTCTTCAATAGGATACTTTGATGTGATTCCCGTTGGAAACCCTTCCTCCTTCAGTAATACGCTGTATGAATGCCCATAACTTTTAGCATCTTCAGCTAATTTCTCCTCCGTATATTCGTTGAGCTCTTGAAGTGAGACAATATCAGGCTGTTGCTCATTCATCCAGTCAATCCAGGTGTTCTTTCTCTCAGGCACCTCTGTGAAACCGTACCACACGTTGTAGGTGATTAACCTTAAATTTTGGGATGATGCATTTCCGTCCTTTCTATCAGATTTGCAGGAACAGAAGAATACAAGAATGGCTGAAAAGCCTGCGGTTAGTATAATCTTAAAATACTTATCCATTTTTAACGGGTCTTAATACTGTTCAATACCAAAACGAAAGAATGTCGAAATGGGGTATACTGTCCGCTTCAGCATCCAAACTTCAAAAAGTCCTTTCAAAACCTCTTATTGCCTCCGTTGAATACTTAAAACTGATGTAATTTGTTAAGAAAGAAAAAGGAAAGGGATTGCAAATACAATCCCTTTCCTTTTTAAAAATTTTTACTTCTGCTATGAAACTGAACACCAAAATTGAACCAGATGCTTAAAGTATCCCACTCCAGTTACTAAATCAATCCCCTGCAGCATCAGTACAACCTTATTTGCTTTCGTTTGACAATGGCTCACCAATTCGCTTTTCCAACTGGTTGAGCATGGGCTCCACCCCAGCCTCATGCTTGGCTACCATCTCCTCTATTTCCTTTGCTATTTGAGGGTTTTCTTCTATCACGTCATACTTTTCTGAGGGATCGACTGACAAATTAAATAGTTGATATTTCGTCAGTTTCTCCAGCTTCTCAGGGTACCCCGCCGGATTATTCTTATAGAAGTAAAGCTTGTAATCACCTTTTCTAGCAGCGAATATCCGCTCCTGATGATAATAGATCATTTCATTTCTGGGAGATGAAGCGCCTGATTTTAACACTGGCGACAGATCGTAGCCATCGTAAGTTCGGTCTTGCGGCAGCTCAACCCCTGCAAGGCTGGCAAAGGTCGGCAGGATGTCCAGCGTGCTGCCAATACCCGACACCACGTTTGGTTTGACAGTGCCCGGCCACCAGAAAATGGCAGGCTCCCGTTGGCCGCCTTCGTAGCTCGTTCCCTTAGCTCCATAAAGTGATCCCGAACTGCCTCCGTGGCTATTGAATATCACCCAGGGGCCATTGTCGGAGGTAAACACAACGAGTGTGTTTTTGTCTATGCCCAGTTTTTTCAAAGTCTCCACAATCTGGCCGGCACTCCAATCTATTTCTTCTATCACGTCTCCGTAAAGACCCCGTTCGCTTGTGCCTCTAAACTCGTCGGAGGTAAAAAGTGGCACGTGAGGCAGGTTGTGCGCCAGGTACAGGAAGAAAGGCTTGTCTTTGTTATCGGTGATAAACTTGACCGCTTCTTCGGTGTATCTTTTCGTTATCGTATTTTGATCAGCAGGTCTTTCGACGATCTCCTCGTTGCGCATAAGCGGCACATTGAAATTCTCAACCTTCGGATCCATGAATACCTTTCTTTGGTCACCACCTTCTACCGAAACCCGATCCATGTCGTTGCTGTAAGGGATGCCAAAATAAGAATCAAAGCCATGACTGGTGGGTAAGTACTGAGGCAGGTGCCCCAGGTGCCATTTACCTACCGCAGACGTGGCATAACCTGCTCCCTTTAACGCCTTGGCAATGGTGATTTCAGTTTGAGGCAGACCGCCATCGGAGTCCGGGAAGAGCACCCAGCGCTTGTTGCTGGTCATCCCATTTCGCACAGCATATCGGCCGGTGAGCAAGCAAGCCCTGGAGGGTGTACATACGTTTGCTGCCACATAGAAATTTGTCCACTTCTGGCCTTCGTATGCCATCTTGTCGAGATTGGGCGTTTTGATGGTGGGGTGACCATAAACACCTAAATCACCATAGCCCATATCGTCAGCGAAGATGACGACGAAGTTGGGTGTCGCTGATGGCGCCTCCTCCGCCGACTCCTCTTTTTGGCTAGTGCTTGTGCAGCCATAAAACATAATCAGCAGACCCAATAGCGGCCATTTAAGACTGAACACTCCTATTTTTTTTTGTGATTTCTCCATCAGAATAAGTTTTAATTGCTCTATCTAAGTAGTGATGTCGGCGAAGAAAGTTTATAAAACCTCCTGACATGGACAATTCATGCCAGGGGTTTTACAACACTCACCTACCAAACTACATTTTTTTACAGTTCATTATTTATTTACTCCCGTCTAAAGGCTTTTGCCACGGAACCTGCCCCCCCTGCTGAATATGTTGCATCAAAAGCGCATTGAGTTTTTTGTAGACGTCAGGATTCTCCTTTATTACATCTTTTTCCTCTTTTGGGTCTTCCTTCAAATTGAACAGCTCGAGCGGTTGATAAGGGCTGTTCTGCACAAGCTTCCAGTCTCCCAACCTAAGTGCATAGATGGAAAGCCCGCCGTAGGTAGCTCCGCCTTCTCTTCTTGTAAAATACATTGGCCGGGTTTCCGTTGGCGGCTGAGCGCCAAGCAAGGTAGCCAGGAAGCTCCGCCCTTCAATTGGCTCGCTGGCTCTCAAGCCCGCTACTTCCAGCAAAGTTGGATAAAGATCCATGCTGAGGTTCATTTGCGGAGATATCGTCCCTGGCTTGATCTTGCCAGTCCAGGTTATGCTTGTGGGCACTTTCAACCCTCCTTCGTACATGCTCTGTTTCCCGTCACGCAGTGGCCCGTTGTTGGCTTCGCTCGGGAGGTGCCCGCCATTGTCGCTACTAAAAATGATTAAAGTATTGTCGTACTGACCACTTTCTTTCAACGCCTGAAGAACTTTGCCGATTCCATCGTCGAGGTGTTCAATAAAGGCCACCAGTGAGGCCCTCTTTTCAGTGATACCAGGCTCTCTTTGCTTCACTTTTTCCAGCCAGTCTTTTGGAGGCTGCACAGGAAAATGTGGGGCATTATAAGCCAGGTACAAGAAGAAAGGCTTGCTATCCTTTGCTTCATTTTTGATGTAGTCAACAGACCATTTAGTAAACAAATCAGTCGCATGGCCTTCCGGGTCTATCACCTGCTTGTTGTGCCGCATGTAGTTGATGTCATGGCGACGATGCGCCCAATAATCGTCCATCATGTCACCCAGCCAGCCATGGAAGTAGTCGAAACCACGGTCATTTGGGATGTTGGGAGACTCCAGTCCAAGGTGCCACTTACCGATAATGGCAGTGTTATACCCCGCCTCTTTCAGTTTTTTTGGCAGCAGGATTGCTTTAGGGTCAAGGTAGCCCCAGTTGTCTTCCTGATAGGTTCTGATTACACCGGGCACCCCCACATAGTCCTGATACCGCCCGGTAAGCAATGCGGCCCTGGTGGGTGAGCAAACGGGGCAGTTAGCATAGAAATTATCAAACCTCATTCCTTCAGCCGTCAACTTGTCTATATGAGGCGTTCGGATGTCCTCGGTGCCGTAGTACGACACATCATGGTATCCCTGATCATCGGTGAGAATGAGCAGAATATTAGGTTTTGCTGTAGAAACAGTTTTCTGGGCTCTCGCCGCAATGGCGATGCAGCCTACCAGCATCAACAGCAAATATCGTTTTCGAAACATAAAATCAAGTCTTTTCAATCCGTCAAAAAATTATATTCTCAGAGCCATAGCAAGGCTTCACTTCTCTTGCCAGCTACGAAATAGTCTTGTGCTATCTCTTCTCTGTACCATATTTTGGTCTTAGCTGTGCATCCAGCGTAGCGTCAAATGATGCTGCCGTCTTCCTCAGTTTTTCTACTACATCAGGGTGGGCAGATTCAACATTCTTCGTTTCGCCTATGTCGGTCGACAGGTTGTAAAGCCAGGGCAATGCTGTCGTTGGCCTGGTGTTGAGCAGCGCTTCCTCCACAGGTTGTTTCCCGGCCCATCGTTCACTAGGCTCGGCAAGGTGCAACTTCCAGTCTCCCTGACGGATGGCAGCCAGTTTGCCATCTCTGCCGTAATAGCAAAGGAATTCATACTCTGATTTAGCCGTGTCGCCAGTTAGCAGTGGCAAAATATTATGACCGTCGATCGCTCGTTCCTTCGACACTATGGCGCCTACAATCTTGGCTATTGTTGGATAGAAGTCCATCATAGTAGCGAGCTCATGGGAAACACTTCCCGCCTTGATCTTTTCAGGCCAGCGTACAATGAGCGGTACCCGGAATCCTGCCTCCCAGGTGCTTCCTTTCCCACCATGCAGTGGCGCAGCGGCTACCCCGGCAGGGCCGTTGTCCGAGGTGAAAATCACAATTGTGTTATCCAGAATGCCATGTTTCTCCAGCTCCTTCACAATTTCGCCGCAACTCCAGTCCAGCTCCTCTGTCATATCCTGATAAAGCCCTCTGAACCCTTCATGTCTTCTGAATTGGGGAGAGGCGTATAGAGGGATATGGATGGCGCTGTGGGCCATGTAAAGAAAGAAAGGCTTGTTACTATTTTCCTGAATGAATGACCTGGCTTCCCGGGTGTAGTCCATCGTGATCTGATCGTAATCCAGGTCTTTGTTTGCTTTTACAAGCTGGTTGTTCCGGTAAAGATCAGACCGACCATGGTTGGGGCCAGGCATGCCATAGTAGTAGTCAAAGCCCTGGGCATTTGGCTTTACCTCAGGCAACAAGCCAAGGTGCCACTTACCAATCATGCCTGTGGCGTACCCCTGCTCTTTAAGCATTTCTGCCAGGGTGAATTCGTTAGGATTCAATCCATTTTTTGTGTCAGGATACAACACCTCCACATGTAAATCCACTCGTTTCGGGTAGCTTCCGGTCATCAGACTTGCTCTGGTAGGCGTGCAAACACCCGCCGGTGCATAGAAGTCGGTAAAACGAATACCTTCTGCTGCCAGCTTGTCCAAATTGGGCGTACGAACCCAGGTGGATCCGTAACTGCTCAAATCTGCATAGCCTAAGTCGTCGGCTAGTATAAAGACAATATTGGGCTTCTTGCCAGCAACTGCTTTAGCATGATGGGGGCTCGATAATACCAAACCCACCATCAACACTAAAACTCCAACTAATCCACCTAACCTTGTGCTGTTTCCAATGCAGGCCGTCATTACCAACCAGGGTTTTGAACGAGGTTTTCGTTCAGCGAAATCTCACTGTTGGGGATTGGTAGCAGGTCGTAATAGTCCAGGTATCCATTAGGAAACTTGGTCTCTATAAGGCCGCCTGTGTGATCCTTTATCTCAACAGGGTAGATATCCGCACCGATTTTCCATCTTCTGATGTCAGACCAGTAAAGCCCTTCGAGTGCAAACTCGATTCTTCTTTCATGCCTAAGCTTTTCTCTTGCCACTTCTACTGAAAGACCCATAGGCAGGGCTGTGATTTTTACATCGTCTCTCTCAGTCCTGACTCTGTTGATCAATGCCACGGCTTCATCGATGTTACCGTCTGTTTCTATGATGGCTTCTGCCTTTGCAAGGAGAACGTCTGCGTATCTCATCACAATATTGTTGAGCGAAGACTGGCCCGAAACTGGCAATGAAGCCTCCGGTTCGATACGGTACTTTCTGCTGCTCAAGTGCTTGAATCTGTTGCCAGGATGATTGAATGCACCCCCCGGATAGATGTAGTTCGGAAACTGGTAGCCCAGAATAAACGAACCTGGGGTAACCACTGTAAACTTCAATCTTGGATCTCGGTTCTCATACTTGTTGTCCGGGTCAACTGGAGATCCGTCTATGGTTTCGTAGGCGTTCACCAAGTCGTCGGTAGGCACGTAGCGGCTACCACGGGTCCAACTGCCTGTACCGGTACCGCAGAACTGGTCGTGAAGGGAGCCCTGAGAGTTTTCACCAGAAATGTACTGAACATCGAAAAGTACCTCCTCATTATTTTCATTTTCCAACCTGAACAGCCCCTCGTAGCTGGGGAACAGGGAGTACTTGCCCAATGCGTCTATTTGATCCACTACAGCCAACACTTCCTGATATTTGCCCTGGTACAGCAGCGCTCTCATTTTCAATCCCAAGGCAGCACCTTTAGTTGCCCTACCTACATCAGGAGCATCAGAAGGCAGGTTCTGAATTGCCACGTCATAATCGGCAATGGCCTGGGCCCATGTGTCGGCCAATGTAGCCCTTGCAATTGTTCTGGCTTCCTCGGTAGTCAGAGATGATTCGATGATAGGCACCCCTCCGTAGGAATCAGCCAGCAACGAATAAGCCAGCCCTCTCAGAAAGTGGGCCTCACCTTCATACAATAGCTTTGCTTCGGTATTAAGCTCGACCTTTTTGATTGATTCAAGGAGGTAATTTGCACGGAAAATGATGCCATAGCACCTTGTCCAGCGGAAGGTGACAATGTCGCCATCGTTGGCCGAAAGCTGCCCGTTCCCGGCTTTTGCTATGGGTGTGTTGCCCCAGTTGAAAGCATTTGGAGTGGCCCCATCAAGTACACCAAAGCCGAAAAGCCCCTCATTGTAAATCGAGTTCTCTCTTAAATGAGCATAAGCGCCGTTGAGCAGCAATTTTATGTCCGACTCGTTTTGAGGAAAATTAGCCGAAGTAATCTTGTCTTCCGGAAAAAGATCCAGGAATTCATCTGCACAGCTTGTGGCAGAAAGGAGTAGCACTGTTAGCAGGGTATATGTAAATATTTTTTTGATTCTCATGATCTTAGAAGTTAAGGTTAATACCAGTTGTAACTATGACAGGAATCGGATAGAGATTGTATCCGTTGTCGAACGTGTTTCTTTCGGGGTCATACCCTTCGTAATCTTTGCTCACAATAGAAAAAACGTTCTGTGCATTGGCAAAAAGGTAAATCCTTTGAAAGCCGACTCTTTCGAGTACGCTTTTGTCGAATGCGTAGCCAACCTGGATATTCTTAAGCTTGATATAATTGAGTTTTCGTACCCAATACGATGACTGCTGATTGTCCCAGGAATTGTTGAACCGGATCATTGGCACATCTGTATTGGTGTTTTCAGGTGTCCAGGCATCTCTCCATGTTTCGGAAAAAACCTGGTTTTCAAAACTGATATTGGTAAAGTTGTTCTGCGTGTAGACATTCACGCCACCAATCCCCTGAAAGAGAATATTCAAGTCGAAACCTTTGTATTTAAGGCTGGAAGTAATACCAAATGTCAGCTTGGGTATTGTGTTACCTAAACCCTGCTTATCTTCGAAGCCAAGTCTTCCGTCACCATTTACGTCCTCGAATCTGATATTACCAGCCTTTGGCTTAAACCCGTTAGCGTTCATATGCTCCAGCGCCTCGTTATCAGATTGGTAGATACCCTCTGCCTTGAATCCATACAACGACTGATAGGAGTATCCCTCTCTGATAAGATATAGCTGGTCTGGAGAATCACCACCTCTGAACTTCGTTACTTCATTGTCTATGTAGGTGAAATTCATGCCAACGTTGTAGCCAAAAACATCTCTGTTCATGGAGTGATTATCGTAATTGACAATGAACTCAAGGCCGCTGTTTACCATCTCACCTACGTTTTCATAAGGTGCTGTAATACCTCCCATGATCCGTGGGATGGGCAGCTGGACTATGATATCGGTGGTTTCCTTTTTGAAGTAGTCGGCTTCTACTGTTACTTTTCCGTCAAACAAACCCATATCAATTCCCACATCCAATGTGGAGCTGGTTTCCCAGGTAATATTCTGGTCAACCAGGGACGTGACAGCCGCACCAGGTGAAAACACGCCGCCATAGCTGTAGCTCAACGGGTTGCTTTGCTCGATTACGGTGAGATAAGGCCAGTAGCCGGCGATGTTCTGATTCCCCAGCTGCCCCCAGGAGGCACGCAGTTTCAAATTGCTGAAAAGGCCTACATTTTGCATAAAGGGCTCATCGATGATTCTCCAACCAGCCGAAAAACCTGGAAATACACCCCAGCGGCTGCCATCCATAAATCTGGAAGATGCATCGGCCCGGAGGTTCACTTCAAACAGGTACCTGTCAAGAAAGGCGTAATTAACCCTGCCGAAGTAGGAGTACATGTTTAGTCCGACGAAGTTGCCTGTTCCCTGAATACCGGAGGTTCCTGCATCCACCTGGGTAAGACCTTCTTTTGGCGCCATCGTTCTGCGGGCATACAGATCCTTGATGTTTGTTGATTGAAGCTGAATACCCACTGTGGAAGAAATGTCGTGCTGCTCGGCAAACGTTTTGTGATAATTAAGGGTGCTGAATAAGCTATTATTGATTGTTGCAACGTTTCTTCTGCTGATCTCTAACCCCTCCCGGTTAAAGTTTTTCGTTGTGGTTTCCACACCAGTATCTGTGTAGCCAAACACACTCTCGTTGAATTTGTCTGTCAATGCCCAGTTATTCGTTGAGGCAATGGTTGTTTTAACATTCAGCCCCTCTGCAAGCTTCACTTCTGCAAACGCATTGATGGTGGCATAGTGAATGTCCGTGTTCGTTTTCCCATTGTCCGCATCAATCAGTGGGTTTCTGTTGTCATAGAGCAGGTTGCCTCCGTTATCAAGTGCCTGAACAGATCCATATCTGCCATCGGCTGTATACGGAGCAATGAATGGAGCAGCTCCTCCAAGCATCTCAAAAACACGCCCCAGCGAGCCATAGGTAGCATCGGCATAAGGCTCATTTGAGTTTTTTCGGATGTAGTTTAACCGGCCACCCACCTTCAGCCATTTATTTACGCTATTCTCCACATTGGCCCTTATGCCATAACGCTGAGAACTGGTGTTGGGCACCATTCCATCCTGGTTGAGGTAATTGAATGAAAGAAATGAAGAAGTTTGTTCTGACCCGCCGCTCAGCGACAAGTTATGCTCCTGAATACCCGCATTTTGGAAAAGTTCGTCAAACCAGTCAGTGTTTGGGTATTTGTATTTGTCGTTACCATTGTTGAAATCGTTAATCAGGTAATCGGGGAAAAGAGCACTTGCGCCATCATTTATCAAGCCCTGGTTGATAATATCCATTACCTCTGCGCTATTCGTAATCGAGTTGTACCGCCTGCCAAGGCGCTGCGTGCCAACGTATGAGGATACGTTCACAGACATTTTGTCTCCCTTCTTACCGAGCTTAGTGGTAACAAGGATAACTCCATTGGCTGCTTTCGATCCGTAGATAGCGGCACTGGCGGCATCCTTCAAAATGGTTACACTCTCTATGTCATTCGGATTTAGTTGGTCAAATGATCCCTCGATACCATCCACCATTACCAACGGGTTTGAATTATTGAGCGTACCCCAGCCCCTTACCCGCAGTTGGGCACCGTCGCTACCGGGCTTGCCTGAATTCTGGCTCACCCAAAGGCCGGTCGCTTTGCCACCAAGTGCCTGGGAGGCATTGGTGATTGGTCGGTTGTTGGTCTCGTCGTCAAACTTGACCGAAGAAACCGCACCCGTGAGGTTGATTTTCTTTTGCTCGCCAAATCCTACTACCACTATCTCTTCGAGGCTTGTTACGTCTTCCTCAAGAACCACGTCCAGGGTTTGCTTGCCGCCAATCGGCACTTCTTTCGCCTTATAACCCACAAAGCTAAGCACCAGGGTAGCACTTTCGTCAGCCGAAATCTTGTAATAGCCCTCAAAGTCGGTGATCGTACCGTTGCTAGTACCTTTCTCAAGAACATTGACCCCGGGAATGCCAGCTCCCGTGTTGTCTGTAACCCTGCCTGAAACGGTGATTACCTCCAAAAGGCCCTTTTGAGTCAATACATCAGAAACGGCATCGTTTTCGTCCCTGGCTTTATTGACATTGATGGTTTCATCAATCCTTCTGAACTGAAGGCCTGTCTCTCTCGCAATATCAAGCAGCAGCTTTGAGAGCGTTTCGTTCTCAGAACTGAGCGTGATACGTTTACTTTTGTCGAGATCGCTTTTCTTGTAAGCAAAGTCGAATTCAGTGACTCCTTCGATCCTGGAAAACGCCTCCTCAATTTTTACATTTTCCAGTTCGACAGTAATCAGTATTTCTTCGAGGCTTTTTCGTTGTGCTTCGCCTTCACTGGCAAATATAAGGGTGCATAATACAGTCTGCAGAATCATGCCATAAACAGCGTATTTTGACATAATTGCAATTTTTTTCAGTACTTTTGATTTCATAGTCTAAGTAGTTTTTGTTTGCGAAATTCAAGAACACGGACTTTGTCTCATGAAAGCTGTCAAGCCATCCCCATGTTTTGTCGGCTTCATGAGACTCTTTTTTTAACTGGTATTTGTTTTCATAAGCTTCATATCTGTCTTTTTTTAGCGATAAGGGTCAAACCATATTTGTGAATCTTTTTACTTCTTTATCTGAGTTAAATAAAAGTCTGCATAGCTAAAGTGCCATCAAATCTCCTCTCAGTAGATTCTGACCATTTTATCCTTGATCTCATAGTTAAAATCATAAACGAACGCCAACCCATGCAGCACCAGGGCCAGTGGCTTATTCTTGTAGGCGCCACTGAAATCCTTTTCGAGCGGGATCTGCTTTTCCACCAGAATAGTTACCCCATACCACTGCTCCAGTCTAGCTTTTACATCGGTAAAGTTGGCATTCTTGAAATAGATCAGCCCATCTTTCCAACCAAACAAATCCCGGTCGTCAAACGATACTTTTTCCAAAGTACCGCCCTTTCTGGCGTAAACGCCCATTTCGCCTGGCATCAATAACAGACTTTCGTCTTCACCTGACGAGATCTTTCCATTTAACTTTTGCACGGAAACTTTTCCGGTAGCCACGGCTACTTTCACATCGTCGCCCCCGGGGTAAGCCCGTACGTTAAAAGAGGTTCCTAATACCTTTGTTGCTATGTCGTCCGTTACGATAATAAAGGGACGAGAAGCATCTTTGGTAACGTCAAAAAACGCCTCCCCCTCCAATACCACCCGCCTCTCTTCGCTATCAAAGCGCTCCTTGTAAATCAGCTTGCTGTCGGCGTTTAATATCACCATGCTACCGTCTGATAGAATGATTGTCGATTTCTGCCCTTTTGGGTTGGCCTTTTCAACATAGGCAACTGCTTCCAACTCTTGAGTGGAAGCAACTTGAGTATCATTGCCCTTGATCCAGTAAAAGACGACACTAAACACCGCCACCGGTACCAACACTGCAGCCACACGTAGCCAGTAAGGGACTAACCTCCTGGACTTGGGTGCACTTTGTGTCTCACCTGCCTCTACCGATGCCATCACACGGCCTCTGATACGTTTGGCAGTCCCCTCCTCCATTTGAGGGAACAGATTGCTTCCCTCCCACAGCCTGTCCGATTGCTGGCTGAGGTCGTCCGTCCCTCCTTCGTCAATCAGGCGCATCAACAGGTCGACTTCTTCGTCACTTGCCTGACCCGAAACGTACTTTTGAAATAGCTCTTGCTTTTTGCTAGTCTCCACTTGGTTACCCTTTTGTATATATCTCCCAAAAGCCAGACGAACGGGTGACTGAGCCGACAACTTTTTTTTATTTCTAAAGTATTTTTCGACATTGGGAGATAATTATTACCTACTACAAACCTACTTAATGCTACGCCCTCAGCTAGTTGAAGCCATCAAAAACGGCGACAAAGAGGCTTTTGAAGAGTTGTACCACAACTATTTTCAGAGGGTGTATTTCTTTGCTTTTAAGATTTGTAAGTCAAAAGAAATTGCTGAAGAAATTACACAAGATACCTTCATTACAATCTGGAATAAGCGAAATTCTCTAGATATTACCCTGTCACTAGAAGGTTTTATTTATAAAATTGCCAGAGATTTTTCATTCAAGCAATTGCAAAAAATAGCCAGGGTTCACGCCATTGAAGCTGACTTGAAAGAGTTGATTTCAAACCTGGACAATTCCACTCAGGACGATATCAGTTTTCGGGAGTGCTTAAGGAATATCGAAGCGGTAATGGACAAGCTTCCGAAAAAAAGAAAAGAAATTTTCCAGAGAAGGATCATGGATCAGCAAAGCATAAAAATAATCAGCGAAAACATGGGGATTAGTGAGAATACGACAAAAACCCAGCTTCTTAAAGCCACCAGATTTGTCAGGGAGCAGCTCGGAAGTATTCTGTCGATTACGCTTTTCTTATAAACAAAATGGTGAGCGTCGGCTCACCATTTCAGTTATGTTATTTTGCTATAGTCGGTTATCTCCTAAGTCGTCTCCTTTGGCATTTCCTTCACCGCAAAATCCACCGCTCTGGCTGTTAGTGCCATGTAGGTGAGCGAGGGGTTTTGTGTGCTGGTGGAGGTCATGCAAGCCCCGTCAGTAACAAAAACGTTTTTGGCCAGGTGCATCCGGTTCCACTTGTCAAGCAGCGAGGTTTTAGGGTCTTTGCCCATGCGCACACCACCCATTTCATGGATATCCAGGCCCGGCGCCTGCTTGGAATCGTTCGACTGAATGTCGGTAAAGCCGGCCATTGTGAACATCTCAGTGAGTTGCTCTATGTAATCAGCCACCATTTTTTCGTCGTTGTCGTCATAGTCGACATTGACCTTCAGCAATGGGATGCCCCACTCGTCCTTCTGCGTTGGATCAATGCCCCAGTAGTTAGATTCTTTCGGAATAGTTTCCCCCATCATATGGGAGCCTACTCTCCATCCACCCCATTCAGGATTGAGTAAATTTGCTTTGAGCGACTCACCAACTCCATCATAGTTCCGATCCACCTGGCGGCCAGCACTGAAGCCAGCAGCGTAACCCCGTAGGAAGTCTGTTTCTTGCTTGTATACGTTGCGGAAACGAGGTATATATCCGCTGGTGGGTCTGCGACCTACTGTTGTTTTATCAGGAAACCCTTCGTAGCGGGCAGAAACTCTCGCTCTGTAATTGTGGAAAGCGGCATACTTGCCGAGTAGCCCATTGTCATTACCCAGGCCGTTAGGAAAACGATTCGAAGTCGAATTGAGAAGGATCAGATTGGTGTTCAACGCTCCTGCATTTACAAATACGATGGAGGCATAATACTCAATCATTTCCTTCGACTCAGAATCGACCACTCTCACTCCGGTTACCTTTTCCTTTACGTCGTCGTAAATCAGCGAATGCACAACGGAGAATGGCCTAAGTGTAGCATTGCCTGTTTTTAATGCCCACGGTATGGTGGATGAATTGCTATTGAAATAGCCGCCGAAAGGACAGCCACGCTGACACAAGGTCCTGTTCATACACTGACCCCTGCCCTGCTCGAGGTGAATAGGCTGAGGCTCAGAAAGGTGGGCACAACGGGCAGAGATAATATTTCTATCCTTATAGGTCGACTCTACTTTCTCTTTGAAGTAGCCTTCTACGCAATTCAGGTCGTAGCCTGGCAAAAACTCGCCATCAGGAAGGTTAGGAAGACCATCTTTGAAGCCGGCAATGCCTACAAACTTCTCGACGTAACTGTACCAGGGAGCAATGTCCTTGTACCTGATTGGCCAATCGACTGCGAAGCCATCTCTGGCCGGGCCCTCAAAGTCGAAGTCGCTCCAGCGCTGTGTCTGTCTCGCCCACATAATGGACTTGCCTCCCACCTGGTAGCCCCTGATCCAGTCAAAAGGCTTCTCTTGCAGGTAGGGATGTTCCTTGTCTTTCACAAAGAAGTGCATAGAATCTTCCCGGAAATTGTAACACTTGCTTACTATCGGATTTTCCTCCACTATTTCCTGTGGCACCTGCATCCGATGCTTGAATTCCCAGGGCATCATATTGGTGGTAGGGTAGTCCACGTTGTGCTTCACATCCCTTCCCCGCTCAAGAATCAGCGTTTTCAAGCCCTTATCTGCCAGCTCTTTGGCAGCCCATCCTCCACTCATACCTGATCCTACGACGATGGCGTCATAGGTATTTTCTTTGGTGCTGTCTATGTTAAAATTTGCCATTACATTACAATTAAACCGTCAGTAGATACACATGCCTGAAATGGGCCTGGCACATGTTTGTAGGGGAATTTCTCCGTCAAGATGTACTGCGAAGCCATATAGCCCCTAATAGTGTATCCCTTGGTAGTATCCAGAAATGATTTAACATCTTTCAGACCTGGTTTAGATGCATCGTCAGCATCTTCCATGGCCATGATCTCGGTAAGAACTTTCTCTTTGTAGGCCTGGTCGCCTTTTGCAAACGCCTTGTCGAAGTTTTCCTTAACAAAAGGGCCAAATTTTTGAAGACCACTCGTAAATACACCCTGCTCGCTCTTGTCCATACAATCGTCGGCCATCACCAGCACAAACTTGTAGACTTCCAGCTCGTCAGCACCGGGAATTTCTCCTGAGGGGATAATAGTCTGCACAATTTTGGCGAGCAAATCTTGCTGATCAACATCTATCTGCAAATTGTTAAGTGCCATGGCCACCCGCTCAGGTCCGAAAGAGCAAGATGGCAGGAGCGCCACTCCACCAGCAAAAAGGGCGGCTTGTTTAAGGGCGGTTCGTCTATCCATGATTAAAATATTTCACAGTGTTGTTTCAAAGGAAAACTGAATTAAATGAATCCTACTGAAAGAAGTAACGAATAGCCTGATTTTTATGGCCCAGTAGGCTCTGGTGAATTATTTGCCACCTAAAATAGAACTATCTGCTACCCCCAATGCAGCCAGCGGTTTCGTCAACAACTCCGTGCTTTTTGTCAAAAAAATTATCAGGTAAGTAAATATTTGGAAACCTTTAGCGAAGGTCATCGTCATTGTAGCAAGTTAAAATCTCAAAATAATCATATGTCTAATTTTTTTAAATGCTTGCTGCTAGGCAGCTTGCTCTCGGGATACTCTTTTGCCTTTGCCAGCCAGGACTTAACACAAACAGTGAAAGGCCAGGTGCTCGATGCACAGTCGCTGGCGCCTGTGCCAGGTGCTACGGTAATGATCGTCAACAGCAACCCCATGAAGGGTGCGGTAACCGACCTTGACGGCTATTTCAAAATTGAAAAAGTGCCTGTTGGGCGCCACCATGTGCAGGTTTCATTTGTTGGCTATGAAAACAAAGTGATTCCGGAAGTGCTGGTGGGCTCAGGAAAAGAGGTGGTGCTGAATGTTCACCTGACGGAATCCATTGTTCAAATGGCTGAGGTGGTTGTCACTGCATCAGAACAAGACAAGGGGGGCCCACTCAACGACTTTGCCACTGTCAGTGCCAAATCCATCAACGTGGAGGAAACAAGCCGTTATGCGGCAACCTTTGATGATCCGGCCAGGGCAGCTGCTTCGTTTGCGGGTGTGCGTGGTGGTGGCGACGATATCACCAACGAAATCGTGATCCGGGGAAACTCGCCCAGAGGCTTGCTATGGAGGGTGGAGGGTGTGGAGGTACCCAACCCCAACCATTTTGCAGAAGAGGGCTCTGCAGCAGGCGGCATCAGCATCCTGAGCAACAATATGCTCGCCAATTCAGATTTTTATACAGGAGCCTTTCCGGCCCAATATGGCAATGCCCTGAGTGGGGTATTCGATATTAACCTGCGCAAGGGAAACACAGATAAGCGTGAGTATGCATTTCAAGCCGGTGTGCTGGGTATTGCGTTCGCTGCCGAAGGTCCGCTGAAAAGAGATGGAAAAGCTTCCTATCTGGTGAATTATCGCTATTCTACCCTTTCACTACTCGATCAAATGGGGCTGTTACCCATTTTTGGAGATGAGGAGATCGTATTCCAGGACCTTTCCTACAAAATCCACCTACCCACCCAAAAGGCAGGTGCCTTCTCATTATGGGGGCTTGGCGGCCTGAGCAGGCAAACCGAGGTGGCCAATTTGGAAGAAAACTACCCGTTCAATAGCACCTTCCGTTCTGATATGGGCGTGGCTGGTCTGTCGCACGTATATTTTGTTAACAAAGACACCTTTGTTGAAACCAAGCTAACTGCGTCCAGGGGCAGAAACGCTTATGACGAAGACTCTCTGAAACTTCAGGTATATAACGAGGAATCCTTTCTGAAAAAGGATTATCGACTGTCGACAATGCTCAACCAGAAGTTCAACGCCCGCAATACGCTGCGCTCTGGCGTCATTGCCAGCTCCCTCGGCTACGACCTTATTTCGAGCTACTTCCACAATATTGATGACACCACTTACACGGGACTGGAAGCAGACGGCAGCATGATGTTCCTTCAGGGTTTCTCACAATGGCAGTACCGGGCCGGTGAGCACCTGACGTTGAACACAGGGTTCCACTATTCTCACCTTTTTCTGAAAAACCAGCATGCGCTGGAGCCACGTTTTGGAATGAAATGGGCGGTAGCCACGGGTTCATCGATAACTGCAGGCATCGGGCTTCACAGCCGCCTTGAATCGGCGTCGCTCTATCTGGCTAATGAAACCCTTGAAGATGGAACCAAGGTTCAGTACAACAAAGGCCTCGAGATGAGCAAAGCCGGGCATTTTGTGCTCGGTTATGAAAAACAGCTTACCGAGAACGTTCGACTGAAAGCCGAAGTCTATTATCAGCACCTTTATAATGTACCGATTGCACAAGTGACAAATACGGATGAATGGGCGCCAACATTTAGTGTACTGAACGCCAAAGATGGCTACACGACTCGTCCGTTGACCAACGACGGAACCGGGCGCAACTATGGCCTCGAACTAACGCTGGAAAAGTTCTTAACGAACGGCTTTTACTACACAGTTACTTCTTCACTGTACCAGTCGAAGTATACCGGGGCGGATGGTGCCGAACGAAACACACGTTTCAACGGAAACTTCACCGGTAATTTTATTGCTGGCAAAGAATTTAAGGTCGGCAGAACAAAAGACAATCTTCTCGGCTTCAATATCCGGGTGATTTATGCTGGCGGCAACCGGAAAGTACCGATTAATCTTGAGCAAAGCATTGCTGAGGACAGAACAGTGTTGGACTATACAAATGCTTACGACCAACGCCTGCCCGACTATGCCCGATTGGATGTTGGCATAAGCTACCGCCGCAACAAACCAGGGCATTCGTCCATCCTTTCAATTAATGTTCAGAATGTGACAGCCAGATACAATGTGTTTGGTGAATACTTTGATAGCAGAACAGACAAAGTTGAAACATTTCAGCAGTTGGGTTTTTTACCTAACCTGAGCTATCGCATTGAGTTTTAGATCCAGCCAAAGGGCTCGATGCTCCAAATTTTTCAAAAAATTTGATCAGCTCTGGATAATGGCTTATCTGTTTGATAACTTAGATAGTCTAACAAGCCATCATGATTAGCCATTCTATTTACAAGTCGCTGCGCATCTTAATCATACTTTCTTTCGGCTTGTGCGGGTGTGAGGAAAAAATTGAAGAATTTGGCCCAATTAAGGGAGAGTGGAAGCTTGTTAGAGTAGAAAGTTTACTGGATGGCCCCACAATTCATAAACCTCCCAGCGAAACTGGAGAGGTTACTTTGAAGGTTGACGACGAAAATCTAATACGGTTTAGTGGACATACTCCTAGGAATATCTTTTATGGAGTGTGTACAAATACAGGCAATGACATGCTGGTTCTTGATTCACTATTTATGACCAAGGTTGGGGAGACAGAATGGGGTAACATATTCTTCGACAGGATCATACATCTCGACTATTTTTACCGAAACCCCTATTCTAAGACGCTAGAACTTTACTGTGGGTCTAAATTGGTATTTACAAGAACCCAATAAGGCCAACACAAATACAGATGTAACAAACTCACCCGGCAATTTTCACAAACCCCGGAATGCCTCCGCAGTTCTGGGGTTTATTTTTATCTTTAACTTTTACGAAAGACACAATTTTTATGTTTAATACCCTCAAAGAAGTGCGCTGGGGCATCATTGGCGTGGGCGATGTATGCGAAGTGAAAAGCGGTCCAGCCTTCCAGAAAATAGAAAACTCAAGCCTTGTGGCTGTTATGCGCCGCAACGGTGCAAAAGCAGCTGACTTCGCCAAACGCCACGGAGTACCCAAGTGGTACGACGATGCAGACAAGTTGATCAACGATCCCGAGGTCAATGCGATCTATATCGCCACACCCCCTGGTTCACATGCCGAATATACTTTCAAGGCTGCAAAGGCTGGCAAGCCAGTGTATGTAGAAAAGCCCATGGCTCGGAGCACATCAGAATGCCAGGCCATGGTGGATGCCTGCAAGCAAGCTGGTGTTCCGCTATTCATCGCCTACTACCGCAGAATGCTGCCCAACTTTTTGAAGGTGAAATCGCTGATTGAATCTGGGGTAATCGGTGATGTGAGGTATGTGAATATTAAGCTTAACAAACCTCTGCATCCTGATATTGTAGGTGCGGCCCATGACCCGGAAAACTGGCGCATTTTTCCTGAAGTGGCTGGCGGTGGTTATTTTTACGACCTCGGCTGCCATCAGCTCGATATTCTGGACTTTCTGCTAGGCCCGGTGAAACACGCCAGTGGGTATGCGTCCAACCAGGGTGGTATTTACCCGGCAGAAGATATTGTGACCGGCTCCTTCGTTTTTGAGAGCGGTGTGCTGGGCCAGGGCACCTGGTGCTTTGCTACCTCCGATGCTTCCGACGAAGAGGTAACCACCATCATTGGCAGCAAGGGTGAGATTTCATTCCCCTATTTCAGCGACCACTCCGTGACGTTGAAAGTGGAAGGAAAGCCTGCTGAAAGGATGACTTTTGATATCCCCAGACACATCCAGCAGCCCCTCATACAAACCATTGTAGACGAGCTGACCGGCAAAGGCAAATGCCCAAGCACAGGCGTTTCTGGCACAAGAACAAACTGGGTAATGGAGCAGCTTTGCAAAAGGATTGATCAGTAGATTGATCTGTCAGGGGACAGACCAAGGGTGAACTAAGAAAGGTACACCCACCCCCAAGGGCTGTCCCCTGACAGCCTCGCTTTTACGAAAAAGGTTTAGCGACACTCAAAGAACACTTTCTGACAATGGGTAATTCTATTTTTGAGACACAGCGAAATTCAAAAATGGATTTAGATGAAGTCTACTTTTGGACGGACACTATCAAAGATTGGAAGACCTTATTAAAAAATGATGGCTTCAATGAGATTATAATTAACCAGTTAAAGTGGTTGGTTGATAAGGAGCTAATTTGCGTTTATGCATTTGTTTTAATGCCGAACCACCTCCACTTGATATGGGAAATGCTCAAGTTCAATGGAAAAGAAATGCCACATGCTTCTTTTAACAAATGGACTAGCAGCCAATTTCTAAAACTTACTCGATCAAACCACCCAACACTCATTGGTGATTTCCAGGAGACGGCCGAAGACAGAAAGCATAGGTTTTGGCAAAGGGATCCACTTGCAGTTGCTGTTACCTCCAGGCAAATGTTCGAACAGAAAATGGATTATATTCATCTCAACCCGCTTCAGGAAAAATGGAGTCTCGCATCAACTCCCGAAGATTACAAATGGTCTTCAGCAAAGTTCTATGAACAAGGCATAGATGAATTCGGCATATTAACTCACTACTCCGAAAGGTTTTAGGAAAAGGGCGAAAGGAAGCTTGAATTGGTCTGTCAGGGGACAGACCAAGGGGACGGTCCTTTTTCTTTGTATTCATCAGTACGAAATGGGCTATCACCCAAGGGCTGTCCCCTGACAGCCCTTGACTAAACAAAGGCTATCTTAGCTGACAATTGAACAGAACGGCAACTCTCTGGTTATACTGATAGTATGGGGTTCCTCCCTTTTCAACTTGATTCAATTCTATGAGAATTCTACTGACCGGCGCCACCGGCTACATCGGCAAAAGGTTGCTTCCGGCTTTGGTTAGCAACGGTAATGAGGTGATATGCTGCGTAAGAGATGCCAAACGATTCAACCCACCAAAACAACTGAATGGGCATATCGAGGTGGTGGAGGTTGATTTTCTAAAAAAAGACACCCTTAAAAACATCCCCGACGATATTGATGCAGCCTATTATCTCATTCATTCAATGTCGGGCTCATCAGGCAAATTCAATGAGCTCGAAAGCGAGTCCGCCCACAATTTCAACGAAGCAGTAGCAGGCAAGAAAATCGAACAGGTCATCTACCTAAGTGGGATTGTGAACGAAGACACCCTTTCAAAACACCTGGCTTCAAGAAAAGAAGTGGAGAACATCCTGTCGCAAGGCAACTTTGCGCTCACCACCTTGCGGGCTGGCATCATCGTCGGGTCAGGAAGCGCTTCTTTTGAAATCATCAGAGACCTGGTGGAGAAACTGCCTGTGATGGTCACTCCCCGGTGGCTCAACACCCGCTGTCAGCCTGTTGGCATTACTGATGTCATCCTTTTTCTGTCGAATGTGTTACACAACAAAGCCACCTACAACGACCACTATGACATAGGAGGGCCCGACGTGCTGACCTACAAAGAAATGCTACTGGGATTCGCCAAGGCACGAAAACTGAAAAGATGGATCTTTACCCTGCCCATCATGACTCCCAAGCTATCGTCCTACTGGCTGTTTTTTGTCACTTCCACCTCCTATCGGCTGGCAGTGACCCTGGTCGACAGCATGAAAGTAGAGGTAGTTTGCAGCGACGACCGCCTGGCCAGACTTTTGGGCATTAAGACCATCAGCTATGCCGAGTCGCTTGCCAAAGCTTTCTCAAAAATCAATCAGCATGTAGTGGCCTCCAGCTGGAAGGACAGCCTGGTGAGCGGACGAATCAGCGAAAACCTTTCGGAATACATTGAAGTGCCGGTATACGGCTGCCTGCAAGACAAACGAAGCGCAAAGGTGAAGGACAGCGAAAAGGTGCTCGACCGCATTTGGGCGCTGGGCGGAGAAACTGGCTGGTACTATGGCAACTGGCTCTGGAAGCTTCGGGGTTTTCTCGACAAGCTCGTCGGTGGCGTAGGGCTTAGGCGAGGCAGAACCAACGTAAACGATATCAATGCGGGCGACTCGCTGGATTTTTGGCGTGTATTATATGCCAACCGGGCAGAAAAAAGGCTATTGCTCTTTGCCGAAATGAAAGTGCCTGGCGAAGCCTGGCTGGAGTTTAGCATAGACAACGGTGTGCTTTATCAGACGGCCACCTTCCGACCCAGAGGCCTATGGGGAAGGCTTTACTGGTACTCTATCTCCCCTATCCACGGGTTTGTGTTCGATGGAATGCTGAGAGAGCTCAACAATACAAAATAGCAAAAGGCCCATCACATGACGGGCCTTTCCTTATTGACATCTAAAGCATGCTAGCTCCAAAGTCTGTCCCACGATCTCTCTACATCCCACTCCGGTGTCGGAGCGAAATATTTGTTGTTTTCAGGATCAAGGTGCTGCTTCACAACTTCCTCATTAAGCTCAACGCCTAAACCGGGTGCATCAGGCACTGGCGCAAAACCCTTTTCTATCATTGCGCCTTTTCCGGTCATCTTCACCAGGTTTTGCCAGTAGTCCAGGTCCACCGAATGGTGCTCAAGGGCCATGAAATTCTGGGTAGCCGCTGCACAGTGAACGTTGGCCATGAACGATATCGGTGTGCCAGCAAAGTGCATCGCCATCGCCACACCTTTTTCTTCTGCATAGTCACCAATCTTCTTTGTTTCCAGCAAACCACCCGAAGTAGCGAGGTCAGGATGCACAATATCAATGGCTCTCGCATCAATCAACTTGATGAACTCTTCCTTCAGATAAATATCCTCACCCGTTGTGGTTGGCGTTTCGATGGCATCAGAAATGGTCTTCCATTGTTCAGTAAATTTCCAGGGGATCAAATCCTCCAGCCATGCCAGTCTATACTTCTCGACCGCCCGGCCCAGCCTGATGGCGTTGTTGTGATCGAAGTGGCCATAATGATCCGACGCCAGCGGAATGGAATAGCCAATTTTCTTACGTACCAGTTCTATCCTCTCCATGAGAATGTCAAGGCCCTTATCGGTGATCTGGATCTGAGTAAACTGGTGCTCGGCCGCACCATAGGTCATGGGGTCGTTGGTCCACTGGCGGCCAATGTCCCAAAAGTTACTATTAGCTACCGTGTCCGGAATATCCTTCAGAAGCTCAATACCGAAGTCCATTTTAAGGAACGTGAACCCGTCTACATCCATTCGCTTGGCCACCTTGGCCTCAAACTCTGCCTGGTCACGGCCCATGGAGGTGTCAGCATACAGCCTTACTGTGTCACGAAACTTGCCTCCCAGCAGCTGATAGGCTGGCACATTGTAGGCCTTTCCAGCCAGATCCCACAGCGCCATTTCCACGGCACACACACCGCCACCCTGGCGACCATGGTAGCCAAACTGCTTGATACGTTTGAATATCTGCTCCACACTGCATGGATTCATGCCCTTGATGCGGCTCTTCAAAAACATGGCATATCGCCACGAGCCCTGGTCACGTACTTCGCCATAGCCGGAAATGCCCTGATTGGTATCAATTCTAATCACAGGGCAGCGGGCATGGCCGTTCATTACCACTGCATATCGCATGTCGGTAATTTTGAGATCAGACGGAGCTGCATAGCGGTTTACTTTTGAAGTAGAGTGTGCCATGGTATCCTCTATGCTGCTAAACATAAAGCCTCCCAGAGCAAGACCGCCAAGTCCCACTTTTTTCATAAAGTCACGACGATTGTCACCACCTTCGTCAGTGCTGTTTGCTTCTGGCGTAGCAACAGGCTCATCTTTTATCCCAAGCTTTTCTAAGTACTTATCAGAGGGTGTTTTTTCTTGATTAATCATAAGTAGGTTTTTATCAAGTGAAAATTTCAATTACCACGTTCTGTCTTTCATGTAAGCATCGAGCTCTGCCCTTGACATTGGAATTTTATCAGGGTTGGCATCAAGCCATTTCAGAAAGTCATTCTTAATTTCATCGGTCCATCTTTGGTCTATTTGCCCTGGTGTAAACTTGCCCTCTCTCAGCCTCTGATGGCCAAACTGGTCTCTCAGCGCTATGAATTCAGCATTGATAAGTAAATCGGCAAGAAGATGCGCCGGAATGAAGATAACGCCACCTTTTTTGGCCAAAACAGCGTCTCCAGGCAACACAGTAGCCCTTCCTATTCGTATAGGAACGTTGATACCACCGAGCATCATGCCCTGGATATAGGAAGGATCGTACCCCTTCACCCACATGTTAAAGCCGTCAATTTTTGACAATCCTTCTTCGTCACGTACGGAACCATAAAAAATGACTCCGTTTTTCGATTTGGCATAAATAGAGTTGCCCAGGTTGTCGCCAATGAGTGTGCCATCAACGATTTTTCCATAGCTGTCGGCCACGTAAATGTCACCTGGCTTCAGCATGTCGATAGGCCAGGAATTAAAATTGCCAATACGATTCTCGGCCTTTCCTTTTGCCATAATCATCTCATGGTAATCGGATCGGGCAGGCATGTATTGAACCGTGAGCGCACGGCCGGTCATAGGCTTTTCATTGTCCATGATCATCCAATCACCTTCAAACTGATTGTGGTATCCCTTATTTCGAAGGATACCCCAGGCCTCTTCAATAGAAATGTTTTTAAGCCGCTCAAGCTGATCATCGGAGACTTTGGGCCTGCCGTCGGGCAGTCTTTCGCCCTTCCATTCGGAGGTCATCGCCACGATTTGATCTTTTGTTAATGTGACCTGTTGCGCAGAGAGAGAAGTTGCAAAAAGTAAAAAAGCAGCTATTAGATAACAGTACTTGTTCATCGATGAAGTGTGTTTAAGTAGTAAAATAGTTCTTATAAACTGTTTGTGATTGAAGATAAGAATTAAATGCAACTAGCCCGAACCGTTATTTCTGAATGGTCAATAATGAATGATTTACCACCCTATTCTGGGATATGCAGACCAGCCCCGCTGCTCACTTGGCAGATTCGCCCTTAGCTAATTGGCAAGTTGACCTCCGTAGCCTCAGCTATTTGGTGAGTGAAGTACCTGACTTTGAACTGGCGAAAACTTTGGCCAATTTGCTTTTATCGCCACCAACACTCAATATCGCCATGAGCAACAAAGAAGTGATCGAAAGCTTTTATAAGGCATTTGCCAGACACGATGCCGAGGCAATGGCTGCTCTTTATCATGATGACATTAAGTTTTCAGACCCGGTTTTCGGTACATTGAAAGGAGAGCAAGCCAAAAACATGTGGCGGATGCTGATAGAAAGAGGGAAGCAGAGCCTCTCGATTAGATATTCCAACGTGCAGGCCAGCGATACAAATGGAACCGCCAACTGGACAGCCGACTATCTTTTTAGCAGCACCGGCAACATGGTTCATAATGTGATTTCAGCCAGCTTTGAGTTCAAAGATGGGAAAATCATCAGGCACACCGATTATTTCAGCTTTTGGAAATGGAGCAGGCAAGCATTGGGTACCACGGGGCTATTATTGGGGTGGACTCCGATTCTCAAGAAAAAGGTAAGCGAGCAAGCCAAAAAGGGGCTGGAAAAGTACTCAAAAAGCAGAGCGTAGACCCGACTACTGGCTGTCAAGCACCCTCAGCGCTTCCAGCAGCGCATAATCCGTATTGTCAAGTGAATTTTGTGGCACGGTAGTCACCAGTATGTCCGGCACCAACCCAATGCCTTCATAGGTATTATTGTCGGGGTCGGCAGCTATCCAACTTGACAGCCGAAATACCCAGCCGTTGGGCAGTTCTCTCAAAATAGGGTTTCCTGAACCTCCACCAGTCGTATCTCCAACGATCGTTACCTGAGGGAAAAGACGCATAGCCAATACAAACTCCTCAGAAGCGCTAAAAGTCTTTTTATCAGTCAAAACAACAACCGGCTTATTATATTGAGAAGGCCCTTCAGGCGACACGGTTCGTTCATCCCAATCAGTAAAGTCGCCGTGCCCCGGGCCGTTTTTATATTTTACTTTCAGATACAGTCTCTCTTTGTCAGCAAATCTGCTGGCGATGGTCTGGCTTTTTGTGGTACTCCCACCACCGTTAGAACGTACGTCGACAATAAGCCCGTCTTCTTTTTTTAATGCCTCAAGTATATCGTCTATTTTCTCGTAGTCTTCAATGTCCCCCCCGAAGGTTTTGATATGAATATAGCCTACATTTTGCCGAAGAACCTCAGCATACTCAATGGAGTTGCCGGCCCGTTTCACATTAAATAAATATGACTTAGCATTTTGGGCACCTACAGGCCGCTCACCATCGGCAAAATCGTAAGTTGACACTCCATAAGGGCTGATCACATTCACGTGACCATCTTTCAGCTCGAGCGACAGCTTGGCCAAAACCTGAAAAAACTGACCATCGTTTACCGCCAGCTCTGCCAAAGGACGATATACGTGATACAGTGAGTCCCAGTCTATGTTTTTTAGCTCAAAGAAGGAATAATTACGGTCAAATTCAGACCAGAATACCTCAAAATTACTCACATAGGTATCCTCCGGTTCGTCTTCGAAAAAAGCACGTTCGCACCCAAAAAGGATCACCCCCGCCAAAATAAACGATATAGTTTTTTTCATTTTTGTGAAGCCCAGGAGATTGAAACACATAACTCATGATTAGCCATTTGAAACGGATAATTTCGTTCGTAGCGAAGGTATCTCCATTTGTAGGCAGTTGACAAAGTTACTTTGTCGGTAAGAGGTGTGGAATAGCCCACTTTAGAATAAAAATCTACAAAATCATTCGCAAACACCATCCCCTTCGGAACGTCTCGAAACTTCTGAAAGCCCCTGATCGGATGGTAATCTCTGGAGATGAGATAAGCCATTGGGCCCCAGGCAATGCTCCACTCAAGCCTCCTGCCTTTTTTAAGAGTATTTCCTAATTTGACAATTAATTCAGGCGAAGAAAAAAACTCTCCCGTGAACGGATCCTGCCCTCCGATCGTGCTGTTAAAAGCATAGGTTCGGGACGAAGCCTGATTCACCAAGTTGATGCCGCCATGGACAGCCAACCGCCCGCCTGTCTTCGATCTGGATAAATTGGTAAGGTACTGTACATCCATGTTAGACACGAAAGTCTTTAGTTTGAGCCTTGAGTTATCAGCTGCTAACCTCGACATAGCCACCGCTGCCTCCAGGTGCCACTCACCAAACCCTTTTTCCTTCTCCCACGTGACGCCAACGGGCACGGCACCGCCTGAAAAGTTTCTAAACGACTCAAGCTCGTCTCTTATAAGAAACGACCGGAAGCCAGTAGAAACGCCCAGCCTGGCAGGCATCGAAGGGGATGAGCCCTGCGCATACATGGATCCGAAGGACAAAAAACATAGTAGCAGGACGGCAAGGATTTGTTTAATCATTCAACCGACAAATAAACGACATTAGTCACAACACCTTTTCATTAAAAAATTCGGCAAGCAACATTTTGCGTCTAAAATTTTAAAAAAAGCCCGTAACAGGCGCCTAAATTTTCAACTTTATCAAAATGGCACTACTGAAACCATTCAATTCTGCGAGACACTTATTCTCAGCTGCCAAATATAATTTTGGTCACCGTGGAAACGCATTCTAAACTTGCCTAAGTTTCTGCAATTCCAAATTCATCATTTATATTGAAGGCCAAATTGACATCATTAGTTTATCAATCCAAACCAATCGTAACCGTGAAAAAATTATTACTCGTCATTGGAGCCGCCGCTTTGCTCCTGGTGCTTGTTGTGCTTATCAAAACCGTGACCTTCACCTCCGAAACATTTGAGCTGGCATCTGTCACACCAGTTGAAGTTCCAGATGTTGCGTTAGAGCGCTTGCAAAAAGCTATTCAATATAAAACCATCTCTTTTGGCTATCCTGCCACTCCTGACTCGGCAGAGTTTTACGGTTTTCATAATTTTCTCGCAGAGGCCTTCCCTTTGATCGACAGTTTACTCGAAAAGAAGGTGATAGCCGGGTACAGCCTCCTCTACAAATGGCAGGGCACCGATGCCTCTGCCAAGCCTGTCATTCTCATGTCGCACATGGATGTGGTGCCTGTTGACGAAGGCACACTAGCCAATTGGGAGGCACCTCCATTTTCAGGCGAAATAAAGAATGGGTTCATCTACGGCCGTGGTACCATGGACGACAAGGTGGGCGTAATGAGCATCCTGGAGGCAGCGGAAATGTCGCTGAAAGATGGTCTTCAGCCCAAGCGAACCATCTACCTGGCATTTGGTCATGATGAAGAAGTAGGTGGCGAACAAGGTGCTGGTGCCATTGGCAAGTACATGGAAGAGCAGGGGATCAAGGCAGAATTTGTGGTAGACGAGGGCGGATATGTTTCCGACGGAATGGTGCCTGGCATAAGCAAGCCACTGGCTGTAATCAATGTGGCTGAAAAGGGCTTCATCTCCTACGAGCTGACCATCACCACACCAGGGGGGCATTCTTCCATGCCTCCAAAAAACAACACGATAGGCTCTCTGGCTGCGGCCATTGTGAAGCTGGAAGCCAACCAGTTTCCCTACAAAATGACACCTACCCTGCAGGAGCAAATCAATATCGTTGGGCCGGAGATGCCTTTCATGCAAAGAATGGCCTTCGCCAACACCTGGTTGCTGGGAGGCAAAATTCTGGAAGGGCTTAATGCCCACACCACCACCGCACCAACCATCATCAAAGGCGGAGTAAAAGACAATGTGATTCCTACCAGCGCAACTGCGGTAGTCAACTTCCGGGTGATGCCGGGAGAAACAACCCAGGAAGTGTTGGAGCATATCATTGAGGTAGTGGCCGACGACCGCATCACAGTGAAGGCGGTAAGCAGCATCAATGAGCCATCTAAAGTAGCTGACCATAACTCGGCCTCATACCAGTTAATTTCCAAAACCGTGAAGCAGCTAATGCCCGGCACCATTGTTACTCCGGGCCTGCTTGGCGGAGGCACCGACACCAAGCACTACCGAAATGTGTCAGAAAACCAGTATCGCTTCTTTCCGATCCGCCTCTCTCCCGACAATGCTACAGGCTTTCATGGCATCAACGAGCACCTGGCGGTGGACAACTATAAAGAAGTGGTGCAGTTCTTCCATCAGTTGATTAAGAATATGAATGAGTAAAAAAAAGAAAATCGTCGTCCTTACCGGAGCGGGTATCAGCGCAGAAAGCGGCCTCAAAACCTTCAGAGATGCCGGTGGGCTTTGGGAAGGCTTCGATGTGATGGAGGTGGCATCTATTGATGGGTGGCGCCGTAACCGTGAACTGGTGCTCGACTTCTACAACATGCGACGGAAGCAGGCACTGGAAGCCAAACCGAACCCCGGCCATTTTGCGTTGGCCGACCTTGAAAAAGATTTTGAAGTCGTTATTGTTACGCAAAATGTAGACAAGCTGCATGAAATGGCCGGCTCCACCAATATCATTCACCTGCACGGCCAACTGTTTCAATCAAGGAGCTCGCTGGACGAAAACCTCATCTATGAAATGGATGGATGGGAGCTCAAGCTGGGCGACAAATGCGAAAGAGGTTCCCAGCTGAGGCCGAATATCGTTTGGTTTGGTGAGATGGTGCCATTGATAGAGGATGCTGCCAGAGAGGTGATGTCAGCGGATATATTCATGGTGGTAGGCACCTCGCTGGCCGTATATCCTGCCGCCAGCCTGCTGCACTACACATCCGACCATGCACCAAAATTTGTCATTGATCCAAGTCTGCCCAATCTGCCTAAACTCCCCCATTTCTACCTTTACGAGGAGCTGGCCAGCACTGGCGTGGCTAAAGCCGCTGAAAAAATCAGAGCAGAGTTTTTGTAGCACCTGAACCTTTTGGCTTGAGAAATTGATTGAATGTATAGACATTTAATTCAATGAAGAAAGATACAATCATTTACATATTCGATCCTTTGTGTGGCTGGTGCTATGGCTTTAGCGGGACTATCGTTGACCTGTTCAATAAAAGGAAGGATGAGTTCAATTTCGAAGTGATTTCCGGGGGCATGGTCACCGGTACCCGAATTGCTCCCTTTTCTAGTATGCACGGCTATATTTCAGGGGCATACAAAAGAGTAGAAGAAATGACTGGGGCGAAGTTTGGAGAGCCCTATCTGAATGATCTGCTTCCCTCCGACATGCAGATGAACTCCGAGCCCCCTTCAAGGGCGTTGGTCACTTTCCGCAGCTTCTTACCAGATCAGGTGGTGCCCTTTGCTCATGCGCTACAAAAGAAGCAGTACCTGGAAGGCCGTGATTTCGCAGACAATACGGTTTACGAAGAGCTGGCTGCTCAATTTGGACTAGACCCAAAAGCCTTTATCGAAAAATTTGAGTCGGAAGAAATGAAATACCAAACAACACAGGATTTCCAGTGGAGCAATAGCGCCGGTGTGAAGGGTTTTCCGACAGTAGTGTTGAAAAATGACCAGGGTTATTACCTGGTATCGAATGGCTTCCGTCCGCTGGATGAAGTGGAGAAAGTGATTGAAACGATACAAGGCATGGCGAAAGAGGCTTAATGCAAAGAGCTTTCGCCCCTGGCCTGTCCCCTGACAGACCAGTATAAACTACCTTTATAGCCGCCCCATCATTGCCCTGCCACTTTTTCTTTCCTACCTTCGGGCCATGGCAAACAATCCCCTTAATGTAGGTCTGATCGGCTTCGGAATAGCCGGTCAGGTATTTCATGCACCCATCATCGTCAGTGTTCCCGGACTCCACCTCTATAAGATCCGGGAGTCGAGACCAGCGAATATTGCCCTGGCAAATCAGCGGTTTCCACAAGCCACGGTGGTTACGGATGTCGACGACCTTTTTAAAGACCAGGCCATCGACCTGATTGTTGTCGCCACATCCAACACCTCCCATTTTGAGCTGACGAAAAGAGCGCTGGAAGCTGGTAAGCATGTGCTGGTTGAAAAGCCCTTTACCATTACCTCTGCTGACGCCGATGAGCTGATTGCTATAGCGAAAAAACATAATCGTGTTCTCACGGTTCACCACAACCGCCGCTTCGACGGCGACTTCAATACGATCAGAAAAGTGATTAAAGAAGGAATGCTGGGTACAGTGGTGGAGATGGAAATCCACTACGATCGGTTCCGCAATTACCTGAAGCCCAATGCCTGGAGGGAGGAAGATTTGCCTGGCTCCGGCATTTTGTACGACCTGGGCTCGCACCTGATCGACCAGGCACTTACCTTATTCGGAATGCCCAAAGAAGTGTCAGCGTTTACTGCCCAGCAAAGAGCCGGCTCCAAAACGGTGGATAATTTTGAAGTAATCCTGCATTACCCTGCGCTAAAGGTAACGCTAAAAGCAGGCATGCTGGTGCGGGAGCAAGGCTATCGGTTCGTGATCTACGGCGACCAGGGCACCTTCGTGAAAAGTGGCATCGACGTGCAGGAAGAAGCGCTGAAGGCTGGGAAAATCCCTGCAGAAACCCCCAACTGGGGAGTGGAACCAGAAGAGATCTGGGGCAAGATCAACACCAACTATAAAGGCATGCACATGATAGCCAAAATAGAATCAGAGGTGGGCGACTACCCGGGGCTGTACGCTAATGTGCGGGATGCCATCAATGGGACCGGCAGACTTGAAGTCACAGCCGGGCAGTCCAGAGATGTGATCCGCATCATAGAGCTGGCCATGCAAAGCGCCGCCGAGAAAAAAACAGTGACGGTGTAACTGAAGTTTTTGGCTGTGTCTCACAGCCTACCCGAAAGTAGACTAAAAGAAATGGCCAGCGTCTCCACTGGCCATTTTTATTAGAAGCTCGTCAATTATCTGTAAGGGTACCCAGCTTTAGCTAGTTTAAACATCGTTTTTGCTTGTGTCTTCACGTGCATTGCCAGAGGCTACACCTGCACCGTCTTCCATCTGCCTCTTTTGAAAATGATCACCCCAATGATCGCAAGCAGCGAGTGAGCCACTGCAATGGCCCAGAAGACTCCTGAAGGCCCCCACTCCATCGTCACTGCCAGCCAATAAGCAAATGGAATCTGGAAGATCCAGAAAACAAAAATATTGATCACAGACGGCGTTTTGGTATCTCCAGCACCATTAAATGCCTGGATCAACACCATGCCATAGGCAAAGAACACATAGCCCAGACAAATAATCTGAAGGCTTTGCGTCCCAAAGCTTACTACCGCTTCATCTGGTGTAAATACAGTAATCACCTGTTCTGCAAATACGAGGAAAACAGCTCCCACAATTCCGAGAAAGATCACATTGATCAGCGCCGTTCGCCAGACGGATGTTTCCGCCCTGTCGGGTTTCAAAGCCCCCAGGTTTTGCCCCACAAGCGTGCCTGCCGCATTGGCCAATCCCCACGACGGCATGAGTGTAAATATCAGCACCCGGAATGAAATCGTGTAACCAGCCAGGGCCGACTCGCCAAACAGCGACATCACCCTCATCAGAAATATCCAGCTGGCTGACTCAATCAGGAACTGGCCTACCCCTCCAATGGAAACCTTGACCATATTTTTCAAGATATCCCATTTAATAACCAGAGACCTGACCGTTATTTTGATTCTGGAGTTACCCCTGAAAAGGTGATACACCTGAAACACAACGCCGATAGACCTGCCTGTGGTGGTGGCAATCGCAGCTCCTTCCACGCCCATGGCAGGTATTGGCCCAAGTCCAAAAATAAACAGAGGGTCCAAAACACAGTTGATAGCATTGGCCAGAAAAAGTGCCCACATAGCAATGCTTGCGTCACCGGCACCACGGAAAATGGCATTGATCAGAAAGATCAGCATCAGTGACACATTCCCGAGAAAAATCCACCGGGTATAGCCATATCCCTCGGCAATCAGCTCGGGGCTGCCACCCATTATCTGAAGAATCTCCCTGGCATAAAAAGCGCCAGCCAGACCGATAACAAGAGCAAACGTAAGTCCGAGAATTACAGCCTGCACTGCCGCCACAGAAGCTGCCTGAGGGTTTTTCTCCCCAATACGCCGAGCTACGGTAGCAGTAGCCGCCATACTCAGGCCAACGGCCACCGAATAAACGATCATCATCACCGATTCGGTGAGACCCACGGTGGCTACTGCGTTGACGCTTACTTTGCTTACAAAGAATACGTCGACTACGGCAAAGATTGACTCCATGCTCATTTCAATGATCATGGGAATCGACAACAGAAAGATGGCTTTGTTAAGATTACCTTCGGTAAAGTCCTGTTCGCCTCCTTTTAAGGCTTCAAGAAAATAGCGCAAATATTTGCGTATAGAATAGTATAGTGATGTCATTACTTGTCAAGAATTGAAAAAAAATGTGAAAAAGGAAAAATAGTGACCGAAAGAGGTCTGTCCCAGGTGCTGTTTAAGCCTTTGTGGGGTCAATATCCCTGAGACGGGTGGTCACAATGTCCTTGACGAGTTTCATAATGGGTACAATGTTAGGGAGTTTTTTTGAAAGGTGAAAAAGAAAGTTGATAAAAGTGGGGAGTAAACGAGTGGGAAGGCGGGAGACGGAAGACCGAAGCAGGCGTCGGTACGGCAAGCAGGGACCTGTCTGAATATCTGAGTGTCTGAATATCCGAATATCGGTGTCCTTCCTACTCCTGTCTACGGTCTTCCTCCTTCCGTCCTCCCAAATCCCCTTTCCTTTCTCCCCTCCCCTTCCTATCTTTTCACGCATGAACATTGACCTGAAGGGCCTGCTGGCCTCCAAGCGTTTATTTATCATCCTGGGGCCGAGCCTTTTCATTTTGCTGCTGCTCATTGGCGGGCCAGTTGACATGGAGCCAAAAGCCTGGACGATTGTGGCCTGCACCGTATGGATTGCTCTCTGGTGGCTCACCGAAGCCGTGCCCATCGCTATTACCTCCCTCCTACCTATTTTGCTCTTCTCAGCTACGGGCGCCATGCCAGTGTCCTCAGTAACGGGCTACTACTCCAACAATATCATTTACCTGTTTATCGCTGGCTTCATCATTGCCCTGGCCATGGAAAAGTGGAACCTTCACCGTCGCATTGCCCTCAATATCATCAAGCGCACCGGCACCAACCAAAAACAGATTCTTCTGGGCTTCATCCTGGCCACGGGCTTTCTGTCCATGTGGATTTCCAACACCGCCACCACCATGATGATGCTCCCGATTGCGCTGAGCATCATTGATCAGCTCACCAAACTGCTCAATAATCCCAGCGATGCCACTTCCTCTCATTTCGGCAAAGCACTCGTTATTTCCATCGCCTATGCCGCCTCCATCGGGGGTATTGCCACCATTGTCGGCACACCTACCAACCTTATTTTTGTGGAAGCAGCCGATCAGTTTTACGGTGCAGAAATCCCCTTCGATCTGTGGTTTTTCTATGCGTTGCCGCTTACGATAATTTTGGGTGCTTTTCTCTGGTGGGACCTAAGCCACCGGGCGTTTAAACTGAGCAGCATCAAAGTAAAAGGCTCTAAGGAGATCATCGATGGCGAGCTACGGGAACTTGGCGCTATGGGCTACGAGGAGCGCTGGGTGATGGTAATTTTCTCTTTTGTGGCTATAGCCTGGATTTTCAGGACTTACCTGATCGCTCCCATCTTTCCCGGAATCAACGATACCAGCATTGCCCTGATTGGTGCCACCGTTTTGTTTTTGGTACCCGGCCGGGAGAAAAAAGGTGAAATGATCATGGACTGGCAAACAGCCAAGCGCCTCCCCTGGGAGGTGATCCTGCTATTCGGCGGTGCCTTTTCGGTGGCTGGCAGCTTCCAGGAAACCGGCCTTACGGCCTGGATCGGCGGGCGACTCACACTATTAGAAAACGTGCAACCATTGCTGATGCTCCTCATCGTGGTGGCTCTGGTCAACTACCTGACCGAGTTGACACAAAACATGGCCACCTGCACACTGATGCTGCCCATTCTCGCAGGGCTGGCCCAGGCCATTGGCGTGCATCCTTACGGCCTCATGGTACCCATGACCATTGCTTCGTCCTGTGCTTTCATGCTTCCGGTGGCCACCGCACCCAATGCCATTGTTTTTGGCTCTGGCACCCTGCAAATGAAGGACATGGTGAGGGCAGGCGTTTGGCTCAATATTTTCGCTACGGTGCTCATCAGCGTTTACACCTACTATGTGCTGCCCGCCATTTGGGGTTTTGATTTTAATGTTTTTCCGGAGGCATTTGTGAAATAACCTTTGAGGCTTTGTGGGCGGTTACTGGCGAGTGAAGACACTCACCAGGGCTTGGTTGTCGTGGCAGGTGTCTTCACCGTCACCCGATCGCTACGGCGAGTGTCTTCACCGTCGTCTAATATCTGTCCTTCAACCGTTCCCAATTTTCTGCGGCTACAGCAATATACTTTTGCGGATCGGCTCTCCACATTTGCTGCACCCGCTTATTGTAATTGAGATAAAGCCTCTCCTCAAAAATTGTCCAGCAGCACGGGTCGGCGTGGATCTTATAACCATTGTGCACTCCGTAAGCGCAAAAGCCACCAAATTGAGGCATGAATTTTTCCGGGTCGCTGGCAAAGTTTTCTTTGTTGCCAGCACTGCTGAAATACCATTTTGCTCCTTTCCACGAATAGCTAATTTGTTTGTTGCCCACGATGCTTTTTTGCTCTGAAAAATACGCCACAGGGTCGTAGCCATTGATTGCTCCTCTTTTGTTGTGAAATACCTCTCCCCTCTTTCGGCGCAAGGCGGAAAGTAAAAGCTCCAATCGAAGTGAAAGTGATGGCAAAAGCAGTACTGTTGTTTTAACGGACAGTGATTTTAATACAAAAAACCCGAAATTGGCCTAACGCAAACCCACTTCTTCTGAAATGAGCCAAAATAAGCACTTTGCAACATCCCGACGCTCCTTCCTTCAAAAAGCAGGACTTACCGGATTGGCACTTCCACTAGCTGGCCATCAATTCCTGCAAGCCAACCCAGCATCTACTACTACTCCACAACCATCGAGCGTCGGATTCTCCCCCTCCCCTTACAGCATTGGGCAGCACAAAATCGCTGTTTTTTCCAAAGCATTGCAATGGACAGAGCTGAACCAAATGGCCGACATGGTGGCAGAAGCTGGTATCGACGGACTGGATCTGACGGTAAGGCCGGGCGGACATGTGGAGCCGGAGCGGGTAAAAGACGACCTCCCCAAGATAGCCGAAGCCATGAAAAAGGCGGGCAAGGAAATAGTGATGATGACAACGGCCATTGGGGGAGCCGATGAGCCCTTCACCAGCGACATTCTCACAACAGCAGGCCAGCTGGGCATCGGCTTTTACCGGATGGACTGGTACAAATATGACCAGCAGAAGAACATTGACGACAACCTAAAGGCATTTGCAAAGCGAATGACGGGTTTAGCCAAACTGAACAAAGCCAACAACATCAAAGCTGGCTACCAAAACCACGCTGGCACGGGGTTCGGCTCGCCGGTTTGGGACCTGGTGCAGGTACTCCGCCAGGTCGATTCTCCCTGGGTAGGCAGCCAGTACGACATCCGGCATGCCGTGGTAGAAGGTGCCAACTCGTGGCCATTGGGTTTTGACCAGTTGCAACCTTTTATTAATACCATAGTGATGAAGGACTTTTACTGGGCCAACAATAACGGAAAGTGGCAGGTGGTCAATGTGCCGTTAGGGGAAGGCATGGTCGACTTCGGTGCCTATGCTAACAAAGTAAAATCGCTTGCTCCAAACATGCCCGTTACGCTGCACCAGGAGTACGACCTGGGAGGTGCGGAACACGGCCACCGAAAAGCCAATATTACCGAAGCTCAAATGCTAGCGGCTATGAAGAAGGATATGACGTTTATAAAGAATAGCCTATAATCTGGTTTTGATATGTCTACACTAACCATACCAACGTCATATCGACCCGAGGGACGAGGGAGATATCCCCATGCTGATAGCAGCAAGCAATTGGAATGCAGTGTCCCCATATTGCCAGGTCTTCCGAGGGACTTCTCACTCAGTCCCGATAAGATATCGGGTCTGCGTTTCGAAGTGACGCTGTTTGGCGGAGTTGAGAACACATTACAGCCTTCTTCCTTTGAAGAAAAATTACTTTCTTGAACCGACGTCGTGCCACCAGCAATACTGTAGGCACGACCTCTTTAACCTTTTGAATCATGACAAAAATGGACAATACATCTCGTCGCTCATTCCTGCAAAAAACAGGTCTTGCAAGCCTGGCTCTTCCTTTGGGTGGCTATCAGCTTTTAAATGCCACTCCCCTCCCAGGCAAACAGCCCCTGCAGAAATTGAGCCTGACAGGGTCGACTACCACCATAGGAAAACACAAAGTCGGGATTTTCTCCAAAGCACTCCAATGGACTGAGATCAATCAAATGGCTGATATGGTGGCCGAAGCTGGCTTTGATGGACTGGACCTTACGGTTCGCCCGGGAGGACATGTGGAGCCGGAACGAGCAAAAGACGACTTGCCGAAGTATGCAGAAGCGATGAAAAAGGTTGGTAAGGAAATCGTAATGATCACCACGGCAATAGAAAGTGCTGATGAGCCCCATGCGACCGACATCCTTCAGACGGCCAGCATGCTGGGCATTAGGTATTACCGAATGGGTTGGTACAAATACGACGCCCAAAAGAGCGTGGCGGACAACTTGAGTTTCTACGCCAATAAAATGAAACCGCTGGCTGCACTTAACAAGGCCAATAATATTTGGGGCGGGTATCAAAACATTGCCGGTGCCAATGTTGGATCGCCAATTTGGGATATCACTCAAATTCTGAAGCAGTTGAATTCCCCCTGGCTTGGAAGTCAGTACGACATCCGCCACGCTTTTGTGGAAGGCGCCAATTCATGGACACTTGGCTTTGAGCAACTAATACCCTACATCAAAACAACCGTGTTGAAGGATTTTTATTGGGGGAAGTCGAACGGCAAGTGGGAGATTGTGAATGTGCCAATGGGAGAAGGCATGGTCGACTTTAAGACCTATTTTGACAAAATGAAAGTGCTTGCACCAGACATGCCCATTTCTGTGCATCAGGAATACGACCTGGGAGGGGCTGAGCTTGGCCAGGTGAAGGCCAATATCACCGAGGCACAGATGCTGATAGTAATGAAGAAGGAGATGGCCTTTGTGAAAGACAATTTATAGCCTACTTTATGAAACTACGCTTTCGCATTTAATCTATGGGCACCGATACACTCCCCAAACCAACGTCATGTCGACCTGACGAAGGAGGGAGACATCCCCCTGATGATGGCATTGGGCTGTTAAAAGGCACCACTAGGCCACAAGCAGCTCTTCCGGGGGACTTCTCACTCCGATCCGATAACATATCGGAGCTGCGTTTCAAATTAACGTTGTTTGGCTGAGCTAATGCTGCGTGCCAGTCTTCCTCTTTTGAAGAAAAATTACTTTCCAGAACAGACGTCGTGCCACCAGCGCTGCTGCGGGCACCACATCTTTAACATCGACTCATGACAAAACCACAAAAATTCACTTTCGAAGCCGTTATCCAAAAGCATGGAGACATAGATGCAGCCTATGTTGAATTTCCATACAGCACCGAAGAGGTATTTGGCAAAAAAGGCCAGGTAAAAATTGTGGCGGTATTTGACGGCAGAGTGACCTACCGGGGGAGCCTTGCCAATATGGGCCTTGGCTTCCACATGCTGGGCCTTACCAAAGCCGTACGCAACGACCTGGGTAAATCCTTCGGCGAGAAGGTCTCGGTGGAGCTACAGGAAGACACAGCTCCCAGGGTGGTGGAAGTACCAGCCGACGCAGCCCGGCTGCTGACAGACAACCCTAAAGCCGCCGCCTTCTACGAAAAGCTCTCCTACACCGACAAGAAAGAGTATATACGCTGGATTGAATCTGCCAAACGGGAAGAGACTAGACAAAACAGGTTGGTGAGTTTTATTGAGAAGCTATCGGTAGGGAAGAAGTTGGTGGATAAGTGAGAAAGTGTATGCTCCCGAAAGACGTCTTATATAAAGTAATTTCCAGGATAGCACCCGTTCCAGAAGAGGAGCTCGACAAGCTTTTCGCTTTATGCCATAGCGTGGAGCTAAAGAAGGGAAGTTTATTTGTCGCAGCTGGCGACATCCCCACTAAATTCGGCATTGTAGTATCTGGGTTGTTTCGCTACTACTACCTTCAAGAGGCGGGCAATGAGTTTACCAAGGGGTTCTTTTCTGAAGGCAGCTTTCTAAGCTCTTACAGTGCGACAATAGCTGGCACCCCTTCCCATTTCAGCATCGAAGCACTTGAAGATGCTGAGGTGCTTGTTTTTGACTATGGCAAATGGGAGGCACTTCGAACCGGACACCCAGGCTGGAACCAGTTTCTGATCACCGTGCTGGAGGAAGCCTTTACGAAGAAGGAAACCCGAGAAAGAGAGTTTTTGCTTTTTGATGCTGAAGAACGATACCGGTTGTTCCTGAAAAGATACCCCGGGCTGGAAAAGAGAGTCAGGCAGCACGTTATCGCTTCCTATCTCGGCATTACCAATGTGGCGCTAAGCAGGGTAAGAAGAAAAATGGGCGTGTTAACATAGGTTAATGCATGTGCCGCCGTGTTCCATTTGCTTTGTTAAAAAAAGTAAAGATGGAACTGATCAACAATACAGTGCTGATTACGGGTGGTAGCTCTGGAATAGGACTTGAGCTAGCGCTGCAGCTAGTTAGAAAAGGCAACAAAGTGCTTATTTGCGGAAGGTCTGCCGACCGGCTGGAAAAAGCAAAAAACCTTGAACCAGCACTCAACATATTTGCCTGCGACATATCGACCATCGAAGGACGCACTTCGCTGGTCAATTGGGTAAAGCAAAATCACTCCGACTGTAATGTCCTCGTCAACAATGCCGCTATTGTTCATAACACCAGCTTTTACGAAGATGAAAGTATGGTTGAAAAAGCAGCACTGGAAATTAGCACTAACCTGCTTGCGCCTATCGCTTTGAGCAAAATGTTCTTGCTGATCATCGAACAGCATTCCAGATCGACCATCATCAATATCACCACCGGTTTGGCCTTTACCCCACGGGTGAACTACCCCATATACAACGCCACCAAGGCAGGCCTCCACTCCTTTTCTCAGGTATTGAGAGAGCAGCTAAAGCGTAACGACATCGGTGTGGCAGAAGTGATGATGACGGTAGTAGATACTCCCTGGCACAATGGCCATCCACCCAAAATAGCCATTTCCCCGACAGAAGCGGTGACTGAAATGATAAAGAAACTCGAAAAGGGGCAGAAAGAAATCAAAATTGGCAAGGTAAAGCTGCTGTATCTGCTGTCGAGGTTGGCCCCGGCATTTGCATTTAGGAAGATCAATGGGTTGAAGTAATTTGACTTTAGCTTTCCTCCCCGTCAAGCCTGCCGCCAAGTGCCACATGCATACCGCATGGACAAACGAAGCTATTGATGACTAAAAAAAAAGACGGCTCGAAATTTTCCGTTGCAGCAAATAAACAACCTCCTCGTCCCCACCTCATAACTCCGCTCTCGGAACTCTGCACCTCTCCGTCGCATCTTTTTACTCCGAATTCGGTGTTCGGAGGTGCGGCGTCGCAGATAAAAGGTTCGAACTAGCATCTTTTTGCTCGGCGTTCGAGGTTATTTACCCCCTCATCGCATCTTTTTGCTCCTCGTTCTCATCTTTTTGCTCCGCCGCCGCACCTTTTTGCTCCGGTGTCGGTGCCCGGAGCTCCGGCGTCGATTCTTTTTACTCCGATCGCCCATATCGGAAGTGGGGGTACCCACCTCTGAAGTGGGTAGGGGTACTTCGGAGGTGGGTACATTAGCCTTGCCATTTTTGAAACTTTCTGTCACGGGACAGACCAGGGGGAAAAATAGCTATTAAAGATAGCTATTCCTATCTTCACGAATACCAGCTTTTTTATTGTACCTTTTTTAGACTGCTTCCTTAACCAACCCAACCATGAAATTGTCATTTTCTAGCTGGCAATCGTCCGTTGCTTCGTCAATATTATTAATCACCATTATATTCTGTCAATGTAGCCAAAAAGCCGGGCCAGGTTCGGAGGCCCATATTCGGAACGTCACTTCCGCCATTGACGACAAGTACCTGACGAAAGCAGATGCCAGCCCCGGCAACTGGGTAACTTATGGCAAAAACTATGCTGAAGACCGATTTAGCCCCCTCAACCAAATCAATAAAGAAAATGTTGGGCGACTTGGCCTTGCCTGGTCACTGAACCTTGGCACCACCCGTGGTATCGAAGCTACGCCACTTGTAGTCGACGGAGTGATGTTCCTGACTGGTCCCTGGAGTGTGGTATATGCCGTGGATGTGAGAACGGGTAAAAAAATCTGGACTTACGACCCTGAAGTGCCTCGCAGTACAGGGGAAAAAGGCTGTTGTGATGTAGTAAACCGGGGGTTGGCCATGTACAAAGGAAGTTTGTTTGTCGGTACCTTCGATGGCCGGTTAATCTCGATTGATGCCGCTACCGGCAAGCCACGTTGGGAGAAGCTTACTGTGGACACCACTAAATACTACACCATCACTGGTGCACCCAGAGTAGTAAAAGGCAAGGTGATTATTGGTAATGGCGGTGCTGAGTACGGCGTCCGAGGCTATATTACGGCTTATGACGCCCTAACGGGCGAACAGGCCTGGAGATTTTATACCGTTCCAGGTGATCCATCAAAGCCTTTTGAGTCGAAAGCCATGGAAATGGCAGCTAAAACCTGGTCAGGTGAGTGGTGGAAATATGGAGGCGGCGGCACCGCCTGGGAGGCCATGGCCTTCGACCCCGAATTGAACTTGTTTTATCTCGGCACGGGCAATGGTTCACCCTGGGATTGGTTTCACCGAAGCAATGGTGAAGGTGACAACCTCTTTTTGTCGTCGATTGTGGCGATCAATCCTGACAATGGGGAGTATGTATGGCATTACCAAACTACGCCAGGTGATACCTGGGACTACACTGCTACCCAGCAGCTGATTCTTGCCGATTTGGAAATAGAAGGTCAAAACAGAAAGGTGGTGATGCAGGCTCCAAAAAATGGCTTTTTCTACGTCCTTGACAGAATCACCGGAGAGCTGCTATCTGCAGAACCTTACACCTACATGAACTGGGCCACACATGTCGACAAAACCACCGGCCGCCCTGTAGAAACTGACTTTAGCAGGTACAAGGAAAAAAACACGGTCATTTCACCGGGGCCCAATGGCGGTCACAACTGGCACCCGATGGCATACAATGCTACGACTGGCCTGGTGTATATTCCAGCTCATATCAATAATCACTTTTATGGCCACGACTCCAACGGAGCCACAGGCACAAAACTGATTTCCACATTTGTCGATGGCCTGGACATACGATTTGATCCTTCTTCGCCGGAAAATATGCATACAGGACATTTGCTGGCCTGGAACCCACGTACTCAAAAAATAGCCTGGGTTGTGAAATATGAAGGAACCAATCCGTTCCAGGGTCCGGTTAATGGTGGGGTGGTGACCACTGGCGGTGGTCTTGTGTTTCAGGGCACGGGCGATGGCAGATTATTTGCCTATGATGCAGCAGATGGAACTCAGCTTTGGGAGCATGAATTGGGAGGCGGCGCCGTGGCTCCACCCATTACTTACCTCGTAGACGGAGTGCAATATGTATCTATCGCTGTAGGTTGGGGTGGTGGGCCTCCCGCACTCTGGAACAGGTTTACCGATGATATATACCCAGGTACTATATTCAGCTTTGCGCTGGATTCAATTCAGTCTTTCCAAGCTAAAGGAGTTGGCAGAAGAACCGAGCTAATTGATCTGGAAGTAACCGCAACTGCCGACCAAATCAAACGAGGGCAGCAAATATACGGCGCCAACTGTCTGGGTTGCCATGGCCCCATGGGAACAAAAGGGGGATCCATTCCCAGCCTGGTATATTCAGCAGAAGGCACCTTTGGTATCATTGAAGATATTGTATTGAAAGGCATTTTCTTACCGAAGGGCATGCCTGATTTTAGTGGGAGATTAAGTGCGGAGGACGTGAGTCATATTAAAAACTACCTACTGAGTTCTGCTAAAGTGATGAAGGAACAAGGAAATTGAGAGACGTTAAGGTGACGATCATACTGTACGGGATTATCGCTTCGTAATCCTCGCCAGGTACTGATCGCTTTCGTCAGTATGCAGTATTTCTACTGTCAAACCCATTTCGGCAATAAGCCCGGCAAGAGTGTCCTGGTCTACATACACCCAGTCGAACCAGTCGCCCTTCTCGTCTTTGTATTCGTACTGAAAGCTAATCTCACCATAGTAACCCACCGGCTTGGGAATGCTCAATTCGTAGAGGTAGCTTATATCTGAAGAGTCGACCAGGATTTGCCCGCCTTTCCTCAGCAGCTTCATGCACTGCTCCAGTAGTGGCTTCACGCCCGCCAGCTTGCCTGCCAGGCCCAATCCGTTCATAAGCATCAACACGGTATCGTACTTTCCTTTGTGGGTGCGGTAGTCCTCGCTGATTACCTGCCCAACTCCCGATTGCTTCATCACCTCCACACACCCCGGTGAATTCTCCAGGGCGTAAACATCAAACCCACGTGAGGCCAGAATAAGAGAATGCACGCCGGCACCAGCACCCAAATCGAGTACTTTACCTTTGCACTCAATCAAGGCAAGCAGGTCGAGCACGCTCAGGTCTTCCTCTTCCCTGAAGAAAACCTCCACAGGCATCTCTTCCGAGCTCCCGTAGGAAGTGTGCAGCATTAGCGGGCTGTATGCTTTGCCCTGGTAGTAGTCAACGATGGCCTGGCCGTGGGTGTCTTTCAATGGGTAAGGGATAATTGGAGGGCAAATATTGTATGAAAAAATGCATATTCGAAAAAACTCTCCAAGAATAGCCCACGGCCTTCTTCTATTTGTCCACTTACACGGCACTTGACATCTACCTAAGCCGCACGCTCATACCAATTCCGGAGGGAAATGGGGTAAAATTCCTCTTTTCCGCCCTATCGTTTGTTACATCTACCACCAACCGTTACTTTAACCATCGAAAACCCAGCGATGACAACAGAACAATATCCGGGAGTGCATATGTATCGTCGTGTGGTACGAGCCAAGCTATTCATTGACAACAACTACCACGATCCAATCAATGTGGACAACATTGCCGATGAGGCTTATTTCTCCAAGTTTCATTTCATCAGGCTTTTCAAGAGCGTCTATGGCAAAACACCCAACCGGTACCTGATGGCGGTGCGAATAGAAAAAGCAAAGGAGTTTTTACAATCCGACAAATCGGTATCGGAGGCATGTTCGTCGGTTGGATTCGAAAGTCTCAGCTCTTTCAGCGGGTTGTTCAAAAAAATGACTGGGTCCACACCCTCTGTCTTTTTGAAACAGCATCAAGAGGCAAAAAAAGCCAGAAAAAAGGCACCTTTAAAGTTTGTGCCAGGATGCTTTATTTCCAACAACGGTTGGGATGAGAATAGCAATTTTCGAGAAATGACTGACTGATTTATTACCTTATTTTGCGTCAACATCAACACGCAAAGTATGATCACGAGACTTTCTCATACCACCATCTTTGTCCGCAACCAGGACAGCGCTTACGATTTCTACACCAACAAACTCGGCTTTAAAGTAGTGGATGACATGCCCATGGGAAAGGACACCCGCTGGCTCACAGTGTCGCCACCTGACCAGCCCAACCTGGAAATTGTCCTTTTCCCCATTACTGTAGGGAAAATGTATCCGGAGGAAACCGCTAAAGTTATGCTGGAGCTTTTGCAAAAAGGCAAGCTGGCCAATGGCGTGTTTGAATGCAACGACATTTACGCCACCTACGAAGAGCTCAAATCCAAAGGAGTGGAGTTTCTGAAAGCGCCAACCGAGGAGTTTTATGGCGTTGAAGCACAGTTCAAAGATGACTCGGGCAACTGGTTCTCGTTGCAACCAAAGAGCAACTTCACTAAAACCGAATAGCGGATATGAAGACTGTATTTGACGAAAACGTAAGAGCGGAGTTAATCGGCAGGGTTAACACAATTACCGACTCAAATGTGGCTCAGTGGGGTAAAATGAATGTATTTCAAATGTTGAAACATTCTACGAAGTGGGCCGAGTGGGTACTTGGCACTCACAAGCCGGTTTATAAGCAGGAGCTACTGGGGCGAATCTTTGGTAAAATGGCGCTACGCAGCAATGTAAAAGACGACCAGCCAATGAAGAAAAACATACCGGCAGGTCGGGATTTTGTGATAAAAGACAAAACCGGAGACGTGGAGCTTCAAAAAAAGGCCTGGGTAGAACGAATTGCTGAATACGAGCATTTTGACAACCCTGCTTTTATCCACGATTTCTTTGGGGAAATGACAAGAGAGCAAATTGGCATTTTTGCCTACAAGCACTCCGACCACCACTTACGCCAGTTTGGAGCATAAGCAAGAGCGGGGTAGTCAGGGCTTAGCCCAGGGCAACTTTCTGATTCTTTTCACGCTAAACCGTCTGAAAAGAATCACCGGCCACCACATGGGTTGTCTTCAGTCCGGGAAACTTCTTGTTCATCCAGCCGACCAGGTATTTCATGCCGGGCTCTTCGCTGCGCTGATGACCTAAAATGATAAGGGCCTTGCGGATGCCTGCTGTTTGAGCATCCCTCACATACTCTGCTGTTTCCCATTCGTTGATCTCTCCCACCACCAGCAGCTCGATGTCTTCTTTGCTCAGCATGTTGATTTGGCTGGTGCCGCCTGAAGCCCCGAGCCGTAGGCCTACCTTGCTCACTTTCATAGCGGCATCCCCAACGATAAACGGCCGCTTCAAATCCAGTTTTTTCTTTAGCTCCAAAGCGATGTCTTTCACAGACGCACTTGGTAAAGTCAACAGATTGGACTTTTCACTGTCCTTACTCTGGTATTTCTTCCAGCCGGTTTCTTCAAGGAAACCTTCGGTGATGCCATCGGGTCGGTGGCGGTGCCAGTAGTCGTGGAAGCGCCACACCACTATGCCATTATCAGCAATCAGCTTCTTCTTGTATTGATACACCGGGTCATTCTCCAGCCAGTCGGTATTGTCGAGGTGGTTGTAGAAGGTAGGCTCGTGACTGATGATGAAGTTGGCACCCAGGCTGGCTGCCTTTTTGATCACTTCGGCATTGTCCATGAAAGTGGTGACCACTCCTGTGCACTTTTGGGAGCCGTCACCTTGCTTAATCGTATCCACCGTTTGATCCAACTTTCCACCGGGGATGGTGGCAATGATCTGGTCGATCACCTGCTGGATGGTGAGGTCTCCCTGCACGGGCGTTGGGTTGGCCCAAGCCGAGAAAACGCCGGAGCCCAGCACAGTAGCTCCTGCAACGGAGGCGGTGGTATTTTTGAGAAAGGTTCTTCTGGTGTTCATGATAAGTTCTTATTTCAATTGATGATAGTTAAAAAAATGGGTTGCCCAACGCTCCCAAATAATCGGTAATTGCGAGCGAATAAACTGATCTTCCTCTTATGAAGAAATGCATATGAGCGTGGCAATCTGTTTAAATTTACCAGGTACTAATGAAAAGATTGCCACACTCGCTAGGTGTATATTGACTTAGAAAACGAATGGATTGCTCATTCGCAATTACCGACATTTTGTGATCTCGTTTACTTTATAAAATTCCACTCTTTCCTATACTCTCTCGATAAATAGCCGTTGGCTTCGGCGTCGCCTATGAATTGCTCTTTTTTAGCATTCCACTGTAGCGGCCTTCCCAGCCTGTAGCTGATCAGGGCCAGGTGCATGGGCAACGTCATGGCCCTGGCATATTCCAGGTTAGACTCCGGCTGCGTGCGTGCCTTTACAGCGTCGACAAAGTTTTGCTGATGGCCAGGGGAGCGCACAATGGTTTTGGGCACCTCCGGAATGTCCTTTACTGTTTCACCATTGATGGTCACTTCCATCGACCCATAATCGCAAATCAGCGAGCCCTTGCTTCCCTCAAAGTAAGCACCGATGCCTCTGTCTTTGGCTCCCGGTACATTAGGTGGCTCGGTGGTCCAGTATAGCTTCTGCCCATCAAACTGCATTTCAGCATCCAGCCACTTGGGAGCATCAGCAATGCCTTGCGGCTTTTCGCCTTTGGCAGCTACAGAGGTCAGTCCTTTTGGCTCAATCGACCACCAGACAATGTCGGCAATATGACACCAGAAATCTGCAAAAACCCCACCTGAGTAGTCAAGGAAGTACCTGTAAGTGAAATGAGTTCTTTCTTTGATATAGGGCACTTTGGGTGCCGGGCCAAGCCACATGTCGTAGTTGAAAGTGCTCGGAGGAGTGGAAGGGCTGGGATTACCCAGGTCTGGTGCCCCACCTGTTTTCCACAGGCGAACAGTATGCACATCGCCAATAGCGCCAGATTTTATAATCTCTGCCACCCGATGGTAGTTGTCGCCTGCATGTATCTGCGTGCCTAGCTGGAATATTTTCTTTTCTTTCTTCAGCGTTTTCAGCATGATCTGCCCCTCGGCGATATCATAGGACAATGGCTTTTCGCCATACACATCTTTACCAGCCTGGAAAGCCATCGTAGCAATTTGTGCATGCCAATGGTCGGGCGTAGCCACGGTGATGGCGTCTATTTCTTTATCGTCGAGAATCTTGCGGAAGTCACCATACAATTTGGCCTTAGTATTTGGCACCAGGCCTTGCAAAGTTTTGAAAGTAGTGTTGAGATGGTCTGAATCTACGTCGCACAGGGCCACGATGTCTACATCCGGCAGCTTGGCAAACCAGTTCATGTGGTTGTTGCCCATGCCGCCCAAGCCGATATGGGCCACCCGCAATTTATCGCTTGGAGCTGCTTTAGAAATGAGGTTGGGCAGAATAGTCAGGCCAAGAGCTCCAGCAGCGGATTTGGCGAGAAAGGATCGTCTGTTAAGTGGGTTCATGTGGGGTGTGTTTGGGTGTATCGTAAGGTAGTGATAGAAGACCGAAGACGGAAGACCGGAGACGGGAGTGGCTACATTATTTGACAGATAGGTTGAAAGACGGAAGACCGGAGACGGGGGTGGCTACATGACATCTAACTGTCTTTATTTTACTTTTGACTTAAAAGCAATCATCATATTCATAAGATTGAAGGAGAAATCATAAAGAACGTTAAACTCGTTGTGCGAGATGTAGTTTCTTCTTTTAGCCTTATGAAGACAGGTGATCACCTCAGCAAGAGATCGAATGGAATAGCCTGTAAACTTCTTTACCTCCAAATTTGACTGGCCAATTGATCCTTCAGCGATATTCAAAGCAATGGAATCGCTGGCCCTTCTTATTTGAGAGCTAAGATTATACAGTTCATCTTTTGGAAACCGCAGAGTGATTTTATAGATGTCTTCTCCAAAATCCATCGCCTTTTGCCAGATAATCAGCTTCTCAAATTTGAATCGAGCTTCTTCCATTTTAGCTTAAATGAGTTCACATAAATTTCTTTCTCTGTCTGTTTCTTGTCTTCTGTCTCTCTGCCACGAACCTTCGGTCTCCCATCTTCCGTCTCCGGTCTTCCGTCTTCCTTACTCCTCACTCCATATAGAAAACTTCTGCGAGCCCCACCGACACCGGCGAATGATCCTCATTCGTTTCCATAATATCTGCCATGTAGGCCCACCACTTCTGCACGATAGGGTTTTGCCCCAGATTCTGCGATCCACCAGCGCCGCTTACACTTTGCACGGCAAACAATGTATTGGATTCTTCATCAAGAAAAATGGAATAGTCTGAAACGCCTGAATCGCTTAGCAACTGTTTCAGCTCAGGCCAGATCTCGTCGTGTCGCTTTTTGTATTCAGCCGCAAACCCCGGCTTCAGCTTCATTTTGAATGCTCTCTTCATCTTCACTTCCCGTTCAAATAGCCCATGTCCATCAGCCAGTCTGCCATGCGCTGCGGCCAGCCCCTCAAGCTGACAAACTCCGACCGGTATCCCATATTGAAGGCGTGTGCCCCCTTCGCATACACATGTGCCTCAACGGGCCGCTTGGCCTGACGGTATTTGAGCAGCAGGCTCATGACAGGCTCGGAGCAGCAGTCGTCGTTCGTTGCCACCACCATAAAAACCGGCGGTGCATCGGCAGGTACTTTTTCCGGAATACCCAGGGGACCAGGATACACCAGCATTTGAAAATCGGGCTTGCCATTTACCTTGTCCACAGGATCCTTCGCATTGGCGTCACCTTTGCCGTCTCCGTAAGCCACCCACGAAACTACCTCACCACCGGCGGAAAAGCCCATGATTCCAATGCGGGCCGGGTTAATTCCAAACTCTTTCGCATTGCTCCTGATCGTTCGCACCGCCCGGTAAGCATCCTCTTTGGCTTCTTTCCCCACTGTATAGGGCGAATTCTCTTCTCTGGCCAGTCGATATTTCAGCACAAAGGCAGTAATGCCCAACGAATTGAGAAAGTCCGCTGCCTCTTTCCCCTCTCCATTGTACACAAGGGTTCGGTGTCCCCCACCAGGGCAAATGAGCACAGCCGTACCGTTGGCTTTATCCCTGGGTGGATAGTAAACGGTAATGGAAGGATTGTGTACATTCTTGACCCACCAGTCCTTAGCCTCCTCTGGCTGGTCTTTCAGGTTTTCGAAACCGGGTGCGCCATCAGGCCACAGGTACATTTGCTTGCCCGATTCCTGGGCAAAAACTACGAGGCCGGTGAGCACCAGGCCCAGCAGAACAGACATTCTTTTCATTTTAAGTAGGTTTTAAAAAGGTAAAAAACTCAGTAATCTCTTCAGTTTACAAAATCCATTTGGCTAGCACTTCCCCCACAAAATAGGCAAAAGCTGCTGCCAGTCCACCCAGCGCCAAAGTCTGGATGATGCTTTTCATTTTATTTATATTAGTAACTACTCCCCTCAGGTAACCGACGAGAATAAGCGACAGACCAGTACCCACGCATGAGATAGGGAAAAGCGCTGAAGGGTTAACATCTGTGAACATGGCGATTACATACACCACTAGGGGAATAAAACCCACTATGTTAAAACTAATAAAGGTAGCAATGGCGGTACTCAACGGCGATTTACTTTCTCTGGTCATCTCCAGCTCTTCCTTCATCATCGTATCTACCCACACCTTTTTGTCTGAGATAATCGTCTCCACTACATCGTCCAACAATTTCCCTTTGAAGCCCTTGGCCTCATATATTTCCCTGACTTCCTCAATTTCCTTTTCTCTCAGGTGCTCAATCTCCCAATACTCCACAGCTTCATGCTTGTCGTAATTATCCAGGGCGGCTTTGCTCGAAAAATAATTACCCACCGACATGGAGAAACCATCTGCTATGAGGTTGGCAAAGCCGAAGATCAGCACCCACCGGATGTCAGCGTTGGCCCCGGCGGCGCCAGCCACTACGGCAAAAGTGGTGATGGAACCGTCGATCCCACCATATACAAATTCTGCAATGTACTCCTTGTCGAAAAAGAGCCATTTACCCTCTTTATGTAATTTAGCTTCGTTCATTTATCAAAGATTAGCTGGCGAAAATCCCACACATTTGCCTGACTTGAATTTAAAAAACCATGACTGATAAATAAGGGCGAAGTAAAATTATTATTGTAGAGCTGGCCTGTGCCCAAACCCTGAGGCATATCAATTGGGAATTCTGCCGTAAACTGGGCGATAGCATTCAAACCTATATTTGATTCCAGTGCCGATGTCATCCACCAGCCTACATTTCTCTTTTCTGCCAGGTCTATCCATTCCCTGGTTGCCATAAAGCCGCCGAGCAGTGAAGGCTTCAGCACAATAAATTGTGGCTTAATAAAATCAAGCAATTCCGCTTTCATGGCCTTTTGCTCCACTCCAATCAGCTCTTCATCGAGGGCGATGGGCACCGGCGAACGACTGCACAACACATGATAGGCCTCCCACTGCCCTGCCTGCACGGGCTGTTCAATAGAATGAAGCTGATACTGGCTGAGTTTCTCAAGCTTTACAAGCGCCTCGGCCGGCTTAAAAGCCCCATTAGCATCCACCCGGAGGGTGATATCGGCTGCCCCAAACTCTTTTCGAATGCCCTCCAGAATCTCGCATTCCGTTTCAAAGTCAATTGCACCAATTTTTAGTTTTAAACAGGTGTATCCTGCGTCGAGCTTCTCTTTGACTTGTTTCAGCATGAAATCCTTTTCTCCCATCCAGATAAGCCCGTTGATGGGGATAGGCAAACTGCCGGTGGTGAAGGAGTTTTTGAATATAATGCCCGACCCGCCATTCATAAAGTCCAAAAGGGCTGTCTCCAGAGCAAATCTGAGTGACGGATAGCCTGACGGCACCAGCTGATGTGCAAGGTGGAATGCATCCTCCACGGTACCAGGAGCTCTTATAGGCAGAATGTCGCTCTGGAGAGTTTTGATAACGTCTGGCAGGTCATCTATGTCTTCCATACTAAGTCCCTTCAAAGGCCCGGCTTCTCCAAGCCCAAACATTTTTGGATCCGAGGGATCATACAATTTCAGGAGTATACCGGGCTTTTCCTTTAACACCCCCCGTGAGGTGCCTGCATCGAATGTAAACTGAAGTGTGTGGGTAGTAAAATCTAGTTTTAAAGGCATGCGGGTTGATTATGTAGCTTTTTGTTACAGACTATGGCCATATTTGGTCTATTTTTGCCAAAAAAGGTCAATGCCTCGTCAAATTAACGTTTCCGAATATACTTATGATCTACCAGACGAAAGAATAGCCAAATTTCCTCTGGAAGACAGATCGGCATCAAAGCTACTTTTTTACAACAAAGGCACCATTGAACACCTGCGGTTTAGCAGTATCCCGGGCCTGCTTCCTGAAAACACTTCACTCTATTTCAACAACACGAAAGTTATTCCTGCCCGGCTTGCCTTTCAGAAGTCCTCTGGGGCGTTGATCGAAATCTTTTTGCTTCAACCAGTTTTACCATCACCAGTTATTTCCGTTGCCATGGAAGCGAGGAGCCCTGTGGTTTGGAAATGCATGATCGGCAATGCCAAACGCTGGAAAGAAGGTGTCCTTGAACGAAACATCGAACTCGAAGGAGCCACGGTGAAAGTTGAGGTAAAACGGCTGGGCGCCGACGAAGTGCAACTTAGCTGGGATAAATCCACTGCACGTTTTGTAGACGTGGTAGATGCTGTCGGCAAAACTCCACTGCCGCCGTATCTGCATCGTGAGGCAATAGAGAACGACAAAAAAACATACCAAACTGTTTATAGCGAGAAAGATGGTGCAGTAGCCGCTCCCACAGCGGGCCTTCACTTTACTGATGAAGTCATACAACAGCTACGTGATAAGGAAGTTACCACCAATTTCCTCACCCTTCATGTCAGTGCGGGTACCTTTCAGCCAATAAAAACAGCCACCGCCCAAGAGCATGTGATGCATTCCGAGCAAATCATTATCAAGCGGGAAAATCTGGAGCAGCTGCTGAAACCAGGGAGATTCAACGTGGCCGTCGGCACCACTTCCATGCGCACCCTCGAAAGCACCTATTGGTATGGAGTGATGCTGAAGCAAGACCCGGATGCTGCTTTCGAAATACCAAAGCTTTTTCCCTACGAGCAGGCAACAGCGATTCCTTCAATGAGCGAAAGCATGCAGGTGGTACAAAACAAAATGGACAAGCTGGGTGTTGATGAACTAGTAGGCACAACAGAAATATTTATTTTTCCTGGCTACCAATTTAGGGTGGTCAATGGGCTGATAACCAACTTCCATCAGCCTAACTCTACATTGATACTCCTCGTTGCGGCTTTTGTTGGCGATGACTGGCGCAAAGTATATGGTGAGGCACTGGCAAGCGACTACAGATTTCTCAGCTATGGCGATTCTTCTTTGTTAATTCCCGGGAAATAGACAATTTAAACCATGGAAAATGTTGGGGCAATAATCAAAGAGTGGTGGGCAAGCTTCAATGAGCTGCTCCAAACCCCGCTCTTCGAGTTTGGTGCAAGTAAAGTTGACCTTGGGTTGATTTTTTACCTTGTCGTCTCCATTGCTATACTGATAATCCTCAGCAAATGGCTAATGAGGTTTGTTGTGGGCAAAGTGCTCAAAAACACCCACATGGAGAAGGGCATGCTGCAATCGGTGGCCACGCTGGTCAGGTTCGGCATCCTGGTTGTCGGCTTTGTTATCATCTTCCAAACAGCCGGCATCGACCTTAGCGCCCTGAGCATCGTTGCGGGTGCCCTGGGTGTAGGTATAGGATTTGGCCTTCAAAATATCACCAACAATTTTATTTCCGGACTTATCATCCTTTTTGAGCGGCCGATTAAGGTAGGTGACCGCATCGAGGTCGGCAACATTAATGGTGATGTCATGAGCATCAACGCCCGGGCTACTACCATCATCACCAATGACAATATCTCGGTAATTGTTCCCAACTCAGAATTCATATCCGGCACGGTCATCAACTGGAGCCATTCCGACCGAAATGTGCGGTTTCTTTTCCCAGTTGGAGTCAGCTACAAAGAAGACCCGGAAAAGGTAAAAAAAATACTCCTTGATGTAGCCGAAAAAAATGAACATGTGCTTAAGACACCGCCACCAGTAGTGCTATTTGACGAGTTTGGAGACAGCTCTCTGAATTTTTACCTTGGCGTTTGGACATCCACCCATATTGAAAAGCCACGATTTCTAAAAAGTGAGTTGTACTTCGAAATATTTAAAAAATTTGCCGAACAAGGCGTGGAGATTCCCTTCCCTCAGAGAGATTTGCACATTAAAACTTCTCCGGTTACAGTGGAACAAATTCAATCCAAACTGAATTGACCTTATTATGACTCCACAACCCTTGAAATCGCAGGCCATCTTTGTTGGAAAAACTGTCGTTGCGCATCTGGTTTCCTACGCAATTGCCGCAACCGCTGGCTATTATTTTCTCCTTCGTGACCTCTACAACAACGAAGCCTCTCCACTAAGAGGTTACCTGGCTACTCCCGGCGAACCTGAAGAGTGGGCTTTGATAGGGCAAAAGCTGTTTCCCATCGAGTTGGTAAGGGGATTCCTCCTAGGCATTGTCTTTTTTTCCATCAGCAGAACGTTGCAGCGATGGGGTAAGAAAAGAAGGTTCATCGCTATCATTGGATTTTACTTTATTGTCGGATTCCTTGCCAGCCCGGGCATATCTCCGGGTGGTTTGGAAGGGATGCTTTATATGCAAAACCAATTTGCGCCACTGGTGCACGAGCGGTTTTTCTGGGTCACCTTTCTCCAGTCAGTGATTATGGCCCTCATTCTTAGCAACTGGATCAGAACCTCTTTGCCAGAAGAGAACTAACAAATGCCTCAAATCGATATTTTCTAAGGCATTTTTTGTCACATTGTTTAATTTTGCCCATTCATTTCGAAACCAGGCATCATGCGGAAGCTTTTTCTTATAGTTCTCAGTGTTTTTCTTTACTCTTCAACAACGGCTCAATCGGCCGACACTCCAACCCCGGATTCAGTTTCTTTCAAGACACCCTATCAAAGCATCTACACTTTTCTACGCTATCTGCAGGAAGATTCTTACTTTCCGGAGCTAGCAGCAGGCATTGTAAAACAAACTCTTAGAGGCAGCGAAGAAGCCCAGGAAATCGTCGTGCAATTAAAGCAGGTGCTGGATGGCGAAGGGCATTTTATCTACCTCGAAGATTTACCTAACGACCCAGAGTACACAGACACGGTCTCCAGGCAAAAACGGTACGTGCTGGTGAAAGACTACCCAAATATTTACCTGGAAAAGTACAATGACAAGTGGTTACTATCCGAAAAATCGGTAAGAGAGATTGGAAAACTTCATGAAAAAGTCTTTCCATTTGGCACCGACAAGCTGCTGAACTTACTGCCCAAACTTGGTACAAAAAAATACCTGGGGCTGCATGTTTGGCAGCTTGTTGGCATTCTGGCGCTAACCCTCTTCTGTGTACTCATTCACAAGCTACTGACCTTTTTGTTTGAAAAAATAATCATGCAGGCCTTGCTTCGGGCGGGCTACGAAAGGCTGGCAGATGAGTATATTCTGCCCGTAGCCAGGCCGGTCAGTTTGTTTGTGGTGTTCCTGCTGCTATTCATTTTCATTCCTGTATTGCAGTTGCCACCAGGAACTATGCAGTATGTGGTAATGGGCGTAAAGGCTGCTCTACCATTTTTCGGCACGATGGTGTTCTACCACTTGGTGGAAATCCTTTGCGTGTACCTGCAGCGCCTGGCTTTAAAAACCAAAAGTACGCTGGACGATCAGCTGGTGCCTCTGGTAAGAAGGGCTTTAAAAATCTTTGTTGTGCTGGTTGGAGGCCTTTTCATCCTCGACAACCTCAACATACCCATACTTCCGCTGTTAACCGGCCTCTCTATTGGTGGATTGGCTTTTGCCTTGGCCGCACAAGACACCATCAAGAACCTGTTTGGCTCACTGATGATCTTTATCGACAAGCCCTTTCAGATAGGTGACTGGATTACCTCGGGCGACATCGATGGTTCAGTAGAAGAAGTGGGATTCCGGTCCACCAGGGTTCGTACCTTTCGTAATTCGTTGATGTATGTCCCAAATGGTAAGCTTGCTGATGCCATGATCGACAACCACGGGCTGAGAGTGTACAGACGTTACTTCACTAAACTTAGCATTACCTATGACACGCCGCCACAACTAATTGAAACATTTGTGGAAGGGCTGAAGGAAATAGTAAAGGCTCACCCAAACACACGAAAGGACTTCGTCGAAATCAGCTTCAATGAGTTCGGCCCTTCCAGTCTGAACATCATGTTCTATATGTTCTTTGAGGTGCCCACCTGGTCGGAAGAGCTACAGGGCCGCCATGAAATCAACCTGGAAATAATGAAGCTGGCAGAGCACCTGGGTATCAACTTCGCCTTCCCAACGCAAACACTGCACATAGAAAACATGCCCGGCAAACCCAGCCTTTCCCCGACGTATGAAGTGGAAAAGGCGGGGGAGAAGATGCGGGGGTATTTTGGCTCCCAAAAAAATGAAAAATAGACTGCAGAATACCTATTATTCTTTAATGATTGATTCCTGATAGTAAATTTGATCATCCAGGACGATAATCAATTGGTATACCCCCTTGCGAAGTCTGTCTGTTGCCATTGTTAGCGTGTTCTGATTTTCAAACTTTCGATTTTGTACCAGCTTTCCCGCCATGTCATAAATACTTATTGAAAGCATAGAGTAATTGACATCAAGCGCCACATGAAGCAAGTTGCTGACCGGAATTGGGAATACCGAAATTTTGTCTTTTGCCAATCCAGAGAGAACAGAAGTCGCCTCTGCAAAAATGCATTCCGACATGGTCTCGCATTCGTTTTTGGTGATGCTGACTGCATATTCTCCCGTTTCACTGATCATCAACTGCTGCCCTACCCCACCGTCGATTTTCTCCAGTCCTCCGTCAATGCACTTAAACCACTGATATTGTGCATTGGACTCTGTCGCTGTCAGCCTCTTTCCCGCTATGGTTATTTCGTTATTTAGCGATAGAATTTCGAGACTTAGATTGACCAAAGAATCGCAGCCCGACTGAGCTGTGAATAGCTCAGTGTAGCTGCCTTCCAGTTGTAAACTCTGCGATCCAAACGTGTACACCTCTCCATCGCAAATCGACATTTCCAGAGACTCCTCTATAGCGGGATTTACCACCAGTGTCACCACCACAGTACTATCACATCCATTGGCAGTTTTAAATAATTCGGAGTAACTACCTGACAACGAAAGAGTTTGAGATCCAAAGGAATACGTTTCTCCAGCACAAATGTTAGCAGAAACAATTTCGCCCACGTCGGGGATGACTTGCAAATTGAGTACAACAGTACTGTCGCAGCCATTTGCCGACTGAAACAGTTCTGTGTACTCCCCCGTTGTTGTGAGGTTTTGTGAGCCAAATGCAAAGTTTTCACCAGCACAAATGGAGACTGATAGTGTTTCACTGAAAATTGGATTGACATTCAGGGTTAGTACAACTGTGCTGTCGCAGCCGCTGAGGGACTGAAACAGTTCAGAGTAGTCTCCCTGGCTATCGAGGCTTTGCGAGCCAAATACAAAAGTTTCACCCTGGCATATCGTCGCAGTCGTCGATTCCGAAAACCTTTGATTTACTTTTAAACTAAGCACAACAGTGCTATCACAGTTGCTGAGCGATTGAAAGAGTTCAGTGTATTCTCCAGTCGCTGTGAGGCTTTGCGAACCGAATAGATAAGTTTCACCTTCGCAAATGGTAGCAGTTGCTGTCTCCGTAAAAACCGGATTCACTTTCAGATTGAGAACAACTGTGCTGTCGCAACTGCTGGTTGATTGAAAAAGCTCGGTATACTCTCCTGTAGTGGTGAGGCTTTGGGTGCCAAATGTGTAAGTATCGCCTTCGCAAATGGAGGCGGTAGCCTTCTCATCAAAAATTGGGTTGATTTTAAGATTAAGTATGACCGTGCTATCACACCCGTATTGTGACTGAAACAGCTCCGTGAATTCACCGGCCGACGTTAGGCTCTGGCTACCAAACTCGAAGGTTTCCCCATTGCAAATAGCAACTGCCGCCGTTTCGTTGAATATTGGACGTACCATCAGGTTAACGGTGACCGTGCTGTCACAACCATGCACAGTCTGAAAGAGCTCGGTGTACTCCCCGTCCATCGTTAGATTTTGTGAGCCGAACTCGAAAGTTTCACCATCACAAAGATTGACAGTTTCCTCTCTGACAAAAACAGGATTGATGGTTATGTGAAGCGTTAGGGTGCTATCACATCCGGCCTTATTAATAAGCATCTGCTCAAAATCTCCACTTTGAACAAAGGTCTCGCCGTTGATCGTCACACTTTCGCAAGCTTCCTCCGAGTGTTCGGCTGACGTTGGAAAACACACTTCATACCATCGTGGCATGAATACGTCGGCGGATAAAATATCAGGTGTACCGTCGCCGTTCACATCCACTATTTCCAGTTGGTTAGCAGAATTGCTTCCATCTGACTTGATGTCAAAGTGAGTAAAAACTTCTTCCCCATCGTTTATATACACTTTGATTCCAGAAGAATAGGTGATAGCAAAGTCCATGTCACCGTCTCCATCGAGATCGTTAGCCTTTATCTCTTCACCTTGTAGTATTCCTTCATTAGGCAGCAGGATTTCGAGCCCGAAAGTCCCGGCGCCGTCCGTGTTCTCAAACCAGCTGGGCCTGCCTGTCAAAATATCAAGGTCTCCATCTCCATCTAAATCTGTTGCCGCTGCAGCCCGAAGCTGGTTCACAACTGAAACCGAATGTCTACTGCTTTCGGCAAAAACACCATCAGTGTTTTTAAAAACAACTACCTCATCTGTTCCGTCAGCGGTTGCCAGCACGTCTAAATCATCATCCCCATCCAGGTCTCCAAATGTGACCGACGACACGCTCTCGACATTTGTCGATAGTGACTTGTAACTGGCTATAGTGCCATCAGAGTCAATATTGTGAGCCCGAATGGCATTGAGGTAATACTGTGTAAACAGGATATTTGGCAGACCGTCGTCGTCCAGTTCTACTATATCAAATATATTGCTTGCATTACCTGGGCCAACCACAGAAAGCCCCCCTGAGCGATCAGAAATAATCAGGTCTTGAATTTCGAATTCGCCATTGCCTATGTTTTTGAGCCACCCGAGGTCAACAGAATTTATATAGACGATATCTTTTAATTCGTCCCCGTCTATGTCTACAAAACCAATATCGAGAATTCTGCTGATCGTATCATTTATAACAATTTGCTCTCCGTAAATCCCATCTCCCAGACCTTCGACCCAAGAAATATTCTGATCTTCGTATGAAGCCATCAAGATGTCGTTATTCCCATCATTATTCACATCTACGTGGAGCATCTGGGTCGTCTGATGAGATGTATTGGACAGGTAATCAGGTTCATCAAAAGTCCAATTATCCAAGTTTTTGTAGTGAACAAGCTTCAACTGATTGGAAGTCAAAATCAAGTCATCCAGCTCATCGTTATTGAAATCCATAGTGAGGATATTAGCATTAGTATGTGGTGCCACCCCAAAGGTTCTTTTCCTTGTGAACGTTTCATTTTGATTATTCTCAAAAACTGAAATCCTATTGTCAGTAAACCCGGATATTTCACCGGACTGTATAGCCGCCAGATCCACAAATTCGTCACCATTGAAATCACCAATGCTAATTGCACCCGTTCCAAAATTATTGATAATGATTTCAGAATAAGAAGCGTTAGCATTGTTTCGCAGCCACATGACACTCCCACTTGATCCTGTGCTTTGTCCGATTATCAAATCGATGTATGTATCATTGTTAAGGTCGGCTGTAGCAAATTCAACTTTCGATGATCCCTGAAAGGTGTAGGCGATGGTGTCAGGCTCGTCAAATCCTTCCAAATTTCCTGAGAAAAGCTGCACGTAAATTGACGAAGAAGAGTAGAGAACATCGATGAGGCCATCACCATTTAAGTCCTCCAGAATCATGTTAGACACATTTTGAACATTATTGATGATACCGCTGTTACCAGGGTTATTTACTAAGTCATAAATCGAATTAACGATAACCTCCTCATTAAAGAATCCCAAGCCATCGGTGTTTTTGATCCACATGCCGGGCCCCATGATGTCAAGGTCACCGTCGTCGTCGATATCACCTAACCTTGCCGTATTCCAATAACTGCTTCCCGCCTGCTCTTGGATAATATTTTCCGTGAAGTTTCCGGCTCCGTCATTTTCATACCACCTGAGCCCATTGCTCGCCATGTTGACAAAAATGTCCGTTTTTCCATCACCATTAATATCGCCATAGTCAATATCTACTGGTGTGTCAGGCAACGATGAGATGGTATTTGCATCAAGAAAGTTTCCCGTTCCGTCGCTTCTGAACAACAGCAGTCTTGGAGTTAGCACAGTCGTCTCATATACTATCAAATCCTTATCCCCATCCGCATCAACATCAAAGGAAATGGCCTTGTCCGGGTAGTAGACAAACTTGTTGGCATCAAGCAAATCGTGTGGCAGAAACTGTTGAGCGGAAGTTAAACTGTAGCGAAATAAGATCGTAAAGGCAAGTGTGATGAGCTTCTTCATAGGGCAGTGAATGGTGGTATACAAAGAAGGTTATCTCAACACACTCTGCCTATACTCTAAAAGGAGTATTTTTTTTCGAAAAAAGTCAAAAAAAATGCATACTTATTCTTTTTGACTAAACTCAGATCAATCTGCATTTCTGGGGATCGAATGTTTCGTTTGTGGTTAAATAAAAAAGCAAAACTGGTCAATGCGTCTCGCCCGGTCGGGCTTCTCCAGTCGGATAGGCTTGGGCCTTTTGCTTTTTTATGACCACTCGGTACATTGGGTTAAAAGGGTAATCCCCCAGATTTTCCGCTTGATCCCTAAACTCAAATATTATTATCAACTATGAACTTCATCATTGAAGCAAAGTTTTTCAAGCCAAGCTTAGAGGCAATGTTTTTACGGTGGGTCTTAATGGTAAACTGACTCAAATTGAGCTGGTCGGCCATTTCCTTTGTGGTCATTCCTTGCTTAATGTGCTGAATGATCTCCATTTCTCTTCTGGTGAGATTAAACTGCTTCACAAAACTTTCATCCTCAGTGAAGCTGGCGGCGTGATCTGGCTTCCGTAAAGGGAACACTGTTTCTCCGGAAGCAACCTTTCTTATTGCCTCCACCAGCTTCTCCCTTGGGCTGGTTTTAAGCAAGTAACCACGTGCGCCGTATTCCCGAGCCTTCTGTATCATATAGTCCTCCCCGTAGGTGGAAAGCATTATGATCTTAACTTGAGGGTTCCATGCATTGGTTTCTCTTGTCACTTCAAGCCCGTTCATACCAGGCATGTTGATATCCATCAATACCACGTCCACTTGGGTATCTCTCAACAGCGACTGTAACTGTTTCCCGTCTGTGGCGGTGCCCACCACCTCCAGGTCGGGCTCCTTTGTTAGCATTAACCTCAGACCATCAATAAACAACAAATGATCATCAGCAATAACGATTCTCAGTTTAGCCGTCATTTTGTTTTGATTTAAGTGGAATAGAAACAATTACCGTAGTTCCGGCCTTATTGGAGTCAATGGCCAACTCACCCTGAAGGTACTGCACCCTCGACTGAATGCTTTTTAGGCCGATTCCGTTTCCCGCTCCATCGGAAAAGCCTTTTCCATTGTCCTCCACAACCATCTCGAAGGACTCATCGTGATAGAAAAGTTGACTAGTTGCTTCAGTTGCCTCAGCATGTTTCAGGATGTTGCTGGTAAGCTCCATCACGATCCGGTAGATCATCAACTCCTCATCTTTTCCAAAATACTTGCTCCCTCCCTTTTGGTAAAAAGCAAAGCTTACTCTTGAATCTTCATTCAACTGTTGCACGTAGGCTGCAATGACATCCTTAAGATTGGTGTTGGCGAACTCCGGCGGCATAAGATTGTGTGAAACCTGCCTTACATGTGCTGAGGTATCATCCAACAACTGCATAAGAGAGGCTTTTTGCCCTTCGTCTGACTCCAGCGACTGAAGGTTGAGTTTTATAACAGCCAGATTGCTGCCCAAGTCGTCGTGAAGATCTTCTGCAATTCGCTTTCTTTCTTCTTCCTGGGCACTGATAATCTTTTTTACCTGCACTACCTTCTGCTTTTGAAGTTCCGAAGTGATTTTCTCTTTTTCTCTTTGATAGATTCTGTAGCGGTACATCAGCCCAAATGAAATGACAATGGTTTCAATCACCATGCCTATTTCAAAAAGAGAGGGAGGAAAAAGGTAGGAAGAGGAAGTCAAAAACAAAATTCTCTCAAACCCGCCTATCAGAAAGATAAGCAAGCCGACAAGAATAAGCCAGCTGGTATTAAAGCCCTTATACAGGCTATAAACGCAATTTATGACTATTAAAATCAGTCCTACAAATGTGCTCTTATTAGCAATTTCAAATAAAATGATCTCAGGCCGGTGAGGTATCTCTATATAAAATACAAAAAAATGAACCGCCGCTGAGAGGAAAAGAATCCACTTTACAATGCTTGTAGTTTTATAAAGCAGGCTTTTGCTGCCAATATTCGTAAAAAAAAGCTGGAGCACTTGAATCAACATCCCAATGGATAGCGCTGCTACGCCTGCCATTCCCAGGGTACGGTAGCCGGAGCGGGAGTCCATACCAAGAAACTGTGCGTCCAGATTCTCATGTTTGAATAATAATAAGATTTGAATAACAATGTACAGTGAATACCAGAAGTGGATTTTGTCAAACGTAGAGAAATAGAGGTAAAAATTAAAAAAAAGGAAAAGCAAGAGCATGCCTATCATGAGTCCGAATGAAAAATAGAACCGAGCCTCCATCTTCTTTTGGGCTTTGGGGTGCAAAAGAGCCAAGGCAATAACCCGATATGCGTGACTCTCGTCTGTCGTTAAGTAAAACGTATCAGTTGTTTTAGGCCCGATAGATATTGGGTAGGTATAATGAGCATACGCATAGGGTCTTGACTCAAATGGGTACGAGTAGCCTATTTTACCGAGCGATTTCCAGCCATCATCAGAAGACTGGAATAACTCCCCTTCACGCATTCCCAGTTGGCCTAAAAGTAGCATCAGCTGCCTGCTGGTTGAATCGCCATTGTATATCTTGAATCTAAACCAATAGTGAAACTCGTCGTAGCCCACATGGATAATGGGATCGTTGTCCAACCGGATGAATTTTGAGTCATAAAGAGGTTTGGTAACCGAATCAAACGGTATCAAAAAATTAGTCTTGAGCACTTCAACATACTTATTAACAAGGGGATAGGAATCTTCCTTGCAAACAGCTGCATCAATCGGCTGGCTTGTTAACTTTGCCGCAGTCATTAGCATCGCAACAATCAAAAGAGTCGTTTTCAGAAGGGTTTTCATTACCCGAACAAACTAAGTGGTTCTTTTGGGAATAAGAAATACAAACAAAGGAGTATAGCGACCTTCCTTTTACCACAAGCACATTGACTGTGAATTCGTTACGAAGAAAAATTGAATTTCAATCCCGTCTTTCTATAAATTCAATAGATTTTCACAACTTGTTCATTCAAAAAAGTGGCCTCCGTAAATGCACAACTATTTAACTACAGTTCTTTCGATCAACAGCAGATCATCACTGCTTCTCATACTCCTGGTTTTTATCTCGGTGCTTTCGAATTGTGACAATGCCTCTGGTCAGCAAGAAAAGAAAGTCGTGCGTACTGTTGATTTCGCAGTCGACACCATCCCTACCCTCAACGCTACCAAGCTTGAACTTACGAAACAGTATTGCCTTGAAAACTATGGGGTGGCCAGCTATAAACTAGACAGCCCAAAAATTGTACTGGTACACTTCACTGTCATTCCAACATTGGAAGAAACCGTTGCGTACTTTCAGAAAGACTCTATCGAATCGAGCCGAACAAACATCAGTAAGTTCAGTCAAATGAATGTGGGCATTCACTACATCGTTGACAAAGATGGCAGTATCTATAAGCTCGTTCCCGACACCGTAATTGCTCGTCACGCCATTGGCTTCAATCATGTCTCCATTGGTATCGAAAACATTGCCAAAGACGCAGCTGACCTCACTCCTGCTCAGCTGGAGAGTAATGTAAAGCTGATTGCAGTGCTGAAGGAAAGATACCCTGGCCTGGAATATTTGGTAGGTCATCACGAGTACAACGACACCTCACTGGCTCATTACAAGCTGTTTCTGGCGGTAGACGAGTCGTACAAACCACACAACAAGCCAGATCCGGGGCCAAAGTTTATTTCTGACCTTCGGGAAAAGCTCAAAGCTGAACACAATCTAACTTTTATGAAATAATGATCGCCCGCATTTGGCACGGCTGGACCACCCCGGAAAACGAAATGGCCTACCAGACCATTTTGCTTAATGAAGTCATTCCTGGCATCAAAGCCAAAAATTTACCAGGCTTCAGAAAGATACAAGTCATGAAACGGCCTGTGGGTGTCGAAACAGATTTACGACGATCATGTATTTCGACAGTCTCGAAAACATCAGGAGCTTTACCGGAGATGACTACGAAACAGCCCACGTTCCTGAAAGAGCCAGGGCGGTACTGAAGAGGTTTGATGGCAAGGCCATCCACAGAGAGTTGGTAGTAGAAACTTCTGTTAGTTGAATGGATTGCTCACCACACGAACGTTGGTGACATCATTTGGGTAAGCAAAATCAAGACTGCTTCGTATCACACGGATTCAGAGCGGAACAGGGCTTCGTTACTTCATAGTCAAAACTACCAAAGTATCATGACTATTGAATTATTCTTAATTAAATCGTCATTTTTTATCGTTTGCAACAACATGCCATGGTTTTTCGGTAGACAAATCAGCAAACTCGCACTCAACGCATTTTTAATTTTCTGCTAGAAAAACTAAAAAGCACTATGAAATAACACTATCATAACGTACTTTATTGTTTGGTATTTGTCCGGTTTAGTAATATTGATTAAAAATGGTGTTAACGCCCACAAACTAATAGATCGAAATATTTCGGGTATATTAATTCAAGTTGGCACATGTTACATCTATTTAATACCTGTTGGCAATATTATTAGGCGATCACTTGCCTCAACCAGCTAAAGTATGTCTCAGTTCGTCACTATTAACGAGTATAGCGGTGAGTCCGATCTTTGGGATCAGCTGGTTCGGTGTGGAGACAAAACAGCCCTTAAATCGATCTACACTGCGTATGCTCAACTCCTTTTCAACTACGGCATGCACGTGACGCAGAACAAAGATTTAGTCAAAGATTGCATCCAAGACCTTTTTTTAGAACTGCTAAAAAACCACGCAACCCTCGGCAAGACCTCCTCAATCAAGTACTACCTGTACAAGGCACTTCGGCGAAAAATTATTTATGAGGAAAAGAAGATTACACGCCAAATGTCGAGCCAGGAGCATTTTTCAGATACCGATGGTGCCGAGGTATTCTTCGAATTTTCAGAAACAGTTGAAAAAGCTAATGCATTGAGCCGGAAGAAGCTTCTTCAGTCGGTTCAATCCTTGCCGAAAAGACAACAAGAGGTTATCCAATTAATTTTTTTTGAAAACCTAAGCAGAGACGAGGTTGCTGAAATTTTGGAAATTGACGCCAACTACCTGTACACCATCACCTGGAAAGCCATAAAGGCCCTGCGGAAGACACTTTTACCCAGGAAAGTTATTACTCATATCATCCCCATCCTGCTCGGCTTATCCCTGCTGAATTAAGCCATTCCCACCCCAATAATTCTCTCAAAAAACCTTTATCTCTGTCCGGAATTGTGTTGGACGTGATTTTTTTTTTCAAAAAAAGGTAGAGATTTCATTTCTGCTTGCTTTTAGTATTAAAGTAGTCATAAAACGAATATTTATGAACCCTACCTTTAATACAGTAGAAGACCTAATCGTAGACAATTCCTTTAGAAAGTGGGTGCTTCAAAACGACCCCAAAGCAAAAGCGCAATGGGAGCAATACCTTTCGACAAACCCCGAAAAGAAAGAACTGGTTGAAGAAGCCAAGCTATTCCTCAAAAAGCTTCCCAGGGTAAACTATCAATTGCCCACCTCCGACTTTGAAACTATTTGGGCTCAAATTGAAAAAAGCTCCGAGTCTGAGATATATAATCAGGAGCAGGCAATGGCATCAACACCCTCGGGTGCCAGAGTGCGGTCAATTTCCTCCACATGGTATTATGTGGCCGCTTCTATTGTCCTGATTCTAATTGCAGTCGGAATCAGCCAACGCTACGGCAGCCTGCTGGGAGACACAACTGTGTCTTTCCACACAAAATATGGCGAAAACCAAACGATTGAACTGCCCGATGGATCGGTGGTGACTTTGAATGCTAACTCAAGCCTGACCTATAACAGTCAACACTTCGATGACGACCGCAGAACGGTAAAATTGGACGGCGAAGCCTTTTTCAAAATAAGCAAGCGTGCCTTGCCAGGCGGCGGCAAGATTAAGTTCATTGTGGAAACAGCCGACCTCGAGGTAGAAGTTCTGGGCACGGAATTTAATGTGAACACCAGAAGGGCGAGCACAAAAGTGGTACTTACCGAGGGCCAGGTACAGATCAAGCTCACGAAGACCGACAGTGTAGGGCCAATCACCATGCTGCCCGGCGAAAAAATCACATATACCTCAGGTCAGAAATCGCCAACGAAGGAGCAAGCTAAAGTGAATGTTGCCACCGCATGGAAAGAGAATGAACTCATTTTCGAAGATACCCCCGTGGGTGAAATTATTCACGTGCTGGAAGACAATTATGGCTTGAGAATAAAACTAAAAAAACCAGGGATTGCTGAACGGCATTACACAGGAAAGTTCAAAAATCCTGACCCTGAAGTCATTTTAATGGCACTCTCAGGTCTGTTTGACCTGAAACTTGAGCGCCGCAACGGAACTGTTACTCTAAACTAAAGCTGCCTATGGAAAACCAATGTAGAACAATTAAAGATCGAACCAGTACCAAGGAAATTAAACTGCAAAACTTATGAAAATCTCTACAAAAAAATTTTTGTACTCGGTAGGATTTACCTTTCTACTCCTACTCTACCACAGTGGAATTGGGCAACCTGTCGACGACCTTTTGTTGTCGGCAGATGCTAGCTTATCCAACACCTATACGATAGAAGAAGCGCTCGAACACCTTGAAAAGAAACACCAGGTATCGTTTCACTACGAAACACAAATGGTCAGAAACGCAAAAGTTTCTGGCGATCTGTCTGATTTTGATCGGAAAAACCTGCAAGATGCACTGAGCATTTTGCTGGAACCCTTAAAGCTCAATTTTCGCAAGCTGGATGACAACTATTACCTGATTGTGAAAGACAATACCCCAAAGAAAATTGAAGGCCAAAAGACAGCGGGCTTTACCACCTCTCTCGATAGGGGACCACTGTACGCTTCAATTGCCAAGATCAATTCATACCAGCTACCAAAAATCCCCGTTTTAAGAGAGCAGACCATATCCGGTAAAGTAACAGATGAAAAGACTGGAGAAGGGCTACCGGGCGTAACTGTACTAGCCAAGGGAACCACAACTGGCACAACTACTGACATGGATGGTCAGTATCGTCTTACTGTTGCTGATGAAGTAACTACCCTTGTATTTTCATCGATTGGATTCGCTACAGTGGAAGTACCTATTGCAGGCAGAAGCACGATCAACTTTGCCATGAAGGAAGACGTGACCAGTCTCGATGAAATCGTGGTTATCGGCTACGGAACTCAAAAGAGATCAGATTTAACAGGCTCTGTTGGTTCCGTCAACACCGACCAGCTTCAGCAGCGCCCGGCACCTTCCCTTAACCAGGCCATAGCTGGCAGAATACCTGGCGTGCAGGTAAACATCAACTCTGGCCGCCCCGGTGGGAAATCAAACGTAAGAGTTCGTGGCTTCAGTTCCATCAACTCTTCCAATAACCCACTGTATGTTGTGGACGGAGTGCAGTTGCCAGTGGGCAATCAAACACAGCGCAGCTCGGCCATTGACTATATTAACCCCAGCGATATCGTTTCTGTTGAAGTGTTAAAAGACGCTTCCTCGACTGCCATTTACGGTGCCAGAGGTGCCAATGGCGTTATCCTTATCACGACAAAAAAGGGCAAGTCAGGTGAAGGAAAAATCACCTATGATGGAATCTTCAGTGTAAACACTTATGGCCCTAACAAGCCAGAGGTGCTAAACGCAAAAGAATACCTGGAAGTGGAAGATCTTGCCTGGCGCAACATGGAAAAGTTTGACCCCGACGGCTGGGCCGCTGGCAAATGGGCGTATCTGAATCCTGCCCTAAAGAGAACCGATCCAAGGCTTTTCGATGCCAATGGCAATCCCTACTACGACACTAACTGGATAGAAGAAACAACGCAAAACAAGCTGTCGCAAAATCATCAGCTCAACTTCAGCGGAGGCGATGACAAAACAACCTACTCATTTTCATTGGGTTACAGAGATGACGAAGGCTTGTACAGAACGTCATTTATGACCAGGTACTCGGGCAGACTGAATATCGAAACCAAAGTCAAAAAATGGCTTACAGTGGGCGCTAACCTCAGCTATAACTACCAAAAGGAAAACAATGTAGACTATAGTGACCAGGTGCCACGCCGAATGGTGGAAGATTTCCCGTTCCTTCCTGTGTACTATCCCGACGGCACCTACGCCGACAACAGGGACTACCCGTTTGCCGAAGGAACTATGAGCTCGGTTCACAACCTGCTGGAGCGTGAATACCTGATCAGCACACAGACCATGCTTGGTAGTGCTTTCACCAATATCACATTGGCAGAAGGCCTGGTTCTACGCACAGTGCTTGCTTCCAACATTGTAACCAGAGGCACACAACGCTACGAAGGTCGTACGATACAGATCGGTTCTCAGGGACGTGCCTGGCTTGCTGAAGAAGAAGAAGATTTTTGGTCATTTGAAAACTATTTGACCTACACCAAAAATTTTGCTGAGATTCATTCCTTCACAGGAATGCTTGGTCTGTCATGGCAGGAGTCGAATTATTTTGGTCAGTCTTCGGAAATCAGAAATTTCTCAACAGACTATTTCCAATATAATAACCTGGGTGCTGGTAGCCAGAACCTGGCTGTGGGATCCGGTGCCAATAGAGAGGCGCTCAACTCATACTTCGGTCGTTTCAACTACAGCCTGATGAACAGGTACCTCATCACATTTACCGGCAGGGCCGACGGTTCATCTAAGTTTGGCGACAACAATAAGTACGCTTTCTTCCCATCAACAGCGTTGGCTTGGAGAATAAGTGAAGAGGGTTTTATGCAGAGTGTCCCTGCGGTTTCCAATTTGAAGCTTCGAACAAGCTACGGTCTGACTGGTAACTCAGAAATACCACCCTATTCTTCTTTATCATTATTGGGTTCTGGCTACGCAGCCATTTTGAACGACAGCAGAGTGGGTGGCACGGGCATCAATCGCCTGGCAAACCCTGATCTGAGATGGGAAAAAACTGCACAAGCAGACGTTGGCATTGAATTGGGCCTTTTCAAAGGGAGAATAGGCATTGAAGCTGACTATTATTACAGGAAGACTACAGACATGCTGCTTGATGCACCGGTTCCGCAGACCAGTGGTTATGCAACCATCCGCAGAAACGTTGGATCAATGCAAAACAAAGGGCTTGAACTTGCATTGAACACTGTAAACGTTGAATTCAACAGGTTCTCGTGGAATACCTCATTCAACATTTCGTTCAACCAGAACAAAGTATTGGAGCTGGCTACCCGATCAGACATCTTTGGAGTGGGTGGTCCTGGCATCACCAACCAAACAAGCATTATTCGTGAAGGCGAACCTGCTGGCGCTTTCTGGGGACTTAACCGCCTGGGCGTGTGGGGAACCGACGAAGCTGCTGAAGCTGCTGAATTTACCAGCTACAGAAATGGCTTAACCATGCTGCCAGGCGATATCAAGTATGAAGACGTGAACGGTGATAAAGCCATCACTGATGCTGATAGAATGATTATAGGCAATGGTAGCCCTAAAGGATGGGGTTCGTTCATAAACAATGTGCGTTTCGGTAATTTCGACCTGACATTGGATCTGCAGTTCATGTATGGCAACGACATCATGGACATGAACCTCCACTCTAGCGAAGACCGCCAGTCGCTAGCCAACAGCTACCGCACTGTGCTCAACGCATGGACTCCTGAGAATCAGAATACTATGATTGCCCAAGTAAGAGACACCCGGGCAGGCTATGTAACCAACGTGGATACTCATTGGGTGCAGGACGGCTCATTCATCAGAGGTCGAAACTTACTGCTGGGCTATTCCTTGCCAACAACAGCAGTTGAAAGGATCAAGCTTAGCAATGTCAGGATTTATGCTTCTACGCAAAACTTCTTCCTGATAGTAAGCGACGAGGTAATTGGTGATCCTGAGATTACCCCAATTCGTGGTAATGACAGCAACAATGTATTCTCGCAAGGGATGAAATGGCACGAGTACCCTAAGCCAACAGTATGGACAATTGGTATTCAGATTGGACTTTAGTCAGTGTCAGTTTTTCCAACCATAAAAAGACAAACATCATGAAGAAATATTCGATAAAAAACATAAGCAAAATCGTCTTGAGCGGCACATTGCTACTCTGGACAGGATGTTCAGGTTTTTTGGACGAAGAAGACCCATCTAATCTTACTCCTTCAAACTACTATACAATACCTGACCATGCGGAGGCAGCCGTCGCAGCCGTATACGATAACACCAGATTCTATGGTGACGGTGCCGGTATCTTCTCTTCCAACTGGCAACTTTTGGAGGGCCCTACCGGTACGTCTACCACGGAAACTGCTCAAAACTCAGATTTGAATAACCTGTATTCTCTTACCTGGGACGGCAACACCGGCCACATTCTCAACTGGTGGAGAGGTATCTATCGCCTGGTTGCTCAGGCCAATCTGGTGCTGGACAGGGTTCCAGATATAACCCCGATGGATGAGGCTCAAAAAGCCAGAATTCTCGGACAAGCCAGATTTTTGCGAGCATGGGCCTATTTCTACGCTGTGAGGCTGTGGGGAGATGTTCCATTGATCCTGGAACCACAAACGGCCTCCTCAGAGAACTTCTACCCGTCTCGTGCCACTCAACAGGAAGTATATGATCAGATTGTTGCAGATTTAATAGCTGCTGAATCGGCAGGACTTCCATGGACCGATGTGACCGGACGTGTTTCAACGTCCGCAGTCAAGGCCATGCTTGCAAAAGTGTACCTTACCATGGCTGGCAAACCGCTTGATAAAGGAACGTCTCACTACCAGTTAGCAGCTACCAAGGCCAAAGAGATTATCGATAATGCGGGTGAAATAGCACTTTTTGATACCTACGCTGAAGTCCATAACGAAAGGCTGGGAAACAGAAAAGAGCACATCTTCAGTCTGCAGTACAATAACCTGGTGGCTGACAACCCGATGGGCAACATGTTCCCGAACTTCAAGCCTGTGAGCTATCGTGGCCCTTCCGGAACAGGTAGTACAGTTCCTACGCTATCGTTTTACAACTCCTATGAAGACGGAGACATCAGAGCGGTGGATCAGGAAGGCTATTTCTATACTACCTACTACACCAATGGTAGTGGCGCACCATTTGACCTCGGCGCACCATATATCTTCAAGCATTTCAATGTTATTGCCAACGGCACAGAAGGGGTTCCGGGAACTGCCAAGGACAATCTGAATGTGCCAATGATTCGTTATGCAGAAGTGCTTCTGATTTATGCAGAGGCACAAAATGAAGTGGCCGGCCCCTCGCAAGCTACTTACGATGCGCTTAAGGCTATAAGAGACAGAGCGGGGCTGATAACTCCTGCTTTAGGAACGTTCAGTCAGGCTACCTTCAGAGAGGCTGTTTGGAAAGAGCGTTGGTTTGAATTCTGCTATGAAGGCATCACCTGGTTTGATATGATCAGGCTACGAAAAGTGTTCAATGAAACCAACGGTGGATTTGATGATTTTGTTGGGCACGTCAACCTAAACTCCGATCAGGCGCTTCAGGCTAAGCATCTTTTGTTCCCGATTCCTATACAGGAAATTGTAAACAACCCAAATCTCGCACCTCAAAACACAGGGTATAATTAACTAACCAATTAAACTCTGCTCTCCCCGGTTGCATTCATAGGGTTTTGCAATCGGGGAGTTTTTTTTTGCAGGCTGCACGCCTATATTGAAATCCTTTTTTATTAGCTGACCCTAGCCTGGGCTATCATCAACGGCACAGCCCATCACAACCTTCTATCGAAGGAAAACTCATCAGAGCTAATTAGCTTAATCCTTTTAAATTCCTGATGGCTGGGATTCAAAATGTAGTTAAACTCCTGGGGAATAATGGCTGATGGCACTCTAAGCACTGCGGCATTACTCTTTTTCACCCATGTGTCACCTATGGTTCTTGTCGACACTTGTTGGGAAAACTCTTTCCAATTGACTGGTAAGTCATTTAAAACCACCCGATCAATAGCAAGATCATCGGGTATCTCAATCGTCATTACCCTAAATCCAGCGTCAAGCCCTTCTCCACTCCTGTGCACCAAATTTTCAAGGCAGGCCAGCGATCTTGACCCTGCTGTATAGATGACAAAAGTACCTTTTGAATTCCACCTTGCTACAAACCCGGAAGCATACAAGCTCGTACTAAACCTGGCCAGCGTAATCCTGTACACCCTCATGCAGTGTCACCCTGCTGAATTCGATCCAACTCTTCGCTGATGAGGTCTATGCCATCGGAGGTTTTAATAAGATGCAATGGAGTACGATTATCAATGCCAAAGGCGGGCTTGGACAGCCAGTTAAGGAATGACTCTCTCTGGCCGAAGGTATCCACACCCTTACGATAAAGAGCGACTAACTTAAGCATCAGCTCACTTTTGGCAGGGCTAAACTTGATTTGCTGCGCCTGGTATTTATGAATGGTTTTGGGATTGAGCTCAACTACCTCAGCCAGGTAATCATGGTGGCCAAACAAACCCACCACATCATCAAAAATGGTAGCAGGCACCCCATCGAGCGCTTTAAAGGCTAAGGTAGTGTGATTGGAAACCGCAGGCCTAAGCCTTTGATAGATGACTTCAGGCTCTTCAACCATCATCTTTCGATCCAACTTATCCACTCTGTACTTTTTCATAAAGCAAAGATAGGAATAATTTCCTAAAAAAAAAGAATATTTTCTAATCGTTTCTTAAAGCATCTACAGGCCTCCTTTTCGACGCCATTAAGGTCTGTGAGCCAAAGGAAAGCATACCCGCTACTAAATAAGGAATCATCATTCTATTCTTAAAAAGCTTTGACGCAATTACCCCTAGCAATTGCCGTATTTGCACATCGAATGTGCCGTCGGAACCCCGCACCTTTGTATCGTACCAAAAAAGAAACAACCATGACTACTTTAACACTAGCAAAGAGATCCAAAAGCGACAAGGTCATCTTTTGGGTATTCACGAGCATTTTCGTACTGTTCGATGGCGTGGGTGCCATTGCTTTCAATACACAGCCAGCCATCGAGGGCATCGCTCACCTTGGCTTCCCCGATTTTTTCCGTGTTGAGCTTGGCATTGGAAAAATCATTGGAGGTGTTCTCCTTATTGTTCCGCAAGTACCTCACCGACTAAAAGAATGGGCCTATGTAGGATTTGGCATTTCCACACTTTCAGCGATTATAGGCCACCTTGCTGTAGACAACAGCATGGAACATGTGTACCTGCCGCTAATTGTCCTGCTGGTGCTGGTCGTATCCTATGTATACTACCACAAGACCAGGGCATACTGAAAAACAGGAATTTGACGAGTTCATAATATCCAAGTTGACTAATGGTGCGGGTCTACCTGCGCCATTTTTTATTCCATAATGCCCCGACGTTGGTTCCTTTCCCAGGGCCTTTTGAATCAATTCGGTATTTTTTATTTACTCGAAACAAGCAGTTAATTTGCATAACAATCTTCAGCTATGACCGATATTCCGCTCGTTGACGGCGACTACCTTCTGCAAAAATTTCCTGGCAAGGGTGGCTGGACTTACGCTCAAATTCCGGAAGTACTCCAGGATAAAAGCTTTCCATTTGGGTGGGTTCGTGTGCGTGGAAGCATCGACGACTACGAGTTGAAAGGCTATAAGCTTGCACCCATGGGCAATGGGCAACTTTTTCTGCCAGTAAAAGCTGAAATCAGGAAGAAAATCGGCAAGCAAGAGGGCGATACCGTAAGGATCATTCTGTACAAGGACACACTTCCTCTTGAAGTCCCTCAGGAAATCATCGATTGCTTCTCAATGGAGCCACCAAAAGCCTACGAAAACTTTCAGAAGTTCTCAGAAAGCGAACAAAAATACTACCTCCAATGGGTATATGATGCTAAAACGGAAGACACAAAAGCCAATAGGATCGTGAAAATGATGGATCGATTGGCAGCCGGTAAAAAGTTCTATGAACCGGATTAGTTAGGCGCTATATTTAACACAAAATCAACCCGCTATTGCATGTCAAACATTGACCTCATCATCGAAGAACGTCCAGCCGACATCGGCCACTTTTTAGTAGGTCGCCTCCTCCCCTTCCGTGGCCGCCGCATGGTAGGCCCGTTCATCTTCATCGACCACATGGGCCCGGCCGTAATGGGGCAGGATGATAACCTGGACATCGGGCCACATCCTCACATCGGCCTGTCGACCCTCACTTACCTTTTCGAAGGACATGTGATGCACAGAGACACGTTGGGTTCGCACATGGAAATCAATCCCGGCGAAGTCAACTGGATGACTTCTGGAAAAGGTATCGTCCATTCAGAACGGACGCCGGAATACCTGCGTCATGCAGGCAAAACATTGCACGGCTTGCAGATTTGGGTAGCGCTGCCCAAACACCTGGAGCAAATGGAGCCTGAGTTTTTCCACGTATCCAAAGACGACATCCCCACCTGGGAAAAAGACGGAGCCAGCTTCAAACTCATAGCCGGAGAGGCTTTTGGCAGAAAGTCGCCAGTGCCGGTTTATAGCCCTCTCTTTTTGCTTGAAATAAAGACTGAGACAAAAAGAACCATCGACATTAGCAAAGACCTTTTCGGCGAAGTAGGCTTGTATATTCTGGAAGGGCGGGTAGAAAACGAAGGCAACGTGCACGAGCCCAAACGTATCCTGGTAGCGAAAGACAGCAGCCTGTGTCATTTCGAAATGTATGAAAACACTACCGTGTATGTGTTTGGCGGAGAAGCCTTTGCTGAAACCAGACATATCTACTGGAACTTCGTTTCATCGGATCCCGAGCTGATAGAACAAGCAAAAAGAGGCTGGCACGAGCAAAAATTCCCTCTCATCGAGGGAGAGACTGACATCGTTCCGTTGCCACCTCAAGCGTTTGGACTTAGGCCGAAGATGTAGGCTTAGACTTCAGATTACAAAAGTTTCATCGCACGCAGAAACGCTCGCAGCCTTTCAGAGCTGGTTCCTTCATTGGAGCCAGATTGTCTTTGCTAAACTTTTGTAATCTTGCCTAACGAAAGCGGCTCGCCTGAGTAAAGGTGTGGATTGTGGATTACTTCACCAGCGTCAACACCACTTTCCCAACATGCTCACTGCTTTCTACCAGCGCATGCGCCTGTGCTGCCTGTGCCAGTGGAAATGTTTTATAAACGATAGGTTTGATTGCCTTACTTTCCACTAAAGGCCACACGAGCTTTTCCAAATTGGCAGCGATGGCCCCCTTGAAGCTGCTTTCCCGTACCCGGAGCGTGGAACCTGTAATAGTCAGCCTTTTCACCATTACCCGCATCATATCCACCTGGCTGGTAGCACCTGCCATAGCGTTGATGATCAGGAGCCGTCCCTCCGTTGCCAGCAGGCCAATATTTTTTGGCGTATAGTCACCCCCTATCATGTCAAGGATGATGTCCAGCCCCTTAGGTTCCAACGTCTTTATTACTTCGGCAAAGTCTTCCTTTTTATAGTTGATGCCTTTAGTCGCCCCTAGCTTCTCCACATAGGCGCATTTTTCGTCGGTACCCGCCGTAGCGTATACCCTACCGCCCAGCGCCTTCACCATCTGAATAGCCGCCACCCCGATGCCCGATGTGCCCCCATGCACCATAAAACTTTCGCCCGACTTAAAGCGGCCCCGGTCAAATACATTGGTCCAGACGGTGAAAAAGGTTTCGGGAAGAGACGCCGCCTCTTCGAATGAAAGCCCCTCGGGAACGGGTAAACACTGCACACCTGATACACTCACATACTCCGCATAACCTCCTCCAGCAAGCAAAGCACATACTTTGTCGCCCCGCTTCCACCTCTTTTCGTTGGCACCCACCTGATCCACCACACCGGCCACCTCCAGGCCCGGTACATCAGCAGGCACGCCGGGAGGTGCAGGGTAGCGGCCTTCTCTTTGAATAATGTCCGGACGATTGACTCCGGCCGCAGCTACTTTGATCAAAACCTCATCTGGTTTGATCTCGGGAACAGGTCTCTCTGCTATATGTAACACTTCCGGTCCGCCCGGGAAAGTGATGATGATTGCTCTCATTGGCTCATTGTTTATTCATTGGTCAATTTAAGACGCAGATACGGAACGACCTCGGGCTTCCAAAATTTCTAATACTCTTCTCCAAAAAATGAATTTGGCTATTTGAAAATACATTGCATACCGATATATTGCATTACAACTTATTAACGATGTACTCATCCCAACTCCTCAAAGGCACCTATCAAACCGTGATTCTCAAACTATTGAACGAGAATAAAAGGATGTATGGCTATGAAATCAGTCAGAGAGTCAAGGAAGAGTCCAATGGAGAAATTCAGTTGCCCGAAGGCTCGCTCTACCCTATTCTCCACAAGATGACAGAAGAAGGATTCCTGAAAATGGAGAAGGTGCACATTGGTCGGCGGGTGCGGCGCTACTATTCTATCACCACTACAGGCTCTTCTGAAGCCGCTGTGCGCATGGAGGAGTTGGAACGATTCATGTCGACCATGAAGCTTTTAATGCAACCTAACACCGGCACAGTATGAAGCTGAAAGACGCACAAATAGAGCTGATCGAAAAGGATCTTCGCCGGAAAGGCATCACCTACGATCCCCTGCACGAAGACCTGGTGGATCATGTTTGTAGCGAAATTGAGGAGCGAATGGAGAAAGGTGAGTCGTTTCGCAATGCCTACGACCGAGTGATGGACAGGTTTGAACAAAGAGGCCTACCAGAGCTCAATAAAGAAACAGTATCCATTTTAAGCCACTTTACCATGCTCAGCAATTTCCTTACCTCCTCCCTCCGTCTGTTCAAAAGAAACATGCTTTATAGTGCTATTAGGGTCATTGGGCTTTCGCTGGGCGTGGCTGCTTTGTTGCTTTCCCTGTTCTATTACAATTACGAGCAGTCGTTTGACTCTTTCCATCCTCAGGCTGATCATATTTACCGGATCGTCCGCACGACGGAAGCTGGCAAAGTAGCTACTACCACGTTTCCCCTGGCTGAAACACTGCAGAGTGAGTTCCCCGAGCACCTGTTCACTCATTTTTTCAAGGATCGGTCAAAAACGCTTTTTAGAAAAGACGACAAGTCTTTTTATGAGGAGAAAATGATCTGGGCTGATGGCAACTTCCTGCAGGTTTTCCCATTCGATGATTTTCAGGGAAATCCCGCCACAGCCCTTCAGGAGCCTTACAGCGTTGTACTGACCAGCGCTGCGGCTGAAAAATACTTCAATCAGCCAGTAGCTCCTGGCGACTTGCTTGAATTCAAATGGAACGGAGACTTTTCAACATTGAAAGTCACAGGCGTTATCGATCGCTGGCCAGACAATATGCACATCAATTTCGACTTTCTGGTGTCGTTCAGTACGGAGGAAGCGCTTTTCCCACCCAGCATTACCGACAGCTGGAACATGAACTACTGCCACAGCTATGCAAAGCTTACTCCCGCTGTTAGCAAGCAGCAATTGGAAGAAAGCTTCCCGGCTTTTGTAGCCAAATATGTGAAAGACAACGAAAAGCCGGGCGAAGCCTACCTTGGATTTCTGCAGCCCGTGCAGTCCATTCACACCGATCCTTCTGTCATTACTAACTACGCCAATGTGATTGACCCCATTTACCCTCAGCTGGCTGTGGCAGTGGGTCTTTTGATCCTGATAATTACCTCCATCAACTTCGTAACATTGACGGTGGCACAGCTGCATGAACGAGCCAAAGAAGTGGGCATCCGCAGGGCGATTGGCGCATCGAGGGGACAGGTGATTTCGCAGTTTGTATTTGAAACTTTCCTGCTCGTCACAGTTAGTTTCGTGCTCGCTCTTTTGATGCTACCAGCCAGCGTCGATGGGTTTAATTACCTGATGGTGTCTAAAGTAACGCTGGACCTAAGTCAGCACCTCTGGCTGCTCCTTGCCTTACCAGGCCTGATCATTGTTACCACCATCGTTACCGGGCTTTATCCCGCTATCTTATTTTCCAGGTCCAATATTGCCGAGTCCATAAAGTTGAAAAGAAGAAAGTCGGGTGTCTTCCTGAGAAAAGCTTTGCTCACCCTCCAGTACGTGTTTGCGTCAGCCCTGATCATTTTCTGCATTGTCATTTTCGAGCAAATCGACTACGTGCAAAACCAGTCCATTGGCTATTCCAAAGACCAGGTAGTGTATATCCCTCATGGCCGCCAAATCCGTGACAATCCGGACGTCTTTAAAAATAGCGTCATGGCCAATCCGGCGATTGAAAATGTATCTCTTTCGTTTTACAAACCCACGGACGGCATTGGTAATACGATTGGCGTGACTTACAACGGGCAGGAAGAGGTCAAAATAGCAGCGAACTCAGTAGACGAAGACTTCTTCACCACTTACAAAATTGATTTTCTGCAAGGTCACGGATTCGGGAAAGTGGCTGGCGGCGATACCCGGTCGTTTATCCTCAACGAAAGCGCCGTGAAACTACTGGGAGTAGCCGATCCCCTTGGAGCCTCGCTGGACACAGAATTCAACACCGGCGATCCTGGCGAACCGGTTGAAAAGAGAAAAGGCAAAGTGATAGGTGTGATACCCGACGTCCACTTTGAGTCGCTCCATTCGACCATCAAGCCGATGATTTTTCTGGTCAAGCCCTACTGGTATTTCTACATCAATGTCAAGCTCGACGGCAACCGTATTCCCGAGGGGCTCGCTCACCTGGAAGCCACATGGTCAGACATGTTTCCTGAGTTTCCCTTTGAATACACTTTTCTGGATGACGAATTTGTGAGGCTCTACCAAACCGAAAAACGCCTCGTCGGCGGGCTTGGAGCCATGGCTTTGCTGGCACTGATCACCACCTGCCTGGGCTTGTTTGGCTACATAAGGTTTGTGACGCAGCAAAAAACCAAAGAGGTAGGGATTAGGAAAGTGCTGGGCGCCAACTACCTGCACATCTCCAACCTGTTCTCGAAACAGTTTCTCACCGCTATTCTCCTTGCCAGCGCCATTGCCTGGCCGGTTGGATATTACGTTGCCAACGAGTGGTTGCAGAATTTCGGTTACCATGTCTCGCTGACAGCCACGCCATTCGTGGTCACACTCGTACTGCTGTTGATCATTTCGACAGGTACTGTTGCCAGGGAACTACTGCGGGTAATGAAGCTGGATCCAAGCAAGACCCTTCGGTATGATTAGTCGTGTACTCCAGCATCTCACATCCTAAATATCGGTCATTGCTTATATTGGCCGTTTGGTTACGCTACATACAATGATGAGCATGCAATATCGGTTTGTCTTTTATTGTTCCTGTCTGACACTAGCGGTTTTAGGCTGCACCGCTCCCGAAAAAAGTCTGAGGAATGAACTAGTTGCATTGGAGAAAGAAAGGGTGCTCACCGCAGCCGACGACTACCTGACAGCCGACATCCAAACCATCACCGAAGCCACAAGCCCCCGCTCGGCTGGCGGCCCGCACGACTTCTACTCAGAGGGAGATTATTGGTGGCCTGACCCTGAAAACCCTAAGGGCCCGTACATCAGGAAGGATGGGCTCACCAATCCTGACAACTTCGTGGAGCATCGCAACCGCATGCGCCGATTGAGCCTCATCGTGCCCACTTTGGTCGCCGCCTGGACCATCACTCACAACGACAAGTATGCCGCAAAAGCTATCGAGCACACAAACGCATGGTTTGTGAACGAGGCCACCCGCATGAACCCCGACATGCTCTACAGCCAGGCTATTTACGGTCGGGTGACTGGCCGGGGCATTGGCATCATCGACGCTATTCATTTGGTAGAAGTAGTGCAAGCCTTGATGGTACTGGAAGAAAACGGTTTACTGAAAGATGATGCGCTGGAAAAAACCAAAGCCTGGTTTGCTCAATTCAACACCTGGATCACCACGCACCCTTACGGCATCGAAGAGCGGGACAATGGCAACAACCACAGCACCTGCTGGGCCATGCAGGTAGCACAGTATGCCACGTTTACAGGCAGCGACTCGCTACTGCTTGCTACTAAAGGCTTCTATGATCAAACACTGCTTCCACAAATGGCGGCTGACGGCTCCTTTCCTAAAGAGCTGGCCCGCACCAAACCCTACGGCTACTCGCTCTTCAATCTTGACGCCATGTACACCCTGCTGCATATCCTTGGCAGGCGCTACCCGGAAGTATGGCAGCATCCGGCGGGAGAGAGCCTCAACATAAGAAACGCCGTCGATTTTATGGTGCCTTACATTGCCGACAAAGCAACTTGGCCCTACGCACCCGACGTGATGTATTTCGAGGATTGGCCAATGCGCCAGGCAGCCCTGCTGTTTGCCTACATGGCCTATGGAGATGGCAAGTACCTTGAGACCTGGAAAGCCCTTCCGGCAGACTCCGAAGAAGATGAAGTGATCCGCAACTTCTTTGTCAGGCAACCGCTGTTGTGGGTGAAAGAATGATGACAGCGACTTTGCCGTAGTTAGGAGGCAATTAGCTGCATTTTTTATATATTGTATTGAATCAAAAGGCAAAACAAGTGAAGAACAGGCTCGTGTTAACTCTATTCATGTGTTTAGCGGCAACAGTTGCATTGTCTCAATCTGGCATAACACCGGGCACTGGCAACATAAAGCCCACGCCTGTACGACCCTTTGATACCCTCTCTTATTTGTCGCCTTTGAATATCCCTGGTAATAAAGTACATCCGTTCGTCTTCAAAAATTTTAACTCTGACAACGAGATAGATATTAACATTGCGGACGACCTGCCAGGCCAAATCGCAGAGTCATCCGACGACAGAATGCCCATGTTTGTGCCAAAAGGCGACTATACGATGCCCATTTTGACTCCGGGAGACAGCGCTAAAAACTATACACTCTTAAGGAAACACATCGAATAGGATGCCCTCAGGAACGGCTCCTGTTTATTTTTTTAGAAAAAACTCCCCACTGTTGTGACATTTCAACACCTCATGCGAATAATGAAGTAAAAGCACTAAAAAAACGCTTAAACTCAGCAAGGTGAAACGAACAGAACAACAGGAAGCCCTCTTTATAGACTACCTCGAAAGCTGCAAAAAGCTGATCGCCAAAGTAGCCAGGGTCTACTGCAAAGACGAAGAGGAGCGCAAGGATCTGATGCAGGACATCACCCTGCAGTTATGGAAAGCCTTTCCCAATTACGACGACACCTACGCCGTTTCCACCTGGACCTACCGAATCGCTCTTAACACGTCCATCTCTCACCTGAGAAAAGTAACGACAAGAAGTGCGGTGCAGGCAAGCAAATACAGCGAAGGAGAAATTATGCAGGTGCAGGCCGAAACGACAGATGAAAACCTGGAGCATCTTTACCGTGCCATCGACCTGCTCAAGCCTGTCGACAAGGCCATTGTGGTATTGCAACTGGAAGGATGCAGCAACAAAGAAATAGCAGAAGTCATGGGGCTCTCGGCATCCAACATCTCCACCCGAAAGCTGAGAATCAAAGAAGAGTTAAAATCACATTTTGAAACAACTAAATAAAAAGGTCATGGAATTTGAACAACTAACGAGCATATGGAACAACGCTAATCCAACGCTGGACCAAACGGTGAAAATCAACAAAGAGCTGGTAAAGACAATCAGCTTCAGTAAGGTGAAATCCAGTCTTTCAGAGATCAAATGGACAAGTATTGTCCAAATTGTGGTAGGCATCTGGTTCCTGGATTTTCTGCTGGGCTTTGCCTTCCGGCACCACGCCGAGCCCATGTTTCTCATCCCAGCCATTATGCTAATCGTCATCACGGTGTACAGCCTGATTTTTGACATTGGGCAGTTGGTTATGCTTTTCACGATCAACGCTAAGGCCTCGGTTGCAGAAGCCCAGCGGAAGCTGTCATCATTGAAAAAGCTTGAAGCCTATGACACTTATAGCCTGCTGGTCATCATACCACTGTTTTCGGCACCCTTCCTGATCGTAGCAGCGAAGGCGGGGCTGGCTATTAACTTGTACGATCTGGCAGGTCAATGGCTCATTTCATATGTAGCGGGCAGCGCTGTGGTGGCAGGCATTGTCGTTTTCTTCCTGCGGATGTTCCCCAACAAGGGGCTTCAGGAGTCTATTGACTTTTTGAAGGAGCTGAAAGAGGAAAAGTAAATATCGAAAAAAATGCCAGGAGCGAGAAAATTGTGGCAAATCACCCGAAAAAGATCGTAGGCACATCGGTTGAGTAATACCCAACTCTCGCTCTTTGCTACTTGCTGCCTGTGCGGCCAGAAACTTCGGAAGTCTTTCTTTTGTTCCATTATTAGTTAACTTTGTCTTGTGCAACAGAGACGACAGTTGGTATTCTTTAAGCATCACTTTAGGGACTTTTTTGAGCCTTTAAACGATAAGCTAAAGGACAAAATCGATCAAGTTCTGTTCATGATTCGGATTGCAGACAGAATTCCTGCTAAGTTCTTCAGGCACTTGACCGGAACAGATGGCCTATTCGAGATTCGTGTGGAGTTTCAAGGCAATATTTATAGAATCTTCTGCTGTTTCGACGAGGGCAACTTAGTTGTATTGTTTAACGGGTTTCAGAAGAAGTCTCAGAAGACACCAAAAAATGAAATCGACAAAGCGCTAAAAATCAAGAACGAATATTTTGAACTGAAGACTAAAACAAAATGAAAGAGCACATAACCACATTCGATGAGCACCTTGACGCCAGATATGGCGCCGTTGGAACTAAAGAGCGAGCAAATTTTGAGATCAAGGCCAAGGCTTTTGCAATTGGCGAAATAATTCGAGACGCCCGAAAAGAAGCACGTCTTACACAAGAGCAGCTTGCCGAGCTAACCGGAACCAAGAAAAGTTTCATTTCCAGAATTGAGAATGGACAGAGCGACATACAGCTATCCACACTCTACAGACTTATGGAAATAGGACTTGGCAAAAGAGTTACACTAACAATCGGCTGAAAAGAGCCACATGAATACTTTGACGGGAAAGGGCTTGATCAATAAAGAATCACGGTTGCAAATTGCACCCCTGTCACATTGAGTTTTTATTCATCGATCGTCCTTTGCTAAGCAACACTACCAAAGCAGGGCCAGGTTCTAACGGGAACTGAGGTACACTAAGAACTCCCACTGACGAATGGTTTCTCCACAAACCTACCCGATTTCCAGTTCTTGCCTGGTCGGGTAAAAAAATAGTAGCTTAGCTAGCATTTCCCGCTTTTTACCTTCATTAACAGAGACACCCTACTTTCAGTCACATGGCATTTTCAGAAGACTTCCTGTCGGCTCTTTTCTCTGAATTGCAAAATTATCAGCAACCGCTTTTTCCAAAATTCAACCACGGCCTTACGCTTGAAGGGTAGCACCATATACCCTCTCCGGGGTATACTATTGCCTCATTCATAGACCTAAATTTGCCACCATACAAAATTTAGACTTATGAAAAAGCTATTAGTTCTCGCACTCCTATGCTTGCCTTTTTTAGGCTATAGCCAAATTGTCAATGAAAAAAATGTCAAAGACTGGGGCTATGGGGAAAATAAGATCAAGAAGGCACCAAAAAAGATTTATATAAAAGACTTTTTTGTCAACTACCAGGTATTATCGTCTAACTCAGAAACCACCACCAACTCCGATCTGGACAGAGCCACCTCGATGATGTCTGTGGGGCTGGTAGGCCTGGAGACTGAAGACTTTCAGGAAATTACAGATGCGGCCTACAAAAGAATGGTAGGCAAGCTGGCTGACGCAGGCTATGAAATAGTTGGAAGTGAAGAAGCTGGCAAAGCAGAAATGTTTCAGGATTATACCAAATTGACTGGTGGCACCCCAAGCCAGGCGCAAATTATTGGCTATATCTCAACAGCCCCAACAGGTTATGATTACTATGTAAAAAGAGTGACCAACAAGGGAAAAGCTAAAGATGCCTTTTTTGATGTTACACCTAAATTGTCAAAGGAGCTTGGCGATATTCCGGTACTGGAAGCCAACGTAAGTTTTCAGTTTGTGACCATTGACGGTAGTAGCTTCGCAGGAGCTGCCAAAATGAAAGGGAATGTCGACTTTGTATTGGCTGCCACAGCCATTGGCACTTCATCTGAAGGATTTTTTGGCTCAAAGATCGAAACTTCACCTACCATTGAAAGGGTCGTTTGGAAAGGCGGTGCAGTCGGCGCTGGTGCGCTGTCCATCATTCAATTCAGCCCTAAAAGTGATATCTCCATTGAAGGGGTAGTGGAGCAGAAAAAGTTTAAAGAATATGTTTCCAGCAATAGTTACAAGCCATCTTATGCAAACATTGTGATTACGCAGGAAAAGAAGATAGAAGTGAGCCACCAGGTAAAAGCAGACAGAGATGCCTATAAAACCAAATCGCTTCAAGCTTTAAATGAATATTTGGATCAAATGATCCAAAAACTAATTGATAGTGCAAACGGGTAGTTAACAGGAGCAGAAGTCAAAAGCGTGCCTTTCCAGGTACGCTTTTTTTATGATTTTTTCTTACGAAAAAATGCACGGAAGTCAGCTTAGAACTGCCCCTACCTCACCGGATGATACACCCTTTCCGCCGTGCGCAACACCTCGTCCTTGTCGAGGGTCATGTGTTTGGGCTGCTGATTTTGGAACCGCTCCAGTTGGTCTTTGAAGTGGGGCGAATCGGGATGCATGCTGGCGCCATAGGTGTTCACGGTTTCAATGATGGGCAAGCCCTCTTTTGGGTAGCGCACAAGGGCAATATAAGCATCGCCTGAAACGGCTTTGCGGGTGCCGTCGTCCTGCTGCCGGGAGTGAATGGCCGTCAGCGCATCGGGCAAGCCCCAGATAGGGTATGCCACACCACCCCGCACCAGCTTCTGCACGTCACCCAGGGCCACCGTGTCGCTGCCGAAATGCTCCATCATATAATCATGCACATATTGGTAAGTCGCCACCGCCTCCTCCTCTGGCAGAAATCCGGTAACGTTGCGATACTTGCTGTAAAGTTTGTAGTACATCAGCAGAAAGACGGCCGCTCCCCGGCTGTCCACAGTGGCTTTCCTGTCCCACTGCTGCAGGCTGTTGATCAAATTGGCCAGATCGGGATACCGACCTGCGTCCAGCGTCCAGAAGGCGTCAAGATTGATTTCGTACTGCAACTCCTGCGGTAACTGCTGGTCAAATTTGATCCGCTTGAAGGTATCGTAATCCAGCTTGTCCTCGGGCATAATCTCTGTTACCCGCTTACTGCGGTTATTATGGCGGCGGAAGAAGCCATCGTTGGGATCGAAGTTGGCCGTATCCAAGTTGTCGGCCGGAGCTGAGGCCAGAAATGGAGAGTGGTTGGTGTTGAAAAGATATCCCGCCCCCGGATTTACATACTGAGGCAACTCCTCTATGCCTTTGAATGCTGTCCAAAGGGTGGCCGAAGTGTTCCCTGGTAAAGTGCTGCCCCAATCGTACTGTGGATCGGGGTTGCGGCGGGGCAGCTTGCCATTGCTCACGTAAAAGATGGTGTCGTACCTGTCGGCATACACAATATTGAACATGGGAAGGCTGGTCATGCTTAGCGCCTGGTAGAACTCAGAGAAGTTCCTGGCTTTGTTCATCCTGTACCACTCCTCCAGGGCTTTGGCATCCATAAGCGCCGGCATCCGCACAGAAAAAGTGCCGTTTTCGGCCTTTACTGTGGGGCCATACACACTCCAGTAGGCCTTTTTGCCAATCCGAACAGGAATGCCCTTCACTTTCAGTTTTACCTTCTGCTTTTCAAGTTTCAGCCATTGGTCGTCAAACCGGTATTCGTTGCTGTTGGACGGGTTCATTTGCAGCTGAAACACATCCACCTTGTCGAACATATTGACAGTATGCGCCCAGCCCAGGTTTTCGTTGGTGCCGTGAAAAATAACGCAACCTCCCGGAAAAACGCCGCCAAGCATGTTCCAGCCCTCCTCACTTTGCACATGCGCCTCATAAAAAGCTACTGGCCCCTCCTGTGGCTGATGAGCGTTAATGGCCAGAAAAGCCTCGCCAGTTGTGGTCTTGCTCGGGTGTATGGCAAAAGCATTCGACCCCCGGGAATCGAAGCCAGGAAGGGCGGGCACCTTGCCTGCAAAGAGGTTGGACAGGGCACGATCGGCCCCGCTGAACACAGCCACTGAAAATACCACCGCCGACAGATAGTCCTTCTCGTCGGCCGGAAACACATGCTTGTTCAGCACTTCGTCGGGGTGAGCATCGGCATAGGCTTTTAACCCCTGGATATAGCCATTAATCAGGGCTTTGACCTCAGGACTAATCGTGCTCCACTGCTCCTCCACCAGCTGCCTGCACCTGAGCAGTTTGAAGGCATAGTCAGCCTTTGCTCCCTCCTTTCCAAGGTACGAGCCCAGCATTCCCTTGCTAATAAGTGCCACCTGCTGAATGGTTTCAAAATCATCCTCGGCATGTGCCCAGGCCAGGCCATAGGCCACTTCAGGGTCGGTCGGCGCAAAAATGTGCGGCACCCCGTAGGTATCCCTGGCAATGGTAATGTTGGTCGGGTCGATTTGGGCTTGGGCCGCTGCGGCTGCAAGCAGAAAGAGAAGGATGATGTATCTCATGTTTTAGTGAATCGTATTAGTCCAGACTAAAAGTAGCAACAAAATGTTTGAAACAGTTGGCCATTCTGGCATGTGCCGCAATACTTCTTTTTCTCCCCTGTTATTTGGCTGGTTCCCTGTGCCAATGCGTAATAAATGTTTTCAAACGGTATTTTTATTACAATAATATCTATCATTTATTTCGCTATGGAGCGGAAGAAGACCAAGGGCATACATCCTGCTCAAACAAACTGAGGGCAAGAATGAATATAATTGATGGCACGGCGCAACGGAAATATGAATACTTATCCTCGCTCAAATCATTTCGTTCACATTTTACTGCTCACCCAAATGAAGATAGGTGATGCAACCGACCGCATCACCTTAGCAACCCGCTCTCAATAGCCTCCAAAATTCCGATCACCCTATAAATAGAGCCGAAAATACCTCATCAAGAACCTTTCAAAAAATATCTTTTGCTTACCTCATAAATATCTCGATAAAAGCTGCGTAGCTTTGCATCCGAATTCAGAAAAAGGGAAATTCTGAATCATCCAAACCATAAGATGAAAAACAAATTTTTGACCGGTCTGGCGACACTAGGTGTTGCCGTTTTATTCCTTTCAAGTTGTGAGGAAGTACCGCAGGTCGAAGCGGATGCTGCAACAGCAGCAGTAAACGAAGCGAAAGCTTCAGGAGCAGATACTTACGTATCTGAAAGTTACGTGGCACTTTCTGATTCTTTGAAATCAGTAATGGCAGAAATCGAAGCTGAGAATTCTAAATTCTTCAAAAAATTCGGACCACAAAAAGAGAAGCTTGTAAAAATCACCCAACAGGCTGCTGTTGTGAAGCAAGCATCCGAAACTCGTAAGGCAGAGATCAAAACACAAGTAGCGGCACTAGCTGAAGAAGTTAAGGCGCTGATCGAAACAGGTCGTCAACTGGCTGCTGTTGCTCCAAAAGGCAAAGAAGGTGCAGCCGCTGTAGATGCGATCAAAGAGGAGCTGACAGTTGTGGAAACTACTATTGGCGAAGCGTCAGCCCAAGCTGAAAAAGGTGAGTTAATGCCAGCCCTTGACAAAGTTAAAGCGGCTAAAGAGAAGGCAACTTCTATCAACACTGAGCTTCAGACTGTCATCGACAAATACAAAGGCGCTAAGAAATAATCTTCTTACCAAGATGAACCAGGGTTGCATTCGTCCTCACAACGGAAGAATGCAACCTTTTTTATACCACAAAGAATGAAAAGGAGGCTCCTTTTTGTATTTCTTGCCTTAATAGTATTGACTGTCTCCACAGTTTCAATTTTTATTTATTTAAAAAAGGAGACACCACTAAAAGCTATCCGCAAAGCGACAGAGGCAATATCTCTTGCTGAGAAGGAGAAATCTCTGGCGTACGCAAATGTACCCTTTCAGCAGGCAAAAGTTTATTATGATTCTGCCATGATACACTGGCAAAGGGAAAACCAAAAATGGTTTTTCCAGAGAGCCTTTGAAACCTCAATCGACTATGCTGAGAAGTCTACCGGGTATGCTCAGGAAGCAGTTTCCAGAAGTAAAAAATCCTTACAGGAGATCAAGACGCTCCAAGCTCAGCAAATAACCAACTTAAACGAAACAGTAGCGCATTTCGAGGCTACCTATAAAAAAATACCCTTAGCCCCTGTGCTCAGACAGGAGTGGACACGGGGAAGAATATTGCTGGGTGAGGGTATCCTTGCTTACAAAGATGAAAATTACCTCAAAGCAGTTGATAAACTGGATTCAGCCTACGTTTTGATTCAGAAAGTATATCAGTATCCGGAGGGCATTCTTGAAGAGTATTTCAGCAGTCTACCCAGATGGGTTCAGGAAGAGAAAGAGATCAAAGCTCGCTCCGGAAGAGAAAAGAAGATTTTCCTTGTCGTGGACAAGTATAACCGTGAGCTGAAAGTGTATAAAAATGGAAGTGTTCAGACTACCTATGAGGTTGAGCTTGGGCCCAACTGGGTGGGCGACAAGCAGCTTCAGGGAGACAAGACAACTCCGGAGGGGCTTTATAAAGTATTAAAAAAGAAGCATGAGAAGGACACCAAATACTTTAGGGCCTTGCTGTTGGACTACCCGAACGAGGATGACAAGGCACGATTTGAGGACAATCAGAAGCAAGGCATAGTCAACGCAAAAGCCAAAATAGGAGGCTTGATCGAGATACATGGCAATGGCGGTAAGGGAATTGACTGGACAGAAGGATGCATAGCCCTGAGAGACAAAGAAGTTGACAAACTTTTTGAACTGTGCTCAGTAGGTACTGAGGTTTTAATAGTTGGGTCGTTGACACCTATAAAGGAAATGGGCAAATGATAGACTTCTTGAAATCAGAATGGAATAAGATTCGGGTAACATCGAAGTTCACCGTCATTCTCACTATTTCTGTCTTATTGCTGATAATCTTTTTCCTTTTCTTTTACCCCAACATAGTCAGGAAAATGACTCTTAAACCCCAGGGCCAATTTCCAGGCTATGATGCCAGCGCTGTTATTCTTGAAAAGGCGAAGATCTCAGCAGATATCCAACAACTGGACAAGCAACTTTCCAACAAGGTTCCAAAGTCCTTTTATATGGTGATCAATACATCTAGCAACGAGTTCTATTTGTACAAAAACACCGAATTAGTAAAAAGGGATAAATGTTCGACAGGCAGCTATGTGCTTCTAAAAAACGGCGACAACCAGGAATGGATGTTTAAAACACCGAAGGGAGAGTTCAAAATACGGAATAAAAACACCTCCCCTGTATGGAAGAAGCCTGATTGGGCTTTTGTGGAAGAAGGTCTTCGGGTTCCCTCACCGAACCATTCGTCAAGGTTTGAGTATGGTGTACTTGGTGATTACTCTCTAAGCCTGGGTCAGGGTTATCTTATCCACGGCACCTTGTACCAGCGTTTTCTTGGGCTTCCGGTTACTCATGGCTGTGTGCGGCTAAACGATGAAAACCTGGAATTGATTTACAAGAAAATGGCCATAGGGTCAAAAGTTTTTATTTTCTAAAATGAAAAAGGGAGTTCTTATTTTCATTCCGTTGTTGATTTTCTGGGTCATTTGGCTCACCTGGAGGGCACTGGCACCTGCCAATAGTCTGAAAAAACTCGAGCAATTTGCGCTAAGCACTTCAGATGCTGCCTATGATTCCATTTACAGCCATCCCGATTTAATAGAAATAACAAGAGAAGCGCAGTTCAAGCGGAGTTTGCTAGCCCTCAAGAAGGATTCTATTCACTTGATCGTTGACCTCAAAGACTCAATGGTTGGACTGTACATCAACGGTGTGATCATCCATCGCATAAAGCCAGACACCTACTACCTTGACCCTGTGCTTTCGAACCTCTCCAACAGAGCGTATATGAGCTTGTTTGGGCCAATAATTCCCATTTCAACGGACACAGCCAGTATTGTGAAGGAGCCCGTTGTGGTGAGGCAAGCCCCCAAAGACACTATTGAGGCGGCATTGAACGCCTACAAGCCAGACACACTCATGCAAAACCCGGCTTTTTGGCTCATTCAACTTCCAGGAGAAATTGACCTTGTCTTCAGCCAGGCAACGGACAAAACCCAGCTCGATACAGAGGTAAGAGATCAGTTCAATGAATTTATTCGGAGCTGGTACCATGGGGAGTCATTATCCAGGTTTCTTCACCTGAGTAAGTCAACCTCTCCTGTACAAATCCTGGTCTCGATGCCTGTCGACGACCTAAGAGCTATATACCGGGCTTTACCGGAAAATGGGAAGCTTGTGTTACGTTACTGACTTTCTTCTTTACCCCCAATCTGGCATATTGCACCTCACCAAAAGAGAGTGCTACAATGTTGGTTTACCAGGCAAACATTGATGCCATTTCAAGTGATGTTCCTTAAATTGATCGGACAATGAACGTAGATTTCCAAACCCAAGTCCAATCTATCCGAAACATGAAAAGACACCTCCCCTTATTAATAGCCATCGTTGCCTTGGCCTGCACCTCATCGCCAAAAGAAGCTAAGCGCTACGATGTGGGCCAAATCATTACTCCTCACGGCGAAATGCTCTTTTGGCTCTACGACGACACCCCCGCCCACAAGGCAAGCTTCATCAAACTGGCCAATGAAAACTACTGGGACAGCCTGAGCTTCAACCGGGTGATCGAGAATTTTGTCATCCAGGGCGGCTGCCCCGACACTCCCGAGGGTTTTAGCGATTCGCCTTACCTGCTTGATCCTGAAATCAAACCCACCCACAACCACGTGTATGGCGCTGTGGGGGCTGGCAGAGACGGCAACCCCGAAAAGCTGTCAGCTGGCTGCCAGTTCTATATTGTGCACCGCAAAGACGGGATTCCACGGCTCGATGGGGACTACACCATCTTCGGACAGGTATTCAAAGGGCTCGATGTGCTCAACAAAATAGCGACCACGGAAACGGACTCTCTGGATGCGCCACTGGACCGGGTACCGCTGGATGTGAACATCATCCAGATGACTGAAGAAGAGCTCAGGGAAAGCGAGTTTGAGCTGAAAACTGAATAGCAACAACAGATGGAAGAGCTTTTTCGGTATACCTACAAAGACTTTCAGGACTTAACCATGGAAGATTGGCTGAACGACAAAGCAACCGCCTTGCAGCCTATCGCAGTCAAATGGTTCAATGAGATCAAAAGCTGTGGAGATGACGTCCAGGGTATTTTCCATGACGGCTATCCGCAGGGCTGTGTGAGCAAAACGCCGTTTGCCTACATTAACATTTTCAAAGCCCATGTGAATGTAGGCTTTTTTTATGGAGCCTACCTGCCCGACAGGCGAGGGCCGCTGGAGGGTAGCGGAAAAAGAATGCGGCATATTAAGCTAAAACCGGAGGCATCACATGATGATGCTGAAATAAAAACCCTCATAAAAGACTCCTACCTCGACATCAAAAGACGACTCCATGCAGGGTGATTGCAAGCCTTGCCAAAGCCTGAGGCATATCGACGCAACCCCAATGCTCATGGAAGCATCTCACTGGTGAAAATTAACCCTCACAAAAAATGACTACAAAAGTACTGCAGGAACCCAGCATCAATGTAAAACACAAACTCTCGGCCTTGTGGGGGTCAGTCATGTTTTGCTTCGTATACGGCGATTATTTTGAGCTATACGTGCCCGACAAAGTCAACGGGCTCCTTACCGGTGACACTATTTTAGACACTCCTGCAAAATTATTGACTGCCTCAGTCGTGCTGGCTATTCCTGCATTAATGATTGGCCTCTCCCTACTTCTCAAAGCACCTGTAAGCAGGATTCTCAACATCATTTTCGGCGCTTTTTTCACGCTGATGATGCTCCTTATAGCCGTTAACTCAATCACTCCCTGGTACAGCTTCTATGTCTTTCTGGCAGTTACGGAAAGCATCATTACCATTTTCATCGTCTTTTATGCCTGGACGTGGCCCAGAGAAGACAAGGCAGCGACAGTATAGCTCACGATTACCACGACCGTCCTTGTGCGACTTCGAATGAGCTGTCAGATCACCAGAGGCCTGGCTATTTCCAAAAATTGGCAACAAACTCAGCTGAGCGCCCCCAGCCGCAAAGCATCCGTGTGTACTTAAGCACTGCACCCCGTCCTTATGTGAGACTTCACACATTTTCTTGCACACCAGCCCTGTTCATTTTCCGGAAATTGGTGGTAGATTAACCGAGTGATAAAAGGAACATGGATCGACCTACGCCCGGATATTGGTTAAAATTAGAGTGATGAGAAAAACGATACTATTCATTATTTCATTGGCATTTAGTTCGTCAGTGTTTGGACAAACAACAGTCGAACAATATGCTGATGACGTAAAATCAATAAGCGCCATTATAGATGCCTACTATGACGTGATTTCAGGCTCAAGTGAAGAGACCTGGCAATTTGAAAGAGATAGTTACATTCATTCACAAAATGCTGTCATTACGAAGTTAGATGAAAATGGGAATGCCGAATCACACTCATTAGAAGCAGAATACATTCCGCTGTTATTATCAACCAAAGAGGATTTTTACGAAAAAGAGCTCAAAAGAGAAGTTAGTCACTTTGGAAACATCGCTCAGGTATGGAGTGCTTTTGAAGTGAGAACTGACCTGAATATTGCTTCAAAAATGAGAGGATTGAATAGCATCCAACTTCATTTTGAAAAAGGCAGATGGTGGATAGACAGCTGGACAAGTGAAATGGAGTCTGACAAGAACTCTTTGGTAACAGATTTTCTAACGAGGGAATAAAACGTTTGCCAGTCGTGAAGACGGCCGTGAGCCACCCACTTCCCCCCTGCCGCAATGCACCCGCCGGGCAGAGTAGGCCGGCGCAGGCATGTGCCTAATCCCTACATCCCGTCCTTATGTGTGACTTCACACATTTTCTTGCACACCGTCCACGTTCATTTTTCGGAAATTGGTGGTAGATTAACGGGATGATCGAAGAGGAGATATTACAGAGCATATGAGAACAATCACCATCATTCTTTCTTTATGTATAGTGATCTCCTGTACTAGCCAATACGAAAAGGATGAAAGGGATATTGGCAATATGAAAACTGTCTACTTTAATCATTTCAATAACACGGACTCTGTTTTTTGGACAGGTGATGATGGAGATCAATTTGCTGAAATATCTCAAGGCAGATATTACTTTGAATCTCTTGATTCGAGTGCCAGGTTCAATGCTCCTCCTTTCAACATTGATAGTGCTGACAATTTTTTAATCGAATTAGCGATAACCGGGCCAGATAGCGAAGACTCCGCATTTTATGGGCTCATCTTTGGCAACCTTGATCAGGATGATGAATTTATTGAATTGCGGTTAAACAATGTTGGAGAGTATCATATCACCTCAAGTGAACTTCTGGCAGAAGGAACCTACAATAACCAAATTAACACCAAACTGAAGAAACTAACAGTTATCTACAGGGACTTAGATGCACACTTTCTTATAGATGACACGGAGATTTTCAAATATCCAATTCAACACTATAGCAAGCTAAGAGCAGGGCCAATCACTGCAAAAGGTTCCGCAATTTGGATGGATTTCTTTAAAGTAAAAAAGGAAACAGTTCCGTAACATTCAATATTAAACCATGGGGGATCAGCGCCAGAAAACCCTCTTTTATCTCTTCCCCTTGGCGCAAAGCGCCCGCCGGGCCGCACAGGCCTGTGCCTAATCCCTACATCCCGTCCTTATGTGTGTCTTCACACATTTTCCAGCGCATTGTCACCAAGCCACCTACAGCCGCCGCCTCGGAATTAACAGCTGCCACCAGATAACCTACCCTTGCTAGCAAAAAGCATACAGCTGTCCGTTCGAAACTAGTCGCTGTCACCAAAAAGCATACCCGTGCCTCCAAAAACATAACAGCTGTCTGCCCGGAGCGAACAGCTGTTACCAAAAAGGTGACATCTGTCATAAAAAGAAGGGGGAGGGGGTATCTGGAAGGGGGTACCCCCCTCTGCGAGGGGGTAGAAGGCACTTTTTCATGCGTTTGCGGTTTGCATAGCTCGGTACTGCAATCAAAAAAAACGAAGTGGGTTTGGTAAAAAGATGAACTGGTTCTACTCGGAAGTGAACTGGTTCGGCAAAAAGACGAACTGGTGCGATAAAATGAGAGGCCAGCTCCGTTCGGAAGAAGGAGGGAGTCGTGAAAAAGGTGAACCCGCTCGCTTCGGAAGGGAAATGGTTCGATAAAAAGACGAACCAATTCGGTAAAATGAGAGGCCAGCTCCCTTCGGAAGGAAGAGGATTCCGTGAAAAAGGTGAACTGGGCTGGTTCAGAAGGGAAATGGTTCGGTAAAAAGACGAACCGGTTCGGTAAAATGAGAGGCCAGCTCCGTTCCGAAGGAAGGGGGTGCCGTGAAAAAGGTGAACTGGGTAGGTTCGGAAGTAAGGGTACTCACTTCAAAAGTGATGTAAAGGGTGTTTTTAAACCAAGCGGGTTGCTCAGCTCTCTACCCCTGCAAGTTTAACGTTGCGAGTCCAGCCAGGCGGACTTGGGGATATTCATTCATCAGGTCAGAAGCTTACCGCTTATTTTTCGGAAATTGGTTATAACTTAAGGCATAGATAAAATGCAGGTGTGGGCTGGTTCATGTCCAAATGTTGGCGGTAATTTTAAATTGCGGTATGACAAATGTAGATATAATCAAAAAGCTGAAAAAATCGACATTCACGGACGAGGACGGCGAAAAATACAAACTAGGCTTTGAGCTAGCTCTTACCGACGATGAGATTCTGCATTTAAGCAAGAGATTCCCTTCCGGCAAAATTGCAGTTGAACTTGAAGAAATCCTCAAGGAAACAAAGGGCTGGAGCGGTTACGGACTGGAGACCGCCTATTTCGATTCAATCGATGAGTTTGGATTTACAGAATTGATTCCGCACTCGGTCACTCTTGGGCACGACGGATTTGGAAACTACTGGGTTCTTGAAGTAAAGGACGACGGAGACTTAGGTAGCATCTATTTTGCTTGCCACGACCCAGCAGTACTGGTACTCTACTGCAAGACATTGAATGAGTATTTTGAGTCTTTAGTTGAGTTCTTCGAATCCCCCGACCACAACTACCTGAATGAGGTACATGAAAAAGTCGTCATGGACATTTGGAAGACAACTCCTAACACGGACGAGATAGCAGATTTTCGGAAGAAGAATAGTGATCTAAGCTCATTTTTAGCCGAATTTACAGACGACGATTGGGTAGTCGCAGACCTAAGAAGAGCTAAAAAAGCTGATGGATTCGCCTGGGGAAAATTCGGCCCTAGCCAGTTTACAAAAAAACATCCAACCGAGTCAGTTTGGGTAATTAGGAAGAAGAAAAAAGGTTTTCTTTCAAAACTATTTGGGAGATGAAAATACCGCCAACACAAAGCTAAGCCCCCGGTGCAAGCCTGCGGCTCGTACCCTACCTATACAACACCCCAATCCCATTTTTCAAAAATTAATACTACTTTAAAGGACTAACGAATAGGCTGGCGACCAGTTCATCTCTCTTTCATATATAACTTTAATGGAATAAAAACGACATCAACTCATACCTTAAAATGGAAACCCAACACGTATGAATTTGAAACAAGCTAAAACCGAACTCAGAAAACTAATTCAAGAAGTAAACTCGGAGAATTCTAACAAGTACTATGACAAATTTGGGGAGGTAGTGGAGTCATATAGAGTAACAGGCGGGCGTGGAAGATATATTTACGACTACCTTATGGAACTGGATGAAGAATTCAGCAATAAGGACAAATGGAAAGACGAACACTTAGTAGACATAATGAATAGAATAGCTGGGTATGCACCTCCATTTAGAAAAATCATTTTTGACGACTTCAACGAGCAAACTGGAGAATGGAGATAAACTGCCCCCAGCTGGTGCGACTTTGGATACCAATAGCGTCTCGTATCCTAACAACCCAAAACCCCTACAACCATGAAAAAGCATATCAATTATTGGGCGGCGCTATTGTTCCTGCTGCCCGGCAGTGTTTTGGCCCAAACCGGGCCGGACGCAGCAGCTATCAAAGCCTCGGCCAATTATGGAAAGTCGGTGGCGGTGTTTGGTGGCTCGGTGTCGGTGATCCCTGACAGCGACAGCGCCAAAGTACAATGGGAAAGGCAGCTCGGCATGAAAATCACCAACTACGGCGTGCCGGGTGCAGGCTTTTCATCGTTGCAGGGCAAGTCGCTACAGCAGCAGGTAGATGAAGCCGGTGTGTTCGACATCTATATCTTGTGGGCCTCCACCAACGACTACACCAACAACCGGGCAGTAGGCACCTACACCGACTACACGGAGTTTGACGGCTACGACCAAACAAAGCTCACCACCCAGGCAGGCGGCATCAACTATTGCATCAAAAAGATCTACGAACTCAACCCAAAGGCCACTATCTACTTTTTCACCTCCAGCAAAGCCTTTAACGACAGAGGAGCCTACGATCCGTTTTATCCAAAGGGCATGGCCGAGCACGTGAACATGCAAAAGAAGGTCTGCGAACTTCACGGCATCCCCTACCTCGACCAGTTTACGCTGGGCGGCTACAACGTCTACAACAAGGATTTGTACTACCACGATCCCATCCACATGAACGCCCTGGGCTACAAAAAGCTGGGCGAGCTACAGGTGGCATTCCTCGCTTTTCCATAGCAATTAAAGAGGTTACTCTCTGCTCCCATACAAGAGTAACCTCTTTAATGGGACTGCTATCCCCTATCACCAGCAGCTAGTTGTGTAACCGGGCGGTAGATCGTCTTCAAAAACCTCAAAATCATATGGCACCAACAGGAGAAACAGACTTAAAAAAACTATTGAAAACCCTAAAGCCTTGCCACCATTCTGGCGACTTCGTTTTTTGTGTGGTCAACGACTTGTCAGGGATAGACCTGAAAGAAATCGTTATGTTATTTAGAGAAGAAGAGGGAAACACCATCATCCTCAAAAAAGAACTGGCCGACCGCTTACACCTCCCCTATTCATTTGTGGCAAGCTGGATCACCCTGTCCGTTCATTCCTCCCTGACGGCAGTTGGGTTGACCGCTGCCTTTTCAAACGCCCTTGCAGAGAAAGGAATCAGCTGCAATGTGGTGGCCGCCTTCTACCACGACCATATTTTTGTCGACAAAAAAGATACCGACAAGGCTATGGCCGTCCTTGCCAGGCTTTCAGAATAGCTGCTCTCGCAGACTTAGCAATGCGAGTAGGAATTGCGTACGCCTGCGCTGTTTAACTTGCTTGTTACTTTGTTGTCATAGGGTAATTTTTTTACTGAAAAACATCCCAATTTTTGCTCATCAAAAAATGAGCCTATGTACGATCTCCCTTACCACAAAGAACAAAACGATCAGGTAATCAAAGAATTGATCGACAAACATCCATTTGCTTTCTTGACGGGCTGCGATGCACAAAACAAACCTATCGCCACCCAAGTGCCCATTTTCATGGAGGAACGTGATGGCCGCCAACTACTGAGCGGGCATATCATGAAAAACACCGACCACCATAAGGCTTTCTTACACAACGAGCATGTGCTTGCCGTTTTCACAGGTAACCACACCTATGTAAGCGGAACCTGGTATGATAATCCACATTCGCCATCCACCTGGAACTATATGAGTGTTCATGTGAAAGGCACCATCCGTTTCCTTGACGGAGAGGCCCTTCAGGAGGTGCTAAGAAAGACTTCCCTTTATTTTGAAGCGCAAAACCAGCAGTCTCCAACTGTCTATCACAACCTGCCTGAAGCATTTCTCCAGAAAGTGATGCACGCTATTGTCGCCTTTGAAATTGATGTGACGAACATTGACAATGTATTTAAGCTCAGCCAGGACAGAGACGCTAAAAGCTATGATAATATCATCGAAAAGCTAAAAGACCAGGGTGAGAACGGCCGTGCGATTGCGGATGAAATGAAAAGAAGAACCAGAGAAGTTTTCCCTACCAGCTGAAGAAGTCCAAATGATAAATGCTTATTTTGGTTTCTTGTTCAGGCACTCCCCAAAAGCTTAGTAATAGATGACTTCCGAACTAAGAAAATTCTTTGAGCAATATGGAAGTCCTCCCGAAGAGGTAATGGACGATTTGATCTCCAGGTTCAAATCGGTGAGGCTTTGTAAAAACGACCAGCTTTTAGTGCCCGACAAGGTTTGTAATAAGCTTTTTTTTGTAAACAAAGGTTGCCTTCGGCTCTACTACATATCCAATGGTGTTGATACCACCGTTTGGTTTTCCTTTGAAAACAATTCAGCTATCGAACTTTCAAGCTTCCTGAGTGGCGAGCCTTCCAATTATTATCTTGAGGCCATTGAGGACAGCGAAATACTGTCTCTTGATAAATCTGAATTAACTGGCCTTTACGAAAGGCATCCCGAAATGCAAAAGATGATGAGGGCTTTTTGGGAAGATGTTATCCTGAACTTATTGAAGAGGTTTACAGCCTTGCAAAAAGATTCAGCCGAAAAGCGATACTTGGATTTAATGGCTCACTCCATCTACCTGCAACGAATTCCTCAAAAGTATTTAGCCTCCTATGTGGGCGTCACACCCACTTCGCTGAGCAGAATACGACGAAATATTAAGCCAACAAGCAATACCAGTTCGGAAGCCCATTAGTTTCTTAGGTATATTCGTTCCGCTGGAAAACACCCAACCTTTCTGGTGTGCGTTGCTCTGGCGTGTGTCGTTCTGGCGTGTGTCTCACACGACAGCACTGCCGGCCTCCCCACCCACAAAAATCACCTCAACTGCTGACGCAGGTCATGATCTGGCCGGTGGATAAATGCCAGATTTACCCAACAAACCACATCAGTCATGAACACGATAATTATAGCCACCGATTATTCCGCCGCAGCCACCAATGCTCTTCAATATGCCGCCAACCTGGCGTCGGTTGTCAAAGCCGATCTGGTACTTTTCAATTCCTACCACCTCAGCCCCCATGCTGCCAACGGCCTGGTTAGCCCCTCCGCCATAGAACAGATGATCGAACACAATAAAAGCGAGCTGCAAAAGTTAGCGGACGAAACCGCCAAAAAATACGGACTGAAAGTGAGCGGGGTTAGCAAAACGAGTGATACTATTGGTGAGCTGGCGCAATACGTCGCTGATCACAACGCCGACCTCGTAGTGATGGGAATGGAGACCAACCTCATAGAATACGAGCTATTTGGCAATACCACCACGGCCGCTATCAAGCGACTGAATTGCCCGGTGCTGGTAGTGCCCAGCGACGTTCCTTTCAAGGGTATACAAAAAATACTGTATGCCTATGAGCACACCTGCCTCGACCAGGACAATCACCTTGATTTGATGAAGGAAATTGCCCGGAAGTTCGCCGCAGAGCTACAGGTATTCCATGTAGACACCAAAGCAAAGGCTGGGGCTGCCGTGGCCGTTGAAGATGAGATGATCAGCGCTGTAGATAACCTTTTGGAGGATGTTGATCATTCATACAGCGTTATCGGGAGTTCAAAAATTGGCGAAGGCATCGTCAAGGGAGTAGAGGCATTTCAGGCGGACTTGCTGGTGATGGTGCCTCACAAAACCGGCTTTTTGGAGTCGCTGCTAAAAGGCAGCAACACCCGTAGCATGACGCTAAAGACCAGGGTGCCTTTGCTGGTACTGCCCAATGCCAACATGAATTAGGCGTTGATCCGCAAGGCAAGAATTAAAGGGGTTACTCTTGTGGCGGAACACAGAGTAACCCCTTTAATGACCGGGCATGGCGCACGGTGATCGAAAATCAGCCGAGGCTCTTAGCTTTTTTCCGTCGACAACACCAGCAAACAAACCACAATCAGGCAGCTATACTCTACGCCGCCGGTGCCCGGGCCCACTACATACCAGCCGTTCGGCAAATGCACCAGAAAAATGCCAGGCACAATCACCAGCAGCCAGGTCAGGCTGATCCATTTCTGAAAGAAACCAAGGGCAAGCGCTGCACCAGCCCCCACCTCAAACAGGGTAATGCTCCAGGCAATGGGCGTGCCTATCATCAGTCCAAGCGAATCGAGGTAGCCGCCGAAGTCAGCCACCGTGCCGTAGTAGAGCCGTTGAAAGCCATGAGCCATCATTATGATGCCGACCATGATGCGCAAAGCAAAGAGCGCATGCCGCTGTGAAATAAATGCTGCCATAAATGGAGGAGTTGTTCGGCTTTTAACACTTGTGCGACCAACTTCCCTCATGGGTAGGATGCGGTTGTTTGTCTGTCTTTTAAGGTTACGCTTCGAAATGAACAGATTGCCGCAGTCGCTCAATGAACAGGCTCAAAGAGAGCCTGCAATTGGCTTCTTCGCAATCACCGGTGAGTTAGTGTTAGCGAACCCAATATTCCAGTCCCGTAGGGACGACACATTGGTACAACAACAATCCTACACAACCATGCCTGCGAGTCCCATCGGGACGGTATATCGGTACCAGAAGGCCTGGAAAAAGCCACAATTCCCGCAAGACACCAAATAATAGCGCCGACCAATCTATTTATACAAGAAATGACCACACCTCACAATCCTGCTTTGCTTTAAAAGCAAGCCGGCTTACTTTTGAATAAACAACCAAACCAACCGTTATGAAAAGACTAAGCGTCTTCCTTTTCGCAGCCATCCTCTTCGCTTCCTCATGCAGTCAGCAAAACAAACCGGACGACACTAAGCCCCTCCCCCGTATCGCCATCGCAGGCCTGGCCATTGAGTCGAGCACCTTCTCCCCTGCCCTTACCGATGAGGCAATGTTTCGTGCCAGAGTAGGCAACGACGTTTTTTCTTTCTACTCGTTTCTCAATCCCGACTCACTTGGCAGAAAAAGGGCCAACTGGATTCCTACCCTCCGGGCCCACGCCATTCCCGGTGGCGCCGTGACGAGGGAAGCCTACGAATCATTGGTGGGCAAAACGCTGACCATGCTAAAGGACAGTCTGCCTTACGACGGCCTTTTCTTCGATATCCACGGCGCCATGAGTGTGGTTGGCCTCGACGATCCTGAGGGAGATTTCATCACCAGGGTGCGGGAAGTGGTGGGCTTCGAAACCATCATTTCCACATCAATGGATCTCCATGGCAACGTATCAAAAACGCTGGCCCAAAACAGCGACATCATCACCTGCTACCGCATGGCACCACATGAAGATTCGAGGGAGTCGGACAAGCGGGCAGTAGAAAACCTGCTGGACAGGATTGAAAGTGGCAAAGGAAAACCGGCCTACAAGGCATGGATTCCGGTGCCTATTTTGTTGCCCGGCGAAAAGACCAGCACCAGGGTTGATCCCGGCAAAAGCTTGTATGCCAAAGTGGCTCCGGCGGCTGACCAGGATGGCATAGTAGATGCCGCCATCTGGATTGGTTACGCCTGGGCCGACGAGCCACGCAACCACGCCGTGGTGATGGTGACCGGCGACGACAAGGCCAAAGTGACCAGCACCGCTGAGTCATTAGCCAATGCCTTCTGGGAAGTAAGAAATGAGTTTGAGTTTATCGCCCCTACTGCCACGCTGAAAGAAAGCCTCGACATGGCCATTGCCAGCGACAAGCATCCTTTCATGATCAGCGACATGGGCGACAACCCTACAGCCGGTGGCGCCGGCGACGTGACATGGACGCTGGCCCAAATACTCGCCAGGCCAGAGTTCAAATCAGCAGATGGCCCTTCTTTGATCTACGCCTCCATTCCCGGGCCTGAGTTTGTGGAGAAGGCAGTTGCGGCTGGTGTTGGTGGCAAGGTATCCGGCACAGCAGGGGCAGCGGTTGACGCCCGCTTCTCACCCCCTATTCAGCTCACCGGAACAGTAACCGCCATCGAAACGGGAGACACCAGTGCAGAAACAGAAGTCGTGGTGAAAATCGGCAGCGTGAGTGTGATAGTGACTAAAAAGCGCAAGCCTTACCACAGGGAAAGCGACTTTACCAACCTGGGGCTCAATCCCCGTGCATCAGACATTGTAGTGGTGAAAATCGGCTACCTGGTGCCAGAGCTCTACGACATGCGGGCCGACTGGGTCATGGCTACGACACCAGGAGGAGTGGATCAGGCCCTCGAAAGGCTGGAGTTCAAACGAATCAACAGGCCAATGTTCCCATTCGATAAGGATATGGAAGATCCTGATTTGAATGCACAATTGATCCCATTGTCGGGGGAGTAAGTTGCACAGTTCTTCTCATGAACTAAGAGGTATGGGTTAAAAAAACAGGCGTCGGTTTGTTGGCAAATCGGGGTTCTTGTTTAATTTCAAAAGCAAAGCCACGGGTATAAAAAAATATTCCTTTCCAAAAGTCTTCCATTTCACAAAAAAATACTGAGAAAAACATCAATTAATTCCTTAATTTGGATATCATCCATTTTAGTAAAAGACCATGCAAAACTGTCGGATGTCCGATGTATTTCGTCGTAGTCTTGGTTGGTTATTCGTTTCGCTTCCTGTTTTGTTCGGCTGTACTGAGCCATTTGAACCTCCGGTCGACGAACGTCAAACTGATATTCTGGTAGTGGAAGGGATCGTTAATGCGAGTGACTCAACTGCATTAGTGAAACTATCAAGAGCCAGGCCGTTATCTCAGGTTGATACTTCTTACGCCGAACCTGGAGCGGCTGTCTCGATACATTCTTCTGCCGGTGATATATTCACACTCAAAGAGGAAACCGTGGGCAATTATGTCGCCTATTCTCTCCCAATTGACAAATCAGTAACCTATAGACTGAACATCACGACGGCGAATGGTACTGACTATGTCTCTGACACTGTTAGTATCAAATCAACACCACCGATAGACAGTCTGTCGTTTGGCGTGACCAACGACAACATGGGACTAAGTATAAGGCTGACTACTCATGACGACTCGGGGCAATCCCGCTATTATGCCTGGAGCTATACAGAAACCTATGAGTACCATGCAGCTTTTAACTCGGGCTATAAATTTATTGACGGGGTACCAATTATCAGAACTCCCGAAGAGCGAATTGACAAATGCTGGAGATCAATTTCGTCAACCGACGTTTTAATAGGTACCAGTCAGAATCTGACAAAGGATATTATCAGCGAGCAGGAGTTGAATATCATTCCTAAATATTCGCCCAAAATATCAGTGAGATATAGCATTTTAATAGAGCAGCGGGTACTCAGTAGTCAGGAATTTGAATACCTCAGCCTTCTAAAAAAAACAACTGAAGGTCAGGGGACTCTTTTTGATGGGTCACCGGGACCGGTAGTCGGAAATATACACCAGGCTAACGATTACAAGGCGGTGGTACTTGGCTATTTTGGTGGTTCGGAAATAATTAGGGAAAGGCATTTTCTAACATTCAACGAACTGCCGGAAGTCCTCAGAGAGCCTCCATCAAAAGACGGCTGCCAGTTGAGTTTCACTTGTGACAACACTCAACCGAGGTTTACTAACTTCATCCCTCCTTGCTTCTTCCTTGAGGATCTTAGTAGCAAGTCAGCAATAATAGGTGTATTTTCCGGTGGTACTAATCCGACCTCTTATACATTCACTAAGGCGCAATGCGCCGACTGCCGGCTGCAAGGAGGTATCACCACTCCACCCGATTTTTGGTAAGACGGGGACGTACTGAGATCTTTCGAACTTGCGAGCAAAACGATAAATACAACGACCCTCCCATATGATGATGTAGCAAATGCCACATCGACACCAGTTAAATTTTTGAAGAGGTTGGCAGGTTTTTATAGCGCCCGTTATTAACAATATGATCTTTAGCGGTCCCTTGCATGACGGTCGACTCCCAGTCAAAATCTCTCCAAAGCCTCCTTCATTAAATCAATGTCTTCTGTTCATTCCGGAGTTTTTTCGGATATTCACGTAAATCATCATTTCTAATCTGAGCTAAAGATTGCAACCCCTGAGTCCTTGCCTGCTTGGCTAAGCTACTTTAACCTCGGTGTCGCATTTTTCATCCTTGCAAAACCACGGCAAGACTTTGATGGGCAGGTTGTGATACAATGCCGATAGTAGATTAAACTTTTTCTCAAACATTAGACAATGATTTCTTCTCGTTTCATAACAACATTTTTTGTACTGGCGCTTTTTTCATGTAGCCCCAAAACGCACATCACCAGCTATGTGGAAAAGTCAAAATCAACGGTGCTGTATCCTTTTGAAGTGATCTACGCTGATGGCGCCTATTCCCTTGCTGGCAACGAGCCCCTTAAAACCTATGATTTCCTCAACTGGGATGATACAGTTCAGCTTAAGGGAGGCACCTTGCTGCTTGCCCATTATTCGGGTAGCTTCTTCGAGTTCCAGGGCGACACGACCATTAACATCGAGCCGTTCAATTTAAAAGCAGGTTACGAAAAGCCCGGTTACCACTTTGACAACCACGACGGTGTTTCTGGCGACAGCAGGCCCACACTCCGGCATTTGTTTGAAACCGATCAGCACCACGAAATATACGACGCCAACATACCCTACCTTCAATTTTCGCATCCACAGCCCTTTAATCTAAAAGTCGGCCCAGTGCAGGAAGTGTGCTTGAGGTGGTGGACCCGAAATCCGAACAGCCAGTCGAATGAATACCAGCTCAGTATTTTGAATGAGAATAGCGAGTTGCTTGGCACCAAAATAGTAAAGGGCAACACCTACAAATTGAACGTCAGGCAGTACGCCAAAAGTGGTGAGTCTAATCGTTTTCAATTAACCGTTCGTGAAATGGGTGAAGGGCTTAAGTCGGCGAACAGCATGACGATCATCATCGACAAACCCAACCGGGCGCTGGTTGATGTTTGCGACATAAAAACTGCCATTACCGCTCTGGAAACCGCCTATCATCTCGAGTACCAGGGAGACACGTATGGTGCGCTTAGCATGCATGAATTGGCGACCGCATTGTCAAACAAGGCTATCTACAGTGAGCTTCTGGCTAACTTCAAGAAGCGATACGGGCTTTAATTTTCAGCCGCAGCTACTCGCAACCTGAACCCGGAAATGTAAAACCGCCAGTATAATTCAGCTGAGCTTTCCCTGCCTGCCGGAAAGCTTTGGCTTTTTCCAGAGAAAACTCAGGCATGCCAAACCTAATAATTCACTCGTCAACTACAGCAATTTCCAACAACCGTACTAATTGTTTTAGCTTTCAAAGGTGTTATATTGTCCAATCCATTGACTATATTTTTGAAAGCAAAAAAGACATATAAATTAACCTTTGGCATTGTTCTACGCAAAAGCATTATTTCTATCTCTATTCTATTTCCTGTTATAGTAAGCTGTACAGATCCATTTAACCCATCCGTCGATACGGAAACAGCAGACCTTTTTGTGGTAGATGGTTTTGTCAATGCTACAGACTCTACCGCCATTGTCACTCTTTCACATTCCAGGCCATTGACCTCCCGTGGCGTTTTCATCCCAGAAAAAAACGCCCGGGTGATGATTGAATCCTCCGAGGGAGAAAGTTTCTCCCTGCAGGAACTGGACTCGGGTAAATATGCGTTGCAAACCATACCCGTTAACAAAACAGCTTCCTACACCCTGCGAGTGCAGACTGCATCCGGTGCAACCTATACCTCCGAACCTGTCACGGTGAGAAGCACTCCTCCCATCGACAGCCTGACTTACCGACTCTCGAATGACAACCTGGGGCTAAGTATAAGGCTGAACACTCACGATGACACGGGGAATTCCCGGTACTATAGCTGGGAGTATTCAGAGACCTACGAGTATCGTTCTTATTTCAATTCTGGTTTCACCTTTGAAAACAATCAACCTGTGCAGAGAACTGCTGAAGAGGCTGTCAATATATGCTACCTCACGGTTCCTTCCACCAGAATACTACTGGGCACATCTACAGCACTTGCCGAAGACGTTATTCAGGGAGAAGAGCTTACCATTATACCAAAATACTCCCCAAAAATATCCGTTCGCTATAGCATATTGATCAGGCAACGAGTACTTAGTGCGAAGGAATATGACTATCTATATCAACTTAGGCAGGTAACCGAGAGGCTAGGGACATTCTTCGATCCTCTGCCAGGTGAGGTGATTGGCAACATAAGCCGGGACGGTGGAAGCTCGGAAATGATTCTCGGAAATTTCAGCGCAGCAGAAGTATATGAAGAACGCTTTTTCATAAACAAGGGTGAATTGCCTCTCGACCTTCAGGCCTCCCCAATTACCAAAGGATGTCAATTGGAGTTTACATGCGATATCAGAATACCAAGAACAACCCTCCAGCCTCCCTGCGTCTTTCTCGAAGACATTAGCGACAACGCCATGATAATAGAGGCAGCTTATGATTTAATGGGCAAGCCCTACGCTTATAGCTTTGCACGTGATTATTGTGGAGATTGCAGAACGCAGGGTGGCATTACCACCAGGCCAGATTTTTGGTAAGCAGCACAATGCCCCGCTCTTAATGGTTAAATGAGTTCATGTGAAATTGACCGTCTCAAATCTCGTCTGATCTGTTAACTTTAATACCATGAAATAGCCATAAGGAATACCCTACCCAACGGACCGGCGTGGAACGATGAATAACCTGTCAACAGACTAAGATCTATTCCGTAATGGTACAGGCTATTCCCGCTTCGGCGGACCGATCTGGCCGTTAAAAAGTAAATTTTATACAGATGAAAAGACTTTTGCTCCTCCTTCTTTGCGGCTTACTGATTCAAACTGCTTTCGCTCAGGAAGCTGACCTCTCCCACCCTTCGCCTAAAAACCCTCCGAAGGAAAAAGGCGATTTCAAAAAAACTGACCTGGTGGAGCTTGTTTCGCTGGATCCCAGCATCAAACTCGACATCCGCTATGCCACCGACAACAACCTCGTAGGCCGACCGGTGTATACCCAGGCCAGAGCCTTTCTACAGCGGCCAGCGGCAGAGGCACTTGCTAAAATAAATGCCTCGTTGAAGGAAAAAGGCTTCGGACTGATGGTATTCGATGGCTACCGTCCCTGGAGTGTGACGAAAATATTTTGGGACATCACCCCAGTGGAAGACCGCATCTTCGTAGCCGACCCCAATCAGGGTTCCCGACACAACCGGGGCTGCGCAGTCGACCTGACCCTGTACGACCTTGCCACAGGCCAGGAAATAGAAATGACAGGAGTGTATGATGAAATGACCGAGCGCTCTTACCCCGACTATACCGGCGGCACCGAAAAGCAGCGCCAAATGAGAGACCTCCTCCGCTCCGCTATGGAAGCAGAAGGCTTTACAGTGTATGAGTACGAGTGGTGGCATTTCGACTTCAACGACTGGCGCAGCTACAGGATCACCAATGTGCCCTTTGAAAAGCTAAAGTAACCTTAGCACCCGGGATATTGGCGACCCTGAGATTACCGCTGGCACATACCATGGCCGAACCTACCATTGATATTTGCTCCTCATAACATATTCCGTTAATCAATTGTGCTTTTTAGCATCGAACGGCTACTTTTACATTGTTCTTTACGTGCTACCAAAGTGGCACTGAGCAAACGGATGCAATAACTACCAATCAATTGTTAAAGAAACATTTCCTCATCGTGGTTTCTTTGTTCCTGCTGGTATCAACTACGGAATTTCTGTGGATGGAGAACTTGTCTGGAAAAGATGATTTGTTCGGGGTAGAGTCTGAGCTGGGCAATCAGCTGGAGGAAAAGTCAAGCCTTTCGTTGCTCAAACTTAAGCTCTTCGACATGGGCGGGGCCAATATTGGCAATGCACCGCAGCCATTCAATTTTGATATTCCCTTTTTTGTGCCGTCAGAACACCCTGCAAAATCCGTCGAGGTCGCTCCCGATCAAAGGCTTTACCTTCTCTACTGCCAGCTAAGGCATCACTGCTAATCCTCAAGGCCTCTTTGAATAGCATCGGATGCACCTGCCGGTGAGGCAACGCATCTCCGAAGTATTCTTCTACCCCACTACTCACCGTGCGGGTATGGGCAGGCCAGCCGCACCCGCAAGCACCGTTTCTTATCACTTATTGACCATCACTCCAGTAATTATCATTCAGGAATATGAAAATCTTCAAAGTTTATAGCAGCGCACTGCTCATCGTTTTAGGTACTTTAAGTTTATCAGCGCAAAATCAGCCCGTGTTCTCCAACAACCAGTTGAAGTTCAATATGAATGAAGATGGGAGCCATTACATCCAAATGACTGGCCTGCTGCAAACCTGGTTCAGGGGTACGCAAATGAACCCTGGCACAACCATCAGCGGCTATTCAAAGGATAGCTACACTGACTTAAGCATCAGAAGGCTTCGCTTTCAAACTTACGGACAGCTCACCGACAGGGTGTTTTTCTACGCACAGTTTGGGCAGAACAATTTTAACTTTCACTCCAATAAATATGACGGAGCATTTTTCCACGATGCCATTGGTGAGTTTGCCGTTGTCAAACAGAAACTCTCGATCGGTGGTGGCTTAACAGGATGGAGCGGACTGGCTCGTTATGCCTCTCCAAGTGTTGCCTCCATTCTGACGTTAGACGCTCCGCTCTACCAGCAGGCTACCAATGGCGTCAACGACCAGTTTCTACGCAAGCTTAGCCTGTACGCCAAGGGTCAGCTTGGTAAGCTGGACTATCGCATCGCCGTAACGCAGCCCATGACGGTAACAGGCACTCCCAATGCTGAAGTGTCACCCACAAGCACCCGGTTTACCTTTTCAAACGAGCCCCCAAAAAAACAACTACAAGGTTATGTCAAGTACATGTTTCTCGATAGCGAAAGTAACCTAACACCTTACTCGGCAGGCTCCTACCTGGGCAGAAAAAGCGTATTCAACATAGGTGCGGGTGTTATTTTCCAGAAAGATGCCATGTGGGCCCTCAATGGTGCCGGCGCTACAGTTCACAGCAATATGGCACTATATGGCCTCGACGTTTACTACGACAAACCAATATCTGAAACAGCCGCCATCACAGCTTATGCAGCCCTTACCAACTATGACTTTGGAAGCGGCTACATCAGAAACATAGGTGTAAACAATCCGGCCACGGGCCTAAACGCCCCCAATCCGGGCGGCGCAGGCAACGCCTTTCCGATGGTTGGCACCGGCAACACAGTGTACGCTCAACTGGGTTACCTGTTTGGCCAGAATATGATCACACAAGGTGGGCAGCTACAGCCGTTTGCCGCAGTGCAACTATCTGGCTACGACCACACAGCCGACAACGTGACCATGTTTGAATTAGGTGGCAATTACTTTATCCATGGTTCGCACAGCAACAAAATAAGCGCTGTATGTCAAAGCAGGCCAGTGTTTGTTGCACAAGGCGGAGAAAACATAAAAAACGGGAGCAAGGGCATGTTTGTCTTACAATATCAGGTGAGCTTTTAACATGGCTAAATCAATGAGAGTTGGAACAATTTAGGTTAGGTTGGTACAATGAAGAACCATAGGTTGGTTACTTGATTGTCTTATTTTTCAGTTTACAGTTTACAGTTTGATGAGCGGCGGGCCTTTGGTCCGCCGTTGATTTTTCATACTGGCCAGCTAGAGGCCGTCCTTGCTTTGGGAGCGATTTATTGACCGCTTAAAAACCCACCCCAAGCCAACAAAGCTCACCACAAGCAATCCAATCCATAGCAGCGAAAACAGGCTCCCAGTGGCCAAAGCCTCCATTTGCATTCCGATAGCCACTGCCATCACCGTTCGGGGTAGCATACCAATTAACCCGCCCACCAAAAAAGGTTTTATCCGTATGCCCGTGTAACCAAGTACTACGTTCATGATGGCAAATGGAAGCACTGGTGAAATGCGACACATGATCACCAGCACAAGGTCGTTCTTCTTCAAGCCATCCAGCACAGCCGTTGAGCGTGGATAAGCATCAAAAACCGCCTGAACGGCTTTGGCCCCAATTAACTGCGACATCGCATAACCAAGTAAAGACGCCAGCATATAAGCAGGCACGAGCAACCACAAACTTTCGAAGCCCAGAAAGTAGCCGCTAAGCGCTGCGACAAACGTGGTGGGTGTAAAAGCAAAGGCCATGGTAAAAACAGTCAGCAAAAAGAACCAAGCCCACTCCAACTGCGTTAGGCCAGTGAGCCATTCAGCATGCTGCCAGCTTTGATAACCTGAGATGGTGCTAAAAATAAGTGGCATGGCCGCCATCCAAAGAATAAGCACCAGGGATGCGGGACTGCGGCGAATGATTTCTCGTACAAGCATTTGAAAGAAGCTGACTAAACCTAACTTTGCGGCACAAGTAACCACATAATACCCAAATAATTCATTTTATATGCAATTCGGAACCAAAGCTATTCACGCCGGCGCAGAGCCAGACCCCTCCACAGGAGCCATAATGACTCCCATCTATCAAACCTCCACTTACGTGCAGGAAGCGCCGGGAAAAAACAAGGGGTATGAATACGCCCGCTCTCAGAACCCAACCCGTGAGGCGTTGGAGACAGCCCTTGCGGCGCTGGAAAATGGTAAATTTGGTCTGTGCTTCAGCAGTGGAGTTGCCGCCACCGACGCCGTTATCAAGCTGCTGGCCCCCGGCGATGAGGTGATAGCTGCCAGCGATATGTATGGCGGCACCTACAGGCTGTTTACCAAGGTCTTTGAAAAATTTGGGATCAAGTTTCACTTTGTTGACATGCAGGATGCTGCCAATATCAGCAAATACATCAATGCCAACACAAAGCTGATTTGGTTAGAGACCCCCACCAATCCACTGATGAACATCGTGGACATTCAGGCAGTGGCCAACCTGGCCAAAGGTAAAAACATCATTGTGTGCGTGGACAACACCTTTGCTTCGCCGTACCTCCAAAACCCGCTTGACATGGGAGCCGATATTGTGATGCACTCTGCCACTAAATACCTCGGAGGCCATAGCGACGTCATCCACGGCTGTCTGGTCATGAACGACAAAGACCTGAAAGACAAGCTCTACTTCATACAAAAGAGCTGTGGTGCGGTTCCCGGCCCTCAGGACTGCTTCCTGGTGTTGCGTGGCATCAAAACGCTGCATGTACGCATGGAGCGCCACAGCGAAAACGGTGAGAAGATCGCACACTTCCTGAAGAACCACCCAAAAGTGGGCAAAGTATATTGGCCGGGTTTTGAAGAACACCCTGGTCACGCCATAGCCAAAAAGCAGATGCGCAGCTTTGGAGGGATGATCTCTTTTACCTTAAAAGATGAAACAATAGCCGCAGCCAACAAAGTGCTGAGCTCTACCAAACTTTTCTCACTGGCAGAAAGCCTGGGTGGTGTAGAATCGCTGATCAATCACCCGGCCAGCATGACACATGCGTCTATTCCCCGTGAGGAAAGGATCAAGAACGGACTGAGTGACTCGCTGATCAGGTTGAGTGTGGGCATTGAGGGAGCAGATGACCTGATCGAAGATTTGAAAAAGGCGATTGGATAAAAATAGAGAACTGTCGATAGTTGACTATCAATTATCGACAGTTGTTTTAGCTCCAGATATCTTCAAGATTGAACTTAAGCATCGGAATCACCCGACTGGAAACAATGCCGCTTTGCGAAAGAAAAAAGGATGGCTTATCGACGACATCCAAATCGTCCGAAAACACTTCCAACGTTTGATTAGCCGGGTCGACGATCCAGTATTCCTTCACTCCCATTTCTAGGTAAGCCTTCTTCTTGGTATACCTGTCAACATAGCTATTTGAAGGAGAAATTATTTCAACAATCAAATCTGGCGCCTTTTCCACACCCTTTGTTGTGAAAGCATTAGCGTTTGATTCTGCTATATAGATCAGATCCGGCTGAAAAACATTCCTATCGTCTACATACAAATCAATGGGTGAAAAAAAGACCTCTCCTGCGCTGGCAGCAAAACTGTCCAATATCTTGAACAACCTGCGAACGACACGTTGATGTTCGGGTGTTGGGGAGGGACTCATAAATAATTCTCCATCAATTAACTGGCAAGGCGCAGCGCTTTCACCCAGTAGCTGATAGTCACTGGCAGTCCACTCTTTAGTTCTGTTGATCACTAAACCTTCCATAGTGGTGTTTCTCAAACAACTATAAATATATCATTTATAATGAGTCAATAAAAACCAGCGAAGCAGCGGGCCCGCTAACCCAGAAAACACCTAATTCAGTATCTTCTCCATCTCTTCCTCTCCCCTTCCTATCACCGCCACGCCATCTCTTACGATGATCGGGCGTTCGATAAGAATGGGGTCGTTGACCATAGCGCTGATCCACTGCGCACTTGTCAGCGTCTTGCCTTCATACTTCTCTTTGAACACAGGCTCCTTTTTACGCACCAGGTCTTCAGCTTTAATCCCAAGTTTCTCGATCAGGCCCCGCAACTCAACTTTGGTCGGGCAATTCTGGAGGTATTCTACAATTCTTACCTCTCCTCCTCTTTCGTGTAATATTTTCAGCGCCTCCCGACTGGCACCACATCTCGGGTTATGGTATATGGTATACATGTGTTTTTTACAATTTCTCTACTATCAAATTATGATTGGTATAAATACAAATGTCAGCCGCAATATTGAGCGCCTCTCTCACTATTTCTTCAGCTGTCAATTGAGGTGCGTGCTTTTTGAGTGCAATGGCTGCCGCTTGAGCATACATACTACCTGACCCAATTGCAGCTACACCATTTTCCGGTTCCAGCACGTCGCCAGTGCCTGACACAACAAGGATTTCCTCTTTGCTGGCCGTGATCAGCATAGCCTCCAGTTTCCTGAGGTACCTGTCAGTTCGCCAGTCTTTAGCCAGCTCAATAGCGCCCCGCTTCATATTGCCGCCGTAAGCATTCAGCTTTTCCTCAAACCTGTCGAGCAGCGAAAAGGCATCAGCAGTGGAGCCGGCGAAACCGGTTACTACTTTACCATCAAGCAACTTTCTGATCTTCTTAACATTGTTTTTAGCAACGGTATTGCCCATGGTAGCTTGCCCGTCGGCCCCTATTGCAATTTCCCCGTTATGCTGAACCGCCAGGACGGTTGTTGATCTGATTTTTTCCATTGTGCGTATGATAATGAGAAACCGCTTTTTAGCTGTGTTTAGTTTCCCTGATTGGTACAATAACTAAAAAAGCCAGCAAGTATGATACCCGCTGGCTTGGATGTGTCAAAAAGACAGTGTTTTATTTAAACCAGCAGTTTGATCGGATCTTCCAGAAACTTCTTCAGCGTCTGCAGGAAGGCAGCACCCATGGCTCCATCCACTGCTCTGTGATCGCAAGTCAACGTCACTTTCATAATATTGCCCGGCACAAGCTGACCATTTTTCACAATCGCAGTCTCCTTAATACCGCCTACGGCCAATATGCAGGAGGCAGGCGCATTCAGGATAGCTGTGAATTCATCTACACCAAACATACCAAGGTTGGAAATACTGAAGGTAGCTCCCTCCCAGTCGGTCGGCTGAAGCTTTTTGTTCTTCGCCTTCTGAGAAAAATCTTTGACTTCGGCGGAGATATGCGACAGTGACTTATTGTCTGCAAAACGAACAACAGGCATCAGCAGCCCATCCGGCGGGATAGCCATCGCCACTGCCACATGGATGTGTTTGTTCATCCGTATTTTATCACCTCTCCACGACACGTTTACATCGGGGTGCAATCTCAAAGCCGCCGCTGCTGCTTTGACCACCATGTCATTAAACGAGATCTTCACCGGCGATATGTCGTTCAGGCTTCCTCTCGCTTCAATCGCCTTGTCCATGTTAATCTCCATGGTCACATAGAAGTGCGGTGCAGTAAATTTGCTATCGGACACCCCTTTGGCGATAACCTTCCGCATTTGAGAAACCGGCACATCTTCGAAGCTTTCTTCGCCCACTATCGATGGCAATACCACTTTGGGCGCCTCCTTGCCTGGTGCAGCAGCCGGAGCTGATGGTTGCGCCGAAGGACTAAAGCTTTCTACGTCTTTTCTCACAATTCTGCCTCCATCGCCGGAGCCAGCAATCTGACGGATATCATATCCTTTATCTTCAGCCATTTTCTTGGCCAAAGGAGAAATTTTTATTCTTCCATTGTCAGACGAATGATCTGCAGTGGCCGCCTGGCTTGGAGCCGCTGGTGCACTTGAAGTACTTGCAGGAGCACTCGCTGCCTGAGGAGCACTTTCCTCAGCCGGAGCCGAACCAGCGCCCGCTTCATGTGCTTTCAGCAATGTTTTGTAGTCAGCACCTTTCTCTCCAATAATAGCAATAACACCGTCCACCGGTACAGAGCTACCAGCTTCCACGCCGATATAAAGCAAGGTACCATCTTCATAAGACTCCAATTCCATGGTAGCCTTGTCAGTTTCCACTTCGGCAATGATGTCTCCAGCCTTCACAGTGTCTCCTACTTTGCTCAACCATGACGCAATAACTCCCTCCGTCATGGTGTCGCTCATTTTTGGCATTGTTACCACCGTTGCCTTAATGCCTGAAGTATCAATTTTTTCTGCGGGTGCGCTGGCAGCTGGTGCCGGGGTGGCACTTTCTGCGGCCTTTTCAGCAGCGCCGTTGCCTGCTCCTCCACTCTTCACATCTTTCAGCAATCCGTCAATATTCTCTCCCTTCTTGCCTATGATAGCAATGATTCCGTCTACAGGGGCAGCTTCTTTCTCCTTTACACCAATATAAAGGAGGGTGCCATCCTCATACGATTCCAGCTCCATTGTTGCCTTGTCGGTTTCTACTTCGGCGAGTATATCACCAGATTTCACTGTATCCCCCACTTTCTTCAGCCATGAAGCGATAACACCCTCTTCCATGGTGTCACTCATTTTTGGCATTCTGATTACTTCAGCCATTCGTTGTCCTTATTTATATCAAAAATAGCGTTATTGAAATTTTAATCACAACTATGCATTATCATGTTGCGACTCGTAAATTTATAAAATTGAGGCTTAGCCATGAACATATTAAATGATATTCGTTGGAAAATGTTTTGGTCGGCCAGCGAATCTACCCAAACATCAATTTACAAACGTGTGCATAGGTTCCCATCTGCTACGATATTAGCAATAACTACAGCAGTATTCATGGCTTTTTTGAAAATTTATTGAATAACCAGCAATGCCCGTACTCCAAAAACCCGGCTACAAGGGTTCCTTTCTTTCTGTAAACAAGCACTTCGAAACGATTTACCCTGCTCTTTTCAGAAAAGTATCCAATCCCCCTGCCGTGCGAAGGGAAAGGCTGGAAATGAAAGATGGTGACTTTCTTGACATTGATTATGCCATACAGCACACAGCAAATCGCAACAACCGGGTAGTAATTATCACTCACGGGCTGGAAGGAGACAGCAGCAGACCCTATATCAAAGGAATGACCAAGGCCTTTTATGCCTTTGGCTGGGACGTGATGGCCTGGAACCTACGGGGCTGTAGTGGCGAGCTCAACAGGCTGCCGAGGTTCTACAATAGCGGAGCTACCGAAGACCTGGACGCAGTAGTGGCCGAAGCCGTTAACAGAGGCTACAACGAAATTTCACTCGTGGGTTTTAGTCTTGGCGGCAACATGACAGTGAAGTTTCTGGGTGAGTCCTATGCTGGCCAATATCCCATTGCCTCCTCCGTGGCGTTTTCCGTGCCTCTTGACCTGGAGAGCTGCTCTGTTGAAATAGACAAATGGCACAACTACCTCTACACCCGAAGATTCCTGAATACGTTGATTAAGAAAGTGGTTCGAAAAGCCGGAATATTCCCCGAATCGTTCAACACTGAGGGCGTCCGAAAAATAAAAAGCATCTTTCAATTTGATGAATTAGTAACTGGCCCCCTGCATGGCTACGAAGGCGCTGTTGACTACTACACCCGGTGCAGCTCAGCTCCGTTTGTGCCAAAAGTAAAGACGCCCCTGCTTGTGGTCAATGCGTTAAACGATACTTTCCTTTCCGAAAAGTGCTACGATGAAAGTGCATTCAGCGCCAATCCAAACACCTTATTGCTGAAACCACAGCACGGCGGGCATTGCGGTTTTGCGGAGTTTCGAAACGGCAGCACCTACTGGTCGGAGCAGGTGGCTACTGAGTTTTGCCTGCACCCTGAGCGGTGGCTTCAGGGCAATCAAATGGTATAAATGACTCACAGTCAGTGTTACGGTCGTATTTTTACGGCAAATTAGATAGCTTTGGGGAAACCAATCATTGAATGAGTTCACGCTATACGTTGAGTAAGCCACCGGAAGAAGTTGCCAGGCGATTTAAAGCCGACGTAACAGACTCATATGAGCCAAGATTTAACATAGCGCCAACGCAGCTCGCACCGGTTATTACCAGCGACGCACCGAAGGGGTTTTCGTTTTTTTACTGGGGGCTGATCTCTAAATGGGCCAACAATAAAAGCATCAGTGAAAGGCTCTACATTACAAGAGCAGAACAGATTCCCGAGAAAGCAAGTGCAAAAACCGCACTGATGGAGCGCCGGTGTTTGATACCAGCTGATGGGTTTTACGATTGGAAAAAAGTGAGTAAGAAAGGACAGGTACCCTACTACTTTTTTGAAAAGCAGCATCAGCCGTTTGCTATGGCAGGTCTTTGGGAGGAATTTGACGACGATGAAGGAGAGCAAATGCATTCGTTTACATTAATTACTTGTGCTGCTAACCAACTGGTAACGGAAGCCAGTGACCGGATGCCAGTAATGATTGAGAAATCCCGTGAAAGTGCCTGGCTCAACAAAGCTACGCCGTTCGGGGAGCTGGTGAGCATGTTAACTCCCTTTCCGGCACTGCAAATGCAACGCCATCCTGTGTCATCAAGAGTTAATAATATAAAGTATGATGCACCTGATTTGATCTTACCGGCGGCGCCTTCGGATCAGTTCGGCAACTATACACTCTTTGACTAATTAACGATTTATCATTATCCTGAGACAATTTGTATCTTGAACAAGTTCGTGTTCATAGCGTTTTGAAGAAGTATCAACCAACCCGATTTCTATTGTATTTGTATACCAGCATGAAAAATTCGATCTATTTACGCTTTACTTCTCTAGCCCTCCTTGCAGTGGGTGTCCTGCTTCCCTATGCAGGTTCCTCACAGGGCAAGCACAGCACGTATGTGCGAGCGGAGGATTCTTTTTACGACGAGGAGTTGGAAACCGCCTTCCTGTTGTTCAACGAATACCTGGCTGGATCACCCGACGACAGAAAGGCCCAGTACTACGCCGAGATTTGCTCACTACTCACCTACTACCCCGCCAAACCACTCGATAAATTTCTTCAGTTTGAAGCTACCCTGGGTACCAGCGACAAATTTTTCTATTACTGGGCGGGAAGGATCTATGCGGCACGGTACGACTATGGTGCGGCCATAGAAGCCTGGCAGAAATTCCTCGACCTGAAGGCCTACAAAAGCAAAGTAATTACCGACGAAACAAAGGCGTTTATTGAAGACGCTATTGTTAAAAAATCCTTTATCGAGCTTCCGTCCACCTATTCAGTGCACCATTTGCCGGCACCAATCAACACGTTCAATTCTGAAGAGAACCCTATCTTGTTCGACAACGAAAGTAAGCTGATGCTTGCGAGCATAGGCAACAACGAGAGTGTCCGCCGAAGAAAGCAAAGGTCAACTATTTACTTTTTTGAGCGGCAGGGGAAAAACAAATGGTCGGCACCAGTGAGCTACCCGGCTTTCAAAGAAATGAAAGGCAACATCGTCAACCTTCAGCTCTTCGACAACGAAACCAAGCTTCTCCTCTACTACGAGAACAAAAAGGGTGATCTGTATCAATCAGAAAAAGTAAATGGTGTTTGGCAAAAGCCCAAGCCTTTGGAGCAGATAGATCGCTCAGGCATGCAGGTCAGCGGCTTTTTCACTTCCAATGGAGAAGTGCTTGTTTATACCGCTGAGTCAAAAAAGCCGGACAAAGACATCGACCTTTATATGGTGACAAGGCAGGGTGAAGGCCAATGGTCGGCCCCCACCGAGTTACAGGAACTCAACTCTCCGTTTGACGAAGACAGCCCTTACATCACACCGGATGGTTCCACCATCTATTTTAGCTCAAGAGGCCACTCAAGCGTTGGGGGCTTCGACATATTCAAGTCGGTACGAAACCCTACTACAGGCAGGTGGGGAACTCCGGAAAACCTGGGGTATCCTATCAATACACCCGGTGACGAAATTTTCTTCAAGTTCAACAAAGACGGCAAAACTGGATTCTTTAGTTCGGACAGGGCCGGCACAGTTGGTTTTCTCGATGCGTACCTTTTCGTAGAAGAAATCAAGATTCCGATGAAAGGCAGGGTAATCGCCAGTTCTACAAAGCAGCCTCTGGCAGGGGTGCTGGTGAAAGTAACGCCCGACAACCAGTATCTGAACACACTTTCGGCTGAAAGCAATCAGGACGGGGAGTTTGAGGTCTTGCTTACATCGGGATTTGACCAGGCATTCGACCTGACCTACATGGGTCTGCATGCTAAAACAGAGAGTATTTCAGTGGATCAGGCCAGCCCCACCGACATACTGAACAAAGTTTTTGAAATCGACTTGACAGAGACCATCCTTGCTCAGCAAACCCATCAGCAGGGCTTACAGCAAGGCAAATCAGCCGTTCCAACCAAAACGACAACAAAAGTTGCCAGTGCCAGCACCGAAACCACAGCCCCCATTTCGGAATACACTGAGCTAGGTGACCTGGGAAAGAAATTCAGCAAAGGCAACAAGGCTATTTTGAGTAATATATACTTTGAACCGGGGTCTGATTATATCAGCTCTGCTTATACACCCGAGCTTTTCGCACTGTTCAAGGTGATGAGCGAAAACCCTGAACTGAGAATTGAGATTGGCGGGCACACCGACGCTTTGGAGGAAAAAACCAGCTCACAGAATTTATCGAAACTCAGGGCCAGAGCAGTGGGCAGCTACCTGATGCAAAGAAGAATATCGGAAGATAGAATTAAGGAAGTGGGCTATGGAGCCACGCAACCCCTGGCGTCGAATGACAATGAAAAAGAAGGACGTGAGCTAAACCGCCGCATCGAAGTCCTTGTTATTGAATAGAACTTAAATTGTTTCGTTTATTATTCTTGTATAAATAAAACTCAACACCCAAATGAGAGCAAGCAAGATAGCAGGCATTGGCCACTATGTGCCCGACAACGTAGTGACCAACAAAGACCTTGAAAAACTGATAGAAACCACTGACGAATGGATCCAGGAAAGAACGGGCATAAAAGAGCGCCGGTTTGTGGACCCAAAGTCGGATGAAGCTCCGTCAACCATGGGTACCAAGGCTGCCCGGATTGCCATCAAAAATGCCGGCATCACGCCCGACGATCTTGACTTCATCATTTTTGCCACCCTCAGCCCCGACTACTACTTCCCAGGCCCGGGTGTGATGGTGCAGGAGCAGCTTGGTATCAAAGAAATTGGTGCGCTTGACGTCCGAAATCAGTGTTCAGGGTTTGTTTATGCTGTATCCATTGCCGATCAGTTTATCAAAACCGGAATGTATAACAACATTCTGGTGATAGGCTCCGAGCTCCATAGCAGCGGCCTTGACATGACCACCAGAGGGCGTGGCGTCTCAGTTATTTTCGGCGACGGTGCAGGTGCCGTGGTGATGCAGGCAGCCGACAAGCCCGGTCAGGGCATCCTGTCTACTCACCTTCATTCCGAAGGCAAACATGCAAAAGAACTGGCACTCATAGGCCCAAGCACCAAGCACTGGGTGGACAAACTAATCGTGGAAAACGACCCCGAAGATATCAGCTACTACCCCTACATGAATGGCAACTTTGTGTTCAAGCACGCAGTTACCCGCTTTGAAGAGGTGATCAATGAAGCATTGCACAAGAATGGTTTCAAAAGTACAGACATCAACCTTTTGATCCCGCACCAGGCCAACCTGCGCATCAGCCAGTTCATTCAAAAGAAAATGGGGCTGTCGGACGACCAGGTATTCAACAACATCATGAAATATGGCAATACTACAGCCGCTTCTATTCCCATTGCAATGAGTGAAGCGTGGCAGGAAGGAAAAATAAAGGAAGGCGACTTAGTATGCCTCGCTGCATTTGGTAGCGGATTTACCTGGGCTTCTGCACTTATCAGATGGTAGAAGACGGGTTTTCCACAGAAGAAATAGACCTGATGGGTGACAGCGAACTGCTGTTGACCAAACGAAAGGTAATTTCGAAGATGGCTGACCGGTTCTCTTTTGTGGAAGGTAAGTTTAAGCAGTTAATGCAGAGCGAAACTGGTCTTCATTTACCACCCGACACCCTGGTAAAAGCTGGAAAGGTATCGAGAGGAGAAAATTACAAAGGCCTCCCCTATATTGTGCTGGACTACCCACGGCTTATGACCCGTCACGATGTGCTCAATATCCGGCTGCTATTTTGGTGGGGGCATTACTTCACCCTCTCGCTTCACATGGCCGGTGGGTTTTGGCAGGAAAGAAAACCAAACATTTTAAAGAATATTGGGGCACTTACTTTTGAAAAAATTCGTTTTCAAGTCGACGGTTCGCCCTGGGAAAACGACATTTTCTCAGGTAATTTTCACGACTTAAACCCCTCCGACAGCGTGCAAACACTTTCAATTGAAAAATCCACCTTTTTGCGGCTCAGCTACTATTTGCCTCTCCATGAGATCCCAAATCTCGATGAATTCGCTACCAAAGGTTTTAAAAAATTTATGTCTATTTTAAAGGATTGAATAATCTAGCATTGTTTTTGAATGCCAAAGTAATCGGACAACAATCAAACCCCGGATGAATAAGCCCGCAAGCTATTTGTTGATATACTCTTTAAGCATTTTTTGTCTATCCTGCTTTTTGCTTCCCGGATTGAGGGCCCAAACGATGTCTTTTCCTGACACCGTTGCCACTTACAAAGGCGAGGTACAGAATGGTAAAAAGGAAGGCCTGTGGCTTTTTTACAGGGGCAACAACCAGCTGCTGGCGGAAGGGTTTTACAAAAATGATAAGAAAGACAGCCTTTGGTTTTTCTACAACACAGATGGCCGCCGCAACCAAATGGAGAGCTACAAAGGAGGTATTCTTAACGGTATCTATGCCAGTATTTATTCAAATGGGGAAATCAAGGAACGAGGCCGGTACAAAGATAGTCTGCGAACTGGCGACTGGGAAGGGTTCTATCGCTTTGGGCTGAAGCTTTACGAAGGCAAATACAACGAGGGCAAACGAGAAGGACTTTGGAAAGAGTATTATGAAACAGGCAACCTGAAGTCAGCAGTGTTTTATGAGAATGATAAACTGGACGGTGAGGCCGAATTTTACGACGAATACGGACAATTGCAGTCCAAAGTATATTACAAAGAGAATACGCTTCACGGACCAGTTACGGAGTTTTATCCCGATGGAAGTGTGGCGCTTGAGGGAGTCTTCAAAATAGGAAAGAAAGACAGCGTTTGGGTAGAATACGACCCTTTCAAATTGATTTTAGCCAAAGAGAAATATAAAAATGGTTCGCTGGATGGAAAACAGTCGTACTACTACCCGAGTGGCAAACTGGAAAAGACGGAAGAATATGAGTTGGGCATAGCAACTGGCAACTGGCAGCAATACTATGAGAATGGTCAGCTCAAGTTAAATGTCAACTATAAGAACGGCCTAAAGGACGGCATCTATCAGGAGTTTTTTGCCCGGGGCAAAAAGAGCGTTGAAGGCAAATATGCCTACGACCTGAAGACGGCTACGTGGACAAGCTTTTTTGAGAATGGAAACCTCTATTCTATTGGCGACTACCTGCGTGATCAGAAGACTGGCCTGTGGAAATACTTTTATGAGGCTGGCCCAATCGAAACCGAAGGCAAGTACAAAAATGACATGAGAGACGGCCAGTGGGTCAGCTACTATATTACGGGAGAAATATCTGCTATCGGTAGCTACAGACTGGATTTGGAGGACGGCATTTGGGGCAGGTTTTACCAGAATGAACAACTGATACAGGATGAAAACTGGGACAATGGCCGACTACTGGCAGTCAGCGAATACTTTACCCCAAAAGGCGAAATCTTGCCTGGCGGCACCCTAAAAGATGGCTACGGCTCAAGGATAACTTACTATGAAGACGGCACCCTTAAGCTGGAAAGCTATTATAAAAACGGATTCACTGCTGACACCTGGAAGTACCACCACCCCAATGGCAAACTGGCCTCTGAGGGGCAGCTACTGAACTCGCAAAAGCAGGGCCCATGGAAGTACTATCATGACAATGGTGCAGTGGAAGCCGAAGGGAAATACCTGAACGATGAGCGCACTGGCCTTTGGAGGTATTACAACCGAAAGGGCAGAATAACCGATCAGATCAATTATTCCAATTAATACGTCGGCGCATTATCCCACTCCGATGGCTTTCTTTCAGTTCTGTAGATAGACTCCTCGCACTCCTGGCAGCCCCGTGTGTCGATATTATAGAGGGGTGTTGAGCTATAGGGAAACGAAGGAATATTATCTCTCCTAAAGTACACCGCCTTTACTTTTACTGAGGAAGCACCAAAATACCCCAACACCTGCTCATTCGGATCGCTCACATTGAAAAGGTTTCCTTTAACGGTCACCGGCGGTTTATCGAAAACACCACCCGCATTGTTAATCAGGTCGCTGGCTGTTTTCCAAAACTTGTAGGCCGACTCCGTCAGTGAATACTGCTCAGCCTGCAAATAGTAAGGCTCCCGGCTGTCGTACTCAAACGACATCAAGGGCACTCTGCTGATCCTCCCTCCGTTCACCAGAGCATCCGATCCAATATTGACACAACCGGCACAAGCTTCAATTTCGAAACACTCGCTACAGCAATACCTCGCATACCAGGTGGGTGGCGATGGAAAATTTTGCACGTAGGTCAGGCAGTAGTCAAGTCTTTTGTAGTGCTTCCACTTCCACAGGTAATAGTTCTCCTCTTCTGCCGGATCGGTGGCATCGAGGTAAACATCAAATTCACCCTGCACAAATTCACCAGTCACATCCCTGTACTCAGCGTACAATGTATCTATCTCCGGCGCATGGGGCATCAGCTCAGGGTATGACTCATAGGCTTTACCATTAGAAAGTTCAACCCTCAGCGTGTAGTATCTGCCAGCCACACCTTGAATGCCATCGGCTGCGGTCACATAAGTGCCTGCGTTGCCACTATAGGTCAGCTCTTCCTCGTTACCCTCGCTGTCGCTAATGAAGACTTTTGCGTCTCTGATCGTATTCTCATTTTTCTTATCACCGCTGGTGTACGATGTACTGTAACTCAGCTTGATCGCATAAGGCCCCGCCAGGTCCGTCACCGTTCCTTCCACGCTCAGTTTGGGGTTCTCCTGAGTCAAATCAGGGTCAAATGGGGTAATGCAAGACACTAAAAAAAGAAAAAAACTTATGTGGAAAGCCTTATGCATATGCTGTAAAATCAATAGGTTCATCATGGCTGTCAAAAGGAGAAATTATAGGTGATGGAGGGGAAAATGGTGCCGAAAATGGACAGTTTGTAGGCATTAGCCTGATTCACAGCAGCCTGATTATTAGGCTTAAAAAATACTGAATAGGCATTTTTGCGTGCGTAAACATTGTAAATGGAGAATGTCCAGCTGCCCTGCCATTTGGTCTGCTTGGCCGGATCGGGTCCAACAGTCATTGCAAGGTCCAGCCTGTGATAATCGGGTATTTTGTACTGATTCCTGCTCACATAGTTCGGAATGAAAAGTCCGTATACATAGTACTTATCGTCAGGATATGTGACTGGCCTTCCCGTGCTATAGGTGAAATTGGCAGAAAAGTTGACCCTGGCACTTTCCTTCCACGTGGCAGACATGTTCAAAATGTGTGGCTTGTTGAAATTAGTTGGGTAGTACTCCCCCCCGCTTATTTCTTCTTCCTCAAAATCACCCTTCACCTGTTGACGTGCCTGAGAATACGTATAACTCAGCCAGCCTGTCAGCCTCCCCAAATTTTTCTTGGTTTGAAACTCCAGCCCATAAGCATAGCCACTGCCGTGCAAGATGGCCGTTTCAAGTGCCTGATTGAGCAACAACTCTGCCCCATCTTTATAGTCGCTTACATTTTGTGTGGTTTTGTAAAACACCTCAGCCGACACCTCATACTCATTACTATTTAGGTTCTTGAAATAGCCAACTGACAGCTGATCAGCAATAATTGGTTGAGAGTAGGTATTGCTCAGCTGCCACCTGTCAATAGGCAATGCAGCCGTGGTGTTCGATACGAGCTGCAAATACTGTCGCATTTTATTATACCCAAGCTTGACAGAACTGCTGGGGTTCAGGCTGTATTTAAAAGAAAACCTTGGCTCTGCCCCATGGTAACTCGCCACCTTTTCTCCCTTACTGAAAAACGTGGTGTCGGTGATGGTCTTTAGCGAGTAAGGTTGATTGGGCTCATACGAATACACATTTCTTTCGCCCATACTTTGGAAGTACGAATACCTGAGCCCAAGCATCAAGGTGATTTTGTCATTAAACACGATTTCATCACTCACGAAACCAGCCAGCTCCAGTCCGTTTTCCTGCTGTAGCAATAGCTCATTAATACTCGACTGCTCACTATTCGGGTCGAGGTGGCCAGGGTCGATAATGTACTTGGTGGCAGCCGCTCCAAACATCACCGAATGTCCGCCGGAGCTGAACCAACTAAAGTCAGACTTGAGCTTGCGGTATTTTACTGCCGACGTAAGGTCAAAGCCGTTGGTAGGTTCGGGGCTGGATATGATCGCATTGTAGTCGCTGTACACCCCGACGATATTGGCAATGAAGTTATCAGTAAAAGCATGGTCCCAGCGAACCGTGGCGTTGGCTGTTTCCCAGGCAAACTGAGAAGAAGAAGCGTTGATTTCCACTGCCGACAGAGAATCGGAAGCCAGCTTGAACCCGTCATGTGCCCGGTAGAAAGACACCTGCAGTTTGTTGTTGTTATTCAGCTTGTACAACAGCTTGCCCGTAACATCATAAAAATTGGCCCTGGTGTCCTGAATAGATTTGTTGGGCGAAATTTTGAGCAGATAATCAGAAAACGAAGCCCTGCCACCTATCAGGAAGCTAAGCTTTTCACTTTTTCCAATCGGGCCTTCCAGCATCAGCCGGTTAGAAATAAGCCCAACCCCGCCTGCCAGTTTCAGCCTTTCCGTTTCAGGGTTTCTTATTTTGATGTCAAGCACCGACGACACCCGGCTTCCGTACTGCGCAGGGATAGCCCCACGGTAAAAAGTAACGTCTCGCACCATATCGGGATTAAAAACTGAAAATAGGCCCATCAGGTGGGAGCTATTGAAGACCGGCGCATCATCCAGCAAAATCAGGTTTTGATCAATATTGCCCCCTCGCACATTCAGCCCTGTGGTGCCCTCACCCACCGTACTCACTCCGGGCAACATCAGCAAGCTCTTCATCACATCCACTTCTCCCATGAACGATGGCATCTTTTCGATGGTCTTCATCGACATCTTACTCACCCCTATTTCCGAGCTGGAAATGTTATGATCTTCGGCCTGCCCGCTCACACTCACCTCCTGCAACAGTTGCGACGACTCCTCGAGGTTCATGTTGATAGTAACCGTCCTGTTTAGGGCAATATTCCTTTTCTTCGACTCAAAACCCACGTAAGTGAACTCCACAGCGTGTGTGCCCTGAGGCAAAAACATAGAAAAATACCCGGTTGAGTCAGTGATAACACCTGTAGACAGGTTCGTAACATACACGTTAGCCCCCTCTATGGGCTCCCCTGTAACACTGTTTTTGACGTAACCTTTGAACTGAAAATTCTGTGCAGAGAGAGAAAAAAAAGCACAAAAGAGCAGAATAAAAAGAGCCGGGAGAGCTCTTAGAAAGTTTCTCATTTAGTTTGCGATGTAGTAAAATCCAGTGGTAAAAATCTAATAACAGCTAAAGGTGTCGAGACCCCGAAAGTAGCGATTAATTTTTTCACAAAAAAAGCATGATAACGATTCCATGGTGATAACATTTTAACAAAATACCATCATTAAAAACATTATACCGATCATCCTGTTATATGATTTATAAATCACAAAACATGGCATTCGGATTCTTCAGAAAGAAAAGTGAAAAAGAAAAACTCATTGAAAAGCACAGAAAGTTGCTTGAAGAGTCGTTTAAACTCAGCAGTATAAATCGTCGAAAATCGGACGAAAAAGTTGCCGAAGCTGAAGCGCTAATGCGTAAAATTGAAACCTTTCCCGAAAAGTAGATCAGTCCCTGACTCCCTGCTGCTGCAACAGCTGATCATTGTATATCCTCTGGTTCAGGGTGCTATTGTATCCACGGCCCTTCTTGTTCTCGTATTTAACGTAAGATCTTGAAGCCCATTCTTTGGCGCTATCAAAATCTCCCAGCACTTCGTAAGCCACAGCAATATTGTAGGCCAGCTTGCCCCCTTCTTTCCGCTTAATGCTTTGGCTGAGTCTGCCCCGCCAGGTGTCGATGGCACCCTGCCACTGCCCTACCTGAGCTTGCCGGGCACCTTGCCTCACTTCGGGCGTCTTTTTGGATTTAGCGTAATAAAACCGACTCAATTGCACCGGCATGGGGGCAATTTTGTAAGCATAGGTAGAGCCTGCCGTACGGCTGACCTGCCTGGTGGCCTCCGTTTTTTGAATTAACTGCGACATGGCATCTTTCACATTGGCTCCAGTGGCACTCCAATTATTGGACGGGTTAAAGAGCTGCTGGTCTGCAATCGTTTTTTCAAGAGGGTCGTATAGTCGAAAACCTATTTTCGCATTGCCCACTCCTTCAGCATAATACTCGACTACCTTCTCCATTACTTTTTTTCCATCTTTCTCAACCTCTCGTTCCACATCACGTTTCCCGTTAGTAACGATGAAGTCGGTGTCAAAAATTTCGACGGCGATCACAGCGTCGGCATCATAGTTCCGACAAAGTCTTTCGATCACTCCCCATGAAATCGGATCAGGAAAAGCGCCCGTCATGCTGTTTCCTTTCAACGTTTCGCTGGCTCGCTTCAGCTGGAACCTGGGACTGGCCATCAGCTGCTGCTGAAAGGCATTCATCGCTTCCTGCACACCGGCTCTGTCTTCACCCGGCATCTCCCCGGTAAGCACTCCTTCCACTATCCCGAGACCTTTCCTCTCAAATTCCGTCCTGTCGACCAGTAAAATAGTGTTTACGTGCGAAGGAAAGGTGATCTCTGCAGGCCTCAGCGTATTGATATATACCGATTTGGTGCAGGAACTGGCGGCCAGGCTTATAGCCAGCAGAGCCACTAAAAGCTTCAGGGTGTGATTGGTTAGTTTCATAATATTTTAGTCTAAAGAAACGCTTCTCAATAAAGATACCAAAAATCCTACATTCCCAAATTGGCGCTAAGGCAAAGCATTCAGGTAGTGGATACCTTTCACTATTTCCTGGGGATGCGACCAGGGGATAAAGTGATTGACCCCGCTTAGCAGTTGAATGTAAATAAGGCTGTCGGGCATGAACCTACCTGGGTAGTAAGCGTTTTCCATTGGCACTAGCGTGTCTTTGTCGCCCTGAAGCATATAAACAGGCTTCTTTAAGCTTTTCCAGCCATCAGTCATCATCTCCAGCTCTTCCTTAAGGTCGATGATTTCTTCGTTGGAAACCGCCAAACTTATGGGTGTGAAAGTGCGAACAACGAAGTTGCGCAGCAACGGTCTGAACCATTCGTCCGGCTCAAGTGCCGGGTCAATAGAAGGAGCCACGAACAACAGCCCCTTCACGTTGTCAGGGTAATCCATAGCCATTTGAGCAATGACCGGGCCTCCCAGAGAATGACCGACCAGGATAGCCCTCTTTTCCGGATATCGCTTCAATATCTGATACAGAAACTCACTCTGTTTTTTTAGGGATGGCTCGGCCTTTCCAAAATTTGAGTAGCCAAACCCTGGCCTGTCTGGGGCAATCATGTGAAAGTTGGCAATGAGCACCGAATCCCTCAGAAAGTCAGCAAAGGCGCTCCACGACCCGGGAGAGCCGTGAACAAACATCACCAATGGTTTCGTGGGGTCGCCTGCCTCTGCATAGTGAACCGTTCGGCCACCAAATGCAAATGACACGAGCTCGGGCTTGGGATAGCCTTCGTAGTAGCTGACCATTTCTTTGGAAGACATCCGAAATTCCATGCACCCACCAATGAAATGAGAAACGAGGGCACTAACGGAAACGATAAAAAAAACCTTCAGGATTGTTTTCAACACCACACCATATATGAGGCTCTTAACCTATTTCAAAAACAAAAGTTCCCTGTATTTCACAAGCGGCCAGTCTTCGTCGTCAACAAACAACTCAAGCTTATCAACCGAGTACCTGATCTTATCAAAATACTTGTGCCGGATGTCATCACAATAGGCAATGGCTCGCTTCCTTGAATCCTCAATCTTGTTGATCTTTTTCCTTTCTTCAATCATCTCATTCACATTTTTGCGAAGGGCAGAAATGTGCTGACTTATTTCTTCTATATAGCTGATGATTTCCTTGTTATCCACCCCAAGCTCCTTCAGGCCTTTTGCATTTTGAATGAGCTTATTCTGATAAGCAATGGCTGTTGGGATGATGTGGTTCAGGGCCAGGTCTCCCATTACCCGGGAGTCAATTTGTGCCTTTTTGATGTAGTTCTCAATCATGATCTCATGACGAGCCTTCACCTCCTTTTCATTCAATATTTTATTGGAGCTGAATAGCTGAGTGGACTTGTCAGAAAGGTAAAAATCGAGAGCTCTTGGCGTGTCCCGCACATTGGAAAGACCACGCTTCTCAGCTTCCTTCACCCATGCCTCCGAATAACCATCACCCTCAAACCTGATTGACTTCGATTCTTTGATATATTTTCTCAGGACCTCGATAATCGCCAGTCTGCGATCCTTGCCTTTGTTGGTCAGTTTGGTTACCTCCGAATAGAACTTATTAAGCTGATCAGCCACAATCAGGTTAAGCACCATCATCGGGTTCGATACATTCGACTCGCTGCCAACTGCCCTGAACTCGAACTTATTGCCTGTAAAAGCAAACGGTGATGTCCTGTTTCTGTCGGTGTTGTCCATGATGATCTCAGGTATCTGATCAATTCCAAGTTTCATATACAGATTATCACCCTTTTCAATTTTCACATTACCGTTTTTTTCCAGCTCATCCAGTACGTTGCTCAGCGTTTGACCAATGAAAACTGAAATAATCGCTGGTGGTGCCTCATTAGCCCCCAACCTAAAGTCGTTGCCAAACGACGCAATACTGGCCCTGAGCAAATCGGCATGCTCGTACACCGCTTTGATGGATACCACGAAGAATGTAAGAAAAAGTAGGTTCTCCCTGGCACTGCTGGTGGGCTGAAGCAGGTTCACCCCGGTGTCGGTCATGAGCGACCAGTTGTTGTGCTTGCCGTTTCCGTTCACGCCGGCAAAAGGCTTTTCGTGCAGCAACACTTTGAGGTCATGCTTAAAAGCGATCCTGTCCATGATGTCCCTCAATAGTTGGTTGTGGTCGGTAGCCACGTTGGCCTCCTCAAACATCGGAGCTGCCTCAAACTGAGAAGGAGCCACCTCGTTGTGCCTGGTGCGAATCGGAATTCCCAACTTGTGCGCCTCCACCTCAAACTCCTTCATGAACTCCTGCACACGTGTAGGAATAGTACCAAAGTAATGGTCATCCAACTGCTGACCACGGGCCGGATTGTGTCCAAACACCGTTCGACCACACATCACCAGGTCTGGACGTGCATTGTAAAGAGCTCTATCCACTACGAAGTATTCCTGCTCCCAGCCAAGTGTGGGAGTCACGTTGGCTACTGCTCTGTCGAACAGCCGGCAAACTTTGGTAGAGGCCCTGTCGATGGCTTCAATGGCTTTCAGCAGCGGTGCTTTGTAGTCGAGCGCCTCCCCTGTGAACGAAACAAATATGGTGGGAATACATAATGTGGTGTCCCAAATGAAAATGGGAGAACTTGGATCCCAGGCGGTGTAGCCCCTTGCCTCAAAGGTACTTCTTATCCCGCCACTTGGAAAGGAAGAAGCGTCTGGCTCCTGCTGAACAAGGGCGCTGCCTTTGAATTCCTCGATGCCTTTGGTGGAATCAAAAAAAGTATCGTGTTTTTCGGCAGTGGCTCCCGTCAAAGGCTGAAACCAGTGTGTGTAGTGCGTCACTCCCCTGTTCATGGCCCAGGTCTTTACAGCGGCGGCCACTGCATCAGCCGTGTCTTTGTCCACCCGCTTACCGTGGCTCACGTGCACCACTTTCTCAAACACCTCCGGTGCAAGAGCACTTCGCATTTGAGGTATACCAAAGGCATTTTGACCGAAATAGTCAGATATTTTCAATGAAGGAAGCTTGAACTCTACCTTCTTTCTCATGCTAAGGGCCTCCAGTGCCTTAAACCTCAGTCTTGCCATTTTTCAGGGATATTTATGTATTTAAAAAACTGTTAGTGCGCTCATTTCTGCCAACTTCGAAATTAATCATTTTTTGATCCTGATGAACGATTTAGCCAAATTACAGCCGTCGCATTGAATTCTTTGATGCTTAATTGCAGGCAACGTATTTTGCATCCCCAAGATAACACTATGCACATTTTCTACCATCCTCAAAAATCCTCCGTCAACGACATCGTTACACTCGATAAGGAAGAGTCGCAACACTGCCTGAAAGTACTAAGGCACAAGAAAGGTGACCAGGTTTATTTCACTAACGGAATGGGTGAACGCTTTCTATGCCGAATTGTCGGCGACCAACCGGGAGGCGCTCAACTGGAGGTGCTGAGTGTCGAAAGCTTTTCCAGGCCTTATCACATTCACATTGCCATAGCACCAACCAAGCAGCCCGACAGAATTGAGTGGTTTCTGGAAAAAGTGTGCGAGCTGGGTGTGGATGAAATCACATTTGTTAAATGCGAACATTCGGTGCGAACCAAACTGAAGCTGGAGAGAGCTGAGAAAATTACAGTCAGTGCACTGAAGCAGTCTAAGAGCTTCATCAAAGCAAAACTTAACAACCTCCTCCCCCTAAAGGACTTCCTGACAGGACTACCACCAGCGAGTCAGCGCTTTGTGGCCGTCGCAAATGAGCCCACGGCGAACCATTTGATCAAAAAAGCCACTAAAAACCAGTCTTACATCTTACTTATTGGGCCCGAAGGTGACTTTTCGCCGGGAGAGATCGACCTGGCTGCTTCGAAAGGTTTTCAGGCAGTGAGCCTGGGAGACTCAGTGCTAAGAACAGAAACTGCAGGCCTTATCGGCTGCCATTTACTGCATGTATGCAATTTGTGAAAAACTAGTTTTGAGGTGCTTTTCATATAGTTCTGAATGTTGCGTCCCAAACTAAGTTGCCATAAAATTGACTTATTTCAGGATGATGCGATACAGCGAAGTCATCGTTATAATAATAGTGATAGCTGTAAAAATGCCTTAATATATCAAACCAATGTATGTCTTTCTGGACTATTGATTGAATCCGCACTTTGCTCCACAATAAGTCTTTTGGAAATATATTAACCCTGTCAAAGGGCCACCACCACTACCACCCATGCCAGAGTAAAAATTCAAACATCCACCAGGGTTAACAAAAATTCTAGTACAATTTCCATGAGCTTTACGTGCTGTAACCACCAATTTCCACTGTGGTGGCACCGACGCTCCAGCAGCCTGAGGAATAAACGAATAATCACTAGGATAGCTTACAGAACCGTATGACGGTAGATCGTCCCAGTCAATCCAAGGAACTGAAGAACACCCTGCGCCACAAGTTGTGTTACACCAAAAATTCAGCTCATATATGCTTTGGGTCGCAAGTGATCTTCCATTTTTGTTTGAATATTCTTCAAATGTAGAATAGTTAAATTTCACAGGAGAACCGGCCAGGGAATCAACATCAAATAAATAAAATTCTGGTATCTGATCCTTCATAAAAGACTCGAACCCAGCTTTTGAATCAAACAGATAAAACAAATACGGGTCTCCCGAATCCGCCACCTCATAAAAATATTCTATTGATTCAAATAGGCTATCTATTTCCTCCTTTGAATTATAAAATTCACCTTCAAATACATAAGTGTATTCAAATTCATCAACTGATATTTCGTCAATTGCTAGTTCATTATTACATGAAACTAGCGTTATCAGTAGAATAAAGCAAATTGATAGTTTTTTCATACAGTTTATAAATGCTTAATATTACAACAATATATGAAATCAAATTCAAAATTAGCTATATAATAAATCAAATATTTTAAAATAATAATATGTTAATTTTAGTATGTTAAAACAAGTCGCCATTAAAAGATTGTTGACGACATCGACTAAATCTCTTCTACGGGCGATTAGGTGTGGCTAGCAATTTACCAGAACAGATTTGTCAGACTTAACGAGTTTGTCGTCTTTTCATCTTAATTATCGCAATTCCAGAGCCTGGGAGAGTCGGTACTGAGAACTGAAACAGCCGGCATTGTGGCATGTCACCTGTTGCATGTTGCCAACCAAATAGCAACGCCTTAAAACGATGAAAGCCCGCTTTCACGGGCTTTCTTTTATACATCAATTTCTCGCTTGCACGCTTAGAACGTAAACACTGCCGCCAACACAAAGCTGGAAAGCGAGTTAGCATACTTTACGTCCAACGGATCAGAAAAGTCGGTAATAACAGCATCATCCTCAGAGAAAGAGTCAATCCTGAATTCAGGAATGAATGTAAGTGGGCCAACGCTGTAGTTCGCAGAAAGCGTAGCCGCAAAAACACTCTCATCGGTGGTAAGCACGCCTACGCCCTTGTCTCCAAAGTATTCACCTCTAACACCCAATTTAAGTGCATCAGAAGCAGCTACCTGAAAGTAACCTGCAGCTCCATAGAAATTGTCAGAGGCAGAAGTAGCATTAACACCAATATATACCGCATCAGACACATCCATTCCCGCTGTTAAGTCTATTTGGAAGAAGCCTTCAGTAAATACGGTATTCAAATAAGCGCTACCAGCGTCAAAAGAATACCCTAGTTGACCACCACCGTAATAGGTGTTGTCAGGGTTAAAATCTGTTGCGTCAGTAGGGTTCATAATGGCTGCTGCCAAGCTAAAACCACCACCCAAATCAAAGTCGGCCTTTAATCCAGTATGAGAGAAAGGACCGTACGAAAACATGTAAGAAGTGGAATAGTTAAAGTTAGCAGTAGGAGAAATTACCTCGTAACCCAGAAATGTATTGAAGTTACCCAAAGTCAAAGTCACCTTATCGCTCACATTCCAGTATACATACAATTGGTTTACAATGTTATTTGAACCAAAAGAAGCTCCGGTTATCGGGTTGAATGAACCAAACACCGCATCATTACCTCTCGGACCGAAAACAAGATCAGCAACCATACCTACTTTTTCGCCTTCGTATGCACCGATCAAATTCACCATGCCTAAAGAAAAACCAGGCAAGTTGGCAAATGAAGTACCTGGAGCCAATGCGCCACCATTTGTAGCATCATTGGTAGAATTTAAGTTGGCCCTGTAATAGGTGTCCACCGAGCCTGACAGTGAAAAAGGAGACGTTTCTTCTTCCTCTTCCTGAGCAAAAGCGCTCACAGATAATGATAGTGTAAAAATGGTAGCGAATACGCCACGGAATAATAATTTTGTAACAGTGTTCATAAGCTTTAATGTTTTTTTAAAGTTTTTGGATAAGGCCTCTCTTGCTCGTTAGGTTGCCGCCGCAAGCAAGGAGGCCTCTTTTTTTTATTGTGAGTTTCGATCGATTATCAATCAGGATAGATGATAGTGTAGCCTCTGATACCATGCTCATGGCTGTCAAGACCAGACTTCTCGTGCTCTTCAGATACTCTGATACCAAATGTTTTCTTAAGAATGAAGAAGATGAGGAATGCCGCAGTGAACGCAGCCAGACCGCAGATAACTACTCCTTTAAGCTGAATCCAGAACGTGTGCTCAGGATTGGTAGAGAACAGCCCCACCGCAAGTGTGCCCCATATACCGCAAACAAGGTGAACAGAAACGGCACCTACTACGTCGTCCAGTTTCAGTTTGTCAAGAAGTACAACTGAGTACACTACAGCGATACCGGCCACAAGACCTACAAAGAGTGCCCAACCTGGGTTAATCACATCAGCACCTGCTGTGATACCTACAAGGCCAGCCAGGATACCATTTAGCATCATACCAATATCAAGTCGCTTGAATAGAAGGTAGCCACCGATGAAACCACCGATACCGCCAGTACAAGCAGCCAATGACGTGGTAACGAGAACGAATGAAACCAGCCCAGGATCAGCAGACAACACAGAACCGCCGTTGAAACCAAACCAGCCCAGCCACAGCATGAACACACCAATGACTGCAAGAGGCACACTGGCACCTGGCTTGTCAACCACTTTGCCGTCAACATACTTGCCAATACGAGGCCCGAGAAGGATAATACCTGCCAATGCACCCCATCCACCTACTGAGTGAACCAGTGTAGAACCGGCAAAGTCATAAAAGCCCATGTCGTCAAGCGCACCACCACCCCACTTCCATGAGCCAATTAGTGGATATACAAATCCGACATATATAACAGTGAAAATCAAGTAAGTAGAAATCTTGATGCGTTCTGCAACAGCTCCAGATACGATAGTTGCAGCAGTGGCTGCGAACATGGCCTGGAACAAGAAGTCGGTCCAGTAAGTGTAGCCGCCATCTGCGTAGCCTGTTGTTACGTCAGCGTCTGCTGGAGAAAACCAGAACATTGACCAGCCGGCTCCATCAAAAGCAAACCAGCCAGGCACATCAAACCCTGGGTACATAAGGAAAAAACCACAAAGAGCATAAGTCAAAAGCCCTATTATAGGAGTGATTGTGTTTTTGAATAGGATGTTGACCGTATTCTTTGCCTGGGAAAACCCAGTTTCTACCCCGGCAAATCCAAGGTGCATAATAAATACCAACGCTGTAGCCAGCATCATCCAGATGTTGTTGGCTGTCAATAGTACTTCAGCAATTTGTGTGCTGTAATCCACAACTTCAGCTGCGGTTTCAGAGGCTACCACCATGGTGGCCTCGGCTACTTCGGCCACAGCACTGTCGACTGCCAAGGAGTCCTGAGCTGAGCTAACGTAAGCAAGAACGGGTGTAAAGACTTTCATCATACTACTACTTGTTAGTGTTAGGTTTAAATGTATTTGAATGAATAATTTTCAATAGTTACTAACTAGTGATTCAATTTTGACCCAATTTTATATCAAAAATTGCAAATCATTCATTCTTCAGTTCATTTTTTACCCATGTAGTAGTTCATTTTTGCATTTATTAAAATCATTGCCGCTAATGTTACCCATACGACCACTGATTTTAACACATTCATAACAAGAGAGGTTTTACATTATGATATATTCAAAAAATGGAATATTTTTAAATATATCGCATTAAAGTGGGTGATTTATTGGTGATTTATCAAAATATCACCCGATGGAAACGATGCCTAAAAACGATCTGCTAATTGTCACGCTCGCAAATAATTATTTCGCCTGAAAACCAGTATATCTAGCTTTAGTTTCGAGTCCTTGAAGAATCACAGAATATTAGGTGGTTAATATCCTTCAATTCAAAACTTCGGCAACCAGAATAAAATGTTGGGCAATCAATCGGTAGAATCAATGCCATATAGGCCAGTGAGTGACCGCAAAAAAAGGCATCACTGTGGTAGAAACCAGCCATGATGAGGCAAAAAAAAGCCCCCTGAATTCAGGAGGCTATTATACTAAAGGAAATAGGTGTTAAAACCTTATTTCACTGTTTTAACAGTTTTGATGATCCTTGCAGCTACTTTATAGGGATCAGCATTCGATGCTGGTCTTCTGTCTTCCAGGTAACCACTCCATCCATGAGTTGCCGTATAAACCGGAATACGAATGGAGGCACCTCTATCAGAAACACCATAAGAAAAATCATTGATAGAAGCAGTTTCATGCTTACCAGTCAAACGCTGATCATTGTAAGCACCATATACCGCAATATGCTCCTTCACCACACCTCTGAAAGCCTCACAAACTTTCTCTACCTTCTCTCTTGAACCAGCGGTTCTCAGGTAGGTATTAGAGAAGTTTGCGTGCATGCCTGAGCCATTCCAGTCAAGCTGACCAAGTGGCTTAGGATGGTACTCAATGTACAAGCCATACTTCTCAGAAAGCCTTTCCATAAGAAATCTTGCAACCCACACTTCATCTCCGGCCTGCGTGGCTCCTTTGGCAAAAATTTGCCATTCCCACTGACCTGCAGCAACTTCACCATTGGTTCCTTCAACATTCAGACCGGCGGCTAGACACAAATCAAGGTGCTCGTCCTTAAATTCTCTACCAAAGACGTTTTTGCCACCTACACCACAATAGTAAGGTCCCTGCGGAGCAGGATAGCCACCAGCGGGGAATCCAACTGGCTTACCAGTTTCAGGATCCATAAGGAAATACTCTTGCTCAAATCCGAACCAGAAATCGTCATCAGAATCATCAATCGTTGCTCTGCCGTTGGTAACATGAGCGGTTCCATCGGCATTGAGAACTTCGGTCATCACAAGGTATCCATTCTCAATAGCAGGATCAGGACAAATGAAGACAGGTTTTAATAAGCAATCTGAGGAGCCGCCAAGAGCTTGCTCTGTTGAACTTCCATCAAATGACCACATCGGGGCGTCCTCAAGCTTACCGCTAAAACCATCAACGATTTTAGTCTTACTTCTTAAACTTTGAGTAGGCTTGTATCCGTCCAGCCAAATGTACTCTAGTTTGGATTTTGACATAATAGTTAAGTTTAATTTTGAACCAGTTACTAAGTGATTTGCAAAAAAACCTTTGATTTAAGGTGATTATCAAAGGCAATGTTACGGTAAAATTGAAATTTTTACAAAACTTGGTTAAATATTGTATATATGATAAAATATATACCGTTCAGTTGCGGAATTGTTAAATTTAAAGTAATTCAATCGTGTGCAATTTCAAAATCAGAATTATCGCATCCAGTACCTCTGTAAAACCTACTGTAAGGAGGGAATTAGCCAGTATTATCAGAATAATATTCGGAGTTGTTAAAATGCAAAAAGCCTGACACTCGCAGGCTTAAAAGTGGCAAAAACGCAAGTGAGGGCTACTTCCTTACTTTACCGGTTCTGTCGATGACAATATAGGCAAGATCGGCAGTTGGGTCACCTGCAGGTTTTTCGAGGTAAATGATCGTCTCCATCACCATTTTATTAAAAGAAACCGAAACCGGAGGATGATCGAGGTCGAGAGAGGCCTTCCAAAGCGCTTTCCCTGCATTGTCGACGGTAGTGATGAAAAGATGAGTTTTTTCCTTCAATGGATAGTGAATATAAAAAGTCCTGAAGCCATCAGCAGTTGGGGCATGCCCGGCGTTTTTAGGCTTAAAGGAGAAGTCTTTGTTTGGTGTCGGCAACTTTTCGTTCAACATCCACTCCACCGTGTAGGCCGGTGTCGCCTTTGCCACTACAAAGTTCAAGTCTTTACCGACGAGCTTCAGCCCGTTTACATAAAGCCCCGCGCTATCTGCAATGTGTATTGTGCTAAACCCCGTTGGGCTAGCAATACTATCTTTCACTACCAAGGCAATCGAATCACCATTTTGGGCAATCAACCAACTTCTGCGCTTCTTCAAGTCCTCAGCTTTCTTCCTCCACACGCTCTGCTCTGCATCAACAAAGCTTTCCCTTTCGTTGGCATAGCTCAGCAGTTGGTCGGGAGAAACATACCTGCTCGTAAAAAAGACAGGGTTCCGCTGAAAACCTCCTTCAGCCTTTTGCTTGTCAATAGCAATAAACCCTTTCATTTTATCCAGCCTGCCAACAAGGTTTGAAACAGCCATATACAGGTCGTCGACTTTAGCGCTATCGGGCATCACATTTGGCTGTTTTTCAATCAGGTAGTTCAATTCTTCCACTTTGAAACTGACCACCTTCTCAGTCAGGGTATTTGCGCCAAAGCCTCTGACTTTGGCTAAAATCGTCGGGTCAAACTCGAAAGGCCCGCTAACGCTGGATGGGTTCTGAACAAAGGCTTGCTTTTTTGCCACCAGGTCACGATCATAAGCAATTAACTCCTGCCTGAATGGGCCGATATTAGATTTCTGCTCAGATTTTGTCATCTCTATCCAAGCCTTCAAATCCCAATATTCTATGTTGCCTTCCCGGGTAAGGTCAAGAGAACCTTTGCTGAAATCAGCCAGGTCGTACAGCGTTTTTTTCGTAAGGGCGTGAGCAAGCCCGGGGGATGGTATCTTAGCAAGAGACGCTTCAGTATTTGCAACGGAACTCTCTAGGTTTTTTACAATTCCTTCGAGCTTCACAAACTCCTGCTCAACTTCCTTGTCCATGCCCAGGAGGAAGGAAGACTGGTCTGAGAAGTCAATCTTAAAATTTTGCAGTATGTCTTGTGCCTCATCGTACAACTTATTCGCCACCGATGCCTCTTTCAGGAAAGCCCTGACGTTGTTCCTTCTGTCTTGAAGGGATTTTACCTTGTTTTCTATATCGAGATGAACATCGGACACTTTGATCCCAAACTCACCAGTTCTCAAATCCCTTCTATTGAACTCCTGATAATACTCTTCGTTTTTCTTTAACTCCTTTTCATCTATCAGCTTTAGTGACTTATTATAATGGAGATCAGCAGCATCGATGTGGACAAACATCTGGGCAGTATCGGTAACGATATTTTCAGACAATGCCTTTCGCTCAAGTATTTTGCCCAGGCTGTAATGAGCATTGGCTTCCTCGCTGTTTTTGGGGTCGGCGATAAACAAATCCAGTTGTTGTTCAGCTTCATCCCATTTAGATGCCTGCATTAGAGGAAAGATATCTTTGTACTTTAACTTCTGAGCCGAAACAGTAAGTGAAAAAAATAGGATAATAGTGGCGGTAGATACACAAGACTTTCTCATTGGCAATGACAATTTACCTCTAAGTTAAAAATGTTCTGCCACAAATGTAAAATACCCCACTATTTCGCCAAAGACGGATGAATCCACGACGTGAGTTATTAGATTGCAACTTAGATTACCAAAATTCACACTTACTTAAACATCAATAAGATGAAAATTTCAGGCATTGCATTAGTTATCACCTTTCTGGTGGCCTTTTCATCCGCTTCCTTCGCTCAGAAGTCGAAGAGGGAGTTTTATCAGCTAAAAGTATATACCCTTGCTTCTGATGCACAGGAGAAAGTGGTTGACAAGTATTTAAAGGACGCCTTTATCCCGGCGCTTCACAGGGCCAATATCAAGTCGGTTGGCGTATTTAAAACAAAACTAAGCGAGACAGACACTGTTCGTAAGGTCTATGTGCTGATCCCATTTCCTTCATACGATCAATTCAGCACCCTGGCCAATACGCTTTCGAAGGACGCACAGTACCAAACGGCTGGAAGCGAATATATCAACGCTGCTTACAACCAGCCTCCGTACATTAGGATCGAGAGCACCCTACTTCAGGCTTTTACCGGAATGCCATTCATGAAAACGCCAAAACTCAACGGCCCGAGAAGCGAACGTGTGTATGAGCTTAGGAGCTACGAATCGGCTACCGAAAAAATCCACCTAAACAAAGTCGAAATGTTTAATGATGGAGAGGTAGCGCTTTTCGACAGGCTTGGATTCAATGCGGTGTTCTATGGAGAAGTGATTTCCGGTTCCACCATGCCAAACCTGATGTACATGACCACCTTTGAGAACAAAGCAAGCAGAGATGAGCACTGGAAGGCATTTTCGACTGCTCCGGAGTGGGAAAAGCTAAAGGTGATGCCTAAGTATCAGAACAATGTTTCAAAAAATGATACCAGATTTCTGACACCAACAGAGTATTCTGATTATTGATTGAATTCACTGCACGTCATTCCGATTAGGGGCTAAGCCTCTAATTGGAAGACACTGCACACATTTCTAGAAACACCTTTTTGTAGTGCTTCGGATCCATGTCTGAGGCTATTTTGTAGTCAGTGCAGGCGGCACTGTTGAGCCCAACGCTTGATTTACAATCGGCTCTCCTGACGTACAAGTCGGCCGGAGCATACGCAAGTGCTTCTGCCGTATCAAAGTCTTCAATAGCTTCGGCGTATCTACCCGCCCTCATTTGCAAGATTCCTCTATTAAAATAGGCCTGGTTGAAGTCGGGTTTTTGCGAAATCACGTAGTTAATATCTCTTAAGGCCATGTAACCATTGCCGACAGTCCCCATCACTATTGCCCGATGATAGAACAGTGTAACATCACTGTCATCCTTTTTTATGGCTTTGTTATAGTAGCTCAAAGCACCCCATGGGTCATTGTCTGCCATCATCACACGCCCCATCAGGTAGTTTGCTTCAAAATTCTCCTCGTCTCGCTGCAACACCCGAAAAAGATCGGTTTTTGCTCCGTCCAAATAGTCTGTTTTCAACAGGCACCTTGCCCTGGCTATCAAAATCTCATTGGCCTTTTCATTGTATTTCAGCGATTTACCATACCAGGTAATGGCTTCATTGTACCTGCCCAGCTCTTCCAGGCTTCGGGCAATGTTGTAGAGGTGATACCAGTTTTGCGGATCAAGGCTTGATAATTCCTTAAAAATTGCCAAAGATTGTTCAAAATCTTCGTTTTCAAACGCTTCAAACGCTGCCTCCTCCTTGTCTTCACAAGCAAAAAGGCAGATAGCCAGTAGAAAAAGAAGGCCAGCGTTTCTCATGCTGAAAGATAAACTAATCGTTTAGTTGAAGCAAACGCTTTTATTATTTAATTCCAGAAAGTGAATGAAGAGAAACGCTAATTACTACATAGACCAACTGAACCTCGCCTCACATCCTGAGGGTGGATATTTTAAAGAGACATATAGAAGTATTGACGTTACCACCACCAAAGCTGGTCAAAGGAGCATTTCTACCGCAATCTACTTCCTGCTGGAAGCCGGCAACTTTTCTGCATTTCACCGCATAAAGTCAGATGAAGCCTGGCACTTTTACGATGGCGACCCACTTTCGGTATACATTATTGATCAAAGCGGTATGCTTGCAGAGGTTCGCCTTGGCCTGGGTCTTTCAGCAGGTCAAAAGCCCCAGGCAGTCGTTCCGGCTAACTGCTGGTTTGCCTCCAGAGTGGTTCCGGGTGGCAAATTTTCTCTGGTCGGCTGCACTGTCGCTCCAGGTTTTGACTTTCAGGACTTCGAAATGGCTGAAAGGAATAAGTTGATCAAAGAATATCCCCAGCACCAATCAATCATCACTTCCCTTACGAGGAATTGAGCATTCAATTACTTGACTTTGTCAAGTAATATCATTTTCTTCACCTCATGATTGAAGGTGAAAAAGCAATAGCCGCCGTTCGTGATTTCAACAGGTTTTACACAAGTGTTATCGGGCTGCTCGACAGGCACATACTCGACAGCCCCTATTCTCTGTCGGAGGCCAGGGTCATGTTCGAGATCAGTAGCACGGGAAGCTGCACTGCCAGGCATATAAAAGCTGCCACCAAAATGGATGAGGGCTATCTGAGCAGAATAGTAGATAAGCTGTTGAAACAAGGCCTTTTGAAGAAAACCAAGTCAGAAGAGGATGGCAGAGCGTTCTTGTTGTCGCTGTCAGTAGCAGGACAACGGGAATTTGCCAGGCTCGACAAAGCCTCCCATGATAACATAGCCTCGTTACTAAAGAAAATAAGCTCAGCAGAAGTCGACTTGCTTTCTAATCAGCTTCAAAGCATCAAATCAATTTTAGCGAAGACTTTATGAAGGCTGCCATCTCTCTTGAAAGTGTGACCATACGAACTGAGCTGAGGCCAGGCGACATAGGATATGTGATCTACATGCACGGCGACATCTACTCAAAAGAGTTTGGTTACAGTTTGGGTTTCGAATCGTACGTGGCTGAAAGCTTTGCGGAGTTCTACAAGCAATATGACGCCAACCTTGATCGGGTGTGGGTTTGCGAACACAATGAAAAGATTGTTGGTTTTCTCGCACTCATGCACAGAAACAAGGCGGCCCAGCTTAGGTACTTCATAATGGAAAAGCCCTACCGGGGTATTGGGCTGGGAAAGAAGCTAATGAATTTGTACATGAACGAACTGAACAACCTCGGGTACAAATCTTCTTACTTTCTCACCGTGGACGAGCTTCCTGCAGTTGCCTCCCTGTACAAGCGGCATGGCTTTCGCCTGACTGAGGAAAAGCCATTTTCGGATTTCGGCAAACCCCTGATGGAGCAGAAATATGAGCTGGTGCTGCGCTGATCGCTCTAGTGCTTCACCTTTGCATAGTGCTCTTTGATCAAATCCCTCCCGAAGTCACCATCGAAATCACGCCAAACGGTATGGATATGATTGCCGTTACCCTGTGAGTTATCAAACTCAATCAGGAAAGAGAGCCCCTGTATCCTGTAATAATGTGGGGCGCCGGGTTTATCGCTACCTGCCCACCCGAACGTAATGAGATTCACGTCTTCTTTCAGTATGCTGCTTTTTCTTGCCCTCGCTTCTTTTTCCGGCATCACAGCCAGGTATTCATCTACGATTGCCCATAGCATCTTTTTTTGCTGATCTGTAAGCTGACGATAGGTAATACCTGCCCTGTCAAGCGGTTTTGCCTGCTCTACAGTCTTAGACACAATATCATTGAAAGTGCTTCCACTAAATACGGCTTGCTGCTTTTGTGCTCCCTTCAGCGAATTCAACAGTTCGAAAGCCAGGTCTTCTTCCCTGTTAAGCACCCGCAAGCCTTCCTTAGGGCCGTTTTTCACCTCACCGGGGTTAGATCCCAAAAACCTTGGCGTGTAAGACACCTCACCATTTACCACTGTGAAGTGAAGAGAGATATGATGGCCGTCAAATTGCCAGGCCCATGGCTCGCTGGCGCCGGGATTGCCGAAGATAGACACAAAATACATTTCAGGATCCCTCCTCGGATTATCTTCCAGTTCTGCCAGCACGTCTTCGAGACTCATGATCATTTTGACCTTGTTGAAGCCAGCTTCGCTCAACGACATAGTTAATAGTTGCGTCACAAGGTCTTTCTGATTGCTGTCCATTTCCTTTAATGGCAAGCCGTTTCTAGCCACCTGATAGGGAGGCACGTAAGACCAATCGAATCTTTTGGTATCGTCGAAGGCCATCAGCAGCTTTGCCTTCTGCTGATCGTTCACCGACTCGAGCAAAAGGCTGGCTATTTCGGCACTAAAACCATGGAACCTGAACGAGCTGGTAAAAATGGCAAAGGCCAGCAGCATAGCCGACAAATAAAACTTAGAGTGCGTTTTCATACCAGAAGTTAGCTATTATCTCGCATAAAAACACTAACAACCAATCGATTAGCCAAGGCAGCCTTTACAAGGTCAGGTATTAAAATAGTACTTCTTTAAAAACCCTTCACAACTCACAACATCTATCGTGGAGTAGTAAAAGTCATCTCTGTCTTCAGTCACAATACACCGGCACCCTACTTCCAGAGCAGCATAGTACTGCATGCCGTCTTCAAAATCATGGATACTTTTATTAGTCAAAGCACTATTAACAGCGTTATCATCAATAACGGCTGTGAGAATATGCTCTTTCAGAATCGTAAGTTTTTTCTTCGCTTGCACTGCTCCACTTTTCTTAGATGAAAAATAGAAAGCGATGGCGAGACTCATCGGCGTGGCATACAATTCAAAACCCTGCTTTCCCGCCAAACTCAACACTCTCGCTGCATTGGAAAATACTGGATATTCCTTGTTGAGCACCGCAACCAATACATTGGCATCTATCAGGGTTTTCACTTCTTTTTGCGGCTTTCGTAGTACTCCTTTTTTGCCGCTTTTCTTGGCTTTGAAGTTTTGTATTCTGCCTGCCCATCAGCCACCATCATCACCCATTGTGATACCTCCAGGTCTTCGAGCGACTGATAGTGCCGGGACGTCATTTGCCTGTAGAGGTATTCAGTTAGCCTGGACAGACTGATATTATTCTCCTCAGCGAATGCTTTGGCTGAGGCAATAACACTGGCATCAAAACTCAAAGTGATCTTGGCGTCCATACTTTTATTTTTTTATACGACAAAGATAAAAAATCTATACGTATAAAAAATAAGTAAGTTTCGACGCTACTCAATCATCCCCCAAATTTCCCCCTTAGCTTAGCCAACTGAGCCTGCAAATCTCCGTCCGGCTCATCTGATTGCTGTGGTTTTTGAGGCTGAAAGCTTCTTCGCTCCTGCCTCCTTGGCTCTGGTCGCTCGTCTTTTTTATCACTTGCCTTTCTGGGTGCAGGGCCACTGGCAAATGGATCCGCTTTCATTGACAGGGCAATCCGTTTTCTTGCGAGGTCAACTTCTACCACCGTCACCATTACCTTCTGCTGTAGCTTAACCGCCTCCGACGGATCGCTAATAAATTTATCGGCCAGGTGACTGATGTGAACCAGGCCGTCCTGATGCACTCCAATATCCACAAAAGCACCAAACTTGGTCACGTTGGTGACAATGCCAGGAAGCTTCATACCCATTTTAAGGTCAGCCATCTCATTCACTCCGTCAGTAAAAGAGAATACCTCGAACGACTCCCTTGGGTCACGACCAGGTTTTGCCAGTTCCTCAATAATATCTGTCAAAGTAGGGAGCCCTACCTCCTCAGATACATACTTTTTCAGATCCAATTTGCGTCGAAGCTCATTGCTCGTCATCAAATCAGTAACGCCACAACCAAGGTCTTTGGCCATTTGCTCCACCAAATTATACCGCTCCGGGTGAACCGCACTGGTGTCCAGCACGTTCTTGCCATCCCTGATGCGAAGGAACCCAGCGGCCTGCTCATAAGCCTTATCTCCAAGCCGAGGAACTTTCTTCAATGATTCTCTGTCTTTGAAAGGCCCATTGGCATTCCTGAACTCAACTATGTTTTGTGCCAGTTGTGGGCCCAGCCCCGACACGTAGGTCAGCAGCTGCTTGCTTGCCGTATTCAGCTCCACGCCCACAGCGTTCACACAGCTCATCACCACATCGTCCAGCGACTTCTTTAGCTCTGTTTGATCCACGTCGTGCTGGTACTGGCCAACGCCTATCGACTTGGCATCAATCTTCACCAGCTCAGCCAACGGATCCATAAGTCTGCGGCCAATAGACACTGCACCACGAACAGTCACGTCCTGATCGGGGAATTCTTCCCTAGCCACATCCGACGCAGAATAGATAGAGGCGCCACTTTCGTTCACCATGGCCACCAGCACATGCGAAGGCAGCCCGATTGATTTGATAAACTGCTCGGTTTCCCTGCTTGCCGTTCCGTTTCCTATGGCTACGGCCTGAATTTTATATTTCTCGACCATGTAGGCAACCGTCGCAGCCGCCTTCTGCACCGCCTTCTGAGGTTCGTTGGGGTAAATGGCTTCAAAGTCCAGCAGCTTACCCTGACTGTCCAAAGCAGCTACTTTGCACCCCGTTCTGAATCCCGGATCTACTGCAAGAATGCTCTTTTGCCCCAGCGGGGCAGCCATCAGCAGCTGCTTCAGGTTTTCGGCAAACACATTAATGGCCTCCACATCAGCCTTGTCTTTTGACCCAAGCCGTGCTTCAGTTTCCATGCTAGGCTTCAGCAAGCGCTTATATGAGTCATGTACAGCCTCTTTCACCTGATCGGCCACGGGATTACTGCCCTTCACAAACTGTCTTTCAAGCAACAAAGTCGCTTCCTCCTCTGGTGGATACATATCCAGCATAAGGATCATCTCCTTTTCGCCTCTTCTCATCGCAAGCAGGCGGTGAGAAGGCACCTTGTCCAGAGGCTCAGACCACTCAAAGTAGTCTTTGTATTTCTGTCCTTCTTCCTCTTTGCCTTTCATCACTTTGGAGTAAACAACGCCACTGCGATTGAACAACTCCCTCATTTTCTTTCGGGCATCCGGGTCTTCATTCACTATTTCAGCAATAATATCACGTGCGCCCTGCAAAGCCTCCTCAGCGGATGCCACTCCTTTTTCTTCATCCAGGTATTTTTCGGCTTCCCCTGTCAATTCACCAGCTTGCCTTTCAAAGATCCAAAGCGCCAGCGGCTCCAGTCCCTTTTCTCTGGCAATGGTGGCCCGGGTGCGGCGCTTGGGCTTATAGGGCAGATAAATATCTTCCAGCGACGACATGGTTTCGGCTGCATCAATTTGCGCTTTCAGCTCATCAGTCAGCTTGCCCTGCTCCTCAATCGACTTGAGGATGGCCTCTCTTCTTTTGTCGAGGTCACGCAGTTGCCCAATCCGGTCACGTATTTTCGCAATAAAAACTTCGTCGAGGCTTCCTGTCCTCTCTTTGCGGTACCTCGAAATAAAAGGAACGGTTCCGCCTTCGTCGAGAAGCTCAGCGGTAGCTACGACCTGTTTTGGGGAAATGCTTAATTCAGCTGCGATTTTGAGGTAATGTGCCTGGCTCATGTCTTCCTTGACTTCTGATTAGGGTCTGTTAAATACGTGTTTTGCTCAAAGTGATTTTCGAAATTACTCGAAACAGGGCTCGAAAATAAAGGCTTTCGGAATCAAATGAAGACTTTTTTTGTATTGATTGCTGCGGAGACTAAAAACTTACTGACTTCTAATGAATTAAGGCAAAATGGATAAAAAAAAGAAAAGGGAAATTATTGAATGGGCTGTAATTCTGGGAGTTATGGCCACGCTATATTTCACTGGCCTGCATACGGAAGTCATCGGCACATTGCAAAGGGGTATTCTGGCTACTGGCATCATGTCGCCCAGCGAGCCCGAAAGTACGCTGTCGCTCACGGAGTCGGATTATCAATTTCAGCTTGAAGACCTGGAAGGGAAAGTCTCCTCTTTTAGTGACCTTAAGGGCAAAACCGTTTTCATCAATCTGTGGGCCACGTGGTGCCCTCCCTGCATAGCAGAAATGCCAGAAATTCAGGACCTCTACGACAAAGTGGGGAGTGACAAAGTGGTGTTTGTTATGATTTCGCTGGACGACGAGCGGGACAAGGCGATTAAATTTATCCAAAAGAAGGAGTATACTTTCCCCGTTTATACTTTGGTGAGCGGGCTGCCAGCTGTTTTTCATTCCCAGTCGATACCCACCACTTTTGTGATAGCGCCCAATGGCCAGGTGAAGGTGCAGCAGTTTGGCATGGCTAGCTATGACACTGAAGATTTTAGAAACTTGCTACTGAGCTTATAGCTGCTGCAAAGCCAGAACGTTCCCAAGGTTGAAAGCCGTTCTTTCTATATTAATAAGCGTGTTGGCCATTGCCGTCTCCAGGCTCTCAGGCTGATTCCCTACAGGCAGTAGCGCCAAAAACCTTCGGAGCTCGCTATCCGGAATTTGCCGTGGGATCCGTCCTGCCAGGCCAACTACAGGCTTGCCGTGCTTCTCTGCCATTTCCAACAGCGCAAACGGCCCTTTGCCCTCCGCTGTCTGCTCATCAAGGCTGCCTTCGGCCGTAATCACCACATCAGCTTCTTTGATCGCCTTGTCCATTTCCAAAAGCTCCAGTATAAACTCCGCCCCAGGCTTCAGCTCAGCATCCATCCAGCCAACCAGTCCCGCCGAAATACCACCGGCAGCCCCTCCTCCTTTCACACCAGTGACATCTATACCTTTATACTGCCTGATAAGATTAGCCCAATGACCCAGTCCATCATCCAGTTGAGCTACCTGCTCCGGAGATGCGCCTTTTTGCGGCCCGTAAACTGCGGCTGCCCCCGAGGCACCCAGGAGAGGGTTACTCACGTCGCACAGCACAGTTATATGCAATTTTTTCAAGCCTTCGGGCTCAACAATCTGAACTATGTGTTTTAGCGCTTCGCCCGATCCGCCGAGCTCTTCTCCGCTACTGCTAAGGAATTTATAGCCAAGGGCTGTGAGTATGCCCATGCCGCCATCGGTGGTTGCGCTGCCGCCGATACATAATATAATATGTGTAGCCCCCAGGTCGATTGCCTCTTGCATCAGCTCGCCTGTGCCAGCACTGCTTGCTTTCATGGCGTTCCTTTCTGTCTCTGAGAGCAACCGCAGGCCAGAGGCATCTGCCATTTCAATGATCGCCAGCTGTTTGTCAGCTATATACCCAAATGGTGCTATCACCTTCCGTCCCATCGGACCCGACACTTCCGTCTTGAAAACCTTCCCCCGTAGCGCATCTACAAGGATAGGCAGAGTGCCATCACCGCCATCAGCTATTGGCTTGCAAACTATTCTGGACTGACATTTACTTTTTTGAACTCCACTCTTGATGGCCTGAGCGATATCGAAGGCTGTAGCGGCGCTTTTGAAGGCATTTGGAGCCACAAGTATATTAAGCTCCCGCATTTAGTTGTCCGGCCTGTGTTCGTCTTCTTCAATCTGACCCGGCGTGATATACTGGATCAGCTTGCCAGTATTCTGCGACACCTCTTTCCATGAATCCATAGGGAAATGAATTTCAACAAGACTGCCCGGCTCCATGTTTCCTACAGTTTCGCCTGTCAGCAGCTCTGCCATATAACTAACGGTGGGGTTGTGTCCTACAAAAAGTACACTTTGGCAATTTACATCCAGCTCATTCACAATTCTTAAAAAAATTCTCACCGAGGCGTCGTACAGCTCCGGGTCTTCCTGAATTTCTTCGGCCGGATACCTGATTTGTTCGGCTATAATCTGCGCAGTTTGAAACGCCCGGACAGCCGCACTGGTAACCATCAGGTTGGGGATCAAATCATGCCGTTTTATGTACATACCGGTATGAACTGCCTCTCTTTGGCCTGACCTGGTTAGATACCTTTCGATGTCTTTTGACCCATGGTCGGTCTCTCCCGCTTCGGCATGTCGGACGATCATTAATTTCTTAACCATTCTCTTATAACGTGGTTAAATAAAAGTCAGTATGGCAGGGGAAATATAGCAAAACGAGCCTACCAATATCCCCGCCATTTGATTTTTTTGTTTTTTTTTAAAGATATTTGACCGCCCCACCATTTTGGTAGAAAGGAAAAAACCCATAGAAATGTCGAAAAACCTTGTAATAGTCGAGTCGCCAGCAAAGGCAAAAACAATTGAAGGATACTTAGGAAAGGACTATTCAGTGACGTCGAGTTACGGCCATGTTCGTGACCTGCCCAAAGGGGACAAAGCGATTGACATTAAAAATGGTTTTAAGCCGACCTACGAAATAACGGCCGACAAAAAAGATGTCATCAAACAGCTGAAAAAATTATCGAAGGAAGCTGAGATGATTTACCTGGCTAGTGACGATGACCGTGAGGGAGAAGCCATTTCGTGGCATTTAAAGGAGGCGCTGAACCTGAACGACAAGAACACAAGGCGGATCGTTTTCAGGGAAATTACCAAGAAGGCGATTGACAATGCTATTCAGAACCCAAGAGGCATTGATATCGATTTGGTGAATGCCCAGCAGGCCCGCCGCATACTTGATCGTCTGGTAGGTTTCGAGCTTTCCCCCATTCTCTGGAAAAAAATAAAAACTGGTCTCTCAGCTGGCAGGGTGCAATCCGTTGCCGTACGCCTTGTGGTGGAGCGAGAAAGAGAAGTCGAACATTTTAACTCCGAGTCTTCTTTCAAAATCACAGCCAATTTTCTGCTTGCAGGCGGTAAAGTATTGAAAGCGGAGCTTGGCAAGAAGTTTAAAACTGAAGCTGAAGCACAGGCTTTTCTTGAAAAATGTAACGGCGCAGAGTTCTCTATCAAGAACCTGGAGAAAAAGCCCACCAAGAGATCGCCTGCTCCTCCTTTTACCACCTCTACCCTGCAGCAGGAGGCCAGCCGTAAGCTGGGCTTCTCGGTGAGTCAAACCATGACCATCGCTCAGCGGCTTTATGAGTCAGGTAAAATCTCTTATATGAGAACTGACTCGCTCAATCTGTCAGACGAAGCCGTCAGCGGTGCCACCAACGAAATTAAGTCTTCGTATGGCAACGATTTTGTTCAAAACAGAAAGTATAAAACCAAGTCGGAAAGTGCTCAGGAAGCTCACGAAGCCATCAGGCCTACCGACTTCTCAGCGCACACCGCCGGTGCTGAAAGAAATGAACAGCGGCTTTATGACCTGATCTGGAAACGAGCGATTGCCTCTCAAATGGCGGATGCACAAATAGAAAAAACCATCGCTTCCATTGGCATTTCCACTACCGATGAGGTATTGACTGCCACTGGAGAAGTGATCCAATTTGAAGGCTTCCTTAAGGTGTACATCGAGTCGACCGACGACGAGGAGGATGAAGAAGAAGCAAAAGGCATGCTGCCACCATTGAAGGTCGGTGAAAAGCTGACTTTAAGGGAAATAACTGGCAAAGAATCGTTTACCCGACCTCCTACCCGGTACACTGAAGCAAGCCTGGTAAAACAGCTGGAAGAAATGGGCATAGGCCGTCCGTCGACCTACGCACCTACCATTTCAACGATCCAAAAAAGAGAGTACGTTATTAAAGAGTCTCGTGACGGCAAGGAGAGAAAATACAGGGAGCTGACGCTGGCCAACGGCAAAATCACAGCCAAAACCGGTACTGAAAACTACGGCGCCGAAAAAATGAAGCTCTTCCCTACCAACCTGGCCATGGTGGTCAACGACTTCCTGGTGCTTCATTTCCCCAACGTGATCGACTTCACTTTTACTGCCCGGGTGGAGAAAGAGTTTGACGATATAGCCTCTGGCAAAGTGGAATGGCAAACAATGATTGATTCCTTCTACGGCAAATTTCACCCAAGGGTAGAAAGCACCGAAAAGGTTGACCGGTCGGAAGTAGGTGCCAGCAAAGAGCTGGGCATTGACCCGGCCAGCGGCAAGAAAGTGACTGTCAGGCTAGGTCGCTTTGGTCCGCTGGCCCAAATTGGCGAAGCAACCGAAGACGAGAAGCCCAAATACGCCAGCCTGAAAAAAGGGCAGCTGATGGAGAATATAACATTGGAGGACGCCCTTGAGCTATTCAAGCTTCCCAGAGAGATTGGGCTGTTTGAAGAGGAACCAATGGTAGCTGCTATCGGCAGGTTTGGGCCTTACATTCGTCATAAAAGTCAGTTTTACTCGCTTACCAAGGATTTTGACCCAATGACGGTGACCGAAGAAGAGGCTGTATTGATCATCAGGGCTAAGAGAGAATTGGAAGCCAACAGGCTCATCAAGAAATTCACTGAAAACGAAGAAGTTCAGGTGCTAAACGGTCGCTTTGGCCCTTACATCAAGTTTGGCAAACAAAATGTGAAAATCCCAAAAGGCAAAGAGCCCAAGGAGCTGACCTACGCCGAATGCGTGGAGCTGGCCGAAGCAGCGCCAGCAAAAAAGGGAGGATTCAAGAGAAAGTCCAAGTAGCACAAACGAACATGAAAATCGTATTCTTTAGCACCAAATCATACGACAAAGAATACTTCGAAAAAGCCAACAAGGAATTTGACTTCATATTCATAGAGGCAAATCTTGACCCCATCACTGCGGTAGTCATTCCTGATGGAGCAGTTGTTTGCTGTTTTGTGAACGACGCTATCAATGAGCAAGTCATTGAGGTGTTGAAAAGTAAGAAGGTTCGGCTGATAGCTCTCAGGTGTGCCGGGTTCAATCAGGTAAACCTGGAAGCCGCTGCCAAAGCCGGCATCAAGGTGGTAAGGGTACCCGCCTATTCTCCTCACGCCGTGGCCGAGCATGCGGTTGCATTATTGCTTGCCCTGAACAGAAAAACTCACAAAGCATACAACAGAGTGAGAGAGGGCAATTTCTCTTTGGAGCGTATGACCGGGTTCGATGTCTTCGGTAAAACCGTTGGAGTAATTGGCACCGGTAAAATTGGGGCCACCTTTGCCAGTATCATGCTGGGGTTTGGCTGCCGGGTGATAGCCTACGATCCCTTCCCAAACACGGAACTGACTGAGAAGGGCATTGAGTACTACCCATTGAACGAGCTACTGGCTCAGTCTGATATCCTATCGCTTCACTGCCCGCTGACACCTGAAACACACCACTTGATAGACGAAAAAGCACTGGAGCACATCAAACCGGGAGCCTTTTTAATTAACACCAGCCGGGGAGCGCTCATTGACACTCCGGCTACTATCGACGCATTGAAAAGCCGCCGCCTGGGTGCTCTGGGCATCGATGTTTACGAGCAGGAGGAGCATCTCTTCTTTCAGGACTTCTCCGATGTCATCATCGACGACGACATTATCTCCCGCCTGATGACCTTTCCAAATGTGCTTATCACGGCACATCAGGCGTTTCTTACCAGTGAAGCACTGGAGCAAATTGCGTTGACAACGCTGCAAAACATCAGGAGCTTCAACCAGGGGCTACCACTTGCCAATGAAGTTACTTTAAATAAAAATTAGTTCCTGGCTCTCTGTCGCACCACCATCTGATCCTACTGGTTTCGCCTCATCTCTGCCCGCCGCATAGGCATAGCATCTACCAAATCGAAAATTGTTTCTACTGGCACCACAGTTTGTTCCTTTAGCTTAACACCGCCATCTTTTCCAATCAGAACGATTAAAAAATCACTGTTGGCTGGGTTAAAAGTTTGCTGCAACGTGGCAGCATCTTTGGCACCAATCGAAGCTCCGTCAATTGCCCCATTTCCCCCACTGTCAATCACTCCTAACACGAGGTCACGATCATCAAACTCCTTTTGTTGTTTTTTAAAAAGCGCCACCTGCTCAACGCCGATCTCAGCATTTGACTCAGAATGAAAGACAAGAACGATCCTGTTTTTCCAGGCAAACTGTTCAAGCGGGTCAATGGGCTTCTGTCCACCCAAGCCTATTGCCAACATTAAAGCGAATGTTATATATCCCATCAATGAATAACCAGCCGCTATTGTTTTTTGTTACTAACCGGCTTCAGCTATGCACTCTATCTCCACCAATGCATCCAGGGGCAGCCTGCTCACCTCCACGGTGCTCCTGGCGGGCTGGTGCTCTCCAAACAATTCTGCATACACAGCGTTCATGGCCGGAAAGTCTCTGAAGTTTTTGAGAAACACCGTCGTTTTCACTACGTCGGCCAATGACAAACCCTCTGCTTTCAGCACGGCCGACAAATTCATCAGTGCCTGCCGGGTCTGCGGCCCTATCTCGCCGTCAACCATTTTGTTGGTGTCGGGCACAATGGGTGTTTGCCCCGAACAGAATACGAGACTACCTGACCTGATCGCCTGCGAATAGGGCCCTATGGCTTTAGGTGCCTCGTCTGAATATATTTTCCTCATCTTTGTTTGATTATTTAAGCCAATCTATAAAAATCTAATCTTGTTTTAACTAATCTACCCTGCATCTCGTTATCTTTCGGAAATGGCATTCTTCGATCAGTTATATCAAAAATTATTCAATAATCGGGTCAGCGAAACTTCGCTCATCCTTCACGAGGTAATTGTAAGAAATGAAAAATACCTGCAGGGCTATGAGCAATGGAAACTGGATGGCCGTGCCGCCAAAATGATCTCAGACTACAGCCGCTCCTATCATTTCAAAAAAGCAGGAGTTCAAAGTGAGCCCAATGTGCACGTATTTGCCTCCTCGGCGTCCAACGGATTTGCGCTGACCTACTCGCCAGATTTCGATAAGCAGGAGTTTCAGTTTCTATTCGACTACCTGGCTGAGATCAGCAAAACACTGGGCTACAGGCAGGTAAACAGCGACGTGACGATCACCGAGAAGAACGACACCATTGAAACCAGAGAGAAACACTACCTAAAACCACCCATCGGTGCCGCTGACCAGTTGTCCAAACAACTTTTTGGTAACATTCTTGTGGAGTACATATTGATCGATGATCAGCCGAGCTATATTAAGCTGTTGGCTAATATCTACTTCGACAGACAATATGAGCCTGCTGAAGACCATAGAGAATTGATCTCACATTTGTTTACCATTGACTGATAAACTTAAAACCGTTATAAATCTCAAAACAATGAAAAGAATAGCTTACAGAATTACAGGCTTTAATATTTTAATGATTGCATGCTTTGTGCTGCTTACGTCTTCCACTCAGTTGCTCCCCACCAACCTGAGAATCACTGTGTTGAATAGTCTTGGTAATGCAGAAGAGGGTGTTACTGTGACTCTTTATGCCACCGAAGAAAACTACATAGAAGAAAAGAACCCGGTGCAGGAATCGCAGTTAACCGATGCCAAAGGACGAGTAACGTTCACCAAACTCCAGCCAAAGCCTTACTTTGTTGTGGCAAGAAAAGGAGACCTTGACAACAACGGCGAGGGCGCTGAAACAGCTCCGCTACAAGAGGGGCGAATGAACAAAGTAAACATTGTGATTCAGTAGGCCGGATGTCCCGAAAAGAATTGACCAGCCTTTTGAGCAATTACGAAACACCGCATGCAAGTGAGGTTCATTACGCTCCAAGGTTTGTATCTCTTCTTCAAAACTTCCCAGGTTGCTTCCGCAGAGATTTGGTTTCTGGCCACATCACCGGCTCTGCCTGGGTAGTTTCTTCAGCTTTCGATCAGGTAGTACTGTTGCACCACAAAAAGCTCAACAGGTGGCTGCAGCCAGGCGGTCATTCCGATGGTGAAGAGGACGTGTTGAAAGTTGCCGCCAAAGAACTCGAAGAAGAAACAGGGCTTAGCGCCTATAAATGGGTCACCAGAGATATTTTTGATATCGATATCCACCTTATTCCTGAAAGAGGCAACGAGCCGGCTCATTTTCACTACGACATCAGGTTTATTGCCATGGCTGAAGCTTCAGCTCCCCTTGTTGTAAGCAACGAAAGCAGAGATGTAAGGTGGGTGCCCTTGTCGTCTGTTACTGAAGAAGCAGGTTTTGAAGAATCGATTCTCCGGATGGTTAAAAAAACACTCAAGCTAAAGGCATCGCTAACCTGACACAGTGAAGTTGATATGAACAGAAGGATTTTCTTTATCTCCGCACTGCTACAAGTCTGCGGCGTCCTTTCGATTTACTTTTTAGGAACGTTTTCAAACGACGGCGACCAGCAGTCGGCTGAAGTGTTGGCCACGCCGTTTACCCCCACCAGCCTGGGGGTTGAGGAAGATCCGGATGCCAGAGCCAACTTTGAACACATGATGCTGGCGGATCCGGCTTCAGGAGCGATCCCGGCCGGTATTCACAGCAAGGCACTCAAGTTTACCCGGCAGCTGCCTACAAGCAGAGAAATGAAGCTCGGTGGTTTTGCACGAACCGAGGAAAGGGCATACATCCCACGAGGGCCCTTCAACGTAGGCGGCCGTACCCGGGCGCTGGCCATCGACCGCAGCAATGAAAAGGTAATTCTGGCTGGAGGCGTTTCCGGTGGCTTGTGGCGAACTGAAAACGAAGGCATTATATGGAAAAGGATCACGCCTCCCGAGATGATCAACAGCGTGAGTTGCCTGGTGCAGGACACCCGGGCTGGCCACAGCGATACCTGGTACTTTGGCACCGGTGAATACTCGCTTTTCAACTCGGCCAGAGGCAACAATTCCACACCCTACAGAGGTGACGGTATTTTCAAGTCGACCGACAAAGGCCTCACGTGGCAGGCACTGAGCGCTACGGTGTCAGGAGATGTTACCACCTTTGGGAGTCCTTTCCAATATGTCTATAAACTGGCCATCAATACGGCCAACAGCAATGAAGACGAACTGTATGCCGCCACTATTGGAGGTGTGATCCGCTCTGCCGACGGCGGCGAGACCTGGGCAACAGTGCTGGGTGCAGACTTGCTCAACGAGCCACCTGGAACAGATTTGAATGACAAAACCTTCCCTTTCTTTAGCGACGTGTCAATTACCAAAAATGGGATTAAGTATGGTGCGTTGAGCACTGTGAGTAACGCCGACAACAACTGGGCAAAAGCGGGTATTTACAGATCAGATGATGGGCTATCCTGGGTCAACATTACCCCGACAGGGTTTCCAGTGCAATACAGAAGAATCGTAATTACGCCGTCGCCTTCCAACGAAAGAGTCATCTACTTTTTAGTTGATGCAGCCGCTACTAATCTGTGGAAAGCCACCTACCTGCCTTCGGGCAACAACTATATTTGGGAGAACCTGTCTGCCAATATACCTGACTTTGGTGGCCGAGTGGGCGAGTTTGATACCCAAAACGGTTACAATATGCTGCTAGAGGTGCACCCCACAGATGAAAACATAGTGTTCTTGGGTGGTACCAATTTGTTTCGTTCTTCTGACGGATTCAAAAGCAAAGACAATACCGAGTGGATTGGTGGCTACAGCCCGGAAAACAACGCAAGCCAGTATTCCAATCACCACGCCGACCAGCATGTGCTCACCTTTTACAGTTCCGATCCCGCCAAAATGCTTTCCGGGCACGACGCAGGCATCTCGATAACCTGGAGTGGACTATCGAAAGAAGTAAACTGGCTAAGCCTGAACAACGGCTACCTGACTTCTCAGTTTTTCACCATTGACATCCCCAAATATGAATACAGCGACCTGATGGTGGGTGGCATGCAGGACAATGGCACCTACCTGAGAAGTGCGCCTGGCGAAAACCCTCCGTGGGACCAGGTTTTTTCGGGAGATGGCAGCTACTGCCAAACCACCTCCGACGGCACATTTTGGTATGTGTCGGCGCAAATGGCACAAATTTACCGGCTTACATTCAATACTAAATTCGAGCTAACCGGCTATGCCAGAGTGGATCCAATCAATGGGGGCCTCGCCAGCGACAATGGCTACCTGTTCGTGAACCCCTTCAGGCTGGATCCTGTCAATAATAATATCATGTTTCTGGCAGGTGGAAATGTCATCTGGAGAAACTCAAACTTAAGCCAAATCGCCAACGGTTCGCAAGACAAGACTAGCACCAACTGGCAGCGACTTGAGTCTTCGGTTATTCCGGAAGGGCAAATCACAGCCATGGAGATAAGCACCACAGGCGAAAAGTGGCTGCTCTATGGCAACAGCACAGGAAGGCTCTTCAAACTGCCATTAGCAAATGGAAATAGTTTTGAGATGGAGGAAATCACGGATCCCGATTTTCCGCAGGCTTTCATAAGCTCCATTTCTATCGACCCTTCCGATCACCACAACATCATGGTAGTCTTTTCCAACTACGGTATTCCCAGTGTCTTCTTTTCAGACGATGGTGGCCTTTCGTTCACCGACATCAGTGGCAATCTGGAAGAGAATGCAGATGGAACCGGAAATGGCCCCAGTGTCCGTTGGGGGCAGCTCATCCCTATGAAAGCCGGTGAGCTAATGGCTGCCGTGGGAACCGGATCGGGGCTTTACGCAACCGAAGCGCTGTCGGGAACTGCCACCACCTGGGCAAGAGAAGGTGCAGACGTGGTTGGCTATAGCGTGGTGCCCATGCTGAGCTACAATCCGCTTGATGGGAGGCTGGCCATTGCTACCCATGGAAATGGGATATTTGAAACCTTTATATCGGATCATCTGGTGATCGAAAAACAATCTCCTTCAGAGAAATTTATTGTTGGCGCCCCCTACCCCAACCCTTTCACTGATTTGATCAGCATTCCCTTCGAAATACCAAAAAAGCAAATTGTGAAGTCCATCATTTACAATGCTGCCGGCCAGCAGATCAAAACGCTTGTTTGGGGCACACAGTTTGAAGGGGCCACTACTATGACCTGGGATGGAACGAACGTGACGGGCACGGCAGTGGTGGATGGAGTTTACTTTTGCCGGATACAATTGGCCTCGGGTGAACAAAAAACCGTCAGGCTGATACTCAACCACTAAAAATAAGAAACCCCGGCAGACAAAATCTGCTCGGGGCCCACCATCAACCTTAATTAAACCTTAAAGAACCTAATCAATTGGATCGTTTTCCATTTGATTAATTAATTCAAATATAGAGCGCTGCTTTGATACTATTCAGGCATTAAACCTGCCAATATTATACATGTAAGTTTTGGTGCAAAAAACAATACTTGTATGCCTTTCAGGAAGATAACACATCAGAATAGTGCTATGAAAGCAAAGAACTGATGTAAGTATTTCCTTGTTTTCTACAAAATATTAGGCGATTACTCGTAGGCAGCGCTAATTCATACCTTTGAATAGTCAAAACTTCATCAGGAGCATCTGCAAGATAATCTTTGTTTTATCCTATTTGGAGCTAATCAGCACCAACATAAAGGCGATGACCATAAGCCAAAACTTGTAGGCAGCGATAGCGGGGATAATGACAATACTCAATTCACCCAAAACAAGTAGCAGCACAACGAGCACGGCGATTAGTTTTATGATAGATCTGGTTCTTTGACTCATAGCTTTAAAATATTTTTTGTGTGTAATTTAATACATCACGAAATAAACAGAATAATTGTAGATTCGCAGTATCTGATGAAATTTCATGGCGGAAATAGGGATCGACATAGACAAAGCAAAATCCTTTCTGGATCGGGGGCAACTGATAGGGCTCCCTACCGAGACTGTGTATGGTCTTGCGGGAAACGCCTTCAATGAATCCGCTGTTTTAAAAATATTTCAGGTAAAAAACAGGCCCTCGTTCGATCCGCTTATTGCACACACCAATAGCCTCGAAAAAGTTAAGACATTTGTTAAGGACATCCCGGATGTAGCGCTTGACCTCGCTGAGGCATTTTGGCCCGGCCCGCTCACTTTGCTGCTTCCAAAGAAAAAAAGGATTCCGCTGCTGCTTACCTCCGGGTTAAAAACTGTGGCGGTGCGAATCCCCGATCACCCGATCACTACGGAATTGCTGGAAAAGCTTGACTATCCGCTGGCGGCACCCAGTGCCAATCCATTTGGCTATGTAAGCCCCACCACGGCACACCATGTGCAGGACCAACTTGGAGAAGCCATTCCATACATCCTCGATGGGGGGCCGTGCAGAGTGGGTATTGAGTCAACCATTATCGGGTTCGAAAACAATAAGCCGGTTGTTTATCGCCTGGGTGGTAAGCGAATTGACGAAATAGAAAAGCTCATTGGCACTGTGCGCATAAGAACCAATATGAGTTCCGACCCCACGGCACCAGGCATGCTAAAAAGCCACTACGCTCCTGTGAAAAGAGTAGTTATTGGCGACCTGGAAGAGCTGATCCCCAAATTGAACCCGCTAAAAGTGGCGGTTATTTCATTTCAGAAAGACTACCCAGAGGTGCCCGAAAGCCATAAGTTCATCCTTTCGCAGACGGGAAATATTGAAGAGGCGGCCGCCAACCTCTTTTCAGCCATGCGAAAAATGGATAAAACCGCTGCGAACTGCATTGTTGCCGAATATGTTCCCGAAATCGGTTTGGGGAAGGCCATTAATGACCGCCTGAAGCGTGCCCAGGCATAGCTGAAAATGAAAGACCCGGCGAACCGCTTTCAAACTCGCCTAAAAAAAGTAATTTTACATCTATCATTAGCCCACATTCTCGAGCCAATTTATTTCCCTGGTTTTAAAAAATTAAAAACCTTTTATGATAACACTAGATCAGTACAATTTTAAAGGAAAAAGAGCGCTAATACGGGTCGATTTTAATGTGCCCCTCGACAAGTCAAACAATATAACAGACGACAACCGCTTAAGGGCAGCCATTCCGACGATCAATAAAATATTAAAAGACGGAGGCTCGGTGATTCTCATGAGCCATTTAGGTCGCCCGAAGGAAGGGCCGGAAGACAAGTTCTCGCTGAAGCATGTAGTAGCCTACCTAAGTGAAGCCCTTGGAACAAAGGTTCAGTTTGCAGACGACTGTATTGGCGACGCTGCTTTCAAAATGAGTGCCGCTCTGCAACCAGGAGGTGTTTTGTTACTTGAAAACCTGAGGTTTTACAAGCAGGAAGAAAAAGGTGATGCTGAGTTTTCACAAAAACTTGCCAAGCATGGCGACGTGTACGTAAACGACGCTTTCGGAACTGCCCACAGGGCCCACGCCTCCACCACCATTGTAGCCAACTATATGAAGGACAAGGTGTGTGGCTACGTGATGCAGGCTGAGCTTGACAATGCACAGAAGGTGCTTGAAAATGCCACAAAGCCATTTACGGCCATTATGGGTGGTGCTAAAATTTCCGATAAAATACTGATCATCGAAAGACTGCTGGATACAGTGGATCACCTCATCATTGGCGGCGGCATGTCCTACACGTTCTTCAAAGCAATGGGCGGCCATATTGGCAAATCACTGGTGGAGGAAGACAAGCTTTCACTCGCCAAGGAGTTGATTCAGAAAGCCAAAGAAAAAGGTGTTGAGCTTCACTTGCCTATCGACTCGATAATAGCTGATAACTTCAGCAACGACGCCAACACAAAAGTGGCCAACAACCACTCAATACCCGACGGCTGGATGGGGCTTGACATCGGGCCTGAGGCAACGGCCATCTTCTCGAAGGTGGTAGAATCCAGCAAAACTATTCTCTGGAACGGGCCTATGGGCGTGTTTGAAATGGAAAAGTTTGCTAATGGAACAAAGAAAATCGCCGACGCTGTAGTGAAAGCAACAGGCAATGGTGCTTTTTCTCTGATTGGGGGAGGCGACTCTGCTGCCGCCGTTAACACACTCGGCTACGGAGACAAGGTAAGTTACGTATCAACAGGAGGAGGAGCCCTTCTTGAGTTCATGGAAGGCAAAGAACTTCCGGGCGTAAAGGCCCTTCAATAGAGCCACACCCTGAAAATAAATAAAAAAAAGGCGGCTTTAAGGCCGCCTTTTTGTATTTTCGTTCACCACAGACCTTAACTTATATCCTTAGAGTGCTTTAACCTATAAAAGACTTTTTATAAAGGTGAAATCACTTCTTCTCTTCGTTGTAACCCTTTCTATTTCAGCCAATCTATTGGCTGACTCCGTCTATTTCCCTTCTGACAAAAGTCGGGACAGCTTGATCAACCTGCTCCAAACCAGTGAGAAAGAGCAACTTGTGGACGTGCTCAACAAACTTTCCCTTTACTACAATATATCCGATCCCTCAAAAGCCAGCGCTTATATCCAGCAAGCAAAAAGTTTGGCTGGAGAGCTCGACTACAATGCAGGTCTGGCCTTCGCAACAAAGGAGGAGGGTATGATGAAGCTAAATAATGGAGAAATCATTCCGGCTCTTACGTTGCTTGAACAGGCCAGAAATATTAGTGTTGAGATCAATGACTATCGGCTCATTGGCGAATCCTTACATTGTATTGGTCTTGTTTACTCTGCCTTCGGTTTCCATGAGTACGCTTTGAAATACCTCAATGAAGCTATGGATGTTTACCGCCAGGGAAATGAAAACCAGCTAATAGCCTATTGCTACTACGATGAGGCGGCTGTTTATGTGAAAAATAAAGAGTTCCAGAAGGCGCTTGACAGGGTGCGGGAATGTGATCAATTCAGCCTGAGCAATGGTGTCAAAATTGAAGGTGGACTCTCCCACATTCTTTTGGCAGACATATACGCTGGCATGAATAAAGACACGCTGGCCCTCGAGAATTATAAGTTGGGGCTGGTGCTGATAGGAAAAGAGAACTTATCGCCGAGAATCAATGCAGCCGGACTCAGGGCTTTGGGGAAATTCTACCTGGAAAAAGGCCTTTACAAAGAGGCTAAAAAGTCCTTTTTTGAGGCAAAAACCGTCATTGACGAGGGCAGCAACGATATTGAAAAGGGAGAAATAATGCTGGATCTGTCCAGTGTTTGCCTGAAACAAAACTACCTGAGAAGTGCGCTTGAGATGATCGACTCTGCGCTCATACAGAGCGAGAAGACCAAGGCCATTGCCCTGCTGACCAGGGTACTCTTCACCAAAGCCGAAATCCTTAAAAAAATGGGGTTGGAAGGACCTGCTTTAAGGGATATTTCAAGGGCTTACACCCTTCAGGATTCAATTAACTCGGAAGGCTACAAGAATTACATTGCCGATATGGTGGCCTCTTTCGAGATTCAAAAATCCAACCTTAAAATCAAAGCCCTCAACAATCAACTTGAAGCTACACAGGGAGAATTGGCAAGCACCAGCACTTTGTCAAAGTATTACCTGGCCGCTACACTTTTCTTTGTGGCCCTGCTCGCATTCATTGCTTTTGACCAGCTAAAGCTAAAAAAGATCACAAAAAAGCTCTATGCTGTTAACAAACAAGTAAATAGCCAAAATGTTGAATTAAAGAAACTTGACGACGAGAAAAGTGACTTAATTAAGCTTGTGGCACACGACATGCGCAGCCCTGTAAACAATATTGTTTCCATCGCCGGGCTGCTGGAGCATGAAGCCACTACCCCCGAAGAGAGAAAAGAATATGTGCAACTGATAGCATCCATCTGCCAGCGAATCAATAGCAGCATTTCTAAATTCCTGGGCAGGAATGAGCAAGCTTCACCAGCCAGCAGGGTACCAGAGCTTGAGATGGTGAGTATCAATGATTTGATTGTTGAAACGATGAGTGAGTTTAGTCCAAAAGCTGCATCAAAAGATATCGAGCTGCTATTTACCCCAACACGTAAAAAGCACAAGGTGTTAACTGACGGCGACTACATCTCGCAAATCCTTTCCAACCTTTTGTCGAATGCTATAAAGTATTGCCAGTCGGGTGCCACTGTAAGCCTGGAGTTTGCCATGCAGCTTAAGCATTGCGCCATCATCGTGAGAGACAATGGGCCTGGCATTTCTAAAAAGGAACAATTGACCTTGTTTGACAAATACACCACCACCAGCAACAAGGTAACCGGAAATGAGTCTTCCACAGGCCTTGGCTTGTCCATAGCAAAAAAGCTTACCCAGGCACTGGGAGGGGATATTCAAGTAGAAAGCGATATTGGCAGGGGCTGCCAGTTTATTGTGAGCATTCCAACGTTGGAAAATAGCCACGTGCCTCAACCGACGATGCTGGCTAAGTGAGCATCAGCTTCCCTACTTCATTGTATCGCACCTTTTCTTCATCCAGCAAGTGCCTGATTCCGTACATTCTCGCTTCCTTTGTCTTGCCAGAATGCCCCTTCATTAGTTGCTCCAGCGACACCTGATTCTTTCCAATTTCATCCATCAGCTGTGTTAGCAGTTTATTGAAGTCATTTTCCGACTGAAGGATCTTCTTTTGCCTGATGCAGTAGTCGCACATCCCGCAGGGGATGTCGTTTTCTTCGCCAAAGTATTCCTGAATCACCTGCGTTCTGCACCTCACTTCCTGCTGTAGGTATTTTATCATGGCGTCTACCTTATCAATCAGCTCTTCTCTTCGCTGTGCCAGGCGCTGTTTGTCTATGGAAAGCTTGGCGGCATCCTGGCGGGGAGTGAGGAACTGCACCTGAGGCGAGTCTTTCATTTTTTCGTACACAAAGGCCCCCTGTGTGTCCAAATACGTTAGCTGCTTCACCACCTCAGCCCTCGTGCAATTGGCGAGCCTGGCAATGTCACTTTCGGAAATTGTGGTCAAATGAGCGAACACCTCACCACCGAAAAGGCGGAGCGTAGCCTTGATCACAGGATCCAGATTGGCGTTAGCCACCTGTATTTTATAAAGCTCCTGCTTGTCGACCTGAGCAAACAGCCTCGATGGTTGGTAAAAGCTCTCAGTCAGCTGGATCAGGCCTTCTTCCTCCAGTTTTTTCAGCGCAGCAAAGGCTTCAAACGGATTCAGCTGATAGGTTTTGATGAACTGTTCATAGTCAAAATCGAACGACACAAATTGTGAACTGCCCACCGCCAGCTTGAAGTAGTTGGCCAGCGCCTGGTATACCTTTTTGAGGTAATCTACCTCTGGCAATGAGCGAAGGGTGCGTTCCTTCAATTCCCTGACGTCCGCTGCCAGATAAATCATGACTGCATAGGCGAGCTTCTCGTCACGGCCTCCCCTACCCGCTTCCTGATAGTAGGCCTCGAGGCTGTCAGGAATATCGACATGGATCACCACCCGCACATCGGGCTTGTCGATGCCCATGCCAAATGCGTTGGTAGCCACCATCACCCTGACCTTGTTGTCGATCCAGTGGGTTTGCCGGTTGGCCCGCTCTGTGGCGCTCAGCCCTGCATGATAGTAGGAGGCAGAAATGCGGTTCGACATGAGCCATTTGGCGAGCTCCTCGGTGCGCTTGCGGCTCCTCACATACACCACGGCCGATCCCTGCACATTGGTGAGTACCTCCAGCAGCTTCCTGCCTTTGTCTTCTACCTTGAAAACCGAATATGACAGGTTCTTTCTGGCATAACTCTTCATGAAAACAGCCGCAGTCTTCATTCTCAACTTGTCCTGTATATCCTGCTGCACTTTCAGCGTGGCCGAGGCGGTGAGAGCGATGAGTTTGGCGTCGGGTATTTTTTCTCTGAAATCGGCTATTTGCAGATAAGGCGGCCTGAAGTCGTAGCCCCATTGGGAAATGCAGTGCGCCTCGTCAATGGCCAATATCGACACCTTCATTTTGGCCGCCCGCTCGATGAAAATCTCCGTCAGCAGCCGTTCCGGCGAAACGTAAAGAAACTTAATGCTGCCATAGATGCAGTTGTCGAGAATGATGTCTATTTCTCTTTTGCTCATCCCTGAGTAGATAGCCTCGGCTTCAATTTCCCGCTTTTGCAGCTGGAACACCTGGTCTTTCATCAGGGCAATTAGCGGCGACACCACTATGCAAATCCCTTCCATGCAAAGGGCAGGCACCTGAAAGCAAATGGATTTGCCGCCACCCGTGGGCAGGAGGGCCAGTGTGTCCTTACCGTCGAGCACGCTTTGGATAATGTCTTCCTGCAAGGGCCGGAAGGCCTCGTATCCCCAATATTGCTTTAATATGTCGGCTGGCGCTTTCACAATTCGAAGATATCTATTGCAAAAGCTTGATGGCAGTGATGATGTAAATATCGTTGCTCACCCGCTGGTCGATGGGCAGCTTGGCCATCGATTCGCTTACCGACGGCTCCTGCTGCACGAGAAAATCGGGCAGCACACCGCTGGCCTGCCACGACCGCCCGGCAGGTGAGTACATAGCGCTGCTGATGAACTTGACCCTGTACTGGTTTTCGAGTGTGTAGGTGGTTTCAATTACCCCTTTGCCAAATGTTTTGGTGCCTATAATGGTCGCCCGTTTGTGATCCTGCAAAGCCGATGCAATGATCTCAGCGGAGGAAGCGGTGTTCTTATTCACCAGCACCACCATTTCAAAATCGAAAGGTGCCTCTCTGTCGGCTACAATGGGCGTGGCTTTGTCGCTGCGGGCCACTGTGCGCACAATGATATTGTTCTTGCTTAAAAAAAGGTTGGCTATGTTCACCCCTTCGTTCAGCACCCCGCCCGGGTTGTTGCGCAGGTCGAGCAGTATTTTCTTTACCCCCTGCTCTTTCAGTTTTTGCAAGTCGGCAGCCAGCTGCTGCGTAAGCCCCTGCGACACATTTTTAATTTCTACCAGGGCCGCTGGCCTTCCCGGAAGTAGTGTCACTTTCAGGTCGTTGGAAGGAAACGCAGCCCTTTTCAGCTTTACGTCCATCACGCTGACGTCCCGGATCACTTTCAGGCTGGCCTCTGAATTGGCTGGCCCATCCAGCAAGTCGTTGACAAAGGCAAGCGTTTTGCCCTTCAGCACCTCGCCGTTGATGCGCACGATGCGGTCGTACACTTGCAGCTTACCCACGGCAGGTGAGTCTTCCAGCACTTCTGTTACTGTAAGGCTACCATCATTGGTATTGAAGGTGCTGTTGAAACCAAGCGACACCTTTACGCCCTTGAGTGAGTTCAGAATGTTCTCGTATTCTTCGGGCGTCCATATTTTTGCCAGCCCGGGGTTTTCGGGTGGCGAAATATGGCGCAGCATGCCTTCGATAGCGGCCCAGTAGAGTGCTTGTTCTGTGATGTCGGCAGAGTAATAGTTGTTCAGGATCAGCTCTCTCACGTCGTTAAAAGTCTTGTCCGGATTACTGAAATCGTGGTTGATGGCTACCGGGAAAAGCGGCGCAATGGCGTTTTGCGCTATGCTACCGCAAAGACTTAAAAGAATGGCCAGGAGAAGGAAGAAAAAACGTTTCATGATGCTACGAATGAGTAGTAAGTATGAGTAAATCTAAAGCTAAGGACGGGAAGGTAGAAGAACCAACAATAGCCGCTGCAAATAATCAAATAGCAAGAGCAAGCATCAAAAGACAAATAAGCACCAAACACGAAAGAGTAAAATCTCAAACCAGGCTTACGAAGACCCAGGTTTCTGGCTTTGAATTTAGAGAATTGAGATTTATTTGTCTTTTGCTATTTGAAATTTGGGCTTTTGGCCCTACCAGCTGATCTTCTCTTTGTTCAAAAAGAGAGCAAGCATCAAAAAACAAAGCTCAAAAAACAAATAAGCACCAAACACGAAAGAGTAAAATCTCAAACCAGGCTTACGAAGACCCAGGTTTCTGGCTTTGAATTTAGAGAATTGAGATTTATTTGTCTTTTGCTATTTGAAATTTGGGCTTTTGACCCTACCAGCTGATCTTCTCTTTGTTCAAAAACGCTGCCATGCCTCTCTTGCAGTCTTTGGTCGAGCGGGCGACGGCGTTTTGTTCGGCGGCATACTGCAAAGCATCCACAATGGACATCTGCTGCACCTCGGCCATCATTTGTTTGGTCATGCCCATCGACTGCTCCGAGTTGCTGCTAATGAGTTTCGCTGCCATTTCCTCCACCCTGGCGGCCAGCCTGTCCGCTTCAACTACCTCATTTACAATACCCAACTCCCACGCCTTTTTCGCATCTATCAGCTGCCCGGTCAGCAGCAGTTCTCTTGCCTTTGCATCTCCCAGCTTTCGCACCAGAAACACCATCACAATGGCTGGGATGAAGCCGATCTTCACCTCCGTGTAGCCAAACTGGGCTTCGGGCATGGCGTACACCATGTCGCAAACAGTGGCCAGGCCACAGCCACCCGCAATGGCAGGCCCCTGCACCTGGGCAATCACCACCTTGGGGATGGTGTAAATCATTTCAAACAACTCCTTCAGGTGGATGCTGTCCTCCAGGTTTTCTTCGTAGGTGTTGCTTTGCAATTGCTGGAGGTAGGCGATGTCGGCACCGGCACAAAAAGAAGTCCCCTCGGCCTTCAGGATGATCACCTTCACTTTTGGGTCGTACGTTGCTTTTTGAAAGGCTTCCTTTAGCTCAGCCACCAATTCATAGCTCAGCGCATTACGTTTCTCGGGGCGGTTCAGTGTGATCCACGCCAGCCGCTCACCGGTCTCATATTTTATCAGGTCCATGTCGCTTCTCTTTGGTGTGAATTTAAAGAGTGGATGGAAGGACGCAAGCTGTGAGGAAAAAAAATTACCACTGGCAGCCCGAAAACTGCGTAAATACGGGTTCTTTATTTTTTTATCTCAAAAACAGAAACATATAATCAAAAGACCCGTATCATATATCATCTCACAAATAGAAAGATATAATGAAAGGCTACTTAGGAGAGTTTGAAGAGCTGGTATTGCTAACCATTGCCAACCTGGGCAAAGAGGCCTATGGGCTGGGACTTATCCGGGATATTAACGAAAGAACCAGCAGAAACCTCAGCATGGGTGCGATGCATTCGACCCTTACCAGGCTGGAGGAAAAGGGCTATATCACCTCCTTTCTTGGGGAACCTACCAACGAGCGGGGTGGCCGAAGAAAGCGCTTTTTCGAACTGACCAGCGCCGGAATAACGGCCTTGAGTGAAATGAAAGCGCTGCGAGATGAGCTTTGGGCCAACACAAAAGTGAAACTCTCGCTATGAAGAACTCCCAGCACCCCTCCCCTCCCGGTTTTGCCAAAAAAGCTTTTGCATGGTGGGCCAAAACGGCCGACACAGAAGACCTGCTTGGCGATTTGGATGAAGACTTTCTATACAATGTAGCTGACAAAGGAAAGTTTAAGGCACAGCTCGTTTATGTCAGACAGGTGGCTTCTCTTGCCTTTTCCTACACACTAAGAAAAAGAAAAGATGCCGCCGCCTATTCGCACTACTACTCAGGAAACTCTATTGCCATGATCAGGAACTATTTCAAAATTGCCATCAGAAACTTCTCCAAGCAAAAGCTTTTTACCAGCATCAATATCATTGGCCTGGCACTTGGCATGTCCATCTGCGTGCTGGCCTTGTCCATTGGCGTGTCCATTTTCAGGTTCGATGAATTTCAAGAAAACAAGGACCGCATCTATCAGGTCAATACCTCGATTGCCGACAAAGAGGATTCGAGACTGTATGCGTCTACCTTCAATGCCACCGCTGACTTTATGAGCGAAAAATATCCGTTCGTTGAAAAGGTGGTGAAAGTCAGAGAGGGCTTCAGTCCCGAAGTGCTGCACAAAGGCAACACTATGCACTTCAATGGCTACTTCGCCGATGCAACATTTTTTGATGTATTCACCTTTCCACTGCTTAGCGGCGATGCGAAAACAGCTTTAGCAGAACCATTTAGTGTAGTACTGACCCGGTCGACGGCGGAAACTCTGTTCAAAAACGAAAACCCGATCGGGCAGGTGCTTGAGTCTGACTACGGGCAGCTTCACGTAACCGGCGTAATGGACGACCTGAAAGAAACGCATTTCTACTTCCAGCTGCTCACCTCCCACCAAACATTTGAGCAAATAAACAGCCAGGCACGCCTGAATACTGACTGGGTAAACTTCAGAGACAACTACCTGTACTTACTGCTAAAGCCTGGCACTAACGAAGCCACTTTGACCGAAGCCCTGGCCCAGGTATCTGCGCAAGCCGCCACCTTTCACCCAAACCAGCAAATAGATCTTCAGGCTACACAGTTGGGCAATGTGATCCCCACGTGGAATGTCAGTAATGGCCTGGGGGTAGGCTGGGACTTGCCCAGTTTGCTCTTTTTTATGGCTATTGGCTGTCTCATCCTTTTGCCGGCCATTTTCAACTACACCAATCTGTCTATAGCCCGGGCGCTGAAAAGAGCCAGGGAAATTGGTATAAGGAAGGTGGTAGGCGCAGGTCATGGACAGATAAAGATGCAGTTCATCGTTGAGACCATCCTGCTGACATTCCTGGCGTTGCTCGGCTCTTTGTTGATTTTCTACTTCATCAAACCAGAGTTTCTCGACATGGTGATGGCCGCTGAGTCATTGGACACGTCCTTCGGCTTGATGCTCGTGATAGCCATCACAGTGCTTGCATTGGTCATAGGTTTATTGGCTGGAATCTTTCCGGCCCTATACTTCTCAAGGCTCAATCCGGTGGACACGCTGAAGGGAGAAGTCAGAAACAGGTCAGCCAATGTTTCGGGAATCAAAAAAGGGTTGTTTGTCTTTCAATTCTTCCTGTCGCTGGTTTTCATTATCGGCGTGGCCGCCATTGGCAAGCAGTATGCGTATGTGTTCAGCTACCAACATGGCTTCAACTCGGACAATGTGCTCGCTGTGCCTTTTCAGGGAATCGACAAGCAAGTGCTGCTCAATGAATTCAAAGCGCATCCTGACGTAAAGTCGGTGACAACCGCCTCCCACCTGCCGGGCGTCTTCCTGCCAACACAGCTTGACGTGACGCCCAACAAAGTGGACACCCTGCCCGTGAAACAAGTTTTTATAGGTGAGGATTTTATTGAGCAGCTCCATATGAAACTCGCCTGGGGAGAAGGAAGGCTCACTGCTTCCAATCAAAATGAAGAGCAGGTGCTGGTCAACCAGGCGTTTATTCAGGCCATGGGCGTTTTCGAAACAAAGAGCGATTCCCTCACCTTTACACTGGCCGACGGCACACAGTGCCGGATAGTGGGTGCTTTGGAAGACTTCAACTTTGAGCCACTCAACGAGTACATCAGCCCGCTGGTGTTCAGGCACTCATTGGAAAACAGCAACTATGCGCTGCTCACCATCAGCTCCACGGATATCAAGCGCACGATTGGCGACCTGGATGCCATTTGGATGAATATTGACCAAAAGCCTTCTTTCGAAGCTACCTTTCTGGACGATGAAATTGAAAAGGCGTATTACTTCATGACGGCACAGATCAAGATCTTCAGCTACCTGAGTGCCATGGCCATTACCATCTCCTGCCTGGGCTTGCTGGGAATGGTGGCTTACACTACCGAAAACAGAACGAAGGAAATTGCCATCAGGAAGATTATGGGTGCCACCAACAAAAGCCTCTACTATGCGCTGACCAAAGATTTTGTGAGGCTGATTGTGATCTCAGCCATGCTGGCCATTCCGTTCGCTTACTTTTTCTATGACTACATTTTCCTCCGCATGTTGCTCAAATACGGCAGTGGAGTGGGCGTCATCGAAATTGTGGCGAGCGTACTGTTTCTCTTTTTGATTGGCTTTGCGTCGATTTACTGGCAAACTTCCAAGGTCGCAAATGCCAATCCGGCCCAAAGTCTGAGGTACGAATAGTACCCTCCTCCTTGGGGTGTGTCCCACGAGCCACTCAGGAGGCACCGTCAACCTAAGCCTTGCACTGGTCAACCCTGTGGCGGCGAACTATTGCCTTGCTTCGAAAACCTTTTGGAAATGCCCGGGGAAACGCTTGTAGTCTCCGACGCAAGAATTAACTTTATTAGCTGTGGCCTACAGCCTTCAACACACAAGTAAAGACACCGGCCTAAACATCATGCCATGAGAAAAGTAATTGCCGCCATCAATATGACCCTGGACGGGTTCTGCGACCACACGTCCGCAATTGCAGACGACGAATTACATGCGCATTTCAACGATGCATTGCGCAGCGCCGGCGTCCTGCTTTATGGCAGAACCACCTACCAGCTGATGGAAAGCTACTGGCCCACTGTAGTGAAAAATCCCACCGGCAACCAGCCAATCGATGAATTTGCTGTGCTACTGGAGAACATCCCAAAAATCCTTTTTTCCCGCACACTGAAAAGTGTGGACTGGACCAATGTCACACTAGCCAAAGGCAACCTTCAGGACGAAGTACTGGCCCTGAAGCAGCAACCCGGCAAAGACATTTATTTGGGTAGCCCGAGCTTAATAGCCGCCCTTACGAGACATGGTTTAATCGACGAATACCACCTTTGCGTGCACCCGATCATCGCCGGAAAAGGACTGCGGCTGTTCAAAGACATCGACGACATGGCCACGCTCAAGCTCATCAAAACAAAAGCCCTCAAAGGCGGTCAACTGGCGCTTTACTATGAGGCGGTGAGGAAATGACATTGCCCCACTCCAACCCCTTGGTTCGTGTCCCACGAACCAATACTTATCAACGTGAGTCATTCGTGAGACACGAACCACTGCGATAAGACACAATTTAAGGTTTTTTTTATGCAAGAATACACAACCTACGTTTACGAAAAATCGAAGAAAAAAGCGACCAAAAGGCTTTTCTATAACCTGGGCATTTTAGCTGCACTTTGCGCAGTCATTTACATGTTTGTCGCTGGCATACTTGGCATAGGGCTAAGTATTATAGGGGCCATTGGGCTCATTGTTACAATCATCCAAATGAAAAACTATGATGACAAGTACATGGGAATAACGGCTTATGGAGACAGGGGCGCCAAATTTATCATCAGTGAAACAGGCTTCACAATGGGAGACTCGGTGCTGCCCTTCGCAGAGCTTAGTGACCTTGTCATATATGTCGACGAATATGCTGGTAAGCCCAGAGAGCTTTTTGGTATGCATCACGGAGGCAACAATGAAATTACGTTCACGTACAAAGGCCAACCTTACAATGTGAACTACATTATAAAGAATAAAGCCGACTTTCAACAGGTGGAAAAACTGGTGGCGAAGATTGAAAGCCAAACAAAAAAAGCTTAGGGGCTGAATCCGGGCCGGAAAAAAAGATCACTGACCACATGCCATTTACATTTTCACACCCTGCAATTGTTCTGCCATTGAATTATCTGCCAAAGCAATGGTTTTCAATTACGGGGCTCGTAATCGGCAGTTTGACTCCAGATTTCGAGTATTTTCTAAGGATGAGTATCAGGAGCGATTACAGCCATACTATAGCAGGGCTCTTTTGTTTTGACTTACCGCTAGGAATACTACTGGCTTTCATTTTTCAAAACATTGTTCGCAACAGTCTGTTCGATAATTTACCCTACCCGCTGAAAGCAAGGCTTGCCATATTTAAGCGATTTGACTGGAACACCTACTTTAGAAAAAACTGGTTGGTAGTAATCACTTCAATTCTCATCGGCGCAGCTTCGCATATTCTCTGGGACAGCTTTACGCACGAAAGCGGATACTTCGTTCGAATGTTTGCAGAACTGTCACACACGAGAGACATCTTTGGTAGACAAATACCGGTTTCGAAAATTTTGCAACATTCGAGCACTTTGCTTGGTGGGCTTGCTATTTCGTATGCCATATATAAACTGTCACCAGACAGAACTGTTGATAAAACAATCAAGCTTAGCTACTGGATCATTTTGGCTGGATTGTCTTTGACAATAATTTCAATTAGGGTTCTGAGCGGCCTCGATCTAAACAATTATGGAAACCTTATTGTAACCGCAATTTCCGCAGGATTACTCAGCTTAGTCTTGACGCCAATTGCGTTGAACAAGAAATAAAAAGGAGTATTAGCATTGCCGTCCCGGAGAGAAAGCACCCCCCAATCCCGCAAGCGGCCGCCGGGCCGCGCAGGCTTGTGGGTTAACCGTTTCGGCTTCTCGCCGCTACCGGTAAATACTCACTCACCGCTACCGCAGATCGGTCAATTTGAGAATGAGGGTACGCTCAAATGCGATGGGCCCCACACTTGGTTCGGATCCCACGAACCACTGCGATAAGCGCCCGAACCAGAAGATTGCAGTACCCACTACTTTGCGTATTTTTATCCCACAAGCCGTGTGAACGAATGCCGCATCGGCCAGCAACCCAATGAAGTTTGACAAACATCTTCCGACAGAGAGACTAAAGCCCTATATCAGGCATTTTGCGGTGTCGGAGAATGACGTGGAAAACGAATACAAGGTCTTCCCCACCTCGGGGCTGGTCATTGGTTTTCAGTACAAAGGGCAGCTGCTGACGATAAAAGACAAAACCGAAACCAAGCTCAGCACCACCGGCATTACAGGCATTTCGGACAGCTACAAGGTGTTTAAAAATCCCGCTGCCATCGGCACCATCCTGGTGTACTTTACCGAAACGGGTTTCGCCCATTTTGGGTCAAACCCGGCCAACGAGCTTTTCAACCTAAGCCTGTCGCTGGAAGAAATTTTCAGCAAAGAAAGTGTCAGGGAGGTTGAAGAAAAGCTGTTCTTGGCCTCGTCCGATCAGCAGCGCATCAAAGTGGTGGAGCAGTTTCTGCTCTCTCAGCTCAAAGACATTCAAACCGACAAACTGATTGTTGAGGCCGTCAGGCTTATCTACCAGAGCAAAGGCACCCTCCGCATCCAGGAGCTGAACGACAGGCTGGCCATCAGCCAGAGTCCGTTCGAAAAGCGCTTTCGGAAACTGGTAGGAACCACACCCAAAAAGTTTGCTTCCATCGTGCGTTTCAATACCGTGCTGAACAACCTGAGCGAAACAAAATCGCTTATAGACATCTGCTACGAACACAAGTTCTTCGACCAGGCCCACTTCATCAAAAGCTTCAAACAGTTCACCGGAGACACCCCCGAGCAATTCAAACGGTTCTTGTAGAAAAACGATTTTTTACAATCACAGGGCCTTGCTTTACCCCTCCTTTGCATCATCATTTTAAATGCAAAAGCAATGCAAAAGCCCATGTTTACCGTAGCACAAATCCACGCTGCTCACAGCAAAGTAAAGTCAGGCGCCGACTTCCCTTCTTACATCCGGGAAATTAAGGTGCTAGGTGTCACGCATTATGAAGCCTATGTAGCCGATGGACATATCGACTACCACGGTGCTCATGACCACACGGCAAAAGTGCCGGCAAAATACGAGCCGCTGACCGTAGCCGACACCGCAAAAGAGGCGTCCTTTAAGGCAGAGCTGCTAGCCCATCAGCAAGGCAAAACAGACTTTCTGACCTTCATAAGAATGTGCGCCACCTGTGGTATCGAAAAATGGATCATCTCTATGGATCAAATGACCTGCACGTATTATGACAAAGCAGGGAATGAAGTGCTGGTGGAGAAAATTCCGCAATAGTGTCGGCGACTGTAGGCCCCTATCGTTCTCGTTTGAGCGCCAGCGGAAACGGCTGCCCGCCCGGGAGGACGGGGTGAGATAGGCTATTGTATCGCCTCTAAAAACGTCCCTTCGATATTTTACCGCCAGATCGCCCCATTGCACAAGACGGGTTCCCATCCAGCTGTAGATGCATCTGAGTCTACCTGTTGATGGAGATCCATCTAGCTGTAGATGGAGTTGAATCTAGCGCTAGATCAGGAACAATCTAGCGCTAGATGGGGATGGATCTAGCGCTAGATGTGGAAAGGTTGGACTTGCAATAGAAAACTGGACAAAAAGTTAAGCGCATTTTG